>Ga0210057_1000058_pt1 | contig 231259 bp, 244 predicted proteins | sample CryGeyCG2114_010_2_FD_183968 | JGI IMG/M metagenome (GOLD analysis project Ga0210057, IMG submission 183968) | Groundwater microbial communities from aquifer - Crystal Geyser CG10_big_fil_rev_8/21/14_0.10 (SPAdes) (version 2) | ecosystem: Environmental > Aquatic > Deep subsurface > Groundwater...
AATAACCTTAGAATACATAGTAAACTAAAAATGCCTCCAGCTATATATGCTAGGAAGCAAAGATTATTAACTAATTATGTGCCAATTAGAGTATAGACAGATTGTCTAAAGAAATGGGTACCCACCAGTAACAAAAATATCGCCCGTAATATAAGCCAACCCAAATTCTTGAGCGCTACTTTTATTGCCAGTATTATGGGGTGTTCTTACAGCTTTGATTTGTCTATAGTACTTGGCTAAAATATGTGGAGTTTGATCGTTTGAAGCATCATCTACAAAGATCATCTGATCAAATTTTCTAGTTTGATTCAAGCAGGAGCGGATACATTGCTCCAGAGATTTCTCCTCATTATAACAAGGCACTAGTAAGGAAATTTTCATATAAAAAAGAGGCAACGTTCCCGCATACCCTCCTATTCTGCTGGACTGCTAATATTTATCTTGTATAAGATAGCACAGTCTTTAAAATTGCGCAAGGAGTTTTCTAAAATCTCTATTTTGATCGTATATTATACAATTTAAGGTTGTTAGAATCAATAGTTATTAAAAAATTAGACAAAAACTTTAAAATTCCTTATAATAATGGCGTAATTTAAAGTAATTAATTTAAAAACATGCCTTATAAATTTTTGTTTGTTTCCAAAGACGCTTTAATTAGTGATATTGCTTGGCAAATTGCCAAAGAAGGCCACGAAGTTAAATTTTGTATAGAAGACAAAAACGAAGATGATATTGCTAATGGTTTTATTTCTAAAACGAAAGACTGGCGTCAAGAAGTTGATTGGGCGGATGTCATTGTTTTTGATGATGTTTTAGGTCAGGGCACAATTGCTCATCAATTGCGCCAACAAGGGAAAAAAGTTATTGGGGGGACTCCTTACACGGACCGTTTAGAAGACGATCGTTCTTTTGGACAATATGAACTAAAAACTCATGGTGTAAAAATAATTCCTTTTTGGGAATTTTCTGACTTTGACAAAGCGATTGCTTTTGTTAGGGAGCATCCAGACGAATATGTTATTAAGCCGAGCGGCGAAGCTCAAAACATCAAGCGGCTTTTATTTGTGGGTATGGAAAAAGATGGCAGTGATGTTATTAGAGTACTCACTTCTTATAAAAGAGTCTGGAGTGATGAAGTCAAAGTTTTTCAACTACAAAAAAGAGTTAATGGTGTAGAAGTAGCGGTCGGTGCTTTTTTTAATGGGCATAATTTTATTTATCCTATTAATATTAATTTTGAGCATAAAAAATTATTTCCTGGCAATCTTGGTCCGGCCACTGGTGAAATGGGGACGAGTATGTTTTGGTCAGGGCCAAATAAATTATTTAATGAGACTCTGCAGAAAATGGAGTCCACTTTAGCTAGAGAGAAATATGTCGGCTACATTGATATTAATTGTATTGTTAATGGGCAAGGAATTTACCCTTTGGAATTTACCGCTCGTTTTGGTTATCCGACTATCAGTGTGCAGAAAGACGGCATGATTACTCCAATTAGCGAATTTTTTTATGCTTTAGCTAATGGCATGGATTCTCCTTTGAGAGTGAAAAAAGGATTTCAAGTAGGGGTGCGAATCGTTGTTCCACCTTATCCGTTCCGTGATAAAAAGACATTTAATTCTTATTCAAAAGGGGCGACCATTGTCTTTAAAACATTGAATAATTTGGAGGGAGTGCATATTGAAGATGTAAAAATACTTCATGGAGAATGGGTGGTCACCGGTTCAGCTGGAGTGGCTTTAATTATAGTAGGGACAGGACTGACAATGAGTGAGGCGCAGAAGCAGGTCTATTCCAGAATACAAAATATTTTAATTCCTAACATGTATTATCGTAAAGATATTGGAGATCGTTGGTTTGAAGAAAGGGATAAACTACATAGTTGGAATATAATTTAATTAAAACAAAACAGATGAGTAAAAAGTGCAATAACGCTACCGGAGGAGCAGTTTATGGCTTTGGTTTTATTGGGGCAGTAGTTTACTACATTCAGCACGCTGATAGTTTTTGGGTGGGAGTTTTAGGCGTCTTAAAAGCCATAGTCTGGCCAGCCATTTTGGTTTATAAATTGTTGGGATTTTTATAAGCCAATGCCAAATTACAAAATATATTACCAATCACCAATTGGTTGGTTGGAAATTATAGCTATAGATAAAAATATTATAGCTATTAATTTTGTTAAGCAGAAGAAGGCGGCGGTCAGAGTTAATTCTTTACTTAAAAAATGTTGCCAGCAATTGACGGAGTATTTTCAAGGCCGGCGTCAGAAGTTTAATATTAATTTTCAAATTCAAGGCACAAACTTTCAGCAAAAAGTCTGGCAGAACTTATTAAGAGTGCCTTATAGTAGTATCATGGCTTATCAGGATTTAGCTACAGCCATTGGCCAATTCAAGGCCGGTCGGGCAGTTGGTCAAGCAGTAAATAAAAATAAACTGCCCATTATTATCCCTTGCCATCGGGTTATTGGTAGTAATGGTCAGTTAATTGGTTATGCTGGTGGCCTGTGGAGAAAAAAGTGGTTAATAGAGCATGAAAGAAAATTAGCTAATATTAGCTAATTTTTATTCTATTGACAGAATTTTAAAAGTATAATAAGATGTGTAAACGTTGATCTTTATAATAAAATTTTGAGCTATTTAGAGTCCGAAGGTAACGGGTAGAATCTTTTCTTATGAGTAGCGAATCGGCATAGCGAAAATCAGAGGATTGAGTGCGGATACTTAATAACAGTTTGATTGTGCTTAACAATCAGGGTTGTTCTATGCGCATAGAACAACAATCCTTCCCGCAGGGTTTAATTTACGGGTAGTGCTTTCCCACGAAAAAAGGAAATTCCTATCTCAACCCGGGCCTCTCTAAATAGCTCATCTAATTTAGGTTGTTGACAACAACCACAATCTATACCCCGCGTAAGTTTAATCTTATAACAGCAATGTTATTTAGAGAAAAACTAGCGGGGTTTTTCTTTTTGACTAATAAGCAAATTTAACTTAAGATATCTACATGGATAACATTGAGGAAATCAAAAGTAAATTAGATATCGTGGATGTTATTTCTGGTTATCTGCCGTTAAAACAAACAGGGGGAAATTTTAAAGCTCGCTGCCCTTTTCATAATGAAAAAACACCCAGCTTTATGGTTTCTCGGGAAAAGCAGATTTGGCATTGTTTTGGTTGCAGTAAGGGAGGGGATTTAATTAGTTTTGTACAAGAGCATGAGGGTATCAGTTTTGCGGAAACTTTGAGATTGCTGGCTTCAAAAGCTAATGTTACTTTGAGTGGTTATCAATCTTCACCCAGGGAAGATTACAGCCGTTTGTATGAAGTTAATAAAGCGGCTGTTCAGTTTTATCAAAACAAGTTGCAGCAAAAGAATGAAGTGACTCGCAAAGTTTTTGATTATTTAAGTAAGAGAAAAATTATTGCCGAGAGCATTAATATTTGGCAGCTTGGTCTTTCCGGAGAGGGTTGGGACGAGTTGTATCATTATTTACTTAAGCAAGGGTTTAAAGATGAAGAAATTTTTCAGGCCGGTTTAATTTTGAAAAAGAAGGAGGGTTCCGGTTATATTGATCGTTTTCGTAAGCGACTGATGTTCCCTATTGGTGATTTACAGGGGCGAATAGTGGCTTTTACTTCCCGCACTCTGACCGGCATTGCTTATGACGAGGAGGATTTTGGCGGTAAGTATATCAATAGTCCGCAGACGGTTATTTATGATAAGAGCAAAGTTCTTTATGGCTGGCATTTAGCTAGAACAGCCATTCGGCAGAAAAAATATTTGATTATTGTGGAAGGCAACATGGACGCTATCGCCGCTTTTCAAGCTGGCACCAAAAATGTGGTGGCTGTTTCCGGAACAGCTTTAACCAGTCAGCACGTTAAATTGATTAAGCGATATACTGAAAATGTCATTTTGGCCTTTGACGGCGATGCAGCTGGTTCCCAGGCTGTTTTTAGAAGTATTGCTCTTGGTTGGAAAGAAGATTTAAATTTAAAGATTTTAGTTTTACCCAAAGGTAAAGATCCGGCTGATATAATTAAAGAAGACCAGCCAAGTTGGCGAGAGGCCATTAAAAATTCAATTCCGGTCATGGATTATTATTTTCGTCGAATTATGTTTGGGGTAGACCTATCACGCTCTGACCATAAGAAAATTGCGGTCAGAAAATTATTGCCCATTATCAAATTTTTAAAAAGCAAGGTAGAGCAAGCGCATTATTTGAAATTATTGGCTGACAAATTACAACTTCCTTTGGAGATTTTACAACAGGACTTGATAGGGGCAAAATCGTTTTTAGATAACCGAGAATCTGAATTCATTAAAACCACCGAAGAAAAGAAGGATCCTCTGTGTTTGGCTAGCGAACATTTATTAGCCCTTATTTTTTATTCGCCAGTTTATTTAATCAAAGCCATTGCTGAAATTGAGCCAGAAATAATTTCTCCTAGCTTGCAGCCCCTTTACAGTAAGGTTATAATTTATTATACTAAGCATCAGCATTTAACTCATTTTATAGATTATCCTGAATTGAATGATGAAGAGAGGTCGGATTGGATTAAGTTATCATTGTCCGGCGAGAGTAATTACAGCAATTCTAGTGATCGCGAGCTGGAGACTGATTTTCTAAATATTATTTTTAATATAAAAAATAGATTTTTGGGTCAAGAGAGACAAAAATTAATTCAGCAATTGCGCCAAGCTGAGTTAAGTAGGGACACTGCCCAACAAGATGTTTTAATTCATAAAATTAATCTATTAAATAAAGAGGTTCATAAATTACAGCGATAAATTATGCCTGTTAAAAAGAAAAAAACGACTGTTAGTCGGAAGTCTAACTCGAAGAAAGTCGTTAGAAAATTGAATAAAAAGAAAAAAAGTCCTACCAACACCAGAACAAATAAAAATAAAAAACCAAAGCAGAGTAGAAAGCAATTAATAACGAGAAAAAAGATTAGAGCCACTAAGAAAGTTGTTAGAAACAAAGTGGCCACTCGTAAGAAAGCTATTCAGAAGCAAACCCAAAGCAGAGAGCCCAAAATTAAATTAGATAAGGGAGCAGTAGATGACTTAGTGAAGAAAACTCATTTTCGCTGTTTTGTTACGGAAGATGAAATTTTAAGGGTTTTTATTAGTTTGGAAGACTATATTTATGATTTGGAGAATTTCTTAGATAAGTTAGTTGATTTAGGTGTTCAAGTGATCGCCACCGAGGGAAGTATTTTAGATAGATATCTTGAAACCAGCGATATTTTATCCACCTCAGGATTAAAAGGAGATGATAAGCGTGGTGATTTAACTGATATTGCTGCTGACTCTATTCAGATGTATTTAAGAGAAATAGGTAAGGTGCCGTTGCTGACTTCGGAAGAAGAAGTAATGTATGCTAAGCGCAAAGAAAAAAATGATGTTGAGGCCAAGAAAAAGTTGATTGAATCAAATTTGCGTTTAGTTGTTTCCATTGCCAAAAAATATACCGGTCGATCTCTGACTTTATTAGATTTAATTCAGGAGGGCAATATTGGCTTATTTAGAGCAGTGGAAAAATTTGATTATCGTCGGGGTTATAAGTTTTCCACTTACGCCACTTGGTGGATTCGTCAGGCCATTACTCGAGCTTTAGCCGATCAATCTCGCACTATTAGAATTCCCGTGCATATGGTGGAGACAATTAATCGTTTTAATCAAGTAGAGCGTCGTTTGGTACAGGAGCTGGGTCGTGATCCCTTGCCTGAGGAAATTGCCGCCGAAATGGGTGAAGACATTGACAAAATTAGGCAGATTATTAAAATTTCGCAGGAAACAGTTTCTTTGGAGGCATCGGTCGGCGATGATGATGAAGATAGTACTTTGGGTGATTTTATTGAAGATGAAAAAAATATCAGCCCAGACAGAGTAGCTTCTTTAAAATTATTAGAAGATCATGTCAAAAAGGTGATTAGCGACTTAACTCCCCGCGAGCAGAAAATATTAGAAATGCGTTTTGGTCTAGCTGACGGTGTGGCTCATACTTTAGAAGAAGTAGGGCAGGAATTCGGGGTCACTCGTGAGCGTATTCGTCAGATTGAAGCTAAAGCTTTGGAAAGAATTAAAAAACATGAGGACATGCGGAAATTAAGGGATTATTAAATTGATTTATTATTTTTATTAAGGGTAGTTTTAATATTTAAAACTACCTTTTTTTTGTTGTTTTTTTGTGATACTATGAACATACCACTCACGGGGTGGGCGCCTTTTAGGCGATAGGCTGATAATTTGAAATATGTTTTTAACGCCCCACACTTCATTAGCTTTATTAATAACTACTAAAGTAACTAATCCTTTATTAGCTTTTGTTTTAGGTGTAATTTCTCATTTTGTTTTAGATTTTATCCCTCATGGAGATGAAGATTTTGCTAGACATCAAAAAACAAAAAGAGGAAAATTATTCTATCTATTACGAATAAGCATCGTTGATCTTCTTTTAGCATCTTCATTGCTTTATTTTTTTATCTCTCGATATCCTTATTTTAAGGAGAGCGTTCTGCTTGGTGCGGTCAGTGGCGCCTGGTTACCTGATATGTTGTGGATTAGTTTGGAACAACTGAAGTTTAATTTTTCTTCATGGTATTTAACTTTTCATCAACGCATTCATAATATAATTAAATTTCGTTATTCATTTGTTTATGGTGTTCCTTTTCAAATAGTGGTTACTTTAGCGATGATTAAAACAGTTTTTAATTAATGATTTTTTTAAAGTCTAAAATTAAATACCAGCTAATTTTTATCTGGTTGATATTTTTAACCGTGGCTTTTATTTTTTTTGGTCGAATTTTAGGAAATTTTTTTGTGTCGGATGATTTTCATTGGCTACAGTTGTCTCAAGAGACTCAATGGAGCTGGCGGTTTTTTCTGACTAATTATGAAGGAGGTAATCTCGGCGGGTCTTATAATCCTTTGCTCTTGGTTATTTTTAAAATATTTTATGCTGGTTTTGGTTTGAAATATTTTTGTTATCATCTGGCCAGTATTGTTTTACAGGCCACTAATGCTTTTTTAGTTTATGTTTTAGCTCGTCAATTGTTCCATAGTTTTGAATTAAAGCAGTTTAAGAATTGGTCTTTTTTGGCCGGTTTTTTATTTTTAATTTGGCCCACTCAAGTGGAGTCTGTGGCTTGGGTTTCGGCTTGGCCTCATTTATGGATGACTTTATTCTATCTTTGCTCTTTAACGGTTTATTTTTATTTTCATCAAATGCGTCGCTGGCCGATTTTGGTTTTATCAATATTATTTTTTATAATAGCTCTACTCATTAAAGAAGTAGCTATCAGCTTGCCGTTGGTTATTTTGATTTGGGAAATTTATTTTTTTTCTGTGGCCCAAAGAAATCAGGTGAGCGACAAGAAAAAACCGAAATTTTTTCTCTTTTATCTCCTAATTTTATTATTTTTTATGATCGGGCGTTACCAGTCAACTGGTTTATTATTTGGCTATTACGCTCAAGCTCATTTTGAATTATCAATTATTGGGTGGATCGGTAATTTGGCCGGTTATATCAATGAATTGGTGAGCGTTGGACATTGGCGGGGACTATTCTTCAAACTGGAGTATTATTATTTGGATTCCGTAGTTATAATGTTTTTGACAATTTTGTCTTTGTATTTTTTCTATTTATTTACCAAGTTTAAATGGTTTCAATTTACTCTTCTGGTCAGTCTTTTTTTTAGTTTAGGTCCAGTTATGGCTTTGATGTTGCACCGTTTTACTTTTTCCGGGGAACGTTATTTGTATCTACCAGCCGTATTTTTTGTTCTATGGCTGATTTTTCTGCTAGCTAGAATTAAGTTGGCTGATAAATTAAAATTAGCTTTGATGGCCATTATCTTTTTTAGTTGTTTTATTATTATTCAGCAAAAGATTAGTATCTGGCAAGAGAGCAGTCGTTTGAGCCAACAAATAGTGGAAAGTTACGCTGATTTAAATTTGTCCGCCGGTCAAGAGTTGATTTCAGTCGGCTTGCCTGACAATTTATCCGGCGCTGAGGTTTTTCGCAATAATCTTCAGCAAGCCCTAGAATTTTATTATCCTGCCAATCATCCGCAGATCAAACCTTTGCCGGTTTATACTCAACTTTCTTTAGACAATATAAACACCTCTTTGCTCAAGTGGCGTCAGGATGCTTTAGGTTGGTTTGCCGAAAGTATTAATGGCGGTTATGTGGTCACCGGTCAAACTTCCATTGTCTTTAATGAGGTTTATTTTGAATTGTGGAATTATAACTATCAAAATTATACAGCTAATGTCATTCGGTTAATACCAAAAGAAGAATTAAAAGATAAAATTATTAATCAAGAAGTATATTGGTTGACCTTTGATCAGGGTCGTTTAAAGCTAGTTAATTAAGGTTGACTTAAACTTAGTTTTATTGTAAAATCAGCTTTGTTTGTTAGGCCGAAGTGGTGGAACTGGTAGACACGCACGACTCAAAATCGTGTGGCGCAAGCCATGAGGGTTCGAGTCCCTCCTTCGGTACCACGTAAAATTCCGCTTTGCGGGATTACGTGGCATCGCCACTTATTGTAAATAAAAATAAAAGCTATGTAACTAGGCAAACCGCGTGGTTGCGTAGCAACTTTACGCGGCAGGGTAGCTCAGTTGGTTAGAGCGCAGGACTCATAAGCCTGAGGTCGTGGGTTCGATTCCCGCCCCTGCTACCATTCGACTCCGACGAGTTAAGCTCGTCTCCGCTCATGGTCTTCGACCACTCACTATATATATGGTAAGAACTCGAGTGTCCTGAGTGCCTGCCTACCGGTCTTCGACTCTGAGGGATGAGCCCTCAGGCTCAGACTTGAATGAGCAGGCAGGAAGCCGAAGGGCATTTACTAATTGAGGGCTGTTAGCTCAGTTGGCTAGAGCGCTTCCATGGCATGGAAGAGGTCGCAGGTTCAAGTCCTGTACAGTCCACCATTCGACTCCGACGAGCCTAGCTCGTCTCCGCTCATGGTCTTTGACCACTCACTATTAGATTATATATAGTAGGAAGTCGAATGCCCTGAGTGAGCGTAGCGAATCGAAGGGCACCATATTACCAAATCTTGCCAATTAAGCTATTATCCTTTATACTTTTGATAATTTGCGGGGTGTGGCGCAGTTGGTCTAGCGCGTACGCATAGTCCGCCGTCGCTATTGCTTTGGCGGGTAAAGATATGCATGGGGTGCATGAGGTTGTCCCGCTATGCGGGATCACCCCGACCAATTAATTGTTTAGTGGGATCATTGATGTTTGAAAGAAAATTACCATATTCAGAATCATTTTTAGAGGAGCCGTTTAAACATCCCGAAATGTTGGAATTTGCATAATTTCCTAAAGGCAAAGTAGAAGTGGTTGATATTGATCCTCCGGATAAAAAAACAGATACGCCGGTCATGATTATTCCCGGCTGGTCTGCTACTGCTGAAGTTCATAAAGAGAACGCTTTAATCATATCGGGAGAATGTGCTCGCAGGAGCATTACCATTAGCACCCCTCATGGATTGGAGACAAAAGATCCGGGAGAATTTCCCCTTGCAGAATTGAGAAAGGTCATGGCAGTGACGAGAGTGATAGCAGAAAAAGGTTTAGACCAGACGGATGTGGTTACTCATTCAGAAGGTGCTTTGTTCACCACTATCGCCGCTTTACAGAATCCGGAAAAATTTAGAAATATCATTTATTTTGCGCCGGCCGGTTTGATTGGGGATGATAAGTTTTGGAATTTAACAGCACGATTTAGTTCGGATATGCTTCAGCAATATCAAGATCGTCAGAAAAGTCCTCAGCGTACCTCAAAAATAAATACAGCATTCAAGGAAGCATTAAAAGTATTGGCTCAAGGACCAAAAAAATCGGTGGAAGAAGTGAAGGCGATAGCGGAAATGCAGTTGCAGAATAATTTATAAGAATTGAAACGTCATGGAGTAGGCATTGTGATTATTCATCCCGTTGGCGATAAAGCTTTCCCCATGGATAGAATGCAACGCATGGTCAAAAAAGACATGGTGGATGGTTTTCTCTCCGTAGGAGATGTGAAAAAACCGGAGAGATCGCTGACACGCATAATGCTTGGTATTTAACACCGCGGCAATATACTTCGGCGGTTGACGCTTTGTTAGATAGCATGGAAAAGAAGAAAAATAAAAATCAATAAGCAAATATTTTTCAACGACGCGGGGTAGAGCAGTTGGCAGCTCGCCAGGCCCATAACCTGGAGGTCGCCGGTTCGAGTCCGGCCCCCGCTACCACTCGACTCGTCGTCACTTTGTTCCTCCTCGCTCGTGGTTTCAGTTCTTCATTTCATTCAGAGCTTCAACCATTCGATTCTGTATAAAAGTCGAGGGACATTTTCTTAAAGAAAGCGATATGCAAAAATATTATTTTTATTTAGCACGTTGTAATGATAATACATTATATTCTGGATATACTAATAATATAAAAAGAAGGGAGCAGCGACATAATATTGGACGAGGAGCAAAATATACCAAATATAGAAGGCCCATTAAAATAATTTATTTTGAAATTTTTAATACTAGAAAAAAAGCCATGCAAAGAGAAGTGCAGGTAAAAAGTTGGAGCAAGATACAAAAAGAAAAACTGATAAAAAATTTTAAATACATTCCGGGGTAGCTCAGTGGTAGAGCAGTTGACTGTTAATCAATTGGTCGTGGGTTCGAATCCCTCCCCCGGAGCCAGATAGGATGAGCATCATTGACAATATTATTAAAGCATGATAATCTACTCTGATTAATTGTTCTTGTAAACTTATTAAAGGAGGCATTCATGCCACTTATTGTAATTTATAATTTGACGCAAGATGAATTAAAGGATGAGGATAAAATTAGTGCTATCGAAAAAGCTATCACTAAAAAAATACTGTATGTCTCAGAATTGGGATTAACTGAAGATGACATCGGATATTCTTTCCCTCAAGACCCCACGGTTACATCAAATGACATTCCGGTATATATAATTATGGAATTACTTTTCGATAAACCGGAACGGACAAATGCTGTCAGAAGTCGTTTGGCAGTAAATATCAGGGAAGCTTTTTGGGAGACTGTTAAAGCATGGAGGACCCCTAAAAAAATCGCAGTAGCCGTTAAAAGATTTAATCCAGAAGCCGATGGCTTCGCTTATCGGTAAGAGTCAATTTATATCTAAATTTAAAGCAAGGTTTTCAACGACCTTGTTTTATTTTCATTTTATTTTATAGACAACGAATTTTGGTTTGATATAATTTAACTATAGGAATAATCAACTAATCAAAAATATATGGCTATCAAAAATAAAACAGCTCTAGTCACCGGGGCAGCTCGGGGCATAGGACGGGGCATTGCTTTGGCTTTAGCTAAAGAAAAATATAATGTAGTGATTAGCGATGTTTTAATGGCAGATTGCAAGAAAGTCGCTCAAGAAATAAAAAAAATTGGAGCAGATTGTCTGGCCGTCAAGTGTGATGTTTCCAAGAAAACAGAAGTTGAAAATTTAATGGCTAAGATATCGCAGAAGTTTAAAAAATTGGATGTTTTGGTCAACAACGCCGGGATTTATCCGGCTGTGCCTTTTGAAAAAATGACCGAAGCTGATTGGGACAAAGTTATTAGCGTTAACTTAAAAGGTATTTTTTTATGCACTAAGTCAGCCCTAAAGATAATGCCAAAGGCCTCTCGGATAATTAACATTTCTTCAATTGCTGCTTTTGTCGGTTTTGAAGGCCTCACTCATTATTGTGCTTCCAAGGGAGCAATTAACAGTATGATTAGAGTTTTGGCCTTGGAATTGGCCCCTCAAAAAATCACCGTCAATGCCATTGCTCCGGGAGCCATTGAAACACCGGGCGCCAGCAAGAGTTTGACCGAAGAAGCCAAACAGCAGACCATTGCTATGATTCCTTTGTCCAGATTTGGGTTGCCGCAAGATATAGCTAATGCCGTGACGTTCTTAGCTTCTGAAAAATCAGATTATATTACCGGTCAGACGATTATCGTTGATGGAGGTTGGACTTTGCGCTAAGGAATGTTATAATTTTATTATGAGTAACAAAGTATTAAAAATATTTTTTATATTAGTTCTGGCTATTTTTGCTGTTTTTGTTTTGCGTTTTGTGTTCGGTGGGCCAGAAGATACTTGGCTTTGCAGTAACGGGCAGTGGGTTAAGCATGGCAGTCCTAGTGCGTTGAAACCGACAGAATTATGTGGTGAAAAACAGGCTACTAACTTTGAGGAATGTGTGGCAGCGGGGCATCCTATTTTAGAAATATATCCTCGACGGTGTCAAATGCCTAATGGGGAAACATTCACTGAAGAGATTGGCAATGAACTAGATAAAATGGATTTGATAAAAATAGATAATCCGCGACCTAATCAAGCTATTTTTAGTCCATTAACTATCCAAGGGCAAGCTAGGGGCTATTGGTTTTTTGAAGGAGATTTTCCCTTTAAATTATTTGACGATAATAATAAGCTATTGGTTAGCGGCATAGCCCAAGCTCAAGGAGAATGGATGACTGAAGATTTTGTGCCTTTTGAAGCTGAATTAGAGTTTGAAATGCCTTTAGCAGAAAAAGGATGGTTGGTTTTGGAAAAAGATAACCCTTCTGATTTGCCGGAAAATGCTGATGAACTTCGACTGCCGATTTTATTTGAAAAAGATTTAATGCCAATTGAAATATATTTTGGGACACCAGAGACAGCCGGACCGCCAGATTATGATTGCCAGGAAGTTACGCCGGTTGTCAGGCAGATTAAAACAACGAAGGCGGTGGCTTTAGCTGCTTTATTGGAATTACTCAAGGGGCCTACAGCTAAAGAAAAGGAAGGGGGATTTATAACTTCTATTAATAGCGATGTGGCCATTCAGGAGTTAAGTATTATTGATGGCGTGGCCAGAGTTGATTTTAACGACCAGCTTGAAGCTGGCGTTGGCGGTTCATGTCGAGTAGGGGCTATTAGGGCGCAGATTACAGAAACACTTAAGCAATTTTCCAGTGTTGATGAGGTTATTATTTCCGTTGACGGTCGGGTCGAAGATATTTTGCAACCGTAAAGTTATTGCACATTATTAATTTAGAATGATATAAATATATGAAAGTATTAAAATTCGGGGCAGTTTGGTGTCCGGGCTGTCTGGTCATGAAACCGCGTTGGGTTGAAATTGAAAAAGAACATCCCTGGTTAGAAACCAAGTATTATGATTATGATCAAGATTCGGAAAAAATAAAGGAATATAAAATTGGTGACAAGCTGCCGGTTTTTATTTTTCTTGACAAACAGGCTCAGGAATTATTAAGATTAGTTGGTGAAGTTTCCAAGAAAGAATTAACTAAAATTATTAAAGAAAGTAAAGATAAATAGATAAATTAATTATATATGTTTAAGAAAATATCATTTTTTTTATTTTGTTTTTTTGTGCTAATTATTCCTTTGGTTGGATTGGCTCAGGAAGACAATAAAGTCAACATTTATTTCTTTTGGGCGGAAGGGTGCCCTCATTGTGCTAAAGAGGAAATTTTTTTAGATAAACTGGAGTCAAAATATAAAGAGGGTATAAATTTACAAAGCTTTGAAGTCAGCCGCGATTCTGACAACGCCAGATTATTGGTAGAATTTGGAAAAGAGCTGCACACTGATGTTTCTGGTGTGCCTTTTTTGGTGGTTGGCGAGGAGCATTTTACCGGTTTTTTAAGTGAGGAGACTACGGGAGCAGCTATTGAAAGTTATTTAGTTTCGTTACTGGAACAAACGGGGCAAAATAATCAAAATTCAGGAGAAAATACTTGGTTGGAAAACGTGAAGATTCCTCTGCTTGGTCAAGTAAATTTAAAAACTTTTTCTTTACCGGTTTTAACTGTATTTTTGGGAATTCTGGACGGCTTTAATCCTTGTGCCATGTGGGTTTTGCTTTTTTTGATCAGTATGCTTTTAGGCATGAAAGACCGGTGCCGGATGTGGATTTTAGGCGGTTCTTTTATTATTACTTCAGCTTTAGTTTATTTTTTATTTATGGCAGCTTGGCTAAATTTGATTTTATTTTTAGGCCTTATTGTTTGGGTAAGAATTTTGATCGGATTGGTGGCCTTGGGCGGCGGGGCTTTAAATCTGCGGGAATTTTTTAAAAATAAAGAAGCGGCTTGTAAAGTGACTGGTGATGAAAAAAGACGCCGCATATTTGACCGAATTAAAGAAGTAGTCAGTCGTCGCAGTTTTATCTTAGCTTTTGGGGGTATTATTTTATTGGCTGTCGCGGTCAATATGGTTGAACTTATTTGTTCAGCCGGATTACCGGCAGTTTATTCGCAAGTTTTAGTTCTAAATGATTTGTCCACTTTAGCGCGTTATGGTTATATTGCTATTTATATTTTCTTTTTCATGCTGGACGATATGTTGGTGTTTGTTATTGCTATGATTACTCTGCACATGACTGGTATCAGCACTAAGTATTCTCGCTATTCCAGTTTGATTGGCGGAATCATTATGCTGATTATCGGCATACTATTAATTTTTAAACATCAGTGGCTGATGTTTGGCTAAATAATTGAAATTTTTATTAAAAAAGCCCCGCCTTTCTTAATTTTAGGGCGGGGTATTTTATTTTTTTACGGCCAAGTGGTTCAATAGTCAACTTTTCTGCTTCTTCCGGCACGGAAAACCAGAAATGTTTTGCCAGGTTTATCTGGTTGGCTATTTTTTTGAGGTTTAATTGATAGATGATTTCCAAAGAATCATTGCCTAGCTGGGCAACATGAAGCAGATAGTCCATTTGGCAAATCTGTTCAGTTAGGTTGTTTAATTGATAGTCTACAGCTATTTGAGCAACAACACTGTCCGCCGGCTCTTCTCCAAAGACCAGATAAAAATTTTTTCGGCTGTATTCTGGTTCTGGATTATAATATTGACCCACTAAAAACACGACTACTAAGCTAACAATAATCAGGATAATGTTTGTCTGGCTGGGGTTAAATTGTTTTGACATGTGGCCTCCTTGATTGATAGTAAGAACAAGATTAATTAGTATAGATTATTATATTATTGGGCGGATGTCAATCTTATTAGGATTATCTTTCTTAATCTTCCTTTGCGTCAGGCCCCAACGTTTGGCATTAGGGTTATATTTATTTCTTGACCAACTAGATAAAAAATGATTAGATAATATCAAATAAAATAAAACACGTACTTTAAATCAAGGGGGCAAAATGTCTTGGTTTTTAAAAATGCTCCCTATAGGTAGGGGGGCAGATTATGCTACAGAATTTAACTCAAAGTCAGACGGGATTGTTTGTGCCTTGTTCACAACAAGTAGAACTGATTCGCCGTTTAAATAAGCTACGCGGCTGGGGATTCAGTGAAACTGATTTTTCCATGTTGGATTATAATCCAAGTTGTCCTTATGGTCAATTTTGTACGCCGGTCTTGGATGTCAGGTTAAATACCATTAAGGAAACATTCGATGAAGCTTGGTTATGCATCAGTAGTCTTTACGACAGCTGGCGTTGGCCGGCTATCAAAACTGATGTTAATCATTTGCGGCTAATGCCAAAAAAGAATCATTTGCGCGGCTTGCGTTGGAAAGTGCTTAATTTAGCCGGCAATTGGGATAAGATGAGAGGTCTCAGACCAAAGGATATTAGATATCCAAAATTATCTCCTTCTTCGGAAATACTTTGGGCAGTTGTTTACTTCAGAGAATGGCTGACGTCTATGGATGGTATCAACGTTCCTTATGTTTGGTTGCCTGGCTATGAATGCCGCCTTGAATATGAGGCCAATTGGTCCCGTACTCCGGTTTTGATCTGGAGTCATGATCGTCGAGAAGTTCAACTGGTGACTTTAGGTATGGATTTCTACCAAAATGGCTGGGCGGCACCAATTATCCTTAGTTGAGTTATAAAAAGAGTCGGAATTATCCGACTCTTTTTCTGTTGCTTAAGTTTGTTTTTTTGCGATGTTTTTGCTATGATTAGAAATAATTAAATTAAGAATTATCTAACAATTTTATGGAATTTATTGATAGTTTAAAGAATTTTATTATTTGGGGCAATACTGGTTATGATTATGTGCTCGCAATAATTATTTTTGTTGGTTTGTTAGTTATTTTAAAAATATTTCAGGTCATTATTCTCACTCGTCTATATAAATTAGCCCAGAAAACCAAGACGGATTTTGATGATGTTCTGATTAATATTTTTAAAACAATCAGACCGCCTTTTTATTTTCTGATAGCTCTTTATTTTGGCATTAAAGTTTTAACTTTGCCGGAAATTGTTTTTAAAATTTTATATGTTTTATTTTTGGTAGTTATTATTTTTGAAATAATTCGGGCTTCGGAAAAATTATTAAATTATTTTATTAGCGGTTATTTAGTTCAATCAAATAAAGATAATGTTAAGTCCAGACAATCTTCTCAAGCAATGATGAAGACCTTGCAGGTGGTTATTAGAATAATTTTATGGGTAGTTGGGTTGATGCTTTTATTGTCCAATTTAGGAGTCAATGTCAATTCTGTTATTGCCAGTTTAGGTATTGGCGGTATTGCCGTGGCTTTAGCTCTACAGAATATTCTGACTGATGTTTTTAGCTCTTTTGCTATTCATATGGATAAAATATTTCAAATTGGTGATTACATTGTTGTCGGTTCCGATGGAGGTGTTGTAGAAAAGATTGGTTTAAAAACAACTCGCATTAGAACTTTACAGGGAGAGGAATTAGTTATTTCCAATAGAGAACTAACCAGTGCTCGAGTGCAGAATTTTAGAAAAATGGAAGAAAGAAGAATAGTTTTTAATTTAGGAGTAATTTATGGCACCTCCGCTACTAAATTAGTAGCTATACCTAAAATGGTAGAAAATATTATTCAGCCAGAAAAATTAGCTAGATTTGATCGTTGTTATTTTGTGGAATTTGGGGATTTTAGTTTGATCTTTGAAGTTGTTTTATATATTAAATCTCCTGACTATGAAGATTATCTTAAAACTCGACATAGAATAAATCTGGAAATATATCAGCAGTTTGATAAAGAGAGCATTGAGTTTGCTTATCCTACGCAAACAATTTTAGTTAACAAAGATGAAAACTAAACAAGTGTCTAAATTAACCATTTTATCTTTTAATGTTAATGGAATTCGAGCGGCGACTCGCAAAGGCCTTTTAACTTGGTTAAATAAAACCAAGCCGGATATTTTTTGCGCTCAAGAAACTAAAATTCATGATCCAGAGATTTTAGATGAAAAAATATTAAGACTTAAAGGTTATAATGCTTTTTGGAACTGTGCCACTGAAAAAAAAGGTTACAGCGGCGTGCTGACTTACAGCCGTTTAAAGCCCAAAGAAGTTAAGATTGATTTTGGTAATAATATTTTATCCCAAGAGGGGAGGATGCAGCTGTTGGATTATAGTCAGTTTTATTTATTAAATTCTTATTTCCCCCATTCTAACCATGAGTTGACTAGATTGCCCTATAAGTTAAAATTTAATCAAGCGTTTTTAAGTTATATTAAAAAATTAGATAAAATAAAGCCTTTGATTTTGACCGGTGATTTTAATGTGGCTCATCAGGAAATAGATCTGGCTCGTCCCAAGGATAATGTCGGTAATCCAGGATTTACTGATGAAGAGAGGGTCTGGATGACAAAATTATTAAAGAGCGGATTTGTTGATAGTTTTCGTTATTTGCATCCGCAGAAAGTCCAATATAGTTGGTGGAGTTATCGATTTAATACCCGGGTTAATAATATTGGCTGGCGGATTGATTATTTTTTGGTCAGTCAGCGTTTAGCTAAAAAAGTGAAGCGGGCTTTTATTTTGGATAAAGTAAAAGGTTCAGACCATTGCCCGGTCGGCTTAGAAATAAAAATTTAATAATCATCATTCCCGTGAAAACGGGAATCTAGAAGCTTGTAGATTCCGGGTCGTAGCCCGGAATGACAGTATAATAATTTTCTAACGGGGTGAATAATAAATTAAAATTATCTTTATTAGGCGGATTGATTATGGTTGTTTTGCTGGTAGTCAAATTTTCTATTAATAATAATCAGCCGACCGTAACTTTGCCGGAGGCCCAGGCCCAGATTTTAGATAGGGAAGAAGTTGTTAATATTGAATCTGGCATGACTTTTTCCACTATTACCGAGCAGGTTGGTTTAGAGGACAGTTTAATGCATGAATTGTTAGAAGCTTCGCAGGATGAATATGATTTATCGACGGTTCGAGTCGGTAAGCCGATCAAATTTTATTTTGATCGACAGACTGGGGAATTCAAAAAATTAGTTTATCAGATAGATTCGGAAGAAGAATTGTTTATAGAAAAAAATGGAGCAGATTTATGGCAGGCCGAATGCAAACAAATAGACTATGAAGTCAGATTAAAAACCATCAGCGGCACTATTGACTCTTCCTTATATCAGTCAGCGGTAGAGCAGAATGTTGATATTCGGGCGATTATTGCTTTAGCGGATGTTTTTGCCTGGACCGTTGATTTTGGCATGGGCATTCGGGTTGGCGATACTTATAAATTTATTTTTGAAGAGCGCTATCGGGATGGTCAGTATATTATGCCGGGAAAGATTCTGGCGGCTCGTTTTGTCAATGACGGCAAAGTCATTGAAGGTTATTATTTTGAAGAAGGACTAGATGAAGATGGAGAATTGATTGACGGCTATTATGATCCTGACGGCATTTCTTTGCAAAAAATATTTTTGAAAAATCCGGTTGATTTTAAATACATTAGCTCCGGCTATACTACTGGTTTGAGATATATTTCGGCCTTTGATATTTCCACTGGTCATCGGGCTATTGATTATGCCGCCAGCTATGGTACGCCAGTCAGAGTAGTGGGCGATGGGCAAGTGGTTTATGCTGGTTGGAACGGCTCTTATGGTAATTTTGTCAGCGTCAGGCATAATGATACTTTTACTACCAATTATGCTCATTTGAGTAAGATTTATATCAGTTATGGAGAAAAAGTAGAGCAGGGTGAAATTATCGGCGCCGTTGGTTCCACGGGGTTGTCTACCGGTCCACATCTTCATTTTGAAATGGTTAAATATGGTACTAAAATAAATCCACTGACCGTTGATTTGCCTTCGGACAAAGCAGTCGCTTCGGAAAATTTAGACAATTTCAAACAAAGCATTATTCAATGGCAAGAACAGTTAAAAAATTAAATTTATGAGTAATCAGCCAATTATACCTCAACAGCCAAAGAATTATAAAAAAGACTCCCAGCGCAATAACTGGACTTTATCCTATCGTATCAAGGGCTTGACTATTGGTTTGCTTGGGGCCATTTTTTATTGTTATTTTTACGCTCACGACTGGTCTAAACTGGCTATTATTTCCGCCGGAGTAGTTGGCTATTTTTTAGGCTGGGTTGTTGGTATCTTTTTTTATACAGACAAAGATTAAAATATTTTTTAAAATTTAAAACCACCTCCGAAGAGGCGGTTTTTTGTTTGGAAAAATTTTCAAGGCGCTACGGTGCAAATAACTGTCGATCGGAATTATTCTAGCAATAATGGGCTGATTATCTTCTATTGCTAAAACAATTCCACCATCGCGAGTCATAAAAGCCACTGCAACCACTAAAAGTATTATGGCTGCAAAATAAGATATGATTTTCACTACAAATCGTTTCATTTATCCTCCAAATGTAAAGAGTGTTTACCTTGGCTATAGTCCGATAAAGACAAAGTTTTCTTGAACAGATGCTTTAGTGAAGAAATATTGCACTGTTCCTATCTTGACTAAGCTGTCGGCAGGAATTGTAAATGGTAGTCCCACCAAAACATGATACCAGGTGCTGTCGTTGTTCGGCTGTATTACTTTAACCAGAGCCAAATTGTTACCGATAGTATCAATTTCTCCGGTAAAATAGCAGGAGCCGTTTCGCAAAGGAAGCACGGTGGATTTATTGGTTGACGATAGGGGCGTGTTTCTCTCAATTGTAAGCATAAGAGCCATAAGGAGAATTACGAGGACTATAATTCCAAATCCTGCTAATCCGAATTTCACTGAGGCTTTGTTATTCTTATTCATGAATTCCTCCAAAACAAAAAGTTTTAAATAACTAAAATAATTAAAGCAACATATCATATATTTTAGATTGTGTCAAGGACTGTTATAGATTAAATCAGTTGTTATTTTACGCTAAATTTTGTATAATAAGGATAGTTTTTTGAATTTTTGTCTATGACACGAATTATCTCTATCGTTAATCAAAAAGGCGGAGTTGGCAAAACAACCACAACCATCAATTTGGCGGCTTGGCTGGTGGAGTTTGGCCGCCGCGTTTTAGTGATTGACATTGACCCTCAGGGCAATGCTTCGGCTGGTTTGGGTATTGATTATAAAAATTTAAACAAAGGTATGTATGATGTTTTGGTTGATGAAAACACCAAAATCACCGAAGCCATTAAATCGTATAAGCCAAATTTTCATATTTTACCAGCCAATCCGGATTTGGCCGGAGCTGGTATTGATTTAGTTGGCCATGAAAACCGTGAATTTAAGCTGGACGAGAATTTAAAAAATATTGTTGATCTTTATGATTTTATTTTAATAGATAATCCGCCTTCTCTGGGTCTTTTAACTATTAATGGTTTAGTGGCGGCTCGTGAGGTATTGATTCCGGTGCAGTGTGAGTATTATGCTTTGGAAGGATTGTCGCAGCTTTTAGATACCATCAATTTAATTAGAGATCATCTTCAGCCAAATTTGAAAATTTTGGGAGCAGTGATGACCATGCATGATGGTCGCAACAAATTATCAAATGCTGTTTTCAATGAATTGTATCAGCATTTTCCGGAAAAGATTTTCCGCTCAGTTATTCCTCGTAATGTCCGCATTGCCGAAGCTCCGTCGCATGGCAAGCCGATTAGAGAATATGATTTTAATTCTCCAGGATCTAAAGCTTATAAACGTTTAGCCCAGGAGATTATACTTTCGTAGTTTTAATAAATAAAAATAAAAACATATGCCAGCTTTAGGCAGAGGATTGAGTTCACTCATTCCCACCAAAAATAAACAACCAACTGATAATTTTAGTTCAGAGGTGCCTCTGGATCCTAATGAGGATTCGTCTGACAAAAAAATTCAGTACGTGCCTTTTGATGTGATTGTGGCTAATCCTTGGCAGCCGCGAACTAATTTTGATCGGGATAAGCTGGAAGAATTAGCTGAATCCATTAAAAAGCACGGAGTGTTACAGCCGCTCATTGTGACTAAAGAGGGGGGACATTATCAATTAATTGCCGGAGAAAGGCGTTGGCGTGCCCTAGAGCTTTTACAACTTAAAGAAGCGCCAGTGATTATCAAAGATGTTTCTGATCGGGACAAGCTGGAACTTTCAATTATAGAAAATATTCAGCGGCAGGATCTCAATCCAATAGAAGAGGCCGGCAGCTATAAGAGATTAATGGAAGAATTTGGATTGAGTCAGAGTGAGATTGCCGAGCAAGTCGGCAAAAGTGTAGCTGTTATTTCTAACGCTCTTCGTTTTTTAAAATTGCCGATCGTGATTAAGGAGGCCCTAGGGGAAGGAAAAATTAATATTTCTCACGCCAAAATTATCTTGAGTTATCCGACAAAGATAGAACAGATTAAAATTTTTAAGAAAATTATAAAAAACGATTTAACTATTCAGCAGCTTTACGAGATAGTTGGCAAGAGGTCTCCTAAACTTTCATCTAAAGAGAAAGAGCCGGATCCGGTCTTGGTTTCCTGGGAAGATAAAATCAGCAAAAATCTGGGAGCGGAAGCCAAGATTGACAAAACAGGAGAAAAAGGAGTGATTAAAATTAAGTTTTTCTCCCATGAAGAGCTAAAAAATATTTTAGATAAGTTGACTTAAAAAATTATTTTTAAAAACCGCGATTTTTCTATTCTTCGCGGTTTTTTAAGTTGCTTTTTATTTTATTTTTGGCATTAGTGGTAACGACTATTTCCAGCCAATCCGGATTTGGTCCGGTCCTGTTTTTGTCCGTCACTATTTCTACTACATCACCTGATTTTAGAATAGCATCAAGAGGGGCCATTTGATTATTTATTTTAGCACCCACACATTTATTGCCAATATCAGTGTGAATGTAGTAGGCAAAATCCAAGGGAGTAGCGTTGTCTGGCAATTCAATGACGTCTCCTTTGGGGGTAAAAACAAAAATTTGGTTTATAAACAAGTCGTTTTTAATGTGTTTGATAAACTCGGCGTTGTCAGTAATGGTTTTTTGTATTTCAACTAAATGTTCTAGCCATCTCGGTAATTTTTTTCTTTTACCCAATACGCCAATTTCTTTGTAGCGGTGATGAGCAGCGATACCATACTCAGCTTCTTCATCCATTTGGATGGTTCTAATTTGGAATTCAGCTGTTTTACCAAATTCAGTAAAAACAGAGGTATGAAGTGACTGATAGCCGTTGGGCTTTGGTTGAGCAATATAATCTTTAATTCGTCCTTTGAGAGGGGACCATTTTTTATGAAGTAGGCCTAGAACACTGTAGCAGTCGGCTATTTCTTTAACAATAATTCTTAGAGCAATTAGGTCATAGATTTTATTTAAATCTTTTCCCTTACGTAATAATTTTATATAAAGACTAAATAAACTTTTTACCCGTCCTTGTATTTGAACATAAGCAATGTTGTTTTTCACTAGAATCTTTTGGGTGGTCTTTTTTATTTTTTCAATATATTTAAACTCATTTTTGAGGCGGTCTTTGATTAAATCAGTTACCCATTTATATTCATCAGGATAAACATAGGGGAAAGCCAGATCTTCTAAAGTAGTTTTCATTCTAAACATACCTAAACGATTGGCAATAGGGGCATAGATTTCTAGAGTTTCTTTGGCAATTCTTAGACGTTTTTCCGGACGGACACCTTGAAGTGTTTCCATATTGTGGCGACGGTCTGCTAATCTAATAATAATAATCCGTAGGTCTTTAGACATAGCCAAAAACATTTTTCTTAAATTTTCGGCATATCTTTCCATGCCTCGATATTTGAGATGGCCCAATTTAGTTACTCCTCGAACCAAGTAATAAATTTCTTTGCCAAAATTGTGTTTAATATCCTCAAAGGTAAAATCAGTATCCTCTGGCACATCATGGAGCAGCGCGGCGGAGATGCTGGTGATGTCCATTTTCATTTTAGCTAGATAATAAGCGGCAGCCAAGGGATGATAGATATAATCTTCGCCGGTTCTTCTCTTTTGGCCGCGATGAGCTTCCGAAGCAAAATGAAAAGCTTTAATGACGGTTTTCATGTCCGCATCAGTATAGTTTAAAGATAAGACCTTTTTTAAATCTTCAAAAGTAATCATATTTTTATCTAATACTCTCTATATTAGTATTTACTGTTAAAAATGGCAAGTATAATATTAAGACTTGTTTTTTTTATTTAGTTATTGTAGTATGGAGTAAGTTTATAGGTGTACTTTTTATAGGTCTTAAATTAATAAAGGAGGCATTTATGCCAAGAGGAACATCAGACAGGATGCAGGCTTTAATTATCAGAGTTAGCAGACAATTTGGTTGCCAGAATTGTGGGAGTACAATTGGAAACATTAAGGTTAAATGTCCTAACTGCCAAAAAGAGTATTGTGATCAGTGCTGGGAAAAGATTGATGAAACTCACGAAGGTCCAGTGGTTCAATGTTCTTGCGGCAGAGAGTTAATTGCCCCTTTTCAAAATTGAGGAGACAAAAATAGTTTAACCTAAAAAATGGCCAAATAAGTTGGCCATTTTTGTTTTAGGGGTCATTAATAATTATTCAGTTTTTTCAAAGCTGCATTCTTCGCACTTAATGGTATTTTTAGCGGCATGGAGCAATAATTGTTTACATTCCGGGCAGTACTCGCCGGTTGGTTTTGACCAGACAGCATGTTTGCAGTCTGGATATTGGTCGCAGCTGTAAAATATTTTCCCTGTTTTAGTGTATTTCTCTACCATTTCGCCCTTTTGACATTTGGTGCATTTTGCCCCAGTGCTTTTAGATAGATTTTTAGTGGTTTTACATTTAGGATAATTTTGGCAAGCCATAAATTTTCCGAATCGGCCTGTTTTAATAATCATCGCTGCTCCGCAGGTAGGACATTTTTCATCAGTTTTTTCTGGCTCTTCCACTTCTCCGTTGCCATTGAGAGGTTTAGTGTTTTTACAATCAGGATAATTAGTGCAAGCCATAAATTTTCCGAACCGGCCTAATTTTATCACCATTGGACTACCACATTTTTCACAAATTTCATCAGTAGCAGTTTCAGTGATCTCTTTTTTATTTAATTCTTTTTCTTTCATATTTAAATTTTTAATGAATGGTTGATAAAATTCAGCGATAATCGGTTGCCACTCTTTTTGACCGTGGGCAATATGATCAAGATCATCTTCCATTTCCGCAGTAAAGCCATAATCAACTACATCGGGGAAATGTTCCACTAGTAGTTTATTGACGATGATGGCGATTTCAGTTGGTGCTAGGCGTTTTTCTTCTTTAGTAGTATATTTACGCGTTATTAAAGTAGCAATAGTGGGGGCATAAGTGGATGGTCGACCAATACCTAATTTTTCCATAGCTTTGACTAAACCAGCTTCAGAATATCTGGCAGGGGGGACAGTAAAGTGTTGCAAAGCTTCAAGTTTTTCTAAATTAATCTGGTCGTTTTTTTTTAATTCAGGCAACTGGTTGTCTTCGCCGTTGCTCTGGTAGATTTTTTTCCAGCCCAAAAATTTCATAACCGAGCCGACTGCCTTAAGATTCCAAGGAGTATTTTTGGCGTCAATAACCACAGAAGTAGTTTCAATGACCGCTTCAGCCATTTGCGAAGCTACGGCTCTTTGCCAGATCAGTTCGTAAATTTTATATTGTCTTTTGTCCAAATATGATTTAATTTCCGATGGCTCATTTTCTACATCAGTCGGTCGAATGGCCTCATGAGCTTCTTGAACTAATTTTGATTTTTTCTTAAACTTTCTGCCGCCAGTGACAGTATATTCGGAACCTAAGTTATTTTTAAGATAATTATTGACTTGCTCGATAAAATCATCTGATAAATTTAAAGAGTCAGTTCTCATATAAGTGATTAAACCAACTGTACCTCGTCCGTTCAGTTTGATTCCTTCATATAACTGTTGGGCCAGCATCATTGTTTGTTTGGCCGAATAGCCAAAACGGCGGTTAGCATCCTGCTGCAAGGTAGAAGTAGTAAAAGGAGGGAGGGGGGTTTTGTTAGTTTTCTTGGCCTCGACCTTACTGACGATTAATTCAGCTAGTTGAATATCCTTAACGGCCGTTTGAGCTTTATTTTTATCTAAATCAAACTTACCCAGAGTTTTTTTATTTTCTTGGTAAAGAGCAACTTTAAATTTTTGGGAATTTTTATTAGCTAAACCTTCTACCGTCCAATACTCTTCTGCTTTAAATTTATTACGCTCTTCTTCCCTTTCTACTATTAAACGTAGAGCGGCTGATTGGACTCGTCCAGCGGAAAGCCCCTTGGCTACTTTTTTCCAAAGCAAAGGTGACAATTTATAGCCGACCAGGCGATCCAAGATACGACGGGCTTGTTGGGCATCTACCAAATCAGAATTGATATCGCGAGGATTAGCCAAGGCGGCATCAATAGCTTTTTTTGTGATTTCATGAAAAGCAATTCGTTTTTGCTTATCTTTGGGCAGCTGAAAAATTTTCTGAAGATGCCAGCTAATCGCTTCGCCTTCCCGATCTTCATCAGTAGCAAAATAGACCATCTCTGCTTTTTCCGCCAGTTTTTTTAACTCATTAACTCTTTTTTTTGCTTTGGCGGGGATAACATAAGTAGGTTCAAAATTATTTTCAACATCAACTCCAATCTTGCTTTTAGGCAGATCTCTAATGTGGCCAAAAGAGGATTCTACTTTATATTCTTTACCTAAGAATCCCTTGATTGTTTTGGCTTTAGTTGGTGATTCAACAATGACTAATTTAGACATATAGTTCGGACTATATAACAAAATTTATTTTTTGGCAAGTATCTTTATTTAAAAGTTTTTAAATTTTTAATAATATATTCTTCTGTAATCCAATATTTGCGGAGCTCGCCTGTTAAAAAGAATGATCCGGTTATTAAGATTAAATCCGACTGTCTAGCTTGAGCGAAAGCGGCCTCTAAAGCTTGGTGTGGGTCTAAAAATAATTGACAGGGGATTTTAGAAATTCGCCGGCTTTGTTGGTATAGTTTTCTTAAAGCAGCTGTTTTGCGTTGGATCACTAAAAAACGGGTTAAATAAAGATAATCAGCTAGGGGCAGTATTTTTTTCAGGGCTTGGCGGCAGTCTTTATTTTCAGCCAGACCGATAATTAGGTGTAGTTTTTTATATTTTTGTTGTTTTATAAAATTAACCAGATTAGATAGTTTGTCGGGATTATGGGCGCCGTCTAAAATTACCAGAGGATTTTTTTGGATAATTTCTTGTCGGCAGATGAGTTGAAAATTGTTGATTATTTTTTGAACTTGACGCGGTTTAATTTTTAAAACATCCAGAACATTTAAAGCCAAGTTTAAATTATTTTTTTGCCGAGGGGTACTGAAATATGTTCCTCCATCATATTGTCTGGTTAAATTTTTTAAAACAATAAATTTAGCTTTCTTTTTTTTAGTCACAGATTTGAAAATACTAATCAGTTTGGGAGATTTTTCAGTGGTTAAAAATCGGCTGCCTTTTTTGATAATTCCGGCCTTATCTTGGGCGATTTTCTTTTTAGTATGGCCCAAGATATGAGTATGATCCAGACCAATATTAGTAATAGCTGTGATTTTAGGGTGAGTAATGACATTAGTGGCGTCATGAGTGCCTCCTAGGCCGGTTTCCAAAATTACCCAGTTGCATTCTGCCTGCTGATAATATAAGAGACCAATGGCCAGCCAAGCTTCAAAATAGGAAATCGGTTCAGTGGGAAATTTTAAAATATATTTATTCAAAGCGGGCTTTATTTTCTGTTCCAGAATTTGATGTAAATCTTTTGGGGAAATTAAATTTTGGTTAATTTGTATCTTCTCCAAACTGGTTGTTGCAAAAGGTGAAGTATAGGAGCCGACTTTTAATCTGGCGTTAGCCATCAACTCGCGTAAAATTCCAACCGTGGATCCTTTACCACTAGTCCCGGCAATGTGAATAAATTTTAATTTATTCTGGGGATTGCCAACTAAGGTTAAAAAGTTTTTTAAACGAATCAAAAAAATACTACGGTCTTTTAGCCCCAATAAATAATTTTTTTGTGGTAGATTAGCCAGAGACTCCAGAAAAGCAATATCTTTTTGGTAGGTTTTCATTTTATTTATTTTTTTCTAAGCCAGCGGACACCCAAATAAGCAAAAGGAGTATCACCCAGAGCCAGAATTAATTTTAGCAAATAATAGGGCAGAATCAATTGCCAGATATAAACAAAGTCAAATTTTGGGGTCAAATAATAAAAAGCCAAAAACATAAAGATAACCGTATCAATAAATTGGCTGACAATAGTTGATAAATTATTACGCAGCCAGAGATGCTTGCCGTGAGTTTTTCTTTTCCAAAAATCAAAAGCCCAAACATCATGTATTTGAGAGATAACAAAAGCAATCACTGAAGCTAAAATCATCCGGCTGCTGTTTTGAAAAGTAGTAACATAGGATTCGTTATTTATAAATCGTTCAGCTGGTTGGAGATGGACCATGATTTGAATCACAACCAAGCTGATAATCAAAACAAAAGAAGTTGACCAGATTAATTGGCGGACAAATTGGGGTCCTTTGATTTCTGTTAAAATATCAGTAATTAAAAATAAAACAGGCATAAGCCAGACAGCGACTGAGACATCAATTGGACCGAGATTAATCACCTTAGCTCCTACTAAGTTGGCTAGGATAATAAAAGCAATAAAAACCGTTTGTAAGAGATTTATTTTTTGCTCTTGTGATAATTTTATTTTCATATAATTTCAATCTGATTAAATTGATTAATCTTTAAAATTCCCTGAATCTCCAGTTGAGAAATAGAAATATTGATTTCCATTAGGGATAATTTAAGTTTTTGTGACAGCTGTTCTAAGGTCAGCGGCTCAATTTGAATCAGATCATATATTTTTTTCTCCAATAAATTGTTAAATTTTATTTTAGGGCTAGATGTTTTATTATTAAAATTGTAGGCCTCCAAAATACTATTGGCTGATAAAAGTATATTAGCTCCATTGGCAATCAGAGAATTTGGCCCTAATGATAAAGTCATATTAATGTTGCCGGGCAGAGCATAAACTTCACGATTTTCATCCAGAGCTACTTGAGCAGTAATCAAGGTGCCGGATTTTAAGGCACCGGAAATAACAATAGTGATTTTAGATAAACCAGCCAGAATACGATTGCGTCTGGGAAAATGATGCAGTTCCGGTCTGGTGTGGCTGGGATGTTCAGAAAGCAATAAGCCGTTATTTTCAATTATTTTTCTGGCTAATTGAATATTCGTTTGGGGGTATAAGACTGTTTCTGATAAGCCAGAGCCAAGCACAGCAACAGTTGGCAAGTTATTTTTCAAAGCAGCTTGATGACTAAGAGCATCAATGCCGATGGCTAGGCCACTAGCAATGGTTAGAGGAGCCGGGCTTAATTGTTGGATAATTTTTTCAGTAGCGGATTGATGATAGTTGGTGATTTTCCGAGAACCAACCACAGTCAGAGATTGATTTTTAAGAATTTTTGTCTGACCTCGATAAAATAAGAAAAGAGGCGGATCATAGATTTTTTGCAATAATCGTGGATAGTCATCATCAAGAATAGTAAGATAATTTTCCTGAATTTGATCAAATTCTTTTTTGACTGTAGTTTGAAAGTTTTTATTTCTCTGAGGTTGCTGGATTAATTGAGTCAGACGACTGCCTAAAAGAGGATCGTTTTCTCGGGCTGCCTGGTATAGAGCTTGGCAACTGCCATAGGATTTTATCAATGACCAGAGTGTGCCTGAACCCAATCCCTTGATTTTGGAAAAAAAGAATAAAAGTAGTTTTTCATTTAAATCGCTTTTCATATAATTTTAAATTAACCACCCCGCCAAAGGGTCCCGTCCGAAGGCGGGATAATCTATTGACTATTATAATAGTATAGAGAGAGTTTTTTGTAAAATTGTGTAAGGAGGATAGCTATTTACTTACTTTAAAATAATTGCTAAAATAGATCTACTATAAAAATTAATCATTGATTTATGCCTATTAAAAAAACCTCTCTGGCTAGTCGGTCAAAAAAGCCAGTTAATAAAGTAGAATCCAAAGAAGAATTATTGGATTTTGAGCAATTTGTTTCTCAAAAACCTATGGTCCATCGGGGTAAGGGTTGGTTGTTTGCCACTTTGATTGTGGTGATTATTGTTTTAGCTTCTATTGTCTATTTTATGATGCAGAGCACCAGTTTACAGAAAGAATTGAAATTCAAAGTCGTTTATATGGATAACGGCCAAGTCTATTACGCCAAGATAGTTAAGGAAGATTCTCTCAATCTTTATTTAGATGATGTTTATTATATTCAAACCCAACAGCAAACTGTCCCTTCGGAAGTAGAAGGCGAGGAGCCACAGGTGGTTAATGTGCCAGTTTTGATGGCGCGCAGCCAAGAGTGGCATCAGCCACAAGGGTATTTGCAGATCAACCGAGATAAAGTAGTGGCTATAGATGAGATCGGTCAAGATTCGGAGATTTATCAAGAGATTCAAAAGGTTAAGCAGGCCGCTAGTCAACAGTAATTAAAATTTTTTAGAAAATTCCCCCACAACGCGGGGGAGTTTTTATTTTATTGACAAACAATATTAATAGTGATAGAAAGATCTAAACTGTTATTTTAATAATAAATTATTTATCTTGAAGGAGGGAGATATGTCGCTATTGACCGATAAAGTATTTGAGATAGCTTGTACTGATATCCGTAAAGCTTTGGAAGATGACCCAACAAACAGTGATGTGAAAGCAACATTAATCGCGATAAGAGATAAAAGCCCAGGTTTTAGAGAGCGTATTATCGAAGCTCTCAAATTAACTGCGCCGGATTTAATGAGAGGCAATGAGATGCTTGTGGTTAATTATGAGGATGATCCTATAGAAATCTTGGATCGTCTCATAGAAGAATTTAAGGTAGAAATTGCCGCCTTACCAACTTAATCACACAATCTTTATAAAAGGGTTGAACAGAAATTCAATCCTTTTATTTATTCTAAATATAAAGTGATAATAACTACTTTACACTTTCTAGTTTATGGTTTATAATAACAACAATCTATGCAAAAGAGGAGTAGTTATCAATTGAAGCCAAAGGATAGCCATTTAGTAAAAATTGGTGAATTAGCCAGGATGTTTTCGGTTTTGCCGTCAACGATTAATTTTTACACTCGCGAAGGTTTGTTGCCGGCTGATGGTTTTAGTCAGGGCGGCTATCGGCTTTATGATCCTCAGAAGGCCCTAAAAATTTTAAATAAGATAAATGATTTGCAAAATAAAAAAAGGTTAACTATTAAGGAGATAAAAAAGACCCTCTGACTTTAATCATGCTTGGAAGCCAGAGGGTTTAAATTTTAAAAATATGAGTCCCGTTAGAAATTGCAACACTTAATTTCTAATAGGACAAAAGTAAAATGAATATTAAATTTCTAACGAGATGAAGAAGAAATTAGACAAAATTTTTATAGTGCCCAGTTATTGGCACAAGAATCGTCGTACTAGAGCTGATCAAAGAAAGAAAAAAAACTGGTGGCAGATTCTTTATTCTTTATTTTTTTAGTCTGATTAAGGATTTGTCAAAGAGAGATTTTTAAGTTAAAATAATTTTTACTTACTATTAATTACTGAAGTCAACAAAATGCCCGATTTTAAGGATCAAGAAAAGAAAATATTGGATTTTTGGGATCAAGAAAAGATTTTTCAGAAATCAGTGGACAAGGAGGCCCCGCAAGGAGACTATCTTTTTTATGATGGTCCGCCTTTTGCTACAGGTACACCCCATTACGGTCATTTGGTAGCCAGCATCATGAAAGATGTGGTGCCTCGTTTTTGGACCATGAAAGGTTATCGGGTAGCCAGAAGATGGGGCTGGGACTGCCATGGTTTGCCCATTGAAAATATTGTAGAAAAAGAATTAAAGTATACCACTAAAAAAGAAATTGAAAATTTAGGTATAGATAAATTTAATCAGAAATGTTGCAGTAAAGTTTTGGAATATGCTGATGCTTGGAAAATGGTTATTCGGCGCTTGGGACGCTGGGTGGATATGGATAATGCCTACAAAACCATGGATTTGGATTTTATGGAATCTATCTGGTGGGTTTTTAAAGAGCTTTGGGATAAAGGATTAATTTATGAAGATTATCGTTCCATGCATATTTGTCCGCGTTGTGAAACCACTTTATCTCAGTCTGAAGTGACCGAAGGTTATCAGGATGTTAAAGATTTGTCTTTGACCGCTAAATTCGAATTAGTTGACGAGCCAGGCACTTATGTTTTAGCTTGGACCACCACGCCTTGGACTTTGATTGGTAATGTTGCTTTGGCGATTGGCAAAGATATTGATTATGTGAAAATAAAATTAAATAACGAAAATTTTATTTTAGCCAAAGATTTAGTTAAACAAATTTTTAAAGATCAGAAATATGAGATTATAGAAGAATTCAAAGGCCATAAATTAATTGGTCAGAAATATCAGCCATTATTTGATTATTATTCTAAAGATAAAAAATTAGAAAATCATACAAATGGCTGGCAGATTTACCATGGCGATTTTGTGACTACTAAAGAAGGCACGGGCATTGTTCATATTGCGCCGGCTTTTGGTGAAGATGATATGAATTTAGGTAAAGAGAAAAAATTGCCTTTTGTTCAGCATGTTAAGATGGATGGCAGTATTAAAGAAGATGCTGGTGAGTTTGCAGGGTTAAATGTAAAACCAAAAGGCGATACTCAAGCCACTGATGTTAAAATTATTCAATATTTGGCTAAAAAGAATTTATTATTTTCCAAAGAAAAATATCAGCACAGCTATCCCCATTGTTGGCGTTGCGATACGCCTTTGCTAAATTATGCCACTTCATCTTGGTTTGTGAACGTAACTAAAATTAAAGATCAGGCCTTGAAATTGGCTCAGGATATTAATTGGTCGCCGGCTCATATTAAAAAAGGCCGTTTTGGCAAATGGCTGGAAGGCGCTCGTGATTGGTCAATTTCTCGACAAAGATTTTGGGCTTCGGTTATTCCAATTTGGCAATGTGACAAGTGTGAAGAGAAAAAAGTTTTTGGTTCAGTGGCTGACTTAGAAAAAGCCAGCAATCAAAAAGTGAGTGATTTACATAAACATGTGGTAGATAAAATAACCTTTGTTTGTTCTTGCGGTGGCACCATGAAGCGCATTCCTGATGTTTTGGACTGTTGGTTTGAATCTGGCTCTATGCCCTATGCTTCTTTTCATTATCCTTTTGAAAACAAAGAAATTTTTGACCAGAGATTTCCCGCTGAATTTATTGCCGAAGGATCAGATCAGACCCGAGCTTGGTTTTATTATCTACATGTCATTTCTACAGCTATAAAAAATAAAGTGGCCTACAAAAATGTGATCGTCAACGGTATTGTTTTGGCTGAAGATGGCAAGAAGATGTCTAAGAAATTACAAAACTATCCAGAGCCAGATGTAATAATGGAAAAATATGGTGCTGATGCTTTGCGCATGTATTTACTTTCTTCGCCAGTGATGCTGGCTGAAAATCTTTCTTTTGTGGAAAAAGATCTTAATACAATCTATCGTCGTTTCACAGGTATTCTACAAAATGTACTGAATTTTTATTTGATATTTTCTGGCGAGAAGAAATTTAAAGGAGAATTACCAAAGAAAATTGATCATAATCTTGATCAGTGGATTGTCAGTAAGCTTGTTAAACTTCAGCATGAAGTAGGTACTGAAATGGAAGCTTATAATTTAGTAAAACCAACTCGAGCCATCTTTGATTTTATTGATAGTCTTTCAACTTGGTATGTCAGAAGATCTCGTGATAGATTTAAAGCAGGAGATCAGCAAGCTATTGAAATTTTAGCATTTGTGCTTAAAGAATTAGCAAAAATTATTGCTCCCTTTGCGCCAATGAGCGCGGAAATAATTTATCAAGAGTTTGATAATCAGGCAGAATCAGTGCATCTGGAAGAGTGGAAAAAATTAAATAACAAATTAGTTGATACAAAGATTTTGAATCAAATGGATGTTATTAAACAAGTAGCAGAAAGAACGCACGCTTTACGAGCCAAATCAGGCATAAAAGTAAGACAGCCTTTAGCTAGTTTAGAAATAAAACTTGGCGATAAAATTAAATTAGAGCAGGATTATATTAATATATTAAAAAGCGAATTAAATATAGAAAATATAGAGATAGTAAATAAAGTAAGTGAGAAAAAAGGTTGGGTAGTAGATGATTTTGGATTTGCGATTTCTTTAAATACAAATCTCACAACTGATTTAAAAGACAAGGGCGTGGTTAGAGAAATAGTCCGTTTTATAAATAGCTTACGCAAACAAGCTGGCTTAAAACCAAGCGATAATCCAGTAGAAACTTATCAAACAGATTCAGATTATTTGAAAGATATAATTAATAGTTTTAAAGATGAAATAATAGCTAACACTTCAGCAGACAGCTTAGAAGAATCCTCTAGTAATCCCAAAATTTTCAAAGAGTGTGATATCAACGGCGAGAAAATTACTTTAGGTTTAAAATAATGTCTTTTAAAACAGAAGCCTTTGTTTTGCATAGCCGACCTTGGAAAAATGCCGATCGGCTCTACAGTTTGTTTACACCGCAGGAGGGGTTAATTGAAGTGATTGTTAAATCAGCAGCCAAGTCAGGTAATAAGCTAGCCGGACACCTTTTGCCTTTTAGCCGAGTCAAAGTAATGATTGGCCGCGGTCGCTTGGATCATTTAGCCGGGGCAAGTGTGGTTATAGATTATGCTAATTTAAGAAGTGATCTTCGTCTGCTCTCCCTATCTTCATCAGTGATTGAACTTTTTTTAGCTAGTGATGGAGGCGCAGAAAAAATTAAAGAATTTGAGTTGTTAGGAGAAATTTTGTTTTTTTTAAATAATCAGGAAATTTCTACAGAGCATAAGCTGATCTTAGTTAGAATATTTTTGTGGAAGTATTTGAGTTTAGCTGGTTGGCGGCCGCAATTGGATAGTTGTGTGATTTGTCAAAAGGATTTGTCGGCTGGCCTGTCTGCCGGTGAGGCTGGCAAATATATGCCAGGTCGGGGTATAATATGCAGAGAGCATCAAAATGTTTCCAGTGTATCTATCTCCGGCGAGCTAATTAAGTTTTTACAATTTATTATTAGAGCTGACTGGGGACAGCTGGATAGCTTATCGATCAGTCAAAATTTAAATAAAGAATGGCTGAAAATTTCTCAAATTTATTATCAAACGGTTTATGATAAGCCGTCACAATCATTAAAATTATTTATTTATGGCTAAAATCAAAAAAAGGAGCATTGATTCTATTAAGCGTGCGCCTATTCGTCAGAGTTCATATGAAGCTCCCTCAGTTCGTCGCAAAAGAGAAGTCCCTCAAGAGTATCGGACTCTAAAGAAAGCTAAAAAGAAAGGCGGAAGTTTTTTATGGATGTTATTTTTTTTATTTATTGCCGCTGTGGCCGGATTTTTTTATTGGAGTAAGCAGGCACCGATTATAGTGGAGAAAAGTCTGGAATTTTCAGTCAGCGGTCCGGACAAGATTATTTCTGGCGATCAAACCGTTTATTTAATAGAATATAAGAATTTAGATGTAGTTTCTCTCCAGCAAGTAGAACTTGATGTCCACTGGCCTAGTGGTTTTTATTTTGACGGAGCCACTGTTGAGCCGACTGATGAAAATGCGACCACTTGGCTTTTGAGTGATTTGGCTCCTGGTGAAACAGCGGATTTAAAAATAATTGGTCAGTTGGTCGGCACTAAAGACAAAGAATTATTAGCAGTGTTTACTTTGAATTATCAGCCGGAGAATTTTCATTCGGATTTTAGAGAAAAGCAATCCGTTAAAACTAAAATTACCGAAAACAAATTGGACTTGTCAGTAGAAGCGGTAGATAAAACTCTAGTTTCAACCGAACAAGAAATAAAAGTTATTTATCGTAATTTAACTGATGAAACATTGAATGATTTATATATTGATATTTTATACCCCGATGATTTTGATCTAGTGGAAGTTGATCCGATTAAAGAGGGGGATTACTGGGCAGTTAATCTGGAGCCAGAAGAAGAAAAGATAATTACAATTAAGGGCTCTTTCGCCCCTGACAGTCAGCCGGAACAATTGTTAGTCGCTGAAATTGGTAGCATGTCTAATGATAGCTTTCGTCGTTTCTCCAGAGCCGAAAAACAATTTGTAGTTGTTAATCCGCAGTTTGCAGTTAATCTAGAAATTAATGGTAAGAGCGGTAGTCAGACAGTTAATTGGGGTGATGTTTTGCGTTATCAGTTAAAGATTACCAACCAAAGCGAGACTGATATTCCAGATGTTCAAGTAACTGCTTTGATTGACAGCCAAGTTTTGGATTGGGGCAGTTTGGACACGATTGGTAGTTATCTAGAATCAAATATTGTTTGGACCAAAGAACAGAGTGAGGATTTAGCTTTGTGGCCGGTTGGTGAGGAGAGGATTTTTACCTGGCAGGTTAAAGTAGTGGATCAGGTCCAGCCGGAAAGGACTATTGAGAATATTATTAAAATTAATTTAGAAGGATTGAGCGGCTGGGAACAGGTGGAAAGACCATTGTTATTAACTGTTGGAGAAAGTGTTTCTTTTAATAATGGGGCTTATTGGGACCTAGGCGGTCGTCGAGTTGGTTCGGGATTATTGCCACCGCGAGTAGGCGAAACAACGGAATATTTAGTGGTTTGGTCTTTAAATAATTCCACCGGCAATTTTGATGCAGTCAGCGTTGAAACCACCTTACCACCGGAAGTTTCATTTTCAAGTGAAGTGGACATTCAAGAAGGTGAGCTTGATTTTGACAGCGGCACTCGGGTTTTATCTTGGAGTTTAAATAATTTTAATAATATTATATTTCCTTTAACTGCTTCATTTATGGTTGAATTGGTGCCGATTGAAGAATATCGCGGCCAGACTATGACTTTATTGAACGCAACCACCTTATCAGCTCAAGGGTTGGAAGATATTATTATTCGTTCTCGCATGTTAAAGACCTCTGATGTCGTGGCTGACACTAATGAGCCGATTGGTATTATTCAGTAATGTTCAAACTATTAAAACAATCAAAGAAATCTCAAGCAAGATTAGGAGTATTAAAGACTGCCCACGGTAACATTGATACTCCTTTTTTTATGCCCATTGCCACTAAAGCAGCCGTCAAAAGCGTCACCACTCAAGAGGTTAAAAATTTAGGCGCCCAGATTATTTTATCAAATACTTACCATAATTATCTGCGGCCAGGTCTTGAGGTTTTTAAAAAAATAGGCGGCTTGCATAATTTTATGGATACTAATTTGCCTTTACTGACCGACAGCGGCGGCTATCAAGTTTTTAGCTTATCAGATTTAAGAAAAATAAAAGGCGATGATATAGAATTTAAATCTCATCTAGATGGTTCTCAGCATATTTTAAATCCCAAGAAAGTTATTGATATTCAAGTAGCTATGGGTAGCGATATTATGATGGTTCTTGATGAATGCGTGGCTTTACCCACTACTCGCGCTAAAGCTCTGAAAGCCGTAGAACGGACTACTCGCTGGGCTCAAATATCTTGGGATTATAAAAACAAATTAAATCAGAAATCAGCTAAAATTAACAAGCAATTAATTTTTGGTATTATTCAAGGAGCTGATTTTAAAGATTTAAGATTAAAGTCAGTTAAAGAAATTACGGCTTTGCCATTTCATGGATTTGCCATTGGCGGATTAGCGGTTGGTGAATCCAATAAAGTAATGTATCAGGTCTTGGATTATACTAGTCCAGCTTTGCCAGAAAACAAACCTCGTTATTTAATGGGCTTGGGTTATCCGGAAAATATTATTGAAGCTGTTAAAAGGGGTATGGATATGTTTGATTGTGTTATTCCTACTCGGGAGGCAAGGCATGGGAAGTTATTTATTAGAACTAAGCAAACTTTAAAGGGCAAATTTTATAAAACTATTAATATTATTAATTCTAAATTTAAAACTGATCAGGCATCAATTAATAATACTAATTTAAAAAATTATTCTAAAGCTTATTTACATCATTTATTTAAAACAGAAGAAATATTAGGTATGCGTTTAGCTACTCTACATAACTTAGATTTTTATTTGCAATTGATGCGAGATATTAGAGGAGCAATTAAAAAAGGCGAGTTATAAAAAACTTGATTAGTAAATTAAACATATGAAAAATGAAATACCAAAACTAATAAGTTTTATAATTATTATAATTATCGCTATCGTAGGTTTTTATTTCTTAATTGAAAATACGGATCAACCGGTGGCCTGTACTCTGGAAGCAAAAATATGTCCTGATGGAAGTGCTGTTGGTAGAATCCCACCTAACTGTGAATTTGCCACTTGTCCCATTCAAGAACAAGTTGACATTTCTAATTGAAAACCTATAGGGATGATATTAATGGCTATGAATTTCAATATCCAGAAAGTTTTGGAGCAAATGTATGGGGGGCTCATTTTTGGCCACCAAAAGTTACTGTTGTGTCAATTAACGAAAATCCTGTAAAGAACGGCTGTCCTGAATTGCCACTAGAACTTGAATCAACGGTGATCAATAATATTAAATTAAATAATATTGAATATACAGAGTATATAGTTAGGGAGCCCGCTGCTGGTAATCTATATAATGATTATTGTTATGTTACCCAGAAACAAAAAAAATATTATGTCTTAAATTTTATAATTAGAGAAGTTAATGGATGCGCTGGTGGTTCCCCTGGGGCTTTCTGGGAGACTGAATTTGAAGAAGAATGCATAAATTTAGATAGAGTTAAAGATATAGAAAATCCAATAAAAACTATGGTTTCCACCTTTAAGTTTATTGACTAAAAATATTCCAATTAAATAAATAGTAAATTAGCTATATGAAAAAACGTTGGTATTTGAATAATAAAAATAAAATCAGCAAGTAGCTGAAGATTATAAAAATAAAAATAAATTTATGACAAAAAGAGCAATCCCATTTAAAAATTATTTATTAAAAGGCATTAATCCAGTGGTAAGATTTCTTATTCTTTCAGATGTGATAGTCCTTGGTTCAGCCGAACTTCTTAATCCAATTTTTGCCATTTATATTACAGAATATATCATTGGTGGGAATGCGGCTGTGGCCGGCGTTGCTTTTTCTATTTTTTTCTTTACCCGTAGTGTTTTTCAAATACCCTGCGCCTATATCATAGATAAAATAAGAGGCGAAAAGGATGATTTTCATATTTTAGTTTTTTTCAGTATTTTGACAGCTTTAATTCCGTTGTTGTATTTGTTTATTAGTCAGGCCTGGCATCTTTATATTATTCAATTTTGTTTGGGGCTGACTACAGCTTTCACCTTTCCTTCTTATAGGGCAATTTTTACCAGACATATTGATAAGACTAAAGAAGGAACGGAATGGGCTATCTATTTTACAATGACTGGGGTGAGTTCGGCCGCCTTGGCAGCCATTGGTGGTTATATTGCCAGCACTATTGGCTTTCCATTCTTAATTGTTTCTTTAGCGACACTGTCATTATTAGGCACATTATTATTACTGCCAATTAAGCCGTATATTAGAAGTAGATAAAGAAATAAAAGGGGAGTTATAATTTTCTCCACCGTTATCACTAATTCCACCGTCATTCTAGATTTAATCCGGAACTTCCTCATCTTTGCTGGGTAGTATATCTTTTAATGATTTTATAATAATTTTATAAAAAATTTGATTAGTAAATTAAACATATGATATTAGTAGCAATAATTTTAGTGGTGTTTTTAATTATAGTCGTTTTTGTTAGTGGCGCGATTACTGGTGATAAAGATAACAAGAGCTAATTTTTTATAAAAACAAAAAGAGCGGCTGGGATAGACCGCTCTGAACCGATTTAATGAGTTAATTTTTTTTGATTATTGATTTAATGCCTGTTTAGCAAAGAATTGGAAAGCTTTTTTGATTTCCGCTGCAGGCAATTTGGCGTCGGCTTTTTCCACGATTTCTGCTAACTTACTGAAGACTATTGGTACTGCCCAGGAAGGAATGGAATCTCCATAATTACTCCACCAAGCTACATAATCGTTATTATAGAAAAATTGGACACCAAATCCATATGAACCACTCATATATTTAAACTGTAGAGTGATTACCTCGTTGATAGGCATTTCAAAGATTGCTGATTTTCTTGCTTCTGCGTTTTTTGCAAACTTTTTATTAATTTGAGCAAGGACAGAAATAATTACCCGGGTAATTATTTTTCTTTGGCGGTCTATTTTTTCCGCCCCTTGAATAAATAATTCAATATTTATCATTTTAATCTCCTTCCCGTGTCCGGGAGTTGGCCTGTTGGCATGATTATTAATTTATCCCATTGTTAAATAACTCGGTCTATTATTTAAGTATAAAATATAGTTTTTGTCAATAGTCTCCTCATTGTTTTTTTAAGGTTTAGATATTTAAAGCGCCCCGCTGAGCGGGGCGCTTTTTTATAACATTTATTTATATCTTATTTTAAGATAAAGAATAGAACTTGCTAATATTAGACCTATACTATTCATTACGGCCACAGGACCATTTTTAATAATTGCAGCATAAGTGATCCAAAGAATCAATCTAACAATATAAATAATATATCTCCATAAAGACAAATCTCTAGTCAATTTTGTTTTCCAGCTTTTGATGGTTTGCGGTAGTAAAGAAATAACTACTAAAATTCCGGCCGTATATCCTAAGAGGTCAATAAGTTTCATATTTTATTGGTTACTTATTTTTTTAATTCCTAATTCAGGAATCAAAACTTCATGATCCATATCAATCAAAAATTTTATTGCTTTGGCGACGGACTCGGGATTGAGAGCATTGGTAAAATCTTTATGAGTGCCCATTTTTTCAAATAGTGGCGTTTCCATAAAGCCAGGATATAATCCAGTTACTTTGATATTATAGGGAGCTAATTCCTGTTCCAGACATTTTGTCAGTCCGGTTACTGCCCATTTGGAAGCATCATAAACACTTCGTTTGGCTTTAGCATATAGACCGGCTTGAGAAATTACATTAATAATAAAACCCTGTTTTTGTTTTTTCATAGTTGGGATTACCGCTTTGCTTAAAAAGATGACGCCGGTGGCATTAATGTCCATTGTTTTTTGGATATGATCAGCGTCATTCTGATCCAATCCCCCTTCAATCCAAATACCGGCGTTGTTAATTAGGCAGCCAATTTGTTGATGTTTTTTTAAAGTGTTTTGAATAGCTCGTTCGCACTGTTGATAGTCAGTAATGTCGCAGACCTCATAATCACAGTTTAGTTCAGCAGCTACTTTTTTTAATTTGTCTTCACTAGGTGATAAAATGATTACCTGCTGATGTGGTGATAATATCTGAGCGATTGTTTTGCCTAAGCCACTGGTGCCTCCTGAGATAAGGATGGTTGTCTTCATATTTTAAAATTAATTATTACCTATTAATTCTTTTTTTATACTTATTGATCCAAATTTTTTTAATGTATGGTAAAGATAAGGTTGAGAGTACAAAAGCAAAGGTTGGCACAATAGAGTTGATAAATGGTTTTGGTAATTCAGCAAATACAAAAAATAGTGCAATAATAAGATAAGTAATAATGGCAATAATGAGTTTTCTAGTTAAACTTGTTTCTCAAGCTTTATCTAATTCAACTTTTTTATTTCTTTTTTCTATTTTTTCAATTCTATTTTCAATGTTTTCATTCATATATTTAATTGTTGGTTGATTTTATTATATTATATCTCATCATTATTGTCATCTAAAAAAAAGACCCCGTCGAACTCCTCAAACTTAGGTTGATTTATTCGACAGGGTGCAGGAGGAAGTCTTATTTTAAGACAACGGCGCTTTTGGCGTCAACAACCATCAGTTGTTGTCCTGGTTTCAAGACCACTTCCTCATTCGTCGTAGAGTCAAATAGTCTTTTTTGGCCGTTGACTATAGTAACTTTACACAAGGCACCTTGTGGCACCCTTTCGTTGGTGGTCTTAGATTGAGAACCGACGACCATTAACTGTTGTCCTGCTATAAGGAGCATTTCTTCTCTGTTCACTATATCTAAGAGTTTCTTTTTATCATCATCCAAAACAACTTCGCCCATTATACCAGGTTTCAGTTGATCTCCCAGTGATGCCATTGTTTTATTCACTTTAAATAAACCTCCACATTTGTTATAGGTACTATATTCAATTTAACTAAATAAACATAAGGAATTTTTTAATTTTTGTCAATTACCCCCTCTGTCTTATGCCTGCCTGCCTGCCGGCAGGCAGGGGCATCTCCCCCTAATTTAGGGGGAGAAAATTCTGTGCGATTAGCACAGGATTAGAGGGTGTATTCTTTTTTAAAACACTGAAAAATGTTATAATTTAGCTGATGACACAAAACATAATTATTCAAACATTAAGAGCTCTATTTATAGATCTAATCGGAGAAATTTTGTATTTTCCGATTTGGTGGTACAGTCAGGGCTTAAAGAGGACCGCCCTTTATACTTGGAGTTCTATAAAAAATACCGCCCGTAATCTATCTTTGCCCATCATGTTTAAAAGTCTGTTTAAACCAATGTTTGGCCAATATGATCGGCAGGGCAGGGTAATTAGTTTTTTTATGAGGATATTGTTGACGATTAGTCGTTTTGTGGTTTTTATTATTTTAACTATTTTTAATATATTAGTGTTGATTTTTTGGATTTTACTTCCGGTTGTGGTAGCTTGGGGGTTATTTTATAATGTCAGTTTATGGAAGCAGTAAAGTTTAAAATTTGTGAGGAATGCCAGGGGCAGGGCGAGAGCAACGGTAAAAAATGTTCAGCTTGTTTTGGCTATCGCCGTTTTTATTTTTTTAATAATAATTTTTTCTATTGGCAGAAAGAAATTGATTACGTGCGAATTTTTATTAGTGAGTTCCAAGAAGTTATTAATATTATCATTAATGGTTTGTTAATAATCGGTATTATTTTAACTTTAGTTTTAATTTACAACATTTTGGATTTGGTTGAATTTGAACCAAGACTGCTTTGGGCTTTTTTAACCGCGCCGGATCCCCGCAATTTTTTCTTATTTATTCTAATTGCTCTGGATATGTATTTGTATTATCGTCTGGCTCGCCCAGGGATGCAGGAAAGACGAAAGTTTAGTCTTTTAAAGAACAAGAAAATTTTTACCAAATATAATCTAGCTGACAGTTTAAATCAGGAGGCTAGTCGCATTATTGACAAAGCTTGGCTTTACGCTCGGCATAAAAAAATTTTTCCTTTGTCGGTCTGGCATGTCTTGTTTATTTTATTAGACGATAAAGATATTCGTTTGGTTCTAGCTCGTTTAGGAGTGGGGGCAGAGACTTTAAAACAAACCATTGATAAAAATTTAGAGGAATTAGTCGGTCTAGCTCAGTCTAGCGACGGTTTAACTGATGAGACCAAAGACTTAATTTTGAATGCCTATTTTCATATGACTAGCCGTCAGACCGATCATATTGCGGAAGTTGATTTATTAGCCGGTGTTGTTATGGCTAGCAAAGAAGTAAGAGATTTTTTCTATAATTTTGATATTGACGAGTATAAAATTGACAATGTCATTTCTTGGATCAATATTAATAAACAATTAGTAGAGAGATATCAGAGATTTCGTTCGCGAGCTGTCTTTCGACCGAAGTCGGGTATTAATCGTTCCTATACCGCTATTGCTACGCCGATTTTAGATAGTTTTTCTCAAGATTTGACTAAGATGGCTAAGCAAGGTGCTTTGCCACTATCAATAGCTAGAGAAGACGAGATTCAGGATGTTATTACTACTATGGAAAGCGATTTTTCCAGCGTAGTTTTAGTTGGTCCTCCAGGCGTTGGCAAAAATACCATTATTGATGGCTTGGCTAATCGGATGATGGCGGAAGAATTGCCTGATTTATTTCAAGACAAGCGACTAGTTAGTATTTCCGTGCCTTTACTGGTTTCTGGCGCTTCAGGCACTGGTAAGCTGGAGGAAAGACTTTTAACTCTTTTAAATGAAATAGAAATTTCCAGTAATATTATCTTATTTATTGATGATATTCATCAATTGGCCGGTATTTCCTCTGAAGGAACAGAAGGGGTTGATTTGGCGGAAATTTTATCTTCGGAAATTCGCAAACACAATATTATTGTTATTGCCGCTACTGATAATCAAAATTATGTTCAATATATAGAGGGAGCGGCCTTAGGGTATGCTCTGAAAAAAATCAATATTAATGAGCCGGATAAAAATCAAACGATTAAAATTATGGAAGCTCATGTGGGGGCAGTGGAAGCCAAGCACGGTGTTTATTTTACTTATAATGCTTTAGAGAAAATTCATGACTTGGCTGATCGCTATATTACTGACGTTTCTCTACCAAAGAAAGCGATTGATTTAATGGATGAAGCCGGCATTATGGTTGCTAAAATTGGACGGCAAGATAAACTAGTGCGAGCCGAAGACATTGCTTCTCTAGTTAGTCGCAAAACTAGTATTCCTTTAACTGAAGTTACTAGTCAAGAATCAAGTAAGTTGATGAATTTAGAGGAAGAAATTCATCAACGTATTGTTGGTCAGGACGAAGCGGTTAAACACGTGGCTTCAGCTTTGCGTCGGGCTCGGGCAGAGTTACGTGATAGTAATCGACCAATTGTCAATCTATTGTTTCTGGGGCCAACTGGTGTTGGTAAAACCGAGCTAGCCAAGACCGTCGCGGAAAAATATTTTGGCGATGAGCAAAATATGATTCGGTTGGATATGAGTGAATATCAAAGCCAATCCAGTCTGCCGCGTTTAATTGGTTCGTCTCAAGCTGGAACGCCGGGTTTGTTGACTGAGGCGGTTCGCCACAAGCCCTTTGCTCTATTGTTGTTAGATGAGATAGAAAAATCCCATCCTGATATTTTAAATGTATTTTTACAAGTGATGGAAGATGGTCGTTTAACCGATGCTTTAGGGCGAACAGTTGATTTTACTAATTTAATTATTATTGCCACTTCCAACGCCGGCACGGCCTATATTCAGGATCAAATTAATGCTGGTCGTCAAATTGAAGAGTTTCAGGATGATTTAATTAAAAATCAGATTCGGGATATTTTTCGGCCAGAGTTTATCAACCGTTTTGACGGCACGGTAGTTTTTCGTCCTTTAACGCCGGAGGAGATATTTAAAATTGCCGGTTTAATGTTAAATAAAGTCAGAAAGCGCTTAGAGCAAAAAGGAATATTTTTTGAAATTACTCCAGAAGCTCAAAAAGAATTGGCCGTGGCTGGTTTTGATCCGGTCTTTGGTGCTCGGCCTTTACGTCGAGTGATTCAGGAAAGAGTAGACAATGCTTTAGCTAATTTTTTACTCACCGGCAAAATTGGTCGTCGAGATGTCATTGTTTATGATGTTGGTGGACAGATTAGCGTCAAGAAAGCCAGAGGGTATTAATATTTGACATAAGATAATTTATTGTTTATCATTAGGTGTTATATAGAATCAATAAAGTTCTTTACATATATGACTTGATGTCGGTGATCCTAATAATTTTAGAATTGGATATTCTATACCTATCATAAAAGCTTGAAAATTTCAGCAATGATTTTGTCAAGCTTTTTTGTTTGTCTTTGATTTTTTTATTCCACAACCAGTTGATGTTTAACTTGCTAAAAGCCCATTTTTTCGCTATAATTTGATTACTTAAACTTTATTTTATGGATAATACACGTAAATTTGATAAAGTAGTCAATCTGGCCAAAAACAGGGGTTTTGTTTTTCCGTCCGCCGAAATTTATGGCGGTCTTAATTCTACTTATGACTATGGTCCGCTGGGTGTTGAGTTGAAAAATAATATTAAAAAAGCTTGGTGGGATTTTATGCTGGCTCAGCCAGATGTGGTTGGTTTGGATTCGGCTATTTTGAGCCATCCCAAAATATGGGAGGCCTCCGGTCATCTGGAAAGTTTTACGGATCCTTTAGTGGATTGCAAAAAATGCAAAGCCCGTTTTCGGTCCGATCATCTTTTGGAGAAAAAAGGATTAAAACCTAATTATTTAAAAGATAAGCCGCCTAAAAATAATAAAGTGAGATGTCCGGATTGCGGTGGTGAATTAACCGGTGTCCGCCAATTTAATTTGATGTTTAAGACTTTTCTCGGTCCGGTGGAAGATCAGGCCAATCAAATTTATCTTCGGCCGGAAACAGCTCAGGGAATTTATCTCAATTTTTTAAATATCAAAGAAAGCATGCGGCTCAAAATGCCGTTTGGCGTGGCTCAGATTGGTAAGGCCTTTCGCAATGAAATTACGCCTGGTAATTTTATTTTCAGAATGAGAGAGTTTGAACAAATGGAGATGCAATATTTTGTGCGGGCCAGTGAAGCTGATAAGATTTTTAATCAGTGGAAAAAATGGCGCTATGACTGGTATTTATCTTTGGGTGTTAAAAAAGAAAATTTACGTTTTCGAGAGCATGATCAGGACGAGCTAGCTCACTATGCCAAGAAAGCAGTGGATATAGAATATAGGTTTGATTTTTCCAAAAATGAAACCTTCAAAGAGCTAGAAGGTATTCATCATCGCGGTACTTGGGACCTATGCCGCCATCAGGAATTTTCCGGAGAAAAATTTACCGTGCGTGATGAGAGCGGTGAAGAATATCTACCCACTGTAGTAGAGACATCCGGCGGCGCTGATCGTTCTCTGTTGGCATTTTTGATGGATGCCTATCAAGAGATTGAAGGCGGTCGGACAACTACTACTAAGAGCACTAAAGAAGTAGAAACAGTATTAAAACTTCATCCTAAATTAGTGCCAATTAAAATTGCTATTTTGCCTTTGTCTAAAAAAGAGCAGTTAGCTAAATTAGCAAAAGAAATTTATAATTCTTTAGCTAATAAATATCGTCTTCAGTATGATGAGACTAGTGCCATCGGCAGAAGGTATCGTCGGCAAGATGAAATTGGCACACCCTATTGTGTTACTATCGATTTTGACAGTTTAGAAGATAAAAAAGTGACCGTGCGCGATCGGGACAGCATGAAACAGGAGCGAATTGCCATAGCTGAATTGTCAGCTTATTTTCAGGAAAAATTTGATTAATTAAAAGTTAATTACATATGTATAAACGAATTGTCAGAAAAGACGGCAGTATTATAATTTTAGTTCCCAAAAAAGATACAAGAGCGGTTACTTTTGAAGTGCTTTATAAAGTCGGCAGCCGCTGGGAAACTAAAGCTAATAATTGCGCTTCTCACTTTGTGGAACACCTGATGTTTAAGGGTACTGAAAAGAGGCCAAGCACGGCTCATATTTCCAGAGAATTAGATAGCGTCGGTGCTGAGTTTAATGCTTTCACCGGTAAAGATCATACTGGTTATTACATTACAGTTGATAATAGCCATTTTCCTTTAGCGGTTGATATTATTTCTGACATGATGTATCACGCTAAATTTGATTCGGCTGATATTGATCGAGAGCGGGGAGTGATTGTGGAGGAGATTAATATGTACGAGGACAATCCTTTGATGTACATTGAAGATGTTTTTGAAAGACTTTTGTTTAATAAAGCGCCGCTGAGTCAATTAATTTCCGGACCAAGAGTCAATGTGCAGACAATTTCCCGCCAGGCTTTATATAATTATTATCGCAAATTTTATTATAATGGCAATGCAGTTATTGGTGTGGCCGGTAAATTTCAGGAAAAGAAAGTTTTAGATTTAGTCAACAAACTTTTTCCTTTAGATAAAAAACGCGCCCGGATTAAAATTCAAAAGACGGAGTTTTCAAATCAACAGACTCCTCGAGTTTATATTATGAATCGTTCTTTAGAGCAGGTTCAGCTAATGTTGGGCTTTAAAAATGTGGCCGGTCCTGATCCGAAATTTTTAATCAGTAAGATATTGTCAAATATTCTTGGCGGCACAATGAGCTCGCGTCTGTTTTTGGAAATTAGGGAAAAATTGAGTTTATGTTATTTTATCAAAACAGCTGCTCAGGGTTATGAAGACATTGGATCCTTTACTGTCCAAGCAGGGTTGAATAAAGAAAAGATTTACGAATCTCTAGAGGCCATTAAAGCAGAGTTAAATAAAATAAAGGACAAGGGCATCACTCAAGAAGAGTTGCACAAAGCTAAAGATAATATTCGGGGACGATTAATTTTAAAATTGGAAGATCCTAGTAATTATTTAAATTTTTTAGCTTCCCAAGAGTTGGTTGATCAAAAAATAAAAGATCTAGAGGATAAGTTGCGGGAAGTGGATAAAGTTACTTTAACGCAAGTTAACAACTCGGCTCAAGATATTATTGATTGGCGTCGGGCTAATTTAGCCATCATCGGGCCTTTTGATAACCAAACTAAATTTTTAAAAATATTAAATTCATAATTTTTAATGGAAAATTTATTAAGAATTTTCTAAGGAGGAAATAATATTATGCCACACAAATCAATTTCCATTTCCACCGATGCTATCGTTCGTATTATTGTTATTTTACTGTTGATTGGATTTCTTTATTTAATAAAGGATGTTTTAGCTCTGTTGTTTATAGCTGTTATCTTATCTTCGGCTTTTGGCCCTTTCATCGATTGGTTACAAGAGAAAAAAATTCCTCGGGGGGTGGGAATTATTGGGGTTTATCTAATTTTTTTCTTTGTGGTCGGCGGGGCGATCTATCTTTTAATTGATCCAATTACTCTCCAAATTAAGGATTTAGCGCGCGCTTTCCCAGACTTTTATGACAAGATCAGTAGTGGGTTACAATATTTGCAAAAAGTAGATAGTCAAGAAGCTGCCAAAACGTTGAGCACCAGTTTGTCCGACTTGACCAAAAGTTTATCTCAGGCCTCTTCTAGTATTTATAATTTAGTCACCTCAATTTTCGGCGGGGTGGTTAGTTTTTTTGTGCTGTTGGTCATCACTTTTTATTTAACCGTGGAGAAGAATAGTTTAAAGAACTTTGTTCAGAGCATTGTGCCTTTTCATCACCAAAAGTATGCGGCTGATTTAATTACTAAAATACAGCATCGGATGGGTTTTTGGCTAAGGGGGCAGCTGATTTTATCGTTTATTATCTTTTTGCTGATTTATTTGGGTTTGAGCTTACTAGGCATAAAATATGCTTTGATCTTAGCTTTGTTAGCTGGTATTTTTGAAATAGTGCCTTTTCTTGGTCCATTGATTGCCGCTATTCCTGGTATATTTTTTGCTTTTGCTCAAAGCCCGGCTAAAGCCATCGCCGTTATTGTTCTATATATCGTTGTTCAACAAATAGAAAACAATATTATTGTGCCTAAAGTAATGGGCAAAAGCACCGGCCTTAATCCCTTAGTGGTTATTTTAAGTATTTTGATAGGCATGCGCATTGCCGGTGTGGTCGGCGCTTTGGTTGCTGTACCGATTGCGGCGGCGGCAGCAGTTTATGTTGAGACTTTACACAATAAATCAAAAGCAACAAAATAAATGTCTAAATTATATATTGTCGCCACACCTATCGGTAATTTGGAAGACCTGACTTTTCGGGCTCTGCGGATTTTAAAAGAAGCAGATGTTGTTTTAGCTGAAGATACCCGCGTAACTAAAAAGATTTTTGAAAGATATAAGATTAAAAATGTTTTATCAAGCTGGCATCAGCATAGTAAAGACAAAGATTGGGGAAAAATTAAAAATTTTATTTTTGAAGATAAAGATATTGCCTTAGTGACTGATGCTGGATCTCCTGGTGTTTCCGATCCTGGTGGAAAATTAATTGAGTTGGTTCTGGCAGAATTTCCGGACACGGAAATTATTTCCGTGCCCGGCTCTTCAGCTTTAACAGCCATGATCAGTATTGCCGGAATTTCTCTGGATAAATTTTTATTTCTTGGTTTTTTACCGCATAAAAAAGGTCGGCAAACTTTGATTAAAAAAATAGCAGAAGCAGATTTGCCAGTAATATTTTTTGAATCAGTTCACCGAATTATTAAAACATTAGAGCAATTAAAAAATTGTCCCAAAAAATTAATCATTGGCCGTGAATTGACCAAACAATTTGAAACAGTCTATCGCGGTACGGCCCAAGAGATTTTAGAGATTTTACAAAAAGATAAACAGCAAGTGAAAGGGGAATTTGTTGTTGTTGTTGATAAATAAAATTAATTAATGAATTTTATAATTAGACAATTAGAAGAAGCTGATTTTTCTGATAATAGCGGTTTTGTAGAAACTATGGCTAATATGAGTGATGTTGGCGATTTAGATTTTAATCAGCTTAAAACAATTTGGCAGAAAGCTAAGCAGCAAGAGGCCTATTTTTTTGTAGCAGCATCGCAAGAAGAAGATTCTAAAAATCAAATTATAGCTACTGTAAAATTATTAATTGAGCCAAAATATTTTTATGGCGGCAAGGCAGCTGGACATATAGAAGATGTAGTTACTCGTAAGGGCTTTGAAGGAAATGGTTTAGCTAAAGCTTTGCTTAAAGAAGCTATTAAAACCGCAGAGAAAAATAATTGTTATAAGATAATTTTAGATTGTAGTAAAGAATTAACTACATTTTATGAAAAAATAGGTTTTAAAGAGTACAGTATTTGTATGAGATTAAATTTTAAGAAATAAATGAAAAATAAATTCTACATTACCACACCAATATATTACGTCAATGATCAGCCGCATATTGGTCATGCTTATACTACGGTTATCGCTGATGTTTTAGCTCGCTATTATCGTCAGAAACTAGGCGATGATAATGTTTATTTTTTAACCGGCACTGATGAGCATGGAGTAAAAGTTGCTGAATCTGCAGCCAAACAAAAAATTACGCCGCAGAAATTTACCGACAATATTAGTCAGCAATTTAAAGATGCTTGGCAAAAATTAGATATTAAATATAATGATTTTATAAGAACAACTGAAGATAGACATCAGAAAATTGTAGTTAATATTTTAAATCAGTTAAAGCAAACCAAGACTCCGCAGGGCAATGATGTTCTCTACGAAGCTGATTATCAGGGATTATATTGTGTTGGTTGTGAAAAATTTATTACCGAAGCGGAATTAGTCGACGGTCAATGTCCTGATCATAAGCGCAAACCAGAAAAATTAGTTGAAAAAAATTGGTTTTTTAGATTAGGTGATTTTTTACCAGCCATTAAAAAAGCCATTGAAGCAGATCAACTGATTATTTATCCTCCAGGTCGAAAAAAAGAAGTGCTCGGTTTAATTAACAAGCAAAATATGCCCGACTTTTCTATTTCCCGTCCGGTTAAATCTGTGGCTTGGGGCATTGATTTACCTTGGGATAAAGAACAAAAAGTTTATGTTTGGGTTGACGCTTTGTCTAATTATATTACCGCTCTGGGATATCCTGATAAAGAATTATATCAAAAATTTTGGCCAGCTGATATTCAATTATTAGCTCTAGATATTTTAAAATTTCATGCTTTATATTGGCCAGCTATTTTAATGGTCTTAGATATTCCTTTGCCTAAAGGATTATATATTCACGGCTTTTTCAAAATCAATGGACAAAAAATGAGCAAGAGCTTGGGTAATGTCGTTAGTCCCAATGATTTAGTAAAACAGTATGGCTCGGAAGTGACTAAATATTTAATTCTATCCCAATTTTCTTTTGGTTCAGAAAGCGATATTAAAATCAACGACTTTCCTGCCAAATACAATGCCGATTTGGTGAATGGCTTGGGCAATTTGATTAATCGATTAACTAATATGATTGAGCAGTATCTAGATGGAGATATTGGGTTAACAAAAAAAGATTTAGAAAAATCTTTAAATATAAGTAAATTTTTATCTAATATAAATCAAGAAATAGAAGAATTAAATTTTAAATTGGCTTTATTAAAAATTTGGAATATTATTTCTACTGTTAATGAAGAGATAGATAAAAACAAGCCATGGGAATTAGCCAAGAATAATGATCAGCAGAAATTAAAAAAGCTTTTGCAGGATTGGACTAAATACTTATATAATATTGCTGTCAGTCTACAACCGTTTATGCCGCAGACCGCGGAGCATATTTTAAAAATTTTGACTGCCAAGCAGATTAAAAAGCCAGTTAAACCATTATTCCCCAGAATTAATTAAAATAATATATGTTTTCTAAAAGCACATTTTTTCAAAAAATTAAAAAAAGTCATCCTAATTGGTATTCAATTTTTATTGCTTTCTCAGTTATTATGTTTTGGCGTGGGTTGTGGGGTATTATAGATTTATATCTTATTACCTAATCATGAACTATTAAGTTATATAGTCTCAGGGTTGATTGGATTATTTTTGTTGTATATTAACGATTTTAAATTAAGCGAAATAGAATAATAATTTTAAAAAAATACTATGGGTTTATTTGACATCATTCTTTTAATTATCTTACTTCTTTTTGTTTGGAAGGGGTTTCGAGCGGGATTAGTTGGAGCGATTGGCGAATTTTTGGGGATTGTGGTTGGCATTTGGGCCGGCTCGCATTATATGGGGATGGCTGCTCAGTGGATTATGAATATCTTGAATTTTGATAATCAGTCGTTAGCTAATATTTTGGCGTTTATTTGTATTTTCATTGCTATAAATATTATAGTTCATATCATCGTTGCTGTTATTAACAGAATTTTTCACATTATTCCTTTTATTGATCTAGTCAATAAATTATTGGGAGCGATTGTTGGCCTACTGGGTGGTATTTTAGCTGTTGTGGCTATAGTTTATTTATTATCTATTTTTCCAATTAGTGACGCCATTAATGATCGGTTAATTTCGTCATTTATAGTTCAATGGGCAGCTGATTTAGCCGTTATTGTTAAGCCATTTATTCCCGCCGCTATTAATGAATTAAAATCAATTCTCTAGTATGTTGATTGACACGCATGCTCATTTGAATTTTCAGGCCTATGATCAGGATTTAGCTGAAGTTATTCAGCGCTGCCATCAAGCTGAAATGAAAATAATTAATGTAGGCGCGGCTTTAGATACTAGTCAAAAAGCAATAGAACTAGCCAAGCAGGAAAATAATTTTTATGCGGCCATTGCCTTGCATCCTATCCATGTTTATGATGAGGAGTTTGAAATAATTAATTATCAAAAATTAATTGATCAGCATCCCAAGCAAGTAGTCGCTATTGGCGAAACCGGATTGGATTATTTTCATCTTAATGAAATTTTAAAAAAAGGAGCCGCTTCTATTAAAGAAATAAAAATTAAACAAAAACAAATTTTTCAAGAACACATTCAATTGGCCAAAGATAATAATTTGGCTTTAATTGTCCATGGACGAAATGGCGATGATCAGAATGTCTATCAGGATATTTTTAATATTTTAGAGAATAATAAATATTTTAAAGGTGTGATTCATTGTTATGGTGGCAGTCTGGCTGAAGCTAAGCAGTTCGTACAAGCTGGATTTTATCTTGGTTTTACTGGAGTGATTACATTTGGCCCTCCTTCGCGTAAAGCTTCGGAGGATCAACTTATTAAAAAGAAAAAGGTGGTTGACAAAACAGAGGATTTAAGGGAAATTGTAAAGTGGATGCCATTAGATAAAATACTAATAGAAACTGATGCTCCTTATCTGACTCCGGTGCCTTTCCGTGGTAAACGCAATGAACCAGTTAATGTTAAATATGTAGCGGAAAAAATAGCTGAAATTAAAAATAAGTCAGTTCAAGAAATTATTGAAATTACTGGACAAAATGCCATTAAGTTATTTAATTTGAAATAATATGGAATATTTAAATACAATTTTAATCGTAGTTGGGCTAGCTATTATTATTTGGTTGATAATAAAGAATCAAAAACCAACTGAAGTTAAAGATGATAAAGCAATGTTAATGTTGCAACAGCAATTAGGTGATTTAACCCAACATTTAGGAGAGAAGATTGATAAGACTACGCAACATTCTTCCAAGATGCTGCAGGATCAGTTTATGGAAACTTCTCGTATTTCAAAAGACATGACCGAGAAACTTTTGAAGTTAGAGGAAACCAACAAGCAGGTGATCGGTTTTACAGATCAATTGCAGAATCTGGAAAAAGTTTTGACTAATTCAAAAAATAGGGGAGCATTAGGTGAAGCCAGTTTGGAATTGATTTTAAGTAATATTCTGCCGCCTCAATCCTATCAGACCCAGTATCATTTTAAAAATGGCGAAGCCGTTGATGCGGTTGTTAAAATTAAAGATAAAATTTTGCCAGTTGATGCTAAATTTTCTCTGGAAAATTATCGTCGGATTTTAGGCGAAAACGATAAAGACAAAAAAGCAATTTTAGAAAAAGAATTTAAAAATGATTTAAAAAAAAGAATTGACGAAACCTCCAAATATATTCGTCCTAATGAAGATACTTTAGATTTTGCTTTTATGTTTATTCCAGCTGAAGGAATCTACTATGATTTATTAATAAATGAAGTCGGTGCCGTCAAAGTAAATACTAGGTCTTTGATTGATTATGCTTTTAATGAAAAGAAAGTAATTATTGTTTCACCAACTACCTTTGCGGCTTATCTACAAACAGTTTTGCAGGGTTTGAAGGCCTTACAGATTGAAGAGTCAGCTAAAGAGATTCGTCAGAATGTTGAAAAATTGCAAAAGCATTTGGCTGCTTATGGTGAATATCATCAGAAATTAGGCAACCAGCTTAGTACTGTTGCTAATACTTATAATTTTAGTAATAAAGAATTTAAGAAGATAGACAAAGATATTTTGAAAGTAAGTGGTAAAGAGAGTGCTTTGGAGTTGGAGGATGTGGACAAGCCGAGGTTGGAGTAGGGAGTGCAAATTAATTCAAATAGTGGGGGTTAAAAAAGTAATATATTATATAAATAATTTTAATTCTAGTTATGAATAAACAAGAGATAGTTTTGCGAAGAGGTGAAGTGATTGATGCGTTTGTGGGCATTGAATTAATGATTAATATGATTATTTCGGTGCATTATTTAAAACAAGTAGATAAAACTTCGTTATAGATGTACTTAATAATGAGATGTCTTCATTTGGTTTCAAAAAGACAATATTAAAACAAATTTTGGGCGAGAATAAATATAGTGCTGAATTTCAAAAATTAGAACATTTAAACAAATTACGTAATCTATTTGGTCATGCTAGTTTAAACCTTGTGCAAGGTAATAATATGTCAGATCCCAAAGCTGAGGTCCATTTTAATGATCCCAAAAAGCCGGATAATATTATTGATCCAGCTGACGCTTTACAAGATTTTAATAAGTCGTATCCGGAGGTATTAGAATGGCTTAAAGAGATTAGCAAAGACAAAGGAGTAGTTTATAAACGCACAAACTAAAAGCGGATAGGTGCGATTTAATATCAAAACATATGAAAAAATACATGACAGGATTTGTGCCTATGAATTACAAAAAATCTGGAATTATTTTATTAATAATTGGTTTAGCCGGTCTGGTGCTTAAATTAATTTCTTATTTTACTTCGTGGTTTTTTATCTCCAACTATTTAATGTATTTTGGTCCGGCTTTGATATTAATTAGCTTTTATTTAATTTTGGTTGTGCCTAAAGAATAATTTTTTAACAAAAAATAAACATCTCCAGAGGGGTTTTTTGAAAAGAGATAAAAAATACCACCGAGCGTTGCTCGGTGGGTTTTCGTTTACTATTTTTGCTTGAAAAATTTCAAAGCGTTGACCGTCCTGACAATTGTCAGGAACATTGTCTTCTACATTCATATGAACATAGTAGGCGAAATCACGATAAGGACCGGGTTGATGTTGGATAATAAGGGCATCAGCACCGTCTGAGACTACTTTTTCAACTGTGTAATGGCCATCAGGCAGCTTGTCCGGATAAAATATATAGCCAGCCACGGGCAGTCCTGTGATTTCATCTATTTCAGTGAAGCCATAATTGATAGGTGTCAGTTGATGCAGTAAGACATAAGGACCGATAATTACCAGACATAATATTACAGTTAGGGCAAGTTTGGCTTGCGGATTCCATCGAATTTTGCAAATTGCAGGGTCTGATTTTGATACCCAATCCCAGCGGTATCGATAAAAGAAACCCATTGCCACCATAGCCTTGATACAAAAATGAGTTTTATTCTCACCCAGAATTTTTCCTTGTCGGATTTTCTTATCGTTATACATCAAGTCAACAATGCGAAGAATTCCAACATACGCTAAGAGCCGTATAATCCAATACATCGTTTTGTCTCCTATTTAATGGTTTGAATGAAAAATGAGCAATGCTGTAAAATATCATATTTTATCTATTATGTCAATCCTTAGAATAATTTAACATATATTGACTTTTTAGTGGCAAAGTTATATAATGGAGCCGCTTTTTCTTAGCAGTTTTTTAATATAAATATGCCAGTTGATAATAAAAAAAGCGCTAATAAGCAAGACAATTGGTGGCAAAAAGGGCTGATGATGTTTGCCCAAAGCACTGGCTGGATTGCCGTGCCGGTTATAGGAGCTTTATTTTTAGGCAATTGGCTGGATCAGAAATATCAGACCAAGCCCTTGTATTTTCTAAGTTTAACTATTTTAGCTTTTATCATCTCCTGTATTGGCATTGGCATGACGGGCATAAAATATATTAAAGAAATTGATTTAGAAGATAAAAATAAAAATTTAGATAAGAATAAAGAGGAAGACAAGATAACAAATGGAAACAAAAAGTAATAGTCATTCACAAAGCGAATCAGCTTCATCAGAAGAGGTTCTCTTGCTGGGACAAGATACTCATCAGGAGCATAGCGCTCATGAGGAACATGCGCATACTTTATATGCCGAGCCGGTTTTTAACATTGGTAATTTTACGGTGACAAATTCACTGCTCACTTCTTGGTTGGCAGTTTTTTTAATTATTATTTTGTCTTTAATTATTAGATTTAAAATTAAAAAAATTCCTTCGGTTTTTCAGAGCGTCGTTGAAATGATTATTGATGGCGCCTTGAATATGATGGACTTAGTCACTAATGATCGCCAGAAAAGTCGTCGAATTTTTCCGGTGATTTTTTGTATTTTTATTTTTATTCTTTTTAATAATTGGCTGGGGTTATTGCCGGGCGTCGGTTCTATCAGCTTTGACGGCCATTCTTTGTTTCGAGGTGGCACAGCTGATTTAAATACCACCTTGGCTTTAGGGTTATTTTCCGTTATCGCCGCTAATATTTTTGGTGTTATCGTAGTCGGCGGCTGGAATTATTTTAATAAGTTTATTAATCTTAAGGCCATTCTGGCTATTCCGGCTAAAGTGACTAAAGATCCCACTGTTCTTTTTATTAATCCCATTCATTTTTTTGTCGGCTTTATTGAAATCGTCAGTGAAGTGGCTAAAATTGCTTCCTTGTCTTTCAGGTTATTCGGTAATGTTTTTGCCGGTGAGGTTTTGCTGGCTTCCATTTCCGCTCTGATTGCTTTTGGTGTGCCTTTGCCATTTATCTTTTTGGAAATAATTATCGGTGTTATTCAGGCCTTGATTTTTGCGGTTTTAACTTTGGTTTATTTTACGATCGCTTCCACCGCCCATGAGCATTAACTTTATAAAATAGGATTTGAGCAAGCAACGAAAAAATGTTCTTTCAAAATCGCTCAAATCTTATTTTGTCCAGTTAATCATTAATTTAATAAGAGTAGGGGACTTTAAATAATAATAAAACAGTCGACCGAAATTATTTTAAAGAGGAAAAATTTATGGACTTAACATTACTAGCTAAAGCCATCGCTATTGCTGTGGGTGGTTTTGCTCCAGCTTTAGCCATTGGTAAAATCGGAGCTAAAGCCATGGAATCCATTGGTCGTAATCCAGAATCAGCCGGCAAGATCATGGTGCCGATGCTTTTGATTTCCGCTTTTGCCGAAGCTATTGCTATTTATGCTTTGATTATTGCTTTTAGTATTAGTTAATCGATTGTTTTTAGCGTTCTGTATTATAAATACAGGGCGCAATTAAGCAATTAATTTTATAAATATGGAAATTTTAAATTTATTCGGCATTGATTGGAAATTAATGATCGCCCAATTGATTAATTTTGCGATAGTTATTATTGTGCTTTGGTTTTTTGCTTTAAAGCCATTGACTAAAAAAATGCAGGAAAGAAATAATGAGATAGCCAAAGGTTTGTCTGATGCCCAGACAGCCACTGAGCGCCTTGATCAGGTAGAAAAAGAAATTAAAGAGCAACTCCAGCAGACCAAAACAGAAGCAGCTGATATTTTAACTACTGCCAAAAAGAATTCTGAAGTTAGCCGCAAAGCTGAGATTGAAAAAACCAAGCAAGAAGTAGCTAATATTATCATTAAAGCCAAAGAGCAGATTGCCAGTGAAAAAACCGTTATGGTTTCTGAAGTTAAAAAAGATGTGGTGGAGATAATAGTGGCTGCTTTGCAGAAAATTTTAGCAAAAGGATTAAGCAAAGATATTGACCAAAAATATATTGATCAGGTTTTAAAAGATATTAAGTAATGAAAAAGAAGAATCAAGCCAGAATATTAGCCCAAAGCGTTTATCTTTCCATAAAAGATAAGCCAGCCAAACAAGCCGAAGAGATTGTTGAAAATTTTTTGAATTATTTAAAACAAAAGCATTTAGTAAATCTAGCGCCTAATATTTTAAATCATTTAGAACAATTATATTTTGAGGGGCATAATATTGTTGCTACTGAAATATTATCAAAATATGATTTATCTCAGAAAGAAATTAAGGAGATTTCTGAATTAATAGAAAATAAAACTGCTAGTCAAATCAAAATTAAGCAGGGCAAAGATGATCGATTAATTGGTGGAGCAATCATTAGATATAAAGATAAAATAATTGATTTGTCTTTAAAAAATCAATTAAATAGTTTAACCAAGCAATTAAATACTTAAAAATATGTCCTACGATTATTTAGTAAAGAGTCTACAAAAACAACTAGAAGGTTATCAGTCAACCGTGGCTGAAGAAACTATTGGCGAAGTAATTGAAATTGGTGATGGCATTGCTCAAGTTTCTGGTTTATCAGACGCTATGTCTTCAGAGATGCTTGAGTTTGAAACATCAACTGGTGAAAAAATTTATGGTGTGGCTTTGAATCTGGAAGAATTTTCTATTGGCGCTATTATTTTAGGTGAGTATGGCTCATTAAAAGAAGGCGATAAAGTTCGTCGTACTAAGAGAGTTTTATCAGTGCCAGTTGGCCAATCATTAGTTGGTCGTGTAGTTAATCCTTTGGGAGAGCCGATTGACGGTAAAGGCAAAATAGAAGCCAAGGAATTTTATCCTGTAGAAAAAATTGCTCCGGGAGTAATTGCCCGTCAGTCAGTTAACGAGCCCTTGCAAACTGGTATTAAAGTAATTGATTCTATTATTCCTATTGGCAAAGGCCAAAGAGAATTGATTATTGGTGATCGCCAGACTGGTAAAACAGCTCTAGCCATTGACACTATTATTAATCAAAAGGGCAAAGATGTTATCTGTATCTATGTCGCTATTGGCCAGAAAGAATCTAAAATAGCCAGGATAGTAGCCAAACTGGAAGAAACCGGATCAATGGATTACACCACAGTTGTTTTGGCCGGAGCTTCCGATTCTGCTTCTCTATCATACATTGCTCCTTATGCCGGCGTGGCCATGGGAGAATATTTTATGGACAAAGGCCAAGATGTTTTGTTGATTTATGATGATTTATCAAAACACGCTGTCGCTTATCGTCAGATTTCATTATTGTTACGCCGACCACCAGGTCGGGAAGCTTATCCCGGAGATGTTTTTTATCTTCATTCCCGTTTGTTAGAACGAGCCGCTAGAATGAGCGATAAGTTGGGAGGCGGATCTTTAACTGCCTTGCCGATTATTGAAACTCAAGCCGGAGACATTTCTGCTTATATCCCTACCAATGTTATTTCGATTACTGACGGACAGATTTTTTTGGAAACAGATTTATTCTATAAAGGTATTCGCCCGGCTTTAAATGCCGGACTATCAGTTTCTCGAGTTGGTTCAGCTGCTCAGATTAAAGCCATGAAAAAAGTGGCTGGTAAATTAAAACTGGACTTAGCCCAGTTCAGGGAGCTAGAGGCCTTTGCCCAATTTGGTTCTGATCTTGATGAAAATACTCGACAACAGTTGAATCGAGGTGCTCGAGTAACTGAAATATTAAAGCAAGGGCAATTTAATCCTTTGCCTCAGCCAAAGCAGGTGGCTATTATTTATGCTGTCTCTAACGGACATTTAGATCAGGTGCCTTTAGAAAATTTAGCTGCCTTTGAAGATAAATTATTCACCAAGTTAGACAGCGAAGCCAAAGATCTTTTAGATAATATTGAAAAAACAGGCGAGTTAGTGGCTAAAGACGAAAAAAAATTAAAAAAGATTATTAACGAGTTAGTTGAATTGGAAGATATAGTGGAAAATAAAAAGTAGAAAGCACTTTATACTTTTTACTTTAAACTTTTAACTAAAATTTTATGCCTCAAGCAACCAGAGACATTCAAAGAAGAATCAAGTCAGTTAAAAACACCAAAAAGATTACCAAAGCGATGGAATTGGTGGCGGCGGCCAAAATGCGCAAGGCGGTCGCTAAAGTGCTGGCTACTCGAAGCTATGCCGATTTAGCTTGGAATACTGTTTTGCATTTAGTCAAAAAATTAGACACCAGCCGCCATCCTTTTTTTAGAGAAAGCAAAGAAGTCCGCAATGTCCTCATAGTTTTGATTAGCACTAATCGAGGGCTATGCGGTAGTTTTAATCTTCAGTTAGTGCAGAAAGTTGTTGATTCAATTAAATTACATCATCCAGACACGCGGGTGACTGATGTCATTACTTTTGGTAGCAAAGGCCGGAATGAGGCTCGTCGTCATCATTTAAATATTATGGCTGATTTTGCCAAAGAGGATATTACCCAGAGTTCAACTATAATTAATCCGATTACTCACATGGTAGTTAAAGACTTTATAGCCCGTAAATACGACAAAGTATTTGTGGCCTATACAGATTTTGCTTCATCTTTGCAGCAGCAGCCGCATGTGCGACAGCTTTTGCCGATTGTTCCGGAAATAGATGAAAGATTGGGCTATATTACTCATCAAAAAGAAAAAGAGATTGTAAATATTAATGTTGAGAATTTTTCAGATTTTCTTTTTGAGCCCAGTAGAAAAGAAATACTTAATTCTTTTTTGCCGAGGTTAGTGGAGATCCAAATTTTTCAAGCGGTTTTGGAAAGCGAAGCTTCAGAGCATTCCGCGCGTATGCTAGCTATGAGAAATGCTTCTGATGCCGCCGGAGATATGATTGATGAATTAACTTTAGCTTATAATCAAGCCAGGCAAGCCGGAATTACCGCCGAGATTGCTGAAATTTCAGCTGGCACAGCGGCTTTACAATAATAATTAAATTAATTTAAATAATAATGATATGGAAAACAAAGGAATAATTAAACAGATCATTGGTGCTGTCGTCGATATTTACTTTGCCAAAGAAATGCCGACTATTAATAGTGCTCTAGAAGTCAAAGATTCTAAGTTGATTTTGGAAGTGCAAAAACATCTGGGAGATAGATTAGTCCGTGCAGTAGCCATGGGCTCTACAGACGGTTTATCCAGAGGGACTGAAGTGATTGATACTAAGCAACCAATTTCTGTGCCAGTGGGCAAAGAGACTTTAGGTCGAATGTTTAATCTTTTAGGCAAGGCTATTGATGGCCAAGAAGAAGTAAAGACTAAGAAAACTTTACCGATCCATCGTCCAGCTCCAGAGTTTACTGAACAATCAACTCAAACTGAAATTTTTGAGACCGGCATTAAAGTGATTGATTTAGTTTGTCCATTTACTAAAGGCGGTAAGGTTGGTTTATTTGGTGGTGCTGGCGTTGGTAAAACTGTTGTTATTCAGGAATTAATTAGAAACATTGCGGCTGAGCATGGTGGTTTTTCAGTCTTTGCCGGCGTGGGTGAAAGAACCCGTGAAGGAAATGACCTTTATTATGAAATGAAAGAATCAGGAGTTTTAAAAAATACCACTTTAGTTTTTGGTCAAATGAATGAACCGCCAGGAGCTAGACAAAGAGTTGGTTTGTCTGCTTTGACCATGGCTGAACATTTTCGAGATGAAGAAGGAAAAGATGTGTTATTATTTATTGATAATATTTTTCGTTTTACTCAAGCTGGCTCGGAAGTATCTGCTTTATTAGGCAGAATGCCTTCGGCTGTCGGTTATCAGCCAACCTTGGCGACTGACATGGGGGAATTGCAGGAAAGAATTACTTCTACCAATAAAGGATCGATTACTTCAGTGCAGGCGGTTTATGTGCCGGCTGATGATTTAACTGATCCGGCTCCAGCCACTACTTTTGGTCATTTGGATTCTACGGTTGTTTTGTCTCGCGGCTTATCTGAGTTAGGAATTTATCCAGCCGTTGATCCTTTAGACTCTAATTCTGTAATCTTAGATCCCGAAGTAGTCGGTCAAGAGCACTACGATGTTGCTCGACAAGTGCAAAAAGTTTTGCAGAGATATAAAGACTTGCAAGATATTATTGCTATTCTCGGTATGGATGAATTATCAGAAGAAGATAAAAGGACTGTCGGTCGAGCTCGTAAAATCCAGAAATTTCTATCACAACCTTTCTTTGTAGCTGAAACCTTTACCGGCACAGAAGGTAAATATGTTTCTCTTAAAGACACTATTCGCGGTTTTAAAGAAATTCTAGAAGGTAAACATGATGATAAAAACGAACAGGCGTTTTATATGAAGGGCAGTATTGAGGAAGTAAAATAATTTTTATGAAAGAAATTAATTTAAAAATTGTTACTCCTGAAAGAATAGTTTTTTCCGAAAAAATAAGCCAGGTGTCTTTGTCCACCACTACTGGGCAGATTACGATTCTGCCTCAACATATTCCTTTAGTTAGCCAGTTGACAGCTGGTGAAATTAGTGTAAAGTATAACGGTAATGAGGAAGATCTAATGGCAATTTCCGGTGGATTTGTTGAAGTTTTGCCAGATCAAGTGGTGGTTCTAGTTGATACAGCTGAAAGGGCCGAAGAGATAGATGAACAGAAAGCCGAACAGGCCCGCCAGAGGGCTGAAGAGATATTGAAGACCAAAGTGGTTGATGCTAAAGAATTTGCTTTCCTTACTGCGCAAATAGAAAAAGAATTAGTCCGATTGAAAGTGGCTAGAAAATATAAGAAGCGAGGGATAAGAACAGGATTAAATAGTTAAAAGGAGATTTTATGAGTTTCATAGTTCCCAACGACAATTTAAACGAACATCATTGTCCTTTGGCAGTGATCAAATGCATTGATTTCAGGTTTCGCAAATCTGATCAGGAATTTATCGAGGAAGCATTAGGATATGATAAGTTTGATTTATTTGCCTGGCCAGGTAGCGGAAAGGAGATTTTAAACGATAACGGTTTTAAAACCTCTTTTATTGAAAAGGTAGTTTCAGTTTCCAAAAATTTACACGGCGTTGAAAAATTATTACTTCTTTGGCACTGGGATTGTGGCGGATATGGGGGTAGTAAGAATTTTTCTTCAGCTGAAGAAGAGGAGGAGACTTATAAAAAAGATTTACTAAGGGCCAAAGAAATTTTGGCCAAGGAATTGCCGGATGATCTAGAAATCATCATGGCTTACAGTAGGGCTCATCCACAAGGATTGGAATATATTATTGTGGAATAATATTGCTCTAGCAATCCCGCATCACGGGATTGTTTTTTATTTTCTTTTTAGTTAAAATAAAGCCATGCCTCTAGATTTATCATATTTAAATATAGCCCAGAAAAAGGCGGTTCAGCATGATCAGGGACCAGTTATTTTAATTGCTGGAGCTGGCACTGGGAAAACCACGGTCATTACCCAGAGAATTGCTTATTTAATTGAACAGGGCAAAGCCCAACCAGATGAGATTCTAGCCGTTACTTTTACGGAAAAAGCAGCTACTGAAATGATGGAAAGAGTTGATCAGCTTTTACCTTTAGGTTATTCAGAATTGTGGATTCATACTTTTCATGGTTTTGCTGATAAAGTTTTAAAAGACTACGCTTTAGATATTGGTTTGTCTAATGATTTTAAAGTTCTGGATAAAACCGCCGCTTGGATGCTGGTCAGAGAAAATCTGAACAAATTTAAATTAGATTATTATAAACCTCTAGGCAGCCCTACTCGGTTTATTCATGCCTTACTTGATCATTTTTCTCGTTGTAAAGATGAAGTTATTTATCCAGAAGATTATTTAGAACATGCAGAAAATCTGCATTTGGATTCAGATCAGGCAGGTGATCGTGAAGAAATAGAGCAGGAGATTTTTAAAATCCGTGAAGTAGCTGACGCCTATCATATTTATCAGCAGCTATTATTAGAAAATAATGCTTTGGATTTTGGTGATTTAATAAATTATACTTTAAAATTATTTCAAGAGCGTCCAGTTATTTTAAAAAAGTTTAGAAATCAATTTAAATATATTTTAGTTGATGAATTTCAGGACACTAATTGGGCTCAGTATGAATTAATTAAAATTTTGGCTGAGCCAAAGAATAATCTAATGGTCGTTGGCGATGATGATCAGTCTATTTATAAATTTCGGGGAGCCGCTGTTTCTAATATTTTGAGTTTTCAAAAAGATTATGGGGCTAGTAAAAATAAAAAACTAGCTGAAATATTTTTAATAGACAATTATCGTTCAGGTCAAAAGATTTTAGACACGGCTTATAATTTTATTCAGCAAAATAATCCAGATCGTTTAGAATATCAACTTAAAAAAAGCAAGCAATCTTTAAATAAAGAGTTAATCAGTCATACTCAAGGTCAGGGTAGTGTGGAGGTAATTTCCTTTGCTGACAAAAATGATGAAATTGACGGTGTTTTAAATAAAATTGCCGCTATTAAAAAATTAGACCCATCAACTCAATGGTCAGATTTTGCTATTTTGGTTCGGGCCAATGATCAAGCTCAGGGGTTTGTCAGTATGATGCGTAAAATTGGCATGCCTCATCAGTTTATGGCTTCCCGTGGTTTGTATTTGCAGGATATTGTTTTGGATATTACAGCTTATTTAAAATTGTTAGACAATTATCATGAATCACCGGCCTTATTTAGAATTTTAAGTTTGCCAGTAACCGGACTGGATATTAATGTAATTATAAATTTAAATCATTTAGCTAGTAAAAAAAGCTGGAGTTTATTTTATGCTTTAAAAAATTATCAAGGGCATATTAATATTCCAGCTAATGATCAAAGAATTATTGAGCAGTTATTAAATAATATAACTAAGCATACAGAATTAGCCAAAACTAAACCGGTTTCGCAGATAATTTATCATTGGCTGGAAGATAGTGATTATTTAAAATTTTTGACTTTAGAGGAAAGTCAATATAATAAAGATCAGTTGGATTTTCTTAATCAGTTTTATAGAAAAATTAGAAACTGGGAAGAAGAAGCAACCACTGATATTTCAGTCCATAGTTTTTTGGAAAACATGGAAGCAGAATTGGAATCAGGCGAGATGGGCTCATTGCAACAGGACGCTGAGGTTGGGCCAGATGTGGTTAAAGTAATGACAGTGCATGGTTCTAAAGGTTTGGAGTTCAAATATGTTTTTATTACGAATTTAGTACACCTTAGATTCCCCTCAACAGAGCGGCGTGATCCCATTACGATGCCCGAAGAATTTATTAAAGAGCAATTACCAACCGGTGATGCTCATTTGCAGGAGGAAAGGCGGTTGTTTTATGTAGCTTTGACTCGAGCCAAACAAGCGGTTTATTTAACCTGGGCTAAAGATTATGGTGGAGCTAGCAAGAAAAAACCTTCCCGTTTTATTGATGAAATTAAAATTTCATCGCAAGAAATTAGTAGTCAAAAAATAAAAGAGCCAAAAGAAATAAATAAAAAAACAGCCAAATCAAAATATATTTTGCCTAAAGTATTTTCTTTTTCTCAACTTAAGGCCTATCAGTCATGCCCGCGACAGTATTATTATGCTTATATAGTTAAAATGCCCACCAGAGGTAAAGCAGTCTTTAGTTTTGGGAAAACAATGCACAGCACACTTTATAAATTTTATAAATTAATTTTAGAGAACAATAATTCAGGGCAAGATGATTTATTTGGTAAATCTAAAAAAGTAAAACAAGCTACTTTAGATGATTTATTAAAATTTTATCAGGAATCATGGATTGATGATTGGTATTCTTCAGCTGAAGACAAGCACAAGTATCGTGAATTAGGCATAGATATCTTAAAAAATTATTATCAGAAATTTAAAGATAAGTGGACTGTGCCATTATTTTTAGAAAAAGGTTTTAATATTAAAGTAGGCAATTATAGTTTAAGAGGAGTTTTAGATAGAGTAGATACTGACAATCAGGGGCAATGGCAGATTATTGATTATAAAACAGGAAAATCAAAAATTAAATTAACTTTTGAAGATAAAAAGCAATTATTTATTTATCAGATTGCCGCCAAAGAAGTATTTCAAACTAAAGTTAAAGAACTTACTTATTATTATTTAACTAATAATAATCCTGAATCTTTTTTAGGTACTGAAAAAGAGATTGTTAAAACTAAAGAATGGATAACGGCGACTATTGAACAAATTTTAGCCACTGATTTTACAGCTACGCCCGGTTATATTTGTAATACTTGTGATTATAATCAGATTTGTCCTTTTGTTAAAATAAACCATAGATAAAATGAGCTGGCAGAGCATTAAAGATTTAGCTAATCAGAGATTGAATAAAAAGGGCGTCTATCAGCAGGCGCATGATTTTTTGGTGGTAGAGAAAGCTAATCAGCTGATTATTGAGTTTTGGGGTGAAGAAGTTAGAAATAAAGTACAGGCCTTGTATTTTAGAAACCAGATGTTGACCTTCGCTGTTTTGGAGGATGACTGGCTGGAGAAGTTAAAAAATAATCAAACAGATTTTATTAACCGGTTAAATGGTAGTTTAGAAGTTAAAGTCGTTGAGAGCTTGAGATTTTTAATCTAAACATTATGTGGCATCATCTTTCTAAAAAAGATCAGCATAAATTTTTGTGCAAATGGATCAAAAAAATAACTTATGATGAAACAGATTTGTCTATTAAAAGACATGTTGTCCGTCATGCTAAACATATTTATGATCGGGATCCTCGTCAATGGGCAGCTAGTATGAGAAATTTAGTGCAAATTTTTGAGGATATGCAGAACATTAAGCCGTCCACTACTTTGCAGCTGGATCGGCTTTATAATAAATACAAATCAAACAAGCATCGTTATACTAAGCCGCCAAAATTATAATTTTTACTAAATAAAAAAGAGCAGTTTTCAAGACATGCTCGGGTCCTACTGATTTACTTGACTACAGTGCCTCCAAATAAGGATCCTATAAAACCGCAGAGCACAGCAAAGCTCGTTGGCTTAGAATTAAGCAGACCTTCCTTGAAGAAAGTTACTCCCGTGATATAGGGGTTGGTTCCATAGTTAGTAATCGCCCAGACTAAGGCAGCTACTAGTAGCAGTAGGGTCATATAGCGCAGGTTTCCTGATATAATAATACCTGCGCCTATTATTGCGCCCAGCACAATATATTGCAGGGAGAATAGAACTACTTTTCCGTCGATGGGGTTATTACCCACTAATCGATCTGCGTTTTTTTCCAGAAAGCCGGCCGATTGGTCATTAGAAGCGCTACTATCAGCTTTGAGCTTTACAAAGCTCATGTCAAACACCGGGCCAGCTGTTAGGTAGATACATAATCCACCTAAAATAATAATAGCTAGACAACCTAATGTTTTTTTCATAAGAAGTTTCCTCCGGTAATTGTAGGGTTTTTGTTAAGTACTAGGAATTTCAAAATACTATCACTTTTGTAGATTGATGTCAACGTTGATGCAATTTGATTTTTACCTCATTTTTTAGTAAAATTACAGTTAATGAACCTCAAGACATACAATGCCATTATGATTATAGCCACAGTAATAGCTTGGTTCGGTTTTTTCATTATTATTAATAACTTTGATCCGCATCAATCCAGCTTAACGGTTTTTATTCTTTTTTATTTAGTATTGTTTTTGGGGATTTTGGGGACCTTATCTATGATCGGTTTTTGGATACGCAAGCTGGCTTATCATCATAAAGAAGTGCCGGGTACGATTGTGACTGAATCTTTCCGGCAAGCAGTTATTTTTGCCGGGGTGTTTATTATTGCTTCCTGGTTGCAGGCCGGTCGAGTGCTGACTTGGTGGAATATACTTTTGTTGATTATCTTTGCTAGTATAGTTGAATTTTTAATTTTATTATTTCGTCAAAATGAAAATAATAAATCAAATCCTTAATTTATGGAAAAGAAATTACGAGAATTAAAAAACAGATTTTTCTCTGAGCTAAAGACAGTTAGAGATGATGATTTTTTAGCTGAATTAAAAATTAAATATTTGGGGCGTAAGGGGGAACTAGCCAGTATTCTAAGAGGAGTAAAAGATCTGGCAGTAGAAGAAAAACCAAGGGTCGGTCAATTAGCCAACGAGATTAAAAAAGAACTTCTGGAAGTTTTTGGCAGAACTGAAGCAATTATTAAAAAATCCGCTATTCGTCCCCGGAATTTTGATTCCAGCTTGCCCGGTCAGAGAAGAGAGATTGGGCATTTACACCCTTCCACCATTGTTCAAGAGGAAATTGAAGAGGCATTTGCTAAACTTGGTTTTTCAATTTTTGACGGGCCGCAGTTGGAATCAGACTATTATAATTTTACAGCTTTAAATATTCCCGAGGATCATCCAGCTAGAGATACCCAGGACACTTTTTGGGTAGAAGGAAAAAATCTATTAAGAACCCACACTTCCAATTTACAGGTGCGAATGCTGGAAAAATATGGCGCGCCTTTTCGGGGTATTTTTCCAGGCAGAGTATTTCGTTATGAATCCACAGACGCTTCCCATGAGCATACTTTTTATCAGACGGAAGGGTTGATGGTTGATCGAAACATTAATATTGGTAATCTTATTGCGGTGATGCAATCTCTCTTGTCAGCTGTTTTTCATAAAAAGGTTAATGTCAGGTTACGTCCGGGATTTTTTCCTTTTGTGGAGCCGGGCTTTGAGATGGATATTGAGTGTTTTATTTGCGAAGGAGATGGCTGTTCGGTTTGTAAGCAGTCTGGCTGGGTGGAGTTGATGCCTTGCGGTTTAGTCCACCCAGGCGTCTTAAAAGCGGGAGGGTTAGATCCAGAAGAGTATTCAGGATTTGCCTTTGGCTTAGGCCTGACTCGTTTGGTAATGATGAAATACAGGATTAATGATATCAGACTATTGCAATCGGGCGATTTAAGATTTTTAAAACAATTCTAATATGTATCTGTCGTTAAATTGGGTAAAAAATTGGTTAAAATTACCAAAAGATGTAGACAATAAGCAAATTGCTCTAGATTTAACCATGGCTACTGTAGAAGTAGAAGAAGTTATTGATCAAGCAGAAGCTTTAAAAGATATTGTAGTTGGTAAAGTTAAGGAAATAGTCAAACATCCTCAAGCGGATCGTTTGCAGGTCTGTCAGGTTGATACTGGAGAAAGCGTGGAGAAAATTGTCTGCGGCGGCAGCAATTTGAGTAAAGGCATGTTAGTGGCTGTCGCTCAAGTTGGTGCTAAAGTCAGATGGCATGGTCAGGGCAATTGGGTCACTTTGAGTAAAGCCAAGATTCGCGGTGTGGAAAGTCAGGGGATGATTGCGGCAGTCGAAGAAATTGGGTTGGGTGACTTATTTCCTAGCCGGTCAGAAACCGAAATTTTAGATTTATCAGGATTCAAAGTAAAACCAGGGCAGCCCTTAAGTCAGGCCCTGGAGCTGGATGATACCATCATCGATATTGATAACAAGTCAATCAATCATCGTCCTGATTTATGGGGACAGTATGGGCTGGCCAGAGAATTAGCGGCTATTTATCATTTGAAGTTAAAAGAATATCCGGTTGTTGATTTAACTACTAAGAATCAGATTAAATTAAAAGTTTCCGTGCAAGATAAAGCAAATTGTTTTCGTTATTTGGGCTGGGCCATTAAAAATATTAAGATTGAAGATTCTCCATGGTGGTTGAAAAAACAGCTACAGGCAGTTGGTTTGAGACCAATTAATAATATTGTGGATGTCACTAATTATGTGATGTATGAATTAGGTCAGCCCTTGCATGCTTTTGATGCTCGCCAGATTAAGGATGCTCATATTCAGATTAAACAAGCTAAGAAAGGGGAGTCCTTTATTACTTTAGACGGTAAGAGGCGGAAATTGCCGGAAGGAGCTCTGATGATTTCCGACAGTCAGAAATATGTGGCTCTAGCCGGTATTATGGGAGGACAAAATAGTGAAATCGGCACTGACACTACTGAAATTATTTTAGAGTCAGCCAATTTTAGAGCAGCCAGCGTGCGGCGCACTTCAACTGCTTTGGGTTTGCGCAGCGAAAGTTCAGCTCGTTTTGAAAAATCAATTGATCCATTATTGGCTGAAACAGCAATTAAAAAAGCAGCACAGTTAATTTTATCTTTATGTTCCGAAAGTTACATAGCCAGCAAATTAGTTGATGTTAATAATAATCCTTTTAAAGAAATAACCTTAGAAGTGCCGGAAAGTTTAATTAATCAACGGTTTGGAGCAGTGATTCATACAACTGACATTAAAGGTATTCTGCAGAGACTACAATTTGGAGTAGAGCATAGATCCAAGACTTTTCAGATTAAAGTGCCGTCTTTTCGGGCTACTAAAGATATCTCCATTCCCGAAGATATTGTAGAGGAAGTGGCTAGAATTTATGGTTATAATAATATTCCTTATCAGTTGCCACAAGTAGTTTTGCAGGAGCCAATTTTTGATGTAGCTTATCAAGGGGCTAAAGATATTAAAAAATGGCTAGCTTGGGCGCAAGCTTATACGGAAGTTTATACTTATGCTTTTACAGATATAGTCTGGGTAGAGAAACTAGGTTTTGATCTCAAACAGCATCTTAAAGTGAAAAATGCAGTTAGCCCAGAACAAAGCTACCTTAATCTTTCTCTCTTGCCAAATTTATTGAGTAAAGCCGAGGATAATCTGCGCTGGTTTGATGAATTTAGGATTTTTGAATTGGAAAGAGTTTTTGATAAAAGAAGTCGCGGCGCTTATCATACTGATCAGAGCAAGAAGAAGTTTTTGCCGGTTCAGGAAAAGTCTCTGGCTGGACTGGAAGTCAGTAGCTATAATTCAGAACAAGTCTTTTTATCAGTCAAGGGTTTGATAGAATCCCTAATGGATTATTGGAATATTAAATGGCAGAGCGAAAAGATAAAATTGCCTTATGCCAACCATGCTTTTCAGTTAAAACATCAGGATATAATACTTGGTAATTTTGGGTTAATAAAAGATAGATTACTTGATGATGCTAAAGCCAAGATTGGTTTTTGGCAGTTTGATTTTGCTTTATTGGTTAAATATATTAATTTTTCAAAAAGATATCAGTCCTTGCCAAAGTTTCCGAGTATTAGAAGAGATATGGCGGTGGTGGTGGACGAAACAGTCGGCTGGAGTGATTTGGAAAAAGAAATTATCAATATTTCTTCTTTAATCCGTCAGGTTGAACCGTTTGATGTTTTTACTGGTCAAGAAATTGGCGCTAATAAAAAATCTTTGGCTTTTCATTTAGAATTTCGCAGTGATGATAAGACTCTGATGGCTGAAGATGTTGATCAGTTGATGAAAGATGTTTTAAAGATTCTAGAAAAGAAATTTCAAGCAGTTTTGAGATAATAGCTATCGTCATTCTGGAGCGAATCCTGACGAACGTCGGGATGAGCGATAGAATCTTGCTTTAATTCACGAGATTCTATCAGTCGTCGCAAACTCCTCCTTCCAGAATGACGTTTTTAACAAAAAACAAACCCCCAGGTTTTACTCTGAGGGGTTGGATTTAGGCGGTTATTGGCTGATGTTTCCACCAAAATAGCCATAAAATTGATAACAGTAACGCACCAATCACCGTAATAAACATTGAGTACCAGCCTACACTTGTGAATAAGTGTATTGATGTAAATATAGAGATAAGTCCAATTGTGTAGGCGAAATTTAATTTCCACGCTTCTCTATTGATTTTATCCGCCAATAATACACCAGAGAGTGGAAATGTAAGAAGTGTTAGGATGGTGCAATTTAGCCAAATGCTTGCCTCCGGAAATATTCCATCTGATGATCCAAGAAGAGAAGCCCCACAGGTAAGAAACAAGTGGATCAGCCATCTTTTACTGGATAATGAAAACCAAGCCATTACAGCTATGGCGACTATTACAAGTCGTACAGCTGTAATGGCCGTTGGCGCAAATTCCAAGGACACGATTACAAAGAAAATAACCGGCACCAACAAAGTTGGTATTATTATCATGGCAAATATTTTTTTGTTCATGATTTACCTCTTTTGTAAATTTGAAAGTACATGTTAATTCATTAGTGCAAATTATCATAGATTAAAAGAGGTGTCAATTATACCCTCTCTAATCCCCTAAATCCCCTTAACAGGGGGACTTTATTTTATTAAAACTCCTCCCCTGTCAAGGGGAGGCCGGGAGGGGTTAGATGGGGTTTTAGTAGCTTGTTTTTTCCTTGATTTTATGCTAAAATAGAGTTGTAAATACGAGCTAAGGGGGCTTTAATTTTTAATTTTAAAATGCCTAAAAAAGCTATAAAAAAAGCAAAAAAACTAGTAACTCACCCGCCACGCAAGCGAGGCATTGCGGGCGCGGAAAAATCTGCTAAAAAAGCGGTTGTTAAAGGAGTAGATAAAAAGAGTAAAAGTCAGGGTTATACAGCGGAAAATATCATGGTCCTGGAAGGTTTAGCGCCAGTCCGAAAAAGACCAGGTATGTATATTGGCAATACGGCCTCTACTGGCTTGCATCATTTGGTTTGGGAAGCCGTAGACAACGGCATTGACGAAGCTATGGCTGGTTTTGCCGATACTGTAGAAGTGTGGTTATTACCCGAAGGTAAAGTATCTGTTTCAGATAATGGCCGGGGCATTCCAGTTGAAAGGCATAAAGTCAGTAAGAAATCAGCGTTGGAAACAGTAATGACTACTTTGCATGCTGGGGGTAAATTCGGCGAAGGAGGCGGCTACAAGGTCTCTGGCGGCCTGCACGGTGTAGGTGTATCGGTTGTTAATGCTTTATCCAGTTGGATGAGAACTGAAGTTAGACGTGACGGAAAAATTTACGCTCAGGAATATCAAAAAGGCAAACCAACCAGTAAAGTAAAAGTAGTGGGAACAACTAAGACAGATGACACCGGAACCACGCAGACATTTTTGCCGGATTCGGAAATTTTTACAGTGACTGAATTTGACTGGTCAACTATCGTTGATCATTTGCGTCAGCAGGCTTATTTGACCAAAGGCATCAAAATCAATATTTATGATCAGCGAACCAACGACAAAAAAAGTTACAAATTTTATTTTGAAGGCGGTGTTGCTTCTTATATCAGGCATTTGAACAATAATAATGAAATTAAACAGCAAAAAGTTTTTTATGTTAATAAGGAAAAAGATAATATTAATGTAGAAGTAGCTTTTCAGTATACGGCTGATTTTAGGGAAGTGGTTTATGCTTTCGCCAACAATATTCATAATATGGAAGGCGGCAGCCATTTAATTGGTTTTAAAGCCGCTCTGACTCGAGTTTTAAATAAATATGCCCGCAAAAACGGTTTCCTTAAAGAAAAGGAAGCTAATCTAACTTCCGATGATGTTCGCGAAGGACTGACCGCTATTATTAGCGTCAAATTAGCAGAACCCCAGTTTGAAGGGCAGACTAAAGCCAAACTGGGCAACGCTGAAGTGCGCCCAGCGGTAGAGGCAGTTTTTGCCGATTATCTGGAATCTTTCTTGGAAGAAAATCCGCGTGACGCTAAAGATATTTTGGGTAAATGTTTATTGGCAGCTCAAGCCAGAATGGCGGCCCGTTCAGCTCGGGAAACAGTTTTGCGTAAAGGAGCGTTGGAAGGATTAACTTTACCCGGTAAGCTGGCGGACTGTTCCAGCCGCGATCCAAAAGAATCGGAATTATACATTGTGGAGGGTGATTCGGCCGGTGGTTCTGCCAAACAGGGGCGTGATCGAAATTTTCAAGCTATTCTTCCTTTACGTGGTAAGATTTTAAATGTAGAAAGAGCCCGTTTAGACAAGATGCTGGCCAATAATGAGATTAAGTCTTTGATTGTTGCTATGGGGACAAATATTGGCGAACAATTTAACATGGAAGCTCTTCGCTATGATCGTATTATCATTATGACTGATGCGGATGTTGACGGAGCGCATATTAGAACCCTACTCTTGACTTTCTTTTATCGTCATTTTCCGGAATTAGTCCACCAAGGTCATATTTATATTGCCCAGCCGCCATTATATCGGTTACAAAAAGGTAAAGATATTCATTATCTTTATAATGATGAAGACTTGGAAAAAATAAAAAAACAGTATAAAATTTCTGAAGAAGATATATTGCCAGAAGCGGCAGTCACTCCAGAGGAAGGAGAGGAAAAAGAGAAAGAGATACAAAAAGTTCCGCGTATTAATATTCAACGTTATAAGGGTTTAGGTGAAATGAACCCTACTCAGCTATGGGAGACAACTATGGATCCAGCTACTCGTTTAATGAAGAAAGTAACAGTTGAAGAAGCCGCCAAAGCTGACGAGACTTTTGAAATATTAATGGGGGCGGAAGTAGCCCCCCGCAAGAAGTTTATTCAGACTCATGCTCGGTCAGTAAAGAATTTAGATATTTAATTTTTCGGCTAATATTAGCCAAACTTGCCAAAAATAGTTTTTTGTGCTATAGTTTCAACAGTTAAAACAGCACAGCGAGGCTGTTTTAAAAGACTTTAATTTTTATTATGAATAAATTAACTGCTTATCTAAAAGGGGCCCGAGAGGAATTCGCCAAAGTTGTTTGGCCTTCCCGGGAAACAGCCATTCAGCATACTTTAATAGTAATTGTTATTTCTTTAGCAGTGGCTATTTTTTTAGGTGCGGTAGATTTTATTTTAACTAAAGCTTTAGAGATTTTTTTGGTTACATAATTTAACTAAGTAAGATTATGTCAAGACAAAGCGCACAACAAGGAAGACGATGGTATGTTTTACATACTTATTCTGGCTATGAAGAAAATGTGTCACGCAATTTAAAACAAAGGATTGAATCAATGGATATGGAAGATAAAATCTTTGATGTTTTGATTCCTACAGAAACTAAAATTAAGATTAAAAATGGTAAGAGAAAAACCGTCAAAGAGAAAATTTTTCCTGGTTATGTTTTAGTTAACATGATTGTGACCGATGCTTCGTGGTATGTAGTGCGAAACACACCGAATGTTACCGGTTTTGTCGGTTCTGGAACCACACCTACTCCAGTTTCTGAAACAGAGATTAAAGCGCTGATGTCTAGAATGGGTCAGGAGGAGCCAGAGTTTAAGATTGATATTGCCATCGGCGAGATGGTTAAAATTACCGACGGTCCTTTTAAGGATTACGAGGGTAAGGTTTCTGATATTGATGAAGCGCGTGGTAAAGCTAAAGTTTTGGTTTCCATGTTCGGCCGAGAAACCCCAGTAGAGTTGGATTTTTTACAGATTAAGAAATTATAAAAATATGGCAAAAGAAGTTAAGCAAATAGTGAAATTGCAGATTCAAGCCGGTAAAGCCACTCCAGCCCCGCCAGTAGGTACGGCTTTGGGGCCCCATGGTTTGAATATTCAGGAATTCTGCACTAAATTTAATGACGCCACCAAAGATAGAATGGGCGAAGTAGTGCCGGTGGAACTAAAAATCTATATTGATCGGACTTTTGATTTTGTTTTAAAAACTGCTCCAGTAGCCGACATGATTAAAAAGAAGATTAATTTAAAAAAAGGATCTGGCAATGCTTTGCAACAGAAAGTCGGTCAGCTGACAGATGCTCAATTGACAGATATTGCTGAAGCTAAGATGCCTGATTTGAATGCCAATGATATTGAGGCCGCTAAAAGGATTGTGGCCGGCACAGCCAGACAAATGGGCGTTAAAATAGAAGAAAAATAATTCTTCCGCGTTCCTTGATGTTTTATTAATAATAGGAGCTTGGAGCTATGAAGGATAAAGAAGGAGCTTTATTAGTCAATAAAGCGTTAGGACTTCGCAAATTTAAAATATATGTCAAAGTTAAGTAAAAGGTTAAAGGAGGCCAGGGCTAAAATTGAGTCAAACAAAACATACCCGATTGAGGAAGCGATCAAATTAATTAAAGAAACTTCCCAAGTCAAATTTGACGCCTCGATAGAAGTACATGCCCACTTGGGCATTGATCCTAAAAAAGGCGACCAGATTATTCGGGGAGCAATTGTTTTACCTCATGGAACGGGCAAAGTTTTAAAGATAGCCGCTTTTGTGCCCGAAGGGAAAATCAAAGAAGCTAAGCAGGCAGGAGCTGATCTTGCCGGAGGAGATGAATTAATTAATGAAATAAAAAAGACCGGCAAATGCGATTTTGATTTGGCGGTAGCTACACCAGAAATAATGAAAAATCTAGCGGTCATTGCCAGAACACTTGGTCAAAAGGGTTTAATGCCAAATCCAAAAATGGGTACGATTGATTCTGATTTAAAGAAAATGATTGGTGAGCTCAAGAAAGGCAAAGTGTCTTATAAGAATGATGATACCGCTAACGTGCATCTTTTGATAGGTAAGGTGTCATTTGGGGAAAAAGAGCTTTTGGAAAATTTTCAAACATTTTTTGATGCCTTAAAAAAATCCAAACCCCAGTCAGCTAAAGGAGTGTTTTTTAAATCCATTCATCTGGCTTCATCCATGGGTCCGTCTGTCAAAATAGCAGTATAATTAGATAAATATAAACACCCTAGGTTAGGGTGTTTTTAGATTGCCTTAAAGCTTTAATTATGATAAATTTGGTTTATGGAAGAGCCAATCAAAACAGGTATCATGTTAAGATTTAGAAAGAATTTGGATGGATTGACAACTAGCATTCCCTTACCTAATATTAATCCGGATATTATTTCTATTTTATCAGTTATCGTTACTATTGTCGCTGTTTGGAATTATCAGAATTTTTGGTGGTTATTTTCTTTTATTATCTTAGCTTGTTTATTGGATTGGCTGGATGGTTTGATTGCTAAAAGATATCACCGCACCAGCGCTAAAGGATATTTAGTGGATATGGTTTGTGATCGGTTAAGCGAAGGCATTTTGTTTTGGTTCTTTTTTACTCCCTGGTTTTATTTTTTTCTAGTTAATATTATTTTATCTATTATTAGTTGGAAAACAAAAAAGCATTTTACTTTGGCTTTACGCTGGCTTTTTCTGATCTTTATACTTTTAAAACATTTTAATTTGATATAATCAAATACATGAAATTAACATTTACTAACAAAATAAATCAAGACATAGAAGTAGTTTTTCATCCAGTTCTGCAGGACGAAAATCAGATTAATTCTTTAATTAAAAAAATAAATCCAGCTGACAAAGAGCTGATTTTACAAAAAATAAAGAAGCAGAATTTTATTGGTAGAAAAGCCCAGACTTTTGTGTTTGATCGAGCAGAACAGGTAATTATTTTACTAGGTACTGGTCAAGCCAAAAAATTATCAATAGAGGACTGGCGCAATACAGCCGGTTGGATTATTGTTTGTTTGAAAAAATATTTTGCTAATAATATTGGTTTAGTAGTCAGAGATTGGCTGAAAGGCAATTCAGATATTGAGCACCTAGGTCAAGCTTTAGCTGAAGGATTAGTCTTGGCTAATTATAATTTTGATAAATATAAAAAATTAGACAAAAATAAAATTAAAGTTGATATTAAGCAAATAGTAGTGGAAATCTCTGCTGCTCAAAGAACTAAATTGGGAAAAGGATGGCAACGAGGATTATTATTGGCCCAAGGAGCCATCAAAGCTCGAGATTTAATTAATGAGCCAGGCAGTCAGGTTACACCAACTTTCTTAGCTAAAGAAGCCCAGCAAATCGTTAAGCAAAATAAAAATATATCAGTTAAAATTTTAGACCGCCCAGCTATTAAAAAACTAGGCATGGATGCTTTTTTGGGAGTTGATCAGGGTTCTCATCAGCCACCAAAATTAATTCATTTAGTTTATAAACCAAAAGCTACCACCAAGGATAAAATTGCCTTAATAGGGAAAGGTATTACTTTTGACAGCGGAGGGCTCAATATTAAATCTTTTGAAGGCATGGCGCAAATGAAAAATGATATGGCTGGCGCAGCTTCAGTTTTAGGATTATTTTCCGTTATCAGTCAATTAAACCTTAAGGTAGAAGTCCATGGAATTATTGCTGCCTGCGAAAACATGCCTTCTGGTCGGGCTTTAAAGCCGGGCGACATTGTTAAAAGCATGCAGGGCAAGACTATTGAGATCGGCAATACTGATGCCGAAGGCCGGGTTACTTTAGCTGATGCCTTAACTTATATTCAAAAGCAAGGAATTAAGAAAATAATTGATCTGGCTACTTTGACCGGCGCCTGCATGGTTGCTTTAGGCACAGATTATGCTGGTTTGTTTAGTAATAATAATCAGTTAACTAAAGAATTATTAAAAGCCACTGAAGTTTCCGGAGAAAAATTATGGCGCTTGCCTTTGCCTGAAGAATATAGGCAATTAAATAAAAGTAAAGTAGCTGATATTAGAAATATACCAGTCACCAGACTGGGAGAACCAAGCACAGCCGCTTTATTTTTGCAGGAGTTTATTGAAAAGGATGTGATTTGGTCTCATTGGGATATTGCCGGACCAGCCTATGCAGAAAAACCAATGAACAGCTATATACCTACTGGCGGAGTTGGTTTTGGAGTAAGGACTTTGCTGGAGTGGTTGAAATAGTTTTTAATCAAGCGGGCTTTTGATATTGTTTAAAAATTTATTGGATACTTGAGTATAGTGTTGAGTGGTTTTGATATTTTGATGACCGAGTAGTTTTTGAATTAATCTCAAATCAATTCCTTGGTCTAATAAATGAGTGGCGAAAGCATGACGTAAGCTGTGGCAGCTTATTTTTTTATTAATTTTGTTTTTAATCAGAGATTGAATCAATATTTTTTGGACGCTTCTTGAGCTAAGATGATATTTTGAGTTAGTACCGGCAAAAAGATATGATTGTGAGGCGGGCAAAGCGGCTAAGTATAAATTTAAAAGTTGAATACTATGAATACTCAAAAGAGTGTGTCGGTCTTTGTGTCCTTTGCTGTTTTTGACAAATAATTTTTTGCCTAAAATATCTAAGTGACTAATTTTTATTTTAACTAATTCAGATACTCGCAGTCCTGATCCATAGAGCATAGATAAGATTAAGCGGTGTTTGATGTTGAGAGGTGAGTTGATGATATTGATGATTTCAGCGCGGGATAATATAACTGGCAAAAATTTTTCTCTTTTTGGTCTTTGGATATTAAAAAACAGCTTTCTTTTGAGAATTTGCTGATAATAGAATTTTAAAGCGGAAATGACGCTATTTAACGAAGTATTGCTGTAATTTTTTGATTTTAAATAAAGAAGATAACTTTTGATATCTTGAGTACGGGCTTCTTTAGCTGATTTGCTTATAAAATTTAAAAATTTTTGATTGTGCGAAAGATAATTCTGGATAGTTTTCCTAGAAAATCCCCTGATAATCAATTCCTGAGCTAAGGCATGAAGGGGATGGGAGTTTTTAAGGTTAATTTGCTGGTTTTTGTCTAAAATTAAAGGCCATTTAGACTTGTTTAAATCGCTTTTCATGGGTTTGTATGATTACTAATTATTCATTTACAACTTAGCTCATTTCAGCTAAAATATCAATAGGTGCGTAAACAAGGTGTTAGGCGAAATATTACTCGGACAAAAACTCTTTATTGAATGTTTTATATATAACTCAATGAATAACCAAATATTAATAACTTCATATAAAAATCCCGACTTGGACGGAACAGCGTGTGCTTTTGCTTATGCAGAACTGTTAAATAAACAAAACCGTGATGCGATCGCTGTTATTTTAGGCAATCCTCATAGGGAAGCTCAATTTGTTTTAGATAAATATAGTATAGATATTAACAAAATTGAGTCATTAAATGAGGTTTATAAAGATACTATTTTGGTCGATGCCAGCGACTTTGAGGCACTACCTAATTCAATCAAACCTAAACAAATTTCTGAAATTATTGATCATAGAAAACTCAATGATTCTGAAAATTTTCCAAATGCCAAAGTTCAGATTGAATTAGTCGGAGCATGCGCCACATTAATAGCTGAAAAATTTCTACAAAATAATATACCTATTTCAAAACATTCTGCCGTTTTACTTTATTCAGCTATTGTTTCTAACACTATAAATTTTCAGGGTAACGTAACAACGGCAAGAGATAAAGATATGGCGAGTTGGCTAAGTAAACAAATTGAGCTTCCCTCTGATTTTATTCATGAGATATTTGTTTACAAATCAAATTTTACTCAACCTTTAAAACAGGTTTTAATTGAGGATTTTAAGGCCTTCCAAATCCATAATAAAAAAGTGGGCATTGCTCAGTTAGAAATTATCAATGCTAATGATTATGCAAATAATAATCTATCTGAAATAAAAAATATATTATCAGAAATTAAACAGCAAAAATCATTAGATTACATCTTTTTAAACTGTATTGATTTGGAAGGCAATGGCAATACTTTTGTATCACAAAGCGAAATTGACACAAAGCTACTTGAAAAAGTTTTAAAAGTAAAATTTGATAATTCTATTGCCAACAGCGACCGCATCATGATGAGAAAAGAGATAGTTCCTTTAATGAAGGAAGTTATGGTGCCTGATGATTAACATAGTGAAAATTTTTTATAATAAATATGAACAATAAAAGAGTAATTCTGTATGCCGATGATGATTATGAGTCTATCAAAACATTGTTTAAACTACGCGCTCCGGCTTTAATTATTGGTTTAATTTTAGGCATTGGAATTTCTTTTATCACCTCCAACTTTGAAGAAGTCCTCGCCCATAATGTGCAGGTTGCTTTTTTTCTGCCCTTTATTGTCTATATTGCTGATGCTATTGGGACACAGACGGAAGCAATCTATTCACGTGATTTAAGAACTGGCAAAGCGAAATTTAGTAATTATTTCCGCAAAGAATTGATGTTAGGATTAATCTTTGGGTTTATCTTCTGTGTTTTTTCAGGAGGCATTTCTTTTTTATGGTTGGGTGACAAGCTGTTGGCTCTCAGTGTCTCAGTTGCTTCTTTTTTGACTATAACCATTGCGCCATTAGTTGTTCTGTTAGTGGCGTACACATTCCAATCAGCGCACAAAGATCCCGCTGCTGGGACAGGTCCGGTGGCCACAGTGATCCAGGACATGCTTAGTGTGGTGATTTATGGAATTGTAACAAGTATTATTATTTTGTAAATAATAATTTTATTTAATTATTAGTTCAGATAAACACGTCTTTTATCAAAAGATAAATAGATAAATTAATTATTCATCAGATAAAAATTATGCCTTACACTTGGTTAATCTATGACTTATTATCTGCTATCTTTGTGGCAATGGTGGCTATTTTTGGAAAAATAGGGTTAAAAATATTGACACAAATACAGCTACAACGATCAGGGCGATCATCATGACCATTTTTCTTGTAGCAGTTATTGCCTTTCAGGGAAAATTAAGTCAAATCCATACTATTTTTACCAATCACAAGGCGCTATTATTTATTGTGTTAAGTGGTGTGGCCGGAGCAATTTCTTGGCTTTTTTATTTTTTAGCTTTAAAAAAAGGGACTGTTTACCAAGTTACTACAGTTGATAGATTAAGCATTGTTTTTGCAATCTTATTGGCGCTTATATTTCTAAGAGAGAAAATTAGTTTCATCCAAGGTCTAGGTATATTTATCACCATAATCGGGGTAATGATAATTACATTAGGGTAGTAATAATAATTTTTTAAAATTTATTTTATCACAATCAGGTAGGTTTTTTCATTAAATATCTTTTGTTTATCATTTCAATTTAGCTATTGCTTACTTGCCACAATAATGGTAAGATCATATAAAATTTTATTTAGTTAATTTTTAATAAGTCTAGTAGGATGCAACTCATTTTTATTTATGGTCCGCCGGCAGCCGGAAAGCTGACCATTGCTAGAGAGCTGGCCAATTTAACCAATTTTAGATTATATCACAACCATCTGGCCGGTGACTTAGTGGAGTCCATTTTTGACCGTGAAAAACACAGTCATATTTTTTATTCCCAAATCGGTGAAGTTAATTTGTTAATGTTATCTAAAGCAGCAGCTGAAGGCATCGCCGGAGTGATTGTTACCAGCTGTTATATTTATCCTGATGATCAGGAGTTTATAAAAAAATTGATTGATTTGGTGGACAATTATGGCGGTGAAATTAATTTTGCCCAGATAGTTTGCGATCAGTTTGAATTAGAAAAAAGAGTAGTTGAAAAATCCAGAAAAAAGTTTGGTAAACTGCAAGATTCTGGCAAATTGCAGCAGTTTTTAAAAGATAAAGAATTATACCGCGGCATTGACCACCCTAGTCATTTGTCAATTGACAATACCAATATCTCCGCTCAAGAAGTTGCCCGAATGATAAAAGAATATTATGATTTATAGATTTTTGGTAAATTATGAAAAATAAATAACCGCGAATTTTCGCGGTTATTGTGCAGGGTAGACGTTAATAACCTTAAGGACTGGTGGTAAACCGATTGGCGCTTTAGGAATTATTTTAATTTCCTTTGGCATTCTCACTAAAAAGAGAGAAAGTCAAGATCTTTATTACATTTTTGGCGGTATTTGTCTGGAGATTTATAGTCTTTATATTGGTGATTGGATTTTTATTGTTTTGCAGATTATTTTTACTCTGTCCGCTATTTATGATTTTGTGAAAGTGAAGTTAAGTAAGAGTTAGGAGAAAATTTAAGTAGTTTTGATTTTACTTAAAATCATCATTGACAGAATGATGATTTTTTATTAAGCTAGCCAGAAATAAAGTACATTTTAGCAAAAGGAGAAGTACATTGCAGATACCAGAAATCACTATCAATGAGGTTAACAAGGCATATTTGTTATCTTTATTGCAGTCAGCTTCCTTGCCTTACGGAACAGATTTAATCGAAAAAGGCCTGGATGATTTTTTCAATAATAGCGACCACGGGTTTAAGCATTCCCTAGCTGTCTATGAGAGATGTAAGGAAGTAGTTTTTCATTGTCCGACAGTGGTGGATTTTGCCTTACATAGAATTGATGAGAGCTCTGACAGTAAAGCTAAAAAAGTGGCCGCTGCTTTGATTGAGTGGGCTTGTATTCTTCATGATCTTTCCCGATTTTTTGGCAAGGGAGCCAAAGAACATGAGGAAGCCAGCGCTAATTTGACCGGAATGTTGAGTAATATAGCTGATCCTATTTTCGTTAGGTGGCTGTATAATATTATCATAGAGCATGATTATTTTTTCCCGGTGGTCGGCGATCAATTACTGCCTCGAGTTCTTAGAAATCCTTTGGCGGAAATTTTCCGGTTAGCTGATAAAACATCTTTACCACCCAAAGACGAAGTCGAGCGGTATTATCAGACTGGTTTAAGATTCAAGACGCCATTTTTTAATCCATCTTTGGATTTGGTCGATCGCTTTGAATTTAAAGATAATCATGTCAGCCGCGATGCCATTGGTTGGATGATGTTGATTTTTTTACTTAAGTCGGAAAATTTTTTCTACCGAGAAACTGCAGATGAATATGGACGCTGGGCTCAAGGCAAGACAGCGGCCTTGGATTATATCTTGGGTCTGGCAAAAAAAGAAAAAGATATCGATGGGCGTGAGATAAATCCGGATCAGATCAGAAAGATTTTGCTGTCTGATTTCAAAGTCATCAAGAGTTAAGTATTGTTGTTTTTAAGAAGACCGCTGTTAAATTTAGCAGCGGTCTTTTAGGTGGTTAATTTTATATTTTTGCGGGGTGTTATTGTCTATTTAGCAAAAATTTAATATAATTAAAGCAGAATTTAATTTAGCTGGTTGGCTGGGAAATAAAAATTAGAAGGGTTGATAAAAATTTAATATATATTAATTAATTAAAATTAATAATTTATGAACACTTCAAGAGTTATTAGCACCAGTATTGTGGTTTGGATTGTCGGTGCTTTGTTTACTTGGCTGACCTGCGGTTGGCTTTTTAATTGGGTTTATACCTTGCCGCCGATGATTTGGTTGAGTCCGGATGTTATGTCTAGTGCCGCTAATTTGTTTGCTTCCAATGTGATCACGCTTATTACTTCGTTTTTGTTTGTGATTGTTTTTGTCATTATTCAACGTGGTATTCCGGGCAAGGGCATTAACCAGGGCTTGTCCTATGGTTTTTTCATTTGGTTGGTTGGCGCTTTACCTGGTTTAGCTACCATGCCTTTTTATATGACTATTGCCACCACTGTTGTTTTTTACTGGTTGGGTCAATCATTAGTCTTAAGTTTAATCAGCGGAGCTTTGACAGCTGCCATTTATAAAGCTAAATAAATTTTTGAAAATTACAGAAAAACACCCCGAGTGGAATTTCGGGGTGTTTTAAGTTTGGTTTTTATCAGCGAAGGCACAGCTTTTCTGCCATTTTGAAAAAAGTCATCGGTATTATGACCATGCTCAAAAATAGATAAAGACCAAGGGCTGCCAGGAAATTTAAACCTAGCGAGAGGACCATTATTTGAGAGCAGATAGCTAACCCAAATGCCCAGCCTAAAAAGAAAGGAGGGAAAGATAGGAGGCCAAAGGCAGTGCCGACAGTGATGGCTAATTTGATATAAAATTTATCAAACTTGGTTATTTTGGTCATTATTAACTCCTTATATTTAAGAACGCTTTAATTTAATTTTCAATATTAACAGGGCGACGTAGTTTTGTCAATCTAGTTATATTTATTAGCCGTAAAAGTAAAACCTTGATCTAGTAGAGTTTCTAAAATTAGATGACTACTGTCAATTATTTCTGGCAGTTTTTCTTTTTCCTCGGCGGTGAATTTTTTTAAGACAAAGTCTTCGGCGCTACCTTTTTGCGGGCCAATACCTAGACGAATTCTGACAAAATCTTTTGTTTTTATTTCCTGAATGATTGATTCTATACCTTTATGTCCGCCGGCTGATTTGTTGCGGGAAAGTCGCAGCAGGCCAAAAGGCAGATCAAGATCATCGTGAATAATAACTAATTTGTGACGAGTCACTTTATAAAATTGTTTAAGATATTTGACAGTTAGGCCGGATTTATTCATAAAGGTTAGTGGTTTGACTAACAGTGCTTTTTCTTTTTCGAGTTTAAATTCAGCCATTAGACTTTGGCTGTTTTTTTGTTTTTTCCAGACCAACTCTTTTTTTTCAGCTAGAGAATCAAGAACCAGCCAGCCGAAGTTGTGGCGAGTGTGAATATATTCTTTGTCTGGGTTGCCTAATCCAATTATTAGTTTCATCCCTTTAGAAATTACAGTAAAATTAATTAGATAAAATGTTATTTTATATCCTCGCTAGAAAGTGTAAATTTCTAACGGGATGCATATTTTATTTCTTATCTTGCACATTCTGACTTTTTTGAACAATAATTTTCAGAGGAACACCTGTAAAGCCGAATTTATATCTTAAATTATTTTCAATAAATCTTAAGTAGGAATCATGGAGGTCTGCTTTAAAATTCATTTTTATTGCAAAAGTCGGGGGGTTAGTTGAAGTTTGTTTTAGACTATAAAGATAAGGATGTTTAGTGCCTTTGCCGCGGGAGGGTTTATGTTTTTTAACAATAGCTTTAAGGAGTTTATCCAAAGCATTGCTATTTATCATTTTATTCTTTTCCTGATAAATTTCAAGCACTAGGGATAAGATTTTTTTGAGGCGTAGTTTTTCTGTGGCTGAAGTAAATAGTAAAGGTACCCAAGCAACAAAAGGGAAAAATTTGCGATAATATTTAGTAAATTCTTCAGCAGTAGTAATTGTCTTATTTGGTATCAGGTCCCATTTATTAGCTAGAATGATGATGCCTACTCCGGCTTGGTTAGCTTCATCAATCAAATGTTTGTCTTGCCAACTTAGTCGTTGGGAAGCATCAGTCACTAAAATGGCAATGTCGGATCTTTTGATATTTGCTAAACTTTGGGTAATACTTTGTTTTTCAAAAGCATCAATGGTCTGTTTTCCCTGTCGGCGCCAGCCAGCTGTATCAACAAGAACAATTTTTTGTTTGTCGACAGTGATGGTGACATCTTGGGCATCTCTGGTAGTGTGGGGCTGATCAGAAACGATCAATCTTTTTTCTCCTATCAGCGCGTTGACCAGAGACGATTTACCGACATTCGGTTTGCCGATAATTGCTACTTTAATTACTTTTTCTTCAGCGGGAGCCTTTTTTTGTTTTGGCTTTTTTAATTTTTTCAAAACTGAAACCACCTCATCTAATATATCTCCAGTGCCCATACCACTATGAGCGGAAATTGGCCAAGGTTCTCCTAAATTAAGGCGATAAAATTCTGGCAGTCCTTGTCTTAATTTATTATTATCAACTTTGTTGACGGCTAGAATAGTCGGTTTTTTTAGTTTTTTAAACCGTTGACTGAATTCTTTATCAGTAGGCATAATGCCGTTTTTGGCATCAACAACAAATAAAATCAAATCAGCTTCTTTAATAGCCGCTTGTATTTGTTGATTAATTTCGTAAGGAATTCCTTCTAGAGGGTTATCTTCCAGCCCACCAGTATCTATTAGTTGAAAATCCAAACCCTGCCATGAACAGATGGCGTAGTTTCTATCTCTGGTTGTGCCGGCTATTGAAGAGATAATAGCTTTTCGGTCGGCAATCAAAGTATTGAATAAACTTGATTTACCAACATTAACTCGTCCAATAATAGCTACTTTGTGTAGATTAGCCATATATTATTATTCTTCAATGATTTCGTCGGTGCTTGAAGGAGTGGTGGTATTTAATAATTCAGGATCAATAGTGGTAACAATTTCAATTCCTTCATCTATTTTTTGGTCAGCCCCTAAGATAATAAGGAAATCAAGTTGTTCTAACTGGCCATTTTCATCGGTGATATTCCAATTTTGAGTAATAGTGGTATTTGAATATTCCCAAGGTATGTTTTTTTCGGCCTTAACTTGGAAAATACCTTCTAGTGATTCTTTAGTTCTGGGTTTATCATCGTTATAGTTATAAATAACTGTGGTTAATTTTTCTTGCGAAGGGGCATTGCCGTAGCGTAGGACATTGTAATTCATTTGGGTGAGATGATTGACTGCTTGCAAAGCTAAACCTGGAATATCGGTACCGTTTTGCATAACAATTTTGGCGTTTTCAGATTCCACTTCATTGAAGTCCAGAATATTGTGGGTTAATAGTTGAATTTGTTCAAAATTTCCAGTAACCGGTTGGAGGATATAAGCTCCATCCAGAGCGATACCAGCTTTCAAATAACCACCTGGGCGGTCATCAATAGAGTAAGCGGCAATATTCTGGGTATCCAAACTTTTGGCCAGATGAATCAACTTAACAGCTTCCCATGGTTCCAAATCAGTAGCGGTATATTTATTAATTAAGGAAAAAAGACTGATAATCTTTCGGGGGTTAATTAAAGTGTTAAAGGAAGTTATTTTGTCTTTGGCCGCTAGAATAATTTTTTGTTGTCTTTTAATGCGAGCAAAATCAGATCCTTCTCCGTTATTGCCGTGTCGAGAGCGAGCAAAACGCAGCGCTGTCAGACCATCCATTTCTTGTTCACCGGCCTGGAAGGAAACTTCTTGATATTTATAGTCGGCGGTCGGAAACAGGTTATCAGTAAAACTTCTGTCAACAGTTACTTCCACGCCGCCAATAGCGTCGATGATTTCTACAAAGCCGTTAAAATCCACGGCGGCAAAATAATGAATGGGCATATTCAGAGTTTTGCTAACTACTTCTTTGAGTAGTTCTCCGCCGGTAGTGTCGGGACTTTGCTGGCCAATGGTATAGATTGAATTAATTTTACGATAGTCATTATTATGAAGAGGGACAATCATGTCTCGGGGGAGGGAGATTAAACCGGCTTCTTTAGTGGATGGTTTAAAGCTAACAATAATAATTGTGTCGGTTAAGTAGGGTCCATTATGTCCTGGTCCGCCCATACCCAATAAGACAAAGTTGATGCGGTCTTCTTTTTCTCCTTTTAGATATTTTTCTGAACTGGAAACAATATGGGTGATTTGTCTGATGAGGTAACTGTTTTTTACGCCAGCCAAAAAGTTTTCATTGTTTGCCGAGACAATGGATCCGACAATTGATAGAATGACGATTAGTAATATAAAAAAGCAGGAAAATTTTTTTCTTCTGCTTAAACCAGTTGGTTTGGCAGGATTTTTTCCTGATGGTTTTTGCTTAAGGAAATGGTATGACCTAGGCAGTTGATAGGAAGAAGATTCCTCTAATTTATCTTCCAAAAGGTTAATTTTCCGTTTTTTAAAATCCAAACTCATTAAAGTCAGAGCGGTCTATTTGTTTAAATAAAGTAAATGAATTATACTAATAAAACTTGTATAAGTCAACATAAAAACAAGATCCTTTTAGCCCATTTTTCATTTGATTTTTATAGAAAGATTGTGTATAATGAACAATAATATTTTAATTTTAACTAACAATATGAGAGAAAATTTCAAAAATAAGGAAGAGGTCAGTCAGTCCGAAGAGAATTTTTTAAAAGATGAAGATTTTGACTTAAGTAATTTTTCAGAAAAGGACGAAGGATTAGTTAGTATTTGGGCTAAAAAGTTCGGCCTCTTGGTTTTTGAGGTAGTCAAAGTAGTTTTGATTTCTCTGGCAATTATCATGCCGGTCAGATTATTTTTAGTGCAACCATTTTATGTAGAAGGCGCTTCCATGGAGCCAAATTTTTATGAGAAGGATTATTTGATTATCAATGAAATATCTTATCATTTTAACGAGCCGCAAAGGGGAGAGGTAGTTATTTTTAAATATCCTAAAAATCCCAAGGTGTATTTTATCAAGAGAGTGATTGGTTTACCAGGAGAAACAGTGGAGATACAGGATGGTTTAGTTTTTGTTAATGGTCAAGAATTGTCCGAGGCCTATGTGGAAAATTTTTTAGCAGATGATTATTCTCTGGTCACTTTAGGTTCGACAGAGTATTTTTTGATGGGGGATAATCGGGCTAACAGCAAAGATTCAAGGGAGATTGGTCCGGTTGGCCGAGGGTATATTATTGGTAAAGTCTGGCTGCGTGGTTGGCCTCTTGATCGGATCAATAGTTTTAATATGCCCGTTTATACAAATAATTAAAAATTATGGCCAAAAAACAAAGTAAGCAAATAAAAGTGCAATCAGTTAAAGGTATGCGAGATATTTTACCAGGCGAACAACCTAGTTGGGATTTAGTTAGAGATAAAGTGAAGAATTTTGGTCAAAATTACGGTTTCGAGAGAATTGATACACCGATTTTGGAGTTTACTAATTTATTTAAGAGAACAGTAGGAGAAAATACAGATATTGTTAGTAAGGAAATGTATTCTTTCGTCACTTTAGGGGGAGATAAGCTTTCTTTGCGTCCCGAGACTACCGCCAGTGTGGCTAGGAGTTATATTGAACACGGTATGTTAAACTTGCCACAGCCGGTCAAGTTATATTATCTAGGACCACAATTTCGTCATGACAAGCCGCAAGCTGGTCGTTATCGACAGTTTTGGCAATTTGGCTTTGAAGCTATCGGTGATAGCGATCCGGTGATTGATGCTGAACTAATTTCCATATCTTATCATCTTTTAAAAGAGATTGGACTGGATATAGAGATACATGTTAATAGTATCGGCGATAGCGAATGTCGCAGTCACTACTTAAAAGTATTGAAGCAATATTATCAGGGTCATCGGAAAGATTTGTGTGCTGATTGCAAAGATCGTTTAAATAAAAATACCCTGCGGCTTTTAGATTGTAAGAATAAGAAATGTGAAAATTTAGCCGCTGAAGCGCCGCAGATTATTGATCATCTATGTGACGAATGTAAGAACCACTTTATGTTGGTTTTGGAGTATCTTGACGAGTTGGATATAAAATACACACTTAATCCTAAAATAGTGAGAGGGTTAGATTATTATACTAAAACTACTTGGGAGATTATGGAAATCGGCCAAGAAGGAAAACTACAGGCTTTGGGTGGCGGAGGTCGTTATGACGATTTAATATCTTTAATCGGTGGACGTCCTACGCCGGCGGTTGGTTTTGCGATGGGTATAGATCGCGTTATAGCTAAAATGCAAGAACTAAAAATAAAAGTTGATAAACCGAACAGCAGAGATATTTATATTGCCCAATTAGGTATTGAAGCTCGTAAGAAAGCTTTAAATCTAGTGGAGGAGTTGAGAGCAACTGGTTTTCAAGTGGCAAGTAATATGTCAAAAAAAGGATTAAAAGATCAATTGGAATTAGCTAACAAGAAGGGTGTGAAGTACACTTTGATTATTGGTCAGAAAGAAATATCAGACAGCACTATTTTAATTAGAGACATGGAAAGTGGTGTGCAGGAGATTATAGACATTAAGAAAGTAAAGAATGAGATCAGAAAGAGATTAGATAGTTATGAGGCTAAGAGTATTAAATTAAAAAAATAATCCCTTGACTTTTAGTAGAAAATTTGTCATTATATTAGTAAGAATAGTTGCAGTTTAGCATTATTCTGTTAATCATTTTTAATTAAAATAATTTTAAAGAAAGGGAGGTGGTTTGTTTGTTGGAAGTCAGGAGAAAAGACAATGAGTCTTTTGAAAGCATGATCCGCAGATTCACTAAAAAAACAATCCAGAGTGGAAAAATTTTACAAGCTAAAAAAATAAGATTTTTCAGTAAAGGAAAAAGTACGAGAGAATTAAAAGACAGCGCTCTGCGTTCAAAGAAAATCAACACTCGTATTGATTATTTGAAGAAAATAGGTAAATTTGACGAATTAGCTTTGAAACGTAACAAAAAACGCTAAATAATCTTTAGCTCTTGCTAATCACAGTGGTGATGAGCAAGGATCTAATGAGTATTTTATTCTATGTCTTTACAAAAAAATATTGAGAAGGATTTACAAACTGCTTTAAAAGATAAACATCAGGGAAAATTGAATACTTTGCGTTTATTAAAAAGTGCTTTGCATAATAAAAATATTGAGCTTAAGAGTAAGGAAGAATTAAGTGATGATCAAGTCATAGCTATTATTCGTCAGGAGGTTAAAAGAAGGCGAGATTCCATTGAGGCTTTCCAACAAGGTAATCGTCCAGAGTTGGCTGAAAAGGAGCAAAGAGAGATGGATATTCTATCTATTTACTTACCGGCTATGATATCTGAAGATGCTTTGGAAAATATTATTGATCAAGTTATTGCCGCTGGCTATGATAATTTTGGGCAAGTAATGAAAGAGGTGATGTCTAGAACTGAAGGTAAAGCCGATGGTAAGACGGTTCAGCAATTAGTCAAGGCAAAGCTGAGTACTTAATTTTAGATAAGTTAAATATTAATTAATTTCCCATGCTAATTAATAAGAAAATAACTGTCCTGTTTATTATTTTTTTGGCAGTTATTTTTTTGTTTCCTGATATTGTTATGGCGCAAAGCGATCCTTTTGGCGTCAATGAGTTAAATAATACTGTCCTAGGAACCAAGGATTTAACGGATACAATTGCTGGTATTATTAATATCTTTCTTGGCTTTTTAGGTATTTTAGCTACCTTAATTATTCTTTATGGTGGTTTTATCTGGATGACTTCTCAGGGCAGCGCTGATAAAATTGATCGAGCTAAAAGAATTATTATCAACGGAGTGATTGGTTTAGTAATTATTCTATCGGCCTATGCCATTGCCCGTTTTCTTTTACGGGAAAGCGGTAATGCTTTCTTTGGTGGAGGAGGAGGAGGCGGTCAATACCATGGTGGCCAAGGGATGGGTGGCGGCGTGTTAGAAAATCATTATCCAGCTAGAAATGCCACTGATATACCGCGCAATACTAATATTTATATTACTTTTAACGAGCCAATGAATCTGAATTTTGTTACTACCAATGGTTGTAATCCAAATTACACTGAATGTATTGATGATAGCTATATTCAATTAATTGATGAAGACGATAATGTGATCCTCGGTGCTGATTTAATGGTCCAATATGATGCTAACCATCAGGTTTTTGAAATAAATCCTTATGGCAACGATCCTAATAATCATTTAGGCAATGCTGGCGGCAGTATGAGATATCAAGCAGTTTTGATTAATTTAGAAACCGGCAATGGTCAGCCAGCCTTTCCATTTACTGGATTTTATGATTGGTATTTTACAGTTAATAATGAACTTGATTTAATACCACCAGAAGTAACTTCAGTTTTACCAGTTGATGGTTCTACTAATAATCCGCGCAATAGTGCAGTGCAGATGAATTTTTCTGAAGCCGTTAATCCAATATTCGCGGCTGGTGTTTATCCTCCTTTTCAGAATATTACGTTGGCGGGGGCTAATATTTTAAATGGTTCTTATCTAATTTCTAATCAATATCGCACCGTAGAGTTTATTACTGATGAATTATGTGGCGTTAATTCTTGTGGTGGTGATGTTTATTGTTTGCCAGGTAATGAAAATTTAACAGGAACAGTGACTACTGCCATTGAGGATATGGCTGGTAATAGTTTAGCTAATAATTATATTTGGTCATTTGGCACCAACGACACCATTGATTTGACTCCTCCTTATATTATATCTATGGATTCAGGAGCGGATTTGTCTTTAGATGATCCGATAGAAGCAGTTTTTAGTAAAAATTTATTATCTAGCTCAGTAAACAGTGAGCATATAAATTTAGTTAAGGTTCCTAATCTGCCGGTTAATTATTGGTTGAGAGTGGTTGACAATAATACCGTCAGCGTCAGACATGATCGTTTTGATCCTTTAACCCAATATACACCTACTTTTTCCTCCGGCATTCAGGATATTTTGCAAAATTGCTGGTATCCTTGCGTTTGTGATGATCCGGGCGGTTCCTGTGCTTGTGATCAGGATCCAACTCAGCCTTGCGCAGCCGGCACCAGATGTGAAGGTCCAGATGTTTAATTTTAAATAAGAATAAATAAAATATACAAAACACAATGAGGAGAGTGTTTTCCATCTTAATAGTTTCTGGCTTGTTGACCTGGATTGGGGTTAATAAGGTTTTTGCCCAAGCTGATCCTTTTGGGGTGAATGATTTAACTAGTACAGAGTTAGGTACTAAACCCATTGCCGAGACTGTGGCCGGTATTATTAATATCTTTCTTGGCCTTTTAGGAATTCTGGCAGTTATTTTAATCCTTTACGGTGGTTTTATCTGGATGACTTCTCGTGGTGAAGTTGATAAGGTTCAAAGAGCCAAGACTATTATGATCAGCGCAGTTATTGGTTTAGTTATTGTTTTGTCCGCTTATGCCATTGCTCGGTTTATTGTAAGTTCTTTAGTGGAAGAAACTAGCGGCGGTCAGGGTGGCAATGGCCAGAATGATCCTAATATTCCCACCTGTCCAGAGCCAGCTGATCCAGATGAAATTATTATTTGTGACATTAGGCCAGAACAAGGAACAGTGGGTAGTTATGTTACGATCATTGGTTGGCATTTTGGCGATTTACCCGGCCAAGTTGATTTTAATGGCAATGTAGCGGAGCTAGTTACTTGCGGCGGCAATCCTATTTGGAATAATCATAAGGCCAAAGCCAAAGTACTTGATTTGCCTTTGGGGGGCTATGTTATTAATTTAACGAGTAGTGATAATCGTGCTAGTGGTGAGATTGCGGATAATTTTACCATTATTGATGGTTTGCCCGGTCTTAATGTTGCTTGTCTTGATCCTGATTTTGGTCCAGCTGGCTTACAACACGTCAGCGTAGAGGGCGTTGGTTTTAGCGACAATGGTTCAGTAACCATGACTAGCTGGAATAACGGAGAGCAGCAAGTGGTTTTGAATTTTAATAGTTGGTCAGACACAGAATTAGATATTGATATAGATCTTAATGCTTTATCTAGTAATATTATAGTCACTAATGCTAACGGTACGGATTCAGATTATTTTACCGTCACTTGTAATGACAATAATGATTGCGCTTCTTTATGTTGTAGTTCTAATTCTTGCCGGCCTTTGAATATTTGTGAAGGCAGTGGTGGTGGGATGCCGCATATCAGTTATATTTCTCCAGACAACGGTACTGGCGGTAATTTAGTGACTATTTTTGGTTATAATTTTGGTGATATGGTGGGCAGTGTTTATTTTAGTGATGCGATGAACAACCGTATCTTGGGTGTGCCGCCAACTAACTTTAATCCCCAATGCGCGGCTGATTATTGGCATGATGATTATATTATTATCGGTCTGCCCGCCGGGGTAGCTGATGGGCAAGTTGATGTTTTAACTAGTGATGGTAATTACAGTAATGCGGTTGACTTTGATGAAAACGGCATTACTCGTCCGGGCATTTGTAGTTTGAGTAGCGATTCCGGATATTATGAAGATGTGATTAATATTGAGGGTATCAATTTTCCTAATAATCCTAACGCTGAAATTTCTTTCGGTACGATTCCTAGTTATGATACTAATGTGATTAATCCGCCGACTGAAGCCACAGCGGAAGTTCCTAATGTGATTGGTGAGGCCAGTGTTCAACTGGAGAATTTATTAAATAATGAATTAAGTAATCCGTATCCTTTTACGGCCTTGGTGCCGGAAGAAGGCTTGCCGATTATTACTGAAGTTTCTCCGGGAGCTGGTCCGACCGGACAATATATTACGGTGATGGGAGCTAATTTTGGTTCAGTACAGGGTCAGTTGAAATTTGATAACAGCGACGGAGATTTTGATTTTCCACCACAATGTAGCAACAGTTTTTGGCAGTCGGATCGGATAGTCGTTAAGGTGCCTAGTATTCCGCTCAATACTTATGATTTGACGGTTATTAGAAATAGTGACGGGGCGGTCAGCAATGAATATGGGTTTAATGTGATCGGCGGTACGCCGGGCCCTGGTTTGTGTCTAGTGGAGCCAGATAATGGACCGGCAGGGTTGGAAGTTAATTTTTTTGGTGATAATTTTGGCAACAACCAAGGCCAAGTTATCTTTTATAATAATCAAAATGCTAATTTTACAACTTGGAATAATCAACAAGTTTTATATACTTCCGTGCCTGATAATGCTGGCACCGGACCGGTTAAGGTTGTAGACAGCAATGGCGTTGATAGCAACAGTATGGTTTTTGAAGTTGGTAGTTGTTCTAATAATAGCGATTGTGATCCCGGCGAGACTTGTTGTCCTGGTAATACTGGCAGTTATTGCGCGGTGGATTGCGGGCCAGTACAAAACCAGTGCATTTATTCCTGGACGATTGAAACTGAAGCTGAACCATTTGGTTTGTATTACAACTATAATTGTAATAATGATTTGCAAAGTCCTTCACCTTGGCCGGATGATTTAGACGGATATAATTCAGAGGATGCTTATGTTGGCATTAGTTTGGTGGCGCTATTTACTCGGGATGTAGTTGACGCTGATTTGGGGGGTGGAAATAATTTTAGAGTCTGGCAATGCACCAATCGTAATACTGGCTGTAATACAGCCATTAACGGTTCTTTGGAAATAGTAAACCACAATAGCTCTCATGAAGGAGTAGTCTTTACCCCAGATAATAGTTTGCAGCCCAATACTTGGTATCAAGTGAATTTAGGTTTATTTCATTCGCAGGTAGGTGGGGATACTTGGCAGCCGGCGGATGATCATTTTTGGAATTTTAGAACTCGAGATAATACAGATGTTTGCGAAGTCATTAATATTGCGGTCACTCCTCAAAGTCCGGCGGCTGATTTATATTTAGGGCAGAGTCGGAATTTTACAGCTTCACCACAGGCAGATAATTGTAATATGTGCAGTGACGAATATAATTGGAACTGGGATTTAACGACCAATGCTGGTCAAGCCACCATCAGTCCGATTAATAATGTTAATGTTCATCATGGCCGCACAGAATTGACTGCCGACGGAGTAACTGAAAATTTAATTCCTAATTATGTAGAGTTGAGAGCAACTATTGCTAATTTTAATTTAACTGATATATCTAGGCCGATTATTATGGCTCCGAATTTGTTAATTATGGATTATTGGCCATTTTGCGATGATTCTTGTGATAATGCGGCTGTGGGAGTTGAATTTAATACTGAATTAGATCCAGTTACGGTTGATACCACTAATTTTTACATTGTTGATCTTAATACTAACAATAATATTACTACCGGCGCTCTCTTGGAGGGCGGTGACAGAATTGTTACTATTCAACATACTCCTTTGGTCTTGGGGCATAGTTATGAAGTAACAGTCACTACTAATGTCCAGAGTCTTTATGGTGATTCATTAGATAATATTCATATTTGGCAATTTACAGTAGGCAATGAAAATTGTCAGTTTGAGAGTGTGGAAGTTAAGCCGGACAATTATATTACTCATAATTATAATAATATAGCTTACTCAGCTTATCCTTATTCAAATAGAGGCATTTGTGGAGGTCAACCCTTAGAGTGTAATGAGTTTTGTACCTGGGATTGGTCATCTACAGATAATAATGTCGCTACCATTGATACTGGTTTCCAGAGTGTACCAGCCACGCCGGTAGATAATGGTAATACTAATATTTGGGTTAATGTTACTCAAGACGGTGATACAGTGCCGGGCAGTGATATTTTAACGGTAGATATTAATGAGGAACAACCGCCAATATATGATAATCCTTTTGTGGTTGATCATCTGCCAGTTGATGGGCAAATGAATTTTTGCCCTAATGCGGCCATCAGCATCACTTTTAGCGAAGTAATGGACAGAGATAGTGTTCGCGATTATGTAAAAATTTATGGAGATGCCCAGAATGATCCGCCAACTATTGAAGTGGATGGTAGCTTTATGTTCCGCGATTTTGATTCTAATAACGATAATATTAATGATCAGACAGAAGTTATTTTTAATCCGGTTGATTATCTAGCCACTAGTACAGAGCATTTAGTCTTTGTTGACGGACGGGTAGAGAGCGCTAATGGTTTGCCTTTAGATCCAACAACCTATAATGACAATATTAATGGTCAAGATGGTTATTCTTGGCGATTTACTACTGGTGATCATATCTGCCAGATTAATTATACAATCATTAATCCTGATCCAGACTGGTTCACTTGCTCTAGAGATGACTGCCCGAATGACGTTAATGGTGGTTTGGCGGGCAATCAGCATTCTTATTTAGCTCAAACTTATGATATTGCCGGTACTTTACTTAATGGAAATTTATTAGATCATCTTTGGTCAGTTAATAACAATTTAATAATTTTAGAGAATGATAATTTACAGGAGATCGAAGCCACTCCTTTTAATGACAATGGTGTTGAAGTGATCAATGTTATAGTTTCAGCAGTTGATGAGGGCTGGGCTGATGATAGCGCTCAAGTTAATCTTTTCTTATGCGAAAATCCTTGGCCTAGTTTGCAAGGATTTCCTTGGGCAGAGAATGACTATAATTTTTCCGATTATTATTGTCAGTCTTCTGGAAGGGGAGATGAAGAAAGTTTACCTTATATTACTTATCCGCCAGTAGAGACTAATCCAATTCCGGAAGGCGTTTTGAAAGAATATATTTTCTTAATTAATGGTGAATTAACCTTTAAGGGAAGTAATTTAGCTAATCAGAGATTAGGCAGCTTAGCTTTCGCCAAGCAAGAAGTAGATCAATCTTGGTGGAATAAATTAGCTCGATTATTTAAGTCAGATACAGCCCAGGGCGCACAGGATTATGGTCGTCCAGCTGCTCCGACTAATTTGCGTTATGAAAGTTTCAGCAGCCAAGAGGTCGTGTTGCGCTGGAATGATATCTCTCATGATGAAGATGGTTTTGGTATCCAACGACGCAATCTCAACGGCTTGTGGGGTGAAATAGGCACAGTTGGCGCCAACCAAGATACATTTACGGATGATACTGTAGTAGAAGGGGAGGTTTATAGTTATCGTATTTTTGCTTTTAATGGTTCAGGTAATTCAGCTTTTTCCAATATTGTGACGGTTAGAGCCACTGATGAGGAGCCGTCCATAGACGTTATTGCTATTAGGATTATGCCTAATACTGAACATTTATCAATCAACGGCTGGTATCAGCATTATGCCCCTAATCCAAATCAATCGGGGCAGTACTTAGAAGTTAACGGTTATCAGGCCTTGCAGGTCGGTAATACAATTTATGTTTCTGCCACTAATGTTGTTGATAATCATATTTATACCAATGTCTACATTTTAGCTTATAATATCGGCGCTTCGTTACAGACGCAGGAGATTTTCAGTCAATTGGTAAATAATTTTAAATTAAATATCAATCTTGATTTAGAGGATAATATTTGTCATTGGGATCCAACTCTTAATTGTTCCAATGATTTTGATTGTCCTAATGCGGATTGGTGCCATGATCGCGGTTTGGCTTTAAGAAGAGACACCAAGCGTCTGGGGGGTTTAATTGATTTAAGGGATTTATTAGAAGTATATGGTCAACTACATAAAGCTTGTGACAATAATGGTAATATTAGTTGTGATAATGACGGTCAATGTCCGGGCAACGGAAATTGTATGCCTTATTATCCAAGATTAAATGCAGGTACCTTTGTAGCTGGAATATCTACCAGCGTTTGGCCTTCTTGGCAAGAAACTTTAGGCCAGTCTTTAAATATGAGCTTAGGAATAGACCCCATCAATTTATTTAATGGTTGTCCTGAAGGAGCTGATCCAGATACTTGTTGGGATGAGAATAATTTAGAGTTTACTTGTCCGCTTAATTCTTTAATTTATTTTTATAATAATCTACTAGCTGGCATGAGTTATGACATTGGTAGTAATTTTGAATATGATCAGGATCCTGACCCTAATATTAGTGCTACTTTTGCCAATAATTTGTTCCCAGTAGGAGTTAATGCTATACCTCGCGTTTCTTCTAATTTGATCGCTTATTGTGACAGTAGCACTTATAATGATCCCGGCTTTCCGGGCGATCCAGATTGCGGCAATGGAGTAGTGGATGGCGGAGAAGAATGCGACGGTAACTTTAGAGACCACATGTGCGATGAAGTTTTATGGCCTGAAGATTGGTGGAATGAACAAAGAGCGGGTTGTTATCCGGCTGGAGCGCTAAATTGTTATTGTAGTGATGGTCAATATGATAATCAGGCAGATTGTGAAGCCAATGCCGGATTTTGGGATTGTGATCTAGTAGAGTGTACTTGGTATGATTTACAATTGACTCCCGAGCAATGCGGCGGCTATTGTCGCGATGGATTTTTGGAAACCATGTATGAACTTTGTGAAAGAATTGAAAACATAGATGATTTCAATGGCGTAGAATATAGCTGTGCTCCTGATAATGGTCCGGTAACTTGTAGTGCTATTACTTGTCAACCAATTTGTAATAATGGTACACCAGCCACTGCTTGTTTAGATGGAACTTGGACTCCTCTCGCTGAAGAATGCGACCCAACTGGCAGTCCAGACGGTTTAGATGGTTGGGATTGCACTGAGGATGGCAATATTTATTGTAACAATAGTTGTCAAAGAAGTTGTGATGTCGGAGACCCATACGAAGGTTTTTGTGGAGACGGCAATGTAGATGACGCTGAAGAATGCGATTTCTTTGGTTATCAAGCGCCGACTCCTTCCGAGTCTAATAGTAACAATGCCTATGCCTGCACAGAAGCTTGTACTTTTACGTATGAGTTCTGTGGCAATGTCATTTTAGAATATGAATTTGAAGAACTTTGTGATTATGACGTGGATACTAATAATTGTAATATAGGTTATAATCGTCCAGATCCTCCTGATTCCAGTGAATATTATCAGTATTGTTGCCGTCGGATAGATCAGGGAGTTTATACCCGCTGTACACCAACAGCCGCTGGCTGGTGTGGCGATAATATTCGTCAAAATACATTTGAAGAATATTGTGATGGTAGTGATTATAATGATCAGCCAACACCAGAAAATTCTGGTCCAGATTTACAATATCTATGTGCTGACACTTGTTTAACCAGTACTGGTGGCTGGTGTGGTGATGGTATCAGGCAGGAACATTTTGGGGCAGGAGAGCCAGAAGAGTGTGATGATGTTGATGACAACAATGATAATGTTTGTACTGATGATTGTCAATGGACTTGTTGGGATAATGGAGGTGGCCAGCCAGCTGGCGATGTTATTATTGAACCTGTAGTCTTTGGTAATATTCCGGCAGGATATTTTGAACCACCAGGAGGTAGCACGACTATTAATTTACCAGCTTGTCGGGTCAGCGGTAATATTTTAACTGATGTCTTTATTGACACCGGAGTAGCCGCCACTACGGGTATTGTCTTTGTTTCTGATCGTTCAGGCAGTATGGGTGGCATGATTGGTGCTTTAAGAGAAGCCATTGCCGGCGATGGCAATGCCATAGATACTATTTTTAATCTTAATCCTATAGCTGAAATTGCTTTGGTTTCCTATGGCACTAATGCTAATCTTGATAGTGATTTTCGCGACATTGGTGAGGTTGATATTTTAAAGACTATTGTTAATAATTATTCTGCCAATATGGGCGGTACCAATCATCTTAATGCTTTGCAGATGGCTTTAGACACTTTTAATGCCGGTCCTAATTATGATAATAAATTGGTTATTTTTATGAGTGATGGTGGTACAGCCAGCAATACAGTTATTGTTAAAGCAAATGAATTAAAAACAACAGCAGGCATTGATTTATTTACTGTAGCTTTAACAACAACTAATAGTTTAATTACTTTTATGAATGGCATTTCTTCCAGTGCTTGTGATTGTTCTGGAGATAATTGCGAGGCTTCTTTTGGCGCTTGCAGTGATGGCCATACTTATTGCGCTTCTAATAATTATGCTAATTTTGAAGAATGTGATGGTCAAGCTGGCTGTGGGCCTGCTTGTCAATGGAATGATAATCATAAGAAAAGAGCTTATCACGGCACTACGGAACAAGAATTAGAAGGTATGTATCAGTCTATTGCCGGTTCCATACCAATAGACACTATAAAAATTACCCTTAATGACGTCCCTTATACAATCTCAGATGATAATGGCGACGGTTATGTTTGGGATTTTCCTATTGGCACCGGTTTTCTAAATGCTAATCATTGCGAAGAATACAGCGGCGATAATGTTATTGATTTTAAAGTCAGTTTTGACGGCGGCGCAGGATCCAGCGTCCTCTTCTTTGATGCTGAATATAATTTTTGCCCTTGGGTTAATAATGATTATTATTAATATATGACACACAGTAAGACAGTTAGCTTAATCGTTCTGACCATGATAATAATATCCGGCGTTTTTTGGATTAGTTATTATTTTTTTCTGAGTAACAACAATACATCAATAGAAAACAGCAATATTTATTCTAATGTCAATCAGCCAAATAATAATACTAATAATCAACCATTTGAGCCAAGTCAAGCTGTGGAAGTAGATTTTTTAGAAGGATTATCATCAGCTGATCTGGCAATATTAGATCAGCCGGAAAATTATTTTTCTTTGTTGAAATATCAGAGATCTTGCGAGAGGCTGTCAAACCAAACAGAAAAAGAGGAATGTTTGGCCGGCGTTAAGTTAAGGCAGGTAGTTATTCTTAATGATCCAGAATTGTGCAGCTTGGTGGATTTAGAAGACGATTGTTATTTAGCTTTTGCCTTAAAAAAAAATGACAAGAAATTTTGTCATTCAATCAGTAATTCAGAGACTAAAGATGTTTGTCTTGATTATGTTTCCAGCAGTCAAGCCAGGGAGCAAAACAATGTTTCTCTATGCGGCGATATTATTGATAACCAGATTAAAGAGAGCTGTATACACAGCGTCATTGCCCAGCAAAAGGATTTAAATTTTTGCAATAATAGTTTTATTGTCAGTAATGACTTTCAAGAGATATGCCAGAGCGTTATTTTAATGAATCGTGCCATAGCTGATAATGATCCTAGTATTTGTTCGCGTATTCCGCTCCAGGAGTATAAACAAAATTGTTTAAGCGAAATGTAATTATAAATTAAACTATATTTATGTTTGATGATTTAAAACAAAGTAAACAAAATTTAAATACTGATTTTCAAATACCTCAACCAACTACTTCATCATCAACTTCAGAACCAGCTAAAGAACCAGTTCAAGCAGAAGGTCAAGTGTCAAAAATGGAATCGGTTTCGGCTTCAGGTAAAATTGACGATATGTTTGCTGATGTTGATCCGGTGGCTGATAAAGCTCCTGTGGCGGTCTCTTCAGCATCAGGGTCTTTAAGCGGGTTGCAATCGGGCAAATTAAAGCCGATTTCTCAAACCTCTCTGCCGTCCAGTCAGCCGCCACCAAGCACATCATCACTTGATAAGATGGTAGTTAAAGACGAAAGAGAAGGAATAATGAGAAAGAAGATTATTATAATTTTTGGTGTTTTGGTTGCTTTAGCAGTAGTAGTGGTAATTTATTTATTTGCGACTGGTAAATTCAACTCAGGGGATAATGCCAACATAGAATTAAATCAAAACGTTAATTTGAATACTAACACCAATTTTAATCTCAATGATAATGCTAATGAAGAGATTAATCAGAATATTAATCTTAATGAGAATGTTAATGTCCCACCTCTTAATGAGGAAGAGATGGATGATGATTCAGATGGTTTAACCAATGCTGAAGAAAAGGAATTAGGCAGTGATCCTTTAAATCCTGATTCAGATAATGATGGTTTGTTTGATCGCGAGGAAGCAGTAACCTATAAAACAGATCCGACCTCAAGTGATTCAGACGATGATGGTTTATCAGATTATGACGAGATCAATATTTGGCAGACCGACCCTAATAATCCTGACACAGATGACGATGGTTATAGCGATGGCCTAGAAGTAAGCAACGGCTATAATCCTTTAGGAGAAGGAGTATTAGTTGAGTAATAATTAATAAAAAATTAAATAATAAAAAGTTATAATTATGTTTACTAATCCAAATCATGGTAGAGATTTGCTCAATCAAGACTCATCTCAAAATAATGACCAACAACTGGAGGTTGATAATTTAGTAGGGAATGATTTTCAAAGCAAGAAGACAAATGATACCAACAGCGTGCCTGTTAAGGATGGCGAAATTCATATCATGCCGAAGAAATTTTTAATCGGTCAGCCAACTAACTCAAAAAGAAACATTAAAAAAATGATTATCGGCGGGGTTATTTTTATTGTGTTTATCGGTGGTGTGATTGGTTTTGGTGTTTGGTATATTAACAAAAATGTGGAGGATAACCAGCTTAATATTAATAATACAAATATTAACCAGAACAGTAACCAAAATAATAACGAGAATTCTAACCAAAATAATAATAGCAACCAGAATATAAACGGCAATGAGAATGCTAATGCTAATGATAATGAAAATCAGAATAACAACAGTAACCAAAATAATAACGAGAATTCTAACCAAAATAATAATAGCAACCAGAATATAAACGGCAATGAGAATGCTAATGATAATGAAAATCAGAATGAATCAGTTATAGATAGTGATCAAGACGGCTTAACTACAGAAGAAGAGATTATCTATTCTAGCAATCCTCGTCGCGATGATACAGATAGAGATGGCTATAAAGACGGGATGGAGGTGCAGAATTTATATAGTCCCATAGCACCTAACGACCTCTTGGCTGATTCAGGATTAGTTACTCAATATAGCAATAATGTTTTTGGGTATAGTATTTTTAGGCCAACTATTTGGATATCACAAGCCGCTGACGAAAAAACAAGCCAAATTTTATTTTTACCCGATTCAGAAAGTGGTGAATTTATCAGCGTAGAAGTAGTAGAAAATAATAAACAGGAATTACCTTTATCTGAATGGCAGCAAGCTTTTGCCCCAGGAGAGTTTGAGAATTACAGCTTAGGTGGTCAAGCCGCTTTGAGATCAGTAGATGGTTTTGAGGTTTTGATGGCGGTTAATCAGCGTATTTATCGGATTGTTTATACAATTAATGAACTATCAGGCGTACATTTTGCCACCACCTTTGAGATGATGCTTAATAGTTTTAATTTACTTGAGCAGTAAATTTGAATGCAAAGTAAATTATTGCAAATTAACAAGAGGGGGCAACGCGCTGATTTTGATTGGCTGTCAGCTTTGGAAACAATTTTAGCGCGTAAATTTAAAATATTAGCCAGGGGTCAGCAAATTATTTCGTTGGCTTTAGTGAGTAAGTCAGAGATCAGAAGATTAAATAGAGTTTATCGTCATCAAAATAAAATAACCGATGTTTTATCCTTTAATATAGACAGTCAGGAGATTTTGGGTGAGGTTGTAATTTGTTTGGAGATAGCTAAAAAACAAGCTCAAGACAAGAGAGAAACTATCTCATCCGAATTAAAGCTTTTAACTATCCATGGCATTCTACATCTCCTAGGTTATGATCACCAACTTGGTTTAAAACACGCTAAACAACAGAGTCGGCTAGAAGAAGAGGTTTTAAATTTATTAAAGCAGAAAATTAATTAATGCCATCCGTTTTTCATAATTTAAAATACGCGTTGAGAGGTCTCAGAACAGTCTTATCAACTGAGAGAAGTTTTAGAATTCTTTCCATTGTGGCTGTTTTAGTCATAATTTTTGCCTTAATTATAGGTATAGAGGATGATTTATTAGTAGGGTTATTATTAATTATAATTTTAATATTGTCTTTGGAGATTTTTAATTCAGCCGTTGAGCGTTTAGTAGATATGTTGGCTCCCAAGACTCATCATTTTGCTAAAGAAGTCAAAGATTTATTGGCCGCAGCGGTTTTATTAGCTTCTATTTTTGCTATTGTTATTGGTTTTATAGTGTTTTTATAAAATTTATTTATTTGGCAAATCGTTACAATTTAGTTATAATTACGGTACAAATTAGTTAGTTTTAATTTTAAAAAAATAAACAGAACATGGCGAGCAGTAAAGACATGATTACGGGCCTTGATATCGGCAGTAGCGCGGTTAGAATCGTAATGGCACAAAGACTCCCAGATGGTCGTTTGAAGGTAATAGGGGCGGCAGAAACCCCAGCAGAGGGTATTAGTCGGGGCAGCATAACATCAATTGAAGATGCTGTTTCTTCTATTTCAGAAACTATAGAAAAATGTGAACGAATGACCGGTCTTCATATTGATCGGATGGTAGTTGGCATGTCAGGAACCCATATTAAAACAGTCAATAGTAAAGGAGTAGTAGCAGTGGCTCGGGCTAATGAACAGGTGGATGAGTCTGATTTAGAGCGGGCTAGAGAGGTAGCAGAAAGGATGATTATGTTGCCTAATTATGAATTATTAGATATTTTACCGATTACTTATAATTTGGACGATCAAAAAAATATCAAAGATCCACTTGGTATGTCAGGGGTTCGTTTAGAAGTAGAAACGCAGGTTGTTATGGCTTTATCTTCCCAGTTAAAAAGTTTAACTAAATGTATTTATAGGACAGGAGTGGATATTGAGGATATAGTCTTTTCTATTTTGGCAACAGCGGAAGCTGTGTTAACTCAAAAACAAAAAGATTTAGGAGTAGCTGTAGTTAATATCGGCGCGGCTACTACCTCTATTGCCGTTTTTGAGGAAGGCAGTATTTTGTATACAGCTGTTTTGCCAATTGGTTCGGGTCATATCACCAATGATTTGGCGATTGGTTTAAAAACATCTATTGAAACAGCGGAAGCGGTTAAGTTGGATCAGGCCCAAGCCCTTGGCGAGGATATTTCTAAACGAGATGAAATTGATTTAAATAAGTATTCTGAAGAAGAAAAGAAAGGCAGCTATGTTTATAAGAAAGATATTGCTGATATTGCCGGAGCGCGGATGGATGAAATTTTTCAATTAGTTAATGATGAGTTGAAAAAAATAGAAAGAGATGGTAAATTACCAGCAGGAGTAATTTTAACCGGCGGTGGGGCAAAATTGCCGCTGGCTGTTGATTTAGCTAAAGAAATTTTTCAGTTGCCAGTATTCTTAGGATTGCCAGTAGAAAGTAATTTCCCCATTGATAAGCTGAATGATTTAGAATACACTACTGCTCTGGGCCTAGTAATTTGGGCTGATAAAAATTTAGACGCGGGCAATGGCTGGATGAGTAATTTTTCAGTTGTTAACCGTCTTGGCGATAAAACTAAAAAGTGGTTCAGGTCATTATGGCCCTCCACTTAATTATTAAAATAAGTAAGAGAGATAAAATAAATGCCTAGAAAAAGCTTAAAAGAAGTAGTCCCTCCTATAGAAACTTTTGCCAATATAAAAGTGGTTGGAGTAGGCGGTTCAGGTGGATCCGCTGTTAATCGGATGGTTTCTTCTAAAATTAGAGGAGTGCAATTTATTGCTGTCAACACCGATGCGCAAGCTCTTCATCACTCAATTGCTCCTAGTAAGATTCATATTGGACGCAATACAACCAAGGGTTTAGGCGCTGGTATGGATCCTGATTTAGGTTTAAAGAGTGCAGAAGAGAATGAACAACAGATCATGGACGCCTTGCAGGGCTCAGATATGGTTTTTATTACTTGTGGTTTAGGTGGTGGTACAGGCACGGGAGCAGCGCCAATTATTGCTGATATTGCTCGGGAAGTAGGTGCTTTGACTGTGGCAGTAGTGACTAAACCTTTTACTTTTGAAGGTATGCAAAGGAAAGACATTGCTGATCGGGGGTTAGAGCGTCTCTTAGACAAAGTTGATACCACTATTACTATTCCTAATGATCGTTTACTACAGATTATTGATAAAAAAACTTCCTTACTTGAAGCTTTTTCTATTGTCGATGAAGTATTACAACAGGGCGTGCAGGGAATTTCAGAACTAATTACTGTTCCCGGTCTAGTAAATGTTGATTTTGCGGATGTTAAAGCCATTATGCAGCAAGCTGGCTCTGCTTTGATGGGAATTGGTACTAGCACCGGAGAGAATCGGGCTCAAGAGGCAGCTAAAGCAGCCATCGATAGTCCTTTATTGGAATTATCCATTGACGGTGCCACAGGAGTTTTATTCACTATTGCTGGTAGCAGCAGTTTATCTATGTTTGAAGTTAGCGAAGCAGCTGAAATTATTACTGCTAATTGCGATCCAGACGCTAAGATTATTTTTGGCGCAGTAATCGATGAATCTCTAGGCGAAGCAGTTAAGGTGACAGTTATTGCTACTGGTTTTAAAGGATCAGAAGAAGTCAAAAGTGCAGCCAATGCCGCTCAGCCAGCCATATCTTATCCCGAGGCATTTGCTAAAAAAACTGAAGAAAGGCAGGTTAGGAAAGCTTTTCGGCCAGAGAAAGAGGAAGAAATAGAAATAGAAGAAGTGCCAAAAACAGCAGAAGAGGCAGAATTAGATATCCCCGCTTTTTTAAGAAAAAAATTAAAAAATAGAAAATAATGAATTGCCCTATCTGCAATTCACAGGATACGAAAGTAATAGACTCTCGTCTTAGCGGCGAGGGTTTTAGCATTAGGCGGCGTCGAGCTTGTCGAAAGTGTAATTTTCGTTTTTCTACATTGGAGGAGGTAGAGATTTTAGATTTGGTAGTCATTAAAAGAGATGGCCGTCGGGAGACTTATAATCGCGATAAGTTAATCAAGGGTCTAAGAACATCTTTGGAAAAGCGTCCTTATCTGGAAGAGAATTTTCATAAATTGATTCGGGAAATTGAAAGAGATATTCAGAAAAAGGCCACTTCAGAAATTACTACTAAACAGCTAGGAGATATCGTCATTAAGCGATTAAAATTTTTTGATCAAGTTGCCTATATCCGCTATGCTTCTGTGTATCGGTCTTTTAAAGATGTTCAGACTTTTCAAAAGGAATTAAATAGATTACTTAAAAAGAAAACCGCCTCTGTCAGAAAGATAGGCAAAAAGAAGCGTAAATAATTTGGGTTTGACAACCAATTTTGCCTTTGCTAAAATATAATCACTTTGACAATTTTATCAGGGAAGTGAGGTGAGAATCCTCCGCAGTCCTAGCTACTGTATACCTCTCCACATTGGTTGAGGTAAGCCAGAGCTCTGATGATTTTATTCTTTTTCCTAAGGAGAGGAAGGATAAGTTTATTAACAATAATAAATTTATCCTCACTCTTCTTAACGAAGAGTTTTTTGTTTAATAATCAATGAAATATAATTTTGTTCTTTAGAGTAGGAGGTTCTTTTGGATAAATATAGAAGGAGATTTTTTATCTCTTTGTCGGCATTTGCTGCTTTAATTTTGACGAAATGCACCGGCCAAGATAATATTGTCGGAGCTGAAGAGGATAATTTGAAATTGACTCGCAACAGTCTTTCATTAACTCCAAATACAGTGGCTTTTTTTATAGCCGAGTATAATCCGGTTTATGTAAGGAACTGGTCAGAGTATCCTGGCGATTGGTTAATGATGGATTTTAATAGCAATGGAATTGGGGATTATAAGTTTTATGTTAATGGGGCTTTAGTCTTAGATTCTATAAACACAGCTTTATTTGATCCTCGTAAACAGTCATTAATTATCACAAAAAATAATCAAATCGTATTTGATTATCGACCGCCAAAAACTCATCTCCATTCGTGATTTTGTGCAGCAGGAAAAGGTCGCGACCTTTTCCTGCTGCACTTAACTTATCTTTATTAAAATAATAAGATATAAAATTATGAAAAAGATAATTTTTTCTATGCTGATTGGGAGTTTCATAATAGCTCCTTTAATTATCTTAGCTGAATATGATGATACTATTCAGTATCTGCAAAATCAGGCCCAAAATGCTTGGATTACCCAAGCCCTAGCGGCTGCGGAAGTTGAGAATATTAATCTTGACTATTTAAATCCTAATACCAGCGATTTAATGACCGCTGTCAAAAATACCTTAGCTTTAGCGGCTGTGGAGAGTGAAGATTATCAGTCTCTAGAAAGTCTGCTCATCACCATTAACAGTAATTTTAATAGTGGACAATTAGGATCAACTGATCTCTTAAATGATGATTTTTGGGGATTAATGGCTTTGGCTTCGATTAATCAGACAGATGATGTGGTTTTATTAAAAGATTTTATTCTAGCTCATCAAAACAGTGATGGGGGCTGGAGTTGGTCAGTCAGCGGAGCATCGGATAGTAATGATACGGCCGCAGCGATTATGGCTTTAGTTGATGGGGGATTAGATAATTCTTCTCCAGAAATAGTTAACGCTTTAAATTATTTGCATAGTGTGCAGAATGAAGACGGTGGTTTTGGTTATGATCAATTCAGTGATTCAGATGGTGCTTCCACTGCTTGGATTATTGCTGCCTTGAATAAATTGAATATGGCGGTCAATACTTGGCAGATTGGAGAAAATAACCCATTGATTTTTATGGACAGCTTAAAGCGAGTAGACGGATCTTTTGCTTGGTTGCCGGCTGATGAGGATGGTTCTCCTTTAGTGACCGCTTATGCTCTATTAAGTTTGTCTGGTCGCACCTATCCTGTTAATTATATTATTTTAGAAAATGGCAGTACGCCCGTCGGAGTTGATTTACGCATTGAAGGGCTTGACCAGACTATTTGTTTGGCTAGTGACTTAGAAGCGCAAACAGTGCTGGATTTGTTGGCAGTCGGTTCGCAGGTTTGTAATTTTGAATATGAGGCCATTGAAACTGAATACGGTATGTATGTTACCATGATTGATGGTCTGGAGGCAGAAGGAATAAATGGTTGGCACTATTGGGTTAATTGGCAGACCGGCATGGTTTCAGTTGATAATTATCAGTTGGAGGCAGGCGATAGTGTTTTATGGGGCTATGGCGGCTTGACCGTCTATCCAGGAAGAGTAGAAGCCAATTTGAATGATAATAATTTAACTGTCTCAGCTAGTTATTTTGACGGACAGAACTGGCTGGCTTGGCCGCAGGCGGAAGTGCATGTTGGTTCAGCAATTTATACAGCAGATAATAATGGTCAAGTTAACGTCACTTTAGAGACAGAAGGAGTTTATCCGGTCTGGGCCGAACAAACAGAATTATATATTAGAAGTAACAAAGTATATATCACCATTGGCCAGGGAATTTCCAATACAGTTGATTTATCAGTCAATATTGAAAACGGCGGTCATCATGGCGGCGATGTGATCGCTTTTAATGTTGATCAAACTAATATTAATTTTGGCATTTTAAATCCGGGGCAATCAGCCGAAACAATTCTGGTTTTAAGCAACACCGGTAATGTAAATATTTATATTGAAGCCAGTGTTTTAGGCGATGATCCTTTTTCTAGTCACACTATTTTAAATCAGGAGCTTTGGGAGAATTACAATCTTTCTTTGCCGGTTAGTTTATCTGATGCAGTCAATGTATCTTTGAGCATACCGGATGATTTTGCGGGGCAAGGACAGAAAAATGGCCAGTTGATTTTTTGGGCAACAGCTAATTAATTTTTATGAGGATATTATTTAGAATTTTAATATTTTTAGGATTATTTTGGCCTCTGGGCAGTTTAGCCGTTGGCGTATCGGTTTCTCCTTCGTCTTTAGATGTTTTATTTCCAGATATTAGAGAATCGTATTTGACAGTGACTAATATTTCTGCCGAACCAGTCATGGTTCAAATTGAGCTGGATCATTTTCAAGAGAATATAAAAACAGAGCCATCAGAAGTTAAATTATTGCCGGAGGAAGCAACAAAGATAAAATTGAGGATTGATTTTAATGGTTGGCCGACAGGAGTGGAAAATACTTATCTTTCGGTGGTAACCAGAGCTTTGAATAAAAAAAGCTTTAATGCCGCTTCTGGTTTTAAAATTCCAGTGACCGTTAATATTACTAAATCATATTGGCGTTGGTCGGGCGCGGCGGTATTTTTGATTGTTTTTGGTGGATTATTGATCATAGCTTTAATGATTCAGGTCATATTTTCCTTATTTAAATTAAGAAGGAAGAAAAAGGGCTGGCTAGGAACTAATTTTATCTTTTATCATCGTCCGTTTTGGCTGAAACTGTGGCATAAGTTAAAAAAGTAGTGATTTCCTAATCACTCTTTTTTTGCTATAATTGAAATGATTTTCTATAATTAATTTATTATAAAGATATGCTGGATGAAGAGTTAAAACAATTAGTTTTAAAAAATCAGAAGATTTTAGAAAGTTTAGAAGAAAAAGTCTCTAAAATACAGCGTAAGATGCTGTGGAGTACAATTGGCAACATTCTGAAGATAGTTTTAATCGCCGGACCAATCATTGTGGGTATTATTTATTTACTACCGTTTGTGAGAGAATATTTTGATAATTTAGGCCCATTGTTAAATTTATTTAAATTTTCCTCAGATAGCTTTGGTAGTGATTTGCTAAATGAACCATCACGGGCCGTAGACACTTTAAACAGCGATGAATTGCGAGCGTTGATTCAACAATATTGTAATAATTAATTTTTATATAAAGATTATAATAATTAAGCTTATCTAAGTGGAAGAGTTACGCGTTAAAATTAAAGATTTAGTTTTTCAGATTAATCAATCCATTTTAGACCTTAAAATAATTGGTAAGGAAAAAAAATTAGAAGATTTAAGCCAGCAAATGTCAGTGGCTGATTTTTGGCATAATCAGGATCAAGCCAAGGCTGTTAGCACAGTAGCCAGTCAGCTAGAACAGGATATTAATAATTGGAGAAATCTTGAAGAGCAGATTAAAAATTTAGATAATTTATCCCAGGATCCGCAAGCGGAGGAATTGTTAGGAGATTTAAATCAGGATTTTGAGAATATTAAAAATATTTTTGAAAAATTATCGGAGCAATTGCTTTTTAAAGATAAATATGATCATCTGCCGGCAATTGTAACTATTAAAGCCGGGGCTGGCGGTGATGATGCTCAGGATTGGGCTCAAATGCTGGAGCGGATGTATCTTCGTTTTGCTGAACAAAATAATTGGACAGTTAAATATTTGTCCAGATCGCCTGGAGCAGAAGCAGGAATTAAAAGTGCCACTTTTAAGGTTAGTGGTCCGCAAGTTTATGGTTATTTGAAAAATGAGAAAGGTGTCCATCGTTTAGTGCGGCTTTCCCCGTTTGACGCTGATCAGGCGCGGCATACATCTTTTGCTATGGTGGAAGTCTTGCCGGAATTGACGGAGACGGGGATAGATATTAAAGAAGGTGAGTTGAAAGTTGACACTTTTCGGGCATCGGGTCACGGCGGTCAATCAGTCAATACTACTGATTCTGCAGTGCGACTTACTCATTTGCCAACGGGGTTAACGGCTGTTTGTCAAAACGAGAGATCTCAATTGCAAAATAAAAAACAGGCCTTAGCATATCTAAAGAGCAAATTGCAGAGATATCACGAAGTTGAACAAGATGATGAAAAAAAAGCCCTCAAGGGTGAATATACGGAAGCGGCTTGGGGTAATCAGATACGTTCTTATGTTTTACATCCTTATAAGATGGTTAAAGACCATCGCACAAATTATGAATCAGATAATCCTCAGCGGGTTTTAGATGGAGGAATTATAGATTTTATTCAGGCAAAATTAAAAGAAGGTGCAACTAAGAATTAAGATATTTATTTTTATTTTTTTTTATAGTATAATAGAAATATGTTTGAGCACTTAAGTCCGCCATTAGATCAACAAAAGAAAGATATGATGGATTTTAAAATTTATCTTACTCTTTTATTTATTGCTATTTTGGTTTTTGTTTTCTCTTTGAGTATGAGTAAAGGGCCGGTCAGTAAAGCAGCGGTTGATTTGCACAATGCGGCCATTGTCATCGCTGATTCAACCGATCAGATTGTGGTTGTGGATTTCTCTCGCTTGGCGGTTTTTAATTTAGTTATTCAAACCAGCCAGAGTGGCTTGGTTCTTAATAAAATAAAAGTATATGTTAATGGTTTGTATGATCCGGCAATTTTAGCTGATTTAAAATTATATCATCAGGGGATGCAATTAGGACAAATGGCTGATATTGATGAGCAGGGCTATATTTATTTTGATGCGGCGGGCTATAAATTACCGGTTGGTCAAAATGAATTTAGTATTTTATTGGCTTCCAATCAATATTTAGCAGCTGGTGATATTTTGCAGTTTAGTTTAGAAGATGCTCAGGCCGTATTTTTGTCTTATCAGGATCATGTGTTTACAGCTCAAGGAGATTTTCCAGTGACCGGAGGTTTAATTTCTTTTATAGAAAAAGGCAGTATTTCTGCCTATAATAATTTTAAAAAAACAGATTTCTTGGCAGCCAGTCGGGAAGCCAACCAGATAGCTTCGTTTATTTTGAATAACACTGGCGAGATGATTGATCTTAGGCAAATAGTGGTTGGTTATCAGTCGGATCAAAATTTATCAACTGACCAGATTTTTACTTTATCCGATGATAGTAAGACGGTGGCTATCAGCAAGCCAGATTCAGATAGTCAGCAAATTGTTTTTATTTTAGATAAACCAGTGGTTCTGGCAGCCAACAAGAGCATCAATTTAAAAGTTTACGCTTTTGATTTGCCGGTTGGAGTTTATGATTTTCATTTAATTCAAGCCCAAGGGCTTGGTTTTGCTTCCGGTCAGGATATAGAATTTTCGGAACAGTTATTTTTGAGTCGGATAGAGGTTAGAGACCATTTTCCTGAATTTGATAATGGCGAATCAAATAAAGCACTATCGTCTGGCTGGAACACACTTTTCAATCTTAAGGTCAAAGCTCGTGGTCAGGATAACGTAAGTTTGAATAAACTAAGTTGGCGACTGGATAGCTACGGCGTTGAAATTTCTGAAGTAGAGATTTGGGCTAATAATCAGTTTGAGCATACTGATCTTATCATAAATGAAGGTCAGATTACTGCCAACTGGCCCTTAGGTTTATCGGTTAGTCCAGAGGGGACTGATATTAAATTATTGATTAAGGCCGATCAGGTGGAATCCAGTGCCAGCTTGCAAATTTATTTATTGGATGATAAATCAGAAGCTAGCGATAATCTGATTTGGTCTTACAACCAGCAATATCACAATAGTTATTTACTTCCTTATTTGCCTTTAAATCCAAATATTTTGAGTAATTAATTTGATTTTTGTTAATAGTAGATTGACTTAGCTAAGGTTTTTATATTAAAATAACTCCAATTAAATAATAAAGCGATTTTGATGGCCAAGAGCAAATTCTTCTTAGCAGTTAGTCTTATTTTAATATTAGCAAATTTTGTTTTACTGGTTTTTGTTAAGATTGAAGATTTTGATTTAATCATCAGCCAGAATATAGTTTATATTTTAGCTGTTTTAATTTTAGCGACATTTTTATTATTAAAGTGTCGTTATTTTTTATGGTTAATAATTATTTTATTAGCTATTATTCGTTTTTATTATTTTATTCAACCAGAAGTCAAGACAGCTAATAATTTTGCTTATGGAGAATTTTATACTTTTGAAGCCGTGATTAAAGATACTGATAAAAAGTTAGATGGCTGGCAATTGGTAGTTCAGCCGGAAAATTTAGAAAATTTTAATAATCAGATTATTGTTTACGCGCCATTGTATCCCACCTATACTCACGGTGATCTTTTAGAAATCAGCTGTAAGGTGTATCAGCCAGAAGAGATTATTGATGACCAGGGAAACAAATTTGCTTATAATAAATATTTAGCTAAAGATAGAATTTTGGCTACTTGTTTTCGACCAAGAATAAAATTAATTGAAAATAAAGGTCAGGGATTATTCAAAGCTAAAGAATATTTTTTAAAAAATTTAAATAATTATTTAGTCGAGCCGGCTTCTTCTTTATCTAAGGCAATTATTTTGGCCAGCCGTAGGGAAATACCAGCTGATTTACGGGAGATCTTTGCTAAAGTTGGCTTAAGTCATGTGATTGCTATTTCGGGTTTACATATTGCTATAATTGTCTGGCTGTTGCAGTCTGTTTTAAGCGCTCTGGGCTTATCACGGAAAATAATATTTTATTTTCTAATTATTATTTTGTTAATTTATTTGTATTTACTTGGTTTCCCCAGTTCAGCAGTCAGGGCCAGTTTAATGGTTATTATGGTTTTGTTAGGACCGTTTTTAGGACGACAAACCACTTCGGTTTTTAGTTTGCTTTTGGCGGCAGATATTTTTATTTTGCTTAATCCTTATGTTTTGATTTACGATATTGGTTTTCAATTATCATTTTTAGCGGTTTTAGGATTATTATTTTATGTTAAATTTTTTAACCAAACTTTAAAAATAGCGCCAGTCAAATGGAAAATCAGAGAGGTTTTAGCAGTTACTTTATCAGCCCAAATATTTACTTGGCCTTTGATTGTTTTTCATTTTAATATTTTTTCTCTGATTGCTCCGGTGGCTAATTTTTTGATTTTGCCGCTTTTGCCATTGATTTTAGTGTTAAGTTTGGCTTTAGCTATTTTTGGCTGGCTGCCTTTGTTAGCTAATATTATTGCTTGGTCTTTATTTATGCTATTAAAAATTATGACTGAAATTGCCCAAAGATTATCGCAGCTGCCTTTAGCATACTGGCAGATTAATAATTTTTCTTTAACTTATTTATTTTTGAGTTTATTTTTAATGATAATTATTACTATGATTTTAAAGCCACATCAATATGAATAAATTAAAAATAATTATTGGCGTTATTTTATTGTTACTAATTTTATTTTTTAGTTTAAATAAAAATAATAATAATTTAATGGTTAGTTTTTTAGATATTGGTCAGGGCGATGCTATTTTAATTCAAGCACCAACTGGGCAAAATATTTTAATTGATGGCGGTGCCGATAATAAATTATTATCAGAAATAGCTAAAAATCTTCCTTGGTGGGAAAGAAAAATTGATTATCTGATTATTTCTCATTATCACGCCGATCATATTATGGGATTAATGGAATTATTAAATAAATATGAAGTGGAGCATATTTTAACTACTGGTCATCAGCCGACAGATGATTTTCTTTATCAAATTTGGATTGATGCTTTGACGGCGCACAATTTAAGAGAGACTATTGTTCAGCCAGGCGAAAAATTTATTTTAAATAATAATTTATCTTGGCAGGTATTATTGGCTGATGGTTATCACGAAGATTATAATGAGAATTCTTTGGTCATGAGATTAAGTTTTGGGAGGATAGATTATTTGTTCATGGGCGATTTGCCCAGCACTCAAGAATCAAAACTACTTCAGAGCCCATTTATTTTGGAATCAGAGATTTTTAAAGTTGGCCATCATGGCAGTCAATATTCTTCCGGTCAGGATTTTTTGGCGGCTGTTAGTCCTGAGTTGTGTATAATTCAGTCTGGTCAGGGAAATAAATTTGGTCACCCTCATCAGGAGGCCTTAGATCGTCTGCGTACTATTGGCTGTCAAATCGAGCAAAATCAGTTTAGGGGGACTATTAATATTATCAGTGATGGTCAGAATTGGCTGATCAGGTAATTTTAGCTTGATTTCTGCTAATTCTTATTATATAATAGAAACATTAAATCATTAAATAAAGTATCGTATGGCAAAAGATAAATTAAGGATTTTACTTATTGAGGACGAAGAAATGTTGGCTAATATGTATGAAATTAAGTTCAAAAATGAAGGGTTTGAACTAACCAAAGCCCTGGATGGTGCCAAAGGATTGGAATTGAGTAAGACTATTAAGCCGGATTTTATTTTGTTGGATATTATTATGCCTAAAATGGACGGCTTTTCTGTTTTAAAAGCTCTTAAAGACGATCCTCAGACTAAAGATGTGCCGGTAATGCTTTTGACAAATCTTGGCCAGGAAGAGGACGTCAAAAAAGGTAAAGAACTGGGGGCGGTTGGTTATTTAGTCAAGGCCAATATTACGCCAGCCGAGGTAGTGAGTAAGGTAAAGGAAGAGCTTGTTAAGTTAAAATAATTTTTTCTTAATATAATTTATTTGATTAATTATTGATGCTTGTTTGAGCGTCAGTCTTTCCTCACCGCTATTTGGTGGGGATAGGTTTAGATAATAGATAAACTGTATGAATTTTAAAAACGAAAAAACTTTTGTTATGATTAAGCCGGATGGAGTTAAGAAGGGCTTAATCGGTGAAATTATTCGCCGTTTTGAACAGCGAGATTTGAAAGTAGTGGGCTTGGAAATGTTTCAGCCATCTAAAGAAGATATTGATCAGCATTATCCTAAAGATGAAGCTTGGATTAGTCGTCTAGGACAGAAAACTTTAGGCACTTATAAAAAATATAATATTGATTCTAAAAAAGAGTTGGGGACTGATAATGATTTGGAGATTGGTACCATGGTGCGTGGTTGGCTGATTGAGTATATGACTTCTGCCCCTCTGGTACGCATGGTGGTCGAAGGCATTCATGCGGTTGATATGGTTCGTAAAATCTGCGGTGTGACTATACCTTCTTTAGCTGATATGGGAACTTTACGCGGTGATTATTCAGCTGATTCTCCGGCCGTAGCCAATACAGAAAAAAGAGCAGTGATGAATCTAGTCCATGCTTCAGAAACACCCGAAGAAGCCCAGCATGAGATTAAGCACTGGTTTGGCACTAGAAAAGTCATTTTTAATTATAAACGTTTTGTTGATTAAAACACCCCTTCTAACCCGGCATATGCCGAGTTTTTCGCTCCCTAATTTAGGGGGAGATGTCTAAGAAGGGCTATTATTAATTTGCGCGTCTTTGGCAGTATGCTATAATACAAATGTAGTTCTTTATTTTCGGGCCAATAAGCAATTCTATAAAATTGTAGTATAGGGAATTCTATATTAATTAAAACCGTGGTTTTAATTTGCGGAATCCCACCTGTTTCACAGGGGTTAGCTTCGGTCTGAATAGAAGGGCTATCGGTCGTCTTAATTATTAATTAAAAATGAATGGTACACAGAGATGGCTAGCAAAAAGGCGTTTTATTAGTTTCATACGGTAAAAACGTCTTTTTGTTTTTTAAGCAAATAAAAAATCATCTTTTGAATTCTGAGATGATTTTTTGATTTTTATATTGTTCGGTTCTTTTTTAGTTTATTGATAGTTTTGATACAAGAAGTACAGACAAGTATTTTCTTGCCGTTCAGTTTTTTAGTTTGCAAGTTGATGCTCATCATTCTTTTACTAGCCACCTTGGAATGACTGCGCTGGTTGCCAGTTATTGCTCCTCGTCTGCATAGATCGCATATTCTAGCCATATCTTTCTTGATTAATTATTTTGTAGGGGGTAGTTGCTTTTTTGTTTAATTAAGTTATAATGATTTTATATAACATTGCATAATATTAGCATAAAAAAATAATTTTGTAAAGTATGCTTTTAAATCTTTTATTTCAAACTCCTCAGATGTTTTTGGTCATCATTCTGGCCATTGTTTATGCACTGACGATCCATGAGTTTGCTCATGCCGCCGCAGCCACTTATTTAGGAGATAATACGGCTAAGTATAGCGGCCGGTTGACTTTTAACCCTTTGGCACATTTAGAATTTTTCGGTACCTTGATGCTTTTGTTAGCTGGTTTTGGTTGGGGTAGGCCAGTGCCGGTTAATGTTTATAATCTCAAATGGCGTCGTTTTGGAGAGTTGGCAGTTTCCTTAGCTGGCCCCTTGTCCAATTTTATTAGTGTTTTCTTTTTTATAATTATTTTTAGATTTTTAGATCCTATCCTACCTTATGACAATTTACTCTTTGTTTTTTTAGCTCAGCTTATTTTGATTAATTTAATTTTAGGTATTTTTAATTTAATACCAATTCCGCCGCTGGATGGCTCCAAAGTATTGTTTGCTCTGCTGCCAGACCACCTTAGTGATTTTAAAAGGAGATTGTCTATTAATGGGCCTTGGATATTATTGATTTTATTGATTATGGATAATTTGCTTGGTTTTAATATTTTTGGGCATATTTTTGACTTTTTTATTCGATTTATAAATTTATTTTTGTAGATTATTTCTTATTCTCACTTCCCTGCGCATAAAAATGCAGGGGGAGTTTTTTATTTGACAATTTTTTTGAGAATATTAAGATATAAGAAAAGCACATTAAAACTTCAGAGTAAGGGAGAGAATTATGAAAGGCACTTATGGTAATTTAAAGCTGATTAGCGGAACCAGCCATCCTGATTTATCTAATCGCATTGCCAGCAGTTTAGGCATACCTTTGATTGATTTGGCTCTTGGAAAATTTCCGGACGGGGAAATTCATACCGTAGTTAAGGAGAATGTGAGAGGAGATGATGTTTTTGTCTTACAAAGTCTGCACTCTCGTGGTCCACACAGCATGATTGAAGAGGTAGAATTTTTAGTTGATTGCTTGAGAGATTCGGCCGGCCGGATTACAGGAGTTATTCCTTGGTTGGGATACTCCAAACAAGACAGAAGAACTATACCAAGAGAAAGTCGTAGTCTGAAAGTTATTGCTAAGCGACTTTCGCAATGCGGTTTAAACAGAGTTTTGTTATTTGACCTACACAATTCAGCCACGGCCGGTTTTTTTGACATACCAACCGATCACGTTTATTTAATGCGATTGCTAATCGAGCGTTTTAAAGCAATGAACATTGACGGCCAGGTAGTGATTGGCAGCCCTGATGTGGGGTCTTCTAAGAGGGCGGATGCTGTATCAAGCTTGACCGGCATTTCTGATATTTGTTTGGTTCGGAAAATTACTAACCATCAAACTAAAACAGTAGATATATCTAAGAGCCAGGTCTTGGGCGATGTCAAAGGTAAGATTGTTTGTTTCTTTGATGATTTATTGCAATCATCTACGACTCTTACTATTGCCGCTGAGATTGTCAAAGACAAAGGCGCCGAGCAAGTAATCTGTTTTGCGGTGCATCCAGATTTTACCCCGGTTGTAGGTGATAAGTCGTCTGCTTTTGATCGTATTAATAATTCGGCAATTGATCGAGTTATTGTCGTAGACACTATCCCGCATGATAGGAATAATGGCTGGTCGGATAAAATTGAAGTCATTGATCCGTCTTCATTTATTGCTACTTGCATTAGTTCATTGCACAATGACGAGCCGTTGAGCCCGCACTTTTTAACCTACTAGACCCAAGTTTATCTGCCGGACTTGACAAATTTTTTAGATAGTATATAGTAGACAATACTGTAAAGTCCTTTGATTTTACCTGAATAATCCTCATGAGGAATCATAAAGCGCTAAAGCCTTAACGGCTTAAGGTTATAACCATGTTATATCACGTAAATAATACCCTGGAACGCAAGTTCTAGGGTATTTCTTTAAAATGAAAAGAATAGCTCAACCCTGAACTGGAGCGTTAGCGACTGGTTTAAGGTTGACGGTTGTATTTTTTTATGTTATTTTATTGAGGACTTAGTTGGCTAATAGCATATAGCTAATAGCCAATAATTAATTTAGATATATCTTTGCAGTTTATTAAATAAGTTGCCATAAGCCATCAGCCATAGGCTATATGTAAACATATGCCAACAGTTAACCAATTATTAAGAAAAGCAAGAAAAAAACCAAAAGCTAAAAGCAGTACGCCTGCCTTAAAGACGGTTTTGAATAATTTGAGGAGAAGGAAGAGAGACCTGCCGAAAGGAGCTCCTTTTAAAAGAGGTGTTTGTTTAAAAGTGACTACTGCTACTCCTAAAAAACCGAACTCTGCTTTGCGTAAAATTGCCAGAGTGCGTCTTTCTAATGGTATGGAAGTAACGGCTTATATTCCAGGGGAGGGGCATAATTTGCAGGAACATAGCATTGTTTTGATTCGCGGAGGCAGAGTAAAGGATCTCCCGGGTGTCCGTTATCATATTGTGCGCGGTGTTTATGACACTCAAGGTGTATCTAGTCGCAAACAAGGGCGCTCTTTATATGGCACTAAAAGAGAAAAGAAAGCTAGTAAATAATTTTAAATATGAGAGGTAAACCAGTTACAAAAAGACAAGTGACCCCAGACCCTAAATTTAATCGGGTTGATATTGCTAAATTTATCAATAAGATTATGCGTCGAGGCAAAAAAACGGTGGCTCAAAGTATTGTCTATAATGCTTTTGAATATATTTCTAATAAAACCAAACAGGACCCCATTAGTATTTACGACGCCGCTATGCGTAATGTTTCTCCAAATTTGGAAGTTAAAGGTAAGAGAATCGGCGGCTCTAATTATCAGGTGCCGATTGTAGTGATTGGAGACAGAAAATTAACTTTAGCTCATCGTTGGCTTATTAAGGCCGCTCAATCCCGAAAAGGTGCAGCTATGAGTGCGCGTTTAGGTGAGGAATTAATTGCTGCCGCCAAAGGTGAAGGTGAAGCTATGAAGAAGAGAGAAGATATTCAAAGAATGGCAGAATCTAATAAAGCTTTTGCTCATTTTGCTTAAATTTTTAATTTTAACTTTAAACTAACCTTATGGGGAGACAGTATCCTTTAGAAAGAATTAGAAATATTGGAATCATCGCTCATATTGATGCAGGGAAAACTACCGTAACCGAGCGAATTCTTTTTTATACTGGTAAAAAACATAAAATTGGTGAAGTTCACGAAGGACAGGCCGAAATGGATTGGATGGTTCAAGAGAAAGAAAGAGGTATTACTATTACTTCAGCGGCCACTACTTGTTTTTGGCCTTTACCAGATTGGTTGGCCGGTGAAAATGCTAACATTAATATTATTGATACTCCCGGTCATGTTGACTTTACTGTAGAAGTAGAGCGTTCATTGCGTGTTTTGGACGGCGGAGTCATTGTTTTTGATGGTGTGGCTGGTGTTGAGCCGCAATCAGAAACAGTTTGGCGGCAAGCTGATAAATACAAAGTGCCGCGTTTGGCTTTTGTTAACAAGATGGATCGCATGGGTGCTGATTTTTATTTTGATTTAAAAACTATTGATGAAAGATTGACCAAAAACGCTCATCCGATGCAATTGCCGATTGGTGCAGCCGAAACCTTTGCGGGTATTATTAATTTATTAGAGAGAGAAGCTTGGTATTATTTGGATGAAGAAGGTAAGCAATTTGAGAAAAGAGATATTCCAGATGATCTAAAAGATAAAGTAGAGGAATATCGCGGTAAGTTGATCGAAGCTATTGTTGAGCATGATGAAATTTTGATGGAGAAATATCTAAATGGTGAAGAACCAGATATTATTGATTTGAAAAAAGTTTTGCGTCAGGCCGTTATTCATAATAAAATTGTGCCAGTATTTTGTGGTTCCGCTTTAAAAAATAAAGGGGTGCAGTTTTTGTTAGACGCTATTACTGCTTATTTGCCATCGCCTTTAGATGTGCCGGCTATGGAAGGAACCAAGCCGGATGATGAGGAAACTAAAGTTATTGTTAAGCCGGATGATAATGAACCATTCACAGCTTTGGCTTTTAAAGTGGCTAGCGATCCTTATGTTGGTAAGTTGACTTTTATTAGAGTTTATTCCGGCATTTTGAAATCTGGTTCTTATGTTTATAATGTTAATAAGGATAAAAGAGAAAGAATCGGTCGTATTTTGCGGATGCACGCTAACGCTCGGGAAGAAGTTGAGGAAATCAATACTGGAGACATTGTGGCTGTAGTTGGTCTTAAAGATACCAGCACGGGGCACACTTTAGCGGCTAGTGAAGATCAGGTAGTTTTGGAAAGCATGCAGTTTCCAGAACCAGTTATTTTTGTAGCCGTAGAGCCAAAGACTAAAGCTGATCAGGAAAAAATGGGCATGGCTTTGTCTAAATTAACAGAAGAAGATCCTACCTTTACGGTGCGTAGCGATGAAGAAACTAACCAGATAATTATTGGCGGTATGGGCGAGTTGCATTTGGATATTATTGTTGATCGCATGAAACGTGAGTTCTCAGTGGAAGCTAATGTCGGCGCTCCTCAGGTGGCTTATAAAGAAACTATTACTGCTATTGCGGAAGCTGAAGGAAAATATATCAAGCAATCAGGTGGTCGGGGACAATACGGTCATTGTTGGCTGCGTGTTGAACCCTTAGTCAGAGGCACAGGTTTTGAGTTTAGTGATGAAATTAAAGGTGGTATTATTCCCAAAGAATATATTCCAGCTATTGAAAAAGGCGTTAAAGAAACGCTAGATAATGGTGTTTTAGCCGGCTATAAAATAGAGGATGTTAAGGCAATAGTCTATGACGGTTCTTATCATGATGTTGATTCTTCGGAAGCCGCCTTTAAAGTAGCTGGCTCCATGGCTTTTAAAGAGGCCTTTAGAAGAGCTCAGCCAGTTATTTTAGAACCGATTATGTCTATAGAGGCAGTGACCCCGGAACAATATATGGGTGACGTCATTGGTGATTTGAATTCCAAGAGGGGACAGGTTTCTGAAATGACTGATCGGGCTGGGGTTAAAGTTATTCATGCTGATGTGCCATTGTCAGAGATGTTTGGTTATGCCACTGCTTTACGTTCAATGACGCAAGGCAGGGCCAGTTATAGCATGGAGTTCAGTCGCTATCAGGAGGTACCGAAAAATATTGCTGAAGAAATTATTAAGAAAAATTAATTTCCATTTTTTCTCCCCCTGTCAAGGGGGAGTGAGAAGGGATTTAGATAACCAAAAAACTGCTTCAGAGGAAGCAGCTTTTTGGTTTATCCCAGCTGAATTTATTAACATCAGTTAATAAACTCGGATAGGAGCATGAGTATGTACTCATGCTGTAGGATTTATATAAAATCTTTTATAAAGTAACTTTATATGAAAATATAATTTATATAAAACCCCCCGAAAATTCGTTGGCAATGAGCGGATCTGCCCCGCTATGGATCGCTAGAGATCCATGACAAAGGTTCCTTCGCAGGCCTTTGACACAGCCTTGTCCCCTCTCAGGGCTGCCATTGCCAAATTTTTCCTTTACAAAGGACTGATCTGGAGGCGAGTTGTTTAACTTTATTCGCTAAGCGAATTATTAAACTGAATTAATTTCCCTGAAAACATAGAGCCAAGACCCTATACAATCAGTTCTATAATTCATTCTCTACCCCTCCATATCAGCGCTTTATAAATTAACTGGGTTTAAACTGGGTTTTTAGGTGCTTTTCATTTAATATCGTAGTATATCATATATTAAATGTTTTGTCAAGAGCTTTTGGGATATCTGGAATATAAATGTTTAGCTGGTTTTTTATTTAATAAATAAGTATAGCATATTTTTAAAATCTTGTCAAGGGGAATAAATAACCTTATTTAAAAGGGCATTTTAAAAAACGAAAAAGGTCCCGGATAAATTGTCTATCCAGGGCCCTTAAATTTTTTTTATTCGCATTTAGCCAGTATGGCTTTTTCTAGCCAAAATGGCAGATTTTTGAAAAAAATACTTACGGAAATGTTTTCAAATTCTTGCGAATTAGCCATATCAACTATTAATTGATCTAACTTGTCGCGATTTTCCTCCGGCCATTTAGGAGATAATAGCGAAATTCTTTGCCCTAATCTATCATCTTGATCTTTTGCAGCTTCTGTTTTTTTAGTGTTACCTTGCCACAAATGTATTATTTTTTCAGTTGTGGCTTTTAGTCGAGTAAAATCTCCCTTCTCGCCCTCTTTGTTCGGATATAATTGGTATAAGATGAAAAGATCGTTATCCGGACAATCATTAAATAGAATAATGATAGCATCGTAATTATAATTTTGGTATTGAAAATGAATTACGGTTGAAGTAGTGATCGATGTTGGAATTTGAATTTCAGCATATTTTTCTGGGGTGACAAGTATATCTGTCGCCATGGCTATACTGTTGATTAATAGCATAACTGATAAAACAATGATAATTTTTTTCATTGTTTAGCTCCTTTGAAAAGGTTTTTTCAATTTACGATTAATTAGAGTAAAATAACATATTTTGAATGATATGTCAACAGAAATTAAAAATTTGACAAAAGCTGATTTTTTTACTAATATACCAGCACTTTAAGACAAAAATATGGTTAACTACAAAAAGCTAGATCAAGTCTTTGACTTAGTCTCTAAAACCAATGATAAAGTTATTGTGGTTTCTGAGAATCACGACCCTTATGTTTTAATGGGACTTAAGGAATATGAGGCCTTACTAAAGGGTTTTGCACCAATTAATGACTTAACGGAAGAGCAATTATTGGAGAAGATTAATCGTGACATTGCCATCTGGAAATCTTCCCAGAATGATCTGGAGGGATATGATTTAGAGGATTTTAAAGTGGAAAGTTTAAAGAAGAAAGAAAAAGTAGAAGTAAAAGATAAAGCTCCTGAAAATAATTTAGGAGCTGATAAGAAAGCTGATGTTAATACAGCCACAGTTGATGAAGATGATAAGTATTATATTGAACCGCTTGATTAATAATATTTTGGCTAATATTAGTTAAAATATAATTAATTTGATAAGTAGCTTAACAAATACTTGTCAAAATTATAAATCCATGCTATAATCCTTTGTGTTTTATAAGATTAATAAAAAATAATTAAACCACGATAGTTGGGTTACAAAGTCCTGTTTATTGGGACGCTATCAAAGGAGAAACATAAAAATGGCAGAAGTTTTTAAAAGAGAAAAACCTCACATCAATGTTGGAACCATTGGTCATGTTGATCATGGCAAAACCACTTTGACGGCGGCTATCTTAAAGGTATTAGTAGCTGAAGGAAAAATTGCTCAACAAAAAGGTGTTGATCAGATTGATAATGCTCCAGAAGAAAGAGAGCGCGGCATTACTATTGCTACCGCTCATGTGGAATATGAGAGCGACAAAAGACATTACGCTCATGTAGACTGTCCGGGTCACGCTGACTATGTTAAAAATATGATTACTGGTGCTGCCCAGATGGATGGCGCTATTTTAGTCGTTTCAGCCGCTGATGGTCCAATGCCACAGACCAGAGAACATATTTTATTGGCTCGTCAAGTTGGCGTTCCTTATCTTATTGTTTTCTTAAATAAAATGGATCAGGTAGACGATCCTGAATTAGTTGATTTAGTGGAAGAGGAAATCAGAGACTTATTAAAGAAATATGAATTTCCGGGAGATGAAGTGCCAATTATCAGAGGATCGGCTTTAAAAGCTTTGGAAAATCCAACCGGCGATGACGCCAAACCAATTGATGAATTAATTAAGGCATTAGATGAATATATTCCAGAACCAAAACGTGATACTGAACAGCCATTCTTAATGCCAATCGAGGATATCTTTTCCATTGAAGGCCGAGGCACAGTAGTTACCGGTCGTATTGAAAGAGGTATTGTTAAATTAAATGAAGAAGTGGAAATGGTTGGTTTGAAGGATACCACTAAGACCGTCGTCACTGGCATTGAAATGTTTAATAAACAATTAGACGAAGGTCGTGCTGGTGATAATGCTGGTCTTTTATTAAGAGGTACCAAAAAAGACGATGTGGAACGCGGTCAGGTTTTAGCCAAACCGGGTACTATTACTCCTCACACCGAATTTGAAGCAGAAGTATATATTTTAAGTAAAGAGGAAGGCGGACGACATACTCCATTCTTTAAAGGTTATAAACCACAGTTTTATATTAGAACCACTGATGTAACTGGCGAAATTGAATTACCAGAAGGAACAGAGATGATCATGCCTGGCGATACGGTTAATCTAAAGATTAAATTGATTGTGCCGGTAGCTTTAGAAGAAAAATCAAGATTTGCTATTCGCGAAGGCGGTCGTACAGTCGGCGCTGGTGTAGTCACTAAGATTATTAAATAAATATTTTCCCCGCTTGCCCGTTTGGGCGGCGGGGTTAAATATAAATTAATTAAGTAAATTAATAATTAGATTTCAAGCTCCATGCAAGCAAAAGAAGAAACTCAGTCCAGAATCAGGATTAAGATCAGGGCTTATGATCATAAGATAATTGATCAATCCACCAAGACAATCATTGAAACAGTCCAACGTACTGATGCTAAAGTCATTGGTCCTATTCCTTTACCAACTGATAAGAAGAAGTTTACTGTTTTACGATCAACATTTGTTCATAAAAATGCCCGTGATCAATATGAGATGAGGGTCCACAAAAGGATGCTTGATATTATTAATCCTACTTCTCAGACAGTTGACGCTTTGATGAATTTAAATTTACCAGCTGGAGTGGATGTAGAAATTAAAATGTAGATTTCAGCTAGAAGCTAGCAGATAAGCTGCTTTTGGCGGAATAAATTATAAGAATATTTTATTTATTTATATAACCCTTTAGCGAGGAAGTGTGTAAGTAGATAATCTATTTTAAGGAAAAGATTGCTAAATTATAATTCATAATTAAACTATTAATGAACTAGTATGCTAGTAGTCGCGATTTTGTCCTTAAAATTTTTGAGAGCAAAATTGCGATTTTTAAATAGTTGATAGTAGATAGTTAATATATGGCCAAGTTTATTTTAGGCGTAAAACTGAATATGACCCAGAAGTTTCTAGAAAACGGATTAGTTGTTCCAGTGACCGTTGTTAAAGCTGGTCCTTGTACAGTAACTCAAGTAAAAGGAAAAAAAGATGGCTATCAAGCCGTGCAGATTGGTTTTGGTCAGAAAAGTAAATTAAGTAAATCTTTGCAGGGACATTTGAAAGGATTAAGTAATTTTAGATATGTGCGTGAATTTAGAGTTACTTCTACTGATAATATAAAACGTGGTCAGATTTTTGATGTTACCAGTTTTAAACCAGGTGATAAATTGAAAGTAGCAGCTATAGCTAAAGGCAAAGGTTTTCAAGGTGTGGTTAGAAGACATGGTTTTCACGGATCGCCAGCTACTCATGGTCATAAAGATCAATTAAGGATGCCTGGTTCAATCGGCGCTACTGATGCAGCTAGAGTTTTTAAAGGCACTAGAATGGCTGGTCGTATGGGAGGACAAAAAGTCACTTTGAGTAATTTAGAATTGATTGAAGCAGATGAAAAAAATCATTTATTATATATCAAGGGGGCAGTGGCTGGTGCTAGAAATACTTTAGTTAGTATTATAACTGATGGTGATTTACAGTTTATTGATCCTGCTAATACTGAAGCTAAGTTGGAGGATAAAAAAGAAATAAAAAATACCGATGAGGATGAGAAGGATGCTAAGCAGTCAGTAGAGAAAACAGAAAAAGTATCAGAAGAAAATAAAGAAGAGAAAGATAAAAAAGAAGAGCAGACTAAATAATATGGCAGAGATTAAGATAAAATTATATAATTTTCAGGGTCAGGAATTAGGAGAAGAAGTTTTAGATCCTAAGTTATTTGGAATTTCGGTTAAGCCAGAAGTGGTACATAATGTCGTGGTGGCCCAACAAGCTAATGCTAGAAAGCCCATTGCTCATACTAAAGGCCGAGCAGATGTGCGAGGTGGTGGCCGTAAGCCGTGGCGACAGAAGGGCACTGGACGAGCCCGTCATGGATCCATTCGTTCTCCTTTGTGGGTTGGTGGTGGAGTGACTTTTGGACCAACTGCGGAACGTAATTTTTCAATTAAAATTAATAAAAAAATTAAATCCCAAGCTTTAAAGATGGTCTTAAGTGACAAGGTAACTAATAAAAATTTGATTTTATTTGATACATATAATTTACCGGCTGCTAAGACTAAAATTTTAAAGCAAACATTAGATAAATTAAAAATAGGCGACCAGAAAGTTTTGATTGTTACTAAGGGCGCCAAAGATAGTATAGTTTTAGCCGCTCGTAATTTATCTAAAATCAAGACGATTGGTTATAACAGTCTTAATGTAGTTGATTTATTAAAGAGCAGATACTTAGTGATTAATAAAGAATTAGTTAAAAAACTTCAAGAATTTTATTTATAAATATATGGGTATTTTTAGCCGAAAAATTAAAGAAGAAAAAAAGAAGGATCAGTCAGCCGTACCCGTTGTTTTGAAGGCGAAAAAAGAAGAAAAAAGGAAGGACACAAAACAATCCCTCCCTCCAGTAGTTCAGCCAAGTAAACCAGTTAAAACCGTTAAGGCATACCGAGTTTTATTAAAGCCGATTATTTCAGAAAAAGCCACTATTGGGGTTTCTCTAAACAAGTATGTTTTTGAGGTTTCTCCCCGAGCCAATAAAGTTGAAGTCAAAAAGGCCATAGAAGAGTTATATGGTGTTGTCCCCCAGGCAGTAAATATTATTAACAAAGAAGGGGAGAGAGTTCGTTTTGGTCGTTATCTCGGTTCTACAAAAAATAGGAAGAAAGCTATTGTCACCTTGAAAAAAGGGGAAACAATTAAATTATATGAAGGTATTTAATAAAGATTATGCCGGTTAAAGTATACAAACCAACTACACCAGCTCGTCGCCAGACCAGTGTGGTAGTCAACAAAAATCTGAGCAAAAAGCGTCCAGTTAAATCTTTAGTTGTAATTAAAAAGAAAAAAGCTGGTCGCAACAACAAAGGACGTATTACGGTTCGTCATCAAGGTGGTGGAGCTAAAAGATTTATCCGGTTGATTGATTTTAAAAGAGATAAATTCGATATTGCCGCCAAAGTGGAATCTTTAGAATACGATCCCAATCGTAATACTAACATTGCTTTGGTTTTATATGCAGATGGCGAACGTCAATATATTTTGGCGCCGGAGCGTTTAAAGGTTGGCGATAAGATTATGTCATCTCAAAAGAAAATCAGTATTAAAATCGGTAATTGTTTATGTCTGAAAAATATTCCGACCGGCACTACTGTTTATAATGTTGAGATGTCACCGGGCAAAGGTGGACAACTAGCTCGTTCAGCTGGAAGCGGCTTAGTTTTAATGGCTTTGGACAATGGTCAAGCTCAATTAAAAATGCCTAGCGGCGAAATTAGAGCAGTGCCTGATCAATGTTTAGCAACCATTGGGTTGCCAAGTAATATTGAGTTTAGAAACATTCGTTGGGGTAAAGCTGGCCGGAAGAGACATTTAGGAATTCGGCCGACTGTCCGTGGTAAGGTAATGAATCCAGTTGATCATCCTCATGGTGGAGGCGAAGGTAGCAATCCAATTGGTATGAAACATCCTAAAACTTATAAAGGTAAACCGGCCTATGGTGTTAAGACTCGTCGAAAAAATAAAGCTTCAAATAAATTTATTATAAAATCACGAAAGAAGAGTAGAAAGTAGAAAACAAGGAATAAACAATATTGTATACTTTCAACTTTTAACTAAAATTATTATGTCAAGAAGTTTAAAAAAAGGTCCATATACTGATCCGAAATTACTGAAAAAAATAAGTAATATTCGACAAGAGGACGGCAAGGTGATTAAAACCTGGGCAAGATCTTCAACAATTACACCGGAAATGGTTGGTTTTACTTTTGGAGTACATAATGGTAAGGATCATATTAATGTTCATGTGGTAGAAAATATGGTTGGCCATCGCTTAGGTGAATTTTCGCCAACTAGAAAATTTATCAGTCACGGCGGTAAGATGGCTAAGAGTCAAGATAAGGGCAAAAAATAATTATGATTGAAGTTAAAGCAAAATTAAAAAATGTTAGAATTTCAGCCAAGAAATTAAGATTGGTAGCTGATGCTATCCGGGGTTTGGAAGTAGTCCAAGTTTTAGATAGATTGCAGGTCATTTTTAAGAAATCTTCACCAATCATCAGCAAATTATTGCAGTCAGCCGTTGCTAATGCTCTTGATAAATATAATATTAGAAAAGAAGATTTATTAGTTAAAAAAATTATAGTTAATGAGAGTAAAGCACTAAAGCGTTGGCGACCAGTTGCTTTTGGCAGGGCTCATCCTTTTAAAAAGCACTCGGCCCACATTGAGATTGTTTTAGGAATTAAAGAAGGAGTTCGGGTAACAAGTAAAGAAAAGAAAAAGGAAGAGATTGAAACGGTTGATTTGACGGAAGCTAAAAAGAGAGCTAAAGATAAGAAAGGTAAGGATGATTTGAAGGATAAAGTTAAAGATAATAAAATAGATAAAAAACCAGTCGGGCCTCAAGAAGGCAAAAGAAAAGACAGCGCTAGAGTCAAGAAGGGTTAATAATATGGGTAAAAAAGTAAATCCAATAATATTTCGCATCGGTTTAAGTGAGAGATGGAGATCTCGCTGGTTTTCTAATCATGATTTTGCTGCATTTTTAGAGCAAGATGTTTCTATTAGAAAGTCTCTAAGAAAAGACTTAAGAGAAGCTGGTTTAGATAAGATAGAGATAGAGAGAAGTCGAGGAGAAATCATTATTAATATTACAGCCGCTAAACCGGGTTTGATTATTGGTCGTGGTGGCAGTGGCATTGAAGATTTAAAGAAGAAAATTAGGAGTAAATTTTTAGATAAAGAAACAAAATTAAATGTTAATATCACTGAAGTTTCTGTGCCTCATCTGTCAGCTAGTGTGATTGTGGAAAGCATACGAGAGGATTTAGAGCGTCGTATACCTTTTCGTCGGGTAATGAAACAGAATATTGATAAGGTGATTAAAGCTGGTGCTCAGGGCGTGAAGATTATTGTTGCCGGTCGGTTGAATGGTGTAGATATTGCTCGCACAGAAAAATTAGTTCAGGGTAAGGTTCCTTTACAAACTTTGCGTTCCGATATTGATTATAGTCGTGGTGTCGCGCAGACAATTTATGGTATGATTGGTATTAAAGTCTGGATTTATAAAGGTGAATATTTTGACAAAAAAGCCAAAGAGAAATCAGATATTAAGAGGCCTACAAAAACAGTCAGGTTGTTTTCCAAAGGTCAAGCAAAGATACAGGATTTAGGTGAAAATAGTAAGACAAAAAATAAGACAAAATAAATATATTTGTAAGATAATATGTTAGCACCCAAGAAAGTAAAACATAGAAAATGGCAACGAGGGGATAAAATCAGAGGCAAAGCTAGCCGTATGACTAAGCTTAGTTTTGGTGATTATGGTTTAAAAAGTTTAAATGCTGGTTGGATTACCGCTAGACAGATTGAATCAGCTCGTCGAACCATTGTGGGACATATTCAAAGAATCGGCGATGTTTATATTCGTCTTTTTCCTGACAAACCAATTACTGCCAAAGGTAATGAAATGCCGATGGGTAAAGGTAAGGGCGCAGTTGATCATTACGTTGCCCCTGTTAAACCAGGGACCATTATGTTTGAGATGAAAGGTGTTGAAGAAAAAGTTGCCAAAAGGGCTTTGCAGTTGGCTGGCTATAAATTACCGGTCAAGACTAAGTTTATTACAAAAAAATTAGTATAGTTTTATGGATATTAAAGAAATTGTAAAATTGGATATTGATAAGTTAAATGAGAAATTGACTGAATTGAGAAATAAGGCCAGAGAGCTTAGATTTAGTATTGCTAATAATCAGTTAAAGAACGTGAGGGAACTAAGGGTTGTTAAAAAAGATATTGCCAAGATTTTGATGATTTTAAATCAGCAGAGAATTTCGCGAAAAAAGATTGAACAAAAAGTTGCCCCAGTTCAAAAAGCAGACAATAAATAAAATAATCAGAAATTATGAAAGAGCAGACAATTAAAAGAGTAGCCAATAAAAGAAAGTTAGAAGGGGAGGTAGTTAATGATAAAATGGACAAGACTGTAGTTGTTCAAGTAATTAATATTAAAATTCATTCCAAGTACAATAAACGTTATAAATCATCCAAGAAGTATAAAGCCCATGATGAAAAGAATGAATATAAGGCGGGTGATAAAGTAGTTATTCAACAGTGTCGTCCTTTATCGGCTGACAAAAGATGGAGAGTAGTAAGTAAGTTAAAAAGTAGAAAGCAAAAAGTAGAAAATATATGATTCAACAGAGGTCAATGTTAAAAGTCGCAGATAATTCTGGTGCCAAGCTAGTACAGTGCATCAGAGTTTTAGGTGGTTATAAAAAAAGATATGCTCGCATTGGAGATATTATTACTATTACTGTTAAGTCAGCTCAACCACATGCTCAGGTTAAGAAGGGACAAGTGTTGACGGCGGTTATTGTTCGTCAGAGAAAAGAGACCCGCCGGGCTAATGGTACTTATATTAGGTTTGATGAAAATGCCGTGGTTATTATTGACAAAGCTAATAAAGAGCCAAAGGGTAGTAGAATTTTCGGACCTGTTGCCAGAGAATTAAGAGCTAGAGGATATAATAAAATTATATCCTTAGCCCCAGAAGTATTGTAAAAATTATGAGATACAAGATAAAAATTAATGATCGTGTTTCAATCATTGCCGGAAAAGACAAGGGGAAATCCGGCAAGGTTATTCAGGTTTTACCAGCCATGAACAAGATCGTGGTGGAAGGTATTAATGTTATGTATAAGCATCTTAGATCACCCAAAAGAGGAGAAAAGGGGCAACGGGTGCAATTTAATGGTCCGGTAGCCATTAGTAATATTATGTTAAATTGTCCAAAATGCAACAAAGCCACGCGAGTTGGAATTAAAGAATCAGACCGTCAGGCCAAAACCAGGTTTTGTAAAAAATGTAAAGAACTAATTGATTAGTTGAATAATTTATATAAAAGGTAATAATTTTTAATAGGATGAATAAGTTAGCCGAACAATATAAGGGGAAGATTAGACTCAAACTGAAAGATGAGTTGAAATTGGGTAATATTATGGCCGTGCCTAAAGTGCAAAAGGTAGTTATTAATATTGGTTTTGGTAAACTAGCTCAAGATAAACAATGGGTTGAATTAAGTGGATCTATTTTAGAGAGGATTTCGGGGCAGAAACCGATTTTTACCAAGTCTAAAAAATCAATTTCCAATTTTAAGATTCGTCAGGGCATGGTAATTGGTGCTAAGGTAACCTTACACGGCGCAAGGATGTATGATTTTTTAGATAAATTAGTTAATTCAACTTTACCCAGGTTAAGAGATTTTTACGGTTTAGATTTAAAGAAAGGTTTTGATCATCATGGTAATTACACTTTGGGATTTAAAGAACATATATTTTTTCCGGAAATCAGTATGGATGATGTTGATAAAATTCACGGATTAGAAGTGACAATTGTTACTTCCGCTAAAGACGATAAACAGACATTGACTTTATTAAGGGCTTTTGGTTTTCCTTTTAAGAAAGATAAAAAGTAAAAATATGGCAACAGCAGCACAAGAAGCTAGATCAAAGAAAACACCGAAGTATTCTACCAGAGTCATTCGTAGATGTTGGCGTTGCGGTAAAGATCGCGCCTATATGCGAAAGTTTAACTTATGTCGAATTTGTTTCCGGGAATTAGTGGATAAAGGAGAAATTCCAGGTGTAACTAAATCAAGTTGGTAATTTTATTAAGTAAAAAAATATGACAGACCCTATTGCAGATATGTTAACAAGAATACGTAATGCCGTGGCCGTAAAAAAGCCAGAGGTTATTTTGCCTTTTTCTAAGGTCAAATTTAATGTGGCAAAAATTTTAGAACAAGAAAAATATGTAAGTAAAGTTGAGAAGATAAAAAACGGCAGATTTGATGAAATTAGAATAGTTTTACATTATCAAGAGGGTGAGCCAATTGTCAAACGAATTCAACGCGTTTCCAGACCAGGTCAGAGAATCTATGTTTCCAGTAAAGAAATTCCACGGATATTGGGCGGGTATGGTATTGCTATTATTTCCACTTCTAAAGGAGTGATGACTAATAAGGAAGCGAAAAAACAAAATCTGGGCGGAGAATTAATGTGTGAAGTATGGTAGTAGAGAGTAGAAAGTTAAAAGTAGAAAGTAAGGCATAAAATAGAATAAATAAAATAAAACACTTTTAACTTTATACTTTAAATTTTAAACTAAAATATTATGTCAAGAGTTGGGAAAAAACCTATTATTATACCAAAGGACGTAGAAATTAAAATAACGTCCATGGCTTTAGATAATGATCAAGATTCTAAAGGAAGTCAGCGAATGACAGTGATGGTCAAAGGCGCTAAAGGGTCTTTAGTGGTGGACATACCTAAGGGGATAGAAGTAACTCAGAAGGATGATCAATTAATATTTATCGCCAAAAAATCTGAGGATCAGACTAGTAAGGCCTTGTGGGGGTTAGCTCGATCATTAGTCAATAATGCTGTAGTTGGCGTAACTGATGGTTTTAGTAAAACATTGGAGATTAATGGAGTAGGATACAAGGCAGTCTTAAATGGTAAAAAATTAGTTTTAAATGTTGGCTTTTCTCATCCGGTAGAATATAATATATCTGAAGGCATTACCATAACCGTAGATAAAAATCAGATTACAATAACTGGTATTGATAAACAGTCAGTTGGTCAGACAGCGGCTGAAATTCGTAATATTAAAAAACCAGAGCCGTATAAAGGTAAAGGTATTAAATATATTGATGAAGTGATTCGTCGAAAAGCTGGTAAGGTTGTGAAATCAGAATAAAATAAGATTATGGAGAATTTAAATAAAATTAAAAGAGAAAAGTCTTTACGCAGAAAAAGACGAACCAGAGCGAAGATGATGGGGACAACTAAGAAGCCAAGGGTTTCTGTATTTAGAAGTTTAGTACATATTTCCGCTCAGGCCATTGATGATGTTGCTGGAAAAACGTTAGCTGCTGCTACTGACAAAGCATTAAAAATAACTAAGAAAACCTCTAAATTAGAGATTGCAGCTCAAGTAGGTGAAGCTTTGGGTTTAAAACTTAAAGAAAAAAAGATTATAAATATAATTTTTGATAAAGGAGCTTATAAATACCATGGTAGAGTGAAAGCTTTGGCTGATGGTATTAGAAAAGCCGGAATAAAGTTTTAAAAGAAATGGAAAAAGATAAAAAACAATCAGTTAACGACAAACCGGCTGCTGCTAAAAAGGTAAGCCGTCCATTTGCTCATAAATTTAGGAGTGCTAATAAATTTGGTAGAAGAGCAGATAAACCCGTTGAAGAATTTGAACAGAAAATTGTTGATTTGGCTAGAGTAACTAGGGTAATGGCCGGTGGCAAGAGAATGAAATTCAGAGCTTGTATGGTTATTGGTAATAAAAAAGGTAAAGTTGGTATTGGCTTAGCTAAGGGGGCAGATGTAGCCATGGCTGTTTCTAAAGCAGTAACTCAGGCTAAACGTAATTTAATTGAAGTGCCGATTATTGACGGAACCATACCTCATAAGATAGATGTCAAGCTTAAGGCCTCACGGTTGATGATTAAGCCCGCTAGAAAAGGTAGTGGTATTAAAGCCGGCGGGGTGGTTCGCATTGTTTTAGAGTTATCAGGATTGAAGGATGTGGTGGCTAAAATTTTAGGCGCTAATAATAAAATTAATAATGCCGCTGCCACCATTAAAGCTTTACAGTCTTTTGTTTCTAGTAATAATTTACCTAAGAAAACGGTAGAGCCGGAAGATAAAAAGAACAAATAATATAAACTTATGTTGAGTTTAAATAATTTACAAAAGAGTAAGTCAATCAAGCCTAGCAAAAGATTAGGCCGCGGTAATGCTTCTGGTTCAGGAAATTATTCTACCCGAGGAATGAAAGGTCAACGATCAAGATCAGGTGGTAAATCTGGTTTAATGTCGCGCAGCATTAAGGGTTATTTATTACGTATTCCTAAAAACAGAGGTTTTAGGTCTCTTCAGTCAAAGATGATTCCGGTTAATGTTGGTGAGTTAGATAAAAATTTTAAAGAAGGAACTGTAATTAATGCTCGGCAAATGCTCAAGGTCGGATTAATAAAAAATATTTCTAAAGGTGTTAAAATTTTATCGCAAGGAAAATTAAGCAAAAAATTCACAGTGGAGGCCGATGCTTTTTCCGTTACGGCTAAAGCCAAAATTGAGAAAGCCGGTGGTCAAACCGTAGTGGTTGGTCAGTTCTCAGCTAGTGAAGAGAAAAAAAATAAAAGCGAATAATTTTTAAGATGATTAGTGATAAATTAAAACAATTATGGAAAGCTAAAGATATCCGCAAAAATATTTTGTTTGTTTTGGCTTTGTTGGTTGTTTTTAGAATTGCCGCCCATGTGCCTATTCCTGGAGTTAATGTTGGTGATTTGAAGGAATTTTTTCAAGGCAACCAGGTTTTGGGATTTTTAAATCTATTCTCTGGCGGAGCAATGGAAAATTTTTCTGTAGTGATGCTGGGCGTCGGACCTTATATTACCGCTTCCATCATTTTTCAGTTGTTGGTTATGATTGTTCCTAAATTGGAAGCTTTGTCAAAAGAAGGGGACTATGGTCAGCAGAAGATTAATCAATATACCAGATTATTAACTATTCCTTTAGCCACTGTCCAGACTTATAGTTTTATTAAATTATTATCTAATCAGACTCAAGGACGTTTATTAGCTGATATAACCGGGTTTCAGCTCTTATCCACTATTATTATTGTCACTGCTGGCACAATCTTCTTAATGTGGCTCGGTGAGTTAATATCAGAAAAACATATTGGCAATGGTGTTTCTTTGATTATTTTTGCCGGTATTGTGGCTGGTTTACCGCAGTCTATTAGAAACACTTTAGTTGCCTTTGATAGTACTATGGTTTTAAGTTTAGTTATTTTTATCTTAATTGCTTTAGTAACTATTGTCACTATTGTATTTATTACTGAAGGGCAAAGGAATATTCCTATCTCCTATGCTCGGCATATGGTTGGCCAAAAAAGTGTGGGGGGAGTCAACACGCATTTACCTTTAAGAGTTAATCAGGCCGGAGTAATTCCAATCATCTTTGCTATTTCCGTAATTATTATTCCACCGATGATTGCTCAGTTTTTTCTGCATTCAGATGTATCTTGGATTGCTGCTTCCTCTCAATGGATTATAGACTTTTTCCAAAACAGAAGATTTTATGCTATATTCTATTTTTTAATGGTGGTTATTTTTACTTATTTTTATACAGCCGTCATTTTCCATCCACAGCAAATTGCAGAAAATTTACAAAAACAGGGCGGGTTTATACCTGGTATCAGACCCGGTCGGCATACGGCTGATTATTTAAATACAGTAATGAATCGTATTATTTTAACCGGAGCATTATTTCTAGGTCTGATAGCTGTTTTACCTTTGGTGGTGGGTCCTTTAACTGGACTCGCTACAATGACTATTGGCGGCACTAGTTTATTGATCGTTGTAGCAGTAGTTATTGAGACAGTGAAGCAAATAGATGCGCAGTTAGTTATGAGGGATTACGAAGGATTTTAAAATCTGATTTATAAAACCCGGCTAATTATTTAAAATCGCCAGGTTTTTTGTTTTGTCAGAAATTGAGTAAATCGCCAGATTTTGTTATACTTTTAATCAGTAGGACTAATTTTCAATAATGAACAGAGTAATTATTTTGGGTCCCCAAGGATCGGGCAAGAGCACTCAAGGCAAAATAATAGCTGATTTTCTAGGAGTAAAAATTTTATCATCGGGGGATATTATTAGACGATCCATTGAGGGGAAAACCGACCTAGGTAAAAGAATAGGCCGTTTAGTTAATAAAGGAGCTTTAATTCCAGATCAAGATATTATAGAATTGATATTTGGCAGATTAGATAATTCAGAATATCAGCAAGGATTTTTGTTGGATGGCTTTCCTCGCAATATTAGGCAAGCTAGAATTTTAGATAAACACTATTTTATTGATAAAGTTTTTAATATTGAAATTTCAGATGATGAGGCCATTAGGCGGATACAAGGTCGATTAATCTGTCCGCAAGGGCATATTTTTCATAATGATTATCGTCAGCCAATGAAAGATCACCAGTGTGATATTTGTCGTCAGCCCTTATATCATAGAATAGATGATCAAGAGGAAGCGGTGGTCCAAAGATTAATCATCTATCATCAAAACACAAGCAAGTTGTTAGATTATTATATGCAACAGCAAAAATTAGTTATTTTTGATGGGCACGGCTCTATCATTACAGTTAATAAAAAGATTTTAGAATATTTACAAAGAAATGTTAAACAAAAAAACATCAGAAGAAATTAATATCTTAAGGGAAGGCGGTAAGATATTAAGTCAAATTTTAAGTACAGTGGAGAGCAGAGCAAAGTTGGGAATAACTGGTCACGAGTTAAATAAAATCACGGAAGATTTGATTAAAGAAGCCGGAGGTGCACCTGCTTTTAAAAATTATCAGGGGTTTCCTTGTGCCCTTTGTGTTTCTGTTAATGAAACAGTAGTGCACGGCATTCCTAATAATCTACCGTTTAAGGAGGGCGATTTAGTTGGCTTGGATATGGGTATGAAATACAAGGGATTTTATACTGATATTGCTTCTACTGTGGCTATTGGTCAGATTAGGGAGGAAGTTAAACAGCTCTTAAAGGCCACTAGAGAGTCCTTATTTGTGGGAATTTCTCAAGTAAGCCCCGATGGTTACATTGGAGATATTGGAAGGGCCATAGAGGCCTATATTAGCCCTTTGGGCTATGGTATTGTGCGTGATTTAGCTGGTCATGGGGTGGGGCGAGATATTCACGAAGACCCAATGGTTCCTAATTATGATTCTGGTAAAAAACTGGATAAAATGTTTCCCGGTCTGGTTATTGCTATTGAGCCCATGATTATTATGGGAGGTAATCATAAAGTAATAATCGGTAATGACGGTTGGAGCATCAATTCACAGGATAGTAGCTTAACGGCTCATTTTGAGCATTCAGTAGCAGTCACAGAAACCGGTTATTTAATTTTGACAGAGTAGAATGAGCAATCAAAGAAAAAAAGTATTAGGTATTGATTATGGCGATCGGAGAGTTGGTTTGGCTATGGCGGAAGTTGGTAGTATTGCTGTTCCTTATAAAATCTTGTTTAATAAAAATTTAGAGACATTAATAGATGATTTAGACAAAATCATTAAAGAAGAAAATATCAGTATAGTGGTAGTTGGATTGCCGCATAGTTTAACCGGCTATGATAATGAGAGATTAAAAATAACGGAGAATTTTATTAAATTACTAAGTAAATATTTATTAGCTCAAAATATACCAGTCAAGACAGTTGATGAACAATTAACCTCTAAATTATTTTATAAAATGGGAGTTAGTCAGGAGATAGATAAACACGCCGCTACAGCTATTTTGGATACTTTTTTATCTCAAACCAATGAATAATTATATTTTTGTCTTTCTCATTTCTCTGGCTTTGTCTTTTGTCATCACTAAATTCGTGATGGTTTTAGCCAAGAGGACAGCTATTTTGGATTATCCGAAAGATCAACGGAAGATTCATCAGCAACCCATGCCTCTCTTAGGCGGAGTGGCTATTTTCTTTTCTTTTATAATAGCGGTTTTTATATTATGGCAAAGTCACCAACTTTTGGATGAACGGATTAGTTGGTCGATTATTTGCTGGTTTTTATTAGCGGGGCTGATTTTGATTATTAACGGTTTTCTTGATGATAAATTTTCTTGGCCGGCTCATATCACTATTTGGGGGCCGATAATTGCTTCTATACTTATCATCATAGGGGGGTTGAAAATCACTTATATTACCCATCCGGACGGAGGAGTGTTATATTTAGATAATTTGTTTACTTGGTTGTTCCAATGGGGTGGATTAGAATATAGTTTTTCTTGGCTGACAGCTATAATTACTTTTATCTGGTTGATGAGCATTACTTACACCACTAAATTATTAGATGGTATTGATGGTTTAACTACTAGCGTTGGTCTGATAGCGAGCTTGGTGATTTTTATAGTTAGTTTGTCTTGGGATGTAGTTGGCTCTACTACATCTTTATTATCTTTGAGCTTAGCAGGTATTTTGTTAGGTTTCTTAATTTGGAATTGGCATCCAGCTAAAATATTTTTAGGAGAAGGAGGCAGCACCTTTATTGGTTTTTCTTTGGGTGTTTTGGCTATTATTTCCGGCAGCAAAATAGCGACTGCTTTATTAGTCATGGGCTTGCCCTTTTTAGACGTTATTTGGGTAATATTTTGGCGCTTAAAAAAAGGTCAGAATATCTTCAAGGGAGATAGACAACATTTGCATTTTAGGTTATTATCATTAGGTCTATCGCAACGGCAGATTGTTGTATTTTTGAGTTTAATCAGTCTGTGTTTTGGTTTAGTTTCAATATTTTTTACTACTAAAGCAAAAATTAGCGCCTTGATAATTTTATTAGTTTTTATGTTTTTATTAAGCATTTGGCTGAATTATCGCTTAAGAAGAATCAATGAAGAAGGTTAAAGTTATTATTTTGATATTATTGATAATTTTAGCAGCTATTATTTATTTTGTTTGGTCTCAGCCAAAAGAAATTGGTCCGTTAATCGAAGTAGAAGGAGCCTCTGTATTTATTAATAATAATTTAATTAATGCTGAAATAGCTGCAAGTAGTGAAGAGCTGATTAGAGGATTATCAGGTCGATTAGAGATAAGAGATAATCAAGGAATGTTATTTGTTTTTCCAGAAGCTGATTTAAGATCTTTTTGGATGAAAGACATGAATTTTGCGATTGATCTATTATGGATCAATAATAATCAAATTGTTGGTTTTGAACATAATATGCTTCCTCCAGAAACAGGTCTGAGCGACAGTAATTTACCAAGATATATTTCACCATCACCAGTTAATAAAGTTCTTGAATTTTCTAGTGGTAGTATTGAAAAATTTGATATTAAAGTAGGCGATGAAGTTAAGATACAGTATTATAGTTCTTAATTTATTATTTTAAATATATGACCGAAGAACGTTGGCGAGAAATAAAACATCAAATAAAAGAAAGTTTTAGTATTGAGAATGAATATTCGGAGGAGTTATCTCCCGGCGCAGTTGAAGTTGTTGAATTTGTTGGCCCACAGGGGAAGACGCAGATGAGGTTTGTCACTAAGCCGAAAGTGTTAGATAAGAAGACTACCTATTCTAATCGGGCTGGTTCAGATGTTAAAGTTGATTATATTTATTCCGAAGATGAAAATGTTTCTTATCTGGAAATTTTTATTTGGTCGGAAGACAAGGATGATTGGCAGAAGGTAGACGCTGATTCTTTATTTTAACTTATGTATAAGTATCTTGTTCTATTTTTCAATCCTTTAATTTTACTTGTTGGTTTTTGGCTATTTTTTTATTATCAATCCGGTCTTGTTTGGCTGGTTGTACTTTCATTACTGGCTATTCTTTTGACTGGCAGAATATTATCTCAACGCTATTTTTGGAAATTTAAATTACTTTGGTTTAATTTAATGGTTGTTTATATAGCGGAATTATTATTTTTATTATTATTAACTTCAGAAACAGTTAGATATCTTAGTTCTTTTATTTTAGTGCTGGCTTGGTTGGTGTTGTGGATTTTACTTAAAAAATATTTTCAGGTTATTAAAGATAAAGATACGGGCAATAAGGATTATTTGGCCTTTAGCAGATTTTTTTATTATCTTGGTTTTTGGTTTTTGTCGTCTAGTTTGTATTCTCTGATTATTTTTTTGAATTTATCAGCTCTGTCTTGTCTATTCTTGATGTTGCTAGCTACTTTTTTATGGATGCAAGATATATTTAAATCTGCAGAGAATATTAATAAATACTACGTTTGGTTTGCTATGTTTTTATTAGCCCAGGCCTTGGCGGCTTTATATTTTTTGCCAGTTAGCTTTTATATAGCCGGCACTATTGCAACTTTATGGTTTTTCTTTATAATAGACAATATCGTTAGTCAGTTAAAGTATTTTCAGCTATATTTAGGATTATTTTTATTAAGCATTTTTCTTTTATTGGGCACTTCAATTATTACTTAATTATTTTAAAAATATGGAAGAAAGAAAAACTCATTTTGAGAGGCCAACAACCACTAGGCCACCTTCATTGTTTAATTTGACGCTTTTGGCGGTTTTATTTGGAGCGGCGGCTGGTTTTGGGGGATATCTAATGGCCAAGACTTTTAAACCAATGACGGATGTCAATTATTTAGATTTGATCAATAATCAGCGGGACATCAAGATTAATATAGAGCAGCCATTGACTAATGTGGCTGATAAATATCAAAATAGCGTAGCCGGCGTCTATCGGCCTGTTAAGACCATTGCGACAGTGGGGCAGCCATTGTTTAATGAAGATCAATTTTTAGGTTCAGCGGTCGTAGTGACTTCTGATGGCTGGTTGATGACAACTGATCAAGTGATTACTGATCAGCAGGGTGTGGTGGCTCTTAATGATGATTTATATATTATAGAAGACATTAAAATAGATGAATTTACAGGAGCTGTATTTATTAAGGTAGATGGCCAGTCTTTGCAACCAGTTGATTTTCAATTAACTGATAGTTTGAAAGCAGGAGAAAGATTGTTTACTAATATTGATTTACCGCATAGTTTTTATCATACTTTTTATGCAACATTTTTATCTAATATTCATTATAGTGTAGGGCAGTACTTATCAAGTGATAGGATTGATTACTATTTGCAGGTGTCTGATGATTTATCAAATGATAATTTTTTAGCCGCCCCGTATTTTAATATGGAAGGGGATTTATTAGGACTTGCTTATAAAGTTAATGATAGCGAAGTTCTTTTACCGGCTGAATATTTAAAACAAGCAGTTAAACATTTATTAAATAATACAGAAAGGCCTAGTTTAGGTATTTGGTATGTGGACAAGGAGAATAATAGCGGTTTTACTGAATTAGGCAATTTTATCTTCCACCCTACTTTAAGAGCAGTTAGTTTCAACTCTCCAGCCTATCAAGCTGGTTTACAGGCCGGGGATCAAATTGTCGCAGTCAACAATACAGCCATCTCAAATAATAAAACCCTAACTTCAATTATTCAAAATTATCGTCCCGGAGACATTGTTATTATTAAAGTTTCTAGAGAGGGTGTAGAGCAGGATTTAGAAGTCAAACTATAACTATATAAATCATTTTCGAAAAACTTTCTGCTGTTCAGAAAGTTTTTTTGTTTATTAATTTTTCACTGGGGCTGAATTTTTTATTCCTTATTTTCCACCGATCAATATACTGACCAACTCCCTGTTGTTTGAGTAAATTAGCGCGGCGGGTAGAAAGTTGCGACCACTCCATTAAAGAAGCGAAGTTTATTTTATAACGACCGTTGACCACAATATATCTTATTTCCTCTTTTTTAATGGCTTGCCGAATAGTTTTAGTGGATACCCCAAACAATTTAGCTGCTTCAGATACTGATAAACGAATAATATTTTCCATATAATATACAGTTAATATTTTGATTATTTTATATAATTAAGTATAGAATATTCTATACTTTTTATCAATATCTGTGGATAACTTTATAAAATATAGGGCTCTTTTTATAAGACAAATAATCTAAAATATGTTAATATTTGGTATCATCAGTTCAAATTTTGTGGGGAATTTACATTTACAAAAAACATCTAAAATGCTATAATTAGCTCCACTTTATTTTAGATGACTATATTAGAGAAAAATTATTAAGATTTATTTATTTTTTTAGCTAATATTAGCTAAATTTATAATTATTAAAAATGTAATATTTTTAGGGTTGTTACGTCTATATATATGAAAAGTTTTAAAGACAATTTACAAGAAAGAATAGCTTTTTTAAAATTAAAAGCCGGGGATTCTGACGCTTTTGCCTTTTTTTATGACAAATATGTATCTCGTATCTACCGCTTTGTTATGATCAAGGTATCAAACAAGCAAATAGCAGAAGACTTAACTCAAGATATTTTTTTAAAAATTTGGCAGCATTTAGTTGATAAGAGGCATATTAAAAATTTCCAGGCATTTATTTTCCGCATAGCTCGCAACGCCGTGATTGATCATTATCGGAGATCCAATCGACAGGAGTTACCTTTGGATTATATCTTCGAAACAAATAATTATTTGACTGATAAAACTATAACCAATTTAGATAAGTCATTAGATGCAGATAATTTATTGCGGCAGTTATCTCAACTTAAGCCAGAATATCAAGAAATCCTACTCTTGCGTTATGTGGAAGATTTATCAATTGAGGACATTTCCCAAATTATAGAAAAAGATAAAAATAATGTTCGAGTTATTTTACATAGGGCTTTAAATAAATTAAAAGAAATTACGGAAAAATAATATATAAAATAATCTCAAATATATGAGTTTAACTAAAAAAATTTCCCAACTAAAGAATTTAGCTGAATTACAGCCGAATAAAAAATGGGAAGACACAACTAAATATGATTTACTTTCTGAAATCTCTGCTCAGAACAGATTAATGAAAGCGCAAAAATTAACCAATTCAGAAAAGGTTGATTTATTTGTTAGTCGGGTAATGCGCCGCACTGTTCCTTCGGTTAGTAAAGTTATTGCTGGATTTTTGATTATCATGATGGGTTCAGGAGTCGGTTTTGCCGCTCAAGCTTCAGTGCCTGGTGAAGTTCTTTGGCCGATTAAGAGATCAATAGAAAAAGCGGAATTAACGGTTACTCTTAGTCCGGTTAGAGAGACAGAAGTTCATATTAAGCATGTCAATAAAAGATTGGCAGAAATTGATAAAATTGTGAAAGATTTAAATAAAACCGATCAACCCGGACAAACTGTCAAAAGTGAAAAAGCAATAAAAAAGGCAGTCGGCCATTTAGAACAGGACGTCACAGCAGTTGACACTTCTTTGAAGATAGTTAAAGAGGAGAAGAAACCAGTAGAAGCAGTCTCTTTAGCTAAAAAAGTTAAAGATGCTACTAAGGAAACTAAGAATAAAGTGAGCTCATTGGAAGAAGCCAATAAGAGTAAAAATGCAGTTTTTAAAGAAGCGTTGAATGATGTTAAAAAATTTAATGAAGAAGCTAAAGAATCAGCGGTCAATTTAGCGGTAGAAGTTCATGAAGAAGTAGAATCAGCTATGAAAAAATCAGTAATTGACCAAGAGATTTCCACTAATAGTACTACTCCGCAAACTTATATTGAAGAAAGGGATGCTCAAACAATTAAAAATTTAGTGACTGAAATTATTGCCTCTGAAATTGACGATTTGTCTTCAGAAATTAAAAACACTAAAGAAAAGGTGGATGTTGCTGGTGAAGAACAAGAAAATAATACAGATGCATCAGTTGGCCAGCAAGAGGATTTAACAAACATTAATAGCATTAAGTCAAAACCGGGAGCAGCGGAGGTTGTTCTGGATGAAGCCAAGGTTTTATTGGGAGAAGGTGCCTTGAAAGATGCACTTAATAAAGTTTCTGAAAGTAAAGAGATCAATAGTGAGGCAGAAACAGTTTTAGAACAGATATCCAACAATAAGCAGGCAGAAAATAAGGATTCTATTGATAGTGGACAGACAGCCAGCACGACTCCTGCTGATATGGACGGTAATTTAAAAGAAGAGTCAGAAACAGTAGAGGCCTCTGCAGTTGGGATTGATGAAGTAGAATTAAAAGAAGTAGAATTAGAAGAACCAGTAGTCGATGATTCTGCAGTTACGGAAATTAATAATTAATTTGTCGTTTAATAATTAATTATAAAAAATCCTTAAAGCGCGATTATCCAGCTTGTCGAGTTGGCAGATAGGTTGAGGGTATTTAGCTTTCAAAAAGTTTGAAAGCTATTATCCCTAACTTATCGCTAAATCGCGCGCGATTAGGGATTTGACCATATACTTATTGGTATGTGGTAAGTCCTGAAGTTGAGAAATCAATTTCGGGCTCTAATTAGTCGTTCCTAAACAAAATTTTTATCAAACTAACTTATAAGCCCATTGGCTTAGTGTTGTCTGAAAGGTCGGTCCGGCGTATGCTGGGGGCACTCAAGATAATGGTTTGGTTTCTGTTTAGAAAACAAACAGAAGCGCTTATATTTTAGATGATTAAATAATGTTTGGGGACTTTTTTAAAAAAAAGAAACATGCACTTATTAAAGAAATTTGCTGTATTTTCTTTGGTGATTACCACTGCCCTTTGGTCAGTTGGCGTATCTTTTGCGCCAGTAGCCAAAGCCGCTGGTAATTACGGAGCAGGCTCTTTGCTTGCCTTAGAAGGTCAATCTGGTGCAGCTGTTTATTACATTGGTTCAGATGGTATGAAATATGTTTTCCCAGATGGAAAAACATATAATACTTGGTATGATAACTTTGACAATGTGGTCAGAGTTAACGTAGCTGAACTGGATTTGTATGCAGACGGCGGCGCCGTGACTTATCGACCGGGAACCAAATTGGTTACCCATATGAATACAGCCAAAATTTATGCTGTTGGTCCGGGTGGAACACTCCACTGGATTCCTACAGGAGACGTGGCTGAAGATTTGTATGGTGCCGATTGGGGATCTAGAGTTCTAGATGTTATCCCAGGTTATTTTTCATCCAGCTATACCACTGGTTCTGATTTAAGCACTATGTATCCAGAAGGTACATTGCTGCAGGTGGGCGAGGATTTGTATTATGTCGGTGAAGGCGATACAGTCCGACCATTTGCTACTTCTGATGCCTTTGAAGCCAATAACTTTAGTTATGACTATGTTATTGACGTGGCTAACGTAGATGGTTATTCAACCGGCGAATCAATCACCGGTGAAGAAACAGAACTGGCAGGTTATATGCCGGGTGAAGGCGGTGGACCAGTTTCTGGTGGCGACCTAACAGTGTCATTGGCTAGCGATACGCCAGCTTCCGGCATTGTAGTTGAAGGTGCCGCTAGATATCCTTTCACCAAACTTAAATTAACCACCGGTAGCGAAGGAGTAACCATTGACACAATGGTTGTTCAAAGAGGTGGAATCGGGCAGGATGCTGCTTTTTCAACCATTGATGTTTTGGACGGCAGCACCATGATTCCTTTTGATCAAAACTCAAAGACTTTCAACTCCAATCACCAAGCTACCTTTACCAAGGATGTTGTCATCCCAGCCAACACCACTCAATATATTTATTTAGCCGGTAATATGGCTGCTTCTTTAGACAGCTATGCTGGTGAAAATCCAGCCCTTGGTTTAGCTTCTATTACTTTGAAAGGTAGTGGTTCAGTTATTGGCTCATTGCCTGCCTATGGTAATACCCAGACTTTAAACCATACCATTACAATTGGTACAGCTACTGTTCAAAGAGGTTCCTATAACAATGCTAGTTCTACTACCATTGAAGTAGGCAAACAGGACTATACTTTCTTTGCTTTCCAAATCCAAGCAGGTTCAGTTGAAGATGTGACCTTTAATCAGGTTTCTGTTTACCAAGAAGGTACAGCCAGCTTAAGTGAAGATCTTTCTGGATATGCCTTGTTAAAAGACGGTACCAAGATCGCCGACGGTGTGGTTGATGGTAAGTATATTAACTTTAGTATTGCTGCCACCACTATTCCTAAAGGCCAGACCTATCAATATCAGGTGCAAGCCGATGTTGAGAGCGGTTCAGCCCGAACAGTTGATTTAGGTATCTACAGAACTACAGACCTATTAGTAAAAGGTAATACTTATGGTTATAATATTACCCCAACCTATAGCGGTACTGGTTCTGCTGCTACTAAGCCAGTCTTAAGCGCTAATGAATTTCAAATTGCTAATGGTAATATGACTGTGGAAAGAGGATCCAGTGTTGGTGCTGACAATGTTACAGTTGGAAGCGACCAAACTCTAGGCGCCTTTAAATTTACGGTTAAAGGTGAACCAATTGACGTCACTGAATTGACCTTAACCATTGTTTCTTCTTCTGGCGCTCAGATTGAAGATGCTTTGGAAGGAGTTAAAATAGTTGATAGCAATGGCGTAACTGTGGCCGGTCCAACTGATATTACCAATGATGCTTTAACCGTAGCTTTCACGGATACATTTACTTTGCCAGTTGGCGAGAGTGAATATACAATTATGGGTAATTTGAATATCAGCGGCGGATGGGCTACTGACGATACTATTTATGCTAGACTTGCAACTGCAGCTAGCGCTATTACTGCTACTGGTCAGGTAACCGGTAATTCAATTACCGCTAGCCCAGCAGCTAATGTTGATACCAACACCCAGACAGTTAAGGCCGCTAATTTGACTGTCACTAGAAACACCTTGCCAGCCAACGCTACAGTAATTGCCGGCGCTCAAGATGTTTTAGTGGGTTCTTGGAACTTTGACGGTACAAATTCAGGTGAAGATATTAGAATAACTTCAATAGTTGTTCATGCCTCTTCCACCAATTTCACCAACTTGACTATTTATGACGGTGTCTTTGGCAGCGGTGGTGTAGCCAAGAGTCCAGTCAATGATGCCCCAGCAGACAACGATGGCTATGATTCAGCTTCTTCAACTTTTGCCTTTGATGATCCAATTGTGCTTACTAAAGGAACTTCAAAGACCATTCAGTTGATTGCCGATGTCAATACCGGAGCTGTTGCTGAACAAGTAGGTATCTTTGGTTTAGTTGATGTAAGCACCACAGCTAATGCTTCAGTCATTGCTTATGGTGTTACTAGTGGAAACAGAGGGATAGTTACTTTGACCGCTGACATGGGTGCTACCATGACTGTAGCCACAGCCGGCACTTTGACCATTAGCACTTACAACAATCCTAGCGCCGCAATTGTTAGAGCCGGCGCTACTGGAGTAACCTTTGGTAATATTCGACTGGAAGCGTTTAATGAAAATCTTGATCTTGATCAATTGAAAGTTTTTGTGGCTGACGGTAATATTACTGGTACAGCTACCGGTAATTATCAGGATGTCTCAAAAGTGTATTTATATGACGGTTCTACTTTATTAGGTAGTGCTGCCATTCCATCAACTGGATACTATACTTTCAACTTTCCTAATAACACTTTAACCATTCCTCAAGACGGTTCAAAAACCATTACTGTTAAAGCTGACCTAGGAACTATTAGTTCAAGTGCTGATAATGCTCCTGGTACTCCAGGCGCTGATGTCAGATTTGGTCTAGGCGGCACAGATGGTGTTAAAACCACAGGTGTTGATTCTAACGATGTGGTTACTTCCGAGACTTATAATGGTTCAACCACTACTGGTATGGTGCTTCACAAAGCTTTGCCAACTGTTACTCATTCAACTGCCAGCGCTCCTTTAGGCGCAGCTACATCTTTGACTAACGGCGCAATTGATCTTTATGCCTTTAATGTGGCGGCTGATGCTTCGGGCAATGAAGTGTTGCTATATCGCGCTACTCTTACTGTGGCTACTGGTGGTACTATTAATGTTACCAGTTGTTATCTAAGAGATAGCGACGGTAATGTTGTCGGCACTGCTGCTGATCCAACCGATTTAGATGGAGGTGACGGCTATGGTGGCTATAATACTTACACCTTTGATAATCCTCTTATTTCACATAGTGATGAATTAGAGCCTTTACAAATTTCAGCCGGCTCTAGCGAGACTTATTACTATAATTGTACTATTGCTCTTGCTGGAACAGGAGAGAATGTTAGTGTAGCTATGTTAGGTGATACTGCTTCTTCGACGTCATCTGATGGTTATGGTAATCCAACCACAGATATTAATACTAACTATGCTGATGCTTGGGGCGCCTTAAATCAAGGTAACTTTGTCTGGTCAGACAACTATAAAGGTAGAGGTATAGACACAACAGGAGCTACCGCTACAGAATACGGACAATGGTATAATGGATACCTCGTATCCGGCTTAGGAGCTGTCACTACGTCAACTCCAAGTTATACTATTAGCTGGTCAGGTTAAGAAAATCTTTTTACTTGCAATAAGTAATTAGAGATAGACAATTCACCCTTCCCCCTGTAAAGGGGGAAGGGTGTTGTCAAATATAAGCAGATATAATACAATAGACAAGTATTATGAACCCCGTTAGAAATTCACAAAATCTAGCGAGGTCATATTATTAAGTTTTATTTTATGAATAATCTTAAAATTTCTAACAGGGTGAATAAAAAAAATCTTTTTATTATTTTAATTTTGGCGGTTATCGCCCTAGCTATTTGGTTGATTTTTGGTTCTAATAACAACCAAGGTCAAAATAATAATAATCAACCACCGATTGATTATGTTTATCAGCTTAGTGATTTTCCTGATACGGATATGGATGAAGAGTCTACCCAGAACTTAGTGGACCGGCTGAATAATGATTATGGATATTTACATCAGGCGGATGACTATGATGTTTATGATTTATGGATAGAAATCGGCAATCTTAAGCTTGGCTTGATGGATTTCGAGGGGGCGGTAGAGGCCTGGAAATATGACACTGTTTTAAATCCCATCAATCCTTTAGCTTTTTCCAATTTAGGCAACTATTACAAGTCATTTGCCCGAGATTATGATCAGGCTGCTTATTATTTTGATTTATCCATTAACAAAGATAATATTGGCTATTATCACTATTATGTTTCTTATGCTGATTTATACGAAACTTATTTACCGGCAGAGTCCTATAGAGTAGAGACTATTATGTTGGATGGAATGAGTAAGCCGGCCGGACAGTCGGATGTTAATTTTTACCAGTATTTGTATTATTTCTTTAAAGATAAACAACTAGACGCCAATAAGGCCGAGTATTATAAAAACAAAATTTTAGAATTAGACCCGGAGCATACTTTTTAAATTAAATATGAAAGCAGATAAAATATTTTCCAAGCTTATTTGGTCAGCTTTGATTCTAATTATGCTGACCCCTATTTATATTAATAGTAATTTTTTCTTTCCCTATATTTACAGTAAAGCCCTGGCTTTTAGAATTTTAGTGGAAGTCTTGCTCTTATTGTGGCTCATTTACGTTCTAGTGAAGAAAGAAATTAAGGTTAAAATTGATTGGCTGACGATTGTCTTTTTTATCTTATTGGTTTCTATGTTTCTTTCCTCTTTACTGGGTGATAATTTTTATTTTAGCTTCTGGAGTAATATTGAGAGATCAGAAGGCCTTTTGCTCTGGTCTCACATGTTTATTTTATTTTTTATCCTGCGTAATTTTATCTCCAACCGAAAAGAGTGGCTATTTTTATGGGAAGTATTTTTCGTTGCCGCTCAAATAGTGGTCTTAATCGGCTTGTTGCAGTATTTTAATGTTGATTTTATTAATAGAACAGGAGTGACTGATGGTCGGGTCGCTTCGACTATTGGTAATGCTGCTTATCTGGCTGGTTATTCTTTGTTGGCGGTCTTTTTTGGTCTTTATTTGATGATTAAACGTCACAATAAGTATTTAAGTATTTATTATATTGTGGCCATTTTGATTGATTTGTTTGTCATGGTTCAGACCGGTACTCGTGGTGCTTTTGTGGCAATTTTAGCTAGTGCCTTGATTTTTGTTATCTACAATATTTTTCGAATAAGCCATAAAAAAATCAAATATTCATTAATTGCTCTGGGGTTGATTTTGTGTGTGCTGGGCGCCGTTATCTATGTCAATCGCTCAAGCGATTTTATTCAGAATAATGAAGCTCTAAGGAGAATGACCAGTATTTCTTTATCAGAAAGAACCGCCCAGACCCGTTTAATGACCTGGAATTCCGCTTGGCAGGGATTTAAAGAAAAGCCGATTTTGGGTTATGGTCAGGAAAATTTTTCTGTTGTTTTTAACAAGTATTTTAATCCGGAAATATATTCACACGCCGGTTCACAAGTTTGGTTTGACCGAGCTCATAATATTTTTCTTGATCATTTAGTTACGGGGGGCATTATTGGTTTGCTTTTGTATAGTCTTTTAATATTATGGCCGCTTTATATAGTTTTAAAGAAAGCAACGGCTGGGAGAAAAGAGGAATCAAAAAATATTGATTTTGGCAATCAAATTTTGGCTCTAGCCATTATAGCTTTTATTGTTCAAGGAATTTTTGTTTTTGAGGCCATGGTTACTTATCTACCTTTGTTTTTGATTATAGTTTTGATAGCTCAAAAATATACCAAACCTAAATTTGAGTTCACTGGACGTAAAGTTATGGCGGCTATTTTGGTGGTTTACCTTATTGCCTTGGGTCCAATTATGTATTGGGTTAATCTTAAAGAAGCTAAAGCCAATTTGACTGTGATTGATGCCTTGCATTTGGAAAATGTTGATGTTCCTCAGGCGGTTAATACTTATTTTCAGGCAATTGATTACCGTACTTCCGGCACCAATGAATTTAGGAGAAGAGTTGTTGAATTTGTTGATGGTTTAATTGTTCATCAGTTAATTACGCCCTATAATGCCACACAGTATGTCACACATATAGATCAGGAATTGGAAAAACGCATTGCAGAAAATCCAGCTGACGTAGCTAATTATTTGTTATTTATGCGTCATTATAACTATACTTATGTTTTAGATCCAAATAGATTGTATAAAGTTTTTCCGTTGGGAGAAACGGCTTTAAAATATAGTCCTACTAGACTGCAAATTTATGAGGAAATGGGCTATGCTGATTTGTATCTTTATTTATGGCTGACAGATCAGGGCAAACCAGAAGAAGCCGCTAAGTATCAGAGCGATTTGGTGGTTAATTTTCAAAAAGCCATAGATTTGAATGACGATGTTTTAGAATCTTATATTAATATGGTTATGGTTTTATTGGCCAGTCATCAGCCGGATAAAGTGCAGCCATATCTTGAAACCATGGATTCAATGAATTTGAATTATAAACAAGAGGAACCCTTGAACCGCATGGCCAGTGCAGCAGTCAACGCCCAAGATTTTACTTGGTCGGCTTATTTTTACGATATTTTGAGGCAGCAGTATTCAGAGAATCCCCAGTATTATATTAGTTTAGCTTTATCCTACGCTAGTTTGGGGATGAATGATCAGGCCATTGCTATTGCTGAAGAAGTTAAAAAATTCGGCGAGCCATATTTGACTCAATCCGAAGATTTTATCGAGAGAATTAAAAACGGCGAGTTTCAGCCGTCTTGACCTCGAAGGTTGGTTGACAATATTGTAAGATTTGGATATTATTTTACATATGAAGAAAAGCGGTTTTTTTATTTTTGATTTATAACCTCGAAGGTTGAAACAACCTTCGAGGTTGATTTTGTTTTATGCCTAATAAACCAAGAAATTTTTTCCCCAATACTATCCACCATATTTATAATCGTGCGGTGGAAAAAAGGACTATTTTTTATACGGAGCAAGATTATACTTATTTTCTTGAAAAAGCTTTATTTTATAAAGAAAAAACGCATGTTAAAATTCTAGCTTATTGCGTAATGCCCAACCATTGGCATTTTCTATTGCAAGAGCCGGATTTGACCTCGAAGGTCGAATCATCAGCTATATCTCGTTTTATTTCACTTTTATCTAATTCTTATAGTAAATATTTTAATATACATAAAGAGCATTCAGGGAGAATTTTTGCGGGTTCATTTAAGTCTAAACTTGTCGAAGATGATAATTATCTTGAGACTGTCATTAGTTATATTAATCTAAATCCGCTTAAACATAAGTTAACAAAGAATATTAATGATTGGCTCTACAGCTCCCATTATGATTATATTCATCGAGCAAAATTTAAATTAGTCAACCAGGATTATCTAGTTGACTTTCAAGAGTATACTAAGAATTTAGATGTTTATATCAGAAGATTAGTTGAAATCGACCTCGAAGGTTAAAATAATTTTAAATATAGTTCTTCAGTCTTATCTAAAGTATTTTGGAGATTAAAATTATTTTTAATATTTTGATAGTTGCTTTCTGCAAATTTTTCAGAGAGATCATGATCTTGAGACATTTTTTCCATAGCTTGCGCTAAAGAGAGAGGATTAGCCGGCGTTATCAATAAGCCGGTTTTTTCATTGGTAATGATTTCAGGAAGACCGCCAACTTTGGTGGCAATGATCGGAATTTGAGCTAAGCCAGCTTCCAGAATAGTATAAGGCAGGCCTTCTTTGATTGAAGGCAAAATAAAACAGTCAAAAGCTTTTAAAAATTTCCAGTCATTATCTTGAGCAGGAATAAATTTAATGTAGGGAGACAAATTATTGTCTGCGACTTGTTTTTTTATTTTTTCTAGATTTGGTCCTTCACCAATTAAGACCCACTGATAATTTTTTAAGATTTGAGACTGTTTATTTCGCAGTATTTTAATGGCTTCTACTAAATATTCATAGCCCTTAGTTTCATAAAAGCTGGCAATCGTGCCAAAATATTTTTTATCTGCTGATAAATTTAATTTATTTCTGGCTTCTTCTTTACTATAAAAATTATATTTATCAAAATTCAAGCCGTTGTGCACGGTGAAAATTTTATTAGGATTACATATTTGCTGGTCAATAGCACTTTGCCGGTCGGTTTCAGAAACAGCAATGATTAAATATTGAAAAGCAGCCGCTATTTTTTCTGAAAAGATATATGCCTTTTTTCTTATTTTAGACAATGGTTCATTGAAGACAAAGCCATGAGCCGTGTAAACAACCCGCGTTTTTGTGTTGGCTGGGTTATAGCTGTACATTTTAGCAGCCACGCTGCCGACAAAACTAGCTTTAGAACTATTGAGGTGAATTAAATTATAATTTTCTTTATTCAAAATTTTGAGCGTATCGACTATGGCTAGGAAATCTTTGGTAAAATTTATTTTCCTGTGTAAAGTGGGGATTGGTATGGTTTTGATTTTTAATTCTTTACAATAATTTAGAAACTGCTGGTTAATATTATCAGTTTCTCCATAGGTCAGGTGAATTTCATTGTTTTGGCTAAAGTATTCAGCCAATTCTAAAACATACTTCTGGGCTCCACCCCACTTAGTTTGGGTGATTAAGAAGAGGATTTTTTGGTTTTTTAATTTATCTTTTTTGCTAAGATTAGGCATTTTATCAATTGATTTATTTCGTAAATACTGGTATAATTTTATAGTATTTAATAAGGTAAAGCAAGTCTTGTTTTATGAAAATCTTAATATTTTCCATTGCCTATTATCCTTTTGTCGGCGGAGCAGAAATAGCGATTAAAGAAATAACCGATCGTTTGCCGGAAAATGAATATCATTTAATTACTAATAAATTCGACGCCCAATGGCCGGAGCAGGAAAAAATCGGCCAGGTTTATATTTATCGTCTGGGCCAAGGCAAAAAAATCGATAAATATCTATTTCCTTTTCGAGCTGTTGCCTATGCGGTTAAACTCCATCGACGAATTAAATTTGATTTTGCTTGGAGTATGATGGCTTTTTATGCTGGCCTGGCTGCTTTGTTTTTGAAATACCGAATCAAAGTTTCTTATCTTTTAACTTTACAAAGCGGAGACAGCGATGAATTTTTAAGAAAGAGAACTTGGTTTTGGAGTTTTTTATATAAGAGAATTTACCGTCGGGCTAAAATTACCCAGGCGATTAGTAAATTTTTAGCCAAACGTTCTAGGAAAGAGGGTAATAAAGGAGAAATAGTCTTAATCCCCAATGGAGTTGATTTTAATGTTTTTAAAAACACTTTGTCGGTGGAGGAAAAAGAGAAAATGAAAAGTGAATTAGGCATTAGCCCTGATCAAACTGTACTCATCACTACTTCGCGTTTGGCTTTAAAAAACGGTTTAGATGATTTGATTAAATCTATGAATTTTTTGTTGTTTAAAAGTGGGATTAAAGCCAAATTGATTATTTTAGGCACTGGACCAGATGAAGAGGAATTGAAAAATCTGGCCAAGAAGCTTGGTATAGCCGACCATGTTTTATTCTTAGGTTATATGGAGCACAGTCAATTGCCAAAATATGTGGAAATGTCTGATATTTTTATCCGCCCGTCTTTATCAGAGGGACTAGGTAATTCTTTTTTGGAAGCGATGGTGCTTGGCACGCCGATTATTGGCACAGAGGTAGGTGGAATTCCCGATTTTTTAAAAGATGGAGAAACCGGAGTTTTTTGTAAAGTTAGAAATCCAGTTAGTATTGGCCAGGCCGTAGAGAGATATGTCAGGGATAAAGATTTATATCAGCGGATTGCTGATAACGGTCGCCAGCTTGTTTTAGAAAAATATTCTTGGGACAGCGTTGCCGCTAAAATGAAGATTATTTTCCAAAATATGAAAAGATAATCATGCGAGAAAGAAAATATCCAGACTTTGAATTTAAAAAAGGGAAATTAACATCGGGGGTTATTTATCCAGAATTTTTTCCAATCAACAAAGAAGATTCCGTGTTGAATGTTGGTTGTGGTGACGGTGTACAGGCGCTGACCTACAAAGGAAATTTTAAGAGAATGGTAGGCGTTGATATAAATTCTAAGAGTTTAGAAACCGCCCGAAAATTGATGGAATATTATGAAATAGATAATTTTGAGGCCAGGGAAGCCAATGTAGAAGATTTACCTTTAGATGAACCCTTTGATAAATGTATTGCTATTGATATTATCGAGCACGTTATTAATCCAGATAAGTTAGTAAGTGAGATTTATAGGTTATTAAAAGATGATGGAGAAGTATTAATTACTTTTCCGGCCATGCATGATAAATGGGAAAATTTATTTCGATTTGTCGGGCGTAAAATTATTAGAAGAAAAGGCAAGACGGTTTATAAAGAAGGGTGGGACCCTAATCAACATCAATATGATTTTAAATTAAGAAAATGGATTGAGATTATGGAGAAGCAAAACTTCGTTTTAGTTGATTCCAGAGCCAGCACTTTGTTTCCTCCACTTCATTATTTAAAGATACCAAGATTTTGGTTTTCTAATAAGTTTATTCATACTATTGATAATTATTTTTGTAAACTGCCTATGTTTAAAAATTATGGTCAAGCATTAGTGTGTATTTTTAAGAAAATTATAAATAGAAATTATGAAAATTTTAATCGCCACCCTTCGACTCCCTCTTCACAGACTCGAGGTCGCTCAGGGTTGCTACTATAAATTATAAATAGAAATTATGAAAATTTTAATCGCAACAGGTATTTATCCGCCGGATATTGGAGGACCAGCAACAATTTTGGAAGCCCTTTCCTATTCTTTAAAGGAGAAAGGTTTAAGTGTACAGATAATTACTTATTCCAATATTAAAAAACATAATAATGATAGGGAAGAAGTTTTTAGAATTGTCAAAAATAAATTTTTTAGCCGTTGGCAGTATTTATGGAAGATGTTCAGATTGTCACGCCAGGCAGATTTAATTTATGTTACCGATACTTATAGCGTCGGATATTTTGCTTACTTAATTAAAAAGATGACCGGTAAGAAATATATTGTGCGTTTTGCCGGTGACGGAGCTTGGGAGATGGCCGTAGCCAGCGGTTGGACTCAGGATTACATCGTTGATTTTCAGGATAAGGTTTATAATGATCAGATTGAAAGGTTAAAAAAGAGAAGGCAGAAAATTTTGGTTAATGCCAATAGAATTATTGCCGTTAGTAATTTTATTGCCATGATCGCTGAAAAAATTGGTGTTGATAAAGATAGAATTAAAGTTATTTATAATTCCATAGATTTTATTAAAGACAACGTTGTTCAACTAGATAAAGTTGAAGAAATTAAAAAACAATATGGTCAGGATGCAGAGATAATTGTTACCGCCTGTCGGCTTACCCGCTGGAAAGGAGTTGATGGGATTATCAAATCCTTACCACAGATTAAACAAAAAATAGGTAACGTTAATTTTCTTGTTTTGGGAGATGGTCCGGAAATGGATAATTTAAAGCATCTAGCCAATGAATTCAACGTTGCCGATAGTGTTCATTTTCTGGGCAGAATTAGACATGATGAAATTATCAATTATTTTAAGGCAGCAGATCTATTTGTTTTAAATACAAATTATGAAGGTTTATCACATACTTTATTAGAAGCTATTAAAGCAGCCGTTCCAATCATTACAACTAATATTGGAGGTAACCCGGAAGTTATTGAGAATCATAGAAATGGTTTATTAATTGGTTATAATAATATTGAAGAATTAAAGAATGCAGCTATCAAAATATTAAGTGATGAACAATTTGCTGATAATTTAGTTAATAATGCTAAGTTAACTTTAAAGAAATTTAATTGGGAAAATACAATTAATGAAACAGTAAAATTGTTAAAAGAAGTGTAGCATGAGTAAAGTTTTATTAATCAATCCACCTTTTAATATTGCCAAAGAAAATTATGACAGCTCAATTTCGGTTGGCTTGTTAAGTTTAGCTAGTTATTTGAATAGTAAAGACATGCCGGTGGAGATTGTTGATGGTGCTCGTGAAAAGAATTATTTTGATTTAATAAAAGAAAAGATTGTTGACTGTGATTATGCTGGCATTTCCGTGATGACCACTCAAATTTCCAATGCTTTGGAAGTTAGTAAATTTATTAAGGATATTAAGCCAGACTGCACGATTATTTGGGGGGGCTCGCACCCAACATTTTTTGTTGAGCAGACCATTGACCATCCCTTAGTGGATATTGTTTGTGTGGGTGAGGGAGAACATACTTTGTATGAGATCGCCAGTCATAAGGATTTAAATAAAATTCAAGGCATTGCCTATAAAGATAGCAGCATTGTTATTAATCCGCCTCAGGAATTACATGATCCGGCCAAGATGCCTTTATTTAAATGGGATCTAATGCCTAAGAGTATTTTGTATAAATTAGATATCATTCCTTCTTTAACTTCGAGAGGATGTCCACACAGATGTACTTTTTGTATTAATGCCATTTTGAAGAATAGGTGGAGATATCGCACAGTGGGGCAGGTTTTGGAAGATATCAAAATAATTAAGGAGAAAGATTATTTTAAAGGTAAGAGATTGCGTTTTTGGGACGAAAATTTTTTTGTGGATATTGAAAGATCAAAGAAAATTATCGAAGGTATGATTGCAAAAGGATTAACTATTCCTTGGGAAACAACAGTCAGGGCTAATTATATTAGAGAAGGAAGGATTGATGATCAGTTAATGGCAAAACTGAAAAGGTCAGGTTGTTATTTATTATCTTTTGGCGCGGAGTCAGGTAGTCCGATTATCTTAAAAAAAATTAAAAAAGATATTACACCGGCGGAAATTTTACATTCAGCTAAGATGTGTTTAAAATATGATATTATCCCGCAATATTCTTTTATGATTGGTTTGCCCGGTGAATCCAAAAAAGATATGAGAATGACCTTGGATTTGATTGACAAGTTGATTAAATTAGATAATAAAGTGCAGATTTTAGGCCCACAAGCTTTTCGGCCATATCCTGGATCAGAATTATATCAGGAATGTTTGGCCGCTGGCTGGAAAGCTCCACAAAACTCAGAAGCATGGGCGCACTTAGTAGAAAATGAATTAAGTTATTTAACTGTCCAAAATTTTCCTTGGGTCAAGCATAAAGATTTTGTGGAATCAATGGAGGCCTATGTTAGATTTGGCGCGCATAGTATCAGTAGCGCGATGGGCTCCAGCATTAAGGCGCAAAAATTGATTAAATTAGTTTTTGTGCTCTTATGCAAGTTGAGATGGAAATTAAAGTTTTTTGCTTTTCCATTAGAATTTAAACTAGCTAAGAAATTTGTCACCAAGTAGAGAATATGCCTAAGATTATTTTAGCGCAAATTAATTATAGTCAAGATCATTCAGAGAAGATTCTGCCAATGGGGATTTTATGCGTGGGCAGTGCTCTAAAAGAAGCAGGTTTTACGGTAGAGTTGATTAATATTACTGAAAAAGAAATTAATGACACGGCTGATTATATTGTTAAAGAAAAGCCGTTATATTTTGGTTTGTCGATCATGACCGGTATCCAAACTCAACACAGCGCCGAGTTATCACAAAGGATTAAAGCCAAAAGTTCCATTCCTGTTTTGTGGGGCGGTATCCATCCTTCACTTTTACCAGAACAATGTCTGCAGGAAGATTATATTGATTATGTTATTATTTCCGAGGGTGAAATCAGTGTGGTTGAGTTTACCCAGCGGATTGTAGATCAGAAAGAAATGGAAGGAGTGTTGGGCGTTGGTTATAAAAAGAATAATCAGCCGGTGATTAATCCTTGGCGGCCTTTTATAGAAAATCTTGATCAATACCGTTTAGATTTTTCTTTAATTGACATGTCTAAATTTATTTTCCCTTTAGGAAAGTATAAAAGGGCGATTGCTTATAAAAGTTCCCGCGGTTGTCCTTTTAATTGTGCTTTTTGTTATAATAATGCCTTTAATAAAAATAAATGGCGCACTTGGTCTATTGATGCGGTGGTTGAGGATATTAACTTTTTAAAAGAAAAATACAATATTGACGCCATTAAATTTTATGATGATAATTTTTTTGTTAATAAGTATCGGGCTCTGGAAATATTAGAACGCATTAATCTGCCTTCCCATCTGGAGATTAGGATTGATTCCATTAATGATGAGGTAGCGGCGAAATTAAAAGAGTATCGGGTGTTTGATATGCTTATTGGCGTTGAATCTGGCAGTAACCGTTTATTGAAGTTAATAGACAAAAAATTCACGACAGACAAAATAATTGAAGCAGTGAAAATCTTAAAAAAATACGATTTGCCGGCCAGCTATTCGGTGATTGTTGGACTGCCGACAGAGACCGAAGAAGAGTTTGAGTCAACTATTGATTTATTGTATCAAATCTATAAAATTCATCCGCAGGCCGTTTTTACCCTTGGGGCTTATTTGCCTTATCCTGGTTCAAAAATGTATGATTTTGCCATAGAAAGCGGTTTTCAGCCGCCAACCAGAACCGAGGATTGGGGCAAAATAGATCGTTTTCGCAAGAATTTTGAATCGCCTTGGACTGACGTTAAAAAGGTCTGGCGCATTCGGGAATATTTTAAATTTTTAAATTGGAGATTAGGTCCAGTGATCAGCTGGTTTGAGTGGAGGATCCGTCATCGTTTTTTTGGCTTAGCCCTTGATATTTACGCTGTGGAATATTTATCAGGCATCGCCATTGAGCAGAAAGGCGTTTTAGGTAAAGCTTTAAGAAAAATTTATAATCTTATTAGAAAAACATAATGGCTAGAGCAATTAACATTTTGACTGTTTCCTGGGATCCGACTTTGGCAATGAATCAGCCGGATTTTGGTGATGCGCAGATTCGCAATATAGAATATGGTAAATATGTTAACAGTATTCATTCTATTACTTATGCTAAGAAAAGTTTAAATTTAAAAAATAAAAAATTATCTCATAATGTTTTTGTTTATCCGACTAATTCGGCTAATCAGATAAATTTTTTGTGGGATGCCTGGAAGATTGCTAAGAATATTTGTTTACAAAATAAAATTGATTTAGTTTTGACGCAGGATCCTTTTTTGACAGGATTGGTTGGCACTTTGGTGAAGAAAAAATTTAATTGTCAGTTGTTAATCCATTTTCACGGAGATTTTTTTGACAACAAACTATGGCTGAGAGAAGATTGGTATAATCGCTTGTTATTGATTTTAGGCCAGAAGGTCGTTAGGCAAGCGGACGCTATTCGGGTAATGAGTCAAGGCATTAAGGATAAGCTAATTAATTTTGGCCTTAGAGAAAATAAAATTCGAGTAATCCCCACGCCCGTTGATTTACAGAAGTTTTCTTTACCTGTAGAAAAGAAACAAAGTAGAGATAAAAAAATTATTCTTTCGGTAGGACGATTGGTAATAGTTAAAAATATTCCTTTGTTAATAAAAGCAATAGAGATTGTTTATAAGAAAAGAAAGGATATCATACTTCGTATTGCTGGTGCGGGGCCTGAAAAAGATAAAATAAAAAAATTAACAGCTGGTTTAGATTATATAGAATTATTAGGAGCCAAAGATCATGATGATTTACCGAAAGAATATAGAAATTGTGATTTGTTTGTTTTGTCATCAGATTCTGAAAGTTTCGGCAAAGTATTAGTGGAGGCCAACGCCTGTGGCAAGCCGGTTGTGGCAACCGCCACCACCGGAGCCAAAGAAATAGTGCGAGATGGTTATAACGGCTGGCTGGTGCCGATCGGAGACGCTCAAGCTATGGCTGATAAAATTTTATATTTATTAAATTCTCCAACCGAAGCAGAGCGCCTAGGAGAAAACGGGCGTCAGTTAATGAGGGAAAAATTTAGTGATAATACAGAACAGATTGTTAAATTTTGGGAAGATATTATAGAGCAAAAATTACCAAGATGAAATTATTAATGATTACTAGAAGAGTAGATCAAGATGACGGTTTGGCCGGTTTTACTTATAATTGGATTAAAAAAATAGCCGCTAACTTGGATAAACTTTACGTTATTTGTTTGGAAAAAGGCAATGATAGCGGCTTGCCGGATAATATTAGAGTTTATTCTTTAGGTAAGGAAAAAGGTAAAAATCGTTGGCAAGAGTTTTGGCAGTTTCAGCGGTTAGCAGTCAGATTATTGCCAAAAGTGGATGGCGTTTTTGCCCATCAAAATCCGGAGTATGGCATTTTGATTGCCCCTTGGGCTAAAATTTTTAGAAAAAAATTAATAGCTTGGTATACACACAAGGGCGTTAACTGGAAGCTGCGGCTATTAAATATGCTTTCGGATGTAATGGTTACAGCATCTAAAGAAAGTTTCCGTTTGCCGAGCAAAAAATTAATCGTCATGCATCATGGTATTGATAGTGACATTTTTTATTTTAAAGAGACAATTAATAAAGAAAAATTAATTTTATTATCCGTCAGTCGGATTTCACCAACTAAAAATATTCAATTGATGATTGACTTAGTTCGTGAGTTAAGGCAAAAATTGTCCAAGCCAGTTTTATTAAAAATTGTGGGCGCGCCAAGTTTGGCTGGGGATAAAATTTATCTGGAGGAATTAAAGAAAAACGTGAAGAGTTTTAATCTAGAGGACAGTGTGGAATTTGTCGGCTCGGTTTCCAATGTTAATACCCCTAAGTTCTATCAGGAGGCAGATATTTTCTTAAATTTTAGCAAGACCGGCAGTTTAGATAAAAATGTTCTAGAAGCAATGAGTTGCGGAACTTTAGTAATATCTTCTAATGTTGCTTTTGAAGATATTTTAAACTCTCTGCATCCTTCATTATATATATACGACCATAAAGATATGGCGGATAAAGTGATCAAAGCTATCAATGAAAGTTCAGGGGGGTTATTACTGTCTTTAAGTCAATATATTCAGCATCATCAAAATTTGGAAGTATTATCTAAAGAAATTGTAGATTTATATAAAAAGTAAGATTTATGGCAAATATAAAATTTACCATTGATAAGGAAAAATTATCAACAAAACTTTTGCAAAGAATTCAGGAGATAGCGAGTTTGCCTGGCGTAGAAGAGCTCTTAGTTTTGCCTGATATACATTTAAAAAAAGAAGGAGCCAGAATGGGGTACAAAGGATATATCCCATCCAGTTTTGGTTCGCTAAGTAGAGATATTTTGTATCCCCAATTAAGCGCCGTTAATATTAATTGCGGAAAGTCTTTAATCAAAACAGAACTGAGTTATAGCACCGAGACCATAGATAAGCTGGAAAAAGCTTTATTAAATTTTAATAAAGGCCTTAGTAAAGGAATATTTTCTAAATTAAGACGTCCTTTGCCTAATAAATATTCTTTAAGTCGGAAGGAGTTTTATGAAGTGTGTCTGCAAGGGCCGGCATATTTGCAGAGTAAATTTAAACAATCAGTTGATAATATATTTAATGTAGATTCTCCCCAAGTAGCAAATATCAATAAAGATATTTTTGATTATTTTAATGATGATTGGAAAAATGGCCATCAATATTTAAGGAATAATATTGGGAGTTTTCTGCAAGGTAATCATTTTATTGAAGTTCAAGTTGCTGACGAGATTTTTGACCAAGAACAGGCCAGCAAATGGGGAGTTAAAGAAGGGCAGATTTTTATTCTTTATCATATGGGTCAAGGGGGCCCAAGCTCTGTGCTTAATTCAGAAATTTTAAATAAAATAGTTTATCGGTCAGAATTTATCGGCCTTAATCAAGGTAATAAATATTATAATATTTTTAGAGATACGCTTAAGGTTTTGATAAATTACGGTTTGGCTACTCGTTTGACTACTTTTATGTTGTTGCAGGATGTTTTGAATCAAATTACTGATCTAAATTATTTTTCGGATCACACTCATGATTTTGTCAAAGAAATAAAAAAAGAAGACAGTATTTATTTTCTTTATGCCAATAATGCTAATTTAGTCAAGGATGATCAGCCGGTGGTTTTGTCAGGGTTATATAATTTGAAAAGTTATGTTGGCCGAGGAATACCTAATAATGAGATATTAAAATTGTCTGACCATGGTTATGGAAAAGCCACTAGTAATTTTTCAACTACTGAATTGCAAAATAAAAATCAATACACTAATCATCAGGTTAGAAAAATAGCTTTAAAGAATGAGATTAATTTTTCAATTTTCCGGCACAAAGAATCAGTTAGTTTAAAGCAGAGTCAAGCAGCTGAATATGTCTGGACCGCTTTGGAGAAAAATAATATTTTGAAGAAAATTTTTAGTTTAACACCTATAATTAATTTTAGATATACAAAGTAATGGAATCAATTAAAGAGTTAAAAGAAATTTGCCAAGCTAGTAAAAGAAATAAACCACCCAAGTTTAGTATGGCAGGATATTTATTATATCGTGATATTTCTATTTACATTACAAAATTTTTTTTGTTAATTACTAATAAAAAAATAAACCCTAATTTTATTTCCGTCTTGAATATTATATTAATAATACTTGGAGGCCTAACGCTGCGCCACCATAGTTTTCGTATAAATATTTTAGCTTTCATTTTAATTATTCTGAGTATTCTTTTGGATAAGGTTGATGGGGAATTAGCTCGTTATCTAAAAAGAGACACCTTAAGGGGGGGATTATTAGAACAAGTTTACCATTTTGTTTTTATGCCGAGTATTTTAACTGGTCTGGGACTAAAATTATTTTTTACTTATCAAGACAATATTTATCTATTTTTAACTCTTTTAGTTGTAGTTTTAATTATTTTTAATACTATCAGCTCAACTTTTATCTATTTTATGTTGTTTTTCAAGAAGATAGAATGGGTTAGGCAATATCATAATCAGGAAAGGAAAATCACACCAGCTAATAGAGCATTATTAAAGCTATTAAAGATTCTTAAATTTTCAACTATCATCGCTAGAAATGATTTAATGATATTTATGTTTTTACTGGTTTACGTTGTTGATTTCTTTAATAGTAGTCATTTCTTAAAATGGTTTTTTATTATTTATATCACTTTGGTAGCTATCAGATTTTTACGAATAGTTGTAACTAAATATCTAAATGTAGATGAAGATGCACAAAAAATAATTAGTAAATTGTATAATTCTTTGTAAAATGTGCTCTATTAACGGTTTTAATTATAAAGATGAGGCCTTAATTCTAGATATGAATGAAATAATCTCATATCGTGGCCCGGACGATGCCGGGGTTTTTACTAGTAGTGATATTTCTTTAGGGCATAATCGTTTGAGCATTATTGATTTATCAAAAGAAGCAAACCAACCAATGTTTAGTTTTGATAAAAAACAGGGGATTGTTTTTAATGGAGAAATCTATAATTATCGTGAATTAAAAAAAGAATTAAAGGATATTTATCCGTTTAAGACGCAGAGCGACACGGAAGTTATTCTCGCTGCCTATAGAAAATGGGGCTATGATTGTGTAAATAAATTTAGTGGCATTTTTGCTCTAGCTATTTTGGATAACCAGAAACAAGAGTTGTTTATTGCTCGCGATCATTTAGGAGTTAAGCCAGTTTTCTATTATTTTGACGGTTCCAAATTTATTTTTTCCTCAGAGATTAAAGCGGTTTTAAAACATGATGTTAAAAGAGATCTCAATATTAATGCCCTAAATTTATATTTCAGGTTTTTGTATATTAATGGTCCGGAAACAATTTGGCAGAATATTTATAAATTACCACCGGCTAGTTATTTAGTCTTAAAAAATAATAAAATTAATATTCAAAAATATTGGCAAATAGAGGATTACGAAGATAGTTTTAATAGAGAGGAGTCAATTGATAAAATTAGAGAGACGCTAAAAGCCGCAGTTAAACGACAAATGATTGCCGATGTGCCGGTTGGCATGTTTTTATCAGGTGGCATTGACTCAACAGTAGTTTTGGGTTTGATGTCGGAATTTACTGATCAGCCAATTCAGACCTTTTCCGTTGGCTTTGATATAGACGTGGAACAGGATAAATTTAATAGTGATTATCTTTTGGCCCGTCAGACGGCTAAACATTATCAGACGGAGCATCATGAGCTGATTATTAAGTCGCAGGATGTTTTGGATAATTTAGAGGAGGTCATTTGGCATATGGATGATTTGGTAGCCAACCCTACCCAAATTTCAATTTTTCTTTTATCTAAGTTTACTAAACAAGAGGGCATCAAGGTTGTGCTTGGTGGTGATGGAGGTGATGAATTATTTGGTGGTTATGATCGTTATTATTATTATAATTTAATTCGTCGCTGGCAGAGGATGCCAAAAGTTCTGCGCCAGAATGGTTTAATTGAAAAAATTTTTGCTTTATCAGGCAAACAAAAGAATTATAATAAACTGAATTTAACTGCGCCACTTGATGTCTTTTGGTCTTGGCGAGCTCAAAAAGAAAAAATGGTTAGCCGGTTTCTTAATCCTCAAGTTAGTAATTTAACAGCCAATAAAGAATATATTGCTGATCATAATTTCAAAGGTAAACCAGATGATTTTTTGAAAAAATTAATGAAAGCAGATATAGACACTTGGCTGATTGACGAGTCTTTAGCTCAATCAGATAAAATGAGTATGGCTTGGGGAGTGGAACAAAGAGTGCCTATTTTAGATAAAGAGGTAGTTGAATTATCTATGAAGATTGCCAGTAAATATAAAATAAATAGTGCCGAACAAGGTAAATTAATTTTCAAACAAGCTTTGAAAGAATATATTCCTGATTTTGTGTATAATCAGAAGAAGAGAGGATTTTTTGCGCCAACCGCCAAGTGGTTAAGGACGGGCATGAAAAATATGGCCTATGAGGTTTTATCACCGGATTATAATCCAGAAACAAAAGAATTGTTTAATTTTGAGGCAATAAAAGTAATTTTGGATAATCATATTAGCCAAAAGGAATATGCCTTGAACACTGTTTGGTCTTTGATTAATTTTCAGATTTGGTATAAAAAGTATAAGATGTGAACCCCGTTAGAAATCACGGGGATAACCATCATTGACTATGGAAAAAATAAGAAGTAATAAAAGTGAAATTTCTAGCGCGGTGAAATTATTATACATAGCAAATTCAAGAATTCCCACAGAGAAGGCGCATGGTTTACAGATATTAAAAATGTGCCATCTTTTTGCTGTTCGAAATATTGATTTGACATTAATTTTGCCAAAAAGAAAAAATCCATCTTTTAGTAAAGAGAATATTTTTGATTATTATAAAATTGAAGAAAATTTTAAAATTAGAAAACTTTGGACGATTGATCCGCGTTTTCTTTTAAAATTTCCAGCGGGCACCTATATAAAGTTTCAATCCTTATTTTTTATTGTAAGATTATTTTTCTATTTTATTTTTTTGAAAAATAAGAAAGATAAAATATTTTATACACGAGATGAATATTTATTGCCGGTGTTGCAATTATTTTCCAGTAAAGTTTATTGGGAGTGTCATGATTTACCGCAACATCATAAGTATTATTTAAAATACTGGAAGAAGTGCGCGGGTATTATCACGATTAGTAATGGTTTAAAAAGTGAATTGATTAATTTAGGATTAAGTAGAGATAAAATAATTGTTGCTCCGGATGGAGTGGATTTAGAACTATTTTCAGGTGATCAAAAAAGTAAAGAAGAAATAAGAAGTTTATTAAAATTTCCACTAGATAAAAAAGTAATTCTTTATTCGGGACATTTATATGACTGGAAGGGCGCGCAGATTTTAGCGGACGCAGCAGGTTTTTTGTCAGAAAAGGAATTAATTATTTTTCTTGGAGGTACAGATGAAGATATTATAAAATTTAAGGAAAAAAATAATAAGCATAAAAATATTTTAATAGCTGGACGCAAGCCCCATGAGGAGGTGCCTTTATATTTGAGAGCGGCTGATATTTTGGTGTTGCCTAATTCTGCGAAAAATGATATTTCAAGATTATATACTTCACCTTTGAAGTTATTTGAATATATGGCGATGCAAAGACCAATTGTCAGCTCTGATTTGCCTAGCGCCAGAGAAGTTTTGGATTCAGAAAACTGTGTTTTCTTCCAACCGGATAATCCAAAAGATTTGGCTGAGAAAATTAAAGTAGTGCTCAATGATGACATGTTAAGTGAAAAAATAGCCAAGCAAGCTTATAATAAGGTGCAGAATTATACTTGGCAGAACAGAGTGGACAAGATAGTAGATTTTGTGTCATAATTGGTTGTCATATTTGTCTTTTGGGTTTATAATTGTTAATGTTTATATGAATTAAATAAATTAAAACATAAATTATGATAGATGGCGTACAAATAAAGAAAATAGTCAAATATTGTGATGACAGAGGATTTTTTGCTGAAATATTGGCCTCGGATGATCCATTTTTTTCTGTCATAAAACAAACTTCCTATACCGAGACGCATCCTGGTGTTATTAAGGCCTTTCATTATCATAAAAAGCAAGATGATATCTGGTTTGTTTCTCGAGGCATGGCCAAGGTTGTTTTATATGATTTGAGAGATAAATCAAAAACTAAAGGGGAGACACAGGTGATTTGCGCTGGAGAAGACAATCCGGTCTTAATCTATATACCCAAAGGGGTAGCGCATGGTTATAGTGTTTTAGGTAATAAGAAAGTTGGATTGTTTTATCATACCACCGAGCGTTATGACGCCGACAATCCTGATGAACATCGTATTCCTTATGATTCTAAGGAGATTGGTTTTGATTGGCAGGTTAAAAATAGATAATTAATTGAATAATTATGGATGATAATATTTTAGATAAAACTGTTATTACCGGTGCCAATGGCATGGTGGGGTCTTATGTGGATTTTGGTATCAAAGTAAATAAACGTTTGCTTGATGTGACTGATCTTATGGAGACAATGAAAATTATTGATCAATACCAACCAAGAGCAATTATACATTTAGCGGCTGAGACAGATGTTGATAGATGTGAAAGAGACCCTATGTATGCTTATTTTGTTAACGCAATCGGCACTTATAATGTGGCGGTAGCCGCTCAAAAAGTAGGAGCAAAGATGGTCTATGTTTCTACTTCAGCGGTATTTGACGGATTTAGCAAGGATCCTTATAGTGAGGATGATAAAACTAATCCACAGTATTTTTACGGACGGTCAAAATATATCGGAGAAGTTGTAGTGAGGGACATTTCAGATGATTATATTATTGCTCGAGTATGTGGAGTTTTTGGAGGTGGCCCCAAGAAAGATCAGAAATTTGTCAGTAAAATAATTAATCAGCTTAAGAAAAAAGATTGTCAGGAGATAAAAGCGATTAACGATTCATTTATCTCGCCGACATTTGGTAAAGATTTGATAAATCATTTAAAATACCTCATAAAAAAAGATGCTAAAGGAATTTTTCATCTTAGCAATAAAGGCGTATGTTCACGTTATGATATGGTAGTGAAAATTATTGAAGTGCTGGGGAAAGATGTCAAAGTAATGCCAGTGGATTCAAGTTATTTCAATTTACCAGCGCAAAGAGGTATGAACGAAAGTATGGTCTCAAAACGTTTTGATTTAGCCAGAGATTGGCAAAAAGCATTAGAAGAATATCTTAGAGAAGAGTGGCTTCCTACTTTAAAATTACTTAGATACTAGATAATTAACTATGAGGAATTATATACATAAGGATGATTGTAGAATATGTGGTTCAAAAGATTTAGTTAAAATTTTAGATTTAGGCCAGACACCATTGGCCAATGGTTTTCTGACAGCCGGATGATCCTGCAGATTTAGCCAAGCAGATTAAATTTCTATTAGATAATCCTAATCCTGATTTAAGAGAGAAATTATCTGATAAAGCTTATTCTAAAGTTCAAAAGTATACTTGGTTGGAGCGAGCCAAACAGATAATAGATTTTATAACCTGATGAGTTACAATAGATAAAAAGATTATGATAAAAATTCTAGTTATTACTCATGATATAAATAATAAATCCGGTTGGGGCAGATATTCTTCTTCAATTCTTAAGGAGTATCTTAAGTTTGGTCTGGTCTATAAAGTAGTGACGGAAAAAGGGAGCAATCAGAGCAATGAACTGAATATTTTATCTCCCACTATTTCCGTTTTTAAATTAATAAGTAATATTTTCAAAGTCAGAAAACTAGCCAAAGACTTTGATATTATTCATGCCTTTGATGGTTGGCCTTATGCCGTTTATGGTTACTTTTCCTCCTTAGGGAGGAATAAAAAATTATTTATTAGTGGTGTAGGCACTTATTCGGTGGATCCGTTTAACTTTAAATGCAAAAAATGGTTGATGAAAAAAGCATTCATCAGGGCAGAAAAAATTTTTTGCATTAGTGATTACACCAAAAAGAAAATATCAGAAAAGCTAAAACCATCTAATTTATTAACTGTCTTGTTGGGTGCCACGAGATTAAATTTATTGTCTGATGAAGAGGTAAGTAAATTTAAAATAGAATACAAGCTGAAAGACCATTATCCTGTATTTTTGACAGTCGGCGCCATCAAGAGCAGAAAAGGCCAGTATTATAGTTTACAAGCTATAACGCAATTAAAATCAAAATATCCTGATTTTAGATACTTTATCATCGGTTCTGATGCTGACAAAAAATATGTTGATAAGATAAAGAAATATTGCCATAACAATAAAATTTCTGATAATGTCATCATCATCAATAAAGCGAGCGACAAGGTTTTATCTTTTTTTTATCAAAGATCTGATGTTTTTATTATGACTTCAGTTAATAACGGTGATTATTTTGAAGGATTCGGCTTGGTCTTTTTGGAGGCTGCAACTTTTGGTTTACCAGTCATTGGCAGTAAAAATTGTGGGATAGAAGACGCTTTGCAGAATGGCTATAACGGATATCTGGCCGAGCAGAGACAACCTAATGATATCTATGATAAAATTATAAAAGTGTTAGCATCAGATCAAGAGCAGTGGAAACATCATTCTCAAGAATTTGCCAGTAGATTTTCTTGGTATAAGACAGTTAGTAAATATTATGAATACTATAGTCAGAAAAATTAAAATTTTTTTAATGATGATGAAGTAAAAAACTATATTTGGAATAAGAGGGGGGGGGGGGGGGGGGGATAATAAAAGGAATAAAAATTCAATTTTAATATGATACCGTCTAATATAATTATATGTATCATGAAACAAAATAATCTATGCCAGAAAAATTTAATATAGATACTACTCAATTTACTGGTGGGGAAAAAGAAAAAATAAAGACTTGGGATAGCTTTGCTAAGAGGCATATGAAAGAAATGAGAGTTATTAAAAAGGCCGGACTCTTAGGAAAAGATAATAAGGATTGGCGTAATGTTACAGAACATCTTATGGTGGTTAGTTCTTTAGCCGGATTTTTAGCAGAAAAATTAAAAACAGCTGGCCAAGACATTGATCCAGAACTAGTTGAGTCAGCTGCTATTTTACATGATGTCAGTAAAAGGATAGATATAGAAAGGGATGTTAGATACGATACTGAAAAAAAAGAGGGTCGACTTACAATTTTACTAGAACAGGCTGGTTATTCAGAACAATTCATACAAACTGCTTCATATGCAGGTCGAGTACCTGAAATTTATATTGAAGATAATGAGGCACGAAGTAAAGCAATTGATGAGATACCCCTAGAACAACTTATAATAGCCTATTCTGATGCTAGAGTAAGAAATGTTAATGTAGTTTCTCTTGAAGAAGCACGAGACAAAAATAAAGCAAAGGTTCCTAAAGATCAGAAATTTTATGATAAATGGCATAGATATTATAAGGAAGTAGAGGAATATCTTTTTGAAAAAACGGACGGTAAACTTAAATTAGATAACATTGACAATGAAGAATGTTCAAATTATTTAAGATCTATTGAACGTCCATGATTCAATATGATTATTAGAGCCAAAAATGATAAAATATATTCAATTTAGCAAGGTTGGATATATTTTTTATCCACATTGACACTTATTGACACCATTTGATACTTCAGTGTATTATATTATTATGGATAATAGAGAAATAAGACCAAACATTGTTTACACTACCAGTGAGGCACAAGAGCTGTTAAAAATAAGTAACAGCACTATTAAGCGCATGTTAAAAAAGGGACTTATTAGGGCTAACAAAGTTGGCGGACAATATAGAATTTTGGGTAAGGAAATATTACGTTTGATATCCCCTAAAGCAGAAAAAAAGGCGACTAAATATTATTTGACAGCCAAGAAAAAAGTAGTGAATAAAATTAATAAATGGTAATCAAATATTTTATAATTATCAATGAGAAATAATAGAGTAACTACAATTCTAAAATTATCAAAAGAAGCGTTTGGAAAATATAAATCACAAATCATAATTTTAGTAATATTGGGCTTTATAGCAAGTTTGTTGGAAGGTATTGGAATTAATACTTTAATTCCTTTATTTTCTTTTATCTTAAAGGATCAATCTGGCGATAATTTGATATCTAGAATTATTGGTAATTTTTTCTCGTTTATTCATATTACCCCAAGTGTAATATGGCTACTAATATTTATTAGTATTTTGTTTTTTTTAAAAACAGTTGCAACAGTTATTTTTAATTATATTAAGATAAAAATAACTTCGGATTATGAAGAAAAAACCAGGGGCTTATTATTAGATAAAACTCTTAAGGCCGACTGGCCATATTTATTAAAGCAAAAGTTAGGCTATCTAGAAACTGTCATAATGACAGATGTGCGTGCCAGTGCGGTTTTATTAAGACAAATTAGTGCCGCTATAATGCAAATAACTAGTTTATTGATTTATACTTTAGTAGCAATAAACATTTCTATGACTATTACTGCACTGGTTTTCGCCATAGGAATGTTACTGTTTCTTTTTTTAAAACCGATAATTTATAAGATTAAAGTATCTTCTAGAAAGATGTCAGATAGTAATAAGGAGATAGCGCATTATGTTAATGAGAATATTATGGGGATTAAAACAGTCAAAGGAATGTCTGTTGAGAATAAAGTATTGTTAAAGGGGCAAGATTATTTTAATAAGTTAAAAAAAATATCAATAAAAATTCTTTTATTGCAGGCCATCTCATATTCTCTTATTCAACCTGTTAGTATAATTTTTATTTGTTTAATCTTTGCTTTTTTCTATAAATCACCCGATTTTAATTTTGCGTCTCTAGCGGCAATAATATATTTAATAGAAAGAATTTTTGTATATTTTCAGCAATTACAAAGCAATTTAAATACTATTAATGAATTTGTTCCATATTTGAATAGTGTATTAAGTTACGAACAAAAAGCTGTCGCTAACAAAGAAATTAATAAGGGATCAGCTCCCTTTTTGTTTAATAAAAATTTAGAATTTAAAAATATAAATTTTTATTATGAGCATCATAAAAAAATATTGTCTAATATTAATTTTGGAGTCAAGAAAGGGGAGATGATTGGTATTATAGGTCCTTCGGGAGTTGGAAAGACCACGTTAATTGATTTGATTTTGCGTTTATTTAATCCTAAGGATGGACAAATTTTGTTGGACGGAAAAAATATTAATTCCATTAGTTTAGATGATTGGCGAAAGAACATTGGTTATGTTTCTCAAGATATATTTTTAATAAACGATACAATTGCCAATAATATTAAATTTTATGATAACTCCATTAGTGATCAAGAAGTAGAACAAGCTGCTAAGATGGCTAGTATCTATAATTTTATTCAAGGTTATCCTGATAAGTTTGATACTATAATTGGCGAGCGCGGTATTTTACTTTCAGCTGGACAGCGTCAAAGAGTTGTTATTGCGCGTATTTTGGTTAAAAATCCACAATTATTGATTTTTGATGAAGCAACGAGCGCTTTGGATGTTGAATCGGAAAAAGAAATACAAGAAGTTATTAATCATCTTAAAGGTTATATGACAGTTCTAGTGATTGCGCATAGATTATCAACGATAACTGATGCGGATAGATTGATTGTTTTAAGTGGAGGTAAAATTATTGAACAAGGAAGGCCAAAGGCATTATTAAAAAATAAAAATTCTTATTTTTTTAAAATATATAATTTAAGAAATAATTAGTTTGTATGCGTATACTTTTGAGTTGGACACAATGTGGGCCAGAAATAGAAGAATTACTATTAGAATTAAAAAGAAATTCTCATAAGGTTGTTTATTGGCTAGGGTTTTCTGGGGGAGTAGAAAAGAAATATCCTGAAATTATTTTTCATAATCATCCAGATGCTTGGGTCGCTAAACCAGCGCCGGGTGTTGATACATCGCAATTTCCAGCGCCGGGTGTTGATTTAATAGAGAAATTATATCATGATGAATCTTTAATTTTAACCATGATGAATAGAAAGTGTCATGGCATGCAGAGGGTTGATGAACGCAAACATTTATATTACAACCTTTTACAATATTGGAATGGCGTTCTTAAAAAATATAAACCAGATGCTATTGTTTATGCCTTTCCACCTCATTCATCGCATGATTATGTGATTTATTCCTTAGCAAAATTATTCAGAATAAAAACACTAATGTTCGAATCAACATGGCAGTTTGGTAAAACTATCATGTACGAAGACTTTCGTAAGGGTAGTCAGGTCTTATGTAAGGAAATAGAGAGTAATAGAGGTAAACATTTTTCCATCGAAGATCTTAGTAATGATTTACGAGAACACTATATTCAAGGTGTGGATAAGAATCGCGATGCGACGCCAATATATATGAAAGAAGGAAGGAGGCAGTATACTGGGGTCAATTTATTTTTAACTAAATTAAAAATTACAGGTAAGCATATTAAGCGGGGGAAGATTTTGAAATCGGCCATGGGGCATCTTAATAAGAGATTAAAACAAAATACCAAAAAAGAATATCTTAAATTTCAATGTGTTCCGGATTTATCCAAAAAATTTATTTACGTACCACTGCAATATCAGCCCGAATATACAACTAGCCCTATGGGCGATGTATTTGTTGATCAAATTCTTATGTTAGAGGTTTTGAGTAGCGCCTTGCCTGATGATTGGGTTATATATACAAAGGAACACCCTGCTCAATGGTGGTTTCATGGAATAAATTATGCAGATGGTCGCTATCCAGGTTATTATACAAAGATTTTAAAATTAAAGAATGTGTCTTTAATCCCAGTTTCGACTAGTACCTTTGATCTTATCTATAAAGCACAAGCGGTGGCTACAGTTACTGGGACAGCTGGCTGGGAAGCATTATTAAATTCTAAGCCACCTCTTATCTTCGGACTTCCCTGGTATAGAGATTGTCCTGGTGTTTTTAGAGTGAATAATGTTGAAAGTTGTAAGGTGGCTTTTAATAGAATTAAAAATGGTTTTCGTATAAATCAGCAGGATATTATTAATTATTTGAAAAGCGTCGATAATATTAATTTTGATGCTTTTATTATCAATCCCACTGATTTACCAACAAAAATTAGTAGACAAGAGAGTATGTCTAATATGACCAAGAGAGTAATTGAGGCATTAAAATAGTAATCTTAAATTTTAATAAAATAATAATAAATTATAATTTTAAATTTATGTTAGACAATAAAACCGTTTTAGTCACCGGTGGAACCGGATCTTTTGGCAAAAGCTTTACAAAATTTTTACTTGATAATTATCAACTAAAGAAATTAATCGTCTTCAGCCGTGATGAATTAAAGCAGTCAGAAATGAAAAAAGAAATATCTGATGATAGGTTAAGATTTTTTCTTGGTGATGTGCGAGATTTACAGAGATTGCAACGGGCTTTTCGTGGGGTTGATATTATTATTCATGCAGCGGCTTTAAAACAAATTCCAACATTAGAATATAATCCATTTGAGGCAGTAAAAACGAATATTCTAGGCAGCCAGAACGTTATTGATGCCGCTATTGATCAGCAAGTTAAGAGAGTGGTATTAATTTCGACTGATAAAGCTGCTCAGCCGGTCAATTTATACGGGTCGACCAAACTTTGTGCAGAAAAATTATTTAGCAGTGGTAATTCTTACGCCACTGATAAAACTAAGTTTAGTTGTGTTAGATACGGCAACGTTATAGGCAGTCGGGGAAGTATTGTGGAACATCTTTTGAAGAAATCAAGTCTTGAAAAGGTATATATAACTGATGAAAGGATGACTAGATTTTGGATAACCTTAGAGCAAGCTTTTAGATTAGTGTTATTTACTCTAGAGAATATGCAGGGAGGAGAAATTTTTATACCAAAAATTCCGAGTATGAAACTAGTTGATTTAGTTAACGCCCTAGCGCCTAACGTCCCTAGGGAAATCATTGGCATCAGGCCTGGTGAAAAATTACACGAAACACTGGTAACTAAAGAAGAAACCAGACATACAGTAGAGTTAGATAAATATTTTGTTGTTTTGTCCGAGTCTTATAATAAGGAAGAACATTTTAAAAAGTTTTTAGATATGGGGAAGAAGATGGAGTCTAACATTGGTTTTGTTAGCGACACAAATAAAGAGTGGATGACAGCAAAAGATTTAAAGAAATTATTATTAAAGTAAAGTGTATGAGTAAATTTTCTAAAAATATTCCCATTGCTCATAAATTTATTGGTGAAGGTCACTCTACCTTAATTATAGCTGATATTGGAGCAAATTTTGATGGTAGTTTAGAAAAAGCTAAAAAGTTAGCCTTGGCTGCTAAAAAATCTGGTGCTGATGTAGTAAAGTTTCAGACTTTTTCGGCTGATACGATTGTTTCTGGGCCAAGTTTTTCCAAAATGAAGTTAAAGGGAGTGCATGGAACATGGGATAAGCCTATTGATGAAGTTTTTAAGGAAGCTGAATTTCCAAGAGAATGGCATAGAGAACTTTTTGATTATTGTCAGCAAATAGGTGTCTTGTTTACTTCTGCTCCTTATGATTTTGCAGCTGTAGATCTTTTGGATGAGTTAGGAGTTGATTTTTTTAAGATTGGTTCAGGAGATATCACTTGGCATGAAATATTAAAATACATTGCTAAGAAAAATAAACCAATAATGCTGTCAACTGGAGATAGCACCCTCGCTGAAATAGATGAGGCGGTTAAAATTATCAAATCAACAGGCAATAATGATTTAGTGCTTTTGCAGTGCATTACTAATTATCCATCAAAAGTTGAGAGTGCTAATATTAATGTATTAAAAACGTATCAAAACACTTTTGATGTTATGACTGGTTATTCTGATCATTCCCCTGGCAGTTTAGTGGTTTTAGGAGCAGTCGCCTTAGGAGCAAGGGTGATTGAAAAACATTTTACTTTGAGCAATAAAGACAATGGACCAGATCATCCTCATTCAATGGAAGCACAAAAATTCAAAAAAATGGTTGAGCAAATAAGATTATTAGAGAAAGCCCTTGGCAGTACCGTGAAAGATGTGGTTGAAGAAGAAGCAGAAACGGTAATTGTTCAACGTCGTTCATTGCACGCCAAGAAAGACATTAATAAAGGCGAAGTTATTAAAGATGATGATATTATTGAATTAAGACCAGCGGTAGGTATTCTTCCAAAACATAAGGATACTATAGTTGGACGCAGAGCTAAGAATGATATTAAAGCCAGAGAAGCAATATATTGGGGAGATCTTAATTAGATAATTAAAATAATTATGAAATTTAACGAGGTAGCATTAATAGCCATCACTAGTAATGACATTGTTAAAAAATCAGATGCTGTTATTTGGTTAGAAGGAGATGGTTATAATCGATTCAAACAGACCTTAAAAATATTTCAAGATGGCTTAGCAAAAAATATTGTTGTCTCAGGCGGGTGCACTAGTGTACCGCAGTTTACTATTCCTGCTGGTCTATTAGCTAAAAAATTATTAAAAGCAGGTGTACCAAAAAATAAAATTGTTATAGAAGATAATTCTCAGAACACCTATGATCAGGGGGTGGAGGTGATGAAGATAGTAAGGAATAAAAAGTGGAAAAAAATAATTTTGGTTGCTTCACATTTTCATCAAGATAGAGCATTTCTTACATTTTTACAAGCAATGAAGCAGGCAAGATTAAAAATACAAATATTTAATGCGCCTGCTCGCGACCTTTCCTGGTTTGAACAAACTAGTTATTCTAATCTAACTCGCTTGCAACTTTTAGGGGTGGAGTTGGCAAAAATAAAACAATATAGAAAAAAGGGCCATCTGGTTAGTATTAGAGCAGCAGTGGATTATCAAAGTTGGAAAGAGAAACAAAAGTAGTTAAATATGGATTTTCAACAAATAAAAAAAATAATGGGCTCGGATTTTATTGGGCCGGAAGAGCTTAAGACGATAAGTTCCGAGTTTAAAATATCTAATACGTTTAACTTTAGATCATCAATACCAAAAGTTCCTTTTAGCGTGGATTATCTAGAGCAAATTAATATTAAACATGATTATATTTTGATTCTAGGAATGCCCGAAAGCTCAGATGGACAAAAATTAACAATCAACAAACTGCGATCAATTTTTGGTTGGCAGCCTGATAAATCAGAGCCCTGTTTTTATAGTCAGGACTGGTATTTGAATGAGAAATTCGCTAATGATCAAGTTTTAGATTTTAAATGGTATTTAATTAAAAAAAATGTTACAGAAGATAGTCGTGGTAAAAGTCCTGAAACAATACACAATGATTTAAAAATGAAGGAAGGTTTCCCTTCAGCCATTTTAGCAGCTTTTACTTTCTTTTCTTATTATTTATTAAATAAGGGTCAGATTTTATGGGCGCACGATTTTATTTGGTGTTCTGACAAGGACCACAATGGTGATAGGGTTTATATAGGACGTTATGTAGATCCAGAAAAAATTAATAAAAATGGATTTAATATCCATCGCCATCTGGTTATTAGATCTTGTTATGGTCTAGCCCCACAAATATTATGATAGTAGCAATTATTCAAGCTAGGATGAGTGCGGAAAGGTTGCCTAATAAAGTAATAGCTGATATTGCTGGCAAACCAATGATTTGGCATGTAGTAAATAGGGTCAAAAGCACTAGTAAAATTGATAAAGTAATATTAGCCACTAGTGACAAGCTGATAGATCAGAAGTTAGTTGAAGTCGCGTCTCAAATAGGCATTGATGTTTATACGGGAAGCGAATCAGATGTTTTAGATAGATATTATCAAGCAGCAAAGAAATATAAAACTGATATCATTGTAAGGATCACAGGCGACTGTCCTTTGATAGATCCAAATATCATAGATAAAACAATAGAATATTTCTTAAAAAATAATTTTGATTATGTTAGCACAGCTCATACTAATAAATCAATGGATTCAGCATATCCTGATGGTTTAGACACGGAAGTATTTAATTTTAGTTCTTTAGAAAAAGCATGGAAAGAAGCAAAGTTAAAATCCGAGAGAGAACATGTGACGCCTTATATTTGGAATAATTCTCAAATCTTTAAAATTAATACTTTTCAGGGAGATGATTGTGATCAGGATTATTCTCAAATGCGTTGGACAGTTGATGAAGAACGCGATTTAAAATTTGTCAGAGAAGTGTATAAGAATTTATACAAAGATAGAAATATTTTTTTCATGAAAGATATACTTAATTTATTAAAAGATTATCCGGAGTTGCTAGAAATCAATAGTGACATAAAAAGAGATGATGGTTATTTTAAATCCTTGAAAGAAGAGGAGCAATTAGCAATTAGAAGTTTGATGCAGCATCAGGATTTCTCTAGTGTACACAAGGTAAGCGAGCCGGTTGATAAAATAAGCTTGCCCTCCGTAGATCAAATAAATAAAATCAGCATTTTCGGTTTAGGCTACGTTGGTTGTGTTTCCGCTGCCTGTTTAGCAAAGAATAATTTTGAAATTATCGGTGTTGATGTTAATCCTATTAAAATCGGAGCCATTAATCAAGGAGTTGCCCCATTAATAGAAACAGAATTAGGTCCTTTAATAAAAAGCGCTGTCGAGTGCGGAAGATTAAAAGCCACCGATGATGTTGATTTTGCAATAATCAATACGGCTATTAGCGTGATTTGCGTGGGTACGCCATCTTTAGCTAATGGCAGCATTGATTATACAAGTATTGAAAAAGCTATTACGACAATAGCAAAAGCTTTATTGGTAAAGAATTCGGAACATACTATTATAATTAGGAGTACTATTTTACCAGGGACAATTGATTCAATAATTAAGCCAATGTTATTAAAAATATGTGGAGAAAAAGTATTCAAGAATATTAAATTATGTCATAATCCGGAGTTTTTAAGAGAGGGTTCAGCTATTTTTGATTTTTATAATCCCCCTAAAATAATTATTGGAGCAGAAGATGAAAAGGATGGCAAATTTTTGATGGATTTATTGTATAATAATGTTTCTGGCGAGAAAATGGTTACTGACATTAAAACAGCAGAGACTGTTAAATATGTTGATAATGTTTTTCATGCTCTTAAGGTTTCATTTGCTAATGAAATTGATACATTCTGTAAGTCAGCTGGTGTTAATTCTCATAAAGTTATGGAGATATTTTGCAAAGATAGAAAATTAAATTTATCACCGTATTATTTAAAGCCAGGCAAACCCTTTGGTGGTTCATGTCTTCCTAAAGATTTGAATGCTTTTGTTAACAGAGCTAAAAAGAGAGATTTAGAATTGCCGGTGATATTTAATATTTTAAATAGCAACAACATGCATATAAAGAATATTTTAAAGACTATTTTATCTTTTAATAAAAAGAAAATTGGGATAATTGGTTTATCGTTTAAAGAAAATACAGATGATTTAAGAAACAGCCCCATGATAGATATAGTAGAGCATTTAATAGGCAAAGGGATTGAAGTGTCAATATTTGATAAAAATATTTATATGGCAAGAATATTTGGAGCTAATAAAAACTATATTATAAATCATATTCCACATATATCTTCATTATTGACGGATAACTTGAAAGAGCTTGTCAAATTTTCAGAGATAATTGTTATAGCTAATAAAGAGGAAAAATTATTGAGTTCATCAGATTCTTTATTTAGAAATAAAATAGTCATTGATTTAAGTCATTAATATGGAAGAAATAAAAAAATTCCTTCAAGATAAAAAAAATGATATTGGCCACGGTGAGCAGGGATTTAGTAGTTTGTTAATGGAAAAATCAATGCGTTGCGTGGAAATTCCTTGGGTTATTTTACGGGTTTTAAAAGATAAACATGAAAAAGTATTAGATCTAAGTACAACATTTTTTGATCGGAAATATTTTAAAGTTTTTTTTGAATCACTCATACTTTCCACTGAAGATTTTTATTCTATAGATATTATTCCATTCAATTATAAAAGATTTGCAGATTTTGTAGAGACAGATTTGTTGAAAGAAAAGATTAAATTTCAAAAAGCTGATGCCCGCAATATACCATATCCGGATAATTTTTTTAACCAAATTATGTGCATATCCACCATTGAGCATATTGGCTTTGATAAGGTTAATTTAGCGGGAGGGAGGTCTTCATTTGATCGTTCTAAAGATTTACCTGATTTTTTTCCATCTCTTGAAACATGGACTGAAGATTTTAAGGTAATGAAAGAAATGATTAGAGTTTTAAAACCAGGAGGCAAACTATTATTAACAGTTCCTTTTGGAGGAGAAAAAATAATTACTGAAAAAGATAGTTTAGGGTTGTATGCTTTGGAGCTGCGATATGACAATAAACGTTTAAACAAATTGTTAGATTTTCCTAATATTAAAATTGAAGAAAAAAAGATTTTTGTTTATGATAATAATTATGGATGGAATGATGGAACATCATCTGATTCAATTCCCCAACAACTATCTGTATGCTGTCTGGAAATCAAAAAAACTATATAAAAATTATGCCTAGAGTCAAGAAAATTTTATTAATAAATCCATTTATTATAGAGACCAATTCTTATAATTACGAGACGGTAATATCTGGTGGTCAGTTTGCAGAGTCACCACTGGGTCTTGGTTATATTTCTTCTTATCTGCAAAGTAAGATTAATGATGTAGAGATTGAAATTTTTGATGCTAATTTAATGGCTATGAAGCATTTTATTTCTAAGGGGAAGGTTGATATGTCTGCAGCTTGGGGTTTATTAAAAGATAAAATAGAAGAAGTTTCCCCAGATATTATAGGAGTGAGTTCTTTGTTTCATTCTACATCACATATTGTTCATCAAACATGTACACTTATAAAGAAAATATCACCAGACATAATCACTGTCATAGGCGGCAGTTATCCTACAATTTCTTATTCAGATGCTTTAAAAGATAATAATATAGATTATGCAATAATTGGAGAAGGTGAGATTTGTTTTATGGATTTAATTCTTTTTTTAAATAAAGAAAAAGGAGTAGAAAATTTGCATGGAATAGCTTATAGAGATGATAAAAATATTATATTTAAAGAAAATAAATTTTTAATCAAAAATTTAGACGAGTTGCCTTTTCCTGACAGAACTAACATATCGCCGGATGACTATATTATGCCCAATGATTTTTCAGAATATGGAAATTTAAGCAGAAATTTTCTCTTTCGTGTTTTAGGTCGTAACAATGCTAAAATAGGCATTATGACTGCTTCTCGAGGCTGTCCATATTCTTGTTCTTTTTGTTCAGCAAAACACATTTGGGGTAGATCAATACGTTATCGTAATTCCAAAAATGTGGTAGATGAGATAGAATTACTTATTAAGGAATATGGTGTTAATGCAATAGTTTTTAATGATGATAATTTTACAGTTAGCACCAAAAAAGCTGTGGCTATTATGGATGAAATAATCAAAAGAGGTTTGAATATTCGCTGGGGAGTTGGAGGAGGTTTAGGTGTAAATTTTCTAGATGAAGAAATAATAAAAAAGATGTATGATAGTGGCATAGCTATCTTTAATCTTGCTTTTGAATCTGGCAGCCAGAAAACACTTAAAGAAATTGGCAAAGTGTTAAATTTAGAGATATCAAAAAATGTTGTTAGAAGAATAAGAAAATTAGGCAAGGGTTATATTATTGGTTTTTTTATTTCGGGTTTTCATTTTGAAACTAAAAAAGAAGTTGAAGAAACTTTGGAGTTTGCTCGATCTTTAGATCTAGATTGGGCTTTAATTAGGAATTATCAAGCAATTCCTGGGTCAAGAATATTTGAAGAGTGTCTCCAGAAAGGATATATTGTGGCTGATAGTATAAGATATGGGTATCCCTTGGTTACAAGTAATGTAGATTGGCCAAATTTTTCTAAAGAATATATTTTGGAAAAAAATTATTTAGCCAATCTCGAGGTCAATTTTATAAATTCCAGAAATTTAAATTCTGATAGAGTAGATCAGGCAATTAGAGATTTTAAAGGAGTGATTGAATTAGCACCAGATCATGCGATTGCTTATTATGTTCTCGGCAAAGCGTATGAAATCAAAGGGGATTTATTAAAGGTTAAAGATAATTGGCATAAAGCTCAAGATATATTAAAGACAAGTGAGACTTCTAGAAGTTATTTTAAGCATTTTAAAATTGATATAAACAAGGAATTGAATTTGTTGGAAGGGGGGGCTCTTTAATGGCCAGAATTGCTTTTCTTCAGCATATCTTGTTAGAAAATTTAGGCGTCATGGCCATATCTTCAGTTTTGAAGGAGCATGGTCATGTAGTTGATGTTTTTTGTTTAGAGGAAGAAGATAGTTTTTACGAATCAGTAATGAATTTTAAGCCCGATATAGTTGCTTGTAGTTTATGTATCGGAGAGCAGGAAGATGTTCTTGCAATTTTGAGAGAGATAAAGAAGATAAATAAAGATATTTTAACTTTAATTGGCGGGGCATTTACTTTAGTTTTTCCGGAAATAGTTAATGAGGATTGTATAGATTTAATGTGTGTGGGTGACGGCGAGTTAGCTTGTCTAGAAATTTTAAATCGACTAGACAAGAAAGAAAATTTTTTCAATATTCCAGGAATTTGGTTTAAGAAAAATGGACAAGTGGAAAAAAATACAGCCATAGCATATGTTAATAATATAGAACATTTACCTTCTTTTGATAGAGATATTTATTTTAAGAAATATGAGAAATTAAGAAAGTTAGAGACAAAACCGTTCATTTTATCACGAGGTTGCCCTTTTCGATGTTCCTATTGCTATACTAATTGGATAAATCAATTTTATAGGGATGGAGGCGGGACTCATTTTCGCTTATATTCGCCTCAAAAGCTCATAGCGGAGCTATTATATGTTAAAGATAAATATGGTTTGAAATGGGCTAGGTTTCAAGATGCAACTTTTAATGTAAAATTAGAACAAGTAAGAGAGTTTTTGAAATTGTACATAGAAAAAAAATTGCCAGGATTTATAATTTATGCCAGAGTTGAAGATATTAGTGAAGAATATATTGCTCTTTTAAAAAAAGCTGGTTGCGATAAGCTTGTTATTGGTATCCAAACTGGCAATGAAACTTTAAGAAAAGAGCTATTAAATCGTAACATGAGCAATAAGCAAATAATAGCAGCTTGTCAACTGTTAAAAAAATATCAAATTAGAATAGGCGCAGATATTATATTTGGCTGGCCAGGAGAAACTATGGATAATGCTTATGAGACTATAAATTTATGTAGGCAGCTTGATTTAGATGATATTAACTCTAATGTCTTGGTACCTTATCCTAAAACTCAGATAGGGAATTATTGCCTTGATAATAATTATCTTAAAGATATAATTACCTACAAAAATGCTGGTTCAACCGCCGATAGCAATAATTCGCTTATAAAACAGGATAATATAAGACAATTAATAAATTTAGATAAATTATGTTATCTTTTAATTCGTTTCCCGAATTTGAAATGGCTAGTAAATTTATTGATTAAATTGCCGCCAAATAGAATTTTTTTAATAATCAAAGACGTGCCATCTATTAGAAGGAATTTAAAATATGAAGTGAAAAACACTAAAGATAGCTTTATTTATATTATGCATTATTTAAAATTAGTCATGAAAAGATAATATGGAAGATGAATTATTAGATCTATCGGTGGTTGTTTGTTCGTATAATTGTGAGGAGATAATAGAAGGATGCTTAAGCTCGGTTAAAGAAAATAATCCTAAAGAAATAATTTTAGTCGACGCTGGTTCAACTGATAAAACAACAGAGATAGCCAGACCTTTTGTAGATAAAATTGTTAATGATAGCCGAAAAGGGCTTGGCAATGCACGAAACATAGGATTAGATGCAGCCGAATGTAAATACATCGTTTTTGTTGGCGCTGACAATATAATGCCCCAGGGATCTTTAATAAAGATGATAGAGTATCTAGAGAAGTATAAGTGTGCGATAGTTTCTGCTATAACAATGTTAAGTGAAACAGATTCTTATCTTGGTTGGGCTCAGAATATTTACAGAGAAAAATATAAGCCGGGTTATAAGAATGTAGTTGGCACGCCAACTCTCTTTCTAAGAGAGGTATTAAAAAAGTATAGATATGATACTTTTATGACTAATAGTGATGATACAGATCTTTGTACTAGAATGGCTAAAGATGGTCATAAATTTGCCATTTCTGAGGCTATTTGTTATGAAAAGGGTTTTGCTTCAATAGGAGCAATTATAGATCGTTGGATTCGTTATGGTCGTGGCGACTGTTTATTTTATAAGAAATACGCTAAGAATTGGAGCATTAGTAGAAAATTAAAATCTTATTGTCATCCATTTATGACCGATTTTATTACACCATTTAAAAGTTCGGGTTTTGTTAAAGATATCGCCATTCTTCCATTTTTAATATTAATAACATATTTAAGATATTATAGTTGGTTAAAAACAGCTTTATTTTTCAAAAAAAGAAAATTAACATCAAGATAATTATTAATAAACTAATAATAAAATTATGAGGTATTGTACAAAATGTGTTGTACCTGAAACAAGGCCAGGTATAAATTTCGATGACAGGGGTGTTTGTAACTTTTGTCGTTATTATGAATCCTTGGATAAGATAGACTGGGAGGGAAGGAGGAAACAGCTTATAGACATAGCTCAGGAAGCTAAAAACAAAGGGGCTCAATATGATTGTGTGGTTGGAGTGAGTGGTGGCAAAGACAGTACTTATATGGCGCTTTATGCCAGAGATGTACTTGGTCTTAATGTTCTGCTGGCCAACATGGTTCCTGACGGTATCACTGAAATAGGCAGACATAATATCAATAATTTACAAAAAATGGGCTTTGATTGTTTTATGTTTAGACCTAATCCTAAGGTCTGTCAAAAAGTGGCTAAAATGGCTTTTTATACTTGGGGGAACCCTGTTAAGCCTTCGGAATATGCTTTATATGCAACGCCGGTGAGAGCAGCTATTATGTATAAAGTTCCCTTAGTTATTTTTGATATTGAAACTACGACTTTAGATGATGACACTGAAGACAAAAATGGTGGTGATGCATCAAGAATTAATGAACAAAATACTTTAGGTTTTTCGGGTGACTCATCCCATCTTCTTTGTGATGGTGTGACAGCTAAAGATCTAATCCCTTATCATTATCCATCTCAAGAGGAGATAAGACAATCAGGAGTCAAAATGATATATCTTGGCTATTATAAGAGATGGTCGCCACATGAGCATGCAATGTTTGCCATTAATAGAGGTCTACATATTAGAACCGATGATGCTTTGGAGTTGGGACGTTATACAAAATATCACGCCCTTGATGATGATACGGGAATTATGAATCAGATGTTAAAACATATGAAACTTGGTTATGGTTTTGCCACCGATGAAGCTTGCGCTGATATCTGGGCTGGTAGAATAACCAGAGAAGAGGGCGTCAAACTCGTTAGGGAATATGATGGTAAATGTGGCGTGAAATTTATCAAACAGTTTTGTGATTATATCGGTATCACTTTAGATAAATTCTGGAATGTAGCTGAAAAATTTAGGGGACCAATGTGGAAAAAGAATAAAATAGGGGAGTGGATATTGAAAGATCCAATCAAATAGCTCGATAAATATTAATTTATTAGTAATGAAGGAAAATGATATCAGGGCGGATAATTTTCGTGCCGAGGGTAGGAGATTATACAAATTAGATCAGGATAGGGTATTGTCAAAGAAAGATCAATTTGTAGAGATAAATTGTCCTGCCTGTGGCAAGAAAGAGTACAATTTTTTTTATAAAAGAGACGGCTTTATTTTTGTACAATGTAATATTTGCGAAACAGTTTTTGTAAATCCTCGACCGACGCAGCAAATAGTCTTTGAACATTATAAAACTTCTTTAGCTGAAAAATTTTGGAACGAAAACGTTTATCCTCAATCAGAGGCAGCTAGAATAAAGCATATTATTATGCCACGGGTGAAGGAAATTATTAAATTTTGTGAAAAATATAAAATTCCTACTGAATCATTCATGGATGTTGGGGCTGGTTGTGGCACTTTTTGTGAGCAGATAAAAAAGACAGGAAAATTTAAACAAGTAATTGCTGTTGAGCCAGACCCAAGTCCAGCAGAGTCTTGTCGTCAGAAAGGTTTGCAGGTCGTAGAGGGTTTTATTGAAAATGTGAATATTAATAAAGTTAATGTGGCGACAAGTATTGAGTCCATAGAGCATGTGTTTAATCCAATTGAGTATCTTAAGAGCATATCAGATAAATTAAATGACGGTGGATTATTATTTTTAACAACCCCAAATATTAAAGGTTTTGATTTATTAGTTTTAGGAGAGCATTCTGATAATACAACTGCTCCAGATCATTTGAATTATTTTCATCCAGAATCCATTTCTTTATTATTAGAAACCAACGGTTTTGAAGTTTTGGAGATTAAAACTCCTGGTAAATTAGATGCTGAGTTAGTTAGAAACAAAGTAAGAGAGGGGGTTATTTCACTTGATAAACAAGCATTTTTCAAGCGGGTCTTAATTGATGAATGGGAAAAATACTCAGATTCTTTTCAGAAGTGGTTAGCAGATAATGGTTTATCATCTCATATGGTGGTGATTGCTATAAAAGGGGCACGATAATCAATCAACAATTTTAATAACTTTAAAGGATTATGAGACATTTAATTTCTCTTAAAGAGCAAAGCAAGGAAGATATTTTATCTATATTAACTTTAGCACAAAAATTAAAAAAGCAAAGAAAGAAAAATTATTTGCCAGATTATTTACATAATCAAACCTTACTCATGTTATTTCAAAAAACATCTACAAGAACTCGATTGTCTTATGAGACAGCCATGACCGAACTAGGTGGTCACGCTATTTTTATAGATATACGAACAACTCAGTTTTCTATAACAGATTTCAATGATGAAATAAAATCAATGATGAATTTTGGCGATATTTTAATGTTTCGTGCCGTGAATACAGATGATATCTTGAGTGCTGCTAAGCATAATCAAATTCCAGTTATTGATGGATGTAGTGAAAAATATCATCCTTCCCAAGCCTTGAGTGATATATTAACTATGGCAGAGCATTCCAAGGGGTAGATAAAATTAAAAGAGTAGCTTGGTTAGGGATTGAAAATAATGTATCAAATACTTTAATGTTAGCCTGTGTAAAATTAGGCATTCAATTTATAATTGTTTCCCCTAAAGCAGATAAAAGCAGCATTGATGCAAAGCTTAATAAACAAGCTGAATCAACTGGGTTAGTTATTAGAACACTAGATTTACAAGAGGCATTAAAAGATGTTAATTATATACATACAGATACTTGGATGAATATGGAATTTTTTACTGATGGTAAAGTTAATAGGATATGAAATTTCTCGTGATGCAATTAATCACGATAATTCTATTATTTTTAATCAATCTGAAAATAGATTACATATACAAAAAGCTATACTTTTATGGTTATTGCAGAAAGAAAAAAATATATAATAAATTTTAATAATTTAAAATAACATTATGAAAATTTTATCTTTTAAACCAAGCATACCACCTTATTTTGGAACTCACGATGGGGCGGTAATTTTATTGGAAGATAACAAAATTATATCAATTTTAGAAGAGGAAAGATTTACTAGGGTTAAGCACGCAGAAGGACAATTTCCTATTAATGCTATTAGTATAACACTTAATATGAATAATTTAACTTTATCTGATATAGATTATATCACCATTCCTTTTGAACCCACACAATGGCCTTTTGTAAAACAAAAAGGATTAAAACATAGCGAGGTGATATTAGAGGCAAAAGATATTATATATGATCAACTTAAATTAAAATTTGGTAATTTAAAAATGCCACCAATTACATTTTATAATCATCACTTATCACACGCCGCATCAGCTTACTATTTGAGTGGGTTTGATGAATCATTGGTTATTACAGTAGATGGAGCTGGCGAAAAAGAATCTTCCGTTATTTTTAAAGGAGTGGAGGGTAAGCTCAAAGAAATTAAAGTATTTGATTGGCCTAATTCGATTGGAGAAATATATACCGATATAACAGGATTCCTAGGTTTTAAACCAATAAGTGGTGAAGGTCAAACTATGGGACTATCTGCTTATGGAAATTATGATAAAAAAATAAAAAAGTTATTTGATAAAAAAATAATGAAACTTAGAAGAAGTGGTTATCAAATAAGACACAAGAAATTAGCATCGTCTTGGAAAGATAGATTCAATTATATTAAAGCTACATTTGCAATTGATATTTTAGAAGAAAAAAAAGAGAAAATTTTGATAAGAAATATGTTGATCTTGCTTATGCGGTCCAGGATTTAGTTGAAGAAGTATTATTGATTCTAATAAAAATAGGGAAAAGGAAATTTAAAAGTAATAATTTATGTCTAGCTGGTGGCGTGGCGATGAACTGCGTTATGAATAGTAAAATCTTAGAGTCAGGGTTGATTCAAGATATTTTTATCCAGCCTTTAGCTGGAGATAATGGTAGTATGATTGGTTCAGCAATGTTGAAATATGTTGAAAAAACTGGGAGGAATGATTTTGAAGAGATGCGCCATCTATATTATGGCACTAAATATAGTAATAGTTATATAGAAAAAATGCTAAAATCTAAGGGTCTAAGATTTGAATATCTTAAAGAACCATATAAGCAAGCAGCAAAGTTAATCGCTGAGGATAAAGTTATTGGTTGGTTTAATGGCAAAATGGAAGCTGGTGCAAGAGCTTTAGGGAACAGAAGTATCTTATCAAACCCAACAAAAAAGAAAAACAAAGAAAGAATGAATACAATAAAATATAGAGAACAGTGGCGGCCACTTGCTGTATCAATTTTAGATGAATATAAACATAAATATCTCCAGGGCTATATTCCCAATTGTGCCGATTTTATGATTATTGCTAGATATATACAAAATAATATGCAAGATAAAATTCCGGCGGCTTTACATGTTGATAATTCAACGCGACCACAAGTTGTAAAAAAAGATGTTAATGAATCATATTACAATTTAATAAAAGAATTTTACAAAATTACAGGGATCCCTCTTGTTATGAATACATCAATGAATGGTAGGGGAGAACCTATTGTGGAGAATCCTGAGCAGGCATTAAATCTTTTTAACAATACTGAGCTAGATGCTTTATTTTTAGAAAATTATTTTATACTTAAAACAAACAGCTATGAAGTCAACAAAAGGTGTTCTATTATGGAACGAAGCAAAGAAAATTATTCCAGGTGGAACACAATTACTATCAAAACGTTCAGAGATGTTTTTGCCAGAACATTGGCCTTCTTATTTTAAAAAAGCGGAAGGCGTTAAAGTTTGGGATTTAGATGGCAATGAATATATTGATACTTATGCTAGCGTCGGTGCTTGTATATTGGGTTATGCCGATCCAGATGTCAATGAAGCAGTAGAAAAAGTAATTAGATCAGGTTCTATCTGTACACTCAATTCTCCTGAAGATGTAGAATTGGCGAAGTTGCTATGTAAATTGCATCCTTGGGCCGAGATGGTTAGATATACCAGAGGTGGCGGAGAAGCAATGGCAGTAGCTGTCAGAATCGCTCGGGCATATTCAGGGAAAGATAAGATTGCTTTTTGTGGCTATCATGGTTGGCATGATTGGTATTTAGCTGCTAATTTATTTAACGATAAACATCTGGATGGGCATTTATTAGCAGGATTAGAGCCAAGGGGCGTGCCAAGAGGGCTGGCTGGCACAGCGATCCCTTTTCACTATAATAAAATAAAGGAGTTAGAGGATATTGTTTTAAAAAACAATGATATTGGCGCAATTGTTATGGAGCCTTTAAGGAATGATGAGCCAGAGGATGATTTTTTAAAAAAAATAAGAAATCTGGCTGATAAAATTGGAGCGGTTCTCATTTTTGATGAAGTAACCATTGCTTGGCGTCTTAATGTTGGGGGTGCTCATCTAAAATACGACGTAAATCCTGACATAGCTGTTTTTGCTAAGGGAATGAGCAATGGTTTCCCAATGGCGGCTATTATTGGCAATAGGAATGTTATGCAAGCGGCTCAAACTTCATTTATTAGCAGTTCTTATTGGACAGAGAGGGTTGGCCCAATGGCGGCTATAACGACCATTAAGAAGATGATAGACAAAGATGTCCCTAAACAGCTTGATAAAATTGGACGCTTAATAATAAAAGGATTAAAGACATCAGCTGAAAATAGCGGTTTGAAACTTAAGATTAGTGGATTACCGCCATTGATTCATCTTTTTTTTGATTATGGTAAAGATAGTCAAGCTATTCGTACCTTATTTACTCAAGAAATGCTTAAAAGAGGCGTTTTGGCTTCGGCTACTATATATGTTAGTTATAGCCTCACAGAAGATTATGCCAAATTATATGTGAAGGCAGCAGAAAAGGTTTGTAATTTATTAGAGCAAGCGGTTGTATCACATAAACTTTATGATTTATTAGAAGGGCCAGTGGTGCATTCTAGTTTCGAGAGATTGTCTTAATAATCATAGGTTGATTAATTAAGTGAAAATATAGCAAAAGACATTATTGAGTTATATAAAACTAATATATATGTCTAATAATATGTTTAAAATTTTTTTATACAAAATTAAACGGGATTTTTCGTCATTATTTAATTATCCAAGGTGTGATTTAAATAACGGCACAGCCGTTGATTATAATAAATATTGGAAATTAAAAAGAAAAGGGTCGGTTTCTGTTTTGTCTGGTTGGCAAAAACAAAGGCTAAAATATATTTTAGATATGTTAGAGCCAAATTCAGAAGTTCTAGATATAGGTTGTGGAGATGGTGGAATCTTAAAATATTTAAAGGAGAAGATGAGTATAAATGGAATTGGTGTTGATATTAGTAGTGAAATTTTAGTTAAAGCTAAACAGGAAGGTATCAAAACAATAACTATGGATATCAATAATTTTGATAATTTAAAGAATTTGCCGGAGGTGGATTATATATTGGGGTTAGAGATTATTGAACACATGTCTAACTCAGAGGAATTCGTTTTAAATATAAAAAGTAAAGCTAGGAAAGCACTGATTTTCTCTATACCCAACACAGGTTACTATATTCATCGTTTGAGGTTGTTATGCGGCCGTTTTCCTGTGCAGTGGATGGCTCATCCTGGAGAGCATTTGCGTTTTTGGACAGCAGAGGATGTTAGATGGTGGAGCAAGGCTTTAAATTTAAAATTGGACAAGATTATAATTTACGAAGGGCTTCCGATTTTAAATAAAATATTCCCTAAATTATTTGGTAAAGGTATTATTATCAAAATAATTGTATAGTTATATAGGCCAATTATTGGGAGTTATAAGCTTATTTGCAATTAAAATAACTCTTATGCCTTAAATTTTGAAACATTATATTTTATAATAGTCTTTATACCAATTCATAAATTTATTAATTCCTTTTTTTATAGGTGTAGTGGGTTGATAGTTAAGTTTTTCTTTGCTGCTGGTTATATCCGCAAAAGTTTTAGGCACGTCACCGGGTTGGATCGGTAAATATTCTTTTTGGGCTTTTTGGTTTAATTCATTTTCAATGTGTTGGATGAAATCTTCAAGTTTGACCGGTTGATTATTGCCTAGATTGAATATTTCATAGGGATAAGAATATTCTAAGCTGGAAACAACCCCATCAATAATATCATCAATATAAGTAAAGTCTCTTTCCATTTTGCCGAAGTTAAATACTTTAATTGGTTGATTCTCTAGAATAGCTTTGGTAAATAGAAATAAAGCCATATCTGGACGGCCATAAGGGCCATAGACTGTAAAAAATCGTAGACCGGTGCAATTCATGTCATAAAGATGATGGTAAGTATGAGCTAGGAGTTCATTAGATTTTTTAGTGGCTGCGTATAATGATATTGGATGATCAATCCTATCATCTACAGAAAAAGGAACCTTTTTATTATTACCGTAAACAGAACTACTGGAAGCATAGATGAAGTCTTTGATGCCGGCATTTTTAGCTTCGTCAATAATATGATGAAAGCCGACTAAGTTGGATTGAATATAGGCGTAGGGGTTAATTAAGCTGTATCTTACCCCAGCTTGAGCGGCTAGATGGCAAACCTTATCAATTTTATTTTCTTGAAAAATTTTCTTGACAAAATTTAAATCAGTTAGGTCGCCTCTATATAACTTAAAGTTATCAAACTTTTCCAGGATTTTATTTCGAGATTCTTTCAGTTGGGGATCATAATAATTATTGAAATTGTCTAGTCCGATTATTTTGACACCTTCTTCTAAAAGTCTCTTAGATAAATGAAAACCAATGAAACCGGCGCTGCCGGTTACAAGAATAGTCTTATTTTTTAGGTTTGATTTTTTATTTTTCATAGGGTTAAAAGTTTTATCTGCCTAGATTAATACTAAAAATAGCGTTAATAGTTTTTAAAATAATGGAAATATCTAAGGAGATTGACTGATTTTTTATATAGAACAGATCATATTGCAGTTTTTCATGGGCATCTTCAATTGAAGATCCATAGGGGAAATTGATTTGCGCCCAGCCGGTTAAGCCAGGTTTGACCAGATGCCTTTCGTTATAAAAAGGCACCTTTTTTTTGAGTTGCTCTACAAATTTAGGCCTTTCCGGTCTTGGCCCGACAAAACTCATATTGCCTCTGAAGATATTCCAAAATTGGGGTATTTCATCCAGCCGAGTTTTACGAATAAATTTGCCTATGCGGGTGATCCGATTATCGTTTTTTTGGGCCCAGATTTCTTGAGTAGTTTCTGCATTGTGAACCATAGAACGAAATTTATAGACCGTGATTTTTTTGCCGTTTAACCCTACTCGTTCCTGTTTATAAATTAAAGGACCCTTTGATTCTGATTTAATTAATAGAGCGAGGATAGGCATAATAATTAATGATATTAAGCCAAAAATAACAGAGCAAACTATATCGATGGTTCTTTTAGTAGCTTTAAATAATTCATTATTTTTTCTGGTGATATTTTCTAGAAACCAGTTGCGCTCCAAAGCAGTAACCAGTATTTTTCCAGTAACTTTTTCATAAAAGTCGGTGAGGTTCAGATATTGTATTTTTAAATCAATAGTTTCAAATAAATACCGAGCCACTTCGGGACTGTATTTCGGGTTATTAACGCTGACCACAGTGTTAATTTTGTGGGTGACTAGTTGATTTTTTAAATCAGAGATATCTTTACTAATAGAGATAATGTGAAATTTTTCAGGGATCAAAGAATAATCGGGATTGATGATTAGTTTTAAATTATAACCCAGGTGCGGTTTAGTAATGATTTCTTCAGCTAAGAGTAGTGACCCTTCATTAATCCCGATAATAGCTAGATTGTCTCTGAGGGTAGCGCTGGAAATAAGTTCGTAAAATAATCTGCGCCAGACAAGGAAAAGTATTGTAAAAATAATTAACAGGACAACTAAAACTGTTTGCGGTTTTAAGGTGGTGAAGTTACCTAAGATTACATAAAAAACTAAGACGGCTAGCAGAGCATTGATTAGCAAATTTTGAATTAAATTTCCATAAAATTTAAAATCATTTCTAACTTTACGTATTTCATATAAGCCATTAATAAAAAAAACAACAATCCAAAGAGCAAAGATTATAGAAAAAGGCCAGAAATGTCTCATCCATAAATCTTTGTTGATCTGGCCATAGCGCAGCCATAAAGTTAGAGCTAAACTCGCATAGAGTAAAACAATGTCAATGATAAATAGGGTAATTTTTTTCATTTGCTTGAATTAAATAGTATTTTATATTATAATATAAATAACCTTAACTGTCAAATTTTTATTATTTATTTAGTTTATTTATGGATTATCTTTTTATTGCCTTTATTTATTAACAATGCGTGTTTTATCTCAATTAAACAGACTGGATAATTGCCTATTATTATTAATTAAAATCGGGCTGTTATTGGTTCTATTTTTGCCTTTAGTGGTGATTGATGGTTTTTATTTTCCTTTCATCGTTCCAAGAAATTTATTTTTTCGTTTAATTATAGATATTATTTTTGGTCTTTATTTTTATTTAATTCTAACTAACAAAAGTTTTCGTCCAAAATTTAATAAAGCTTTTATTTTTATATTTTTATTTGTCATCGGGTTAACAGTTTCCAGTCTTCTGGGAATGAATTTTTCTTTTAGTTTCTGGAGCAATTTTGAAAGAATGGATGGATTGGTGAATTGGTATCATTTGTTAATGTATATTTTTGTTTTGTTGGGAGTTGTTAATAGCACTAAATCTTGGCGGCAGCTTCTCAATATTTCTCTGATTGCCGCCTGGCTGGTCGCTTTAGTTGCTTTAGGGCAGCAATTTAATTTAAATTTTATTTTACCATCATATGGTGGAGGCAGATTAACTTCCACTTTAGGTAATGCGGCTTATGTTGGGTCATATATGTTCCTTCAGACAGTAGTGGCAGTTTATCTCTTATTTAATAGATTAAGGTTAAAAGGTTGGTCTTTTTTGAATTTTTGGTATATTCTAAGCGTCGGTTTATTTATTTTTATTTTAATAGTCACTCAAACTAGAGGGGCATTTTTAGGTCTAGCATTTTTTATATTCTTATTAATAATATTCTATCTTTGGTTTAAAAGAAGGGAAAGAAAGGCAGGGTATTATTTTGCTCTAGGGATTTTGTTGGCTAGCTTTTTACTGTTGGGATTATTATGGCAACAAAAAGATAGCGCCTGGGTAGACAGAATTCATCTGGCTTATAAATTAACCCACATTTCTTTAAATGATATTACCACTCAATCCCGTTTAACTATCTGGCGTAATAGCTGGCGAGGTGTTCAGGAGAGGCCTTTATTGGGTTGGGGTGAAGAAAATTTTCATTATGTTTTTAATGGTTATTTTCCCATAGAAATTTTTCGTGATGAAAGTTCGGAATTATGGTTTGATCGGCCTCATAATATTTTAGTTCAGCATTTGGTGCAAGGGGGTATTGTCGGATTTTTTTTGTATCTGTCAGTGTTTGTTTTCTTGATATTTTATTTATATCAAAAATATAAACAGGATAATGATTGGTTTTTTAGTTTTTTTTGGATCGCTTTCCTGATAAGTTTTCTGTTTCATGATTTTTTTATTTTTGATAATTTAAATACTAACCTTATCTTGTATCTGATCCTTTCTTTTTTATTTATGGTCGGTGTTAAGCAACAAAAGAGAGATCATATTCCTTTTAAAAGAGGACACGGAGTTCATGCTTTACTGAGTTTAATGATTATCATTAGTTTTTCTTTAACTTTTTTCTGGAATCCACTGGGAAGCAATTTATTATTAACTAAATCATTTAGAAATATTAGCTTAGCTCGGGATCAGCAAAGTTTTGATCAAGCCCTGGAGGAGTGGCAGCGGTCCTTTACTTTAAGTAGTTTAGGCGAGAAAGAGAAAGTGGAGGTTTTATTGCAAATGATGCTAAACGTATCCACTAATCCTTATCTTGATGATCAAAGTAAAACTAAGTTGTTTGTCTTGGTGGAGGGTTATCTAGAAGAGGAGAGTAAAAGGCATCCCTACGACGTTAGGTTAAACATGATGCTGTCCAGTTTTTATAGTGATTTTGCGACAATTGATCAGGAGTTTATTTTAAAAAATCTTGATTTATTAAATAAATTAAAAAATCAAGCTCCCCAGAGGCCGGATATTTATTTACAATTAACTAGAACCTATTTAATCTTCGGTGATATTCAGGCGGCTGAGGAGAACGCTATAGAATTAAAAAATCTAGCTCCTTGGGCTAAACCGGTCTATTGGAATCTGTTCCAGGTTTATTTGATTAGTGGCGATTTGTCAGGTATGGAGGAGAATCTAAATAAGATTAGGGAAATTAATTTTTCAGAAAGAAAGCAGGCCTTGACGGATGATGAGTATCAACATCTCCAACAATTTGCCAGGCAATTAGAGGAGAATAATCAGTCTGCTTTGGCGGAGATGATTAATAGTTTTATAAGATAGTTTTATTCTAATTATCTCGTCCAGTCGTTCTAGTCTATTTTGGCTAGACGATTTTGTTTTTAGGGCTAGAATATGTTATAATTTAGGAGATAAAAAGTTATAATTTTGGCAGTGAAGTTAGCCGAAACAAAAATTTATCTGCAGTTTATTTTTTGGTTTATTGGCGTTTCATTCTTACCAATCGCCATTTTATTTATTATTTTTTACGCTTTTAAACCGGAAATGAATACCATTGATACTTCAGGATTGCAAAGAGCGGTTTTGTTGGGCATCTTTATATCATTGGCCTTTGTTTTAATTTTGTCGCTGATAGCCACTAAATATTTAGCTGGGCTGATTACCAAACCTATTCATATTTCGGTGCAAGAGTTATCCAGAGTAGTTAAGTCTTTATCTAAATCGATTCAGGATTTATTAGAAATTAGTAAAGATAATAGTCAAGTAGCCCAATTTCTGTTGGCTAGTAGTCGTCAACAGCAAAAAGGATTAAAGTCTGGCAATCAGGCAGTAGAAGAGATGGTGCAATCCCTTAATCAAATTACTCAAAAGACAAAAGCATCTGCCCAAGATGCTGTTAGAATTGACAAATTAGCTAGCCAAGGCGGAGATCAAGCTAAGTTGTCTCTAGATAGTTTGGTGGTTCTGAAGCATTTAGCCACTGAAAACCAGAAATTAACCCAGGCTTTAGGTGAATATGCCACGCAAGTGCAAAATATTGCCAAACGAGCGGAAGCTCTGACTGAAACAGCTAATTTTTTAAGTCTTAATGTTTCTATTGAGGCCAATAAAACTTCTTTTAGCGAAGCATTTTCGGATTTAGTTTTACAGATTAGAGAGTTGAATATTAATACGGAACAGGCAGCGACCAGCATTCAGACACTAGCTAAAGATATGCAGAGGCAAATCCAGCAGTCTAAGCAAACAGTTATTTTTGAACAGGAAGAGACAAGTAAAAGTATTAATATTATCACTCAAGCAATTAAATTTTTAGGTCGTATAATTAATAATGTCAGTAGCATATCGCAGAGCATTAAAGTAATTAGTAAAGAAACAGAGGAGACCGACAATGAAGCTAGTAAAATTAATTCCATGATCGGCGATTTAAACAATGAAGCTAAATCTCTGGTTAAACAGACAAATGATATCACTAAGATTATTGATCAACAATCAGCCGTTACTAGAAACCTGAACAGATCATCAAGATCTTTGAATAAAGTAACTGGCACTTTAAATAGTTTAGTCGGCAAAACTTAAAATGGCTGTTAAATCAGAAAAATTTGTTTTATTCATGATCGAGCAAAAGCTATGGGCTTTGCCGCTTTTGCCAGGTACTCAATTTATCGACGGTGGCAATATTACTCCAATACCAAAGGTTAATATTAATATTGTTGGCTTGATTTATAATAAAGGTAGAATAGTGACGGTCTTGAATACATTTAAAATATTACAGAAAGTCTTTCCCAAAAATAAAATCAAAGAGAGTCAGGAAGATAAGCAATGTCTACTCTTTGACTTTCAAAATGATACTTATGCTTTATTGGCTACAAAAGGAGGTGAAACAGTGACTGTTAAGGGAGTTTTAACTGATAAATCTCAGGTATATTTCAAGAAGTATATTAAAGTAGGGCAAAATAAAGTTTATATTTTATATCCAGAAGAAATCTGGAAAATAGTTGATATTTATGATTAGTGAGAAGTATAAAGATTTTTACGTAGCGACAGCGAGTAAGCAATTAAAGAAGCTGGCTGACTTATTTATTTCCTTGGAAAAAGAGACGCAAAATAGAGATATAATTGAAGACATTTTGCGTTTGATCCATTCTATGAAAGGAGCTTCTGCTACGATGGGTTATAAAAAGACAGTAATTTTGCTTCATTCTATTGAAGATGTGTTCAGCGCCGCTTATCGTCAAGAATTATCGGTTAATCAGAAAATCATGGATACTTTTTTTGATTATTTAGAGGTTTTGCAGTCTAATTTTAAGTCTATAAAAAATAAAGGCCAAGAGATTAATTTAACTAAATATAGCAGTTTTTTAAATAGGTTTTTGAAACAGGTAGAAAAAAAATCTAAAGGGTCCCGCCAAGGTGCTGGTTCCAAAAAATCCAGCATGTCTTATAGCTGGTATACACCAACTGAAATCACATTATCCACCTATAATTTGAATACCCTGCATAACTTATTAGATGATTTATTAATCAATATTATGGGAGCTAAGGGCTTAGCTAAAGAAATTGGTGATACCAAAATTTTGAGTTCATATATGGAGATTGATAGGATTGTTATCAATTTAAAGCGAGAGTTGGAGAAAATGAGAATAGTATCTTTATCGCAGATATTTTCTTCTTTGCCTTATTTGGTGAGGGATATTGCCAATAAGGAAGGCAAAAATGTGGAATTGGTGATTAGAGATAATGACCTGTCTCTAGATAAGGCGATTATTGATGAATTAGTGGAGATTGTCATTCAATTATTAACCAATGCAGTGGTGCACGGCATTAGCTCTCAACAGAAAGATGGACGCATTATAATTGAAGCTTCTTTGCAAAATGATCAGATCCAAGTGGAGGTTTCTGATAATGGTCGAGGGATTGATTGGAAGAAAATAACAGAGATGGCTGTAGCCAAGAAGATTATTACGCGTTCTGGTCTTAAGAAATTAAGCGACAGCGAGATTAGAAATTTAATTTTCACTCCCCGTGTTTCCAGTGATAAAAATATCGGCTTGAGCGCTGGGCGTGGTATAGGTTTGAGTGTAGTTAAACAAAAAGTGAAAGAGTTGGATGGAGAAGTAAAATTTGAAACCAGCCGAAACAAAGGAACTAAGTTTATTATTGATTTCCCCCTACCTTTATCTGTTTTTAGAAGTCTGTGTTTTCATTTCGGCGATTTTATTCTGGCGCTTCCTTTATCCTGTATTGACAAAATAGTCAAGTTAAAGAAAGTGACAGATTTGTCTAAGGATAAATTTTTTACTTACCAGAAGTCAAAGTATAAATTAATACCGTTTTTTAAATTTTTTATGGAGAAAGATTTTTCTGCTTTATGCAAATATGTGGCTTTAATGAAAGGCGACCGTCAGCATGACCAATGGTCTTTGCCTATTTATAGCAACATCAAGGAAAGTGAATTGGTGATGAAGAGAACGCCTCAGGTCTTAAGAGGTAATAAATATATTAAAGGAGTGGCCGTTTCGTCCAAGGGCCAGCCAGTTTTAGTTTTAGATATAAGTAAATTAGCTTAGTAATTTTATGAGTGAAGAAGAAAAGAAAGCCAAAATTTTATTTATTGACGATGATAACTTTTTAAGGAAAGTTTATAAATCAGAATTATCGGAGCATAATTATGAGGTGGTTTTGGCTGCTAATGGCGATGAGGGGCTGGCTAAAGCCAATACCGAGGACCCTGACTTAATCATTTTAGATATGATTATGCCGAAGAAAAATGGTTTTGAGGTATTAATTGAATTGCAGGGCAATGCGAAAACTAAAAATATTCCAGTGATAATTTTATCTAATTTAGGTCAGGATGATGATGTGAAAAAAGGATTAGATTTAGGGGCAGTTGATTATTTAGTTAAGGATAATATAACTTTAGTGGATATTGTCAATAAAGTCAGTCAATATTTAAATTCAAAAACTAAAAGTAAGAAAGCAAGAAATAATGGTGTAGAATCATTTCCTAAAACATAATTATTAATTTATAAAATATGCCAGCGATTACAGATTCAAAGGTTCATAAGATAATTAGTAAAATTGGCTTAATTAAGCCAGATGTTTTAGATACAGCTTTAAAGGCGGCTCAAGAACAGGATAAAGATTTTGTCACTTTGTTGATTGAGCAGAATCTAATTAAACCAGAAGAAATAGGTCAGGTTATTGCTAATGATTTGCATATTAAATTTGTTAATCTCAATAAAGAGAAGATTAAACCAGAAGTATTAACTTTGATTCCTGAAATTGTATCTCGCAAACAGAAAATCATTGCTTTTAAGAGGGATAAAGATGGCTTAAAGGTGGCGATGAGTGATCCCTTCAATTATGCTATGGTTAAATCTTTAGAAAAGAAAGTGGGCGATCAAGTTATTCCTTATTATGCCACCAACTATGATATTGCCAATGCCTTTGCTCTTTATCGTAAATCTATCCAACAGGAATATGCTGTTAACATTCAAAAACATGCTATTGAGGCCCAAGGTTCGCAGGCAGAAGATATTTCAGTAGTGCGGCTAGTTGATGATCTTTTAAGCTATGCTTATACCAATCATGCTTCAGATATTCATATTGAGCCAGGCAGTAAAGATGTTAAGGTTAGATTTCGAATCGACGGTATTTTGTATGATATCCTGTCGCTGTCAAAAAATATTTTAAATTTGGTGGTGGCCAGAATTAAAATTATGGCTAAGTTGAGGACTGATGAAAGTCGCAGTGCCCAAGGCGGTAAAATTATTACCACCATTGAAGATGATAAATTAGATATTAGAGTTTCAATTATACCGATTACTCAAGGAGAAAAAGTAGTGATGCGTTTATTGTCCTCCAAAGGTAAAGAGTTCAATCTAGAAGATTTGGGTATGAATGCCGAGCATTTTGAGATTGTTAAAAAAGCCGCTCGGAAACCATACGGCATGATTTTAGTAACTGGTCCGACTGGCTCTGGTAAAACAACCACCCTTTATGCAGTGTTGAAACTTTTAAACAGACGTGATGTTAATATTTGTACTATTGAGGATCCAGTAGAATATGATTTAGAGGGAGTTAATCAGATACAAGTCAACCCTCAAACCAATTTAACTTTTGCCGATGGTTTGCGGTCGCTTTTGCGTCAAGATCCGGACATTATGATGGTCGGTGAGATTAGAGACAAGGAAACAGCCGGTATTGCCGTTAATTCAGCAATGACTGGTCATTTAGTCTTATCAACCTTACACACTAACGATGCAGCGACAACTTTGCCACGCTTGATTGATATGGATATTGAACCGTTTTTAGTGGCTTCAACAGTCAATATTATTATTGCCCAGCGTTTGGTGAGGAAAATATGCATGAAGTGCATTCTTAGTTATACTTTAACAGAAAAAGAAGTTAATGACTTAAAAAAACAAGTTGAGGTTGATAAATTTTTAAATACTAAAGAAATAAAAGAAATTCGTCTTTACAAAGGCCGTGGCTGTGACAGTTGTAATGGCAGTGGTTATGCTGGGCGAAGTGGTATTTTTGAAATTTTAGAAATAACTAGTGATATTAAAGAATTAATTTTAAATAGAGCTGATTCTGACCAAATTAAAGCCAAGGCCATCGAACAAGGTATGATCACTATGATGGAAGATGGATTTAGTAAGGCAGTTTCAGGGCAAACCAGTTTAGAAGAAATATTTAGGATTACTAAACAATAAGATATGCTATTTAATTATGAACTAACAAATAATAAAGGCAAAATCAGCAAAGGAAAAATAGAAGCGGCTGATTTGCGGGAAGCCCGTAATAAACTAAGTTTAAAAGACGGCATTGTTATTTCTTTAGAATCAGCCGAAGGAAGAAAAAAAGGCAAATTTAAAGTCAAAGGGGGCATTACTTTTGGCCACGTCAGCTTGTTGGATAAAGTGATTTTTACCAACCATCTCCACATAATGATTAAAGCCGGCATGTCTATCGATGAGGCTTTAGAGATTTTGATAGAAAACGCTTCGCCAGTAATGGCTAAAAAATTGAGGCAGGTTTTGATTGATATTAAAGCAGGAAATTCTTTGTCTTCCGCTTTTAGAAAACATAAACATGATTTTGACGAATTATTTATTAATATGATTGACGCCGGAGAAAGAGGGGGGACTTTAGTTAAAAATTTAGCTTTATTGTCAATCCAAAATCGCAAACGCTATGATTTAAATCATAAAATCAGAGCAGCTGCTATGTATCCAGTCTTAGTCTTATTGGCGGTGGCTGGTTTATTAGTAACAGTGGCTATTTTTGTCTTGCCAAAGATAATTGGTTTTTTTAACAGTTTAAATGTTGATCTGCCGATAACGACCAGATTACTAATTTCCTCTTCCACTTTTTTTATTGCTCATTGGAAATGGATAATTTTAGTCATTATAGTTTTAATTATCTTATTGCGGATGGCGGCTCGTTTTGCCGCTACCAGATTTTGGCTGCATTTGTTGATTCTAAAATTGCCTTTATTCGGCAAAATCAGTCGTAATATTAATTTGGCTTTATTTTCACGTACTTTAGCTTCTTTATTAAATAGCGGCATTACCATTGATCAAGCTTTACAGATAGTGTCTCGAACAGTCACTAATGATGTTTACAAGAAACAAATTTCTATTGTTTATCACAATATTATCAAAGGCAGTTCTCTAACTTCTAATTTAAATAATAGGAAATATTTTCCCAGTTTAGTGGCTAAGATGACCAAGGTCGGAGAAAAGTCTGGCAACCTGAGCGAAACTTTAGATTATTTGGCTGATTTTTATGAAACAGAAGTTGATGATGTTACTAAGAATCTATCCACTATTTTGGAACCGGCTTTATTAATTTTAATTGGATTAATCGTTGGTTTTGTTGCTTTATCAATTATCAATCCTATTTATGATTTAACCAGTAAGGTTGGTAGATAGCGGTGAGCAATTTTTCTGATAAAAGATGAATAATTATAAATCTAAAAAATTTAAAACCAACCAAGGTTTTTCTTTGCTTGAGGTTATATTGATTGTGGCGATTTTTTTAGTCTTAGCTGCGTCTTCCACTTCTTTAGTGGTTACTAAAACCTCAGAGGAGGATTTAGATGTTAAAGCCAGAGAGGTGGTTGATATTATTGCCAGAGCTCGTAATTACGCGATGACTGGCTATTTTGGAGATGCTTGGGGCATTAAAGTTTTAGATGCTGATTCAGTTTGTGTGGATACGGGCACCGGTGATTGTATTTTATTATTTAAGGGGTCAGACTATAGTGCCAGAAATAGCGGTTATGATGAATTAGTCAATTTCGATTCAGGAGTGTATATAGAATCAGCTGAAGAAAATGAATTTTATTTTAATAAAATTTCCGGCTGGCTGACTACTACCACTGATAAACAGACAATTATCTTGAAAAGTAATTTTGGCGAACAAAAGACAGTGACTACCACGGCGGTTGGGCTGGTATTTTATGGAGACTGATAATTTTAAGATTATGCTTTTCAAAGTAAAAAAATTATTTTTAAAATATAAACAAGGGTTTAGCTTAATAGAAGTTATAATCGCCGTTGGTGTTTTTGGTCTCTTAGCTTCAGGCGTTTTTTATACAGTCACCAGCTCCTATAGTAATTTTTACGGTATCGGTGATCGTCAAACCGTGACTGAATTCGCTCAAGAGGGTATTGAGGCCGTTCGGGCTATTCGCGACGACAATTGGCGTGCTTTACAGGATCAATTAGGGGCGCCAGAGTCACCTTCAGGTTACGGGGTTGATCAGGGTTCCGATGGTCTTTGGTATTTTACCGGAGCCAACACTAGAGGCGATTTAACCAGAGTTGTTTCATTGGCGACTGTCCAGCGAGATAGTAATGGAGAGATAGTGGATTCTGGCGGCACAGTTGATCCAGATACCATGAAAATTACAGTGACAATTTCCGGCAGTGGCATGCAGGATTATGTTCTAAATAGCTATTTAACTAACTGGCAATATAGAACTTGGCAACAAACAGATTGGTCTGGCGTTGGTTCTAGTGAATTTTGGTCTGATATTACTCTAGCTTCTTCTTCGGTGACCAAGATGAGTACTAGCACAGCTGGAGTATTAATTCTGACTCCCACTTTTGGTTCTTGGCAGGATTTAGCTTCAGATGCCAATATTACCTTAACCGGAACCAGCTATGATTTAGAGATTTCTCCTGATGGTAATACGATGTTTGTGACTGGTGATCAGACTCAGGATTTTAGATATTATGACATTTCTCAAGCCCGCTCAGGCACCATTACTGCTAGTAGTACCATTGTCTGGCCAGTAGCTATGACCGGTATTTCTATTACCGTCAATCCTAATGGTCAGTATGCTTATGTTGGATTGGCTAATGCCAGTGGCGGCACTAATGCCTTAGGTATCCTTAATCTGAGCTCAGATTCCATTACCGGAGCAGTAAGTGTCGGAACTACTACAGTGAGCATTATGGATTTAGTAATAGACAGCAATGGAGAATATTTGTATGCCCTGACTAATTTAGGAGAGATTTTCTGTTATGAAATTGGCGGTGGTGGTTCTACTTTAACTTTACAAAATGCGAGTAATATTTATTTTCTAGGTCTTAAGGGCGACGCAGTCAACAATGGCTGGATTGATACGGACAATGATGCTTTATACGTAGTCACTGACAAAAGCGATACTGATGCCGTGGTGAGGGTGGACATTTTTGATCCAACTACCTTGGCCGTAGACTATGCTTCGCCGGCTAATCCGGCGGACATTGTTGATGTTATCTACTTAGAGACTAGCAGCGGCAATAACCGAATGATTACCCTTGGTGAATATACTTCCATAGAGTTTGCTATCTTGGAAGACAATGGCAGCGGTTTTAGTCTGCTGGGCACCTACAATCTAAGTGGTGGTCCTTTTAAATCAGTTATTTATGATGGTTTGGATTCAGAGGATGGTTCGGACGTTGCTTTGGCTTATGATTATTATGCGCGATTGTATTCAGTTGATGTTTCCAATCGCTCGTCTTTGTCGGCCGGTCCGGTCAGTGATACCACTAGTTATGGTGATACGGCTTATTCCCTTCCTTATGGTTATATGGATTATTCGGATAGCTTAGGCGGTGCTTTTATTTTAGAGAAAACCGGTTCAACCCATAAATTACATTTTTTGAAGAGACCAGATGCTTATCAGCCATCAGGTACTTTAGTTTCCTCAATTTTTGATCTTGGTTCGTCAAATAAAGAGCTAGACAAAGTGATTGTTGAGCAGAATGTGCCGGCTGGTTGCGGGCTAGAAATCACTTTGGAAGCCAGTGATAATATTGGTTTTACCAGTCCAATCACCCAGACGGTTAGTGACACTAGTGATGGTTATTATGCTAGCACCACAGTGGACGGTTTAAACGGCAAGCGATGGCTGCGCTATCAGGTGGATATGACGGCTTGCGGCACTAACAATGTTAATACGCCAACTTTATATGATTTAAAGATAAGATATAGATAAATTTTAATACTAGTGGAATTTTTTAAAAAAATTAAACAAAAAAATCAAGCACAGGGTTTTACTCTGATCGAAGCTATTATGTATTTGGCTATTACTGCTATTCTTTTAATAGCAGTGGTAGAGTTTCATTTAACTTTGGGGGGCACCGCCAGTAAATTATCAGCCAGTATTGATACTTCCCGGGAAAGGCGGATGGCTTTGAATACCATTGATTATCTGATACGTAATGCCGATGGATTATTCAAGGAAGGATGTGTTTTAGATTGTTCTGATTTTGATGCTTCGCCTCCGGTATTAGGTTTGTATTTTGATGATGATAGTTATTTGCCTGGCTATTGTGTCGGCAGTGGGGGAGGAGTGACCATTACTGTGGATGGCAAACGTTTAAAGATGCAGTGTTATCCTAATGTGAACAATGCTAGCTTAAGTGCTTGTTCTGCTAGTGCCGGCAATGCTTATTATCTTACCTCACCTAATGTGTCAATATCCAATAGTAGTTTGTCTTTTAGTACTTCTACCGCTACTTCTACGGTTGGATTTTTGAGCATTATCACCAAATTAAGTGTTGCTTCCTTTTCCCATTCCCAAGTTGATATTAAAGCCACTTCCACAGCTACTAGCACGGTTTCTTTGCGCAATGAACAGCTTGATGGTTTGATTGCTCACTGGCGGCTAGATGAGAGCAGTTTTACGCCCATTTATGATTATGTGGGCGGTCATACAGCTACTTGCAGTGGTTTACAGACATTATTACCTAAAAAATTAACTAACTGCAGTGGAGGAGCTAAAGATTTTGAATATTTATATTCTGATTCATGCAACGCTGGCAATGCTGATGATTTAAATTTTAACTATTCTTTTACTATCTCAGCTTGGGTTATGGTAGAATCTTTTACTGTTGACCAGGCTATTGTAGACAAAGAGGCCAGTAATAAAGGCTATAAATTAGCCATTGACGCTACCCAGCATCCTTATTGCCAAGTTTGTGATGGCACGACATGTGCCAATGCAGTAGTTTTGACAGCTTTAGGTACTACTGACACTTATCATTTGGCTTGTGTTTATGATAGAGATCAAGAGAAAATTACGCTTTACGCCTATGGCCGCACAGCTGGAGCATTGTCTTCTGGGATAAATACAACGGATACAATATTAGTGAACACTAATAGTAATTTAGTAATTGGTTCTAGTAGTTATTTTGATGGAGTAATGGATGATATCCGTCTTTATAATCGGGCTTTATCATCTGATGAAATAACAGTTATTCGTTCAGAAGGACCATAATTTATGCAAATTTATTTTAATAAAAATAAGATTAATAATCAAAATCAAGGCGCGCAAGGCGCGGTGGCCTTAATGTTAGTGATTATTATTACGACCTTGACCTTAGTATCCAGCGTAGTCATTGCCCGGGTTAATATTTCTGATTTATTGGCTAATTATCAGAGCAGTGAGTCAGAAGTAGTTATAGTTGATATTGATTCTTGTTTGGATGATGTTTTGTTTAATATTGCTTCCAGCACAGCTAGCACTACTATATCTTTCAGTGGTAATTATACAATCAGTACTGACGTCACTTCCTGTAGCTCCATAGTTTCGAGTATCGTGGCCGGCTTGCAGACAGTCACTTCTACGGCTACCACTACTTCAGATTTAGGAGTTTGGGTTAGAAGTGTAGTAATGAAAGTTAATGTCTCTACTACTCCGATTAGCATCAGTAGTTATAAGGACATTATTGATTAATAGGTTTTAAAAAAAGCTTGAATATGGTAAAGTTATTAAGTAAAAAAGAGATATGGCTAGAAATATAATTGGTTTAGATATTTCAGATTTTTCCATCGAAGCAGTTGCTTTACAGGCAGAGCATGGCCATTTTAAAGTGGTTGCTTATTCGCGTTATCGTTTGTCTCCGGAGATTGTGGAAGATGGGCATGTTTTAGATCAGGAAAGATTTAAAGAGTGTTTGAAAAAGCTATTTGCCAACGCCAAACCTCAGCCGATAGAAGTAAAAAGAGTTTTTTTGTCTGTTCCGGAATCAAGAGTATTTACCAATATTTTTTCTCTACCGAAGAGTCTTAAAAACAGAGAATTGAGAGCCGCGGCTGATCATCAAGCTGAAGAGATAGTTCCGGAAGCTATGAGTAATTTAATAACCGTTGTTAAAATTTTATCGACTAAAGATGATTCTAAGGAAGTTTGGCATCTGGCCGTTAGTCGGGAAACAGTAATTAATTTAGCGAAGATCTTTGAAGAGATGGGGATTGAAGTAGTGGGAGTAACCACTGAAGCTATTAGTTCTTTTGCTGGTCTGGATGATAAAGTAAAAGAAAAAGTTAATCTGCTTTTAGATATTGGTTCTCGCACTACTGTTGCTTCGGTTTTTGATCATCAGGGAATCAGAAGCACCGTTAATATTTATATTGCCGGCAATAACATTACTCAAGCCATCAGTGAAAAGTTGAAAATTTCCCAAACGGAAGCGGAAGCAAAGAAATGTGAATTTGGTTTAGCCCCTTCCAGTAAAGACGGAGAAATTATGTTGATAATTCAAGGTCAATTGCAGCCGCTGACTGATGAATTAAAAAGATTTATTAATTATTACGAAGATTTAACAAGGCAGTCCATAGAAAGGATTATTCTAATCGGCGGTTCGGCGCAACTAAAGGGCATTGATGGATATTTTAGTGATAATTTAAGTCGCCCAGCAGTGATCGGACAACCTTTTCTGGATAGCCATTTACTGCCTGCGGGGTTAGATTATAGCAAATATATTAATGCCCTGGGTCTGGCTAAATTGGCTCAAGAAAAGCCAGAAATAAATTTATATACCACTCAAAATACTTTGGGATTATCTAAAAGATTGGACAGCTTAAAAAAGTTTAGTTTTAAAAATTTAAACCCATTGCGTTTAGTAAAATATTTTCATAAAGATAAAATATCTAATCTAAAATATTTTTTTAAAAATATTTACGTCGGTATTGCTTTAGTGGTGATTGTGGCTGGGGGATTAATGTGGCATTTTAGAGGTCCTTTAGTCGATTTATTTACCACTAACTCGCATTCTTTTACCAAGAATATTAAAGTCGGGTTTAATCCTCCTGAACAGTCGGATAATTTTATTTTAGGTGAAGCTTTTGATTTTTATACCGAGGAGACAGGGGAGTCAACTGGTTTATCTTATCAAGAGGCCGTGGATAATTTACAAAATAATATTACAGAAAAGGTGGTGGCTGGTCTTAATTTCTCATCAGCTGAAGATAATAATCTCTATGTTTTGCCAGAAGTTTTGGCGGTGGATATTATCAATATTGAGCCGGCTGAGGATAATTTTAATATCGACAATCCAATCACGATGGAGGTCAATTATCGTTTTATGGCGGTTAATGAGAATAAAGCCAGAGAATTAATTCTGAATGATTTGTCGGAGCAGGAGCTGGAGCAGATAGCCGATTGGCCCATCAGCAATAGTCAATATTCCATTATTTCTTATAATGCAGAGGAGGGCTGGTTTGACCTAGATGTTTATTTAGAATTGCAACGGCCATAATTTATTGTTGATTCGGCAGATTTATGGTATACTAGAAAAGTATTATTCTTGAGGCATTATTTTAAAAAAGATTAGTCTTTTTTTCGAATATTATGGTATAATTTTAATATTAATTATATATAATAATAAATAAAGAATTTTTGAAATAAAAAATATGGAAAGAGCAATTAAAATCAAAAATAAAGGCGGTTTTACTCTAATTGAGCTAATCATTGTGGTGGCCATTATCGCTCTCTTGGCCGCGGCAACTTTTGTGGCGGTTGATCCAGCTAAACGTATTGGTGATACTCAGAATGCCCAGCGTTGGTCTGATGTAACGGCCTTAGCTGATGCTTGGATGAAATATACAGTGGATAATAATGGCACAGTCCCCACAACCACCTCTAACATTACTTATCAGATTACAAAGTATGGGGGAGCCACTAGTACTGTTAATATTTGTGATGCCACCTCGACAGTTAATGGCACGGTCTGGATTGATACTTTAGTGGATAATGGTTATATTGGCTCTATTCCTTATGACCCTAATACGGATTATGTTGATGGTACTACTTCTACCGGATATTATCTCCATTATGACGGCAACCATACTTTGACCGTGGGTGCCTGTAACACTTATAACAGTGCCACTATTCGAGTGAAGAGATAGAGTTCTAGGAAATTCAAAAAATTATCTGACTGAATCCACTTTTGAAAGTGGGTTTAGTTTTTTGAGGAAAGATGATATAATATAAGAGATAATTTTTTATAAATAATATGCCAGTCAATAATTCTCATCAAAAAGGTTTTACTCTAATTGAGCTAATCATTGTGGTGGCCATTATCGCTCTCTTGGCCGCGGCAACTTTTGTGGCGGTTGATCCAGCCAAACGTATTGGTGATACTCAGAATGCCCAGCGTTGGTCTGATGTAACGGCCTTAGCTGATGCTTGGGCGGCTTATGTCGCTGATAATAATGGCATTGATCCAGCCACAGTAGCAGCCGATGGCACTGGTTATCAAATAGACACCTTGGGTCATAGTTCTTCAGGCGGGACAATATGTACAGCTACCAATACTGCTGACGGAGGAATGTTAGATATTGATCAGTTGGTATCCAGCGGGTATATTGGCACTATTCCTTATGATCCTAATACCAATTTGGTAAACGGCAGCACCAGCACTAATTATTATTTCACAAAATATGCCAGCGGCATTATTTATATTGGGGCATGTGATACTTACAATAGCGCCACTATTCAGGTAGCCAGATAGTTGTTTGCTAGTGACGAGGGGCTGGTTAAGCCGGTTTTAATTGAAAACCGGTTTTTTATATTAGCACTCCTTGACGGAGAGTGCTAAATACTTTATAATATAATTATGAATGATAAAGAGCAGAAAACACTAAAAGAAATTATAGAATTATATATTAAAACTGCCAGGCCAGTGGGTTCTAAAATTTTGTCTGAAAACCGGAAATTTGCCGTCAGTTCAGCTACTATCCGTAATATTATGCTGGAATTAGAAAGAACTAGTTATATTACCCAGCCGCATACTTCAGCCGGTCGTATCCCTACAATCGATGGTTATCGTTTTTATCTGGATAATTTATTGAGTATTAAACCACCTTCTGCACAAGAACAGCAGGAATTGAAAAAAGCTTACAAAAAAGATCTGAGGGAGTTAGCTAAATTGCTGGCCGTTAAAACAAATTTAGTTACCATTGTTGGCTTTGGGCCACATGATTTATACTTTACCGGATTGTTTAATCTTTTTTCTCAACCAGAGTTTGAAGATTATAAAATGGTTTTATCAATTAGCCAAGTAGTTGATTCTTTAGAGAAAGCCATTGCTGATATTTATCAATCAGTCACCGGTCCGGCTGTTCTTCTCGGTGATCAAAATCCTTTTAGCGAGTTTTGTTCGGTAGTGGTTACCCTTTTATCAAATAGAAAGGGGGAATTATTAGCTGTTCTAGGTCCGGTAAGAATGGACTATAATCGAGTTTTAGGTTTATTGGAAGGAGTAGATAAAATAACATAGTAAAAATTTATGTCGGAAAGTAAAAAGTTATCCCGTCAAGATTTAGAGAAGCAAGTTGCTGAAAATTTGGCTGGTTGGCAAAAAGCTTTGGCTGATTATCAGAATCTACAAAAAGAAACAGCTAAGCAGATGGCTGGTTTATCAGTTTTTCAAACTAATGTTTTGATTTTGGAAATTTTGCCTGTTTTTGATAATTACCGGATAGCCCTGCAGCATATTCCAAAAGCAGAGCAGCAGTCATCTTGGGCAATTGGGTTAGAACATATTTTGAAAATGTGGGAAAGTTTTTTGGCAGATAAAAAGATTGGTAGAATTAAGACGGTCGGTCATAAATTTGATCCGCATATTCACGAAGCAGTTGACAAGGCGCAGGATGAGCATAAAAAGGATCAAGAAATAGTTAAAGAAGTCTTGGCCGGTTATAAATTAGAAGACAAAGTTATTCGCCCGGCAAAAGTGATTGTCAATCATTTGAAATAATTAATAAATTATTTAACCCTTCTTCGCTTTTGAGAATAAATTCAAGTAAGAGGGATAAGAAAGGAAAAATATTATGTCACTTATACCATGGACTCCATTATTAGATACTTTTAGTAATTTAGAGCAGGAGATAGGTAGTTTTGCTCCGGCGGTTAATATTTATGAAAATCAAAATAATGTCATCGTTGAAGCAACCTTAGCTGGTATAAAACCGGAGGATGTGGAAATTAGTGTGCACGAAGACGTTTTAACTATTGAAGGTAGTCGCAAGAGTACCAGCGAGGTGGAAGAAAAGAATTATTACCGTAAAGAGGTGCGTAGCGGTTCATTCCATCGGGTTATTGCTTTACCAATTTCAGTTCAAGCTAATAAAGCTAAAGCAGACTTTCAAAATGGCTTATTGAAAATTATCTTACCTAAAGAGACTAAAACCAAATCAAAAAATATTAAAATTGATATTAAAAAAAAATGATAAATAATTCAGAATTACCATTAAATTTAAAACTAATAAAAAAATGTCCGGTGTGCCAGAAAGATTATAACCAAGCTATGGTGCAGGTTTTAGATGAGAGTGAGTTTAATTTACTAACCTATGCTACTTGCTCCGGTTGCGGAGCTAATCTGTTGACTAAATTGGCGGCTTTGCCGCAAGGCATTATCGGCAATGCTATTCTAACTGATCTAAAATCGCATGAGGTGCTGGAATTTGCCCAAGGAGCTGATTTATCAGCCGACGATGTACTGGAGATCCATCAAGTTATTAGTCAGAGTGATTTATTAAGTAAAATTAAAAAAATAATATAATAATTAATAATAAATTTTTATGTCAAAGATATTAGGTATTGATTTAGGAACCACCAATTCGGCCTGTGCTATTGTGGAAGGCGGACAGCCGAAAATTTTAGAAAATAAAGAAGGTAGTCGAACCACTCCTTCAGTTGTTTCTATTTCCAAGAACAAAGAAAGATTAGTGGGTTTGCCGGCTAAGCGTCAGGCCGTGACTAATGCAGAAAACACTATTTTTTCGGTCAAGCGGTTAATCGGCCGTAAATTTAGTGATCCAGAAGTGACTGAGGATATTAAGAATATGCCTTATAAGATAGTGCAGGCGGGACAGGGTGTTAAAGTATCTATGGGTGATAAGGAGTATACTCCTCAGGAAATTTCAGCCATGATTTTATCTAAAATTAAAGCTGACGCTGAAGAACGTCTGGGTGAAAAGGTGACTGAAGCAGTAATTACGGTACCGGCTTATTTTGACGATTCACAGCGTCAGGCCACTAAAGATGCCGGTAAGATTGCTGGACTTGAGGTCAAGAGAATTATTAATGAACCAACGGCGGCTGCCTTGGCTTATGGTTTTGACAAGAAAAAAGACCAGCAGATTGTGGTTTATGATTTAGGCGGTGGCACATTTGATATCTCTATTCTAGATATTTCTTCCGACACAGTTGAAGTTAAAGCCACTAATGGTGATACTCACTTGGGCGGTGATGATTTTGATCAGACAATTATTAGTTGGATTATTAGCGAATATAAAAGACAAGAGGGGCTTGATTTGTCTAAAGATAAATTAGCTCTACAGAGGTTAAAGGAATCAGCGGAAAAAGCTAAGATAGAATTATCATCTTCTTTGGAAACCGAGATCAACCAACCCTTTATTACTACTGATGAATCAGGACCAAAACATTTGGTTATGAAAATAACTCGGGCTAAGTTGGAGGAGTTGATTGGTGATTTAGTGACTAAGACTTTAGAGCCATGTCGCAAAGCTTTAGCTGACGCTAAGTTGGAGATTAAAGATATTGAAGAAGTGATTTTGGTCGGCGGAATGACTCGAATGCCTTTAATTCAAAAGAAAGTAGAGGAGTTTTTTGGTAGAAAACCGAATATTTCCGTTAATCCAGATGAAGTAGTGGCTTTAGGAGCTGCTGTTCAAGCAGGGGTGTTGCAGGGAGATGTTAAGGATGTTTTGTTACTGGATGTGACTCCGCTTACTTTGGGTATTGAAACTTTGGGCGGAGTGCGTACGCCTTTAATTGAAAGAAACACTACTATTCCCACTTCCAAGAGTCAGACTTTCTCTACAGCGGCTGATAGTCAGAATACGGTTGAAATTCACATCTTGCAAGGTGAAAGAGAAATGGCCGCTGATAATAAAACTCTGGGTCGCTTTACTTTAACTGGTATTCCACCAGCTCCTCGCGGTGTGCCGCAGATTGAAGTCTCGTTTGATATTGATGCTAACGGTATTTTAAATGTTAAGGCAGTGGATAAAGCGACTAATAAAGAGCAATCTATTACTATTACTGCTTCTTCTGGTTTGAGTGACGAAGAGGTGGAAAAGATGAAAAAAGATGCCGAACTGCACTCTACAGAGGACAAAAAGAAAAAAGAGGAAGTTGAGGTTCGCAATAATGCCGAGAATATGATTTTCCAGACCAAGAAATTTATTGAAGAAAATAAGGATAAAATTAAGGAAGAGGACAAAAAAGAAATAGAAACAAAGATTGAATCCTTGGAAAAAGTTAAAGACAGTAAGGATATTGAGCCGATTAAAAAAGCTATTGAAGAGATGGAGCAAGTAGTGCAAAAGATCGGCGCTCAAATGTATTCTGAAGCTTCAAAAAACACTTCAGCTGATCAAACAGACAAGAAAAAAGAAGATGCCAGTGAGGCCGATTTTGAAGAAGTAGATAAAGACAAAAAATAATAATGGGTAAAGATTATTATAAGATTTTAGGAGTAGATAAAGGGGCTAATGAAGCGGAAATCAAAAAAGCTTTTCGTCGTTTAGCTCATCAGTATCACCCTGATAAAAAGACTGGTGATGAGCAGAAGTTTAAGGAAATAAACGAAGCTTATCAGGTATTGGGCAACAAAGAAAGAAAGTCTCAATATGATCAGTTCGGTACTACTTTTTCCGCCGCAGGCGGAGGAGCTCAAGGTGGATTTTCTGGCGCCAATCCCTTTGGTGGTTTTGATTTTCGGGGTTTTTCTTCCAGAGGGTCGGCTGCTGGTTGGGATTTTTCTGATTTTGGCGATCTGGGTGATATTTTCGGCTCGGTCTTCGGTGGCGGTTCTTTCCGCGGTGCCCGCACTAAAAAAGGTCCAGATATTGAATTAGACTTGGATATTATGTTGAAAGAGGCCGTTTTTGGTGTAGGGAAAGCAGTTTCTATTAGAAAGCAGAATCAGTGTGATAGTTGTCAGGGCACAGGAGCTAAGAATGGCGATTCTTACCAGACTTGTTCAGCTTGTCAGGGCAGCGGTAAAATTAGCAGTACTGTTTTGGGTTATTTTAAAACTCAGACAATTTGTGCGGAGTGTCAAGGTACTGGTAAGCAAATTAAAGAGAAATGTGGCTCTTGTCACGGCAAGGGGATTGTTTTGGAGAATGTTGATATTAAAATTGAAGTACCGGCTGGCATTGATGACGGACAAACTATTCGTTTGGCAGGACAAGGTAATAGTGGAGAGTCGGGCGCTCCAGCCGGTGATTTGTATATTAATATTCATGTTCAGCCAGAACCGGGCTTTGAGCGCGATGAATTTAATTTGATTACTAAAGTTAATATTCCTTTTAGTACAGCTGTTTTAGGCGGTCAGATTTTGGTTAAAACAATTGACGGAGAGGTTAAGTTAAAAATTCCAGTTGGCACCCAGAGTAATAAAAATTTTATTTTAAAAAATAAAGGAGTAACTAGATTAAAGGCCAAAGGTAGAGGAGATCAGATTGTGATTATTAACGTAGATGTACCAACTAAATTAACCAAAAAGCAAAAACAGCTGATAGAAGAATTAGACAAGGAGTTTTCTGGTAAGGAGAAGAGTTGGTTTTAAAATTTTAAATACAAAAAAACATCTTAATAAAAAGGTATTTTTTTGGTTGAGTTAAGCTTGATGGCAGAGTAGTGAGATGTTCAGATAATATTTGTAGATAAAATATTTAAATATTTTTTAATTTTCAGGATTTATTGAAATTAGCTTTACAGTAAAAATTAGAGTAGCATTAGGAGGTATTAACCCACTACCATTAGCACCATAAGCCATATCAGAAGGAATGGTCAATTTTCTTTCTTCGCCAATTTTCATACCAATTAGTCCCTGATCCCATCCTTGGATAACTGTTCCTTGGCCAATCGTAAAGGTAAATGGTTTACCTGTATCTATACTGGAGTCAAATTTAGTTCCATCTTCCAAAGTGCCGGTATAATCAACGGTGATAGAATCACCACTTTTGACTGTCTGATTGCCAGTGCCTGCAGTCAAAATTTCGGTTTTTAATTCCATTTTATTTTGTTGGTTATTTGTTGAATTATTTTCAGCTATTTCTTGAGTGATTTTATCAATATTTAAACCTTCTGGAAAAAATAACTGACCGTCTTTGCTCATATAGGCATCTATATTCGTCCCATCAGGTAGGTTGATAGGCATTTTGTATAATCCATTTTCTTCACTAATTTCATTGATTGTGATCGCTGAACCTACGGGCAACAGATTTTCATTAATGAATTTTTCTGCTCGTATTTTAGCATCAGCTGGCTTTATATTTTTAGAATTTATAGAGGTAAATAATATATAGCCAAGTGAGCATATTGATATAACTACCAAAATGATTATGGTCGTTGTCTGTTTCATAAAATTTAGTTATTTAATTAATTATAATTCATGAGAGTAAATGGCAGGGGCGCTAGGAATCGAACCCAGGCTAGAGGTTTTGGAGACCCCTGTACTACCACTATACGACGCCCCCTCGCAAAACAATCCCTTAGGGATTATTTTGTTTCCTTATGTAAAATATGTTTTTTACATTTAGGACAGAGTTTTTTCAGCTGTAATCTTTCTTTGATAGTTTTTTTATTGCGAGTAGTATGATAATTAATACTGTGGCATTCAGTACACTCTAATTTGGTTAATCTGTCTTGTGACATAATTTTTAATTAATTTTTAAAATATTTAATGTTTACATCAATCGTAGCCCCTCGACTACGCTCAGGGCACTCAATTCTTCAGAATCGAGTGGAGCCGGGAACAGGATTTGAACCCGCGACCCACAGTTTACAAAACTGTCGCTCTACCAACTGAGCTATCCCGGCTTGATAAATAATAAAGGTATGATAAACGAGTTGAATTATAAACAAAAATAGAGGTAAAGTCAATAGACAACGTTGATGTGTGTACACAAATGGCTTGACAGTTTGGCTATTAATGTGTTAATATAATCGATTAAATTGTAAATTGAAAATGAAGGAGTTATTTAATGTACGAGAGTATAATGCAATTCTGGCAGGAGCTTACTCAACATAATACCGAGGTTGAATGGCTCATAGCAGCTCTTATTTTTTCCGTCACCTTAGTGATCCAATTGGTGGTAAAGAAAAATGTTTTTGGTAGGTTAGTAATACTTGCTAAAAAAACTGAAAGCCGGAGTGATGACTTGGCGGTAAATTTCTTAAACAGTTTGAGTTGGCCGGTTTTCAGTATTATAGCTTTATATTTTGCTTTCAAATTTTTGATTTTGCCGGTCTGGCTTGATCAGAGTTTGAATAAGATGATGCTGTTAATTGGTATATGTTACGCCTTGGTTTTAAGTCACAAAATTATTAATTTGTGGACGGACAAATGGCGCTCTAAAAATATTTCTTCAGGAAATGGGGGAGACTTCACTTTGCTTATCAGAAAAGCCAGTAAAATAGCCATATGGCTATTGGCTGGGTTATTTTTCCTTTCAAATTTAGGTATCAATATTACCGCCCTGGTGACTGGTCTAGGCCTCGGTGGCTTAGCTGTTGGGTTAGCTATGCAGAGCACATTGAAGAATTTTATTAGCGCTGTAATTATTCATATCACCAAATCTTTCAGTCTCGGAGATTTCATAGCCATAGGCGACATCAAAGGATATGTGAAGGAGGTTAATTGGTATACAGTTAGATTAAAGACTTTACTTGGGCACGAAATAATTATTCCTAATAAAACAGTGACTGAAGCCACGATTGAAAATTTTGCTTCTCTGAAAAGGAGACGCGAAGCGATCACTATTAATGTCCATGCCGATACATCAATTGAGAAATTAGATCAGGCATTGGATATTATTAAAACAGCTATCCGACGCCATAAGATTACCAAATTTGATCGTGCACATTATGATGTTTTTGGTACTTATAGTGTGGAGTTTGATGTAGTTTTCTTTGTCACTCCCGCAAATTTCAAAGAATATAAAGATGTAAGACAAGCTATTGGAAGGGAAATCAGCCTTGAATTTGAAAAGAATGGAATTAAATTCGCTATTCCTTCCCAGGAAGTTGTTATTAGTTAATCTTCACAGTGGCCTTAATAAATGAATAGAGCCATAAATACTCTATATCATTCTGGATATTTTTGTATATTAACCAATAAGATAAAAAGAAAGGAACATAAAGTGGATAAAACGACCAGACGCATTGGTAAGCTTGCTTTTTTTCTGGGAGCCGGTTTTTTAGCTGGCTTGGCAAGCTTCTGGGGTAAGGTTTTTGTTCTGCCCATTGTTATTGCCATATTGATTCTGATAAAACCGAGATTTGTTGGATGGTGGGGGATTTCTCTCATTGCTTTAGGCAGTGGGCTGGGCTTTGGTCTTATCAAATCTTCTTCTGAAAATGGCATTTATGCCGGTGGAATCATCTTAGTAATACTGTTATTATTGTGGTGGTTTTCGATACGGTTACATGGACGAAGAAGCCTTACTATGAGTTGATTATCATTGTAAACGGGTCCTGGTGATATCAGAACCCGTTTTCTTGTAAGTAATTAATTATAGTGATATAATATAAGTGCTATAAAGTACTTTGGCAACGGCAGTGGAGCGGGTCAGTAGCACCACAGTATCGATGAGCAGGCATTGATACACACCACAAGAAAGGGGTTCGATCACAAGATGCGCATCATCGGATCCCTTTTTAATTTTAATAAAAAAATACGCTACCAATTGAGTTGGTAGCGTTAGCAAATTAATTTTTAGTTATAAATTTTGCTCTGAGGATTGTGCTGTTCTCTGGAAGCGTCAGAGTCTCCTTACACTTTGGGCATTTTGTTGTATTTCCATCACTGTCTGGGTCAAGGTTATTGATCATGCATTTAGCGGCACAAAATAATTCGCCACATTGGGTACATTTTAATATGTATCCGGGTATTGCTTCATTGCAGCGAGGACATGGCCCTGTGTGGTTTATAGATTCTGCTTTATGCATTTTCCCCCCTTAAGTTAAAGTGAACTTTAAAATGAACATAAATTAAAACCTCCTTGGATTGAAAAATTATCCTATCATATTTATGAGATTCTGTCAACTATTAGAATTTGACTTTTTAAAGATAAAAGCTAAAATAGAAATAATCCTAGTTCTTTACTTCATTGGGATTAAGTAGTACCAGAAGTGAAACTTATTCACCGTAGTACTAAAATAGAGAGGGGGATCCCTCAATGATGCAACAATTTATTTTAACCATGGACGATTTGCTGGTTAATGATCGGCCAATTAACCGAGTCATTATTGCTTGGTTAGAAGATGTTACTCAGGCAGAAGTAGTTGGTAGAAGCCAGGAATGGATTACTACTAAAAATTTTCTGATCCAGCGAATGCAAGGATTGCAAGCAGTAGGCGAGTCGTCTTTGACCATTGAACTAGTAGAATTAGATTTGTAAATTAAGGCAAGCCTTTGGCAACAAAGGCTTGTTTTTTTGACCTCGAAGGTTGACCTTCGAGGTTGACAAATTATAGAAAATATATTAACATCAGTCATTAAATTAATGAACCTTAAAATAAAGGAATAGGCATGTTATATTTAGCATTTTTTTTCGTTGTTGCTTTATTTTTCTTTTATCTGTCGTGGCGACATTATATTAAAAAAGTGGTTGTTCACTTTGTCGCTGAAAGTGGTGATACTTGGTGGACAAAAAGAAAAGAGATTAAGTTACATAAGATTAATCTCAAACATCACCTGGAAATCAAAGGCGACCAGCAGTCCTATTGGAGCGCTTGGCGGGAGAATAGAGCTATCATATTTTTCTGGGCAATACTTGGTGTGGGGGTCCTGGTGATAGCTGTTATTTAATCATTTAGTTAGAGAGGGAACTTAATGGATATATCAAGTGTATTGGATGAATGGGTAAATTTTATCGCAATGTTATAAAAATTGAGCCAAATATTGCCGCGTTAGATATTCCAGAAAACGTATTAATCGTTGTTCAGAGAGGGTTAGACGTTAATCAGATGGTAGCTGTTTGCCAGCGAATCACTAATTTGAATTACCATGATGGTTTGATTGTTCGGGTGGCTCACACCCATCTAACTGATCATAGTTATCCGGTTCCAGCTACAGAAGATTTGTCATCCCTAACACTAATTGAATATCTTCTTTTAGTGCTCAAGAATTATACCTCTGGTGGGGGTCTGCCAGTAAAAGAACAAGTATGTCTTGGATCTAATATATTTAACAGAGTACCCTATGTTAAATTTTATGAGGATCGATTTCATATTTTCTGGGACACACCCCCAAAAAGCAAATAAGCTTTGAACCCCTTCTGTTAAAGGAAGGGGTTATTTGTTTTTATAAAAATTCAATTTGTGGTAAAATTAAAGATATTATTTTTTAAATGCCTAAAGATATTATTGAAAAATTAAAATCAGCCAATTTGCTGGGCCGAGGTGGAGCATCTTTTCCTACTTACTTGAAATGGCAAATGGTCAAAGATACGCCAGCCAAGAAGAAATATGTTGTTTGTAATGTTTCTGAGGGGGAGTTAGATGTTTTTAAAGATGGTTTTATTTTAGAAAATTATCCGACGCAAATAGTAGAGGGTTTGAAAATTGCCTTAAAAACTATTGACCATAGCTATGGTTATATTTTTTTACGCAAAGATTATTATCAGAAATATAAAAAACGTTTGGAAAAATTGACCAAAAATTTGCCGATTACTATTTTCAAGGAAAAAGGCGGTTATCTCTCTGGCGAAGAAACAGTCGTTTGTCAGGAGATAGAGGAGCAGATTCTCCGGCCGCGACAAAAGCCACCCTTTCCGGGTCAGACCGGTATTGATGGCTCTCCGACTTTAATTAATAATCTGGAGACTTTTTATTATGTGGCTTTAATTGCCAAAAATCAATATAAATACACCCGTTTCTATGCCATCACTGGCGATATAAAACACAAAGGGGTTTTTGAATTGCCTTTGGACTGGTCGCTGAAAAGAATTTTAAAAGAAACCGGTAATTGGCTGGTTGATCAAGATTTTTTTGCCCAGGTTGGCGGCGGAGCCAGCGGAGATATTTTACTGCCGAGCGAGTTGAACCGGTCGATAAACGGTGTGGGCTCTCTGATTATTTTTGATAAAGCCAAAACCGATCTTTATCAACTAATGGAGCGCTGGGTTAATTTTTTCATGAAAGAAAACTGTGACAAATGCACACCTTGTCGTGAGGGTATTTATCGCTTAAGGGAGATGATTAAACAGAGAAAGATTGAGTCGGAAGTTTTAAAGGATTTGTGGTTAGTTTTGGAAGAAACCAGTTTCTGTGCTTTGGGTAAAAGCGTGGCTACACCTTTTCGGAGTTTAATTAAGAAAGTATTAACATGATCAAGGAAAAGAAAATTAAGATAACTATTGACGGCCTAGCTATTCAAGTTTCAGCGGACCAGACAATTGGTAAAGTAGCCAGAGCCAATAATATTAAGATTCCAGGCCTGTGTTTTCATCCGGATTTAGCTGTTCAGGCCAGTTGTCGCTTGTGCGTAGTAGAGATAAAAGGCAGAAAAGGACTTTATACCGCCTGTTCCACCAAGATTGAAGAGGGGATGGATATTGTTACTGATTCGTCTAAAATTAGACGAGCCCGCAAAGTGAATCTAGAATTGATTTTTACCCAGCATTGCGAAGAATGCGGCGACTGTATTTATAAAAGAAATTGCACTATTCGGGAATTAGCTCCAAAATATAAGGTGAATATTACTAAATTTCCTGATCGTAAAAAAGATTATCCAGTCTATAAATTCGGGCCTTCTTTGATTTTTGACAGTTCAAAATGCATTGATTGTAATCTCTGTGTGGAAGCTTGCAAAGCGCAGAATGTTTGTTTTTTAGAAACCAGAAAAAAAGGTGATTTTCATGATGTTGTTCCCTCAAAAGATAAGAATAAGGATTGTATTTATTGCGGGCAGTGTTTGACTCATTGTCCGGTAGGCGCTTTTGAAGGCGTTGGCGAATTTGAGGAAATAGAAGCCCCATTTCAATTAAAAGATAAAGTGGTAGTAGTTCAATTTGCTCCTTCCATTCGTACCACCATTGGTGAGGAATTTGATATGCCTCATGGATCGATAGTCACTGGCCAACTGACTGCTGCTATCAGGCAATTGGGCATTAAGCATGTTTTTGATGTTAGTGTGGGGGCTGATTTTACGACTATTGCTGAAGCTGATGAATTAATTGAAAGAATTACTGAAAAAGGTGTTTTACCAATGATGACTTCCTGTTGTCCGGGTTGGGTCAAATATGTTGAATTTTTTCAGCCAGAATTTATTCCTAATTTGACGACTGTCCGTTCCCCACATATTATTTTAGGGGGGCTGATTAAAACTTACTGGGCCAAAAAAGAAAAAATAGACCCTAAAAAAATCGTGGTTGTTTCCATTATGCCCTGCGTGGCCAAAAAATATGAAATGACCCGTCCAGAATTAAAAATAAATGGTTTAAGACCAGTTGATTATGTGTTTACTACCCGTGAATTGGCCTGGTTGCTAAAAAAGAGAAAAATTGATTTAAGCAAAGTTCAGCCGGAAAATATCAAAGATCCTTTTGGTGTTCCCACGGGTGCCGGAGTGATTTACGGCGCTTCCGGAGGAGTAATGGAATCAGCTTTACGAACTGCTTGTGGTAAAATCAGTGGTCAGCAACTATGTCCTATTAATTTTAAACAAGCCCGGGGGTTAGACGGCGTTAAAAAAGCTACTCTAACTATTAAAGGCAAGAAATTAAAAATTGCTATTGCCAATGGCACGGCCAATGCCCAAAAACTTTTAGATGAGTTAAAAGAAAAACCCAAAGCTTATGATTATATTGAAATAATGGCTTGTCCGGGAGGATGCATTGGCGGAGGAGGACAGCCAGTGCCGGTTAATGCTATAATTAGACAAAAGCGGGCTAATAGTCTTTATAGTATTGATACCAAGAAGAAAAAACGTTTAGCTGAGGATAATTCAATAGTCAAAAAAGTTTATCAGGATTTTTTCAATGATCATCACAAATTTCATCAAGTTTGTCATACCAAATTTAGACGTAAAAACAAAGAAGTTAAGACTTAATAAAAATATATGTCAGAAATTTTACAAGCACAAGCATTACCTAGTCGCAGAAAATTAGTGCTAACATTAGTACAATTTACCACATGTTTAGGCATTTTAAGTGTTGCTCCATTATTTCATGTGCAACCAGTTACCGGACCGATTGTTAACGCCGTTTTATTTGCGGCAGTGGTTTTACTGGGTACCCAAACAACTTTAGTGATGTGTCTTTTGCCCAGTGTTATTGCTTTATCCGTAGGATTATTACCGGCAGTCTTGGCTCCAATGATTCCCTTTATTATGATTAGTAATGTTATTTTAGTAGTCACTTTTGGCTTTTTACGAAATAAAAATTATTGGCTAAGCATTGGCGTAGCCAGTTTTTTAAAATTTATATTTTTATTTTCTACTAGTTCAATAGTCATTAAGCTGCTTCTTAAAAAAGAAGTAGCATCTAGTGTAGTAGCAATTATGAGTTGGCCGCAATTAGCGACCGCTCTAGCCGGAGGCGTTTTGGCTTTTGTTTTTTTGAAAAGTATTAAAAAAATTTAGAGTTTTATAAAAATTAAATAAAATCAAAAGCTATCCGCGAGGATAGCTTTTTTGGAAGCAACGATTTATTTCGTTTGTATAGTTACTGTGGCTGGATATGATCCCTTCAAGCCGATAATGGTGACAGACCACTTTCCATCTTGATAAAAACACTCATGTTTTTGATCGGCCAGTAAAATACTGTAACGAATTTTTTCGTTTTCTGTTTCTGGATTTTGGATAATCTCACCAGTCCGAATGACTGTTGATTCGTAGATGTATTGTTCGCTCGCAAATTCATATCCAAGCCCAATGACAGTGCCTACAGTCGGTACTTCTTTAGGTAACAAATGTTCCATCGTGACACTCCTTGTGAAATTTAAAATTATTCTTTGGGATATATTAAGTACTAATGATTTTTTAATTTTATATATATTTAAGAATTTGTCAAGAGTTGATTTTATGATATGATATAAATATGAAATATTTGTTAGTGGTTATAATTTTATTATTTCCTTTAATTTCTAGAGCCAATGATTTAGGGGATTTAGTTGATACAGATAATGATGGTTTAACTGATCGACAAGAAACCACAGTTTATTTTACCGATCCCTATAGTGCTGATACAGATAATGACGGCCATGGCGATAAAATAGAGATTGATGGTGGGTATTCTCCGCATCGGGGAGACTATCAAAAATTAATTCAGGTTGATTCTGATAGCGACTATTTGAATGATTATTGGGAATTAATCTTAGGGACCGGCTTAATGAATCCTGATTCCGATGGTGATTTATATTTGGATGGCACAGAAGTGGCTGCTGGCTATGATCCTCTAAACAAAGATCCGATTCAACTGGAAAAGTTGATCAAAATTAATTTAACCCAGCAGCATTTAGAATATTATTTCGGCGATAAATTATTTGGTTCTTTCCCCATATCCAGCGGTGTAGCAAGTATGCCGACGCCTAAAGGTGAATTTAGTGTTTTAGATAAAGTGCCAGTCAAGTATTATGCGGGCGCTAATTTTGACTACCCAAATACCAAGTGGAATTTACATTTTATGACAAAAAAATACCGCTACTATATTCACGGTGCGTATTGGCATAATAATTTTGGGCAGCCCATGAGTCACGGTTGCGTCAATGTTTCTTATGAAGATATGGAACCACTTTATTGGTGGGCTCAACTAGGGACTAAAATAATTATTGAGTAATTATTTTTTGCGGGCAGACCTTTTTTTAAAAGGCAATTTAGCTTGTTGGCTTAATAGAACTTGAGCAACTTGTCTGCCTTGAGCGGTCAATTTTATTTCTCTAATGAATAGTTTGTGTTGAGTCTTTTCACCAAAACCAACAATCAGCCCTTTATTAATCAGCCGCTCAATACTGGTTGTGATGATATTGGCTCTTATTTTTTGAGGGGGCGGATTTTTTTTATTGTCGTAAAATTTTTCCAGAACCGTTCTAGTAGTCTTAGAACCATGGTGGGAAGATCCTCTTGCCTCATTTTCCCAAATTTGTTTTAAGATAAATTTTTGTAAATTTGAGAATTTCATATGTTTACTATTATGTCTATATTATTACATTATTTGCAAAAATTATCAAAGTAGTCTATAATATAAAAGCTTACAATTGAATAATATTATCAAGAGTGCGGTGAGAGATTTGGCTCAATGAACCGCCAGCAACCCATTTTATTATAGGGTGCTAAATCCAATTCCTTAAGAGGAGAAGATAATAAGTCATCCTTTTTCTCCTACCAGCGGAGAATTTTTTAATTATTAACTAAAAAATTAATGTTAAAAACAGCAGAAAATATCACCTTTGGGCATCCCGATAAGGTTTGTGATCAGATTTCGGATGCCATTTTAGACGAATGCCTCAGGCAGGATCCAGATACTAGAGCGGGCATTGAAGTTATGGGTGGACATGGCCAACTTTATATCACTGGTGAAGTGACTACTAAGGCAAAATTTGATGCGGCTCAAATTGCCAAAGATGTCTATAAAGAAATTGGTTATGATGAAGAACTGGAAATTATTGTCAATTTAGTTCAGCAAAGTCCTGATATTGCTAGAGGAGTTGATACTGGCGGAGCCGGTGATCAGGGGATCATGGTTGGTTATGCTACCAATGAAACTGAAGAAATGTTGCCTCGCGAACATGTCTTGGCTGCCAAATTAGTCAGAAAATTAGAAGAAGTTCGTTTGGCAGGTCAGTCAGAATTAGCTAAATATCTTATGCCTGACGGCAAAGCGCAAATTACAATTAACAATGGCGAAGTAGACACGGTTGTTGTTTCTACTCAGCATAAACCGGATATTGATCAGGAGAAATTAAAAGAATTAATTATTAATGAAATTATTAAGCCCGTGGTACCGGAGTTTAAAAAGACTTTTATTAATCCAGCCGGCCCTTTTATTCAGGGTGGCTTTGAAGCCGATGCCGGCTTAACTGGTCGTAAGATAATTGTTGATAATTATGGACCTCAAATATCTGTTGGTGGTGGTTGTTATTCTGGTAAAGATCCTACAAAAGTTGACCGTTCAGCCGCTTATATGGCCCGTTATCTAGCTGTTGAATATTTAAAAAAATATAATGCTAAAGAAGTTTTAGTCAAGTTAGCTTATGCTATTGGTGAGCCAGAGCCAGTGATGGCTACAGCTGTAGTTGATGGTCAGAATATAGAGATTACTGGTTATGATTTAAGTCCTAAAGGGATTATTAATACGCTTGATTTAAGAAAACCCCAGTTTAAAGAAAGAGCTCGCTATGGGTTTTTCAAAGGTTTCCACAAAGCCGTTTCTTGACCTTCCACAGGAGAATACTTGACACAACTTAACAAATTTTAATAAATATGCTATATTTCTATTAGTTATTAATAAATTAATCATTAAGTTTATGGCAATGACAAAATCTCAATTATTCAATGCTCTAGCCGAAAGTACCGGCTTAAGCAAAAAAGACGTTACTAATTTCGTTGAAAAGTTTACTGATTTGGCTTATCATGAAGTCAAAAACAGTGGAGAATTTACCATTCCAGGTGTTGGTAAATTAGTTAAAAAGAACAGAGCAGCTCGCATGGGCCGCAACCCAGCCACTGGCGAAAGCATCAAAATTCCAGCTAAAACTGTTGTTAAATTCAGAGTAGCCAAAGCTGCCAAAGACGCTGTTTTATAAGGATTAGGAATATTAGAAGGATTGATTATACAAAAAGGCTTTCCATAGCGGAAAGTCTTTTTTAGATTTTTTGTTTTTTAGTACTATTGACAAAAAAATATATTTATTATATATATCTCTTGATATATCGTAATTTAATATATTGTAAATTGTAATTTAAACATGAAGAAAAGGGCAGAAAATGGAAGAAAAAGAAGGATCAGTATTTATGTTTTTTGTGGGGGTGCTGCTACTTATAGCTAGAGTTATAGGTGCCATCTCTATAATTGTGGCTTTATTTTTTTTTGTTTAAGGGAGATGCAAAAATGGTTATAGCTTGTAGTTTATTTGCTATAGCGTGTTTTTCTACCTCTGCTTAGGTTTTCAGAGGGAGTTTATAAATTCCCTCTTATTTTTTTTCTAAAATATTTCGATAACAGCAAGCTTTTATCTTATATAAACAAAAACATTATTAACGCCGTTATCCACTAAGAACTGTTCGTCAGCGGTTTTTGGCCTAAGAATACTCTTCTTGACCGCTTATTTGATTATGTTATGCTTTAATTGTTCCTTAAAATTATTATCAATGAGGCGAGTGTTATGACAGTTAATTGTTTAGCGGTCAGAGCACTCGTCTCATTGTGAGGCGTAGTCTGTATTCTGACAGGTTCAGAAAAAATCAAAAAGTAGGAGGTGCGCGATGAAAAATATAAAAAAGTCGCTTGCCACTGGCTGGCCCTCGGGAGCTCCGACGGCTCCCCAGTTTAGGGAATTCCTATCCCAAATTGAGAGTAGAAAGATTACCAAAGAATCTTTCCAATTATTTTTAAGAGGAGGATCTCATTTCAAAGATCGGGCCAGGATTCGCAATATCATGGGCGATGATATTATTTTTCCCGATGAAGTTTCTCTGGCATGCAATATCCACTATTCTGATGAGGTGTTGCTCAAATTATCCAGGAGTATGCCCAAAACAAGAATTCTTCAGGAGTTAAAAAAGAAAGGATTTGCTTTAGTTCCTGGTCCTCCGGAACCAATGAGTTTAGAGCAAATAGCTGAAGCATTACCTTATATGGTTCACGAACAGGATGTTCAACTCTTAAAAGAAAGAGAAAATATAGCTGATATTCAGATAAAATCTCAGTGGTATGCTATTAAAAAGAAAGGCGTCAGAAGAAAACCAAAAAACAAAAATATTCCCTTACCTGGTGTGTTTGTCTGGCTTGTGGGTATTTTTCTTTATGTCAGGGGAGAGAGGATATTTGAAGATGAATTTTTGCGGTTTGACCATTCAATAGGCATTGGTAGTAATACTGCTAATGGGCTTGATATTGGCACCAAGCTTAGTGAAGTTTATTCTCTTCGTTGGCCTTTTTCTTATGATCTTGATGATTAAGACTCATCAGTCGTCGGTTGAATTATTTCACCGGCGACTTTTATTTTTAGTCTATCTTATATAAACAAAAATATTATTAACGCCGTTATCCACTAAGAACTGTTCGTCAGCGGTTTCTTGGGCTTGCTGGATAGCTGTTTTGGCTGAATGCCAGTAATTGTTGACGACAAAGTAAAGTTTATCCACGCCGGCTTGATTCATGGCCTCTAAGGCCTGCTCGCGGCTGGCTGATTTTTCTATCATTGTTAAATAATTTTGGTAAATATTATTTATGCCCAAAGGCATGGAATAATAAAAATTATCATTATAATAATGAGCGAAACCAAATTTATTAATAGCAGCAGCGCCGACCATTTGGTTAGCTAAAACAATATATGGCTGGCCTTGGGAATTTTCTTCAATTAAGTCCACAGTTTTTAAATCAGTGGTTGTCACATTGAAGCTTTTACTATTACTGTGTTGATCATAAAGAGGATAAGTAAAATAAATGCCAACCGTCATTATAATAACAGTCAAAATCACCAACCATGTTTTCTGCCAGATATTGACATTATTTTTTAGTATCTTTTTAAAGCCAAAGTAAACAGCTGTTAAGAATATAGGCATCATTGAAAGGAAGATTAAATAAGCAATTCGATTAACATAATCATCTTTTTGGTAAGCGATTTGCAAATCAAAAACAATGAATATTTTTACTAGGAGATAGTTGATTATTAATAGAGCAATAAAAATAAAATGTCTTTTAAAAAATATATATTTATTTTCGTGGATAATCAGATATAACCCCACTAAAGTGATCAAAGAAAAGAGCCAAATGCCGTTGTCTCCGATATTATGGATAAGATCCAAAGTAAAATTATAAGTTTGATGCCAGCTGATCGCAGGCCAGGTAATTAGATTTTTTAAATTAATATTAAATATTCTATTCCAAGGAACATTACCTATCCTTTGATAAAGAGCCAAAAAAGCAGGTAAGCTAATAGCACTGATTAATAAAGATAAGTAGTATAAAGGTTTTTTAAACCAGAATTTTTTGTTAAGTCGTAAAACAGACAGAATCCAAGCTAAATAAAAGAGGGGGATGCCTCCTAAAGGATGGATAGTTAAAGCCATAAAGCTGATAAGCCAGACAAAATATAAACTGATTGTTTTTTTATTAATTTCTGGCAGGATGAAAATAATTAAAGCCACCAGCAGATAAGCTAAACTCTGGGGGGTAGTCATCACAGCAAAACCAAAGCCCATGAAGAAACTCCAGAGAGTAGCCAAATAGCTGGCCTGAAAAGACCAATTCAATCCATAACGCAAACCATAGTAAACGCTACTGGGCCAAATTAAGCTGAACAATATAGGAAGCAGTATTTTATTGACCGTGGCTAAAGGCAGTTGAGATAGATGATGAAGGAAGAAAGTTAATCCGTATTGTCCAACATATAAAAATAAACGTGGTTCAATCGTGCCGGTCTTATCAATAGTCTCTAAAACAGCTTGATGAATAAATGAGTCATAGCCGAAACCGAGAGGATAAAGGATGATGCCTAGGCTGACGATTAATAGCAGATGCCAGATTACCAGAAAAATATTTTTAGCTACTTTTTTAATAACAAAGCTAGCGACTAGTAGAATATTGCTAATAGTAAAGACGGCCCAAAATTTGTACCCTAACAATTCCCATGGCGAACGAATCACTCCTAAACCAGCTTTTTTTAATAGAACAACCAATAAGATAGCATCTAGAATTATAACTAAGCTGGGTAGGAGTATACTTTTTAAATTAGAGAGTCGGAACGGGTTAGAATCAAGAATGCTAAAAAAACAATGAAGAGCATTATATTTATAGGATAGTATTTCTATGATAATCGGCAGAGAAGCAAAAACCCATAAAAACACCCAGATATTTATTTGATACAAATGATAAGCAATGGTGTAATTAATACTAATATAAGCTAGAATGATCAGTAGTCCAATGATATATTTAAGCCCTTTGTGGATGGTCGGACAGAAAATATCAGCTATCTTTTTGCTATTATTCCATAGATATAAAATACCAAAGATAATACCTAGAGGGGATATTTTTAACCAGTAGATATTGATGAGAATAATCAAGAAAACGATTATCTGCCAAATAGTGTGTTGTCTTCTACTAAAAGTAAGCATATTTAATAATCATTGACCAATGATATATTATAGCATAATTTAATATTTTTTTACACTTTTCGTTCTCTTTCATGTCAAATGCGACATTGCGAATTCTTTAGGGGTTTTCATACCTAAAGACAGATGAGGTCTTTGGTTATGGTAATAATCTAAATACCTATTAACTTTCTCTTGTGTTTGTTTAAGGTCTTCTTTCTTGTATTTTACATAACCTAAGCATTCTTTCCTGAGAATACCATTGAACCTTTCAATGAAGGCCTGTTCGTTCTTTTTGTAGGGCCTGGTTGTTCTAATACTTTTAATATGCTGCTTGGCATAATGGCAGGTACCCCAAATTTAAGACACCTTGTCCATATGATATAATAGGCATATAAAGAAAGGAGAAACAATTATATGCCTAAAGGAAAACCCTCAGTTAGTAAAGAAGTTAAAGAGCAAATTATCAA
>Ga0210057_1000060_pt1 | contig 230970 bp, 203 predicted proteins | sample CryGeyCG2114_010_2_FD_183968 | JGI IMG/M metagenome (GOLD analysis project Ga0210057, IMG submission 183968) | Groundwater microbial communities from aquifer - Crystal Geyser CG10_big_fil_rev_8/21/14_0.10 (SPAdes) (version 2) | ecosystem: Environmental > Aquatic > Deep subsurface > Groundwater...
GCTCAACAGATCTCCTGCTGCAAATGATGGACATGTTGCTGCTGCTACTACGCTTGGCATCAAGGCTGCTAGACCCATGCTCCATGCGATTGTAGTTGCTACTACTGCCCATGTGAAACTCTTTTTACATATTTGAAAAAAATTCATAAGTATATGCTGAAAAAAAATGTGAATAAAAAACGTTTCTCAAAAAGTTTATAAAAAACACACACATTATATCATACGAATACAAAAAAACACCAACCAAAGTTGATGTTTCCGTCGTGCGCGGGAGAGGACTTGAACCTCCACAGGATAGACTCCCACAAGGCCCTCAACCTTGCGCGTATACCAATTTCGCCACCCGCGCGTAAATTGCCTAACAAGAATATAAGAAAAACCAAAAAAAGTCAAGACCTCATTTTTTCTCCCAAGGACAGCATAAAATATCCCTAAAATCTTCTTCCCTTCCCTACAATCATTTCAATTTTTTTCTTTGCCAGTCTTATTGTAATCTTTGTCTCCTTGGACTGCTTCCCATCTGCTTCTAAAAGAAAAGGAGTTCTACTACTGACAACCATTTCTTCAAACGGAAAAATACTTGGATCCTCATACTTATCCCTAAAAAGTCCCCTTCCTGCCATAGGACGTAGAAACGCCTCTAACTTTCCATCTTGTGGATGCACAATAATATCTTTATTACGACCAGCATTCCACACAAATGGCTGCAGGTTACAAACTACCAACTCCATCTTTTTATTACGGGAAGATACGGAAAAACGTTCATCATATTCAATAAAAATATCATGAGGAAAAACATGCAACTGTGATATAAAATATCGATTATTCACCCAGCCCACATCAAGTTTGACCTTTCTCCTACGTGAAAGAACATCACAAGCGGCTACACCTTCTGGGATTCCCAAAACTTCTGCAATGGTATTGCCCATTCCCACAGGAATAAAACCAAAAACCACCTTACACGCGGCGGCTCTTGAAAGTACATGTCCAAAGGTTACATCATTCCCAACAACCACAATCGTCTTTGCACCCTTACGAATCTCATCTTCTATGATGTGCTCTGCATTTGTAAAATTTTGTAAACGTATTATTTTTCCTGCTATTCCAAAATCCGTCAAACGGGTCTCCGTTGATTTTATGGTGTTTTCAAATTTCTTCTGACGTAAAAAATTGTCATAAAGGTAGACATACATAACCACTTGCTACTTGCTGTATTATGCTTCTTCCTCTTCTGCCAGCTCCTGTGCACGGGCAGTCTTGCCTTTTGTCTTAAAGATTCGTTTCCCTTCGGACTTTGTGTCTTTTGGGTCTTCAATAGAAATCCCATTCATATTCACTTTTCCCTGAATTAAAGCCCCCGCAGAAACAACCAAGACTTTGCAACTGATGTCTCCTAAAACCTGCGCTGTTTCCATAAGCTCCAAACGATCTGATACACGAAGATTCCCTTTTATATGACCAGAAATGTGCGCATCTCCAGCTTTTATATTTGCAAATATTTGTGCCCCCTCTTCTACCGTCAAAAGACGACTGGTTGTAACATTTCCAGAAACCGTACCTTTCACTAAAATATTTCCCTCAGATGCAAAATCTCCTTCAACATGAACGGAAGGCCCAACAACGGTTTCAACCGTATCTTGAGCAGTACTCGGTGGTGTTGGAGCAAGACGATTATTCATGGCCAGATTATCTTGACTTTTTGGAAACATACAGAAATAGTTTAATATTTATTTTTCACTTCACAATTATACTATAAAAAGAAAAGAAGAACAATTACTTCTGTTCAGAACCATATTGGTTTATAATTTTTTGTTGTTCAGTACTAGTTTCATCTTTTATCTGAATAGACGACTCTCCTGGCCCGGTAAATGGCAACCAAAAACCAAATTCACTTCCCTTGTTTAATCCTGGACTCTTGGCCCATACATACCCTGTGTGTGCTTCAATAAATTTGCGACACACATAGATTCCCAATCCTGTACCGGTGACATTGGTTCCTTCCACATTTTTTCCCCGATAAAATTTTTGGAAAAAATTTCCTTCATCTTCCTTGTTAAACCCAAGTCCTTCATCACGAACACGTAAACTTATTCCATTTTTTTCTGAAGACAAAGTGATGGTAATTTCCCCTTTTTCACTGTACTTTATTGCATTGTCAATGAAGTTAAATATGACATGCCGTACCTTTTCTGAATCCAAGATAACCTTGATGCCAAGCGTTTTGCTTCTTTTCCAAACTAACGAAAGATTTTTTTGAAGCGCACGTTCTGTTAGCTCTTTTACGCAACTTTCTATTATGTCATTTATATTTTCCTCCTTAAAAACAAATTTGGTTCTTCCCTGCTCTATACGAGTAATATCCAAAAATTCATCCACAAGCTTTACTAAACGCTCATTGCTTTCATCCATATCCTCAAGAACGCCCTTTGTCTTTTTACTTACTTTCCCGTATGCTCCATCTTTTATGAGCTCAATATACCCTTTAATTATAGAAAGTGGCGTACGAAGCTGATGAGAAGCAATGGATAAAAATTCCGTTTTTGTTCTATCTAATTCCTGCAGTTTTACATTTGCCTTTTCCAATGAATTTGCCAAATGTTGTATCTCCCCACTCCTGCGAACTTCTTTTCGCACTGATCGTACTAACATGATCCCCGTTAAACTCACCACCGCCAAAGTAATAAGTTGAAACGTGAATTCAGATCGAGAAACCGCCAAAAGCGTCTGCAAGAAAAAGACAATTATAGAAAGTCCCGCAAAAATTTCTGCAGCAACCACCTTGAGATCCAAAAATCCATACCGCATGATGGAATATACCGTCAGAATAACATATACGGTTACCAGTCCATTTCCCCATGGGGGAATAGAAATGTCATACCAAAGTGGGTAGTTGGTAGATCCTCCAACAAATGCGACAAAAATACCAATGAGAAGCAAACGAATTTGAACTTTGAGAGATCTTTTTTTTGTATTTTTGTCTGCACGAAAAAGAAGAAAAGAAGCAAGAATAACATGCACAGCAAAAGTAAGAAGAAAATAAATGTAATACGGTCCAGGTGTTGGCCAGTATGCAAATCCATCTTTTGGCTCCACACCCTGTACAAAGAGGTCCGTTGCATTCAAAAGACACCAAACCGCAGATAAAAGATAAAAGAAAAAAAGCAAATACCGAAAACTCTTTTTTTGTTCCAGTTTGAGAAAAACAAGAACCATATGAAAGTACGTAATTGAGGTAAATATAGCCCCAAACATTAACATCCGTACCCAAAAAAGTGCACTCACCGCATCTTGAGAAATCTGCCAAATAAAGTAGGGGAAACTCCAAGCAGCAACTGACATACAAAAGTAAAAAAGAAATCTTGCAACACGCTGCTGATAATTGGTTATAATTATAAAAAGACCCAAAAAAATACTGGTTATTGCATTAACCAATGCAGAAAGAGAAAAGTAATTAAAAATATCATGACCCATGAAAAAATTTCAAAAAAAGAAGTCTTTCTTTTTGGAGTTACTGTATTTTACTTCTATTTTATCATAAAACAAAAAATCACACGAGATGCTCGGTGATTTTTTGTTTTCTTTTACAAAAATTTTTTTTGCAAAAGGAATTTTTTGCGTCTGTGGTGGGGGAGCAGACGCAGCATCAAAGGCGGGGAAGCCGATCGTCAAGACGACGGCAAAGAGAAACGGTGTGGATTTGGTGAGGTTCGATGACCAGATCGATCTCGGCCTGTGTGAAGCCGGACCGGATGAGCAATTGTTTGAACTGCTCAGGAGGACGCCGGATCAGAAGGGGCCAGTTGATGACCCAGCGCACCACATACGCCCATGGTGATGGGTTGATGTGGGCCCCTACGAAGAGCGCTCCCGGACGAAGCAGACGCTTCACCTGGGCGCAGATCTCAATGAGTGAGTCCTCGGCTCGGTAGTCGAGGAACCCCACCATCTCAATCAGGTCCCAGGTGGCACCATGCTGTCCGGCCACGTAGGTCTTTAGATTCTTCCGATGAATGGTGACCAAGTGGTCAATCCCTCGAATCTGAGCCAAACGAGCGGCCCTCCGCAGCGAAGACTCACTCAGGTCCACCAGGTGAAGGTAGACCTCAACCTCCGGGTGATCCCGAAGGAAGTGAGCCGTCGCTTCGACGCTGGCCTGGGCACTTCCGCAGGCCAACACCAGGAAGTCGATTTTCTTCTTCCCAGCCTCAGCCAACCGGTTCAGCTCGGCACGAATCTGGTGGTAGGTGATCCGCAGTCGATTGCGGACCGCCTGACCATCAGGTTGATCCAGCCAGAAGTGAACACGACGTTCACCCCGTGTAGCCGGTGTCGCCAACCGCGTCGGGACGGCGTAGATACCATCGAGCGCCGCGCTCGTGGTCACACCGTTGCGAACGGTGTGACCGATGAGGTGCGCCCGATCAAAAAAGAGGCTCATCCTCTTGGGTCCCAGGAGCCAGCGCTCCTTGCCCAAGAAGAATCCCACGGTATACCTGTAGAAGATCACCCGCACCATGATGGTGAAGGCGAGCAGGTGCATCATCCCCCTTGCCCGCACGTATCGGTGCGGGCGGTACTCGAGAGAGTCCCGGACAGGGCCCTCACTGTCCAGAATCGAGAATTCGAGGGCGAGGCTGTCATCCGCCACGCCCGTCACGATGTGCTTGGCGAGGAATTCACTCCCCGCCTCCATCCGACCATTGATCGAAAGACCGGGATCAGTAATCTTTCGCGCTGGGGACGTCATGACTTTCCTCCTCGATGTAATGAATTTTGAAACTGCGTTTTTGTGCCAACTGCACACAATGAAACAGAAAATTCTGTCCCATTGTCTACAGGGCAAAAATAAAAAAGTACCCTCGTGTTATAGCGTACTCCTTCTCATTTGTCAATGAGTTCCCCATAAAATTTTACTCCAAATCCATCATGGTATCCCGAAAGCGTCCACAGTTTATATCCTGTGCTTTATAAATTTTCATAAGGGTTTCTGTAGATAATTCCCCTTTTTTGGCAATCATCGCCCTTCTATCTACTGTCAAAATTTTATATAACTTGCAAATTCCCTTTTCTCCGACCCCACCTTCATCTTCTTCCAGCAAAACTTCATTGGCAAATACATGACTTTCTTCGTCCACGGGCTCCACAACCGCACAAACGACCGTGGATAGGCCTTCATTCAATACATTATCCTGAAGTACTACCACTACTTGCTCTTCATCCTTTTTGTGAGAACACAAAAAAACGTCCCCCCTTCGTATGGCACCGCAGTACATATTATCAATGTCAAAGCTGTGCGGCATAACTGTTTTCTCTATTGATCATCACGATTTTTTCCAACTTTGCGAAGCTCATCTTCCATAGATTCTATCTCACGACTGTGCCGATAATCCATGATGCAGTCTGCCACAAACTTACTTCTTTGCCCATGCGGGAAAGCCTTACGAAAATACAACGCCAAACTCTTTGGGAGCTTGAGGGTCACACGTTCAATAGGCTCTGGTGCTTTTTGTCTCATAGCAAATTTAGTATACACTGTCTTTCTTCTACGGAAAATCTTCATTTGTGGATAAGTATTTCCACCCAAATACAGAAATTTTACATTTTATTGGCTGTTTCTATACCAAGAAGTGTCAGCCCACGCTCCATAACAAACAAGACCTTCTGAATTATCCCTAACCGGAACTCTTTTGTCTCTCCTTGTGCTTGAAGAACCGGACATTCGTGATAAAACGTATTAAAATCCTGAGCAAGGGTAAACAGATATTGAGCTATTTTTGAAGGATCATACCCATCTGCGGCAGCAAGCGTGGCTTCTGGGAATTCTCCAATACGCATAATTAACTTCTTTTCTGCAAGAGTAATTTCTGGAGGAATAGTTTGTATAGGTGTTGTATCTTCTTTCCCTGCCTTTTCCAAAATACTTTTTATTCTGGCAACAATATAGAGCAAATATGGACCGGAATCCCCAGATAAACTGACACTGCTTTCCATATCAAAGGCAATGTCTTGGGAAACCTGCACCTTCAACATAGTATATTTGAGCGCAGCTACGGTAACCTTCTCCATAACTTCTTTCTTTTCTTCTATTTCTGAATCTTTCATTATCTTCTCCACCTTCTGTTGAACCTCATCTATCAACTGATCACCCGTCACAATGTTCCCTTTTCGTGAACTCATTTTTTGATCTCCCTTTAACTGAAGATACCCCCCTACAACATGAAATTCTTTTCCTTTACTTTGTGGAAGCACTTGCTCCAAAGCCTGAAACACTACTTTAAAATATTCTGTCTGATCTTTCCCCACGACATGCAAAATTTTGTCAGGATCATAATCTGAAAAATGTGTTCTTGCCAATGCAAGGTCTTTTGCTTCATACGTTGGAAAACCCTTGCTATTGATAAAGACTCTATCATGCAGACTATATTTACTCCCCTCAAAAATAATAGCACCTTCACTTTTTTTAAATACCCCCTTTTGAAGAAAAGCATCTACAATTTTTATCGCCTCTTCGTACATTTCTGACTCAAAATATAATCTATCAAAAGAACTCCCCAGTTTTTCATAGATGGTATCAAAATATTCTAAACTCCATGTCCGTGCGGTTTGATACACTTCTTGAATGCTTTCATCTCTTTCGTACACTTTGTCGTTGTAGGCAATAACCTCTTGTTTTTTTTCTTCATCTTCTTCGTAGGCGGTTGCTCCATAAGCATAACATCGTCCTAAAAACTCTACTCGTTCCTTTACTGATTTCTCTGCCATAGCACGAAACTCTTCCAAATGCGCATACATGCCGTATAGAGATTTAGCAATATGCATTCCAACATCTCCTTGATAGTTAAGACGAACAATATCATAGGAAGCATTTTGTAAAATACGTACTAATGATTCCCCCGTAATGAGATTTCGAAGATGCCCCAAGTGAAATGCCTTCATGGGATTTGGACATCCAAACTCTACCAAATATTTTTTTCCTATTCCCAAAGAATGTTCTCCATAGTGATCATCTAAAGTCTTTCCAAGCATTTCAACAACTCTGTGAGCATCCACAAAAAAATTTAAGTATGGCCCCACAGCACGTACTTCTTGTACCAATTCCAAAGGTTGTCCCTGAAGTTTTTCTTCCAAGTCTTTGGCAACCTCCGCAGGATTTTTTTGAAATGACTTTGCAAGAGAAAAACAAGCAAATGAAAAATCCCCCATAGAAGTATCCTTGGGTACCACAATCTCAATTTCTCCCTCTACTCCCACCTTCTTTATGAGCTCTGCAATGTATAGTTTTATCTGAGTATTCATAATCTCTTTGCGCTATGCTATTTCAACAAAAAACCGTTTTCCTTTTTGTACGACATCTCCTGCCTGAACCATATATTCATGATCGGTAACTTTTTCATCATTTACCTTAACTCCCCCACCATCTATAGCACGTCTTGCATCAGAATTGCTGCTTGCAAAGCCGGCTTCTTTGAGTACCGTGACAATATCGTATACACTTGGTTGTAACTTGATAATTTCTTCCGGTTTTTCCCCTGACTGGATGACGGTTTTGAAATGATCTTTTCCTTGCTGTGCCGCCTCTTCCCCTTTGAACTGTTTGGTAATTTCATATGCTAACTCCAATTTGAAATCTCGTGGATTCTCTCCGCTTGCAAGTTTCTTTTCAATTTCATCTACTTGATCCATAGGGATACGCGTACAAATTTCAAAACCTGAAACAATCATCTCATCACTCCAACGCATAACTTTTCCAAACATATCTTCTGGAGTGTCAGAAAGGGCTACCATATTCCCTTCAGTTTTTCCCATTTTCTTTCCAGATGAATCTACCAAAAGTTTTGTAGATAAAACAAATTTTTCTTTTTGTGAAAGATCTTTCATGAGTGTTCTTCCCGCAAGCATGTTAAACGTCTGATCATTTCCACCAACTTCCCCGTCTACTTTCATGGCTACGCTATCATATCCTTGCATGAGCGGGTACATAAGTTCATGGAGATATACTGGTTTTTCTTCTTTCACACGGTTTTGAAACATATCACGTTCCATAAGTCTTTGAACGGTAAAGTGTGAAGAAAGTTCTACCACATCTGCAAAGCTTAATTTACTATGCCATTCACTATTAAACAGAAGCTCTGCTGGATTCTCTCCTCCAAAGTCTATAATAGCGCTGGCCTGTTCTTTGTACGCTTTGCAGTTTTCCAAAACCTGTTCTCTATTCAGTTTCACGCGAGCGGCAGATTTATCCGTTGGATCCCCTATCATGGCAGTAAAATCCCCAATAAGCATAATAATCTTGTGTCCAAGTAACTGAAAATCACGAAGCTTCAAAAGCGTAATACCATGTCCAATATGCAGTGTTGGCCCGGTGGGATCATATCCAACATAGAGCCTCAATGGTTCATTTTCATGAAGACGTTTTTCTAAAAATTCCTTTGTAGGGTAGATATGCTCTACACCTCTCACAAGCAAATTAGATAAAAGATCTTTATGTTCCATATACTAGAGTTTAGCAAGCTGCTCATGCAACTTCTGTAATTTATCTTGCGCCACGGCAAGTTTTTCTTTTTCTTGTGTGACCACTGCCTCGGGAGCATTGCTCACAAAATCTTGGTTTTCAAGTTTCTTTTGAAGACCCGTAATATAGGGTTCAACTTGCGCAATTTCTTTATGAATTCTTTCTTTTTCCTTTTCTACATCCAAAGCACCCGATACATCTACAAAAATTTCCAAACCACTTTCCACACACGAAACAGCATTTTCTGGTTTGTTCAATTGTTCTTCTATCACCAAGTCCTCTATTCTTGCCAACTTTTGGATAGTTTCACTATTTTTTTCCAAAAATGCTTTCTTCTCTGCAGCACTTACATAGACAGACACAAATTTGCCAGGTTCCACACCATACTCCGAACGCACCGAACGCACCGCTGTAACGAGATTTTGCAATAACATAAAATCCATAATCACCATTGTATCCATGGCAGTATTTGTTTCTTGCATGACCGGCCATTTTTCTCCCATGAGAATCTCTTCTTCACCGTAAACTTTCTGCCAAATAGTTTCTGTTACAAAAGGCATATACGGATGCCATAATTTTAAAATGGTATTGAGGATAAAATTTAAGATATGAGATTTATTGCCTTCTATTTTTGCAATTTCTAAATACCAATCTGCCAATTCATTCCAAGTAAAATCACGGAGTGTCTCTGCTGCGGGAGAAAATTTATACGATTCAATATCTTCCGTAACACTTTTTACTACTTGAGATAAACGTGCAAGAATCCACTGATCTGCAAGTGTTTTTGCAGAGGGATATTCTCTATCTTTTTGTGGGTCTTCAATATTTAAAAGAGTAAATCGAGAAATATTCCAAAGCTTATTTGCAAAGTTTCTAAAGCTTCCAATTTTTTCTTCACTCAGTTTGGTATCGTTCCCGGGCGTAGATCCCACCATAAGAGAAAGTCGCACGGCATCGGTTCCAAATTTATCAGAAACTTCCAGTGGATCAATAATGTTGTCCAAAGATTTACTCATCTTTCTCCCCTGTTCATCACGAACCAGTCCATGAAGATATACCGTCTTGAAGGGTACTTGTCCACGCAAAAAGGTAGTCATGAGGATCATACGCACCACCCAAAACGTTAAAATATCATATCCTGTTTCCAATACATTTGTAGGATGATAGGTCTGCAAATCTGTTGCATTTTCATCTGGCCATCCAAGCGGTGAAAAACTAAACATCCCGGCACTAAACCAGGTGTCCAAGGTATCGGGATCTTGCTCCCACCCCTCTCCTTCTGGTGCTTCTATTCCTACATATAATTCTTCTCCCCTATACCACGCAGGAACACGGTGCCCATACCATAATTGACGTGATAAACACCAATCCAAAAGATTGTCTACCCAATTGAAATAATTTTTTTCAAATCGTTCTGGTAAAATTTCTATCTGTTTTGCACGTACCACATGCTGCAAGATTTTTTGGAGCGTCATGGTTTCTCCTTTTTTTATTCCTTCTATTTCTGAATGCTCCATGACAAATTCTTTTTTCACATCCACCCACCACTGCTTCATGATCTGTGGTTCAATAAGACCACCCCCTCTGCTATTGGTTGCCGTACTATGAACATATTCTTCATCTACTCTTACCAATAACCCTTTTGCTTTCAATTTTTCTACTATTTTGGGACGAGCGTCCAAAATATTCATACCAGCAAACTCTTCTGCTATAGGCAAAAGATTCCCCTGAAAATCAATAACCTGTTTTTTCTCCAAACCATGCCGTTCTGCTATAAAGAAATCCGTTGCATCATGCCAGGGAGTAATGGTCATAACACCAGAACCAAATTCTGGATCCACAGCATCATCTTTAATAATAGTTGCTTTAATTTTTCCATTTATCCATTCACATTCAAAAGTATCTCCATGCTTGTATTGTGCATAACGGGCATCCTCCGGATGCATAACCACATATTTATCTCCAAACTTGGTTTCCGGTCGAGAAGTTCCAATAGTAAATGGACCATACTGGAAATAATAAAAGGGAGCCTTTTCTTCTTTACGAACGACTTCTATGTCTGACACATTGGACTGCATCTTGGGGTCCCAATTGACAATTCGGTCACCACGATAAATCAATCCTTCATCATACATTTTCTTGAAAGCTGTTTTGACAGCAAGGTTACGTGTATCATCAAGAGAATAGTATTCTCGTGACCAATCCAAAGAAGTTCCCATTCGTTTTGCCTGGTTTATAATTCTATCATGACTATCTTGTGCAAACTGTTCCACTTTTTTCAGGAAGACATCACGTCCAAGGTCATGGCGTGTCTTCTTTTCTTCATTCCATAATATGCGTTCCACTTTTTCTTGTGTAGCAATGGCGGCATGATCTGTCCCCGGCACCCAAAGCGTCCTATCCCCCTTCATACGGTGATAGCGCACCATTACATCTTCTATGGCAAGCATAACGGCATGACCAATATGGAGCGTTCCCGTAACATTTGGTGGAGGTAGGATAATACAAAATGGATCTGCGTCACTTTTGGTAATACCTTTCTCTATACAAACATCCGGATTAAAGAGTCCGGAATCTTCCCATTTTTTGTAAATATTGCCTTCGTATTCCTTTGGTTCGTAGGCTTTTTCAAGTTCTTTCATAAAAAAAATGCTAAATTTAGCGAAATAAAGAGTTCACAACGCTATCATAGAGTATGGTAGCAAATAGGTCCAAAAAAAGCAAATATTCCACTAAGATAAGCCAAATATTTATCCCCAAACCTGTTTTCATAGGAGTATTGACGAATCTTCTTTTTTTTGGTATAGTCATTTATCCGCCTCAACACGAAGGAGATTCCCTTGAACCGGGAAGATCTCTTGGAGGTGGCCGGCAGCCTGCTCTTCTGGGGCATGGTTGGCTCGGCCTTCATGCTCATCGGTGGGGTCCACCTCGCCGGGGAGCTGGTCGCAGCAATTGACAACGGGAGCCGTGCTCCCCGCAAGGAGCGTCGTAATCGACGCTCGAGGAGGGCCTGATCGATGTTCCGACAGATCGGTCACCTGGTCGGGATGACCGTCCGAGCCCAGGTGGCTCTCGCCGAGACCGTAGGGAAATCCCCCCTCGATCTCATCGTAGCATGCAACATCCTTTGCTCTGCTTTCGTGGGCGCCTTCCTTCCCGAAGCCTTCAAGGAAGGCTTCCACGAAGCCGTCGGAGACAACAAATGAAGCTCTCCCCCTTATACTGGTCCGGCCGTGCAGTGGCCAAGGCCATCTGCACGGAGGAGCAGATGGCCTTGATGGCATCCTACGGCCTCCGGGGGATGCACCTGCATGGTTTGGCAGCCACACTGGAGTTCTTGGCTCAAGGCGCCAGCTACTGGCAGCAAATGAGCCTGATCATCGTGGGGGCCCCCATGCCAGAGAGCTTCAAGCTGGGCGTCTTCGACGGATTCAGGAGACCTACCATCTAGCCTACAACGCGGTCACCCACCCCGCAAAAAATAGACATTTTCATCTCTTCCTTCCAAAAAATTTTTTTGAAGGGAAGATAGTGAAAGTGAAATGTATACTTAAATATGGCACTGAAAGTTCACGAACAAATAAGAAAGAATCTGGAACAGGCAAATCATATCCTGATTACTTTTCGTAAACACGCAACCGGCGACTCTATTGCCTCTGCGCTTGCTTTGTATACCTATTTGGATCTCAAGAACAAACGTGTAGATATGGTTTGTGATGATTTTGCGCCACCCTCTACACTTTCTTTTCTTTCAAAAATTTCCCTTATTAAGCCAGCACTTTCTTTTTTACAAAAATTTATTATATCCATTGATATTAAAGATATTGGGATAGAAGAACTCAACTACGATGTGGAGCATGAAAAGCTACGCATTTTTGTTACCCCCAAACAAGGATTCATCACCGGAAATCATATCCGCACGGCACAGACAAAGTTTAAATATGACATTATCTTTGTCGTTGATAGTCCAGATCTTGAATCACTTGGAAATATTTACCAAAAAAATAGTGACCTCTTTTTTCAGGTTCCCGTTATCAATATTGATAACCACAGTGAAAACGAACATTTTGGACATATCAATCTTGTAGATATTACAGCTACGTCTACTTCCGAACTGGTTTATAAATTTATAAAAGAAGATCCGAAGGCAGCTATAGATGAATCTTTGGCAACAACCCTTTTAACGGGTATTATTGCAAAAACAAAAAGCTTTAAAACCAATGAAACAAAACCACATACCCTCAACATAGCCAGTGAACTGATAAACTTGGGTGCGGATCGTGATTATATTATAAAAAATCTTTATAGAACTCGTTCTGTAAATGCTCTCAAACTCTGGGGGCAGGCCCTCACACACCTCAAACACGACAGAACACACAACCTTGTATGGACAACTATTACTCGTGAAGATTTTGTTCGTTCAGGCGCAAACGAATATGACCTCCATGATATTGTAGATGAACTTATTTCAAACTCTCCTGAAGCAAAAGTGACTCTCATTCTCTACGAACCACATCACAAAAATGGACACCCAACACCCGTGCATGCTATGCTCACAGTGGAAGATCCCTTTGATGCGGCAAAGCTCGTTGGTGAGTATGGTCCGCTCTTGGGTGATAAAAAACGTGTCTCTTTTGTTCTGGATGGGATGACACTCAAAGAAGCGGAAGAAAAGTTAATTGATACACTGAAAAAAAATATACGTGAAATGAAAAAATAAATTCTACTAAAAAAAGAGATCCAATGTGGATCTCTTTTTTTCAATTTTATTCTTGTCCTTGCAATGGACCAAGGGCTTCTGCAAGACGCTTGAGAGTTGTCATTTGTCTTTGAACACGTTTCTCCCACCTTTTTGGATCCATAATAGAGCCATCCTTTTCAAAAAGTTCCTCTACATTTCCAAAGTTCAAGGTCCCAGACATAATCATACCCAATTCATAGAGAACAGGCAGCAGATTTTCTATTACTCTTGTTCCACCAAATTGGCCAGCAGAAACTCCAGCCACAATACATGGCTTATTGTAGTAGTCTTCTACACCCTGATCAAGTACCATCTTCAATTCACCGGGATACCCATGATTATATTCCGGCACCACAAAAACAAAAGCATCTGCCTTTCGAACTTCAGCAAGCCAAGGTTCTGCAGCTTTTTTATCCTGCCACACCGGCACAGTCTTCCCCAGTAAAAATTTTTCTACCTTTAGAAGTTTTGTTTGTACCTGTGTATCCTTTTTGAGCTCGGAAGTTACATATTTTGCAACCTTCGTGCTTTGGCTTCCTTTTCTGGCTGTCCCGAGTACTACCGGTATAAAAAATTTTTTCATATTATATATTCTTATTTTGTTACAAAATAGAGTCTACTTTCTACCTTTTCTCCCGCACTGCTATCTTTTTCAACAAGGAGCATTTTACCAGACACCATAACGCAATTTCTCACCTCTTTTTCCGAAAGCCAGTTCATTTGTATTGGGTAGAGTTTCAAAGTATTGTACAAAAAAGCATGTGAAAAACCAAATAGAGACAATAGACGATAAAGACGTCTTTGGGGCTGTAACCGATGAAGCAGTGGAACCTTGGATGGAAGTTGAAACACCGCAATACCACCGGGCGCCAAAGTACGGATAAACTCAGAAATATATTTTTTTATTTGTGTTTTGCTGGGGATATGTTGCAGAACAATATTGCAATAAATCATATCAAAAAAGTTATCTTCAAAAAGAGAAAGGTCGTCCCGATCATTTACTTGAAACGAAATAGTGGTTTCTTGTTTGTTCAATTTTTTTGCTTTTTGTATCATGGCACCTGACACATCCACTCCGAAACTTTTTTCAAAATATTTTGAAAGTGCTCTGGTGAGTCTTCCCACTCCACAACCAAAATCAAGAACATTTTTTTTGTCTTTCGGGTACCCAAGCTTTTGTATTTTTTGTATAACCGTTTTTATTTCTTCCTCACCTGTCTGAAAAAAGGCTTGATTATCCCATCCTCCAAACCGTTTATCTGCATGGGATAAAACGGCCCAAAGTGGATCCAGTTTCCCCAATTCATCCCATTCTTTTTTATAGTTCATAAATATTACAATTACATCAATGCTCTTCCTGTCATTTCCGGCGGAATATCTACACCCAAAATAGATAAAATGGTAGGAGCTACATCTGCTAACATGCCAACCGGTGGCATAAGAGACAGATCCCCGCCTGGAGGATCCCCCGAAGGACCGGCCTGACCCTGATAATTTTTTCCAATAATAAGAAATGGAACAGGATTGTTTGAATGTTCTTTATCTTTTTCCCCCGTTTGTAAATTCACCATAGATTCTGCATTTCCATGGTCGGCAGTAATCAGAAGAACACCATTTTTTGCAAGAGTGTGATCTGCAATTTTTCCAAGACAAGAATCAATTGTTTCTATTGCCTTTATGGTAGCCTCTAAATTGCCAGTGTGCCCCACCATATCTGCATTGGCAAAATTGAGCAGGATGACATCATATTCCGCTGAATCTATAGCCTTTATAACTTCTTTGGTTACTTCTGGTGCGGACATCTCTGGCGCCATATCATAGGATTCCACTTTTGGTGAAGACACCAAAACGCGTGATTCATTTTCAAATTCATCTTCTACCGTACCATTGAGAAAAAAAGTCACATGCGCATATTTTTCTGTTTCTGCAATATGAACCTGCTTCAAACCAGCCTTACTCAAAATTTCTGCCAAACAATTCTCAATGACTACCGGTGCATAGGCAACAATTACGGGAAGATCTTTTTCATATTCCGTCATGGTTACAAAGTGAAGATTCTGAATCTGTGTTCTTTCAAATTTTTGGAAGCTCGGAAGAACAAACGCCTTCGTAATCTGACGAGCACGGTCCGGCCGAAAATTAAAAAATATTACGGCATCACCATCTTCCACTTTGGCAATAGGCTTTTCTTTCGTCCCCAAAACTACAGGGACAAATTGTTCGTCATAAATTTCTTTTTTATAAGACTCCTCTACCGCCTCAAGAGGATTTTTAAAATATTGTTCGGAAATTCCTTCTGCAACCGCACGATATGCTTTTTCAATTCTTTCCCAACGGTTATCGCGGTCCATGGCAAAGTAACGACCACAAAGTGATGCTAACTCTCCAACTCCAAGCTCTTTCATTTTTTCTTGAAGTTTTATGATAAAATCTTTTGCAGTATTGTACACGGTATCTCGTCCATCCAAAAAAGCATGGACATATACTTTTTCAACCCCCTGACGTTTGGCAAGGTCCAATAATGCATAACAGTGGTCTTGTGATCCATGCACATTCCCCGGACTCAAAATTCCCATAATATGCAATTTGCTTCCATTTTTTTTCGCATGTTTACAGGCATCCAAAAATGCCTGTTTTTGAAAAAATTCGCCACTGGCAATTTCATTATTGATACGAGGAAAGGTTTGATAGTATACTCGTCCAGCACCAATATTGAGATGTCCCACTTCTGAATTTCCCATTTCACCAAAACGTAAACCAACTTCATTTCCAGAAGAAAGAAGGGTCATAGCAGGATACTCTGTAATAAATTTTTTAAAGTTTGGAGTATTTGCTGTCGTAATCGCATTCCCCTCATTTGGTGGCGCTACTCCAAATCCATCAAGAATGGCAAGCACCAACGGTTTTGGTCTTTCAGACATAAAAGTGCATCAAGCTATCAAATATTTAAAAAAGTGATTTTCCAAGCATTTCCGGATCTTTTTCTATACCCATGAGTTTCAGAAGCGTTGGCGCAACATCTGCAAGCCTTCCTTTTTTTAATTTTTTTCCTTTCATCTTCTCATCTACAATAATCAATGGAACTGGATTGGTGGTGTGTTCTGTCATGGCCTCTCCTGTTTTATCATTAAACATTTTTTCTGCATTCCCATGATCTGCCGTAATAACCACACGTCCCCCAATACTTTTCATATAATCTACGAGTCTTCCTACTTCATGGTCTGTTATGCGTACGGCTTCCTGAGCCGCTTCAAGATTTCCGGTATGCCCTACCATGTCCACGTTTGGAAAATTTACGCAAATGAAATCAAAGGTATCCTTTTCAAAATATTTTAAAATTTTCTCGGTTATTTCTTTGCTCATCATTTGGGGATGATCTGCGTATGTCTTATGTCCGGTAGAACGTACCAACTCTCTTTTTTCTCCATTTATAGGATCAGAAAAACCACCATTCAAAAAGTACGTTACATGCGCATATTTTTCCGTTTCGGAAATAAAAAGTTGACGATAATTTTCTCCAATTACGTGCGCAAGACAATTATCAATGTCCGGGCTGGGGAATGCCGTAAAAATACCTGGAAGATCCGGACCAAAATCCGTCATTGCTACAAACCGTGTATTCTTTGGTGTTTTCTTTCTTTTAAAAGCGCCTTTGTTATGTTTGTGAAAATCTTTCTGAACAAAGGCCTTGGTCAACTGTCTGGCACGATCACTGCGCGCATTAAAAAAGTACACAACATCATTATCATTTACCGTTGCAATTGGTTTTCCCCTTTCTTGTATGACGGTTGGACAAATGTATTCATCCGTCTCTCCACGATTGTAGGCTTGTGAAATAGCTTCTTCAACGGAAGATGCCGCACACACCCCTTGCCCACAGACAATAGTATTGTAAGCCTGTTCCGTTCGCTTCCATAATTTATTTCTATCCATTCCATAAAATCTTCCCATCACGGTTGCTATTTTTTCTTCTGCCAACATATTTTGTCGTAAGGCCTTGAGGTGCTTTACAGCCGAATGTGGTGGGGAGTCTCGACCATCGGTAAAAATATGAAGAAATACATTATAAAATTTTTCTCTACGAAAGTATTCAAGCAAAGCATACAGATGCTCCGGATGCGCATGCGCACTATTTTCTGAAGTCAACAGCCCCATCACATGCACAGCCGTCTTATATTTTTTTGCATGGTAGAGTGCCTGATGAAAGGCTTCATTCTTAAAAAAGGTTCCGTCCGTAATGGAATGCCAAATACGCACCAAATCCTGCTCTACAATTCTTCCAGCACCAATATTAAAATGTCCGGCTTCAGAGTTACCCTGTTGTTCCGGAAACAATCCCACATCCAGACCATGTGCTGCCAACTTGGTGGATGGATATTTTTTCATATATGAAAAAATATTGGGAGAGGTAGTGGGAGTGATAGCATTGCCTTTTGCCCGAGCACTCGTCAATCCATAACCGTCAAGAATAATAAGGAGTGTCTTGCGCACCCCCTGTTTTGTTTTTTTTGTGGTTTTTTTGAGTTTCATAGTTAAAGACATTGTAGCCTATTTTTCTCTCCAATTCAAGACAACATTCATTCTACAGTAATCCTCTCTATATTCCTCCTCCGGGCATTGACTTTTTTCCTAAAATAAGTTAGTTTTACTCCTAGAGCAACCAACGGGAGGACGCCATGTCCACCTTCGAGACCGTTCTGATGGGGATGATCGCCCTCTTCGTGGGGATCATCATCGCGTTCGTCTTCAGCCCCCTGTTCAAGAAGAAGGGAAAGGGTCGAGGAGGGCCGATGGACAAGGTCCTTACATTACCCGACCACAAGGTCGGGTACGCCTGGACCCGTGAGCCGGATGGACGACTCGATGAGTGGCCCTACATCCCAGGGCACGAGGGTGTTAAGAGCTGGTTCTTCACCGGGGTGAACCGCGGTGCCTTCACCGTCCTGAGGTTCGAAGAGTTCGATCTCAATGACCCCGGGATGAATCGGGGGGCTCACAAGCTCCTGCGACGCTACGAAGAAGGCCAGCGTCGCCGCGACACCCAGCCCCCTTACCCGGATGCGCTATTGCGCATCCTCCTGATGCCCACGGCAACCGACAGCTTCATAGAGGGGGTCTCCGGACTTCAAACGACCCTTGACCCGGATGCCGCACTTCGGCAGATGGGTGTGCGACGTCCCAGTGTGCCAACCATTCCTCCAGACTCAGAAGGGCCTTACTACCCCGATGAGGATGAGGAAGAGGCGGAAGAAGATGGACCACTCGGAGACGATGAGCTCTAGCCCTGCCAATACCAAAACACCACCCACGTAGCCGAACCCCACCCTCGGCAATACACAAAAAAACATCAGATCTCTGGTGTTTTTTTGTGTATACGTCCAAAAAATCTTGACTTTTCTCCTAAAATAAGCTATATTCACCTTGAACCCCTACCACGGAGGATACCATGGCGAGCGCATTGGTGCTTGTATTCGTTCTCTTCTGCGTCGTCGGCGCTATCGTGTCGGGGCTCCAGCTGCGCAAGCAGGCCATGGCGCGCCGCAAGAACGACGCGCCCTCAACCACTCCCCCCTCACCTCCAGCGAAGCAGAAGGAGCCTTCGGCTCCCCCGGAGCCGACCATGTTGGACTTCCGTCGAACTGTTGTCCCCAACGACAGCGGCGGGTTCCAAATGGTTGCCACCGAGGAAGAACTGCCCACCAGTGGGCAGAGAACCTACCTAGCCCCACCTCCTGAAGGATTCAACCCCGACCTCACCGAGGCCGGTATGCCCCGGCTTCGGTTCGAAGAAGCCATGGCAGAAGACGAACGGTCACCAGACCGTCGCCGATTTGGTTTGATGTTTATTCAGGTGACAGCCGACGGCACCGTCCAAGGTGTCGGACTCCGCCCTCCCAAGGCCGTGAAAAACACGGACTAACCCCTCCCTCGCTGAAGCGCCCCCCTTCGGCAACACAAAAAAACGTCTGAGATAACTCAGACGTTTTTTTGTATCAAATTTTTTTGATTCATTGACAAATAAACAAAAATTTGATATCATGACTGCGTACTTTTCATGTAGGATATCTATGCTCGAGATAATTTGGGGGCTAGCCCCCTTGTTCTTGTGTCTTACACTGCTTCTCAGCGTAAGGTCTCATGCCACCTAAATAAAAGGTACAAATCATCACCCCGTCGAGCGTAACACCACGCTCGGCACCAAACAAAATCCTATATTACGGATTTTTTTGTTTCTTTGTTTTTTCCTTACTCATTTTTTAACTCTCTTTCTATTTCCATGAGTCTATTGTATTTTTCCACACGCTCAGAACGAGAAAGTGAGCCCGTTTTTATATATTCGCTATTTACGGCAACGGCAAGATCTGCAATAAAGGTATCACTGGTTTCTCCTGATCTATGTGAGACAGATGTTTTGTAACCATGTTTTTTTGCAAGATAAATTGTATCTATAGTTTCACCCAAGGTACCAATCTGATTTAATTTGATAAGGACAGCATTCCCTACTCCCATATCTATCCCTTTTTGGAGGCGTTCAACGTTGGTCACAAATAAATCATCCCCAACTATAGCCACGCGTTTCCCTAACTGTTTCGTACATATTTTCCACGCAGCCCAATCGTCTTCTGCAAGTGGATCTTCAATAGAAATAAAAGGATATTTTCTCGCCCAAGAAGCAATATTCTGTATCAATTTTTCTGAGGTAATCCCCTCTTTTGGACTATGAAAATAGTACTTTCCTTTGTTATAAAATTCCGAAGCTGCAATATCGGTTGCTAAAAAAATATGTTTTCCTGGGGTGTAACCAGCAGATTTTATAGCCTGCATAATACACTTAATAGCCGTCTCATTGTTTCGAAGCTCCGGTGCAAATCCACCTTCATCACCTACTCCTGTGCTGTACCCCTTTTTGTGAAGAAGCTTTTTGAGTGCATGAAAAACCTCGGCTCCCATACGCACTCTTTCCGAAAATTGCTTATGCATAGGAACAACCATAAATTCTTGTACTGACAATGCATTTTCTGCATGACGTCCACCATTTAAAATATTCATGGTGGGGACAGGAAGGATATATCCTTTTTCCTTCAAAGAAAAGGCATTACGAATATGCTTGTATAATGGCATTTTTCGTGATTCTGATGCTGCTCTTGCCGTAGCAAGAGATACAGACAATATTGCATTGGCTCCCAACTTTTTCTTATTTGGAGTTCCATCTAATTTTAGCATTGCCGCATCCACTTTGCGTTGAGCAAGTGCATCCATTCCTATCAACTTTTTTGCAATTGTGAGATTAACATTGCGCACCGCCTTCAATACCCCTTTTCCTTCATATCTCTTTCCTCCGTCACGTAACTCAAGTGCTTCATGCACCCCAGTGGATGCACCACTTGGAACCTTGGCAACTCCAACACTCCCATCAAACAAAAGAACGCTTGCCTCCACTGTAGGATTTCCGCGTGAATCAAGAATCTCCCGTGCTGTAATCTTTTTTATGCTTGTTTTTTTCATAGTGCAGTATTATGTGAAAATCAATTATATATTTTTTTCCAATGCTTCAATGCCTGGAAGATTCTTCCCAGAAAGAAACTCGAGCATAGCTCCCCCACCGGTAGAAATAAAATCCATATACTCGAGCATATGTACCTGTACCATACTCTCGATGGTTTCGCCTCCTCCTATAATACCATAGGCTTTTCCTCTGGAGCAGCTGGCAATGAGTCGTGCTATAGATAATGTTCCAAATGAATATGGGCTACATTCAAAATATCCCATGGCTCCGTTCCATACCAAAGTCTTTGCAGATTTAATCTTTGCAGAAAATGTATACACCGTCATAGGGCCAATATCAAAAATTGATTCTCCTTTTCCACAAATTTTATGCGGATTTTTTTTGATATCTACCAGCCTGTATCCACTTCCATCTTCTTTCCCAACGACAACATCTACTGGAAAAAATATCTTCCTTTTTTTTGCAGTTTTCTTTGCTTCATCTACCATCTTTGCATCAAACAGAGAATCTCCAATGCTATACCCCATAGCTTTGAGATAGGTATTAAACAGAACCCCACCAATGAGAATTTTATCTACTTTTGTATACAGATTTTTTATAATAGGCATTTTAGTTTCCGATTTTGCTCCCCCAAGTACGAGAACAAATGGTTCCTTTGGATTTTGCATTACTCCTTCAAGGATCTTTATTTCTCGTTCTAATAAAAATCCCATATAACTTACTAAATGCTTTGGTATACCGGTAACAGAAGCATCATCTCTATGTACTACTCCAAAACAATCTTGAACAAATATATCCGCATAAGACGCAAGTTCTCCTGCAAGTTCATCCTTTCTTTCTCCCTGTTCATGTTTAGAAAATCGAGTGTTTTCCAATAAAAGAATCTGTCCCTCTTTCAATTTTTTTATTGAAGACTCCACCACATTCCCCGTGAGGAATGGTACAAAAAGTATCTTCCTCCCCATAAGTTGCGCCAAATGTTTTGCAATCGGTTCCAAAGATAAACTTTTTTTCTTTTTTCCTTCTGGTCTTCCTAAGTGACTTATTAAAATTATCTTTGCGCCTTTTTCACGCAAATATTCCAATGTAGGAATTGCAGCCAAAATACGTGTGTCATCTAAAATTTTTCCTTTGTGTATTGGGACATTAAAATCTACTCGAACCATTACCTTCTTCCCACTTAAATTTCTTGCTTTTTTTATTGATTTCATATTTTTTAAAAAAGTCCCTTTAGTTTATTGAAATATTTTTTCTTTCCGTTGTGCTATATAAAAAATAACAAACAACATGGTAGCAACATATACACCGTCTGAAAATTCAGGTACACCAATAGAACTTGCATAGGTAATAGTCACATCCAATAATGCCGGTGTAAGTGTCGTACTTGAAGTCTCTAAAAAAGCTTTATACTGAAAATATTGATTATCCAAAACATTGCTTAATGTTTTACTTGGCAAAGCATTTGAAGCATCCGTTAATTCAGAGTAATACGTTCCAGTACTTCCATCTGGACCTATAAAATTTTCCCCAGAGCACGCCCCATCATCACAAGATCTCACCTGAAACTTCAAGAGATTTGCGCCCCGTTTATACATTGCCAAGATATCATCCCCCGCTAAACCTTCTGAGAAAATGACAAACTCATCAAAGGATCCTGCAGTCCACTGTGCAAGTGCAGCAGAAAATCCAGATTCTCCAATAGTAAATACTCTGTTAGTTGCCGAAGTAGGGTTCACAGATATTGGATCTCTTGAGACTTCTATGCCATTCACATAGGCCACATAATCACTTCCATCATCAACAAGCGCGTAGTGTGTCCACGTGTTTATGGCTGCATCGGGAAACGCAGTTAAAAGTTGCCAACTTGAACCATTTCCAATATTTATAAAAGAGTCATATGATGCAACGGGGTTAGACTTGTTTGCACTTCCAGAACCGGCAAAACCAAACGTCGGTCTGTCTTGCGTTCCACCTGGATTAAACCAAAATGCAATCGTGAACTGCGCTCCAATAAGACTCGACACTGCCTGTGAGGCGAGTTGAATTTCATCGTTTCCACCATCAAAGGTAAACGCATTGTTAAATTTTCCACTGGTGGTTACCGTTGGACATTTACCCGAACCATTGTCGCATGATCCAGTATTTAGAGAACCACTTGAATCAGTAAATGATGTTGCACCACTACTTTCATTCAAGTGTAAAAGCAAGAGATTGTTGGTCATATTCAGATTTCCAACCCCATAAGCTGACTCTATTGCCTTACTATCTGGGAGTTCCTTCATATAGGGTTGGTATGGAGTCCATGCAATGGTAGACCATGTGAGACTTGACCCACCATTAAAAATTCTTGAAGTAAAATTTCCAGAACCATTTGTTTTCCCCGTTGCATCAAGCTCCACTTGACCACTGCTACACTGAGTATCCGAATCGGTTCCACTATCAAACTCTGCCGTACAGTCCGTATCTGATACAGTGGATGCATATACCAAAACAGGATACAACACCAATATCAGAATTGAGCTCATCTGTACGATGAATGAAAATATTTTACTTCGAGACATAAAATTCTTTTCCATTTTTTACTTGCTAACGATAATACCTTTTTCAGTGGTACCTATTTCAAAAAAAATTAAACAAATATTTTATCTTTCCTTCTACCAATATAGAAAACCATAAATACTATAGTCATTACATATATTCCACTTGAAAACTCGGGAACCGATTCCAAACTTCCATATGTAAGGGTTATATCCAAAAGAGCCGGAGAGATTGTGCTTTGAGATGTCTCCAAAAAAGCTTTATATTGAAAGTACCTATTATTGGAGACATTGCCTAACGTTTTACTTGGGAGAGCCGTTGAAGCATCCGTTAACTCAGAATAATATGTTCCGCTACTTCCATCCGGACCTATAAAACTCTCACCAGAGCATGCCCCATCGTCACAAGACCTCACCTGAAATTGTAAACGGTTTGCACCCCGTTTGTACATATCGAGTATTTGCGTATCGGTTAATGCCGCGTTCACTACCACCGCCTCATCAATAGTTCCATTCCAATAATAGTTTTCATAATTCCCATACAGTTTCCCAATATCTAAATCCTCATTTACGCTTCCCAATGCCAAACTCCCCGTTGCTGTTTGTTTCACACCATCTATGTAGAGATAAATACTATTGTCACTTTTATGTACTGCGGCTATATGATGCCAATTGGTATCAGTATATGCAGAATTAGACAAAACTGAAGTCCTTGCACCAGCTGCAGTCCCAATAAATACATAATATTTATTTGCTGAATTTTTTGCCAAACTAAAACCATAATTTTTACCCCAATAATTGTCATAATACATTTTATTGAGAATCCCTTGAGCATTGGCAGAAGTAGTAACCGTGGAAATTACCCATGCAGCAATGGTCAAATCACCCGTTATCTGCAGAGATGGATCATCAAGCACTGTAATCACGTCACCACCATCAAAATCGAAACCATTATTAAATCTCCCACTCGTGGTTACAGCTGGACAATGACTGTTGGCATCGTCACATGACCCATTATTTCCAGCACCACTTGAATCTGTAAATGAAGTTGCACCACTGCTTTCATTCAAGTGCATAAGCAAAACATCATTGGTCATATCAAGATTCCCTGCAGCATAGGCAGATTCTACTCCTTCATTATCCGGCAACTCCTTTAAGTACGGTTGATACGGAGTCCATGCAATAGAAGACCACGATGCATTCGATCCAGCATCGAAAATTCTTGAAGTAAAATCTCCAGAACCATTTGTTTTCCCCGTTGCATCAAGCTCCACTTGACCACTGCTACACTGAGTATCCGAATCGGTTCCACTATCAAACTCTGCCGTACAGTCCGTATCTGATACAGTGGATGCATATACCAAAACAGGATACAACACCAATATCAGAATTGAGCTCATCTGTACGACGAATGAAAATATTTTACTCCGATGCATACTTTGATTTCATTTTTTCTTTTTTGCTACAATCTGTATCATTTCCACCAAACGATTGGCGTAACCCCATTCATTATCATACCAAGCAACTACTTTTACCAAGTTTCCCCCAACCACTTTTGTCAGCGATAAGTCCACAATAGAAGAATGTGGATTCCCAATAAAATCAGTAGATACAAGTTCTTCCGTAGTTGTCTCAATAAGACCCTTAAATTCTTTTTTACTCGCAGAAACAAGAGCCTCATTAATTTGTTTTTCTGTTACGGGTTTGTCAAGAAGAAAGGTGAAATCGGTAAGCGAAACCGTTATGGTTGGAACACGAACAGCAAGACCGTCAAATTTTCCGGATAACTCCGGAATAACTTTTGTCACCGCAAGGGCCGCACCAGTAGATGTTGGAACCATATTTTGTGCCGCCGCACGAGCCCGACGCAAATCTTTATGTGGCCCATCCTGAAGATTTTGGTCAGTGGTATAGGAATGAATGGTCGTTAACATCGCTTTTTCTATACCAAACTTTTTGTGGATGACTTGTGCAACCGGAGCACTACAATTGGTCGTACAAGATGCATTGTCTACTATATTTTCATTTTTATAAATATGACAATTTATCCCTCGTACGTATGAGCTAATACTTGCATCTTTAGCAGGGGCTGAAATAATCACTTTTTTAGCACCCGCGGTAAGGTGTTTTGATGCACCTATCTCATCCCGAAAAAAACCTGTGGACTCCACCACAACATCTATCTTTAATCTTTTCCACGGAAGTTTCTCTGGATCTCTTTCTGCATAGGCAAAAATCTTTTTTCCGGCAACGGTGATACTTTTTTCATCACAGATCACCTTCTTTTCCCAATTTGGATATGCTGTGTCATACTTTAGAAGATGTGCGAGCGTCTTTGTATCCGTCAAATCATTGATAGCGACTACTTCTATATTCTTCTTTTCCCATGCTACCTTGAATGCATGTCTTCCTATTCTTCCAAAACCATTTATTGCAACACGAATTTTTTTCATAGAGAAAATATTATTAAAATTTGAAAAGTAAAGTAAAAAAGATAATACAAAACAATGCATTTGTTACCTCCCTTATGCATCTCTTTGTCTGTTTAGTATTATAACAAAAAAGAGACTGGTTTCCCAGCCTCTTTTTCTTTTTAAGTATTACATTCCAGCTTGTTGCATGACCTCTTCCACAAAGTTATCCTCTTTTTTCTCTATTCCCTCTCCTAATTCAAATCTTACAAAACGACGAACCGTGATTTTTTCACCAATTTCCGCTGTTTTTTCAGAAAGGATTTGCTCAATGGTTTTGTCCTCATCTTTGATAAATGATTGCTCAAGAAGACATACTTCGCCATAAAACTTTCCCATCTTGCCTTCAAGAATTTTTTCGATCATTTCTTCTGGCTTTCCTTCATTTTTAAGCTGATCTCTATACACCTCGCGTTCACGATCCATGAGTTCGGTAGTCACTTCTTCGCGAGATACAAACTTTGGTGCAGATGCCGCAATATGCATGGCAATATCTGAAACGAGCATTTTGAAATCATCATTTTTTGCTACAAAATCTGTCTCACAATTTACCTCCACCAAAACACCAATTCTTCCACCGGCATGAATATAGCTTGTAACCATACCCTCTGCAGCTATTTTGTCCGCACGCTTTGCTGCTTTGGCTGCCCCCGTCTTGCGAAGCCAATCAATAGCTTTTTCCATATCCCCAGAACATTCATCCAAGGCTTTTTTACAGTCAAGCATGCCGGCTCCTGTTTTTCCACGAAGCTCAGCAATTTCTTTTGCGCTACTCATATTTTTATCTTTGTTTAAGGTATTAATGGTTTCCTCCTGGTGAGACATTATATCACACCTCTGCACGATTTCGAATATTTAAACCTCAGTGATGGTTTTTTCTTTCTTTGCAAATTCTGCATTTCCCTCTTTTATTGCATCCCGAACCAATCCAACCATAAGTTCAATAGATCGAACAGCATCATCATTTGCAGGAATAATATATTCTGCCTTTGCTGGATTTGCATTGGTATCTGCGATACCAACAACAGGAACTCCCGTTCTATTTGCCTCTACGACGGCTGTTTTTTCACGTTGTAGTGCTGGAATAAAGAGTGCATCTGGAAGACCATCCAAAGAGAGAAGACCTTCGAGATAATGAGACATCTTTTCAAGTTCTTTTGCAATTTGCAATTGTTCTTTTTTGGTATATTTTTCTAATTCTCCTGAGTCTCGTTGTTCCTTAAGAGATACATACTTCTTGATAAGCTTTTTGATCTCCACAAAATTGGTAAGCATTCCACCAATCCAACGATCTACGAGATATGGCATTCCACAGTCAATAGCCGCTTTTTTCACAATTTCTTTTGCCTGTGGCTTTGTGCTTACAAAGAGGATCTTTTGTCCTTTTGCAGCCTTTTCTTTCACAGCCATGAGGGTTTCCTCAAGCTTTTGCTGTGTTTTTTCAAGATCAATGACATGAACGCCATTGCGAACCGTAAAGATATACGGCTTCATTTTTGGATGCCAACGTGAGCTTTGATGCCCAAAATGGACACCTGCCTGCAGCATTTCGAGTACTGTTGGGTACTTCATAATTTTTCCTTTTATCCACCTTTCTGCTACCTCTTCTTTATGAAAAGGAGGAAAGTTATCCTGAGTGGTCAGGGCAGAAAGTGTGTGGTAATTTAAGTGGCCTCATTGTACGCGAAATTGGACAAAATGTCAAGAAAAACCCCATAAAATCGCCTATCCACAAAAATTCATAGCAAAGAGAATGTTGACAAACTAAAAATTGTGCTATAATATATGCAAAATCCGCATTATGCCCTCAAACTATCCACAAACTACAGAACCCTCAAAAAACGGAGGTATTACCCCTATTATCTTTATTATACTCCTCATTGTAGTCCCTATATTCCTGCTTACCCTCTATTACAGTTGGCAGATAAAGCAGGGAAAGGGAGCAGATATAGTAAAAGAACTCCAAAATAGTCAGCTCAGTAGATCCACAAAGCTTCAAACAACCAACTCACAGAAACCAGTTTCATCCCTCAAGTCCTTTATTAAAGACTACAGCCCTAAAAAAGGGTCCAAGGATGCAAAAGTTACCATACTTGCCTTCATAGACTTTGAATGCCCCTATTCTCAAGAAAGTTACGCCACTTTCCAAAAAGTCATTGAAAAATATGGCAAAGACACGTTTATTGTATTTAAAAATCTCCCAATAGATGAACTGCATCCAGACGCAACCACGACTGCTCTTGCAGCAAGTTGCGCAAATGAGCAAAATGCTTTTTGGGACTATTACAATCTGCTTTTCACCCTGAAAAAATTTGATAGTGCATCCCTGCTTGGGTATGCCAATAGTTTGCATTTGAATACAACAGAGTTTCAAAGCTGTATAACAAATGAAAAATACCTCCCCCAAATCCAAAATGATATCCTCGATGCCATAAACTTAGGTGTCCAGGGAACCCCTACCTATTTTGTAAATGGTATAAAAATTGAAGGGGTGTACGATCTCAATACTTGGGATAAAGTTATAATGAACGAACTTACAAAAGTATGAAAATAAAATTTTTTATTGTTCTTGTTCTTCTTACAACTTTTTTCCTACCGCATGTGGCAAATGCAAGTGTAGATCAACGTTGTTTTTCCAAAAGCCAATGTATCCAACTTCGCAAAGACATGAACCTTCCTTCTAACCAAATAGAAAATGGTTTCTATACCGGGAAGAAAGAAACGTTAGAAGCTTGTGGAGAAAAGAATGGAAAGGGAGAGCTACTCGGATTTTGTCTTCCTGCCGGTACCGTGACAACACAAGTCACTTTTGGAGATTCCAATTCATTTCTCAATTTGGGTGAATTCATGCAAAAAATGTACAAATATGGGATAAGTGCCGGTATCTTCTTGGCAACTGTTATGATTATCTTTGCCGGACTGCAGTGGACAGCTTCTGCCGGAAATCCTGGAGCCATATCTTCTGCCAAAAAGAAAATTTCCGGCTCACTGGTAGGTCTTATCTTTTTGCTTTTTTCTTATAGTATTCTTCATACTATAAATCCATACCTCGTTAAACTTCGCCTTCCTCAAACATGGATGATTAACACAGCCGGGTTGGCTCCTGTATATTGTTCGGAGGTGAATACCCCTATGGCACTTGCTGTAAAACAAGAAGAAAAAAAACTTGCCAATTACAAAGTAGATGTTATTGATGCCATAAAAAATAAACGTATTAAAGAATCACCAAAGTATGAACTGGATAAAGATCAAACGACTTGTGAAAGCGATTATTTTGTAGACGGCTCTGGTGGAGCAACCTGCACCGGAACGGTTTGTCCAGGAGGACTCTTGTGTTATAAAAAAGGACTTGAAGTAGCACAAAAAAACTGCTATCCTGGAACCTTCGCTGGGGTTATCACAAATAAAAATCTGTCCCAAAGGTTGGGATATACTCTTGCTCAAAGTGATGCTCACGTAGGAGCTTTTTTGGGGACAGTAACGGAATGGTGGGAGTGGCCCTGGATTGAAGAAAATAGTTACCCAATTAACCTTGCGATTGGGTGTCGAAATGGTGACTTTACCTACGCAGATAAAGACGATGTAGTTGACTATCAATATGTTGTTAATCCTGTCAGCAACAAAAGCAATGAGACACTCACCCAGTGGTACTCCATCCTCCTACCCCATGTAGAGGGAACAATAACACGAGCAGAAAATTATTGCTCCAAACGAGGAGGAGTTCGAGGCTATGCCCTGACAGTCAATATGAATGAAACAGCTGATCCGAGTAATGAACGACATTATCTCGGAAGAGTTGGTAGAAACTCCGTTGATCTTGGAGATGATGAAGCCTTCCAAATCAATCTCGCACGAGGTTGGAATACATTTACTGACGTACTCCTTACAGAAGATGATCTAAAAAATGGAAACGTTATAGATATAGATACTTCCAAGATAGTCGATATTGATACCGCATTTTCTGCATGGGGAGAAGGAAAAGATCTTCTCTATGAAAAATATTATGGATATCTTGGATACTGTGGTAATCATGCGTGGTTCAAAAATGGAGTAGAAAAAATACTAAAATGTTTAGCAAAAACTGAAAATTAAAATTAATTCTTTTTTAGAACATATTACCTTAATTCTATTTCTGAAGATTATGAGTGAATATATTGAAATCAAAAATGCCCGCGTTCACAACTTGAAAAGTGTTTCCGTAAAAATTCCAAAAAATAAACTCACGGTCGTTACAGGACTTTCCGGATCAGGAAAGTCTTCTTTAGCTTTTGACACCATCTACGCAGAAGGACAAAGAAGGTATGCTGAGAGTTTAAATGCTTATGCCAGGCAGTTCATGGAAGTTCACGATAAGCCTGATGTAGATGAAATCAAAGGCCTCTCACCTACCATTGCTATTGATCAAAAGAATATTTCACGTAACCCACGTTCGACAGTTGGAACGACAACTGAAATTTATGATTTCTTACGACTACTTTTTGCTCGAATTGCCAAACAGTACGATCCAGAAACAAACGAACTGGCCAAAGCATACAGTACTGGAGACATCGTGGAAGAAGTAAGAAAATTAACACGAAAGGGGAAAATAACTATTCTTTCCCCTATACTCAAAGGAAAAATTTCTTCCAATAAATCCCTTCTTAATACGTTGGAAAAATCTGGATTCAGTACGATTCGTCTCAATGGAGTAGAACAAAAACTTGCGAATCTAAAAAATTTCAAATTTCAAAAAGAAACCAACTACGAAATTGATATTGTTATAACAACTATTACAAATCCAAAAAAGCAAAATGTTTTTGCTTTTGTAGAAAATGCACTTGATCTTTCAAATGGATCCCTGATTGCACTGGACGAAAAATTAGGTGACGAAATTTTATTTACAACATTCCCCTTTTGTAAAGATTCAGAAAAGATATTTGAACCCATTGAGCCACGAACTTTTAGTTTTAATAGTCCACATGGTGCTTGTATTCGTTGTACGGGGCTTGGATACACACTTGATATTGATCCTACACTTATTATTCAAAATTCAAAGTTAACCATTGCAGAAGGAGCCATAACTCCCTGGAGTCGTATGGTTGCAAATCAAGCAAGCCAGATGAAACTTATTGAAGCAGTGGGGACACTTCACAACTTTTCTATACATACCCCCGTCAAGGAACTCCCAAAAAATGCTATGGATATCATTCTCTATGGTACTGATGGATATCAATATACGGTTGAAGGAAAGAAAATGACTTTTGAAGGCGTCATCCCTATGTTGGTACAGAAACACTCTACCAGTGATTCAGAATATATAAAAAAGGAGATTGAACAATACATGCAAGAAACCATCTGTCCTGTCTGTCATGGAAAGAGATTGAAGATGGAAGCCCTCTATGTACGGATTGGTGACTACTCCATTTCAGATCTTACTCAAATGGGTATCCAGGATATATATGATACCCTTCTCCCTATTTCTAAAATTACTCCAAAAACGCCAAAATCTGCCTTCCCTGCTCTTTTGAAAAATGTTTCCAAAGAAGAAATCCCTATTGCCGTTCCTATTGCCAAAGAAATTGTTAAAAGACTGGAAAATCTTATAAATGTTGGGCTTCACTATCTCACACTTGATCGTTCTGTGAATACGCTCTCTGGAGGAGAAATGCAACGTATTCGTCTTGCCAACCAACTCTCAACAGGACTTACCAATGTTATCTATATATTAGACGAACCGTCCATCGGTCTTCACCCCAAGGATAACGATAAACTCATAAAAACCATAAAATCCCTGCGTGACATGGGCAATACCATTATTGTGGTTGAGCACGATGAAGCCATGATGCATGCGGCAGATTTTATCCTGGATATTGGACCGGGAGCCGGAGCCCTTGGTGGTGAGCTTATTGCTCAAGGGACATTAAAACAAATTATCAACAATAAAAACTCTATTACAGGACAATATCTCAACTCAAAAGAATTTATCCCAACTCCAAAAAAATATCGAAAGGGAAATGGAAAAAAACTCACCATTCAAGGCGCTCGTTCTCATAACCTAAAAAATATTGATGTTGATATTCCACTTGGAAAGTTTTTGGCAGTTACTGGAGTATCTGGTTCTGGAAAATCTACCCTTATAAATGGAATCCTTGCAAAATCTCTTGCCAAACATTTTTACCGTGCAAAAGTCCAAATTGGCGAACACAAGGGAATTCAAGGGATTGAAAATATTGATAAAGTTATTGCCATCGACCAAACAGCAATTGGGAGAACACCACGCAGTAATCCTGCTACTTATACAGGGATATTTACATCCATCCGAGACCTCTTTTCAAACCAAACAGAAGCAAAAATGCGAGGCTACGATGCAGGAATGTTTTCTTTCAATGTGAAAGGTGGTGGACGATGTGAGTCTTGTTCGGGAGAAGGATATGTCTGTATTCCCATGCATTTTCTCAATGACGTTTTCATTGAATGTAACGCCTGTGAGGGAAAACGGTATAATAAAGAAGCATTAGAAATCCATTATCGTGGAAAAAATATTGCAGATGTTCTTGATATGAGTATTGAAGAAGCATATATTTTTTTCCGAGATACCAGTACTATTGCTGACAAACTCCAAATTCTTCGCAACGTAGGCCTTGGATACATTAAATTGGGTCAACCAGCAACAACTCTTTCAGGTGGAGAAGCACAAAGAATAAAACTTGCCACAGAACTCTCCCGCAGACAAACAGGAAAGACTCTCTATATCCTGGATGAACCAACTACAGGGCTTCACTTTGCCGATATCAAGAGGCTTCTTGAAATATTGGAACAACTTGTAGACAAAGGAAATACGGTGATTACCATAGAACATAATATGGATGTAATAAAATGTTCTGACTGGGTTATTGACCTTGGTCCCGAAGGGGGAAAAGAAGGAGGAGAATTGGTTGCAGAAGGAACACCTCGAGACATTATAAAGGTAAAAGAAAGTTATACAGGAAAATATCTTAAAAAAGTACTCTAAACAAATAGACTATAAAATAAAAAAGGACCTCTGCAGAGAGGTCCTTTTTAAAATTTTTTAATTTGACTGTGTATCCATCTTTGGAGTTTTTTTCACCTCACGAAGTTTCTTCTTGTATGTGCGTAAGAAGTATGCTTTCGCTCGACGCAGACGCATCTGACGCAAAAGTTCAATCTTTGCAACAACCGGTGAATGAACAGGAAATATCTTCTCTACTCCAACACCATTTGATACCTTTCGAACAGTAAAGGTTGCTCCGGGTTCATTCCCATGTTTGGTAGCGATGATTTGTCCTTCAAAAATTTGAATACGCTCTTTTTCTTCACCCTTCTTATTTACATCCTTGATAACCTGGTGGACTTTTATAATCATCCCCGGCTTAAGATGTGATCGAATGTCTTCTGACATATATTTTTACACATTATGGAGAGGTTGAGTTTCAAAGTTCTCTCTTTCGAGAACCGGAACGTTCTACACGGATGGTACCGTTTTTCGCTCTGTCCCAACATCACTGAATACCGCCAATAATGGCTCTTTTAAAGTGCAGATATAATACAATATTCTCTAATTTTTGTCAAGAATAGCAAGTATTTCCTGTACCGTATCTTCTATAAAACCCTGCCGGTTCACCACGATATAATCATACTTTTCTGCCATATTCAGCTCAAATTCAGCAATCTTTAACCTATCCTCTATCTTGTCCTCACTGGTACTTCCCCGCTCCCGTATTCTTTTTTCCAAAATATCAACATCCTCTGGCATAAGGAAAATGGATATATGCTCAATTCCAAGCTTATCCAAATTTTGCTTTCCATGGACATCTATTGTGGAAAAAACCACCGTATGCCCTTCTAGAAACTTTTGAAGATGCTTCTTTTGAATCCCATAGTATTCTCCTGCATAGAGATTATGTTCCAGCAAAGCACCACTCTCAATAAGAGACTGAAACTCACTTTTGGAGACAAAAAAATAATCAATACCTTCTTTTTCTCTTGCTCTCTTATCTCGAGTGGTCGTGGTAACAAGACGGCAAGAACCACCAATATGTGGAATAAGACGGGCAATAACGGCATTTTTTCCCCCGCCCGACGGTGCTGATATAACAACAAGTTTTCCTGCCATAGAGAAGTTTAAAAAAATTATTTCAAAGTATCAAGGAACTCTTTTAATTCTTCTGGAAGATCAACTGAATATTCCATTGGTTCTCCCTCTAAATTTTGAAAATTTAATAAATATGAGTGAAGAAAGAGCCTTCCCAAACTTCGATCTTTGGCACCATGTGTTCTCTTATTATGATATAGAGGATCTCCCACAACAGGGTGATTATAAGCATACATATGTACGCGAATCTGATGAGTTCTTCCAGTATGGATTTTTACCGATAGGAGAGTAAAGTGAAGAAATCGTTGTTTTACCCAGAACTCCGTTATAGCAGGCTTACCCGGCTGGATTTTCGAAACATGTTTCACCGAAAATTGATTTGTTTTTGGTCGGGCAACCATACGACCATCCGTTCCACGATCTATTAAAAAGTCTAAAAGAGCATGTTCAGCCTCAATATTTCCATGAACCAATACCATGTATTCCTTGTGCACAGTCCTTTTTTTAAATTGTTCCTTAAGAGATACAAACATCTTCTGATTCTTGGCAATGACCATGAGACCAGATGTATCCTTATCCAAACGATGTACAATACCCGGCCTATTTTCGTATTCTCCAATACCCTTTACCTCAGGATAATGTTCCAGCACCCAGGCAGCAAGTGAAACCGCTTCTCCTGCTTGCGTTGGGTGGGTAAGTATCCCCGGTGGTTTATTTACAACAATATAATCTTTTGTATCCTCAATAACAGGTATAATAAAATCTTTTAAACTTTTCCCAAATTCTTTTTCTTGCTTATTTTTTTCCAAAAGGGCTACCTCCTCATAGGAGCTTACGATACTTACTTCGTCTCCCACTTTGAGTTTTTCACCAGACTTTTTAGGTATAATACCGTTGAGCAAAATGGCACCATGTTTTATCATTTTTTGAACCTCTCCTCGTGAATATGAGGAAATGTGCACCAAAAAAACATCCAGGCGTTGCCCGTGTTGCTCTTCTTCTACAATGTATTTGGTCTGCTCTGATGACATATTTTTCTTCAATACTCCAGGGAAAACAGAAAAGAGTGCCCTTATGAGTAAAAATGGCTATACAAAGCCATTTTTCATGTGCGCCAGGGTGGTTTTGAACCACCGACCCCAACGTTATAAGCGTTGTGCTCTAACCCCTGAGCTACTGGCACGAAATATCTCCCCCCCTTATATGACATATCTCCCAATATTGCCCCACTATATCAGAAACAAAGATGGATTTCAAGCCCATATGTTGAAAAAAATCAAAAAAAATGTTACCATTGTGTCGTATGCAACAAAAAAAAGTAGAACAACTCATTGAGACAGCCAGACGGAAAATGAAAAAATCTAAGGATCCCATCCATGATCTCTCCCATGTGGAACGAGTGGTGCAATACACCAAAGACTTCTCTTGCCAGCTTGATCTTACCGATGAGCAAAAAAATGCCCTTCTTTTGGCTGCTTGGTGGCATGACATGGCCCGCACAATAACCAGAAGACCTTCCATTGTATGGATGAGTTTTATTGATGACACGCTCTCTGCCGTAATGTTATGGGTAAAAACTATCCAGCTTGGCCTTTTTGGAGGTGTTGTGGGACTAGCAACACGACTCATTTTTTCTAAAAGTTTTGGAACCGGTTTCCTTTTTACACGAATTTGTTTAAAAAAGAAAAATCGTATTCTTTTAGATATTCTTCAAGATGCAGACCAATTTGACCTTTTTCACAGAGAACGGATGCAAAGGATAAAACAAATGGCAACCAGTTCAAAAATTTATTTATGGGGTTATAAGCTTACCGCATGGTGGTTCCTCAGTGCACATAAAATAAAGTTTAAAACCAATGCAGCAAAGGCCTGTTTCAAAAAAATACTCAGAGCCCTCACACATTGGATACTCTCAAAAAATATTTGCACTTGGCACCTGGAAACCTTTGGAATACACTGGTGTGAAAAAACCCTTTTACGTATTCAAAGACTCCAAAATACATTCATATAAAAAAGAGCCCTATGGCTTTTTTTCTTTATCTCAACAATGTTCCATTGGGCACACTCCTCTCAGCCGAAGCCAAAATGACTTCTCCGTTGTCCAATATAAAACCCATGGTTAGCACCTCCGAAAAAAAAGTTCCAATTTGTTTTTGGGGAAAGTTACATACACACAAAACCTGTTTTCCAACCAGATCATCTTTCCCATAGATTTTCGTAATTTGAGCACTTGATCTTTTTACACCTACTTCCTCTCCTAAATCAATGGTAAGCTTGTATGCGGGTTTTCTGGCTTCCGGAAAATCCTCTACTTCAAGAATAGTTCCTACCCGAATTTCAATATTTTCAAATTCCTCCCAAGTAATTTCTTTTTTCATATGAAATTATTTTGAAAAATCCATTATTTTTGGTTTTGCGACACGAATGTATTCAGATACACTCATAATAATAGAATCTTGAAGAGAGCCGGCATTAAAAGCAATCTTCTCATTTTTTAAAATTGAATTATCTACAAAAAGTTCAAATGAAAAAATTGGTTTTCCAAATGGAGGAATACACCCTGGTTCCAAGCCCGTTTTCTCCACCAATTCATCTTGCGTAGCAAAACGAAGTTTCTTTACAAAAAAATGTTCGCGAATTTTTTCTGAATCAATACGAAGTGCGGCACTCAATACAAAAAGATGAAACTTCTCACCAACTTTCACAAGCATTGCCTTCCCCCCAATGGAAATATCTTCTCCACGTACCCGAGCAGACTCTTCTGAAGTATAGGTAGGCTCATGATGAATATGTTTATATTCCACGCTCTCTTTCTCAAGGAAATTCTTTATTTGTTCAAAAATTTTTTCTTGCATATATATGTAAAATGAATATTTTTTATATTACAAGATATTTTTTTTATTGGCAAACCCCTTCCTTGCCCTGCAAAAGACAACCTGCTACAATACCCGCAGAGTCTCACCCAAAGAATTTTTTAAATATATTTCCTATGTCCTTTTTTTCTTCTACAAACAGAATCAGACGAAAAGCAGAAACAAAACTCAACGAATATAATAAGCCTTCCCTCAATTTTTTTGTACTTATCTCTCTTTCGTCTGCACTTGCAACACTTGGTATGGCACTCAATAATACTTCCGTAGTTATTGGAGCCATGATTGTAGCCCCGCTCATTACCCCAGTATTCGCTTTCTCTTTGGGTCTTATACTTTTTCAAGTTAAAAATGTTCTTCACTCTTTGATTTCCATTTTTCTTGGAACGCTCTTTGGAATCCTTGTTTCAATCCTTACCGCACTTCTCATTATTTTTATTAATGGAGAATTTACCATCACCTCTGAAATCCTTGGAAGAACCGAACCAGATTTACTCTATTTTTTGGTAGCTATTTTGAGTGGAGTTGCAGGTGCCTTTGCATACGGCAGACCAAAATTGCAGGAATCCATCACAGGTATTGCCATTTCCGTTGCTATTATTCCACCACTTGCCGTCACAGGCATTGGAATTGCACTTCAAAATTTTCATCTTATGCAAACAAGTTTTCTTTTATACATTTTTAATTTGTGTGGAATAAGTTTTGGAAGTATCGTAACATTTGTTGCATTGGGGTTTGGTAAAGAAGGAGAAATTTAATTTTATTTTTTTAAAAAAATAAATTATTCAGAAAAAATTCTTTTATGCAAGAATTTTTTTTGTTGAAAATAAAAAAGTTATACACAGTTTATTAAATTTCCTATTCAAAAAAGTTGCAAAACAAATTATAATGTATCCAGGTCGATCTTTGAAATTTTTTTAAAATTTTAATGTGCATTTTACATTGATGCCTGTCATGTAAAATCTTTGCAGACCAATTGGTGTGTACCATGGTCACATCAAACGCAAATAATCATACAAAGAAAGGAGGTGTCTTTATGCCCCCACGTAAAAAAGCTTCACCAGCAAAGCGTAAGCCAGCTGCAAGAAGAAAAAAAGCTTCACCAGCTAAGAAAAAAGCTGCTCCAGCGAAACGTAAACCAGCTGCTAAGAAAAAAGCTGCTGCTAAACGTAAGCCAGCTGCTAAGAAAAAAGCTGCTCCAGCGAAACGTAAACCAGCTGCTAAGAAAAAGGCTGCTGCTAAACGTAAGCCAGCTGCTAAGAAAAAAGCTGCTGCTAAACGTCCAGCACGACGCCGCAAGGCTGCTGCGAAGAAAAAATAGTTTTTTTCTTCAAAACAAAAAGGCCCCACATGGGGTCCTTTTTGTTTTTTCAAAAATTTTTATTTTCTTATACTCAGAGATATTCCGTTCCAAGCTAATTCGAAAAGCATTTTCATCATTCCATGAATGGTGGAATCTTCAATAATAACACCAATAAGTCCCCTTGCATCAAAGTTCACCATAGATACACGATTCCTATCATAAACGGTGAGCTCTGCAGAAAATGGAAAACTATTTTTTTCAATAAAACGTAGCTGAGGCCAAATTTTTTTACCAACATGCCTATACTCATTTTTTGCATAATCAGAAGATATCTTTGTGTTGGGTACTATCCCCTTGGAAGTAATGCCATACTTCTCCTTTTTCTTTACATATTCACGCAAATACCCTTTTGGAAGAAAAGATATCAAATTTTCTACATTACTAAAACCGTACATCTCATAATTTTTTTTCCCTGCTATATGATCATCATAAACCTGTATAATTTCATCCTTTCCTTCATAAAATATTACCTTTGGCTTATTTGGTGTCAAAGAAAATAACCCCTCTAATTCAGGAATAAGCTTTTGAGCCTGATCTACTCCTTCGTTTGCCATGCGTACACGTCCTTGAGCGTAACGAATCAACTTCTGCGGATTCTCAAGTTGATAAAAAATTTTCTTCTTTTTTTCTAACTCGGTAACCAGCCCCTTTATACAAAGACGTTCCAAAAGAGCATATACCGTACTCCTATTGAGACCGCTGTACTCTGCAACTTTGGATGGATATGCACCTCCTAAGTCATAGAGCGCACTATACACCCATGCCTCCTTTTCAGAAAGCCCGGTTTTTTGAAGTTGTGATATAACTTTGTGATATTTTTGAAATTCTTTCATAGGTACATACTATCTCTTTATAGAATAGCATATATTTTTTTCTTTTTTTTGTCAATTTGAACGCACATTTTTTCTTATAACATACTTTTTACCTTTATTTTAGATAAAAATATATAAAAATTTAGTTTTTTTGTACAAACATATTTTTTTCTTATTATAGTACCCCCTATATCATTTTACTCATTTTAGATTTATTTTATGAAAAAAATAATGAAACTTTCTTTTTTTATGATTTTGCTTATATCTGGATGTGCAAACACATCCTCAAAAGAAACCAGTTCACCCGTACATACCATCCCTATTGGCTTTATCGGTCCTCTCACGGGGGATGCATCCAGTTATGGCATTGCAACCAAAAACGCCCTTGAGCTTGCTGTACAGGATATAAACACATCCGGTGGAATACATGGAAATCCAGTAAAAATCATCTATGAAGATGGAATGTGTAATGGGACTGGAGCTACTGCTGCAGCACAAAAGCTTATCAATGTAGATAAAGTTCAGTATATAATTGGAGGTGTTTGTAGTGGCGAAACACTGACAGCCGCCCCCCTTGCAGAACAAAGTCATACCATTTTATTTTCTCCCTCTTCTGGAAGTCCGGACATTAGTACTGCAGGCGATTTTATATTTAGAAATTTTCCATCCGACTCCAGTTCTGCAACAAAACTTGCCTCTCTTGCTCTTAAAAAGGGATATAATACGTTCGCTATTTTAAGCGAATCAACAGACTACGCTCAGGCATTTTCCAATAAATTTGCTGATACTTTCCAGAAAAGTATGGGGACTATATCTTTACAAGATTCTTATCCATCTACAGAAACGGATTGGAGATCTGAACTCACCAAAATTAAAAATAGTGATGCAAATGCAATACTTGTAGTGCCACAAACTCCTGTAAAGCTGCTTCTCATACTCCGGCAAATGCACGAACTGGGTATGAAACTCCCACTTTTTACCAGTGAATCTATTGCTTCCGAAACTATTCTTCAACAAAATCCAAGTTTGGCAGAAGGTGCTTATTTTGCAGAGCCACTATTTGACGACACACGTGCACAAACAAAATTATTCCTCAAAGAATATAAAACAAAATACGGAAACCTGGGTGAGCTTCCTCCTATATATATTGCCACAGCCTATGATGCCCTCTTCATTGCCAAGGAAGCTATGGAGTCCGTTGGAGAAGACACGAAAAAAATAAAAGACTATCTCTACCAGATAAAAAATCGCGAAGGTGCTGCTGGTGTACTTACCATTGATCAAAATGGAGATGCGGAATTTGAATATGTAGTAAAACAAATTCAAAATGGCAAGGGACAAACAGTTGAAGACGTCCCATAAAAAAGAATCATCCAAACGGATGATCCCTTAAACCACGAGTAAGAAGCCTAGTATCAATACATTCTCAAAAAAAAGGTATAGTTGATACCCAAACGAAAAAGCCTTCCCATTCATAGGGCTATATATGCCAAATGAGAAAATTGCTAATAAAAATACAATAAGAATAAAAGGGATTCCTTTGACAATCAAAGTATCTCCTCCTTTTTTTAAACTGAAAGATCTCTTTATATGTCTCAAATTTTTTTGAAATAATCTCCAAAGAGAAAAAGCTGCCTTTCCAAGAATTGGCCAAAAGAATATTAAAGGAAGTGCAAAAAGTCTTGACTCCTGGGCCTTTGCAGAAAAAAACACAAAGAAGGAATTTATGAAAACTGTAAGGACAAATGCCAGCAACATTCGCCTGGTATTTTTTTTTGGAGAAAAATGATTGATAAATCCGATTGCAATAGCAAGCGGCAAACCAAGTACCAATACAAAGCTTACAATAGATTCCAAACTATATTGCCAACTTTGAAAGTTAAACATCCAGTGTGAGAACCTTTCATTGATGAAATATTTTGATGCTATCGCACCGTAATCACTCATACTTGCAAAGTACCACAGTGCTCCAACGTATCCAATGACGGTAAGGATTAAAGAAAAAGCACTCCTTAAAAAAGTTATATTACTTAGAGGTTTTCTTCCCTCGGGCAAGAGTAAAAGAAACAACCCCGGAACAAGGAAAATAGTTGTTTCACGTGCCATCAGAGCAAAAAAGAAAGAAATTGCAAAGGGAATCCACTGCTTTTGAAACAAACAAAGCAATGTAAGAAAAAGAAATAGATATTGAAATGGCTCATCGTATGAATAGACAGGAATAAAAAATGCAAAAAGAATAGAAAAACTGAGATAAAAGAAAAGAACACTGAGGTAGGCATTCCTCTCTTTTTGTTTCAAAGCCTTTGCAAGATAGAAAAGGACCACCCCGCAAAGGAACAGAACAAAAAAATTCACGAAAATAAATGCATTCGCATAACTTATATCCAGTATTCTATGAATAAAATCTATAGAAAAAGATGTGATTGGACGACGAATAAATGCCGGATGCTGTATATGATATTCATACACCTCCTGAATAAACCCGTGATTTATTCTTGCCCTGTAATCCAAAATCCCGTGACTCGTCGCATCCAAATTCAGCATACTGGAAAAAATATAGTGAACCGCAAAAAGAGCAACTGTACAACACAGACTCAAAAACAACACTTTTGCAAACGATATCACGTTTTTTTTCATAAAAAGTTTTATGGAATATATTCAATATCATCTACATCTAATCTTCTTATCCCACTATCCTGTACCATTTCTTCGTATACTTGAGCTACCAGACCGGGGATTCGTCCAATCACAAATATACCACGTCCAAGCCTACTATCAAAACCCATATCACAAAGAATTGCGCCGATTGCTCCATCTACATTCAACGGAAGCTTCTTTGAAGAGATTTTGTTAATTTCTGTATGAACAGATTTGGCAAATTTACAATGCATTCCAAAAAATCCAAGTTCTTCTGCTTTTTTCAAGAGAACCTCGGCACGTGGATCTTTTTCTTCAAATACCTTGTGTCCAAAACCAGGGGCATATTTTTTTTGCTCTTTCATGGATTTCAAGAGCAAAGATACATCAGAGGTTTCAACATTCTCGTAAAAAAAATGCATAGTAGCTTCAAGTGCCACACCATGCCTTTCACCAAAACCCAAAATACCCGCTGCAAGCGCACAATGCATGGGGTTATTTGCAGAAGCAGAAATTCGCGCGGTCAGTGCAGAAGTGGTAGCCGGACCATGATCAATAATAGATGTAAAAATAGCATTCATCATCTGCTCTTCTTTATCTCTTGGAAGTCTCCCCTGTAGAATAAGAAAAATGGTCTGGGTAAACGTATTGTTTTCAATAAGTTCTGTCAGTTCTTTCCCTCGAACTCTTTCCGTTCCGTTTGTTTTAACGTCCGTTATAGATGTTTGAAATTTCATATGTGTTGCTTATGTCTCTTATATTTTATGCATAGGGTTGCACAAGTTGTACCAAATCCTCATAGGTTTGAGCTATCATAACCCCAACTGAAGCAAGCGCTGCAGATTTTTCTTCTGCACCTTGTCCACGCGCTACAATAGCCCCCGCATGACCAATATTTATTCCTTCTGGGAGTACTTTTGTAAACTTCCCACCGATATATATGGCAAGTGGTTTGGTAAATCGTTTTTGTAGTATCATATTTACTATTTCAAACTCGTAACTTCCCCCATGCTCACCGTAAATTACCACGGCCCTTGTTTGAATATCCTGCTCAAACATTTCCAAAAGATCGGCATAGGTAGTTCCCATGAGGAGATCCCCTCCCACATGCACAGCAGTGCTCTGTCCCATTCCCGCTTTGCGTATCTGCCAACTGACTTCGTTTGTCATTCCACCCGAACGTGAAATGATTCCAATGGATCCTGGTTGAAAAATTTGATCTGCCAACTCTTTTGGTCCACCAACAACACCAATACGTCCAATTCCGGGAGCTATGAATCCCAAAGAACTTGGGCCAATAATCCGGATCCCTCTTTCCTTTGCAGCCGCCAAACAATAGGCGGTATCCTTTATAGGGATACGCTCTACAATAGTATTAATAAGTGGAATATCACTTTCAATAGCTTCCAAAAAAGCCTCTTTGGCGGCAAATGGAGGCACATAGATGGTGGTAATATCTATTGGTCCAAGTTCTGCCTTTGCATCCGCTACAGAGTTAAAAACAGGCCTTCCTTCAACCATTTCACCAGCTTTCCCAGGACGCACACCTCCAACAACTTGCGTTCCATAAGAAAGCATTGATTGTGCCGCCTTTTGCCCTTCTTTTCCGGTAATACCTTGAATTAAAACACGAGTTTCTTTTGTAAGGAGAATAGACATATTTTATTGTTTATGAATTGCTTCTGCCAGAATACGAGCACTTTCTGTCATGCTGGTTTCTTTTCCAAAAACTTGCATATTGAGAGAATTTCTTTTTTTACATTCTTCAACCAAGGCAAAGGCCTCTGCACTTTCCGGTCCATCCCTTCTTACCACAATTGGATATCTTGGCTGTACTTCGTCGAGTGCATCTATAATGCCCAAAAAAGTCTCTTTCATATTGGTGAAGTTCGCTACTACCCCACACATCCACAACCCACGTAAACCAGGTTTGGATAAAACAATTTTTGCCAACTGATATACTTTCTCGCGTGGAGGGTTCCCTGAGTACTCCGTATAATTTGCGGCCTGTAACCCCACATCCATTAACGCGTCCATATTGGCAATACTTGCCCCACCTCCATTGAGAATAAGTGCAACATCCCCATCAAATTCAATATACTTTCCCGCGGTACCTTGGTAATATTTTTCTCCCTTATCAATTTCTTGTACAGCAATTTCGCGATCCGTGGGCTGTCTTCCCATCATAGTACGCGGCTCAAATGTTTCCCAATCCTCATGCCGAAAAAAAGCATCATCATCCAAAGCAATCTTTGCGTCAGCTGCGACCCATGCATTTTCTAAAGTTTTTACTAAAGGATTAATTTCTACCACACGGCAATCCTCTTTCAAGAAACAATTCCATAATGATTGGAATATATGTTGCAATGATTCACCAAGAAAGTCCGCATCCTTGAGTTCAAGTTTCTCATTTGAGATATCAAGCAAGCATTTATATATTTTTGACTCATCCACATCCTCTATATCCATTCCCCCTTCCTCACTATAAATAAGCACTGGCTGTTTTGCATTGGTATCATAGGTAATAGACACATAATGTTCAGAAAGAATGGAAAGTTTCTCCTCAATACGTACTGATGCAACATACTGTCCTCGAACTTCCATGGAAAACAGATCTTCAACGGCTTCTTTTATTTCATCTTTTCCACTACAAAACCGAATGGCATTATTTTTTCCGCGTTTTCCCGAGAGAACCTGTGCCTTTACTACTACATCAAAAGAATTTAAACTTTCAAAATGCGAATCTACATTATCTCCACGACGTATAACAACCCCTTTTGGTATTTTTATACCATACTTTTCAAATAAGGCTTTCCCCTCAAATTCGTATAAATTCATATTAGTATTCTTCTTGTAAAGGTTTAGATCCATTTAAATTCATTCGAAATTCTTTTCCCCAGTCCTCAAATCCAACTTTTTTGTACCACTCATGAACTCCCTCATTGGAATACCGACTGGTTGCAATAAATTTATAGCAATCAAGTTCTTTTACTTTTTTCATTATAGATTTCAATAGCTCTTTGGCATATCCTTTTCCGCGATACTCCGGGTCAACATAAACATTTTCCAAAAGTGCATACGGCTCTTTATGCCTATTATTTTGGATGATAACAACAAATGCAAACCCAACCGTTTTGCCATCTTCTTCTATATTGAATTCTATAGCATAAGAGTCCTCCCTTTTTTTATTTACAATTTTCATACATCTTTCTTTTGATCACCGAGTAGGAGTTCCCCTCGTGGCTTATAATAGATATAATAAATTTCATTATGGATTGCACCCAAAAAAGAAATGGGAAAGGTGACTTATTGTCTTTTTTCATCTTGGTAATTTCTCAATACTTTTGAAAGCATAAGCATTAAAATAACCAAAGGAAGAATGGGGGGTATCTTACCTGACCCCAATGCTCCGACGACTATCAATATCCAAAAGAATAAACTGAGATAGTAATAAAACTTTTTTCCTTTTTGGATGGACAAAAGACTTACCATACAAGCAAAAAGAGAAAGAATGGAGATAGTGGCAGCCTCCCCGACTTGCTGATAGGACAAACTATCCTCGGTAATAAATTGTGAACGAAAACCCAGCCAAAAAGGATCCAGGTGTGTCGGATTCTGCCCGGCAATCCATAAAAAAATTATAACAAGCCCCACAGAGAGTATAAGCTGCAAAAGCAATAATTTTTTTAACCAAAATACCATTTTGGAAGCTTCTATCATATTTTTTCCCTTATTATATCATAGAGTCTCTTTCCAAGCGCATGGTGATCTATGCCACCGCCTGATTTTTCTACATCAAACCCAAATACCCTATGTGAGGGGAGATTTTCAACATCAAAGCTCAAGACTCCCCATTCTTTTTCTTCGTAATGAGATTGTTCATCCTGTGAAAGGATATGGTCATTATAGACAACTACATCCAATTTTCTTGGCAAATACTTTTCCAAAGCTTCAACCCGTGCACTCAAATTTTGAGGAGCGTATTCACCGGATAGTGAGTACTTATTCCCAGCAAAATAGAGAATCTTTGCGTGAGACTGTGCAATCGCCTCATAGGTTCCATCTGCCAGAAGAGATGCAATATTACTGGTATAGAGATCCCCCGGACCAATAACAATGACATCTGCAGAAGTGATCGCCTTCTTTGCTCCATCATATAATCTTCCAGATCTTTCCAACCAAGCACGTTGAATAAGGAGACCTTCCTTCCGGTTATGCGGCTCGTCTATTTCCCCTTCACCATGAATTTGAGTCCCATCACTTAACTCTACATTGAGATCGGTCATATCCAGTGTTGCTGGAAAGACTTTCCCATGTATCTCAAAAATTTTTCCAAGTGCATCAATGGTAGAGACTAAATCTCCACAGTAATTTGCAGAAAGTGCAATCATTAAACTTCCTATATTGAGCCCATTGAGTTTGTCTTCTGTTTCAAAACGTTTTTTATAAAAAATTTCTTTCAAAAGATCAAAGTCATATTTGGACAGTGCCATAAGCACACGCAAAATATCTGCCACTGGAAGCTGTTTTAACTCTTCACGAACAATGCGTGATGATCTTCCAGAATCACTCATTGAAACTACCGCAGATAGGTGAATATCTTGATATTCTTTTAACCCCAACAAAACCAGAGAAGTCCCATTGGCTCCACCAAAGACAACCACTTCAGAAGAACGTTCATTTTGCATATTTTTATTTTCCATAATATATAATCAATATAAAAATATCTACTCCACCGTAACCGATTTTGCCAAATTTCGTGGTCGATCTACATCTCTTTTCAAAGCAACCGCAACATAGTATGAGAAAAGTTGCAATGGAATAGTATTCAACAATGGCTCCAAAAGTTCCTTCATTGCAGGAACATAGATAACATCTTCAGCTAATTCTTTTGCCCTTTCATCCCCCTGAGTTGCAATGAGAATAACCTTTCCTTTTCGAGCCCGAATCTCTTCTATATTACTACGCATTTTTTCATAGAGTTGATTCTGTGGCATTATAGCAAATGTTGGAAAATCTTCCGAAATAAGAGCCAGTGGCCCATGTTTCATTTCTCCACCCGGGTAGGCCTCCGCATGAATATAGCTTATTTCTTTCAACTTTAAAGATCCTTCTAGCGCAACGGGGTAGTTGATACCTCGACCAAGAAAAAGGAAATTTTTATAATCTTTATACTTTTCCGCAATTTCTTTTATAGAATCTTTTTGAGATAATATCCAGTTCATTTTTTCTGGAATCTCCAAAAATGCATTCAGCATACGCTGACCGGTAGCAATACTTACACGTCGTGCACGTCCAAATTGCAATGCATATAATAATGCAACGGTTACCATATTTGTATAAGCTTTCGTAGACGCAACGGCCAACTCCGCACCGGCATGAATATAGGTTCCCCCATCTGTTTCTCGAGAAATAGTAGAACCAATAACATTCACAATACCTCGAACGAAAGCACCTTTTCGTTTTGCTTCACGCAGAGCCGCCAAAGTATCCGCCGTCTCTCCGGATTGTGACATGACGAATACTAATGTTTTTTCATCAATAATAGGATCTCGATAACGAAATTCACTCGCGACATCAACCTCGGCGGGAATGCCTGCCAACCGTTCAAAAGCATACTTTCCCACCATTCCAGCGTAGCTTGCCGTGCCACAGGCAATAAAAATTACCCGATTGATATCTCGCATCTGCTGCTCGGTCATATTGAGCCCACCAAGGACTGCCGTTCCCTCTGCCATGTTGAACCTTCCACGAATGGCATCTTCAAAAACCGTGGGCTGGTCATGAATTTCTTTAAGCATAAAATGGGGGAATCCTTGTTTTTCTGCTTGTTCATCATTCCAATGAATTTCTTCAACTTTCTTTGAAACAATTTCATCTTTGAGAGTGAAAAGTCTTACATTATTTTCCTTCACTTCTGCAATTTCTCCATCATCTAAAAATAATACGTCTCTTGTGTAGGCCAAAATAGGAGTAGCGTCACTTGCAATGTAATTTTCATCCTTCCCAACGCCTACAACAATAGGACTTCCCATACGCGCAGTAATGAGGCAATCCGGTACGTCTTCGTGCATAACCACAATTCCATAGGTTCCCTTCACATGAGAAAGTCCACATCCCACAGCTTTACGAAGACCTTCACAATTTTTTTGTTCTTGAAGGTCAAACTCTCGTTCTATAAGATGTGCTAAAACTTCTGAATCTGTTTCAGAAGTAAAATGATGTTCCGGACCAAGCTGATCTTTCAGTTCGCGATAATTTTCTATAATTCCATTATGAACCAACACAAGTTTCCCTTTATTTCCCGTATGAGGATGCGCGTTCAACTCCGTTACCCCACCATGTGTGGCCCAACGTGTATGTGCAATTCCGACACTCCCAGGTAAATGAGAAGTTTTCATCTTTTCTGCCAAATTTTCAATCTTTCCAACACATTTTGTCATAGCAAGCGTGGAATGATCTGAAATTGCCATTCCACTACTATCATAACCTCTATATTCAAGACGTCGAAGCCCCTGCAATAAAATGGGCGCAGCTTGTCGTTTTCCAATATAACCTATTATTCCACACATATATTTTGTTTAGGGTTTAGTGTTTAGAGATATACTTGTATATCTCTAAATTCTCTCCCCTAATCTTCATTGTACTCGGGAAAATATTTATATCTTGCAGGTTTTTCAAGACCTTCTTCCACTAATTTTTGAAGTCTAGTGTACTTTTCTACTCTTTCTGGCCACCAATTTTGACCCTGCATAAGAGAATCCTCTTTATGTTTTTTATAAATAAAATCAAATGCATTTGCCCAATCCCCATACGTTGCATTGGAACACATCCCTTCTGTACTTCCATATCGCTGTGTGTAGTAAACTAAAGGCTCCATGACAAAAACAAATCCATCCGGTTTTACATTCCCCAACATCAGCAAAAAGTCCCAATCTTCAATATAAGATAAAGTGACATCCCAAAAAATGTTTCCCTGTACAAAATCTCTTTTGTGAAACAGACCGCTACTGGTTGTCTTTACTTTCCAATGGTAATAATCCTGTAAAGTAGGTGCCTGCGTACAGAGAACTTCTGCTGGCTTCTCTTGCAGAATATTCAAATTTTTGTCTACCAAAATAATATGCCGTATTTGGTTCACAATCCCAAAACAGGCTTGCTCATTATTTTGAAAAGCAACCTGAATATGTGAAAGAAAATTTGGCAAAACAGAGTCATCACTATCCAGATACACAATAAGATCCCCTTTTGCCGCCATGAGTCCTGCATTGCGTGCAGATGAAGCACCAGAATTTTTTTGATAAATATAACGAAGTCTTTTCTCATACACCTGCATATCATGAACCACAGTCATAGTATTATCCGTAGAACCGTCATCTACAATAATGACCTCAAAATGAGAATAGTCTTGTGCAAAAATACTTTCCAAGGATTTTACCAGGAGATTTGCACGATTATACGTTGGGATAATTATAGAAAATAACATACACTATTGATCCAAAAGACCAAATGAAAAATCTACTAATGAATCTAAAATATAGTCAGCATCTTCAAACTCTTTTTTGTGACGTATTTCTTTCGTAGGAACAGCTACACATTTCATACCCGCAGATTTTGCCGCCTGAACGCCCGCAATGGAATCTTCAAAAACCAAACAATGTTCTGGTGATACATGCAATTTTTTTGCAGTGGTGAGATACACACCAGGATGCGGTTTCCCAAAGGGTTCATTTTCCGCTGAATATATGACATCCAAGCACTCTTTTAGACGAAATTTATCAACTACAGCGTCAATCACGCGCATATAGGAAGAAGATGCAATTGACATTGGAATTTTTCTTTCACAAAACAAATTGAGGAGTTCCTGTACTCCTGGCATAAGTTCCCCCTTTGCATGAATTCTTTCAATCACAGCATCCATGATGGCATTGCTAAGATTTTCTTTCTCTTCCTGGTTACCACCAAATTTACCAATCCAATGTTCTACTACCACGTCCACCCTCATCCCCATAGTTTCAAAACAGTACTCTTCACGAAAAGGATATCCCCACTTTTTAAATGTTTCAACTTCAGACTCACGCCAAAGTGGCTCACTATCTATGAGCAGTCCATCCATATCAAAAATAATTGCCTGTGCCATATTTTTATTTTAAAAGTTTCTGTGCAACTTCTAGATCATCTTTTGTGTTTACCCCAATTGCCTCCATAGGATCAATTGCAATAGAAGAAATTTTTTCGTGATTATCTATAGCCATTTGTAAAAGGTCTGTAAGATAGTATTCCCCTTGTGCATTGTCGGTCGTGAGTTTGTCTATATGACCCCACAGCCATTCTGAACGAAAACAAAAGTAGCATGGATTCAATTCTTTTATTTCCAACTCCTCCGGTGTACAATCTTTTTTCTGAACATCCCGTGCAATGTGCCCATCTTGCTCACGACGAATGATACGACTGAAGCTATAAAATGGTGCATACTTCCCCTCAAAATCTGGAACTGTGATGGTCATGAGTGTTATCGCATTTTCTCTTTCCACATGTCTTTCAACTAAACGAAAAATAGAATCACTGGAGACAAACGGCATATCTCCGTACAAGACAACCACGTGTTCAACTTTCCCTTCTAAAATCTCGCGCGCCATAGAAGTTGCATGACCCGTACCTAGTTGCTCACTTTGTACCACATATCTTGCCCGATCCCCCAAGTGATCTTGTACATAACTATGTTTGCTACTGACCACAAGAACCGGCTTTTCACATATTCCCGTTTCTTCAACGTGAGTAACCACATGATCTACCAGAGGTTTTCCATCAAGCATGTGCATTACCTTTGGGATATCACTATTCATTCTTGTTCCGTGGCCTGCCGCCAAAATGATTGCTCCAATTTTAGGATGTGAATTTTTTTGCAACATAATTTTGTATTTCAGTTAATGTTTTAAAAAATGGAACACCAACAGCCTCTACCTGTTCGAGTGTGTATTTTTCTGGTCTATATTTTGTAATCACTGATACACCTGGGCAATACTTAAGAATATCTTCATTTTCTTTTAGGCTATCATTTATGTAGAGTACTCTCGCCCCTTCCGAAGCATACTCATTCAGCTTTTTTGTTTTGTCATAATCTGTAAAATAAATTTCATCAAATTTGTTTTCAATGTGTGTGGCTCTGATCTTCATAAGTTGAAACTCAGGATTTGCTGCTGAAACAATAGTTAACTTCTTGCTTATCTGTTTTGCATAATCCAAAAAGGTGACAGCATCTGAAAATAAATATTTATTTTCTACTACTAAATTTTTCAATGCATAAAGAATTTCATCATCAAAATGATATCCATACTCACGTTCTAGCATGGCAAGATGCTTTTCAAATGTGTACGTATAACTTTTTCCATTTTCTCCATACAACGCACGCTTCATCGTATGTTCAACAGCTGGACTATCCACACCAAACTGGTTAAAAATAACACGTATATCCCTCCCCAGACCAGAAACTCCACTACTATCATGTAGTGTACCATCAAAATCTACTGAGAGAACATCATATTTTTTCATACTATAGTTTTGCCCATAGGTTATCAAATATATTTCTTTGTGTTTGGTACACTCCCTCATTTTCTATAACCACACCAACGGGTTCATCCTGTGCATTCAAGGAAATATAGGCGGTCTTCCCCGGATACATAATAATATAGGTTTCTACTGGCTTTCCATCTGTAGTTTCTCCTTGCTCTGTATTTTTTTCTGTCATCCATTTTCTTTGATCCAACCCTCTCAGTTCTCCTCCATCACCAATGGCAATTACCTTTACCTCAATGCCTCGAGCAACACGAACATCAGAAAAGGTTGGAAAGTCTTCATAAATATATTCTCGTATACCTTGCGTAGAATAGATACGATACATTTTTTCCTCAGATTCCGAACAAACTTCAAGAATATCCTCTAAGATATCCTGGATTTGTTCACGTGTATAGTACCTCGCGATAGGTCTGTCTCCTGCCTTCGAGTAAAGCGCTTGCAGTTCTGGGAGAGCTTTATCAATTTCTCGCTCAGCCCGCTCCAAATCATTGCGCCTACTTTCTACAATTTTATGAAGTTTATCGGGATTTTCTGCAAAAAATTTCTGCTTTGTATCCTTATGTGCATAGCTTACTACCCCATGCTCTAGAAGCTCCTTGAGTATGTCATAGGTAGTTCCCCTATTAATTCCAGTCTTTTCCGCCAACTTTCGTACAGAACTTGGACCTAAAGAAAGAAGTGCCAAGTAAATTTTGACACTTTTGTCAGAGAAACCAAGTTTTTTAAGATAGTTTGCTTCCATATTTTCTTTACCCTCAGTATATTTTAAGTTTAAAATTTTGTCAATTTTTTTTCTACAACTCTTGTGTGTAACTCATATATTATACCCAATTTTACCTGTTTTTTGGTATTTTTTTATATATATGCTCCATTGACAAAGATAGTTTTTCATGTATACTGGCCATTGCCAACGACATGAAAGGAGCCAAGATGCTCCTCACAGATTTTCTAGAGGAACTCCAAGGGCTGGGCGCCACTATCCTCGTCTATGATGAAGGTAGGAGATTCTGCTACCTCTTCATGGGCACTCGTCCTCAGACGGATCCCTTCTTCCTAGGACGCGTATCCGGGGAAGGGATGGACCTTGCCGACCTATGGCCGGAAGAGTCTCCCCCATGTTGCAACATGGGTTGGTACCATGATATCCCGGAAGGTCGGATCATCATCCGGGGTAGGGGACGAATCGAGGTCAGCTTCAAGACCTCAAGCATCTCCCCAGAAATTTCAGACCACCTCGCAGCTGCCTGCCGTCAAATGTTCTCCCACCAATGAAAAAACCGCATACCATTCCAGAATGTTTTCGTTTCAGAACGAATCCATTCCCACAGTAGTATGCGGTTTTTGTTTTTTGATTTTTTAAGCAATGCCTACCTCTTTACATACATAGACATCTTGCACAGCACGAATGATCTCAATACCCTCTTGCAGTGACTTCTGGAAGGCTTTCCTACCAAGAATTAATCCAGATCCTCCAGCACGTTTGTTGATAACCGCAGTTGCAACCGCGTCCTGAATATCATTTCCTCCGGATTCTCCTCCCGAATTAATTAATCCAATCCTACCCGCAAACCCGTTTAAAACTTGGTATCGACACAGATCAATTGGGTGGTCAGAGTTGAGATCCGTATACATTCTCTCATCAAATTTTCCAAATTTTTCTTTTTGATTTATTGCTTTGTATCCCCCATTATTGGTGGGCAACTTTTGCTTTACAATGTCTGCCCCCAATGTCGCACCCAAATAATTTGCTTGTGAGGTAAGATCAGAACTCCCATGATAATCTTGTCCATCTACTTTAAATCCATCATTCCTTAAGTAACACCACAGTACCGTAAACATTCCCAACTGATGTGCTTCATAAAAGGCTTCTGATACTTCTTGAATTTGTCTCTTTGATTCAGGAGAACCAAAGTAAATAGTCGCACCTACACCTGCGGCTCCCATATCGCTTGCCTGCAAAACATCCGCAAACATGATTTGATCATAGTCATTGGGATATCGAAGCAAATCATTATGATTCAATTTTACTATAAAAGGAATTTTATCCGCATAACGTTTTGATACCATGCCAAGTACCCCCAAAGTAGAAGCCACTGCATTACACTCTGCCTCAACTGCTAACTTTACAATATTTTCCGGATCAAAATAATCAGGATTTTTGGCAAAGCTTGCCCCTGCAGAGTGTTCCACCCCCTGGTCTACCGGTAAAATAGAGTAGTACCCCGTTCCTGAGAGTCGTCCATGATCTCGCAAACGCTTTAAATTTTCCAAAACAGACTCCGGCCTATCTGAGATGCCAAAGACATCATCGAGAAAATTTTCCCCTGGAAGATGAAGCCGCTCTTTTGAAATTTTTGGATTTTGAAACTCGAGAAGCTCCTCAGACCTTTCTCCTAAAATACTCTGTATATCGCTATATGAATTCATAAAAATATATTAACAAAATATTAAATGGACAAATGCTCAGCATCCTTTATTCCAAAAAAATCATCCAGAAATTGGGTAGGATTTTCTGTATACAATTTTTTAAAATGTTGAAATACCCCTGAACCATGTGTTGCAATATTAAGTGAAAACGATGCTCCATCATCCGGCTCCATAGCATCTTTTTCTTCCATCTGCAAACTTACATCCTCTGACAGACGAATCTCTTGTGGCGCCTTGCTATCTCTATGCTCTCGTATTTTTCTTTGAAATTTAATTTTCCATTCTGCTGGGACAGCAACATGTTGTGCCTCAAAAACTTGAAACACATAATCCATGAATATGGGTTGGACTCTTTCATCCACTGCCTCAATAAATTTCTTGGAATCTCCCTGAAAAACCTTTTCACGTATCATAAGCGCCAAGGCACGCTGTCTGGATAGGTTTTCACGAAATTCTACAGCTCCTTTTTGTGGGAGATACTTGGGATTTTGCGTCGCCAAAAGTGGTAAAAACCCACTAAAAAATTCATTTTGAGCCTCTCCCATGTATGTAACGGCACTTATTGCTTCTTTCAGTTCTGGATCGTCTTTTACCTCATTTCTAAACGGTGTTTCCAAGTCAAGACTAAAGTTCCATATATCTCCAATTTCTTTTTCTGCACGCCCACGAAATTCTTTATTATCTTCAAGGGTGAGATAGTCAAAAACTTGTTCTGTGCTTAAATGGGGGAACAGTTCATGAATTTTTTCTGCCCGAAGACGATTCATCTCTTTGAGTCTCTCCATGGACTTTTCAAAAACCTCCTTCATTGCAAGTCCCTCTTTGTTTCCTTCAAATTCAAACATATTCTTCTCTATTATTTTTTAGAGTTGTAAAAATGTTTCCTCTGGTGTCAATATAACCGCAGCCCGTTCATGCAGATGGTTCGGGGTAATCTCCAAAATATTTACCTGTTCGCAAAGCGCTACTCCACCTGCTTGTTCCAACAAGAATGCCAATGGTTTCAGCTCATAGTTAAGACGAAGTTTCCCTTTGTATACACCATTTCCTTCCCTATCAACTCCAGGATACAGGAAAACACCCCCTTTAATCAAGTTTCTGTGAAAGTCCGCCACCAACGCCCCTACATAGCGGGCACTTATATCTGGATTCTGTTTATATCCTTCAATAAGTAATCTGTATTTTTCCTCAAAATATTTTGTATTGCTTTCATTCACACTATAATAGGTCAGTTTCTTTGGTATTTTTATATTTTCTCTTGAGAGAATAAACTCTCCCATGCCTTGATTAAGGGTAAACTCAAAAACCCCATTCCCCAAGCTAAATACAAACACGGTAGAAGAACCATACAAAATATAACCAGCGAGTACCTGATCTCTTCCCCTTTGTAAGAATTGTTTTTCATCCAATCGGTCTAAATCATGAATTCTTGAATGCACAGAAAAAAGGGTCCCAATACTTCCATTTACATCAATATTACTCGAACCGTCCAGTGGATCAAACGCAATAATATATTTTGCATCCTTTCCAAATGCCTCCATATCTACTACAGAATCTTCTTCCTCAGAGGCAAGTGCAGCAAAATGCCCGGTCTGACGAAGGTAATCTTTACACAATTCATTGGCAAAAGAATCAAGCTTTTGGACAACTTCACCTTGAATATTGGTAGATCCATGTACTCCAAGTATCCCGCTTAAGCCGGCTCTATTAATTTCATGTGAAAGAATCTTCCCAATAACACCAAGATCGTTTACTATCAATGTTAAATCCTTCTGGTCGGTATGATCGGCAAGATGTTGAAGCAAAAATTGTGTGAGGGTTTGTGGCATACTTTTTTTAAAATATAACGGTAACGATATCTTACAAAATAAAAGAAGCCCCGTAAAGAGCTCCTTTTATTCTTTTTGTTTAGAGGTCTTCTTCTTCCTCTTCTTCATCCTCGTCTTCATCTTCCTCCTCCTCTTCTTCCTCCTCTTTATAGTCAAAATCATCTTCTCCCTCAAATGAATCAAATGATCCACCTTCACCACTCACTGCCTGATCCCAAAGCTCATCCACATCCACATCCAAACCAAGCTCATCCACGTGGTCGCTATACCATTGGTCAAATGCGACACGAAGTTCATCTACATCAGTAGCATTTTCAAAAGCATCTTCTAAAAGCGCATACTTTTCTTGGTGAGACATGATTGCCTCTTGTTCTAACTCTTCAAAAATTTCTCGTATGTGCCCCAAAACGGCGTCCTTAGTACTATCGTAGTCATGTTCATTTTCCATATATTTTGTTTTATTTCAAAATAAAAAAATTTTACCAGCAAACTATATCACAGATATTTTTTTTTACAAGGGTAATAAATGTGGATAGAATTTCTTCAAAAGGCAAGAAAAAACGTCTAAAATTAGATATAAAAATTATTATGAAAAAATATTTTAAAGACTTGCTTGAAAACAAAAATTTCCCTATAATGGAAGCACTATGAAAAAACAAACCCTCACAATTATTTCCTGGAATGTAAATGGCCTACGCGCTGTTATACGAAAAAAACTCTTCTTACCTTTTATACAAAAATATCATCCGGACATCCTTTGTCTTCAAGAAACCAAAGCACAACAAGACCAAGTTGAGATTGACCTTCCCGACTATACAGAATATTGGCACTCTGCAGAAAAAAAAGGATATTCAGGAACGGCCATTTTTTCTCAAAAAGATGCCCTCAATGTAATATATGGTATTCCATCCCATATATATAAAAAGTCTTCTCTTCTGGATGATCAAAATCGAGACGCCAACCTTGAAGGGCGCGTCATCGTAGCAGAATACGAAAAATTCTTTCTTGCAAATGTATATACTCCAAATGCAAAGGATGACTTATCCCGTCTTGAACTACGATACAAACAATGGGATCCAATCTTTTTAAGGTATATGAAATTTTTAGAAGAAAAAAAACCTGTAATATTTTGCGGAGATCTCAATGTAGCACACCAAGAAATTGACCTGGCCCGCCCCAAACAAAATGTTGGAGTACATGGATTTACCAATGAAGAACGTGAAAGGTTTCAAGATTTTCTTGATGCAGGATTTATTGATACCTACCGTGACAAACATGCGGATACTCTGGACGCATACACTTGGTGGTCACATTGGGGAACCGCAAGAGCACGAAATGTTGGTTGGAGAATTGATTATGTTCTTACTTCACAAAGCATGAAAAAAAATATAAAAGAAGCTTTTATTCTCCCAGAAGTTATGGGATCTGACCACTGTCCCGTTGGGATTGTATTAAAATTATAAGTTTTATGAAAGAATATCCACTTTCTTTTGGGGAAAAACCTATCGAATTTTTTCCACCAACGGACATTGAAAAAAGAAATTCACTGCGTGATCGTGGCCGTGCCATTGCAGAACAGGTAGCAGAACTAGGGAAAAAATTGAGCTTTGCCGCGCTACTGCTTGGTATTTCTGCTGTAGCTCTTGAAAAACATGAGCCAAAATTTTCTCCAACGTCTCCACAAGAAACAAATTATATTCCTCCAGATACACTTATTTCAGAAAATATAGTCCGATATCTAGATGCTGCAACCAAACCGAAACAAAAACTACCCAAGCTTGATTTAGATACAGGGAGTTCTTCCACAAAAGAAACCCTTACTCACGATGAGGTAGAGTTTGTTACACGAAATATACTTGATGATGTGGAAAATATTTTTGGTGTACCATCAACTCCAGAAGAAACATACATAGAGGAAGGTAATGGTGAGTGGAGCATTGTTACCGTGGACCCAGGCGACAAAATTACCTATACACTCAATGATGATTCAAATGAAATTGTTGAAGATGGTGCCTTAAGACGTATAAAACTTCATTATAAAGATACCCACCTCGGACAGGTAGCCATCAATTCTGATGGAACTTTTCTTTATACTCCAATTCACTTTCGGGAGTCTTTATATCTACACAATGAGCAGGAACTGCGACAAGCACTGCAAGAAATGAGTGACTATTATGATTTAGTTAATCTTTCAAAGGTTCCTTCTATTCTTCTTCCTCCAGATGAACGTCCATCAGATGAAGAAATTGCAGATGCGCAAAAGATACTTGAAGCGCATACTGTTTTCCTTAAAAGTATTTAAAAAACACATTTCTACCGATAACTCGAGTAAATTGGGATAAAAAAACAACCACTTATGTGGTTGTTTCCTTTCCTGAAAATATTTTAAAAATATGTTCAGGGAATTGAACGGTGGGGGGGGAGCGTCCACAAGGTAGGACACTGGTTGGTGAAGTGGGGGGGGATAAATGCGCTCGACTGTGCTGCTTAGTACATGGGCGATATGGCCCGAGGAGGAGGTGGCTTGCCCACATCCATCTCGCCACACACACGCCTGTGCGCCCAGTCTTTCCGTTCCCAGGCATCCGTACAATCCGAACCTCGGATCTGTACAGGGGCCCCCCTCTGTTCAGGAGAGGGTTGACGAATGATCGGCAATTTGGCTGACACGTTGCTCCATCCTTGGATCACACCTGACCCAATCCGTAAACGTGTTTCTACTTTAACAAACTTTTCAAAAAAAAACAAGCCCCTCATGAGGGCTTATGGAAAATAAAAAAAGAAGGTAAAATCTTGGCGGCGGCCTACTTTTGCCTTGCGACTATCATCGGCGCTAATGGGCTTAACTACTGTGTTCGGGATGGGAACAGGTGTACCCCCACCGCAAAGACCACCAAGATTCTACCTTCTTTTCTAAAGGTTTTCAGTTTTTAAAGTAATATATAAGTGTGACTAAGTTGAGGAAAATTTTTCCCAGCACAACTTAGTGCTTCCATTGTACGCTCGAACAATTAGTACACCTCGGCTGAATGTGTCGCCACATGTACACCTGGTGCCTATCAACGTTCTAGTCTCGAACGTGTCTCAAATGAATACTAATCTTAAGAACGGCTTCGCGCTTAGATGCTTTCAGCGCTTATCCGTACCAAACCTAGCTACCCAGCGATGCCCTTGGTAGGAACAACTGGTACACCAGAGGTTTGTCCACCCCGGTCCTCTCGTACTAGGGGTGAGTTCTTTCAGTATTCGACGCCTACAGCAGATAGGAGACCGAACTGTCTCACGACGTTCTGAACCCAGCTCGCGTACCGCTTTAATAGGCGAACAGCCTAACCCTTGGGACCTTCTCCAGCCCCAGGATGCGATGAGCCGACATCGAGGTGCCAAACCGCGCCGTCGCTATGGACGCTTGGGCGCGATCAGCCTGTTATCCCCGGAGTAACTTTTATCCGATGAGCTTCCGCCGTCCTATATCGTACGGTCGGATCACTAACTTCCACTTTCGTGACTGCGCGGGTGGTAGCCCTTGCAGTAAAGCTGGCTTATGCGTTTGCACGTCCACCTGGATTTCCATCCCAGGCAAGCCAACCTTTGTAAACGCCTCCGTTACATTTTGGGAGGCAACCGCCCCAGTTAAACTACCCATCAGACACTGTCTCGATCACCCGATTCCTGGCAATCGATTAGGTACACTACAGCACAAGGGTGGTATCTCACTGATGCCCGAAGGCTCCCACCTATGCTGAACATGTGAAGCAATATACCAATGTCAAACTGTAGTAAAGCTTCACGGGGTCTTTTCGTCTAGCTGCAGGTATGTCGCATCTTCACGACACTTGCATTTTCGCCGAGTACATAGTCAAGACAGTCTCCACACCGTTATGCCATTCGTGCGGGTCGGAACTCACCCGACAAGGAATTTCGCTACCTTAGGACGGTTATAGTTACCGCCGGCGTTCATCAGCGCTTCAGATCAGAGCTACGCTACCGAAGTAGATCACCCCTCCCCTTAACGTTCTGACACTGGCCAGGCATCGCCCCCTATACATCCTCTTACGAGTTAGCAGAGAGCTGTGTTTTTGGTAAACAGTCGCATGGAGTCTTTAGCTGCGGCCTCGGTTACCCGAGGCAGGCCTTATCCCGAAGTTACGGCCGCTGTTTTGCCGAGTTCCTGAACTATGTTTCTCTCGTGCGCCTTGGTCTTCTCGACCTACCCACCTGTGTCGGTTTGCGGTACGATTTGATAAAGCCTAACGCAATCCAGCTTTTCTAGGAACTTCTCCAGCCTATCTTGGTCTTGATCGAAATCTCAACCTCAGTCTTGCGACACGCCCATACCAATAGGACGCATAAACCTTTAAAATCCGCACTGAATTACAAACTTTACCAAGTGCAGGAATATTAACCTGCTCTTCCATCGGCTACGCCTTTCGGCCTCACCTTAGGATCGACTAACCCAGGGACGATTCTCGTTGCCCTGGAAACCTTGGGTTTTCGGCGTCCCGAATTCTCATCGGGATTTTTGCTACTTGTGCCTACATTCTCACTTCCCAACGCTCCACCGGCCCTCACGGGTCCGACTTCAACGCAGTTAGGAATGCTCCTCTACCATTCATTAATGATAAATCAAAAATAAATTCGCAACTTCGGTACACCACTTAGCCCCGGTACATTTTCGGCGCGAAGACTCTTGACCAGTGAGCTATTACGCTATCTTTAAAGGATGGCTGCTTCTAAGCCAACCTCCTGGTTGTAAAAGAATCTACACCACCTTTTACACTTAGCGGTGATTTAGGGACCTTAGTTTGCGATCTGGGCTGTTTCCCTTTTGACTACGAAGCTTAGCCCCCGCAGTCTAACTTGCATGCTATAAATCCACGGTATTCGGAGTTTGGTTAAAGAGGGTATCCCGAAGGACCCACTCCTCATCCAGTGCTCTACCCCCGTGGGGAACACATACAGCTAGCCCTAAAGCTATTTCGAGGAGAACCAGCTATTACCGAGTTCGATTGGAATTTCTCCGCTATCCACAACTCATCCCCGCGTGTTGCACGGCGCGTGGGTTCGGTCCTTCCCCTGTCTTGTCGACAGGGTTCAACCTGGTCATGGATTGCTCACCCGGTTTCGGGTCGTGTGCCAGCTACTTAATCGCCCTATTCAGACTCGGTTTCCCTATGCCTCCGGACCAAAAGTCCTTAAGCTTGCAACTGACAGCACACTCGTAGGCTCATTCTTCAATAGGAACGCTGTCATCCATCCGAAGACGGACTCCAACTCATTGTAAGCATATGGTTTCAGATACTATTTCATCGCCCTCTCCGGGCTGCTTTTCACCTTTCCCTCACGGTACTTGTTCACTATCGATCACTTTAGATATTTAGCCTTACCGCATAGTCGCGGCAGATTCTGACTGGGTTTCACGTGTCCAGCCATACTCAGGAATACACCTATAAAAATTGAAACGTATTTTGCATACGGGACTATCACCCTCTACGGTACTTCTTTCCAGAAGTCTTCTACTATACAAGAATCAATTTCTACCCAGTCTCACAGGTAACTGGAAGTGTATCCTACAACACCTATATCGCAACGGCCTGTCCTTTAACTGCCAAGTCAAAATAAGTCAAAAGACAAATTCATTCCTGACAGAACACGACATAGGTTTGGGCTCTTCCGCTTTCGTTCGCCACTACTGACGGAATCGAAACCTCAATTCTCAAACTGTTCACCCATTTGACGAAAAATCGTCCTATGAGCGAACATAAAGAAAAGAAGTTTTTTTGTTTCTTTCTGTTCCTCTGGCTACTGAGATGTTTCACTTCACCAGGTCTTCTCCCTATAGCTATGTATTTACTATAGAGTATCTCGACATTACTCGAGATGGGTTCCCCCATTCGGACATCCCCGGATCAAAGATTGCTTAGGATCTAACCGAGGCTTATCGCACCCTGCAACGTCCTTCATCGTTCTAAAGTGTCTAGGCATCCACCATACGCCCTTAAAATGCATACAATGAAAGCACTCAATTGTGCTTTCTAACATACCTATATAATACTTTTTTATTATACTGAACTTCTCAATTGTAAAGTACGATCGGATTCTTTTCTCAATGATCGGTTCGCGACTTTTGAAAAAACAATCCTGCATCTGAGATTTAAAAAAACCGCTTCCAAGCAGCGGCATTACAAGCAGCTTGGAAAATCTCTAGATGATTGTGTAACAAATTGTCATGTACAGATGTTACTCGAATCCAGAGGTCCAAGCAAAGCTTGTGGACATGGTTTTTAGCTTGTGAAAGCTAAACTTCAAATTTATAGACGTGGGGGTATTCTATACTATAGTTTATGCACTGTCAAGGAAGGTTTGTGGATAAATACAATAGATACCCACACCTCCCAAAAGACAGCTCAATACAGCCATTTTTTTATTGGTATTTAGCCCTTGTTATGGTACAATCCCTACATCTTAAACATACTTCTATGAAACTAAAAATTATTTGTCTTGGCAAACTGAAAGAAGGCTACTTTAGGGATGCCGAAAATGAGTATCTCAAACGACTTGGCCCCTTTGCCAAAATAGATATTGTAGAGCTTAAAGAAGAAAAATTTTCCTCGCCCAATGAAAAAGAAAAAATTACCAAAACAGAAACAGAAAAAGTTTTGAAACATCTTCCAGAGCAGGCCTTCGTTCTTGCTCTCCATGAATATGCTCCCCAAAAAACGTCAAAAGAATTTTCAGAATTTTTACAAAAAAAGACTTCTTCCGGACAAGAAGTTGTCTTTATCATTGGAGGTCCTCTTGGACTTCATGAAAGTCTACTCAAAAAAGCAAATCAACAAATTTCTTTTTCAAAGATGACCTTTCCCCATCAAATGATTCGCATCATTCTTTTGGAACAAATTTATAGGTCTATTACCATTGCAAAAAACAAACAGTACCACTACTAAACTGACTACAAAAATACAAGACAACTTCCACCAGACTCTTCTGTTTTAAACTCCACAACCATAGGATTCTTGCTCAAAGCTTCGGCTACTCCACTGGCAAGTCGCCCACTTCCAATCCCATGAATCACACGACAGTATCTCTGTTGTGATTTGCTGACATAAAAAAGCTCTTTTTCCAATACAAGAAGCGCTTCATGCAGATCTGCAATACCATGCAGATCAATTTCTATTATATTTTTATCCAAACTTGGTCCAAAAAAGTTATCCATCTAAACAGCGTTAATAAAGTTACTTTTCCTAATTATAAAAGATACGAAATAAATATACAATGAAACAAAAAAGATTTCGAAAACGAAATCTTTTTTCCTCCAGAATACTTCTGTGTGCCACGGGAGAGACTTGAACTCTCACACCTTTCGGTACTTGCTCCTAAGGCAAGCGTGTCTACCAATTCCACCACCGCGGCATAGTGTTTCCTATTCTAATAAAAAATAAGAAAAAAATCAAGTACACTATTCCACCGCCCTATGAATCCTTTCTATTGGGAACTCCATGTCTATATAGCTCTGAATCAAATTCGCTCTGTTTTGATCGATATTCCTTGACCATTCCTGTGGGTCTTCATCTTTTGAAATGACATCTTTTTGCTGTAAAAAAGTTATCAGATCATTTGTAAGATTGGCGGTAACACGCTTTTGTTCCGTAAAATCTTGAGGCATAAGACCGGATTTGAGTAGCATGAATTCTGCATATCCCCATATTCCATGTCGAAAAAGATGCATATCCAAATTTTCTCGTCCATTATCATTCTTTTCCACTTTAACTTCTATGTATTTAGGACCTACCTCTTGGTCAGAACGAGTAGCCTGCTCATACGCACGTCCTTGTGCATTACGTCTTTCTATAAGTTCTAAGAGTTCTTTCTTACCTCCATCACCAAGTTCTTTGGTCTCCTGTATAACACTCCCCGTTTGTGTTCTTTCAGAAGAGCCATAGCTCTTTCGAGCCATTTCTTTTTCCCCCTCTGGGGTTATGCGCCAAGGTGTGGCATTTAACTTTATAATGACTTGTTTACCCAATGCCTCTGAAAACACAACCGCACGGATCTGTCCATGAGCTTCTCTTCCCGGAACAGGATGTAGATCACCAACCAACATGGATGGTATTTTATTTTCCTGAAGAAGCGCCAGAAGTTCTAGATTTGAAACATCACAATCTCCAATGTGACGTTTGCGGGCTTCTTTATATGGAAGACGTTTCTCTTCCTGAGTTCTTGGATAAGAAAAGTGATCCCGTATGGTCCTTTCCAACTCCAATGCAAGAGAATAACTATCCCTATATTTTTTGGTATCAATATTCCACTGATTATTGAGATCACGCATTCCTTCATCTCTCACTTCAGGTACGTTAAGCTTCTTTCCCACATATGGTATTTTTTCTACCGGTTTTACCGCTAAAATATCATAGACTACCTTAAATGGCTCCTTCGGTGGATTCTTTAAAATTACACGGTATCTACCAAGCTCCCCCTTTTCAACCGTGTATTGATCTTGTGTATACCCATCCACAAAAAGAGAACCTGTGTCCACACGTCCTAACTCCGGAGGATATAAAATAACAGCTTGTGCATACACTCTTTGCGCTATAGTATATCGCTTTGAATTGCTATCATTTATATCATAATCCTCCGGCTGAAAAACAAACCCGCTTTCATGTGTAAGATTTCCTCCTTCTCCAATGTTTGTATAAGCATCTGTTGCAAGCATACCTTCAAACCGAGGTACCGAAACAAAATTTTCTTCTTCTTTTTCTCCTTTGTATTCAAAGTCTTCTGGTGAAAGATTATTTACACGAATACTTTTTTCCTGAACAAGTGATGGAATGCCCTGATATTCTTTCTCTTTTTTTGTATCATTTCCACTATCCAAAGTAGTAATGTGTCCCTTTGAATCTTCGCTTCCCCCAAACTTGGTTATTCCACCTAGTGCTCCCAGTGAAGCTACCAAAGCTAAGACAAGATACTTCTTTTGTCTACTCGAAAGTTTCCGTCTTGACTTATCCAAAACAGGTGCCTCTTCCCCAATTTTTGAATCATCTGGTATTGGTGCGGGGACTAATAAATCCTCTACTTCAGGCTCAAAGTGAGGAGTGTTCTCTTCTACTGATTGTGGAGGAATTTCCAGTTTATATCTTTCTTGGTATTTTTGGTAGTCCCATCTGGATGCTTCATACCACAAAGGAAAATGTTGTAGAAACTCTTCTTTTGTAATTTCACCAAATATCATCTCGTACAAACCGAGGATACGCAATCCTTCCCTTATCTTCATTTCAGAGAGTGCTTTTAAAAATGATCCTTTCTTTCCTTCAAATGTTTTTTCAATACTTCCACGACGGTATTCCCACAAAGGATCCGCCTTCTTTATTTCATATACGTTGTATATATCCAGTGATTCTATTAATAAAAAGAATCCTTTGGCATCCAGGTTTTTTCCCAATACGGGGAGTGCTCGTTCAAATGCAATATCGGTTACATCATTATAAAATTCCTCTTGGCGAAAAACGTTTTGTAAATGGTTGATGTCTACCTTCCTTTCACGCAGAAAGTCCCACATAGGGTCATCACTTTCATAATGCTCCAAAAGAGTTTGAATACTATGCTTTTCCGAAAGTAAAATAAAAAAAGATAAGGTTTGTACCGCTTCCTCTTTACTACATCCAAGAGCCTCAGCAAGTTTCTGAGTATCAAATCTTTCATCAGGCTTAGAAAAACCAAACGTATGTCTTTCCTCTTTCATTAAATTTTTTGGGCCCAAAAATCTCTCTAAACTAAAGAAGACAGTACTTGGGATGACTGCCCCCTCGAGCATTTGTTGAGCATTAGAAATAGCTGGTTTATATTCTTGAACTTTTCCGGCAAAAACATTTTCTTCTAAACGCTCCACCCATGCTAATCTATCTAACATCAATAATTTTGTAATACCTTCCAAATACTGACCTTCTGGATCTTGAGGGTCTTCTTCCTTTATCTTTTTACTCCTATGAGTACGTCCTCGAGTATTCTCGGGCGCATTCATTCTTAAATCTGCTTTATATTTTTTATATCCAGAAATATCCATAAAAATTATTTTCTTTCTTCCAAAACTCGCTCAACCGTATCTACAATTGCTCGAGTCATGACATCCACTTCTAAGTTTACCGAGTCTCCAATATTTTTAAAACCAAAAGTAGTTCTATCCAGTGTCTCGGGAATAAAAAATATTTTAAAGGTTCCATCTTCTGGATTGGGATCTACCAATGTAAGGCTTACTCCATCAAGTGCAATGTACCCCTTATGTAAAATATATTTCATAAAGGATTTTTCACACTCAAATGTGACAATCTTATTATTTTCAGGTTCTTCTACTCCTGATATTTTGCATACTCCAGTTACATGTCCAGATACATTATGCCCTCCTATCTCATCTCCAACCATAGCACTTCTTTCTACATTTACCATTCTTCCTTCTTCCAAATTTCCTAATGTCGTTTTATTGAGTGTCTCCATCATTACGTCAAAAAAAACATCATGTCCTTGGATTTTGGTTACTGTCAGACATACACCATCAATACTAATTGAACCACCGAACTTTAACCCCTGAAGCATTGGCCCTGCCAACTCAATGGAAAAACTGGTAAGTCCTGGTTTTTCTTGAACATTCCTGAGTGGTAAACATGCTTGTACAATTCCCGTAAACATATAATTTTAAGTCGCTTATGAATAAAGATTTCTTCCAAATTTTCTTTTTGCTACAATGATTAAATCATGGAATATAAAAAAAATCAAGCCATTTTATTTGGCTTGATTTTTCTTTATTATGGAAGATTTTCGTTATTTTTTTCCTCTGAAAAATTTATTTCTTGGAGCTCCCCCTTGTCCACGACTATTGTCGTGTGGACGTTCTTCGTGAAAATTTTCTGGTCGAGGAAGTAACGCCTTTATAGAAAGATTTACCCGTCCAAGATTATCAATTTCTTTTACCTTCACTTTTACCATGTCCCCAATCTTGAGAATATCACTTGGCTTGTTGGTTCTCTCCCAAGCGATTTCACTTACATGCACAAGACCATCTTTACCCGGTAGGATATTTACAAAAGCACCAAAATCTTCAAGACGAACCACTTTACCTTCATAAATTTCTCCTGCCTCAACTTCCTTCACAATATTTCCAATGATTTCCTTAGCCTTTTGCATGGCTTCTGCATCATTTGAAGTGATGAGAACACGACCATCTTGTTGAATATCAATATCAACACCAGTATCTTCAATAATTTTTTTGATAGTTTTTCCACCTGGTCCAATAATTTCTCCAATTTTTTCTGGGTCTACGGTAATAGTTTCAATTCTTGGAGCATACTCTGAAAGTTCAGCGCGAGGTTCTGGAATAACCGCCGTCATTTTTTCCAAAATTTGAACTCTGGCCTGGTATCCTTGTGTGAGGGTCTGTTTGATAATATCAAAATTCAATCCCATTGTTTTGGTATCCATCTGCACGGCCGTTATACCATCACGAGTTCCCGTAATTTTAAAATCCATTCCACCATTTCCGTCTTCAACATCCTGGAGGTCAGTCAGAACTTTCCACTTTCCACCCTGTTCTGATGCAAGACCCATGGCAATCCCCGCAACGGGTTTTGTAATAGGTACACCTGCTGCCATAAGAGAAAGTGTGGATCCACACGTAGATGCCATTGAACTAGAACCATTTGATCCCAAAACTTCAGAGACGACACGAATCGCATAAGGGAAAGCTTCTTCCTCAGGAAGAACTGGCAAAAGTGCCCGTTCTGCAAGTGCTCCGTGCCCAATAGCTCGGCGTCCGGGACCACGCATAAATCCGGCTTCTCCATAACTGTATGGGGCATCGTTATAGTGGTGCATGTATCTTTTTGTTCCTTCTTCTTCCATGGTATCGAGTGTCTGTACATCTCCTGGAGCCCCCAACGTTACTACAGACAGTACCTGTGTTTCTCCTCGCATGAACATACCACTTCCGTGTACTCGTGGAAGTAAGTCTGTTTCCATATTCAACTCTCGAACTTCATCCAGCTTTCTCCCATCTAAACGTTGATCTTTATTTAAGATACGTTCAGAAATTACCTTTCCTACATACTCTTTGGTATTTCCAACGACTCGTTTTACCATTGCCTCATCAATTCCTTTTTCCACCAAATCGTTTTCCAATGCCAATGCAACTTTCTTTACCATTCCCTTTCGTTCCTTGCGAGAAAACTTTTCGGTATCAAAAATGTAGGTATCAGCCTGTGCTGAAACAAAGTGCTCAGCCTGTTGTATCAATTCATTATAACTCTTTGTTTCTTCTGTAACTTCAGGATATTCTTTTTCCAAACCTACTTCAGACTGGATCTTTTGGATAAAAGATACCACTGGCGCCAGTTCCTTAAGACCCCAAGTAATTGCTTCATACATAGCATCTTCTGGTACTTCCTGCGCTCCCGCTTCTACCATGATAAGTGAGTCTGAAGTTCCCGCAACCACGAGATCCAAGTCTGAATCCTCTTTCATCTGTGGTTGAGTAACATTCAAAATAAGTTCTTTTGTTTCCTTACGTCTACCGATACGAGCACCAGCAATGGGCCCATGCCAAGGGATAGAAGAAATTGACAGAACCGTACTTGCGGCAATCAATCCAACAATGGCTGCATCATTTTCTTGATCTACACACAACGCGGTGAGGACCACTTGAATGTCATTACGAAGAGAACTATCAAACAATGGGCGGATACTTCTATCAATCACACGACCAGAAAGAATAGCTTCATCACTTGGACGTCCTTCTCGCTTTACAAACCGGCTTCCTTTTATTTTTCCGGCAGCATAAAACTTTTCTTCAAAATCCACCATAAGCGGAAAGTAATCAATTCCTTCTCGAATTGAATCACTTTTTACTACGGTTGCCATAATAACCGTATCACCGTATCTGACGGTACAAGATGCCGTTGTTTGAAGTGCAAGTTTTCCAACTTCAACACTGAGAGTGCGGCCACCCCACTCAATGCTCCATGATTTTACGTTCAACATAGAAAAAAATTATGGAGGTGCCCCTGATACGATAGATCTATAGTAGATCTAGATGTCTCAAGACCACCTTCCTAAATAAATTCTAAATTCCAAATACTTGGAATTTGAAAACTACCTAAGAAGCTATGCTCTCTTTTTCTTTTTTCGTTTTGGATCGGGAATGAGAAAGGTATCCAAATCTTGTGATAAATCAATAAAATCATCCGCTTCCTCCAAAAGTTTGCTTGAAGCCGTTTGCATAAAGGCTGCAATTTCTACCTGTTTTCCAGAACTCTTCTGCAAATATTCAACCAAAGGTAAATAATCTCCGTCGCCTGAAACAATGACCAAAGCGTCAAGACTCTGAGAAAGCCGAATGGCATCTACCGTTAAACCAACATCCCAATCTGCTTTTTTCACACCACTTCCATAAATTTGTAAATCTTTTTCTCTGGTTTCTATTCCCAAATTGTAAAGCGCTTCAAAAAATGGTTGTTCTTCCTGTGTTTCAGTACGGACCACATAGGCAATGGCACGAATAAGTTTTCTATCCCCTACGGCTTCACGTACAATGTTTCCAAAATTCACCTTCATGGAATAAAGGTTCTTGGCACTATAGTAGAGGTTCTGTACATCTATAAACACCCCGACGCGTTGATCGGGGTGTTTAAGAGGATTTTTATGCTGGTTGTTCATCTCCTTCTTCAGTATCTAAATCGAGGTCAACTTCGGTCTGACCTGGGACCATAAATTTCTTTGCTTGTTTGAGTTTGAGTTTCTTTACGAGTTCTTCGTAAGATTTTGGATTTTCTCTTTGCAAGTAACGAAGCAATCTGCGTCGTTCACCAATCTTTCGAAGAAGTCCTCTTCGTGAAGAGTGGTCCTTGTGGTGTAGTTTCAAATGTGATGCCAACTCGCGAATTTCTGCTGAGAGAATGGCAATCTGCACCTCTGAGGAACCGGTGTCCCCTTCATGTGTCTGGTATGTTTTAATGACTCTTTGCTTTCTTTGTTTTGTAAGCATACATGCATAATATTATCGGGCACAGGTTGGGCATGTCCAACAAGGTCCGGTCTGATTAATGTGAGGCCATTATAGCAATCATACAAAATTTGTCAATACAAGGTGTGCATTTTTTAGCTTATTTTAGCAAAAATTGTACACTTATCCCTGTGGGAATTTGAGTAAACCAATGGTAGCAATGGCAATGGCAAGTGCGTCTGCTGCATCATCCTGGAGATTTCCAGCTTCAAGCGAAAGAACCAACTGTACCATTTTCTGAACCTGTTTTTTTTCTGCCCGTCCATACCCTACCAAAGCCTGTTTTACCTGCAATGGAGTTAACTCAAAGAGTGGAAGGTTTGCCTTTTTCAACCCCAAAAGAATCACCCCCCTTGCCTGTCCTACGTCTATGGCCGTCTTTGCATTTTTATAAAAAAAGAGTTCTTCTACTCCTGCATGTGTGGGTTGATATTCCTTAAGGATTTTGTTGAGTTCTTGATCCAGAGTAAGTAGACGCTCTACAAAACTTGCTTTTGGACTGGTTTCTATACAACCATGAGCCACATGTTTAAAATTTCCAGAAACCTTTTCAATTACCCCAAACCCCATTCTCCCAAAACCTGGATCAATACCTAATATACGCACTTCGGTCTTCATAAAGATTCGTTCACCCTTTGAAGAACACCATCTACCCGAGCATACTTTCTTTTGCTATTTTTTTCTATTTTCTGTATGAGCTCTTCCTCCAAGTTTACTCCTAAAATTTCAGAAAGACCCAAAAGATAAATGAGTACGTCAGCAAGTTCTTCCCCAAGATCCGGAAGTTTTTTGTAATACGCCCGATATGCTTCTGAGAGTTCTTCATGTGTAAGACAAAACTCCATAGCAACATCGGTTACATTGAAGCCCTGCTTCACCTTATTTTCATAAACCTTTTTTTGAAGGTCCTCTAAATCAAGCATACTCTTATTTTAAATTGGTATATATTTCTTTTACATCCGCATTTTCTTCCAAAGCCTCATAAAAAGTTTCCACTTTTGTAGAAGTTTCTGCATCTACTTCCACCGGTTCTTTTGCAATCCATACCAGTGCTGAGTCTTCAGGCTCTATACCAAAACTTTGAACAACCTCTGAAACCTTTTGAAGTTTTTCTTTGGCACAACGAATTTCCACCCCCTCTTCATCTTCTAAAATGTCGTCTGCGCCAGCTTCAATACAAGCAAGTTCAAAATCTTCTTTTTTCTCGGCAATTTTTTTCGCCTGTTCCAAATCAAAATAAATTCTTCCTAAATGCTCAAACTGCCAACTTACCGAACCACTACTTCCAAAAGACCCACCATTTTTTGTAAAAGCATGTTTTACCTCTGATATGGTTCTGTTTGGGTTGTCAGTAAGTGTTTCTACCAATACTGCAACTCCGCCTGGCCCAAATCCTTCATACAATCCTTCTTGAAATACCACGCCATCGCCGGCCTCACCAGAACCACGTTTCACCGCTCTATCAATGTTGTCCTTTGGAACATTTTCCGTTTTAGCTTTTTGAATAGCAAGCCGCAAGACAAAGTTCATTTCTGGATCTCCCCCACCCTGTTGTGCGGCAATGGTAACTGCATTTAAAAGTTTGGTAAAGATAGCACTTCGTGCCTTATCATTTTTCCCCTTCTTATGCTGGATTTTACTCCATTTGCTATGTCCTGACATACAAATACATTAAATATAAATGGAAAGATTCATACCCACACACTACCAAAGGAACCAAAAAAAATCAATTCGAAAACCCACACTCATTCTTTTTTGTTGCCGACCATGGGGCTCCTATAGTATACTCTCATAAAATATAAAATGAGAAGAGTAGTCATAATAAATTCTACATATGAAAAAATGAATTGCACGAATATTCTTGAACATTGACGAAACAAAAAGACTATGATATTAACCCAAGAGTACCGGTAAAACAACCTCCACCCAATAGGAGAAAATATATTTTCTCCTATTGGGTGGAGATCGGGTATGTTCAACCGTGGAAAACGCGTAGAGAACTACGCTGAAAGAAGGGGAGCCTGTTGAACCTCGAACGTTTCATTGATGAACACATGGGGACCATCAACCACAACCTGCAACGTGCCATTGCAGCAGGGGAACCACAGAGGGATCTCGAGAAGCACTTCGGATTCCTCCGAGTCGGTCTCGAGCAGATGGCAGGTAATGAGGATGAAACACTCTTCCAGACCCTGATCACGGGATATCTCTCCGCATTCCGGGATACGGACACGGAGTGGGACTACCACTTGGAACGAGCCGCAAGCACGCTGGAGATGATCAGTTCCCGGGTGCCAGCGCTCACCGTACTGTTCAGGAAGGTTCTCGTATACTTCGTGGAACTCAAGGCTCGATGCATCCAGGCCGCCAGACACCTCGGTGCTGCCTTCTGCGAGATGCATCCCACGACCGCCTGGGTTGAACCGTAACCCCATCCTCCTCACACCAACCACCTACACGGCGTGGTTGTCCCCACCGCATAAACCACGCCTGAAAAACTCCTCTCCTTTTTGTGAAAGAAAAAGCGTGCTATACTACTCTTGTAATTCACATAACATATCTTTATGAAATATACACTTAAGATTTCTTCCCCGCCCATTCTAAAAAGGTTTGTACTTAGCCTTATAATTCTTTCTGTCTTCTTTATCTTTGGATCTACAGTTCGTGCTGCAGATTGTTCTATTTCACCCGGAAATTTAGTCAGTCCCAATAATGCTTCTGCTGTGTATGTGATGGGACCAGAAGGAAAACTCTATTCTTTCCCAAATGTAGACATCTACCAGAGTTGGTATGGAGATGACTTTAGTCATGTAGCAGAACTTGCTCCTTCATGCATTGCCCAAAAGCCTTACGGAGGACATGTTTCCTATAGACCAGGATCACGTCTCGTTTCCCGTCTCAGTTCACCCAAGGTGTATGCAGTTCTTCCAGGGGGAGATCTACGACTTATAGAAGATGAACAACAAGCCAAACGCTACTATGGAGAAAACTGGCCAAGTCTGGTACGAGATGTAAATGATGAAAGTTGGGTTTCTTATACACCCTCCTCTCTTAAACTGAATAACCTTCATAACGGGCAATTTGTAAAATTGGGTGAAGGAGTGTTTTATGAGTATGAAAATGGAGAATTTTTTTCACTGACAACATTCCCTCCACTCTTTATCCAAAAGATGGCTCTTTCTCTTAACAAAAGTATTACCGATCCAGTAAAAATTGCAGACCACGGAGTTGCTCTCACCGGACCATTTGGCCTTTCACTCCCCATTAGTGATATAAATGACCTGGTCTGTACGGACGAAGATGGTGATGGATTCAGTAAAGAAGGACAAGCCTGTGGTCCAGTTGATTGTAACGACTCTTACAATATGGCACATCCTGGTGGATTCGAAATTTGTGCAAATGGAATAGATGACAACTGTGATGGACAAGTAGACGAGAACATCTGTAAAAATAGAAGAATTTGTCTTGGAGAGGGTTGTCCATCAACCATTATCTACGAGTAAAGATTTTTCAAATAAAAAAAGATCCCGAGAATTGGGATCTTTTTTTATTTTTCGTACTGCTTATTCGTTGAAACCAGTTCCAACTGGAATAAGTCTTCCGATAATAACATTTTCTTTTAATCCATCTAGATAATCAACCTTACCAGTAATGGCAGCATTGATAAGTACCTTTGATGTCTCTTGGAAAGATGCAGCCGAGAGGAAGCTCTGGGTTGAAAGTGCAACTTTTGAAATTCCCAAAAAGAGTTCACGAGAGGTTGCTTCCTTTTTCTTTTCTCTTTTTGCCTCTTTATTGGCCAAAAGAAGTTGACTCTTTTCTACCACTTCCCCAGGTATAAGATCCGTTTCTCCGGCATCTTCTACATATACACGTGAGAACATTTGCTTGATGATAACCTCGATATGTTTATCATTGAGCTTCTGTCCTTGTGCGGCATAAATAGCCTGAATCTCATTGAGGATATAGGTCTGAACCGCAACCCTCCCTTTCAATTCATACAGTTCATGGAGATCTACACTTCCTTCGGTCATTTGGTCACCTTTTTCAATGCTATCACCATTCTTTACATACAGTTTATATCCAATTGGTACAATGTATTCCTTCGTTTTCTTTCCTTCATAAGAAAGGTAAAGTTTATTCTTTTCCTTTCTCAAAGTTCCAGAGTAACTTGCTTTTATTTGTTCTCCTGAACTTCCTCGAACTAAGATAACATCTCCCTTTTTCACTTTTCCACCATCTTCTACACGAATATCGTCGGCCCGATTTACTTTAATTTCAAGTTCATCCATTCCTTCAAAGTGAACTTTGATAATTTTCTGACCACGACGTCCTTCAAAGATCTTTCGTCCGGTAGGACTGGTGATTACTTTTCCATCTGCGTCTTCAATTTCTACAACACCATCAACCTCTGTAAGAAGTGCCTTGTGTTTTGGAGTACGTGCCTCAAAAAGTTCTTCTACACGAGGAAGACCCTGGGTAATATCCCCTCCGGCAACTCCTCCCAAGTGGAAGGTTCTCATAGTAAGCTGAGTACCCGGTTCTCCAATGGATTGTGCAGCGATAATTCCTGCAGCTACACCTTTTTCTGAAACTCTATTGTAACAGAGGTTGTATCCGTAACATTTTACACATACTCCCTTTGGTAAACGACAGGTGTACACACTCCTTACATGAATTTCTTCCAAATCTGCCTGTTCAATATGTCTTGCAACTTCTTCGGTGATAACTTCTCCAGATTTTATTATGGTTTTCTTTCCAAGAGTAATATCTGAGAGGACAAACCGTCCCATAACACGATCTGAAAGTTTTTGTCCCATGTGTGCGGATTGGGCTTTTGTAATCATTACTCCTTCTTCATCACAACAATCATCTTCTGTTACTACCACATCTTGTGCAACATCTACCAGACGACGTGTAAGATATCCTGCATTTGCTGTTCTCAAAGCGGTATCTGTCAAACCTTTACGTGTACCGTGTGAAGAAATAAAGAATTCCAACACAGAAAATCCTTCTTTAAAGTTTCCTTTTACTGGCAACTCAATAATATCTCCAGAAGGTGATGCTACAAGTCCTTTCATTGCAACGACTTGTCCCAACTGTCCAAGTGAACCACGAGCTCCAGAGTCAATCATGGCAAATACAGAATCATCTTTTCGAAGTGTTCCTTTTGTTTTTCCGTAAAGTTTTTCTTTTACTTCTGACCAAACCTCGAGTACTTTTGCATGTCGTTCTGACTCTGTTAACAAACCTTGGTTATATTGGTCTGCAACCATCTGAATTTGCTCGTCCGCTTGTGCCAAAAGTTCTGCCTTTTCTGGAATACTTGGAAAGTCACTGATAGAGATAGAATATCCAGACTTCGTAACATATTTAAATCCAAGATTTTTCATTCTATCTAAAACCTTTGCAGCTTCATCCATTCCATAGAGTTCCAAAACGAGGTCAATAATTTGTCCTAAAGTTTTCTTGGTAATTGCTTCATTGTAGTATGGCAATTTTTCAGGAACAATTTCGTTGAAGAAAATTCTTCCTATACTTGTCTCTACAATAGATGAAGCCCCTTCTTCAAACTTAGACATATCATCAAAGCGTACTTTGATGCGTTCCTTCAAACCAATCTTTCGAGTTTTGTAAGCAAATTTTGCCTCAATAATACTTGAAAATATTTTCTTTACCTCTTCGGTATCCGTCTCAGCATATTTACTAATATAGTAACAACCAAGAGTAATATCCTGTTGAGGAGTTTTGATAGAAGAACCTGTTGCAGGTTTCAAGATATTTTTTTCACATGCCATCAAGTTTTCTGCCTCCCACTTTGCTTCTTCCGTAAGTGGTACATGAACCGCCATCTGGTCTCCATCAAAGTCTGCATTAAATCCGGCACATGCAAGTGGATGCAACTGAATAGCTTTTCCTTCAATAAGCCTTGGTTTGAAAGCTTGAATACCCAAACGATGCAAAGTAGGTGCACGATTCAATAATACACGGGTATTTTGTGTTACATTTTCCAAAATATCCCATACTTCCGGTGCATTACTTTCAATGAATCGGGATGCACTTCGTACATTGTGTGCAAGTTCTTGCTTAATAATCTGAGACATGACAAACGGCTTGAAGAGTTCCAATGCCATCATCTTGGGAAGACCACACTCATCAATATTCAACTGAGGTCCTACCACAATTACCGAACGACCAGAATAATCTACACGCTTACCAAGAAGGTTTTGACGGAAACGTCCTTGTTTTCCTTTCAAGATATCTGCCAAAGATCGAAGTTGTCGTTTTTGTCCGGTAGATGCTGTTACTGTTTTTGATGCACGAGCAGAGTTGTCAATTAAAGCATCAACGGCCTCTTGCAACATGCGTCGTTCATTTCTACAGATAACTTCTGGAGCATTCAAATCAAGAAGTCTTCGCAAACGGTTGTTTCTGTTGATGACACGGCGGTAAAGATCATTCAAATCACTGGTCGCAAAACGTCCTCCGTCAAGTGCTACCATAGGTCGAAGATCTGGTGGAACCACAGGGATAACTGTCATGATCATCCATTCAGGACGAATATCATTCTTTACCAAACTCTTGAGAAGTTTCACGCGACGAATCATACGTTCACGTTTTGTTCCTTTTGTTTTCTCAATTTCAGCCTCAAGATTTTCTACTGTTTTTTCAAGATTCAATTTTTCCAATAAAAATCGGATGGCACGACCACCAATATCGGCATCAAACAAATGACCAAATCGTAACGCAAGTTCTTGGTAATCATTTTCTGAGATGATATTCATCATGGTAAGTTCTTTCAACTCAGATTCTACCCTCTTGAAATCTTCTTCCAAAACCGCTTGCTTACTTTCTCTTTCTTTATCAATAGCAGAAATTTCAGCTTTTTTAGCATTATTTTTTTCTGCGTTTGCTGTCTTTTGTTTGTATTCGTTATTAATTTGTTTCTGCTTTGATTTAAATTCCGCCTTCAACATTTCCAAAGTTTGTGCCTTTCCTTCTTCATCTACATGCGTAATGATAAATGAAGCAAAGTAAATAACTTTTTCCAATGCTTGCATGGAAAGATCCAATACCAAACCAATTTTCCCTGGAATAGACCGCAAAAACCAAATATGAGAAACTGGACTTGCAAGCTCAATGTGTCCCATACGCTCACGACGAACAAGCGAGTGTGTTACTTCTACGCCACATTTATCACAAACAATTCCTTTATAACGAATCTTTTTATACTTTCCACAATAACATTCCCAATCTTTTGAAGGTCCAAATATTTCTTCTGCAAAGAGACCACCCTTTTCTGCACGTTGTGTACGATAGTTGATGGTTTCTGGTTTGCTTACCTCACCGTAAGACCAATTCCGGATAACCTCCGGAGAAGCGACTCGCAATGACAAGGCATCGAAATCCATTGAATGAAGTGTATCTTTTGACATATGTAATTTTTTTATCGATTGAGTAATAAAACGTTAGATCTCCTCTTGCACTTCATCACGATCTCGTTTTTTTTGTGCACGAATTTCCTCAACCGGAAGATAGTTTCCATTGTCCGCACGACCAAGCAGAGCTACATCCAAACTTAAACCTTTGAGCTCACGGACAAGTACATTAAATGATTCTGGTAAGTTTACCCGAGTAATAGGTTCTCCCTTGATAATTGCTTCATATGCCTTTGATCTTCCCGGGACGTCATCAGATTTGATAGTTAATATTTCTTGCAATGTATGTGCAGCACCGTATGCTTCAAGGGCCCAAACTTCCATCTCTCCAAAACGCTGTCCACCAAACTGTGCTTTACCACCAAGTGGCTGTTGGGTAATAAGAGAGTATGAACCAATAGATCTCTGGTGAATTTTATCTTCCACCATATGGTTCAATTTCAACATGTATGCATATCCGACAGTGGTGCAGTGATCAAATGGTTCACCGGTTCGTCCATCAAAAAGTTGCAACATACCATTTCTTGGGAATCCTGCTTTTTCCAGCTGATCACCAATCTGATCAGGAGTAATTCCGTTAAATACCGGAGTTGCCGCTTTATATCCCAAAGCATTTGCTGCCAACCCAAGGTTGGTTTCCATAAGCTGTCCCAAGTTCATACGAGATATAACACCAACCGGGGTCAAGATGATATCAATAGAAGTTCCATCATCCAAAAATGGCATGTCTTCTACTGCGACGATACGAGAAACCACACCTTTGTTTCCATGACGACCTGCCATTTTATCTCCAACTTGGATTTTACGTAGGTCAGCAATAGTTACCTGTACTTGTTTAATAACTCCTGGCTGTAATCGATCTCCTTCTTCTGAAGAAAATACTTTTACATCAACCACTTTTCCATGTTCTCCATGTTCTAGATAAAGAGAAGAATCACGAACATCTCGTGCCTTTTCTCCAAAGATTGCTCTCAAAAGACGTTCTTCTGCTGAAAGTTCTGTTTCACCTTTTGGAGTAATTTTTCCAACCAAGATATCTCCAGAATGCACTTCCGCACCAATGCGAACAATTCCTTCAGAATCAAGATTCTTTAACTTTTCTTCAGAAACATTTGGAATATCACTCGTTACCACTTCTTCTCCCAATTTTGTTTCACGTACATCAATGAGATAATCTTCAATGTGAACAGAAGTATAGGTATCTTTTTGAACAAGACGTTCTGAAATAATAATAGCATCTTCGTAGTTGTAACCATCCCAAACCATGTATGCAACCAAAACATTTTTTCCAAGAGCCAATTCTCCATTTTCTGTAGAAGGTCCGTCTACAAGAACATCACCTTTCTTTACTTTATCACCGAGTGAAACCACTGGTCTTTGGTCAATACAACTGGAAGCATTGGAACGAACGTATTTATTCAATCTATAACTGTATACTTTTCCTTTCTTTCCTGTTACTTCTACTTTATCACCCTGAACAAGGGTAACCTCCCCATCTTCTGGTGCAAGGATTACATGTCCACTGTTTACTGCTGCCGCTTTTTCAACTCCTGTTCCAACAAGGGGAGCATCCGGAACCAAACAAGGTACCGCCTGTCTTTGCATGTTCGTTCCCATAAGAGCACGTGTAGCATCATCATGTTCCAAGAATGGAATCAAGCTCGTTGCAACAGATAAAATTTGGTTTGAAGCCACATCAATATAGTCAACCATATCAGACTCAATGGTCTCAGGCTTCCCATATACACGTGCAGGAATACGTTTTTCTACCAAGTAACCATCCGCTTCAACAGGTGTCGTTGCACTTGCAGTAATAGATTTTTCTTCTTGAAAAGAATTCAAATATACCAGCTCATTGGTCACTCTGGCTTTTACCTTTACTTCTTTGATATCTTTATTTGCTTCAAGTTTTTTTGCAATTGCATCAGTTATCTTTTCTCCTCCTTTTACAATACCCGCAATATCTTCTCGAGCAATTTCATCTTTCGTGAAGCGCGCTTCATTGGGAACAGTATGAATGACTCTTCTGTATGGAGTTTCAATAAATCCAAAAGGATTAATCTTTGCAAAGTTAGAAAGATGTCCTACAAGACCAATGTTTGGTCCTTCCGGAGTTGCAATAGGACAAATTCTTCCATAGTGAGTGGTATGAACATCACGAACTTCAAACCCTGCACGATCACGAGAAAGTCCTCCTGGACCAAGTGCAGAAATTCTACGCTTATGTTCAAGTTCAGAAAGAGGGTTAATCTGATCCATGAACTGTGAAAGCTGTGAACTCATAAAGAATTCACGAACCGCACCTATCACCGGACGAGCATTGATTAATTTGTTTGGTACCAATGTCTCAATATCATAGGTACTCATGCGGTCCTTGATGATACGTTCCATTCGTGCAAGTCCTACTCGAAATCTATTCTGTACCAATTCACCAACCGCACGAATTCTTCTATTTCCAAGGTGGTCAATATCATCTGGCAGATCCTGTGTTACACTCAATCGTACAATTTCTTTTATAACAAGAACCAACTTTTCTGGTGAAAGTACACGTTGTTCAATGCTATCGTAGCTATCTTGATCAATCTTTAAACCAAACTTTGTATCAAACTTATAAACACCCACGCGGCCAAAATCATATCGGTCAAAGTTGAAAAACATAGAATGGATTAAACTCTTTGCATTGTCCGCAGTTGCCAAATCCCCTGGTCGAATTCTTTTATATACTTCAATCAATCCCTCTTCTTCATTTGAAGAAATATCTTTTTTCAAAGTTTGTTCAATAAAGTCAATGTTTGAGTGCGTATTTACATCCTCAAACAACTTTCTGATGGTGTCGTCATCACTGTAACCAAAAGCTCGCAACAGCGCCGTTGCTGCGACTTTTCTCTTTCTGTCTATTTTTGCCCAAATCACATTGTTGGAGTCTGTTTCCAATTCTATCCATGCTCCTCGGTTTGGAATAATCTTTGCTCCATAGTAATTTCTTCCACGAAGATTTTGACTGGTAAAGAATGCTCCAGCAGATCGTATAAGCTGAGATACCACCACACGCTCAATTCCATTTACCACAAAAGTTCCTCTATCTGTCATGATAGGGATTTCTCCAAGGTAAATTTCTTGAACATTTTCTTCTTTTGTTCTTTTATTTACCAGTCGAGCATTTACACGTAGAGGAGCCTCATAGGTAACATTCTTTTCACGACAAGTTACCTCATCAAACTTTGGCTCATCTATGAAGTAATCTTCAAAAAAGAGTTCCAAATCTCTTCCGGTAAAATCTTTTACTGGAGAAATTTCTCGGAAGAGGTCTTTTACTCCATCTTCTAGAAACCATTTATAAGATGTCTTCTGCACCTCAATAAGATCTGGGGCAGGCATGGCATCACGAATGTCAGTAAAAAAGCTTCTATCTTGCCTTTTTTCTGACCATTGGCGCTTGTATATGGGCATATATACGTCAGTTAACGATTAAAAGTAAACTATCGATAATAGAGTCCTCTTTCTCTATTTCAATACCTTACTTCTCATCATTCATTTTTACGGCAACAAAAAAACACGGGCTCTAAAACCGGTGCTATCTTTTTATTGTGGCCTTATGTGTGAAATCATGACAGATGTCCCTTTGTTACAAGAGAGATTTTTGCGCCTAATCTAGAGGAATTTCAGACCTTTTGTCACACGGGCCGGCGTCTATTTATTGTTGTCGCTATTATAATGAATATACTATCCTTTGTCAAGCTCACATACGAATTACAAAATTTCCATTTTTTTGCTAATTTTAGATAATAAATTAAACTTATCCCTTTTTACACAACTTATCCACAGTTACACACTTGATTTAAATTCTGTTCTGTTCCCTAAATCCCTACTCTTCCATATATATAATGTATCATCTATTTTCATAAATGTGAATTCCTCTGAAAATCTTCTGTCTCTTTATGAGGTAGCAAAAATCAAAATCAATATTTTTTCTTCAAAAAAACAAAGAGGATCTTTTGAGGAGTTCTCTTTTGTGCTACAATATCTTCATCTATGGGCAGACGAAAAAAAGAAGAGCAACATGTGCTTGATGCAACACTTTCACAAGGGATTATTGCAATCCTTCTTGTTGTTTTTGCTTTTATTATTACTTTGTCATTTTTTGGCAAAGCTGGGGCAGTCGGCGAAATGCTGAGCAATTGGGTTCTCAGTTTTCTTTTTGGAAAAATTCGGTATGTTACTCCACTTATTGTTCTTCTCATAGCTTGGTTTTTTATAAAGGATAATGACTATGACTATAGACCAACGCATGGCCTGGGAGCAATCCTCTTCTTACTTGCGGCAGCCAGCCTTTTTCATATTTCTTTTACACCAGACGAAATGTGGCGACAGGCTTTGGAAGGAAATGGTGGTGGAGTCTTTGGTATGCTTTCTTGGCCTCTCAAAACATACTTGGGATTTGCGGCATCTCTTGCCGTACTGATTGGACTCGTATTGATCTCTCTTCTGCTTATGTTCAATACGCTCATCACACATTTTGTAATGCTCAATAGAAAGTTGTTCTATGGATTGGGTCTACTTGGGCAATCCATTTTTTTAGTCATCAGAAAATTGTTTGTAAAAAATGAAGATCTCCCTTTTGATCCAGAAGATACCGAAGACGATTTTGATGAAGATGAAGAAGAAGAGGAAGAAAGACAGTTTTCTCATAAAAGTCTTCACGAAGATGAAGAGGAAGATCTTGATATAGAAGATGACGAGTTAGAAGAAGAAGATGATGATGACGACGAGGAGGATGAAGATGACGAAGAACAAGCTCATCCAAATGTTCACAAAATTCCATTTACGCCTCAGGCTACCCCCACCACGGATGAGGGACCTTGGAGCCTTCCCGTTATTATTAAAAATCCTCCAGCACTTAGTCTTCTGAGCAATAAAAAAGGGAAACCAACTTCTGGAGATATCCAACGCAATCAAGAAGTTATTCAGGAAACACTTAAAGAATTTCGAATAAACGTCACCATGGGTGAAGCAAGAGTAGGTCCTACCGTGACTCAGTTTACTTGTAAGCCCGCAAAAGGTGTAAAGCTTACAAAGATTACTTCACTTGCAAATGACCTTGCGCTTGCGCTTGCAGCACATCCTATTCGTATTGAAGCGCCTATCCCAGGAAAGTCCCTCGTGGGAATTGAAATTCCAAATAGCAAAGCTGCATTAGTTGGTCTGCGTGAACTCTTAGAAAGTAAAACCTTCAAAAAAAGAGAACATAATCTCATGATGGCACTTGGTCGTGATGTTGCTGGAAAACCTTGGTTCGCAGACCTTCCAAAGATGCCCCATCTTTTAATTGCAGGAGCAACAGGTTCTGGAAAAACGGTCTGTATGAATACCATTATTCTGAGTCTTCTTTACCAGAATACCGCAGAGACCCTCCGTATGATTATGGTGGATCCAAAGCGTGTTGAGTTAACACCCTACAACGGTATCCCACATCTCTTAACCCCGGTAATTACCAATGCTACACAAACCGTCAACGCTCTTAAGTGGACCATCAACGAAATGGATAGACGGTTTGATTTACTTTCCAAAGCAGGTAACAGAAACATTGATACCTACAATGCAAATCATCCAGATAATAAACTTCCGTATCTTCTCTTTATCATAGATGAACTTGCGGATCTTATGGCTATGGCCGCAAATGAAGTAGAAGCCGGAATTATTCGCCTTGCCCAAATGGCTCGTGCCGTAGGAATCCATCTCATTGTAGCAACACAAAGACCAAGTGTAGATGTTATTACCGGACTTATGAAAGCAAACATTCCAGCAAGAATTGCTTTTTCCGTGGCATCTCTTACTGACTCACGAACAATTCTTGATTCAAGTGGTGCAGAAAAACTTCTTGGACGTGGTGACATGCTTTTTCAAACAGCAGACTTATCCAAACCAGTTCGCATTCAAGGTGCTTTCATTTCAGAACAAGAAATGAAGCGTATCATCAAATACCTCCGTGGAAACGAGAAACCCGAATATGATGAATCAATCATTTCAAAAGCAGGAAACAACTCCGGCGGAACCATGAGCATGTTTGGAGGACCCACAGATGAACGTGATTCACTCTTTAATGATTCAAAAATTGCTATTCTTGAAGCCGGAAAAGCAAGTGCTTCTTTTCTCCAGCGAAAACTTAAAGTTGGATATGCTCGAGCTGCACGTATACTAGACGAACTTGAAGAAGCGGGCATTATTGGACCTGCAGATGGTGCAAAACCTCGGGAAATTCTTGTGACGGAATATGAAGAGGTTCCACTCTCAGAATCAAGAGTAAATGTCTTTGACTCAACTTTTCCAAAAGACACAAATACAGAAGATGAAACTGCCGAAGAGGAGGAGGAAAATGATGAAATAGAAGAAGAGTTTGAAGATAACAATGACGACTCCGAGGAGGAAGATCATTATGAGTACGAAGAAGAAGAGGAGGAGGAAGAAGAAGAAGAAGAAGAGGAAGAAGAAGAAGAGGAAGAAGAAGAAGAGGAGGAAGAAGAAGAGGAAGAAGAAGAAGAGGAGGAAGAAGAAGAGGAAGAAGAAGAGGAAGAAGAAGAAGAGGAAGAAGAAGAGGAAGAAGAAGAGGAAGAAGCAAACCAACACAAAAAAGAAGATGACACCGACATGGATCTACGGTATAACTAATGAATTTAAAAAAAACTTTGTACTTTCTTTTGATGAATGTTATAGTTGGAGGGTGCTTTGAGCAACGTCTTTATGCAATTTGAAAAAAAAGAACTTCAAGAAACGAAGCGTATTTGTATGCGCCTCAAAGAAGCTCGTGAAAAAAGAAATAAGAGCCTGGATTTTGTTGCGAAAAAAATGAAAATAAGTAAAAAGTGGATACAAGCACTTGAGGAGTGTCGTTTTGACGATATTCCCTTTGCACCAATTTATAAAAAAAATCTTGTTCGTGGCTATGCAAAAGCACTCTCTATAAATCCTGAGCCTTATGTAAAACAATTTGAACACGAAGAAGAGCCCCTTCAAATAACATTGAGCACGCCCCCCATTAAAACCTCACGAAAAAATTGGAATAGTAATACACCCGCACTCCTGCGTAGTCTCTCTATTATAGTTATTATCTTGGCCATTGCGGGGTACCTGGGCTACGAAATTCAAAATATTCTTCGTCCACCAACACTCACTATTTTCACCCCTCAAGAAGGACACATTGCCTATGAGTCTCCCATCCATTTAAAAGGCCAAACCGAAAAAGAAGTTCAAATTTCTATTAATGGAAAAGAAACAAAAACAAGTGCGGAAGGTATTTTTGAAGAAGAAATTGATTTGCGAATGGGGATCAATACCATTATCATATCCGCAGAAAAAAAACATGGAAAAATAACAACAGAAACTCGACACGTAACCCTACGCACAGCACCACAAGATGACGCAAATATAGGAATTCAGCCAAGTACCAGCACCCCCAAACAATAGAGAACAAATGTTCTACTTTATCCACAGTAATGCTATTTGACACTAAAGATAAAAACTCGTACCATACTAAAAAGAGTTCATACTCTTTTTTTATAACTTAAAAAAATACGTCAGTGAAAAATTCGTATTCTCTAAATGAATGTGTACTATGGCAAAAGCAACAAAAGCAGAAACAGCAGGAAGACTCCAGGCAGCACAAACGGCAATTGATCAAATAAAACAACGTTTTGGTGATGGAGCCATTATGAAGTTTGGTGAGGCAAAAGCTATGCAGGTAGACGCGGTACCTACCGGATCTATATCACTGGATATTGCCCTTGGAGTAAAGGGTGTTCCACGCGGAAGAATTATTGAAGTCTTTGGTCCAGAAGCAAGTGGAAAAACAACACTCGCACAACATATTGTGGCAGAAGTACAAAAACAGGGCGGCATAGCTGCATTTGTAGATGCAGAACATGCGCTTGATCCAGATTATGCGAGTAAAATTGGTGTTGACGTAGACAATCTCCTGATTTCACAACCGGACACGGGCGAACAGGCTCTGGAAATAGTAGAAACATTGGTACGATCCAATGCCGTGGATGTGGTCGTTGTTGACTCAGTAGCAGCACTCGTTCCAAAAGCAGAAATAGAAGGAAGTATGGGAGACTCTCATATGGGACTCCAAGCAAGGCTCATGAGCCAGGCACTGCGAAAACTCACCGGAATTATTAGTAAAACAAAAACCGTCGTCATTTTTATCAATCAAACGCGAATGAAAATTGGCGTCTTTTTTGGAAACCCCGAAACCACTACCGGTGGAAATGCACTTAAATTTTATTCTTCTGTTCGTATAGAAGTAAGACGATCTGCACAAATAAAACAAGCAGAAAAAGTTATTGGAAACAGAGTAAAAGTAAAAATTGTAAAAAATAAAGTTGCAGCACCATTTCGTACTACAGAATTTGATATCATGTATAACGAAGGTATCTCGGTAAGCGGTGATATGCTTGACACCGGGGTGGCACATAAAGTAATTGCAAAATCGGGTAATTCTTACTCTTTTGGAGAAGAAAAACTTGGTGTCGGAAGAGAAAAAGTAAAAGAATATCTTCGTGCAAATCCACAACTCATACAACAAATCCGTGAAAAAATTTGGGAAGTCGTACAGTGTGGTGAAGCACCAGATCAAGAACAAGGAAAACCAGGAACTATTGAACACGTGGAAGAATAAAAGTAGAAAGATAAAAATAAAAATGGTATACTATGTATGCCATTTTTATTTTAAACAACCCACATGAAAACAAAAGAGAGACAAGATTCCCACCCCATAATTTTACACAAAAAAAATCTCACACTCTCAGAACGCATGGCAGATAAACTTACAGAGTTTATGGGGAGTTGGTTTTTTATAGGATTCTTTCTTTTTGTCCTTCTTTCCTGGATGTTTCTTAATGCCATGATCTATATCAATCACTGGGATCCATATCCATTTATTCTTCTTAACCTGGTCCTTTCCTGTCTTGCCGCCATTCAGGCTCCTATTATTCTTATGAGCCAAAATAGACAAGCGCAAAGAGATAGACTCACGGCCAATTATGATTACGCCGTCAATAGAAAGGCAGAACGAGAAATTCAAAATATTCAAAAGGATTTGGAAGAGATTAAAACAATGATTTCAAAAGTTTGTAAAAAATCACAAAAGACACGCCCCACAAAAAAATCCTAAATAGCAATCTTCTTGTGAAAAAGGGAATCCTCCATAGGATTTCTTTTTTTCTTTACAAAAAATTCTATATGTGATAGATTTTCTTCAATTTGGGCTGTCGAGGGGGGGCTTCCGATGCTCGAGAAGAAAATTGGTGACCTCTGCGTTGGAGATGTGATCATTTGGGATGGTACCAAGCGCGTCTTGGTCCATGTAGACCGTTCAAACGGCCACCCCATTCACTTCTTCCAAATGCTGGATCCTACGAACCCGGAGCGGGTTCTACCCGGCTTTCGCACAGATCTGGGAGCCTACCTCAATTTGAGGGTTGAGCTCTATGGTCGATGTATCGTATGCTCGACAGTACGGTTCGTCAACAGAACTCCCTAAACCACCACAGCCCAATCGCAAAAAAACTAAAAACAAGGCATCTCTGCCTTGTTTTTTTGATTAGGAAAAAACTTTTCTTTATTCCAAATTTAAAACTTTTCCATTTTGAACTCTTTTTAAGACATAGTTCCTTACTCCATCCCCCTTTTCATTTATCGAGAACTTTCCCGAAGCACCATAGTAATCTTGAACTTTGTACAGTGCATCTTTTACTTTATCAACATTATCCCCATATTTTGAAATAGCTTGTGCAAGAATATTAGTAGCGTCGTACACTTCTGCAGTATAGAGTCCAAAAGGTAATCCTTCTACATTATATTTCTGTTTGTACTTTTCAATAAATGTTTTTTCTTTTTCACCCAGTGGATTATAGTCTGGTGTGGAATAAATAATACCATCCATATACACTCCCATATTTTTTACAAGATCTTCACTTCCAAATATCTCATTCCCAAATATATGTTCTTTTCCACCAAGCTCATGTATTTGTTGAAGCAACAAACCAGCATTTTCATTATCCTGTGGGGAGAAAAAAAGAGCATCGGGTTTTTTTGCAAGAACCTTTGTCAGTGACGAACGAAAATCCTTTTCTCCTTGAGAATATCCTTCGTAGAGGAGAACACTCCCTCCATTTTGCTCAAATTGTTCTTTTAATACACGGGCAATGGGTTCTGCATATCCTGTTTCTTCGTATATTATTCCTAAACTTTTTATACCAAGCTTCTGCAACATGAGATCCGCTATCAACTTTGACTGCTCTGTATTGACCTGAGAAGTTCGAAATACGTAGTCTCCAGCATCTGAAAGATCCGGACTCGTTGTCATTTGAGCGAACATCAATACTTTATTTTCCTGTGCGATGGGAGCAATCGCCAATGACTCAGGACTACAATGTCCACCCAAAACAAAATGAACACCATCTACATGTATTAACTTATTCATTGCATTTACTGCGTCTTTAGAACGACATTTTCCATCTTCCATGATAAGCTCAAATTTTCTTCCATTTATACCTCCGGCTTCATTTATTTCATCTACTGCAATCTGTACGGCTTTATCTGCTCCCCACTTAGATACTGAACCTGAAAGATCAGAAATCCAACCTACACGCATAGGTTCCTTTTCTTTTGCTAACTCATTTTTTCCATTTTGGGAACAGCCCGTTATCAAAAAAAGAAATAAGAAAAAAATTATACTCGTTTTTTGCATAAAATTTTTTTAAAAATAAACAGAGCCCGAGAAGGGCTCCGTGCAAGTCACTATCTAAGAGTTCCAAGGTAGTAGATCTCTTAGAAGTGTCTTGCAAGCAACACTCCTCTTTTCTACCTTGTAACTTCTTTTAGATTAACACAAAATTATAAAAGAAAAAAGTCTATTTGTCAATATAATTTAGCTAAATTTAGATATATTTTTGTTTTATATTAGTTATTGTCATCAAATATTGACAACATAAATTATATTTTGTATTCTAGATTTAGCAATCTTTAATTTTTTTGTCATGAAGGTTTGTACAAAAATATTTATCCACATATGAATATACTCAGCGCTCTTAAAAGCTTCGATCTTTCTGAAAATGAAGCCAAAGTATATACAACAGTACTCTCTCTTGGCCTTACTAACGTTGGACCTATTGTAGAAAAAAGTAAACTCCATAGACAAAGCGTTTATGTTGCTCTTGAAAAACTCAAAGATATTGGTCTTATGAGTGAAGTTACCAAAAATAATAGAAAACACTTTGAAGCATCTTCCCCACAAAAAATTGTTCGACAAATGGAAGAAAAATGCAGAAAAGCAAAAGAAATTCTTCCCACCTTGCTAAAATTAGAAGCAGAAGCAAAAGAAAAATTTGAGACACGAGTACTTTATGGAAAAAATGAATTTTTTGAAAACTTAAAAGAAATCTCAGAGTCTGCTGCACGAACGGATAAAGTAATGCGTATTCTAGGTGGAGCCAGGGATACCGATTTTTATAAATTTTTAGGAAAGAATTATAAAAGCTACATAGCTCTTCTAAAAAAATTAGGTGTTGTGAAATATGCTATTGGTCCCTCTGACTATACGGATGAATTTAAGATTAAATTTATACACGAAGAAGGAAACAAACTTAAAACCATGGATGTTGGTCTGACAACACCTACCTATACGAGAATTACCCCTGAGATGGTAAGTGTCGAAATTTATGGACCGGATGTCACAATAATACAAATGAAAAATAAGGTTATTGCAAAAAGTTACTGTGAGCATTTTAACCTTTTATGGGAGCAGGCTGTTCCTTTTTCCTGCACATAAAATTTAAAAAAGGCTTCTTATAAGAAGCCTTTTTTCTAGGAGTTTAAAAAATTATTTATAAATTTTTTCCACATCAGTACCAGTATAATAATACTTCAGAAGGGTTATCCAATCCTCATGTTTTTCCTCTGCTCGGTATGCGGCATCTCTTTGGCTCATACCAACCCCATGACCAAACATCCCTTTTCTATCTCTTTTATCATACACAGCAGGGACTGAAACCAACCAAGGTTTTTCCATCCCCCCCCACACCTCACGCCAGCTTCTGGTTCTTCCATCACTATTTCCATAATATGGTGTAATCACGACATTGCCTTCATAGGTTACCAATTGTCCTCTCGTTTCTCGAGCGGCTAAGACATTATTGTTAGCCAGTAACTCACTGTTGTAGCCCAAATACAACTGATCTCCTGTGTGTGCTACGACATCAAAGTTTCTTCCACTATGTTTGTCTGTACTACTCATTGTATAGTATGCATAGGTTCTCGCTGCCGTAAGTAGTGCCTTTTGATATTCTATTGGTGAGTCATTTGATGCCTCAGCGATACCAGCGACATAATCCTCAAAAAGAAGTTCATTTATTACATAAAGTCCAGAGCGATCTTCTGTGTAACGATATTCTATGGACCCTCTATACTTGTTAAAATTCAATGCACCTCTCCATGCTACGGTACGCTCCCAATTTAATACTTCAAATACTGCATGTGGTTTAGTAAGTGGTTCCAGCTTTACATATTTAAGCGTCATGAACTGGAGATTGCCATCATTGTATTGAATAATGCCATTGTCTGCTTTCATCAATGCCAACTTCTCTCGTGGAAGTATTCCAACCAAAGTATCCCCATTATATACTTTGTAGTCATCCTCTTGACTGCGCACCTTTACCTCGCGAGTTTCTTCATCCTGTTTCCAAAGCCCAACACGAATATTGGGTTCTTCAAGAAGGACTCTTTGAGGAGCCTGTTCTTCCACTTTTTCGTATGGCTCATGATAGGTTGAAGGAGCATCCTCAGTAACATGAATGTTTACAAAAATATCTGGAGCGACAATCTGTTTTTCTCCTTCAAAAAGTTGCACCCTCATCTGATAGTCTCCCATCTTTTTGGGGGCACGAAAATAAATAGTTTTGTTTTGCACTACCCCCACCTTAACTGGATCTTTTGCTTTCTCAACAGTATTTCTATCTTCCCAAGAAAAATCAGCAAAAGTAAGTTCATCACTCAAACCAAGCGGTGGTTTTGGTGTAGATGCCTTGAGCAAAAAGTTTTTCCATGATTCCTTTCCTTCATTCCTCAACAAGAGAACAACGCTCATTTGCTGCCCACCCTTTGCAGTATAATTTTTATAACTTTGAAAAAGTAATCCAGCAGAAGCCCCTTCAAGTTTTGTGGTACTCTCCGTTGATTTGGATGGAGCAGTTGAATTTTGAGGTGTACTTTCTACCTGAGATTTCTTCTCTACTACTTGAATTTTCAAAAAAAAGTAGCCTTTCCGTACCCAACTGTGTTCTTCACTTGCCAGATAAAAGTGTTCTACATAATCACCTGCGGTCTGGGGAGCCTGAAGTTGAATTTCCAATGTCCCTACTTTTCCGGGTGCAATGGTCCCCGGTATTTTGGCAGTTTGATTTTTACTTCTCCACTGTGATGACGCAAAAATAGAATCTCTATATTTTTCTTCTACCGTGTATGCCGAGATGTATTGAGTACTGTCTGAACGCCAAATAGCATTCCCTACATTTTTGAAATGAATAGTTATTGTTTTTTGACTTCCCGCCTCCATGATTATTGGATCTTCCTCGGATTGATCAATAAATTGTGCCGCATATGCGGGATCATTAATTGGAAGATCGGGTTCTTTTGCAAAAAGAATTTTTGGAAATAGCAAAATACCACTTATGAAAAAAGTATAAACAACAAGCTTAGAGAAAAAACGCATAGATACAATTTCATTAAAAACAGTACCTCTATTATATACAAAAATGACTGATTAAACAATCACCAAACATAAGAATGGAAGAATCAATTTTTCTATGATATGCTATGGTTACATTTGTATTTTTGTATATAGATCCCTCTCTTATGTCCACTACACGAAAAATTGCCCACAATACTCTTATACAAATTATTGGTAAGGCTATTTCAACGGTTTTGGGACTTATTGTCCTTGCCATGATGACACGCTACCTTGGTCAGGAAAAGTTTGGTTGGTACATCACCACCATTGCGTTTCTTCAATTTGTAGCCATTCTTATTGACTTTGGATTAGTTCCGGTTACCGCTCAAATGATGAGCTCAACTGTGTTTGAAAAAAAGAAACTCTTTCAAAATCTTCTTGCTTATCGTTTTTTTTCCGCTCTTTTATTTTTAGGCGTTGCACCACTTGTAGCGCTTTTCTTTCCATATCCAACTGAGGTAAAAATTGCAATTGCTTTTTCTACCATTTCTTTTCTTTCTGTGGCACTCAATCAGGTTCTTATTGGTTTTTACCAAACTCAGTTAAAAATGTATATACCAACCGTAGGAGAACTCCTCGGGCGAATATTCCTCCTCATTGGGGTATATTTCTTTATCCAAACAGAGGGTGGATTTTTACCTATCATGGGTGTAGTAGCTGCCTCAAGTGTTGTCTATACCCTTTTTATTTGGGTCAAAGCACGCACAATGACTTCTGTCGGGTTCTCTTTTGACCTCCAAATTTGGAAAGCTATCACAGCAAAAATGTGGCCGATTGCTATTTCTATTATTTTTAATGTTGTTTACCTCAAGGGAGACGTACTCATTCTTGCACAGTTCAGAGAACAAACAGAAGTTGGTCTCTATGGTGCCGCATACCGAGTTCTTGATGTGGTCACCCAAACCGCTATGATGCTTATGGGAGTCATGCTCCCATTGTTGGCTTATGCATACTCCCAAGATAATCGAGAAAATTTTAAAAAACATTTTCAAATGGCATTTGACTCCATGATGCTTTTAGCATTTCCCATGATGATCGGAATAATGGTTCTTGCAGATAAAATAATGCTTCTGGTGGCCGGAGAGGCGTTTCTTCAATCTGGAATTATTTTGCGTATTTTGTCGATTGCCGTTTTTGGTGTCTATCTTGGTGCTGTCTTTGGACATACTGCCGTTTCCATAGAAAAACAAAAACAGACCATTTGGGTCTATATATCAAGTGCTCTTATTACCCTTTTGGGATACCTGTTCCTTATCCCCCCCTTTGGGATGTATGCAGCGGCATGGATGACGGTCTTTTCTGAAATATATGTTGGTTTTTTTCTATATCTTACCGTAAGACATTATTCCAAAGTACACCTAGAAGGAATTACCTTTGCCAAAATTGTTTTCTCCTCTCTTGTCATGGGCGCAACACTCTTTCTTTTCCAACACCTCAACATTTTTTTTCTCATTCCTCTTGGAGTTATAATATACGGTTTTTTTGCCCTGAGTCTTGGTGTCGTCTCAAAGGATACCCTCAAAGAGGTATTTAGGATCAATGTTCTTTAGTCATTCCATTTCCACACGAAGAATTGTGGGGCGCTGATGAAGCGTACGGCAAGCAAGAAGACGAGAATTCCCTGCAATAAGGTAAGGTGGCATTCCTTTCCGAAATAAGACCATTGGAGCGGGGATGTCGTGTCCTTCGGCAAAGCCCCTTTCTATTCTTGAAAAATCACGAGTTCCTGCAAGATGTTCGCGTGCTTCCTCTAACTTCCAACTTGTGTCCCGAGAACAACAGTTATCCATGTTCTCCCAATCAGCGTCAGAAAGTAGTTCCAATCTTCCATTTTTACAGGCCAAGAACAGAGCTTCTTCCTCTATTCCTAACTCTTCCGAGGTTCTGATGATTTCTCCTTTCTCCGCCTCTATCCGAGGTACTATCCAACGCACTTCCCCCTTTGGGGCAATGTCTTTTGATTTGCGAGTTTCCATAAAAAAATTTAATTTCATATTCTTCTATTATAAGGAAATCAAAAAACTTTGCAAAGAAAAAGCAAATAGTATAGGATAATGAGAGAATCCTCAACTACGCTATGGAAATACTTCTTATTACCTATGTCACTCTTTTTGCTTTGATTTGCTGGTATCGTCTAGAATACGGATTTTTTTTGTTTTTTCTTCTTCTCCCTACCTACCTTATTCGATTCCATTTGGGATTTCTTCCCATGACCCTCCTTGAGACAAAACTCTTCGTTCTCTCCCTCTTTGTTCTGCTCCAATGGAAAAAAATACATCCACAAAAAACCATAGTAATTCTTTGGAAAAGTCATAAAAATTTTGTAATTGCTACCGCTCTTTTTATCCTCTCTGCATCTCTTTCTCTTTTTCACAATGAACATCTCCGTTCTGCTGCAGGAGAATGGAAGGCATTTTACCTTGAGCCTATACTGTTTTCCTTCATATTCATATCCTATTTTTTCTCTTTAGAAAATAAAAAGTTACGTCTCATACAAAATGTTCTTATCCCCCTTATTCTTTCTGGTTTCGTCACCACCCTACTTTGCATATATCAACATTTTACTGGTTGGATGGTTCCCTGGGACTTCTGGGAAAACCGAGCCACTTTTCGTGTTACGGGATGGTATGGCTTCCCAAATGCGGTTGGTCTCTATCTAGCCCCTCTCTATCCTCTTGGAATCTATATTTTTTATGAAGCATTCCAAATGTGGAAAAAACAAAATAAAATTTCCTTTACGTTCATTCTTTCTTTTCTTTTTTTACTCCTTTCTCCATTTGCGCTTTTTTTTGCAAAGGGTTCTGGACCCATTATTGGTGTACTTGCGGGTATTGTTTTTCTCCTCCTCAGTTTTCAACGGACTCGTATATACACCGTCTTGTTGGGGGGACTTTGCATTCTAGGATTTATTATCCTTCCGTCTACCAATGTCCTAAAACAAGAGATCCTTATGCAAAACAGATCCGGACAGATTCGCTTTCAGATGTGGGGAGAAACCATAGAATATCTCCTGCATCATCCCATTGCCGGTACAGGGCTTGCTTCTTATCAAACAAAACTCTGGCCCTACCGTTATGACAAATGGATAGAAATTTTTCACCACCCCCATAATATATTTTTAACCATGTGGGTAAATTTAGGATTTTTGGGACTATTTACTTTTTTATGGATTCTGGTAGACTTTTTCTTCAGGGGAATATGTATGCTAAAAAACAGAAATACTTCTCAAGTATTTCTTCTCTCTATTTTTTCTACCTTAATAGTATTTCTTGTGTGCGGACTAGTAGACTCCCCTTATATAAAAAATGATTTATCGATACTTTTTTGGACCCTCCTTGCACTTCCTATTATCCTGACTCAGGATTCTCTCTATGCAAAAAAATGTTCTCCTCGTGGGTTGGAAGATAAAAAATCCAATCACACCAAGCGGGACGCCAAAAACACATCTCAAACAATATAAAAATGGAATTACTCTCCATAAATTAGCTTTTCCTCATAATACTCGGACCAATACCTTTTCTTTTAATATCCTTGAATACGTTGACTTTGCAAGTACTTACATAGAAAAAAATTCTATTGATGGTATTATCTTCACCAGTGATTTGGGTTCTCTTATTGGGGCTATTTTATGTGAAAAATATAATTTTGTTGGGCCAAGTATTTTATCTGTTTTTTATGCCTACCATAAATACTTTACTCGTGTTCAAACTCATTCTACCATCCCCTACCAACTTTTTGATATTACCAAGAGTATCCCAGACAATTTAACCTTCCCCTGTTATATCAAAGCCCCCTGTTCTGCATTTGGTGTCCTTGGCTTTACGCTTAAAAACAGAAAGTCATTGGAGTGCATTCTTCCATTAGTCAAAAAAGAACTTCCCAAAATGAATGCCCCTCTTAAACAACTGTCACAAAAATATTTTCCCAAATCCATCATAAATTTCCTGAAAAAAGACACCATGCTCATTGAAGGGTACCGGAATTCAAAACAAATCACCATCGAAGGTTTTGTGCATAATGGAAATATATATCCACTATTTATTACTGATACAAATTTTTTGGGAAATACTCGCTGTATTGATAATTTTTCTTTGCCCAGTTCTGTCACCCCCAAACAAGAACACCTTATAAAAGAACAAACTCAAAAGGATATATCTGCAATTGGACTCAATAATACCTTCTTCAATGTAGAATACTGGATCACAGATACAGACTGTGAACTTATAGAAATAAATGCACGTACGGCTCACTGTTTTAAACGCCTTTACAAAAAAGTACATAACTTTGATGTAATGGATGAACTCATACACCTCAGTCTTGGTATAAAACCGAATATTCCAAATATGAAACCAACGTGCCACGCCCTTCAAGGAAATATTATTATACAAAAAAATGGAAATTCCTCAGACCTTTTTGATTACACACAAAAATCACCAAGCAATGTACGTTTTTTTATATTACCAGATTCCCCCATTCGCTCTCTGAGTGAATTCAAAAGTATTCTTGGACAGTTTGAATTATTTGGAAAGGATTATGAGAGCATTAAAAAAATTGCAGATGAATACCGAAACCGCTCCATAAAAAAAGAAACCCGTTAAGGGTTTTTTGAGGCAGTGATGGGAAAACCGCCTCGCGACTAGAGGAGAGCAAGCTGCACAAGCCTGTCATAGAGGGTCGAAAGCGATTCCGTAACCCAGATTCGCTGTTCAAAATCGTACCAGGAGTAGTCCGGAAGACTCAGCAAGTCTGCCCGTTCTCCCAGACCTCGTAAATTCTCACGAAGTTCGGGAAGGACAACAATGCCTATCCTTCCAAGATACTCTATGGTTTTGAGCAGGTTGAAAAATCCAATCCCAGTTTGGTCGTTCCTGTCTGCAAGGTAGCAGATACCTAGACAGGCACCCAACCAGTCGGTCAATCGACCGACATACTCGAGCCCTTTTTTAGGCTCAGAGTCTTCAGGGAGGGTATCGAGAACCGCTTCCAAGAAGTACTGGAATGGTTCACGAGAAGGAAGTACTTGATCAACCAGTTCGGGATCCGGGAAGAGGATTCCTTCCGGATGAAACCAAGAGAGAACGAGGAGAAGATCATTCATGGTTGGTTGCTCTATGTACAACCAAGTACGAAGCGTGTCCGCACGAAGCTGCCGAAGAGCTCGAACCGACCTTTCCCAGGCCTCAGGGTTTCGTAGAACTGCGGCTAAAGAGCCGGTGCGCTGAGTCATAGCGGCCCCCAATCGAAGTTTTTCCCTTCTTCATTTATATCATCCAAAGAAAGAAACGTCAAAATTTGAAAAAATAAAAAGATTCACTTTCGTGAATCTTTTTTAATTATTTTTTTTGTAAAATGGCTATCGCCTCCACATGAGGAGTACGTGGGAAAAAGTTATATAGTTTTAATGACGTTACACTATATATTGACTGCAAAAGCGCAATATCACGTGCGTGCGTGGATAAATTACACGACATATAGATAATCGTTTCCGGTTGTTCCTCCAAAAGTTTTGCAATCACATCGACATGAAGACCCGCACGAGGTGGGTCAAAAATAATTTGTTTTCTTTTCTCTATCAGTTCTGTTATTTTTTCTGCTGGAATACATTCCGCCTCAATATTTTGAAGTTTATTTGAAAGAATATTCTCTTGTGCATATTCAATTGCTTCTGTATTGTTATCCACCAGATATGCGCTTGTATAGTGCCCCGACAAAGCAAGTCCAATGGCACCAACACCACTATAAAAATCTATAAGTGGTTTTGTCTCATCCAAATACGTTTCCATCTCAGAAAGAGCAAGAGAAAAAATAGGAATATTTACCTGAAAAAAGCTGAGTAACCCAAATTTCAACCCAACCCCATTGAGTGTAGTTACCAAATAGTCCTGCCCCGAGGTATAAAGAAGTTTTGTGGGAACAGATGCCGGACTTTTATGAGTTGAATAATACAGTTGAAAGCCTAAGAAATTTTTATCGAGTTCAGGATAGTCCTCAAAAGACAGGATATCCTTTATAAAAAGTGCTGCAATGGCATGACCTTCTCCATCAGAACGTATTATGAGACTCTTCAAATTGTACGTGGTCATTCCCGTTGTATGCACCCACTGTAAAATATTTTGTGCTATGGTATTTATTATAGGTTCTGCCAAAAGCGATCCTTCCACGGCTATCTTTTTATTTCTTCCTCTTTCAAAAAAAGCTAATTGAATCTTTCCTTCTTCATCTTCTACAAAACTAAATTCCATTTTATTGCGATACCCAAATTCTTCTTCATTATAAATAATAGGAAGTGGTGATTCAAAATGAAGTCCACCGGTTCTTTCATATATTTCTTGTGCCAACTGTTGTTTGTACGCATTTTCAGACTCAAATGTACAAATTTGCCAGGGACTGGTAGAGAGAAATACTGATTCCTTCTCTTTTATTCTGTCGGGAGATGCTTCCAAAATATGTATTGCCACTCCTTCCCAATAATCCTTTTTCTTTTTTAAAATTTCCACCTCAACGCGTTCTCCAGGAAGCGCATTCCACACAAAAAGTACCGGCCCGTTTTCTATACGAGCCAACCCCTGTCCTCCAAAAACAAATTTTTCAATGGTAACCGTTACTTTTCCTTGCATATACGCACATACTAACATAAAAATTCAACTCACCAAAGGGATTTTTTTGTAGCGCCGGTGGGAGAGCGCTACGGGATGGGGTTGGGGAGGGTGATGCCGAGCTGCCGAAGCAGATCTTCGAGGAGGTTCATGATGCCGCGGCCGTAACCGCGCCATCCGGAGAGCAGATCCAGGACCGCCCGGATCTGCTCCCCCCGCTCAGGGAAGAGCTGGAGTGTCTGCTGGTCCAGCTCCTTCCCATCGCGCGAGAGATCCACGAACACGAAGTCTCCTGGGTTCCCCCGGGAGACATTCACAAAAAAGGCCATGCTGCCACCCCCGTCTGGTTGGTGATTGTAACCTAAGCTATATTTTACCTTTTGTCAAGGAGAAAAACAAAAAAACACCGTCCAAACAGTGTTTTTTTGAAAAAAGTTATTTTGTAAAATTTTTCTGAAGCAGGGCCTGTGAAATTGGATCCTCAAGGCTCTTTTTTTTGTGGGCCGGACTATATTCACGGCCATAGGCAATCATCCGGTTGGTAAAAAGAAACCATTCTTTTTTGGGAAGAATGTGCATTAAATCTTTTTCAATTTTTTCTCTATCTTTGTGATCGCTTAAAGAAAATTTTTCACTCAACCGCGCAACATGCGTATCCACGGCAATCCCCTCCACCACGCCATAGATGTTACCAAGTACAACATTGGCAGTCTTTCTCCCCACCCCCGGTAAAAGAATCATCTTTTCCATGGTATTTGGTATTTTTCCGTGAAACTGTTCTTGTATCATTTTTGCACATGCAAGAATATTTTTTGCTTTGCTTTTATACAGACCAATTTGGTTTATATCTTTCTCAAAGTTTTCTAACTTTGCATTCACATAGTCTTCTCTTTTTTTGTATTTTTGAAAAAGCTTCTCTGTTACCTCGTTTACCTTTTTATCAGTACACTGAGCAGAAAGAATAACAGCCACAAGAAATTCAAAATCATTGTTTGAATGTAAAAAAGGTTGTAGTGTTGGATACAACCTTTTTAATTCTTTCAAAACCACTCGCGCACGTTTCTTTCTTAATTCCAAATTCATTTTATTTTTTTGAAAAGTAAAGATCAAAACCAACATTGGTAATAGGTCCTCGCTGTTTTTCTGAGCTCCAGTCTATGTAGTTAAACTGTGCTCCAACTTTTACACTCTCATTTTCTGCCTCCAAATACATCTTTTCCTGTGGGATCTCTGGTTGATACTGGTTGAAACTACGACTCAATGAATCAATGAGATCGCCAACCAACAACTCAACCGCTTGTTCTCCTTCAAAATTTACCATTATTCTACCTGCCACCAACTGAATATCAATCTCCTTTTCTTCAAAGGAGAATGTTTGTTTGTTTAAATTTCTCATATCTGAATTGAGACCAATATTTTTTATCACGTATTCAAATGGATGATTTTTTGTAACCTCAGAATTCTTTGCCTGAAAAAATCTTTGAGAACTCCCCTCTGCCATACGTGGATAAACCTCCTGAATATTTAAAATTTTTAAGACGTGGTTGTATATATCATAACGATGCATACCGCCTTCTGAGGTCTTATAAATATCTTCTGTAAACCAACCATCAATCTTATTTGAACCATCATGATCTATGATATATCGAAATTTAGACTGAACACTTTGTACATATTCATAGTCATAAGTATGATCTTTAGGAAAAGAAATGACCTTTCCCCCCACAAAAAGATTTTCTTGCTCCAAAAGATGCTCCAGCCTTCCTATCTGTGACTGCATGGATACAGAAAACATGCCCCAAGGACCCCACATGGTAAAGAAAAGAAAAAGTGCCAGGCTCATAGGAACCATTTTCAACTCTTTTCCCTTAGAAAAAAGGTAGTAAAAAGATACAAACAATAACCAAACACCTAGTTCTACTACCAAATAGCGTTGTTCGGTCCAACCATAATAATAAATACGTATGCCAATAGCCATGAACAAAACAATAGCCAAAGGTATCGTGAGGATAAATAAAGCCCGAAAGAATTTTTTAAGCCACTGAAATTTTTCTTGAAGCTGAAGCGGATACCCCAGAACAAAAGTAAGTATGGCGGCTCCACAATATCCAATTACCCAATAACCCGTTCCACCAAGCGGCCAATTCCAAGTAAATACAATCTTTCCCAGATAAATATAGAGGATAATAAAGAAAAAAGTTAATAGTGGAACTAAAATAAATTGCGTAAGAACACGAAAAAGTGCTGGATAATCTTGTTCTCTTTCAAAAACTTTTACATCTTTGGGGAACCCTGAAAGAAAATACCAGGTTGCAAAGATGCCGGCAATAAGAACAAATACACGCCCATAGCTTTCTCCTTGTATATCTATCCCAAATAAATAATCAATAGACCACAATGCGGCAAATACTCCCAACAAAAGGATAAGAGAAAACAATACGGTTACACAGATACGCAAAAAAAGATGGTACACATAGTGCCAGTGAGCACTACCATTTTTTTGATCCCAAAATGGAGCTATGAAAATAAAAAGATAGGTAATAATATTAAAAAAGAAAAAACGTTTTACATGAATTTCGGAAAAATCATTTGGATTCCCTGGAAGCAAAAAATAATACAATACAATAAGCAAGATAGATATTCCATGCAAAAGCCCCCATAAATATTTTTGCTTTTGATATTTCTCTGCAATCAATGTAGCAAGCAAAAAAAGTGGCACCGCCAAGGCACACATCATAAGTGTCTTCTCTTGCACCGCAAGGTCAAGTCCGGAAACACGGTCCACGCTTACCAAATAAAGACCTAAAGCCGTTCCCAAAAGAGTCGTAACTACCACTACGGGAAACCGTCGCATCATTATAGAAACGGAATCAATCACCTGCTGAATTGAAAATTTTTGCATTTTTTGAAGGAAGGACATAAGACAAAAAATTAAAGGGATTCTAAACGAATACTCTTTATTTAGTATAGCACCAAACCAAATATGTGCAACAGCAAATCTACTTGCTTTTTTTTGGAATCACCATTACTATATTTGCATCTATGGGAAAAAAACGTGATAAAACTTCTCGATATTCAGCCCTCCACCACATGGAGAATGTTTTTGACTATAAATACAGTGCATCTCTCCCTCAAAAAGGAAACTGGTTCTCTTTATTTGGAAATAATAACCCAATTGTGTTAGAACTTGCATGCGGAAAAGGAGATTATACCCTAAAGTTAGCAAAAAAATATCCAGAAAAAAACTTTATCGCTATGGATATTAAAGGGGCACGGATATACATTGGGGCAAAAGAAGCACAGCAAAGGGGTCTAAAAAATGTCTTTTTTCTGCGTGCATATATAGACCACCTCGAGGAATATTTTCACCATGGAGAAATTCATGAAATTTGGATCCCCTTCCCCGATCCTCATCCTACAGAAAAAGGACAAAAAAAACGACTGACCAGTCTTAAATTTTTAAATCAATACAAACGGGTCTTGAGACCAAAAGGAATAGTCAATCTCAAAACGGATTCAGAACTTCTTTTTGACTATACGCTTGAAATGCTTGATCAAGAACATATCACCCCAAAACAGATTTTGTTTAATATGGATCTCAATAGTGCTCTTGATTCCGAACAAGAAGAACTTCTTGCCATACAAACGTATTACGAAAAACAACATAGACTTCAAAAGAAAAAAATTCATTTTCTTTCTTTCTCTTTCTGATTCATTTTTTATGTACGAAATAGAAACAAAATTTGCTTATACTTTAGAAACAAAAAATAATCTTACTAAAAATGCAAGCTTTGTAAAAAAAGAATCTTTTACTGATACGTACTTTGACACAAAAGATTGGAATCTCATATCAACAGATATATGGTTGAGAAAACGTGACCATGTTTGGGAAATAAAAATTCCTCAGCATGATCACTCCAACATTAATGCACGAATTTCTGACAACTACAAAGAAGTTGTGGGCGAAGAAAATATTCTTCAAGAACTTAAGCTTTCTAAAAAACTTGAAACTCAGTTTGAACCCAAAATAATGTTTACCACGACAAGAGAAACCTACTCTCTACCACCTTTCACATTAGTTTTTGATGAAACGGACTTTGGGCATCAGATTGGTGAGGTAGAGATTCTTGTGAAAGATATCTCTCTAACCAAGCAAGCGGAGGAACAAATTGAAGCATTTTGTAAAACACATGGTCTTGTTCCACATTCTGCCATGGGGAAATGTGTCGTCTATATGAAAACACATTATCCAAAAGAACTCAGCAAATTTATAAAAATGGGAATTATTCGCTCATACAACATATAAAAAACAGGTCAATGGACCTGTTTTTTATTATGTTTTATCACCACTCCACAAAAGAAAAATCTTCTTTTTAAATCCCCCCTTTTTTTCAAACCGGACTTTTCTTCTCTGTTCAAGAGCGGTGTCTTCTATATCAAATTCCTCTTGTATAGCTCGTAAAACCTCCACAACATCTGCAAGCTCATTGAGAATATCTTCTGATTCAGACGCTTGTAAAAACTCCTCTGCTTCTTCTACAAGCTTTCGCTTGAGCTCTAACCTATAGTCATCTTTTTGCAAAGTTTCTATTTCATATGCAACCTGTTTTTCATTCATATTCTCTGGGACACGATCCCTTATAAGTTTTCGGTAATATTTTTTCATACTTTCAAGTAGTAAATCGGAAGCCAAAAAGAATTAACTATCAAACGATATCAATGCCATCATATCATGTACTCTTTGTCTGTCAAACACAGAAAATACTGGTACCCCAAGTAATATTTGTGCATTTACAAAAATTATCGGGCGGCCTACTATATATCCCCTTTTATGGGGTGGCCGTACTGAAAGAGTAAGCCCATATTTGTTTAAAAAATATTCTTTTATGTGTTCGCGGCGTACCTTTCCAATGGGCAAAATAAATGGTTTATATTTTTTTGTGTTACTCGAGTAATACATTTTGTGCTCCGCATGCAAAAAAACATATGCCCGTGCCGTCTCTATTCGAAAGGAATTTTTTAACTCTTTTTTTTGTTTCAGTTCCAATTTTCCATTACTTATAAAAAATTTACATTGCTTTTTTAACGGGCAAGAATCACAAAGTGGTTCTTTTTTACAAACCAAATTTGCAAAATCCATAACCGCTCCATTGAAAATTTTTTTTTCGGCTTTTATTTTTTCATCAAAATTTTTTTCATCAAATTTTTCAGATTTATTCCCGAAAAAAAATCTCCCAAACACCTTTTGGAGGTTGGTGTCCCACGCTAAGGAGTCTTTTGAATATCCAAAACTGAGGATCGCATTTGCAGTATAGGCCCCAACACCCTGTAACGTCATGAGTTCTTTTTTTGTTTTGGGAAATTGTCCGCCGTACTCTCTCACAATTTTTTTTGCAGTTTCGAGCATGTTCTTCCCCCGACGATAATATCCAAGCCCTTGGTAAAAGGGAAGAAATTCCTCCCATGAGGCCTTCGCAAGCTCTTCTACAGAAGGAAACCTCTTTAAAAAATTTTCATAATAGATCACCACCCGAGAAACCTGCGTTTGTTGGAGCATCACTTCTGAAACCCAAACTTCATAGGCAGAAATGCGTTTTCTTCTCCATGGAAGCCCCTTCCTCTCATTCTTTTTGAACCACTCAAGAAGTCCTTTTTCAAAGGAATAAATTTTCATACATCATCAATACATTATTTTTGGAGCCACAGCTCCATGAGTTTATTTTTTTCTATTTGGGAAAGAGAAAAATCTTTTCCACTTTGCATACGCTGCCGTGTTATCTCCGACAAAAAAAGTGCTGCCGCAACGGAAACATTAAAGCTTTCCACAAAGCCTCTCATAGGAAAATATATCTTTCTATCACAAAATTTTTGAGCCTCCTTTGAAATTCCTCGATGTTCATTTCCAATGATGAGTGCAATTTTTTCGCATGTAAAATCTTCCTGATAAAAGTTTGTTGCTTGTGCATCCAAAATGGTACCTACCAAAGTATACCCCTCAGAATGAAGCTCAGAAAGGCAATCCTTGGTAGAAGAAAATGTTTTATAGGTTAACCACTTATTTGCAGAAGATGAGGATGCTTTTCCTACACGCCTTGGATTATATTGGGGTTCTTCCTCAAAGATAAAATGTACCTCTTGTACACCAAAAGCATCGCAGCTGCGAAGAATCGCAGCTGCATTATGAGGATCGGAAATGTTTTCAATCACGACTACAAAGTCCCTCTGTCTTTGTGCTATCACTGAATCAATTTTCTGTTGTCTTTGTTCCGTTTTCATGTTTATACTTTTTTTATTTACCAGAGGTGCGCTCCAAGGTAGATAATAAGAGCAAGCACACAAATAAAGATGATATTCCTAAAAAATTTTTCTCCACCTCGCACATGATACATATTATGAATGTTACTTTTCAGTACAAAGTTGTCATCCACTCCACCACTATGGTAGTTTAATTTTTCTTGAATAATCTCTAAGGCATCATCTATTTCTTTTTCATCCAAAAACCCTCTTTCAAGAAGTTCTTCTTTTATTTTGTCTTTTTTTACACCTTTTGCGAGCTGCTGTTCAATGAAAAGTGTCTCATATCGGGGCATACTTGAACATTAGTATTTATATCCCCCCTTTTCTGCTGGTATTATAACAAAAGGCCTTCCCGTGAGCAAGAAAAAGTACACCCAGAAAGGTGTACTTTTTCTATTTGTTCTTTTTTTGCTAAAGAAGGATACTTTCTGGAATTTCAGCGGATTCCTGAACCATATAGATATCCTCACCATATTCACCACGTCCTACAAACTCTGCCCCGCCTTCCAAAACTCTTTCATAGGGTGTGCATGCATGACATCCATTGCCCTGAGAACACTTAAAGGCCTCAAGCTGACGAGCAAGTTTAATCTTTTTAGCAATTTCCATTACTTTCTGTTCAGATTCTTCCAGTCCCGGCAACTCTCTTTGCGTCAAAGCTGGCCCTTCTTCCAAATACCAGTAGCTTACTCTATCTACTTTTCTATGTTGGCAGTTGTGAACCAAGAGATGGTAGATAGGCAGCTGAAGTGAATCATCTTCTTCACGAGAACGCCCTGTTTTGAAGTCAATAATATGGACACTGTCGGTGTCTTTGAGATATTCTAACCAATCTATTTTTCCACACAGAATAATATTTTCTTCCTCACTCAACCAATAATACGGAAGATCCTGTTGTATTTTTACTGCTAAATTTTGCAGAGGCCCGGGGTGACTCATAACCGTTCTGAGCATTTCTTGACCGCGCATCTTATATTTTCTTTCCTGTTCTTGGCTCACAAACCCTCCTTTTTTCCCTGAAACTTTTTCCCAAACCACATCAAACTTTTGTATGAGCGACTCACGAAAACGTTTATCTACAGAAAGTGAGGAGAGTTGCTCTAACACCTCATGTACTGCCTGTCCCAAAGCCAGTGCTGGCCCAACCACCTTAATTTTATTTCCACTTTTTGGGTGACGAAAAATATGCTGGAGATAGTACGCCCGAGGACACTTTTTAAAGTTGGAAATGGAGCTGTGGGAAACCCACAAAGCCGTATATTTATCTTTCATAGTCACTCTAGTATAGCAAATGGGGCTGTGAGTACCAAATACTTGACTTTTTCATGGCTCCAATGTATTATATCGGTACGTTTTTCTAAACACCCAGAGAGTCAATGGGCCCGTAGCTTAGTTGGTAGAGCGCCGCATTTGCACTGCGGAGGTCAGGAGTTCGAATCTCCTCGGGTCCACAAAACGTGCAAACAGTACAAGAGAACAGTTGGTCCATCAATGAAGCGAAAAAGATTGAGTGCCAACTGTTTTTTACTATTTTATGCCGAGGTAGCTCAGTGGTAGAGCAGAGGACTGAAAATCCTCGTGTCGTGAGTTCAATTCTCACCCTCGGCACACATAACGGAGTGTAGCTCAGTTGGCTAGAGCGCCTGGTTTGGGACCAGGAGGTCGTAGGTTCGAGTCCTATCACTCCGACCAAAAAACACCGTGTTAAACACGGTGTTTTTTTATACAGATAGATTCATCATTCCATCCTCCGATAAGATTTTAAAATAACACAGCTCACAAAGAAATCGTTTTCCCTCCTCTTCCAAAGACGGTACAAAAATATTTTTCTTGCAGTCGCTACATGTTTGCAAAAAAAGTTGTAAATGCAAAAGATCCTTGTATCGTTGCTTTCTTCGTACCGTGGGATGCTTTCTTGGAAGTGCCAGCTGAAATTTTTTATGAAATTCCAACTCTGGCTCCACAATTCTAAATGGTCTTCCAGAAACAGGACAAACAAAGGTTTCTTCCAAAAGTTCTTCATGAAAATCTGCAAGTTTTACTGGCAACTGTTCAATGGGCAATGCGTCTGAAGTATCTGCTTGCGGGAACTGAAAAAATCGTGCTCCAATTGCTTCAATTTTTTCTTGTGTGAGTGGAAAAAATACATCCGCATGAGAGGTGTTGTATGCCAAGAGAGAGACCCAGTACGGAAAAAAGTTCCCATACTCTCCTGCCTGAAACATCTGCAGCTTTATTTGATCAATGAGTTTCCAATACTCTTCTTCAGAATACTGTACATTAAAGATGCAAAATTTTTTTCTTCGTAATCCGATACACCCAAAGCAATGCTCGCATGAAAAACAAAGCTCACTGTACTCTACGTCAACGCAATCATGACACCCAATACACATTTTATTTTCATACCCTCCTGTTACGGAAATAGTGTTCACACAAAGTTCCAACTGGGTGCAAGTGGTTATATCACAGGCGTCATTTATAAACGACGCATCATACACATTGTATACGCGTTCCATCTTCAATGCCTCGAGCCCCATGGCATCTCTACTATCAATAAGATTTGAACCACGAACATTTTCTGACTGGTAATTACTTTCTGCAATGTAGTAACCCTTAGTCCAATAATCTTTTACCTTTCTCCCCCACTCTTCAACCACTTCTGCATTACCAAGATCTATATTAGAAACTATAGCCTTATACTCTTCCTCTGTAAGTTGCTCATTAAAAAAACAAAATTTTTTATTTTCAAGATTTACACAACCAAAACAGTCGCTGCAATTTTTGCACCCAAAGCTGAAGTGAGTATGTATACAACCCAGACTATAGTGTGTAAAAAAACAATTTGAACATTCAAAAAGTTGAACTCCTTCATAGATCCACTCCGACTGAACAATGTTTGCAACATCAGCACTATTGGAAGCGTTTATACACATATCTGCGTACATCACATTCTCGCATTCCATACCGCCGTAGGTTGCATAAGAATTTTTAAATGATATTTCATTAAGAGACCAGCTACAATTTTCACTCCCGGGATCATTATAGATAGCCGGGCGTGGAACCCGCTTTGAAAGCGTAATCCACTGATCAAAAAAAGATTTATCCTGATCAAATTTCTGGCCGTATTGCGTTGCATCAAAGGCATCTGCATGCCACTCTTCAGGAGAAAGAATCGGTGCTTCACTCTCTGGATCATACATAGAAACAATGGGTTTCCCAGATAATGTTTTGCGCAAAAAAAGATCCACCCCGCCAATGTGAGCCCTCAATCTTTGCAATCGTATATGTGGGGCAACGTCCGGAAGTGGAACACCAAGTTTTTTGTAAAGATCAAACTCTTCTTTTGAGATTTCAAAGTCTATGCCAGATTCAGAACAGGTCCGCCGACCTGCCGTTTGTTTTTGATAGTATTGATCCAAAGCACTCTGAAATTGTGGAGTTTTTTCATTCATATTTTTTATAGTGGTGGCGGAAGTTTCTTTTTCTTTTTATCTTCAGAACTCTTTTTATGCAATTCTTCCACTTTTTCGTTTTTCAGTGTTTGGTGATACATTTTTTTGTTATTTTCAAGAATTTTTTCCACGTTCTGTGAATATGGTGGCGGTGTGATACGTAAGGACCGGGCAGAAAAAGGCCGCAACGTTTTTCCATTAAAAGACATCTTTATATAAAATTCCCCTAATCCTAAGTTTAAGAAATCATAGGCATGAAGCTCAGGTTGAAATTCCATAGCAATTCTCTTGGCATCCATTCCACCAAGACGAAACATAATCATTATGCCAGTATTTCCCAATACTGCGTCAATAAGGTTTTCTGGTATCTGGCTTAAATACTGATTTGCAATGGTAATATTGATGGCATATTTTCTTGATTCCGAAAATAGCGATATAAATGACTCCGTAGCCACATTTTGAAACTCATCGACATAAAGATAAAATGGCATTCGTTTTTCTTTTTCTTTTTTTGAACGCGCCATGGCCACCTGTTCAATTTTGGTAAGAAAAAATGATCCCAAAAGTGCGCTATTTTTTTCTCCCAGAAGCCCCTTTGATGTGTTAAGGAGAAATATTTTTTCATCTTCAAGGATACTTTCAACATCTATTTTATTCTCCGGATTGGTAAATATTTTGCGAAGAAGCGGGTCAGCAAAAAATTCTCCTAACCTGTTGACCAAGGGGGTTATTGCCTCTTGATCATATTTTTGACTAAAACCTGCAAATTCCACGGAGAAAAACCTCCTGGTCATTTCATCTTGCAAGGAAGACACCACCTTCTGGCGAAACTTTGCGTCGGTAATAAGTTGTAAAAGTCCATAGAGTGTTCCCTCTTCATATTCCAACATGGCAAGCGCCGCAAATCGAAAAAGATGCTCGATGCGGGGTGTCCAGGTACTCATGAACTGCTTTTTAAAAATTTCTACCAAACTCTGTGCCACATGTTGACGCATGTCCATCGGGACACTGGCAAATGGGTTAAAGGCAAGAGAATACTCGGTATTGGCAGGATCTATATATACGGTATCTAATATTCGTTCCTCCGGGATGCAGGCAAGTAAATTTTTAACCAAATCTCCATGCGGATCAATCACAGCTACCCCATAATCACTCTCTATATCGCTTCTAATGAGGTTTTCCAGCAAATAAGACTTCCCCATTCCACTTTTTCCTAAAATGTACGTATGGCGGTTTCTATCCACTCTACTTATACCAAACTTTTCTGCAGTTTGATACATTCCACTTATATAGAGCGTTTTTCCAATAAACGAAATTTCATCCTCAAGATCTGGATGATATTCGGGTAAGTCATTAGGAGACGCCAGAAGAGTAAAGGGGTATTTATCAGATGACATATATATTTTCAATATAAAAGAATTCTCAAAAACTATACCAGAAAGCTTTCACCACGGCAAACAAAATTAGTCAATTGCGCCAGAGGAAAAACGAAGTTTCATTTCTTTTTTCTGTTCTTTTTTCAAAACACGAAAGGTGTGCTTGGTCCACGGCTTTTCCCGCAATAAACTGGCCACCCAGTCTCCACCCAAAAGATGGGGCATCATAACATAATCTGCTCCAGCACCATACAAATCATCCATGTGTTCGGAGTGATACAGGTTTGCAATAATCCGTGATTTTCCGCCCAAAGAACGCACATGCTCAATCAAGGTAATCTGGTCATCTACCTCCGGAAGGGTAGAAAGAATAAGTCGTGACTTTTCCAAGGGTAGTGTGTACAAAAATTCTACATCGGCAGCATCGCCAAAATAGGCTGGAATGCCCCTGTGTTTGAGACGTGATAGTGCCGTGGGATCAAAGTCTACTACAGCAAACCGAACATTTTTTTCTGCCAAGGCCTCACAAACCTTCCACCCAATTCTATGGTATCCAAAAACCCAAACATCATACTTTTCCTCTTTGTCCTCTCGTTGTCGCTGTCCATCTTTCCCAAAAATTTGGAAAATGGGCAATAGGAATCTATAAAATTGTTCATTGTAGGTTATGGCATAAGAGGAAATGAATATCGTGATAAGAGCCATAAACGTATAAATCTGAAGCTCATACTCCCCCACGAAACCCAGGTGCTGTCCCAAAAAAAGAAGAATGAAACCAAATTCGCTCACCTGTGCCGCGGTCACTCCTGCCAGAAAGCTATTTCTTCTCGTAAACTTCAACATGCGAAAAGAATGATACAGGATAAATGGTTGACCAAGAAGAATAAACGCAGACAGAATGGTTGCAGGAAGCACAACTGCACCAATATTGGAAAGGCTCATCTCAGAACCCAAAATAATAAAAAAGATTACAATAAAAAAATCTCTCAGTGGTTTGATTCTACTACTTATTTCACTCTGGTAGGACGAAGACCCCAAGGTTATTCCCGCAACAATGGCACCAATTTCTACCGGGAACCCAATCCAGTAAAGCAAACTGGCAATACCAAAACACCAAGCAATCGTAAAAATAAATAAAAACTCACGGGATTCAGCAACGTGATCCAAGATTACGGGAAGAAGGAACTTTGTTAAAAAATATATGAGTGCAATAAGCAAAATCAGCTTAATCACAAACTGATTAGTAATAGTCAACCAACTTCCACCACTAGAAAGTTGCACAAAAATCATCATAATGGATACGGCCAGAATATCTTGCACCACCATAAGACCCAAAACATGTCGTCCATAAACAGTTTGAGAATCCTTCTTATCATTAAGAAGTTTTACAATAATAATGGTAGAAGAAAACGTGATTCCAATGGCAATATACAGGGAAGGATAAAAATCAAAATTAAGGAGTCTTAATATAAAAAACCCAATAAGGGCAGTAAAACTCACCTGAATGAGTCCTACCAAAACAGAAACCTTTCCAATTTTTTTTACATGTGCAACGTTTAAACTTAGCCCCACCACGAAAAGAAGAAGAACAACCCCAAATTCCGAAAATGCATCAAAGAGGTGTTCGTCTCCCTGTAACAAACCCAAAAAAAGTGGACCCGCAATAATTCCCGCAACTATGTAGGCTACCATGAGTGGCTGTCGCAATATGCGCATTACAAAAGCAATAGAAACGGTAATTCCCAAAAGAATGCTTACCTGCAAAAAAATATTATCCATTTTTTTTTACAAAAATTATTTTACTTACACATTGTATCAAATTTTTTCTTTTTTGTCTTTTATTTTATACAAAAAAATCACCACGTGTGTGGTGATTTTTTTCAAAAAGTTTTTTTACATCATGAACCCAAAGTACACCAATACAATTCCCAAAATAATTGAAAAAGAAAATTCAAGCAAAAACATGCTTTCTTTGTGTGCTTTTTTTATTGCCTCATATACCAACCCCGGGAACAAAAGAAGTAAAACTCCTTTCAGAAAAGCCGCCCACCCCAAGAGGGTAATGAGATCTTCCCAGCCACCGGTCCACTGGCTATGCGAAAGTACCAAAAGAGATCCCAGAGCAAAAACCGGAATTCCCCATAAAAACACATGTGATGGGTCACTTACGACCGAACCTACAATTGTCTTGTATTCATTCTTATTAATAAGAAGTGCAAGACCAATTACAAGAAAAAAAAGTCCAAAAAGTTGGGCTAAAAAAATGGAATTCGTCATAGTATGTTTTATTAAAAATAAAGAGATTTTATATTCTTTAAAAAAAGTATACCATATTCAAACGTTCTTTCCTACTCCGTATTGAACATACCCACATATCCACATTTTTGTGCACAGGAGTGCATTCCATCTTCCCAAATGAAAACGATTGCCAAGACTGAGTTGGAGTGTTACTATACCCACAAAATGGATATTATGATTATATTTCTCTATGGTCAAGATACCCTCCGATCTAAAAGACGTCTGGGGGAGATGACCGAAAAATTTAAGCAAGATCGTGATCCTTCTGGCATAAATATTGTTTCACTGGATTGCCAAAAAGAAAAAAATTTCTCCAATGTTTTAGAGCAAATTTTTGCTTCACCCTTTTTAGCAGAGAAACGACTTATCATTATTGAAAATCTTCTTGCCTCACCGCACACAGAACTTCAAAAGAAGATCCTCTCTCACATTGAGTCACAGGAAATACCAGACTCAAACATTCTTCTTTTTTGTGAAGAGTCCGATACCTTTAAGGGTAAGGAGGCAAAAAAGCTCTTCTTACGTCTTACTGAAGAAAAGTTTTCACAAAAATTTGATGCCCTCAAAGGTGCACAACTTTTGGGTTGGGTAGATTTAGAAATAAAAGAACGTGGTGGACAAATAGAAAAACCAGCTCTATTATATTTGGTAGAAAATACCCAAAATGATACTTGGAAAATTTCTCATCTCATTGACCAACTTATTGCCTTTACCGCAGGGAAGACTATCAAAAAAGAAGATGTTAAAAAATTTGTTACTGAAAATTTTGATGACAACATCTTTAACCTTATTGATGCAATTGTAAAAAAACAACTTTCCACTGTCTTTCAGATGATTGAACAACAGTACAAAATTTCAAAAGATGCTTCCTATATTTTTTCCATGCTTTTGAGACAATATAAGATTCTCCTACAACTCAAAGACCTCGAAAACCGTGGAGAAAATTTAAAAAATCCTCTTATAGCCCAAAAGCTTTCTTTACATCCCTTTGTGGTAAAGAAAACGCTTCCCATGCTCAGTCACTATACTTTTAAAGAACTCTCTACTATTCATAAAAATCTTCTTGATTTGGATATAAAAATAAAAACGGGCCAAGCAGACCCGAAAATATTATTGGATGTTTTTATTGGAAGTATTACCCTTTCTGAGAATCTCCATAACACTCCTCAAAAATAAGATCCCCCAAATCGTTCATAACTTCTTCTAGGTGTCTTGGGGTATTTCCTCCATTTTTTTTCTGTGCACAAATAACCACACGAGCCAAATTTTCTTTTACATCATTTTGTAAACCTTCGCGGGTGTGCTCTTGTTCTGTATCGAGTACCCCTGTACCTTCCACTTTCAAAAATTCATGAACTCCGCCTGGATTGAGATTTTTTTCAGCAATCACGGTATGCCCAAGGAGCTTTCCTTGTTGATTTTCCCCATCTATGTACGTAATCCCCCCTCTACCTGATTTTTTGGTTGCATAGGCTCCCCCATCTGCCTGTTCTCGTATTCTTCCCTCTGGCCCTTCTGAAGAAAGAATGTCATCACCTTCTTTGAGTTTTCGTACTCCCAAACTAAAGGAAGCTCGCGCTGCAATGTTCCACTCAGAATATTCTGCAGGAACATCTCCCTCCCAAGATGCGGTATCCAAAACAACATACTTTTGCCTTGCTTCTCTATCTGGATTTTCTGCAATCACAATGGAAGAAAGACTTTTGTAGATTCTCTCCATAACCCGCTCAACAGAATCTTTTTTCATGTGGGTAAGCAGAAGAGTAAATTCGTCTCCACCATGCCTGCATGCCGCATCCCCTAAACGAACTTGGCTTTCAAGTTTTTTTCCTACCAATTCCAACATTCTATCCACCACTTCATGACCATAGGTATCGTTAAACTTTTTCATGAAGTCCATATCAATAAAACAATACACCGCCTCTTCTTCGGTTTTTCCCTCTACCCGAGGCCCCATCATATTTTCTTTCATAGCATTAAACCGTTCACTAAAACGCCCTCTTCGGAGTAAGCCCGTGAGTTCATCCCTTTCTCCTCGTCGCTTCACGAGAAAATGTACCTGTGTTATTTCTTGTATTTCTTTTCTACGAATTTCTACTAATTTTTTATGTAGTTGTGGTTCTATACTATTTTCACTACAAAAAATATCCAGTCGTTTCATGGTCTCTCTCATCAATTCATTATAAATAGAGAGTACTTCTTCTCTGTCTGCTTCACGAAAGTGTTCTAAAAAAAGATCTTCTGGAGGTAAAACGGGAGACATTTCACGTTCATCTCTTCCTTGTTCTGGTACTTTTCTAATTTCTGGCATACAATCCTAAAATTTATTGAAACAAAAACCTCGATAAAGGTTCATCGAGGTTTAGTATATCTTATTTTTTTACTTTTTTGCAACTTTATTTGCTTTTTTGGCCAACCGTGAAAGCTTTCTTGCTGCGGTGTTTTTTGTCAAAACTCCCTTTTTTGCAGCTTTTCCAAGCTTCTTTTGTACCATTTGAAGGGTCTTTTGGATATCCTTCTCTCCAGCATCCAGAGCTTTTGTCATTTGTTTTACTGCTCCTTTATAGGCTTTCTTTACAACAAGATTTTGCTTTGTTCTTTTTTCTGCCTGGCGGAGAGCCTTTTTGGCATTTCTTAAATTTGGCATATTTGGTTATGTTTTGTTTATAATTCCGACGTGAGAGTAGCCTGAGTATAGCGAAAATAGTTCATAATGTCAAGTACTTCTTAATTCTCTGGCTATTGGCGTATAGGCATTATCAAATAGAGATAGTCATCTCTACCCTTTTGTTGCAACATGCATGCAGCGTCTAAACTATTCATAAGAAACTCTACTTCATCCCCATCAAACTGGGATAGGCCATCCAATACATACCGAAAGTTAAGAAGAATAACATTTTCTTCCCCCTCCACCAAAGCATCTACCTTGGATGAATGCTCTCCCGTTTGGCTGCTCATTGAAGCTACCAAAATTCCCCCCTCCGAAGGACTCAAAGTAAAGTTCACTCCATTGATTCCCGTAGAAGAAAAAAGACTCGCTGCTTTAATTTTTTTACTGAACACATCCTTTGATACGGTTGCCTTGGTCTTAAATTCCGTTGGTATAATCTGACCATAGTCTGGATATTTCCCCGCCACCAATCGTGTAGTAAATTCAAATGTATCATACCGAAGACCAAACTGGTTATCACTCACCCACAAACGAACTTGTGTTTCTTTTTCACTTACTCGGTTGGAGAGCAGTCGTACCAGCTCAAGTATGGCACGAGAAGGAACAATACATTCCACACGATCACTTCCTTGTGCAACAGAAACTTTTTTTTCTGCCAGTCTATAAGAATCGGTTGCTGCCAAAACCAAACCGGAAAACCGTTCTGTAAAAAACCCACAGTAAACTCCTGAAAGTTCTGGGCGGATATCATTTCTTGCAGAAGCCACAACGGTTTTGGAAAGTGCTTCACGAAATGGGTCAACCAGAAGAGTATACACCGCTCCTTCTTCTGCTTCTGGGATGATAGGAAATTCATCGGCTGGTGTCCCTTTTATTTTTGTTTGTGAACCAACACAAGAAAGGGAAAGTTCATTATCTTGAAGTTCAATTTCAATTTGTTGATCCGAAATAAGTGAAACAAAATCAGTAAGTGTCTTTGCCGGTATAGTAAACCTTCCCGGTTTTTCTACCTTTGCACGAAGAGTGGAGCGAATAGCAATTTCCAGGTTGGTACTAATAAGTTCTACTTTTGATTCGGTTGCATCTATAAGAATATGAGAAAGTATCGGAAGGTTATTTTGTTTTCCTGCCAATGGTGTTGTTTGTGCGAGTGCGTGGGCCATGTTGTCTTTGGTGCAAACAAATTTCATATGTGTATTATTCCGTTACTCTTTTCTTATTTTTCTTAATTATTAAATAGTATTAGTAATAGGTCTTGTGGATAGTGTGTATAACTTGAGAAATTTAACTTTGTTGAGATGTTTTTTTACTTTTTTCATTCTGGACAAAACTTTCGTAACTTTTTCATTTTTGGGGACAGTTTTCCACAACTTTTTTTTCGTGGGGATAACTTACTGTTTGTTCACAGGCTATTTCGCAGAAGCTCAACATACTTGTAAACAGGGTTTTCCACAAAACGTGGATAAACTATGCGTTATAAAAACGCTGCTTTATAAGATCCACTTCTTGTTTCAGTTGGTGATTATCTTTAAGCTGTTCTTGGATTTTTGTATGTGCATGCATTGCGGTTGTATGGTCACGCCCCCCAAGCTCTTGTCCAATCGCGGGGTAGGACATCTTGAGTTCTTCTCGCAAAAGAAACATAGTGATTTGTCTGGGGTGTGCCAATCTTTTCTCTCGGCTTTTTCCAAGAATATCTTCGAGTGATACATCGTAGAATGTGGTAACACGCTCTATCAGTTCTTTTGGTGTTATAGATCGAGAAACACGCTGTGATTCAAAGCTGTCCAAAATAGATTTAACCGATTCTTTTGTTGGTGCAATATTTTTAAGTTGGTGATATGCAATCACTTTGTTGAGTGCGCCTTCAAGTTCTCGGATATTGCTATCAATAGTGGACGCAATGGTTTGAAGATATTCTTGTGAAATTGGAAAATTCTTTTCTTGTGCTTTTGATTGCAAAATAGCGACACGCGTCTCAAGGTCCGGTGCTGTAACGTCGGCAATCATTCCCCACTCAAAGCGGCTTCGGAGCCTATCTTCCAGAGATGGAATGGCCTTTGGAGGACGGTCACTTGTCATGACTACCTGGCGGCCCTGCTGGTGGAGCTCATTGAAGGTATGAAAAAATTCTTCTTGGGTTTGTTCCTTCCCTCCAATGAATTGGATGTCATCAATAAGAAGAAGATCAGCAGTGCGGTAACGGTCTTTAAAATCTTTGAGTCCGCCTTCTTTTACGGCAGATACAAATTCATTGGTAAACTTTTCACTACTTACATAAAGAATTTTTGCCTGCGAGTTATTGAGAAGAATATTGTGAGCAATAGCCTGGATAAGGTGCGTTTTTCCGAGTCCAACATCTCCATAGATAAAGAGGGGGTTATAGGCTTCACCGGGGCGATTGGCAACCGCTTGTGCTGCGGCGTGTGCAAGTTCATTTCCCTTTCCCACAATAAAGGTATCAAAGGTATATTTTGGGTTAAGCCCAAACTGAGAGAGGAGTGTTTTTACCGGTTTGGAGTAAATAGGGCTTTCTTGTGTGGATACGGTTTGCTGTGATTGGAGTTGGCACTCCATTTCCTCTATGTGCTTCATGTTTTCCACCTTGTATTCCACTCGCTTGATAGGTTTTTGTGTTACGCGCTCCAGGGTTTTTATGATATCGGAGTGATATTTTTTTTCCAACCAACTCTTTGTAAAGGCATTTGGCACACAAATAATAACTTGCCCGTCCTGAAAATGACCAACTCCGGTATTGCGAAACCAGGTGGTGAAGTTTGCCTTGGATAATTTAAGCTCAAATTCGGCGAGAACGGCCTGCCAGACCTCATAATTTGTCATAGGAAGGAATATTTTATGGGGAAAAAAGATGGTTTCCTCTTTACTTTTGCTATTGTAGCACAATTATACACAGTAAAAAATCGCTAAAAATAGCGAAAAGATAGTAATATGTGGATAAACTGTGTATATTGTGGATAAATTAGAGAAAAAATAAACTTTTTGGTGTGGGTAATCCTGTGGATAATGTGAAAAACCATGGAAAAGAAATATATTTTTCTGGACAAAGAAGGATTTTTTTGATTGAATGACTCCTGCCTGCAAGAAATTCTTCAACGGAGGCAGGCAAGGAGGCCAGATTGGGAAACATGAAGAAGGTTCGTGCGAAGCGTCGCAGGGGGCTGGAGCGTTCCAAGAAGCGCCGGCCCTCCCACCTTTCGAAGGGGAGGTGGAAGTGCGGCGGCTGTCGTAGACGAGCCAATCGTCAGACCCGCAAGGGAAAGGGAAAGGGCGGGAGCACAAATTCTGCTCCAAAAGTTCCTACCTTTCCAGGAGTCTGGTACAATGCCGACCTCTGGGACTGTAGTGTCCTTGGTTGTGGTAAGTTGGACATCAGTTCCAGTAGTGAGAGATGTCCTCGGTTGAATTGCCCGGGAGTCCGTCCCTCTCGCTAGACGCGCCCACCACACCACCCCACTCGCAAAAAAAAATTTTTCATAGAAATGTCTTTGTATGAAAAATTTTGCGAGTGGAAAAAAGCACCAAAATTTCTTTGGTGCTTTTTTCTTTTTTCCCTATTCCCAACCGGAAAGTTTTTGTGCGAAATGAAAGAGCGCATCAAAGGTGGCGGTCATAAACTGTACAATCCCCTTGTGGCGAAGCGTGATTACCATGGACGTCTCCGGCAGTAAAAAAGAAACCCTATCACCATAAATAAGAGCAAGTTCTTGTATAGGAATTATAGACTCGGGAAGAGTGCGCAGATCCCAGATGCGTTTTTTGAAGGTTTCATGCACAAGCGAAGAGTTTAAAAACTTTTTTTGCGGGACGTGGAGAGATTCTTTGGTAAATATTCCATGAGTAATTATATTTTTTTGCACCACACGAGAGAAAAAAACATTCCACTGTTCCGGGGTAAGGAGCTCAAGTTCATCGATAAGTCCCTTTTTCCCCTCGAGCACACGAAAAGTGGATCCCGCAGGTAAAAGGGTGATCTGTTCATATACGGAAAAATATCCTTTTTTAGAATCAATGACTTCAAAAGTGGGTTGTTCCTCATGAATTTTTTGGAGAGACTCCAACTCGGGTACAAAGGATTTAAAGTCAAAGGTGAGTTTCGAAAAATAGGTGGCAAGTTCTGCCGGAGGTTTTGCAAAAAAATGCTGCACCTTTCCCTTTCGGGATTGAAAAAGGAGCTGTCTTTGCAAAAGATTTTTTATGTGGAAGTAGGTTGCTGTTCTTTGCATGCCAGACTCTTTTGCTATGTCTGTCGTCGTCGCATTCCCCAGCTTCAAAGTAGCAAGGTAGACGTCAATCTCTGGCTTGGAAAGAGAAAATTGTTCCAAAATAGTATATATATTTGTAATTTCCATAGAGTATTTTTCTGTAGTATAACATATATTTTATATTTGTAAAAAAAATTTTTCTACAAATAGTATTGAAATAAAGCTAAAAACATGATATTTTTCATAAAATGTTAACTATAATTTACAAAAATATGAAAAAATTTTTACTTTTTCTTCCACTGATATTCACTCTCTATGGGTGTGGTCCTGCAATACAGAAAAATGTCTCTTCTCCCATACGTATTGGGTTTATTGCTCCTATCACCGGGGACCTCGCAGACCTTGGAAATGATACGTTGGCTTCTGCACAAATTGCTATTGATGAAGTAAATGAAAATGGTGGAGTAAATGGACAGAAACTGGAATTAGTGGTGGAAGACGGAAGATGTAGTGCGAAAGATGCTCCACAGGCGGCAAGCAAACTTATCAATGTAGACGATGTTCAGGTGATTATGGCCATGTGTTCACCAGAAGTATTGGCAACCGCGGGAATGGCAAATAACCAAAAACGAGTATTGATTTCTTCTTGTGCCTCAGCCCCAACAGTTACCGATGCAGGAGACTATGTATTTCGTACCTACCCGTCAGACAGCTTCCAGGGTAGGTTTGCTGCAGAGTATGCATACAATACGCTCGGAAAAAGAAAGGCTGCCATCTTGGCTATGCAAAATGACTGGGGAAAAGGATTAGAAAATGTTTTTGCGAAAAGGTTTCAAGAACTTGGTGGTGAAGTTGTTCTTATACAGGAACACACACAGGATTCTCGTGATATGCGTTCACAAATCACAAAAATCAAAGAACTCAATCCAGATATCCTTTATTTTCCTTCCTTTACGGAACCAAGCATTGCGGGACTCAAGCAGATACATGATCTTGACTTGCATACGACCATACTTGGTGGAGACGCTTGGAATGATCCTAAACTTCAGAAAAGTGATTATGCAAAGGGAGTACAGTTTGTTATTCCCAAACCAAACTATAATAAAGATTGGATACAAAAAATGGAAATGCGACATGCTGGACAAACAGTTTGTGCGCCCTCTGCATATGACAATGTAAAAATTCTTGCAGACATCATAAAACAAGTTGGAAATGATGGGGAAAAAATAAAAGACCAGCTCTACCGGGTAGAGGGGTATGAAGGAGTAAACGGAGATATTACATTTGATCAAAATGGAGATATCACGGATGCGCAGTATGAAGTAGTCAAATTATAACCGGCGTAAAAAAACAAAAAAGACCTTGGCAGATGCCGAGGTCTTTTTTAAATTTGTTATTTGTGTTCGTCATCTGGTTCCGGAAGAAGATCCCAAAGCATTTCAAAGGTAGCACGAAAGACATCCACCATGGCTGGGATCTGAATGACTACGGCAAGTGCAGAAAGTTTTGGACTCACTACGATAATTTTATCGGAGAACACATTCATGGTAGAACGAAAAGAATATTGTGTTGGCATATACTTCCATTCACGAAGGAGCTCCTTTTCTTTTGGATTGGTTTCACGGGATTCATCACTTAAAATAATTCTTGAGCGTACCCCACTTTGTGCACGGCGCTTTCGGTATTCAATAAACCACTCGGTGTCCAACTGTTCCCAATATACTGCACTTCCAATAACGAGTTGGGTTTTATTATAAGACTCTTCAAGAACTTGATCATAAAAAACTTTCAACTCGGAAAGGGTTTCAATATAGCGTAAACCCTGTGGAGCTTCGCTATTGCCTTGAAGGGTCTGGAGCATGGGAATAATATTTTCAAAGGCTTCTAATTTTTTTTCTTGTTGCTGAATAACTTGCGTTGGCTTTTGCGCATAGTAGAGACGAGTATTATCTTTGAAATAGGTTTGTGCGAATCCTTTTTTTGAAAGAGATTTTAAAATGGCATACACGGTAGTACGCTTAATTCCCATAGTACTTGCCACCTTACTAGCAGCGGCTCCACCAAGTGAGAGCAGAGTAATATAGGCATCCACTTCTTGATCGGTGAGGCCAAGTCTCTTTATAATAGTTCTATTTTGCATATATCCACAATAATGTGTCAAAAAAAAACAACATCACAATATTTATACATATAATATAGCTTATTTTAAATAAAAGTCAATGTATTTTAGTTGAAAAACCTAGACACAAAAGAGAAGGGTGCTATGATGAGGGGTAATTCTTAAGTGATATTTATGATAAAAAGATACCTTTTTGTACTCAGCGTAGGAGGAATAATTTTTTTCTCGGGGTGTGGCGCTACTCCTGCAAAAGAAGCAGCAACCATAAAAATTGGGTTTATAGGACCTATAACGGGTCCGGCTGCAAAATATGGTGCCGATAATGCAGCACTTCTGGCTGTTCAAGAAATAAATGGCACTGGTGGAATAAATGGAAAAAAACTTGAAATTATTATGGAAGATGGGAGATGCGAACCAAAGACGGCACTGAGTGCCATAAACAAACTTATTTATGCAGACCAAGTAAAAATAATCTTGGGGGGACACTGTAGTCCTGAAACCGTGACGATTGCCCCAATTGCCGAGCAAAATAAAGTATTGCTATTGGCTTCCCTTTCTTCAAACCCAGAAATAACGCATATGGGAGATTACATTTTTAGAACTACTGCCGCAAGTACAGCACGAGTTCCACAAACTACCAATGCATTAAAAGAAAAATTTGGTATAAAAAAGCTTGCGCTTGTTGTAGAAGAAACCAGTTTTGCAAAACCCATCGGGGATATTATCCAAAAGGGTTTTGAAGAAGCAGGTGGCGCTGTTGTAGCCTATGAAACAATTCTTCCCGACGAGAAAGATTTTAGATCCATACTGAGTAAAGTAAAGGAAAGTAACGCAGACGCTCTCTACATTGCAACGCAGGCACCAGATAAGGCTATTGAGATTATCTCCGAAATGCGAGAACTTGGTATGCCGCAAAAGATTTTTGGAAATGAAAGTGTGGGGAGCGTTTCTTTGATTGAAGCATTAAAAGAGGGCGCAAACGGGATTGTTTTTGATGCACCCTTTTATGATAAGTCACAAATAAATGTACAAGAATTTATAAAAAAATATAAAGAGCATTTTGGGTCTGAGCCACCATATGGATCACTTACTGCGGAATCCTATGATGCGGTGTATTTGGTTGCAGAAGCACTCAAGAGTGTTGGGGAAGATCCAGAAAGGGTGCGCGACTATTTATATGGTGTATCAGAATACAAGGGTGCCTCTGGTACATTTGGTTTTGACAAAAGTGGAGATGTGACAAGAAAGTATGGTCTCTATACTATTCAAGATGGACGTATTGAAGCATATTAAAAAAACATCCCTCATTGGGGATGTTTTTTCTTCTCAAAAGACATACTATCTTCTCAGAGGGATGAAGAAGGTGGGGTTAGAACTGGACGCACTCGCACCAGTAGCACATATGGTTTGTGGGTGCATTTCTGCGCTTGCATTGTGTACATTCCCATTCATGCTTGGGTAAGCGTCTGCTTGGGTGGTGCAGTCGGCAGCGTGTGCAGTAGAATTCCCGGATGGGATTGACGAGGGAGCAGGATGGGCAGCGCCACTTTTTTTCTTCCAGTGAAACTGCTGTTGAAGCCGTTTGTTGTGGCTTCTGTTCTGGTCGTGCTGTGTTGCATCCCGAGAACTCGCAGAGTACACTGTCTGCCCTATTCCACCATGGTTTGTGTGGGTGATGGGTTGGGCATCGGCAGACCCACCAGTTCGTGTCCGCCCAGGTTCCAGTCGGGGAACAATCCTCTCCGTGTGTACGCATGAGTCACTCCCTTTATCCGTTCATTTCCTATTCTTATGAAAAATCGTCCTTTTGTCAATGGCGTGAAGGAAGAGAAAAAAAAGAGCCAATTAACTGATTGGCTCTCTTTTGCTTTTAAAAAAGTTAAAACTTTATTTCCTCTGCAATTCCATTTTTTACTGTATAGAGTTTTTGTATTCTGTCTGCACGTTTTTTTTCTCCGAAAAGAATATTCAGTCCCTCAATTATATTCCCATTTTTTGGGTTGGCTGCCTCTATTACTTTCTGTAGACCATCATATCCAAAAGATACGAGGATAGCATCATTGATTTTTTCTCCATATGTTTGTTGATATAGTTCGGTCAGTTCGGGTATCTCATCTGTCCAGTTATTTGTATATATAACACCCTCCACATTTTTTCCAGACTCTGAAATGACTGTAGGGAGGAGCGTATCACCAGTCATAAGCGGAAGGTTTAAGTTAAATTCATGAACCTGTTTAAGGAAGTCAATATTCCCGGGTGGAATGAGAGGAAAGTAAATACCATCGCTGTTGTTTTGTTTTACTTTTGTAAGAGTTGTACGAAAGTCGTTTTCGGAAATGGGGATATTTTCTTGTAAGGAAAGAGTTCCACCCAAGTCAACAAACTTTTCAGAAAAACTTTTGTTAATTAAATTTGCCCAAGGGTCTTGGTGAGATACAAGAGCAATATTTTTTAGTCCTAAAACATAGTGTGCATATTCTGCCATTATTTCTCCCGAGCGTTCGGTGGAAAAACCGTTGCTGTATACAAGCGGTCCACTTTCTGAAAGGTATTGATTGCTATCCCAGAGAACTAAAAGTGGTATCCCATTGTCACTTAAGATGGGGGCTATGGGGCGCGCCTCTTCAATGATGAGGGTCAACACAATAGATACGTGATCTATATTGGTGAGTTTGTTGGCAGCTTCGGTTGCACTTACTGGATTTAAACTTTTGTCGTCTTCCACAATGAGTTCAATAGATGCTTTACCACTTTGTTGTAACTTTTGTTGTGCAAGCTGTATTCCTTTGAGTGTTTCCTGCCCCAGTTGTGAAAAATCTCCGGTAAGAGGGAGGACTACCCCAACTTTTAGGGTGGGGGGTGTTTCTTTTTTCCCTTCACTGAGTGAACACCCCGTTAAAAAGAGAAGTAAGACAGTAATAATAGGGATAAATTTTTTCATAATTAACATTTGACAATTTATATATACAAAAATTTACCTATTTACAAATAAAAAATCAATATATATACTTGTATTGACGAAAATAATTTACAACATAGAAGCATATATGAAACAGCTTTTTAGTCTTCTCGCTCGCCTGGGACTCGAGGAAAAAGAAATAAAGGTATTTCTTTCTTTGATAAAACTTGGCGCAGCTACCGCGACGCAGGTTTCAAGAGATACCTCAATAACTCGAACTCTCATCTATGATATTATGGAAAGATTGAAGTCTCGGGGTATTGTGAGTGAAAGCGTTCGACATGGTGTAAAAATGTTCGTTCCTCTTGATCATGCGGGGCTTATTGCATACATATCCAAGAAACGGGATGATCTTCTCGATCTCCAGCAAAATTTTACCCATGCAGCAAATGAATTTCACGCACTACAGAAAGAAAGACAACAAAAAACGGATGTTCGTTTTTTTAGTGGTCCAGAAGGAGTGAGAAGCGTATATGAAGAAATAATGGGAGACTTCAAAAAAACAGGGAAGGCAGGAGATGAAGTTTTCACTGTTTTTTCACCTACAAAACTTGAAACATCTATTCCTGGGTGGTCGAACAATACAGAGTACTTCAGCACAAATAGGAATATAAAAAATTATCACATCATGTGTGAATCAGAGCATACGCAAATATATCTTGATAAAATACGATTGGGATCTGATTATCACGAATGGCGTTTTTGGAAAAATGAGTTGGGACAATTTCCAACAGATACACTCTGTTGGAAAAACAAGATAGTGTATGTAGACTTGGAGGGATACCCTTCGGGTATTATTATAGAAAATGAATCGATAACAACAAGTTTCAAGATGTGGTTTTGGCAAATATGGAAAAGCCTAGAACCTGGCGGAAAAAATAAAAGAGAGCCAATCAACTGATTGGCTCTCTTTTTTGTTTAAAGTTCTCCTCTTACTTGAATTTCAAATTTTTCATTATCATTTTTTTCTTTCACACGAATTTTTAACCTTCCACCTTCGTTATCATCATCATTTCTTCTTTCATCACTTTTTTCTTGTACACGTATCCTCAATTGAGTTGTTGTACTCACTTCATGATCGTCATCTTCGTCTTCGTCTTCATCGTGTTCACGTGTTGTGTGGAGAGTCGATGTTGTTGACGTTGAAGTATTGTCATCGTCATCTCCTCGGTCCGGGCGCAATTTAAATGGAAGATCTGGAATGTGTATACCAAGGTGACTACGGAGGTGGATCTTCACATATGCTTGGAGTCGTTCAAGCATATTGTTTACTGATCCATAGAGAGAGAATGCTTCGCGGTATTGTTGTGCTTCCAACTTTATATTGGCATTGGTGAGTGTTTCTTGGATATTACTGAGTTGAGTTTCGGCCTTGAGGTAAACATCGGCATCCATATCTTCTTTATTTTCTTCTAAAAGTTTCAGAACTTTTTCAAACTTTCTTTCTGCAAGATCTTTTCTATTTCGTACGGATACCTCGGGTTTTGTATTTGCTTCAACGACTGCTTCAGACTCAGCATTTTCTGAAACTTCGGTAGCCTGGTCGGTAAGATTTCGAACGTGGGCAAGGAGATCAAGCGCTTCGCGAGTGGAAGTGGCGGCATCATCTTGTGAAAGCCCAAGATTAATGAGCAGCGCAGCTCCAGCTTGGAGTTTTGCTTGGAGTGTATTGGAGATGGCAACGGCAGCCTGAGGGTTTCCTTTTTCTTGGAGACGAGCGATACTTTTCTCTGCTTTATCTAACCCCTTTTCAACCTGCTCGGAAAGTTGAGATTTTACTTTATCGGAGAGTTCCCCACGTTTTGCAAGTTGTGCCGCTTCTTCCAGTCGTCTTTCGCCACGTTCAATATCCCACTCTGTTTGGTTTTCCAAACCAACCGCTGCAAGAGAACGAACATTTTCGTTGACGTGAACTTTTACCGGGTAGAGAGCATCCCCAGGAAGAGAATTTTCTGCAGCAAAGGCAGTTCCACCACCAAGTACAACAATTAATGCGAGAAAAAGATTTACAAACATATATTTCTTAAGATTAAAAGTTATATTAAAGAGATCTGCACCCCTATGCAATGTTTGACGGAAAGAAAATGTTTTTCTTACAGATACACTACGATTTTCAGCTATCTGGTTTTCCAACACCAAACGAAAATTTTGTTTATCTTTGGGAGATAAACGTATCTTTTTTGCATTTTGAATAAATTTTTTCATACAAGTATCAATAAAATGCAGATCATCGCAACAAGTTTTTTGAGGGCACTTTTTCCTCTATGAATTCGTACCGAAATAAGATTGGTATCTTCACCTAAAATTTCGGCAATTTCTTTAGGTTTGAGTCCATCTACATATCGCATAAGCAATACACTACGAAACTCTTCAGGGATTTGTTTGGATATTTCCAAGAGATATTGTGCATCTACAGAATTTTCCATCTCTTTTTTACCAAATTCACTTGGCTCCCATCCCGACTCCATGCGTTTTTCCAGAGACTCTTCTTTTTGTTTTCTTGAGTAATCAATAATGAGGTTGTTGGCAATTTTGTAAACAAGAGCGCGAATATTTTTCACTTCTTTTTCAGAGATGACCTGCCAACATCGTAGGAAGGCCTCTTGCATATATTCTTTTGCCAATTCCTCGTGAAAGAGTCGAAAAAAACAATGGCGATAGATGTCATCCGCATGCTTATCATACACTTTTAAGAATGCATTTTCTTGCTGCTTATTCGACTTCATACATCTGCCTACTATGACGAAAAGAAAGGGATTTTCTTACAATTAAGAGCCGTTTACGGAGATAGTGATCGAGTCCCCATCAAGACGGGATCCATCTTTGATGGTCACAATGGTAGAAATTTTATATCTTCCGGGTTCTGGAATTTCGTCCCATTTAAATTCAATGCGGTTATTGAAAAGTTGACTAAAATCATCTAATTTCTTGAGAAGTGTGGTATCGGTTCCTCCCAAATTTTGTTTGTAAAATTCAACACTCTTTATGTCTTCCAGCTTATTATGTGTGAGATAGAAAACACGTGGAAAAGAAGCCTGTGAGAGTTCAATAGTTTTTTCTTCAAAGAAGAGCGTTGGGGGCTCTGCGGGAACATCCAAAATAAATGGAACTTTTTGTTCAAGTCGGTTCCCAATATCATCTTCTACAATTATAGTAAGAACATGGTTTCCAGGTTCAACTCCGTGAAGTACCGTATTGAGGTTAAAAGGGTGAGAAGGAATATATCCTAAAAACTGGTCATCCAGTTGGTATCCAACATGCTTGACACCTCGTGGAGCAGAAACACGAATATCTGTATCCAATATTCTGCTGTGGAGTGTGGAAGAGACTGCTGGATGAATAATTTGAAGAGATGGAATAAGTTCAAGAGAATATTCATCATCAAAACCTGCAGGAGGTTCTTCAAACCGTATTTCCCAGGTTGGATCTTCTTCTTGTTTTCGTTTTACCCAGTCTGCAATAGCTGCCTCCCAGATATCATACTGTGGGTCAAGATTCGGGTTTTCTGGTGGTGGACCCAGTGGATCTGCACGGTCAACATACTGCAAGATGGAGTGACCTTGTACATAGGTTCTCTCTACGACGAGATGCTCTGGTGTGGAGCTGGTCGCACGATTTCCCGTGACTTTATTTACTTTGAGAGTAACTCCTCCATTTTCAGATCCACGGAGTGCTGGTTTATCTGTTTTGAATTCTGGCATGGGGGGGAAATTCTCGGTTGGTAATTCTTTGAGTGCCTCACGCATAAAGTGATTCCATATTGGAGCGGCAACTTTTGATCCCCCATAACCACGTTTCATGGGAGTATTGTCGGTGTTTCCAACCCAGACGCCAGAGACAAGATTTGGTGTGTAGCCAATGGTCCATGCATCAATATAGTTATTGGTAGTTCCAGTTTTTGCAGCCACTTGAACATCGGGAATGGTCAAGACTCCACCGGCTCCAAATGCGTAGGCACGCGCCCCATCATTGGAAAGAACATTTGATATGGTTGCTGCGGTTTCTTTTTCAATAATGCGTTCCATTTTTTTGGGTTTCCACTCAGTGAGGACCTTTCCATCTTTATCTTCTACTCGGAGTATAGAAACAGGATTTGTTCTTAAACCACCATTGGCAAAAGAAGAGTAGGCAGCAACATGGTCCACAAGTTTTACTTCTCCACCTCCTAAAACAAGTGAAAGACCATAGTCTCCATTTTCAAAAGTGGAGTATCCTAATTTTTTTGCGAAATCAATACTTTCTTTGGGACCCACCAGATACATTGTTTTTACAGCAGGAATGTTGAGTGACCCTTGTAGAGCTTTTTGCAGAGTAACTTGGCCATGTTCCTTGAGGTCATAGTTGAGTGGCATGTAAGGCTTTCCACTTACGGCAAAGTTTGTTTGTACATCCCAGAGATTAGTTTGTGGGGTATACCCTTTTTCAAATGCAGCGGTGTAGATAATAGGCTTGAAAGAGGATCCTGGTTGACGTTTTCCTTGCGTTGCAACATTAAACTGCCCATTAATTTCTGGGGACCAAAAGTCTCTTGAACCCACCAGCGCCATGACCTGCCCATTTTTTGGGTCCATGGCTAAAAGTGAAGCATTATTTGCGTTGGCGTCTTCAAAGAGTTTATCGCTTTCTTCTTGTACCGCCTGTTCAGCAATTTTTTGCATTTTGTAATCAAGCGTAGTAAGAACATGAAGACCCCCGGTATCTACCATCTGTTCACCAAATTCTTGCACAAGCTGTTCTTTTACATAGAGCACAAAGTGTGGTGCAGTAATATTATCAATTCTTTGTTTTAAATGGAGCTCTTGTTTTTGCGCAGTATCTTTTTGTTCTACTGTAATAAATCCTTCTTCAAACATACGTAAGAGCACAAAATCTCTTCGTTGTCGGAGAAGGTCAAGGTCATTGAGGTAACGCGTTGGTTGTTTAGGTATACCAGCTAGGGTAGCACATTCATCCAAGGTAAGATCAGAAACATGTTTTCCAAAGTAACTTTGTGCAGCAGCTTCTATTCCATAGTTTGTAGATCCATAGGGGATTTCATTGAAGTATATTTTCAATATCTGGTCTTTTGTATACTTTTGCTCAAGACGAAGTGAGAGGATGATTTCTTTTAATTTTCTGGTAAGAGTTTGTTCTGGAGTAAGGATGGCATTTTTTACGAGTTGTTGAGTAATCGTGGACGCTCCTCCACCAACTTTTCCCTTCCCAAGAACACCATATACCATAGAACGCAAAATACTCAGTGGACGAACTCCCCTGTGTTCATAAAAAGTGGTATCTTCTGTTGCTATGAGTCCCTGTACTAATTCTTGTGGAATGTCTTCAAGGTCTACTAATGTTCGTTTTTGATCTGAAAAAATTTCATAAAGGAGATGTTCTCCAGTTCTGTCATAGATTTTTGTACTCTCCGCAACTTTCCTCTGTGTAAGCTTATCCGGATCGGGAAGATCTCGACTCACCCAAAAAGTAAAACCTACCAAAAAGATAAACCCAAAAACACATCCATACAAACAGGTCCAGAAGATAAAGTGTCTTAATCGCTTTTTTTTGTCCTTATTCATGTGAGGACGCCTTTTCCAGAAGAAAAAGATCTGTTTGAATATCCAAAAAAGTACCTTGAATGGAAAAGCAAGGGCGGAAAGGAAAAATTGTTTCCATCGAGAGTCTTCCGGTTGATGAGAAAGAGGGTGGACGGAGAAATCTGGTGGAGTCCGTTTCGCTTTTGCACCGGTTGTTGTTTTTTTCGTTTCTCGCGGCGGTTTATTTTTTGGCTCCTGTGCGATGTATCCGTAGCTTCGGCGCTTTTCTGGCATATTTATCTAAAATTAGGTAAATTTTGAGATTATTTTGTCCCCTTTTTTCTTTATTGTAGCACAAAGAGGGGGCTAGGAAAAGGAAAAACAAAAAAGGTCAAAAAAAGGAGATTCTGTTTTTTTGCTAATTTTAGCAAAAAAACACCAAAAAGGTATTGACAAAGAGGGCAAAATATGATACAATTGCGGGTCTCAAACAATCAAGGGGATTACCCAAGAAGGTTTGATTTAAAAAGGAGTGTATGCTATACTTTTGCTCACTTCCTTTTGGAACCGGTTTCTCTGGTTCATAACCTCGCATATTATATGACGAAGTTTATACAGAAAAACTTACAAAATGTATATAAACAAATTGCCTCTCTTTTGATGGGTGCCGTAGTTTTAACATCGGTTTCCGTGCCAGGACTTGTTGCTACAGAGGTGGTAAAAAATATTGATGAAAACGGAGGTATCCTTTTTGAGGCAGAGCCTCCGGATAGCTTCCCGGTTGCACAAAACCGGGAACCAAGAAGAGTTATGTGGGTGGTTGTAACGGCCTATTCACTAGAAGCTGCTCAAACAGATAGTACACCATGTATTCCTGCAAACGGAGAAGACCTTTGTGCCCTTCGTGAGTTACAGGGAGCACATAATACCGTTGCAGCAAACTTCCTACGTTTTGGAACACAAGTCAAACTCCCAGAACTTTTTGGGAATAAGACATTGGTGGTCCGTGATCGGATGAATGCAAGATACAATGGAACCAACAGGATTGATGTGGTTATGGATACCAGAGCAGAAGCAATCAAGTTTGGTGTAAAATATGTAAAGATGGAAATCTACTAAAGAAAAGACAAAGAAAAAAATCCCGTGAAAGCGGGATTTTTTGTTTTGTGGAGGTACCGGCGGGAATCGAACCCACGATAGAGGTTTTGCAGACCCCTGCCTTACCACTTGGCTACGGTACCATAGGCAAAGTATGAGAATCATATCATAAGAAGGCTTTTTTTTCAAGGGGGCAAAAGGGAGCTTGAGAAAAGAAAACAGTCCTTTTTTTGCTTGTTTTTATGTGATATGATAGTGGAACGGAAACTAAAGAAACTTATGAAAAATGAACGTTTTGTCATTGTAGACGGAAATGCCTTGGTGCATCGCGCCTATCATGCCATTCCCCCTTTGAGTACCAAGGAAGGGCTTAGTGTGAATGCCGTGTACGGATTTACTTCTATACTTTTAAAAATTTTACAGGATTTAAATCCCAGTCATATTGCGGTAAGTTTTGATGTGGCCGGTGGAACCTTTCGGGACGACATTTATGAAGATTATAAAGCTACTCGTGTAAAGGCAGATGATGATCTGTATAATCAGATTCCGTATTGCTATGAGGTGGTAGAAGCGCTTGATATCCCTATCTTTACCAAGGAAGGCTATGAAGCAGATGATGTGATAGGAACACTGGTAACAGAATTTGAAACCCGCAATGCAAAACTGGAAAGTGTAATTGTCACGGGTGATAAAGATCTTTTGCAGTTGGTAGATGACCAAACAAAAGTATATCTTCTCAAAAAAGGGATGAGTGATTTTCAGCTCTATGATGAAAAAGCTGTACAAGAAAAATTTGGATTCCTTCCCAAGATGATGATTGATTATAAGGCGCTCATGGGAGACAGTAGTGATAATATTCCGGGTGTGAAAGGAGTTGGACAAAAAACAGCTATGGAACTTTTGGAAAAAATTGGTTCTGTGGAGGAAATTTACCAACAGCTGAAAGATCCAAAATCAAAAATAAAAAATGCTTTTAAACCTGCAGTTCTTACAAAACTCGAGAATGGTGAGGGTGATGCACGAATGAGTTATACGTTGGCAACTATAATAACGGACGTACCGGGTCTTAAATTCAAGCTTGAAGATGCAAAAATTCGTGAGTTAGATAAGGACAAGATTCTCACGCTATTCCAGCGGTTCGAATTTGTTTCTCTTATGAAAAGACTTCCCGGTGAAGTTGGAGAAACAGTAAAGAAAGAAAAAAAGAAACATACGTTTGTAACGGTAGATGAGAAGAATTTTGATTCAGTATGGAAAAAAATTCTTGCAAAAAAATATATTTGCGTAAAAGAAATTCTTACTTCAGAAAATGTCATGAACGCGGAACTTTCTGGTTTGGTTTTTTGTGTTGCAGAAGAAATTTTTTATATAGAACTCAAACATATAAATGAAACTCAACAAAAGAAACTTTTCGATGTTTTTGCTGGTGATACCTTGATTATTGGTCATGATCTGAAACAACTTTTGAAAGCCTTTTTTCTCAAAGGAATTTCTGTTTCTGTGCCATTATTTGATGTGATGATTGCCAGTTATCTTATCAACTCTTCTGTACGTGCCCACGACATGAAATCAATTGTGCTTAAAACTTTTGGAAAAGAACTGAAAGATCCTTCTTTGCAAAAAAGTCTTTTTGGTACGGACCCAAAGGCTATGGGAGAGGAAGTAGGATATTATGAGGATCTTTATCATGAATATGAAAAAAAATTGGAGCAGGATAGTAACCTCGGGCTTTTTAATAGTGTAGAGATGGCGCTTATTCCTGTATTGGCGCGCATGGAGATATCCGGAATATGTGTAGACAAAAAAAGATTGGAGCAATTGTCAAAGGAATCAAAGAAATCATTGGAAAAGTTAACAAAAAAAATTCACGAACTGGCGGATGAAGAATTTAACATTGCTTCTTCTATGCAGTTAAGAGATATTCTCTATGAGAAGTTGGGACTGCCTACGGAAGGTGTAAAAAAAGGAAAGACGGGATATTCAACGGCCGCCGCAGAGCTAGAAAAACTTCGGGATGCACATCCTATTATTCCACTCATTGAAGAATTTCGTGAACTGGAAAAGTTACGCAATACTTATATAGATGTTCTTCCCACACTTATCAATACAAAGACTGGGCGGATCCATACCAGTTTTAACCAAGCGGTTGCAACCACGGGAAGGCTTTCTGGATCAGATCCAAATTTGCAAAATATCCCAATCCGTACTCAAGCAGGAAGAGAAATTCGTAAATGTTTTATTTCAGAAAAAGGAAAAGTATTAGTTGCCGCAGACTACTCTCAAATTGAGTTGCGGGTGGTGGCATCTTTGGCAAAAGATGAAAAAATGATTGAAATTTTTAAAAAAGGTGAAGATATTCATAGTGCAACAGCTGCGGCAATCAATGGAGTTTCATTGGATGAAGTGACCAAAGACATGCGTCGGGCGGCAAAGGAAGTAAACTTTGGTGTGCTCTATGGAATGGGCGCGCATGGGCTTTCATGGCGTGCGGGCATTCCACATTGGCAGGCGCAAGAATTTATTGAAGGGTACTTCAAAACATTTTCTGGGGTAAAAAAATATATGGATGCTACCCTAGCGCTCGCAAAAAAAGATGGATACGTAGAAACACTTTTTGGCAGAAGAAGATATATCCCAGAACTGCATTCCTCGAATTTTCAGATAAGAAATTCTGGTGAGCGTATGGCTATTAATATGCCGGTGCAAGGAACGGCGGCGGATATAATGAAAATGGCCATGATAGAGCTTCACAAAAAATTAGAAAGCAGAAAATCAAAAGATAAAAATGAAACAAACATTCTTCTTCAGGTACATGATGAACTTGTTTTGGAAACCCCGGTGGGAGAAGGAAAAGAAATAGCAAAACTTGTACAAAAGACTATGGAAGAGGTTGTGAAATTGGAAGTACCCGTAGAGGTACACGTGGAGACAGGAACCAGCTGGGGAGAAATGAAATAACATTTATTTATCCGCGCCATCTTTTCACAAAGGAAAGGGAGGAAGAAGAAATTTTCTTCAAAAAATTGAGTGCCATGGTACCACGTGCACGTGCCAGAAGCCCAATAAGAATGGAAGTAAGTCCGCCGGCTGTTGCGGTGAGGTACTTTTCGGTAATTGCTTCGGGAGGCTCTGTTATCGTTTCCGAAGACGAATCACGTATTGTCTTTTCAATGGGGTCAAGAATTAAAATATCTTCTGTACTTCGTGGTAAGAGCTGAAATTCATTTGATCTCTTACTGACTATACCGGTAACTGAAACCCTATTACCAAGGTGATAGAAAGATTTCGTAATACCGGTATTTTTTTTGAAATAAATTTTCATCTCGGAAGTTCCATCATCAAGATACATCTGTGATCCTTTAAGCTCTGTAATTTCACCAGAAAGTTTAACCAGTTTTCCTACCATGGTATCTACAATATTTCCAATTTCAATTTGTAAAGGAAAAAGATCTGTATGACCAGAAGAAATTACTTTTATATCTTTTTTATCTGATATTTTTACTCGGGTTTCTCCAGATACTACAGAAATTTCTCCGGATACCTCAACCATATCTCCAATATGAATATTGGGAAAATCTTTTTTGTACATGTATACTTGTACTCCAGAACTTTCATTTTGTATATAAAAAATTTGTGATCCCAAAGTTCCGGGAAGGGCTGCGACACGCCCTTCTACGATAACCTTATCTCCAATATCTGCATTATGGAGATTTTCAAGAGTCGCTTTAATGAAAAAGTTTTGTTGTGTTTTTTTTGTTGAAGAAGGTGGAACACTGAAGGTAAAAACATTTTGTTTTCCTGGTGTTGGTGAGTTGGTCCAAACGTACTGGTTATAACTTTTATATACAAAGGCATATCCTTCTTTGGCCATATTATAGGAAGTGCTTTGTATGACCATATTTTTTTGATCAAGGATACGCACGGTGTCGGAATCATTATTGAGAACAAGACCGGTTTTTCCCCTTCCAAATACTTTGTAATCATTTCCTTTGAGAATGGTTCCGGTTGGAAAGGGAAAGGGTTTCGAACCACCATCTACGTCATCCAGCTGAAGTCCTGAGAGATCCATATCATCTTCATTTGGATTGAAAAGCTCTATAAATTCTGCTTCATCATCACCATATGGATTGGGCATGATTTCTGAAATAATAAGAGTGGCTGGATCTGCCCAATTGTATCCTCCCGTACCAAAATTTTCTCCAAGAGAAAGTAAGAATGCTTCTGAGGAAGTATTGAATCCGTCATGCACAAGAAGAGTTCCAGAAAAAAGACCCTCATGATCAAACATAAATTCAACCAATTCCCCTTCTTTTGTTTGAGAATCAATGTGCCATTCAAACTCAAGAGGATCATTTTCCGGATCAGTCGTATCTGACGCATCTAAAAGTATGTGAGTATTCTTTTGGAGGTTTTTTGGGATGGAAATGACAATGTTTGGTGCTAAATTTTCAGGGGTTGTGGTACTGTGGGGGTCGAAGTTTTTCACCCAACCACCCAAGCCATTGTGAAATATATACACTTCCCCTTCTTGAATAGTTTTGTTGTAATTTATTTGATGAATGATATTTCCAGAAGGTGACAAAATTTTTACTTCTTCTTCACCGGAGTTATTGAGGGCTATTCCTGTTTCAGATCGCCAAAATACATGGCTTTCCTGTGGTAAAAGGATTAAATCATGTATGGTATATTGCTTTGCTGATGCATCGGCAAGTTTAAATCCAGTAACATCAAAAGAAAGCTCGCCGGTATTTTGAATTTCAATAAATTCATTTTCGCTATCCTGTCCAACAGGGTTTGGAGAAAAACGAATAATTTTTAAAGGAGCATGGATAACACCATTCTCCTGAATTGGCAGAGAAGTTTTTTCTGACATATTTTCTTTCTCCTCTTGTATACTATTTGCTTTGCCTTTGGTAATTATTTTAGTCACCACAAAATCAGCTTCATCGTAGTTGGTGTCTATTCCATCCTTCTTTCTCGCAAGACTACTGGGATCGTGGGCTATGGGGGCAGCACCGAGTTCTCCGTATCCAAGGCTATCAATGAGTTGGCCATCTTTGTCATACAATTTTATTAAGTCACCCTCATTGTTTAACCGACCACGGGGATTTTCCAAAACATAAAAGTCGTGAGGAAGAATGATTCTATCTTCCAAAAGCGTACGCGTTGCGCCACCGTCTTCAATCCACCATCCCCCAAGGTATATATTGTTTTTTTGTGTATTATAAAATTCAATAAATTCTACCTGACCATCCGTTGGGTCACTTACAATTTCGTTTATAACCACATCTGACTCATGGAAAGTATTTTTTTGTTCTTGGTATGAACCGCTTGCCGGCGGAGTGGCGGGAGTCTTCGTATTGGTTTGTTTCTTTTGTATTGGAACAAAAACATTTGGGCTTCCTGGTGTTGGTTGTGTGGTTATAGAAAAGTCAGTGCTGTCTCGATCCGTATCAAAACCATCAGGGAGTCGTATTCCGCTTTGGGCTGTTTCCGGTGCTGGTGCATTGGTCGTATTATCGGTATGTTCTGCGTCAGTATAAGAACCATAGTATAATCTATCAATAATTTTTTCATTTCTATCTTTCAACTCAATAATATCACCCGAATTATTAAATCTATTACTGCTTGTCACAATGAGAAAAGATTCTTCTTGAAGTACACCATCCAAATAGGTGGTGCGTACATTATCTTTCAGAGAAAAACCAGTTATATCTATGGGGGTAAGTCCTGCATTGTATATTTCCACCCACTCGTATTCACTGGGTGTTGGATTACTCAAAAATTCATTTATTTTGAGAGGCGTGCCTACAGGTTGCGGTACTCCATTTCTCCCTTCCACGGATATGAGGAGACTTTTTGTGTCCGTTTGTCCTTTTGTGTCTGAGACCGTAACGGACACAAGATAGTCTCCTGGGGTAGAAAACACATGTTGTATAGTTGCTTGCTCTGTGGTTGTTGTGTGGGAGTCGTTGAAATCCCAAAAAAACGTAAGAGTGTCACCGTCTGGATCTGATGAGAGACTGGCATCAAAGGAAACACTTTCTCCTGCGTATATATTTGAAAGATTGCTGGTAACATACACTTGTGGTGGGTGATTTTCGTATGGAAGGGGTGCACTTTGTGAATTCTGTGGTGAACGGTCATTCCTTAAAAAATCATTTGCATTGTTGTTCGTATCTTGTCCATTTCCCAGAGATCCTGTAGGAAATCGCTCAATACTTTTTCCTGTTGTGGGGTTTTGTGCTGCAGCTTCCTCGTAGGAAAGGATATTTCCAAATCCTACAAGATCAATAACTTCAGAACTATCCTCTAAAAAGAGGGTATTATGATCTGCTATGGATACGGTACTTGATGAGTCCCCATAGACAAAGTCTGGTGCCACATAATTATCTTGTGTAGAGTTTGCTATTACATAGTCTTGATGGGCAACGAGAAAAAAACCATGTGATGGTATACTTTGGTTATCAAGATTAGCAATAAGTATCTTATCTTCAGACTGAATTTTTGTAGCCGTAAACTTATAAAGAGATATTCCTGAAAGATTGATGAGTTCATTGGTTGGGTTGTATAACTCAACATATTCATCTTTTGAAGATGTATCTCCTTTTGTGCTTACTTCACTTATGACAATATGATTAGAAAAATTTGGACCATCTGCGGTTACAAAGATTTTTTGAAAAGAAAAAAGTGTAAACAAAAAAATTGCTCCCAGGGGAAGCAAAAAAGCAAAAAAAAGTCCCCTCCTATAAATTTTCATACCTCCTTCGTTAAAAATTTGAATCGAAAATAATTATAACAAGTCATTTTTTCTTGTCAAGAACTCAAACAAAAATTTTTTATACCCATATTGCAGTTTATAAAGGAATACACTATACTTGTCCTTGGGTGCTTTCATTCACCTCTATACTTTTTTATTCTTAATCCTTCTTTATGAAAGGAAAATGTTCTTCTTTTGCAGGTAAGGGACTCTTTCTCTTACGTTTGTTTGTTGGTATCATCTTTGTATCTCATGGTTGGGATAAACTTCATGACCTTGATATGACCAGCCAAGCATTTACGGCAATGGGTATTTTTGCACCTGGAGCTATGGGTGTTCTCACGGGTATTATTGAACTCCTGGGTGGTCTTGCCCTTATCTTAGGAGTTTTTACCTGTGCTGCCTCTACCCTATTGGCTTTGGTAATGCTTGGAGCGATCCTCATGGTTCACCTGAAGAATGGACTTTCTATGATGAATGGTGGATTTGAATATCCACTGGCTCTTCTTGGTGCTTGTCTTGCTATTCTTGATGCCGGTCCTGGAAAGTGGGCTCTTTGTCCAGATAAATGTGGATCTTGGTCTAAGAAAAAAGGTGGATGTTGTGATGAAAAAAAGGAAAAGAAAGGCTGCTGTGGTGGAGGAAGCTGTGGCTCAGGAGAAAAAATGTAATATACAAATTAAATAAAAAACTCCGGAACTCCGGAGTTTTTTATTTATGGTTTTTCTATATCGAGAGAAAGGATTTTATTTTTTGAACCTTCTCCCTTCAGAATCTGTATTTTAGACTTTGGAATTTTTAATTCTTTGCTTAAAAAAACAATGAGCGCCTTATTTGCAGCACCATCAACTGGTGGGGCGGTAAGTTTCACTTTGATGGAACCATCTTTTATATTCCCAATGATTTTATTTTGTGAAGATTTTGGAATAACTTTTACAGAAATTTTCATATAAAGGTGAAAAAATGAAAGAACTTAGACTTTGTAAGTATAACATAAAAGGCCCCATTTTGTGGTGGCCTTTTAGAGTATAAAAAAGTGAAAGGATTACACTTTTTGGACATTCTCCTTGAGGAAATCCATGACCTTTCTATTTTGGATAGTGGTTGCAATGGTTTCTTTTACTTCTGGACGGTCAAAATGTTCCTTATACTGTGCATAATCTGGATGATCTTTATACATTTCTTTCACTTTGGAGAGTTCTTCTTCAAGCTCTTTTTCTTCAACTTGGATATTGTTGTTTTTTGCAACTTGTCTTGAAATGAGTGCAGCTTTTGCACGTTTTACGGCTTGTATCTCAAAATCTGCAAAGAGTTCTTCTTCTTTTTTCTTTATATCGGAGAGGTATTGTTCAAGAGTGACGCCATTTTTTTCTAAATCACGTTTCAGTTCTTGGAACATTTTTTGTTTTTCATGAGTCACCAGAATGTTTGGTATATCTTCAAACTTTGATTTTTCTATGAGTTGGTCTAAGAGTTCAATTTCAAAACGTTGGTCTGCCTTTTGGTCTTCTTCTGCTTGTTTATTTTGTTTGAGAAGATCTTTGAGTTCTGCAACATTTTTTTGACCAAGTTTTTGTGCAAATTCATCATTAAGTTCAGGAAGTGTTCGTGTAAATACATCTTTTACCTTTACTTCAAATTCTGCTTTTTTCCCTGCGAGATGTTTTTGGTAGTGATCTTTTGGAAACTCCAGAGTAAAAGATTTTTCTTCTCCTGGTTTTAATCCAATAAGTTGTTCATTGAATCCTGGAATGTAGTGTTTTTCTGATAGATATACTTGGTAGCCCTTGGACTGTCCCCCCTCTACTGGAACCTTATCATGCTTGATATCCATATCAATCACCATCTTGTCAGTTTCCCCTGCTGCCCCATCTTTTTTTACTTCTTGTGCCTGCATCCCACGGAGCGCATCTATGGTTTCGCTAACCTGTTTGTCTTCAACTTTTTTAATCTTTTTTTCTACTTTTATTTTGGAAATATCTGCCAGGGTAACTTGTGGAAGAAGAGCAACGGTTGCAGTATAAACAAGATCATTTCCAGGTGCCATTTTTTCCATATTAATTTCAGGAGTTCCTATGATATCCAAATTTTCTGCAACAACCGCAGTGTGGTAGCTATGGCGAAGAATAGTCTCCAATGCTTCCTGAAGAATACCCATCTCACCCACCTGTTGTTTTACCTTTTCATAGGGGGCCTTCCCTTTTCGGAATCCCTTGATGTTTACTCGTTCAGAAATACGATTGGCTGCTGCCTGGAGATCCTTCTCATATTCCTCAGGTGAAACGGTAATGGTAAGTTGTACCTGTGATTGTGGAAGTTTTTTTACAGTATATGGCATATATTTAGATTAGTATCTCAAATGTAGGGCAAGTTTAGCGTATTTTAAAGAAAAAGTCAAAGATGGGACAGAAATTGGAATTTTTTGTCAATCAATGATAATTGACTATCGAGCAAAGGAAAAGACAAAGTATTTTATTTACCTAATTTTAGCTAAAAAGCATATATATTTCCTTGTTTTTTTTACTTTTTTGCGGTATAGTAGGATCACTTTTTGCCAATTGGGGAGAAGGAATAGTTATGAAAAAATATCTTTACAAGGGTCTTCTCTTTTTTTTAAGAGGCCTCGTATACGTCAAACGAGCGATAGTTTCCTTCTTTTTTGCATTGGTTCATTTTTTTGGTTTTCTTGCAAGGGGGTATCGAAATAGTATTGGTTTCCGAATTTATAAGGTATATTTGCGTCTAAAGCGATACTACAATCGAACCAGTATCACAGAAAATCGTTTCGTTGATTTTTTTGGACGCAGAGGAGTTTTGCAGGCCTTTTTTTTCTTGTTGGTTGTGGGATTAATGTTCCCACACAGTAAACTCTATTCTCGAGAAAATATAGAAATAGTTGGAAGGGAAACCCTTCTGTACAAAATGACAGGACCGGGAGAGCAAGATTTTTCTTCTGAAGAAACATTAGGGGATATAGCCTATTCTGATAGTTCTCAATTTGGTGCATGGAAAGAAGGTGGAATTGCAACAGAAGATTTAGGAAGTGATATCTTGGGACAAATTTCGGAACAGGAGCTCTATGGAACCAGTGAACAGGGATCTGCGATAACAAAACCAATCATTATGCCAGGAGCATCCCTTCCAGAGACTCCTGAGCCAGAAGTTCAGCCAGGTGCTCCAAGAAAGGAATCCGTGAAATATATTGTTCAACCAGGAGATGTGATTGGAAAAATCGCGGAAAAGTATGATATTCATGTGAATACTATTTTGTGGGCAAATAACCTTTCCGTGAGATCATACATTCGTCCGGGAGATGAATTGATTATTCCTCCCGTAGACGGGGTAAGCCATAAAGTAAAATCCGGAGACACGCTAAACAAAATTGCGAATCTTTATGATGCTGAGGTAGATGAAATTATTGCCTTTAATAATTTACAGGATTTAGAACGTGCATTGCAGATTGGTGATGAGCTTGTCATTCCAGGAGGAACACCAATTGCAAAGGCTGCCGTGGTAGTACCAAGAACACCGGTGCGAAGTTCTCCAGTGACTCAGATAGTTGCACCACGTCCTTCTGTTACGGCTCCGGCTGGCTCTGGTTATATTTGGCCAACAGATGCAAAAATTATTACTCAATACTTTGGTTTACAGCATACAGGTGTAGATATTGCTGGTCCTACCGGACTTAGCAACTATGCAGCAAGATCTGGAACCGTCATAAAGTCCCAGTGTGGTTGGAATGGTGGATATGGTTGTTATGTTATTTTGGACCATGGCGGTGGAGTTCAGACGTTATACGGACATAACTCAAAACTTTTGGTAAGTGTAGGACAAACCGTAAATCAAGGAGACCCTGTGGGAATACTTGGTTCAACAGGGCGTTCGACTGGGCCCCACCTCCACTTTGAGGTACGGGTAAATGGTAAACGAGTAAATCCACTTAAATATATTCGTCAATAAAAAATCTTTTCAAATACAATACAGCTCATATGAGCTGTATTGTATTTGAAAAAATAACAAAAAAAATTTATACTGAAGGAAGTCTTCGGGGAACTCTCAACCAACGCGGCAACCCAGGGGAGAGGTTGTCTGCATAACCTCAAGAGAGGTATTGCGTGGATGTATTCCAATTGGCGGGGTCACTGCTGGCAGTCATCACCTACATTGCGTTTGTTGGTGCTTTCTACTACTTCGATAGATCTCGGTACGTGATGACTGGGGTGTATCTGCTCATCATGTTTGGATCTGTCGAGGAGTGTGCGTATGCCAATGAACGCTATCCGTCTGCAGAGATTCTCCTGTCCTACAGCTGCACTTTGCTGGGACTCATGACACTTCCGTTCGTCATTGATTTTTCCCCCAGGCGATTTTTTCAGTGGATGGCAAACCGGCCGGCCATCCTGGGTACGCGATCGCGTACGTCCACCTCAGTGTCCGCGCGTTCCTAAAAATCGCGCGGACAAAAAAAACCTAAAAAATTTGGATAAAAAAAAGCACCTTTTCGGTGTATTTTTGTTTGGGATTGTTGCTGCCACCGCTAAGGAGGGATTTTATTGCGGTGGCAGCGTGGATTCGGGGCTCATGCCCGCGTCGAGGCGCAAGTAGGCCTCAGACACGGCGATCATGGTCGCCCGGTCCACTGGTGAGAAGGTTTTTTCCTGGGGGTCATACCGCTTGACGGTGAGTCCCCCGGGGTTCATCTTGCGGAACAGGATGAAGAACTTCCCCTTGTGGTAGGGATCCTCGCCTTCGGCGTAGATCCACCCCCACTCGGGGTTCGTCTCGATCTCCGTCCCGTCTTCGGAGAAGACGGGCGTTGGGGCCCGGGTATAGCATCCCTGTTGGCAGGTGGTGCCCCGCAGGCCGCTCAAAGGGAGGGTGATGGAGGCGTACACCTCCGGCAAGGAGTCCTCGGCCAGGGCGGCCGAGGGCAGGGTCATGGCGGCGGCGAGGATCAGGGCGGCGATGCGGGTCATGACGAATCTCCTGGCACCATTTCAATTATGAGGCTGGTCCAAGGCCTGTGCAGCTCAGAGGGATAGAGTACACCCAAAGAGTTGAACTGCATAATATAGCACATTTTTTAAAAAAAAGCAAGGGGGAATAGGGTACAAGTTTCGATTTTTTTCTAAAATAAAACAAAAAACGCCAATTATGGCGTTTCAATAAAACAAAAAAAAGGCGCATTTATGGCAGATCTACGCCCCCTTTGCTCCATGGATTACAGCGGAGTATCCGCCAGAGAGTTTTTATGGTTCCTATGATAAATCCGTTCTTTTGGAGTGCTTTCCGTGCGTACTCGCTGCATGTTGGGTAAAATCGGCAGTATCCATGAGGAAAAAAAGCTTTCAATGGTCCATGATCTGGAGAAAGTGTCTTTTGGTATAAAAAAATACCCAAAGAGAGTACTCTTCTTGGAATATACCAAATCTCCTTGAGTATTTTTTTATACATAGTTAAATGAGGAAGAAAAAAGGAAGGTTTACTTGAGTACCCGTCCTCGTTTCAGTATATCGAGGATACTCTTTTCTATTTCGGCGTACTCTGAGTGAAGAATTTCATTTTTTGCCATCAGTGTTATGATAAACCCCTTCTTGAGTTTGTGGTCTTTGAGAAGAAGGCGTACCACTTCTCGCATCTGTCTTTTCCCACGATTTCGTTTGACCGCACTTTTACTTACTTTGGTACTTACCACAAATCCTATGAGAAGGGTGTCTTTGGTATAGTTACGGCGAGGATACTTTTCTGGTTGAATAGGCCAAATTTTCATATTTACCACTTTCCCACCTACAAAATGCCCTTCATCAAAAAGGATTTTAAAATCTTTCATGTGTTTGAGCCGAAACTCTTTTGGAAGCATAAGTTCCTGGATAAGGATATTTCCATCTCTCTTATTATATCAAAAGAGCCTCGTAGAATCGAGGCCCTTGTTTGGAGTACCAATAAGAAAGAATTGGAGTTTAACGAGTTTTTCGTGTTCGTTTTCCCTTCTTTTCATCTGAAACAGTGAGCTGCTTTCTTGCTTTTTCTCTTCTTCTTTTGAGAACAGCCTGTCCATCTTTGGTCTTCATACGAGCACGAAAACCATGGGTTTTTGCCCTCTTACGCTTTTTTGGTTGGTATGTACGTTTTGGCATATCTATACAGTTCGGGCAGGGCCCTGATTAACAGTGAACCAATAATACAAAAAAAAGAGAGGTTTGTCAAGTGGCCTTTTCCACTTTTTTATTTTCACTCCTATGTTCGAGGATAAGAAGGAGAGCCCCAAGACTAATCATTATATCTGCTACATTGATAACGGCGGTAAAAAATAGAAAATAATCTGTGGTAAAGGAGAAAAGGACCCTATCAATATAGTTAGAAAGTGCCCCAAAAATGATGAAACCAAGCGCGAGAGAAAAAAGAAGGCCCTGTTTTTTTGCATGTTTATTCCAGTATACAAACAGGAGCAGAAGGAGAATAGGAGTTCCAATGAGCAGTATTCCTTGGGGGAATGGAAGGCTGAAGGCGATACCCGGATTTTCAAAGTACTGCCAGCCAAGATATCCATGAAGGAAGGAAAAATGCTTCGCCGGTTGTGTGCGAGCATACCACTTTAAAAATTGATCACAAAACAAAAACAAACCGGACAGTGCAACTATTGCAAGAAAACGGTTTGTTTTTTTCATATCTATTTTGAGGTTTCCTACAAATTAGGATTCGTCAGTGAGAACTTTTTTGGCCTCTACAGAAGAACTAGAGGTTGGTCTTGCACGAAGACGTTCTTTGGAGATAGGCTCCCCGGTATATTTACATATACCGTAGGTACCATTGTGGATTCTTTGTAGTGCAGATTTTACATCACGAAGTGTTTTTTCGAGTCTATCAATGAGCTGTCTGTTTACTTCATCCTCTATTACCTCGTGTGCATTGTCTTCTTCGGTATCACCATACTCAACATGACCCTGCATGTTTTCAAGTTCTTTTTCGAGTCGTTGTTCTTCGTCTTCAAGCATTTTTTGAATTTCGTCTATGAATGCTTGATCAAAAAAATCAAGAGTTTTTGCCATATGAAATATTATCTTTAGTAACGCAGAGTATATCACAGATATTGCAAAAAGGCAATAACTCCTCTACCTTCTGTAAACACGTATCAGTATATAATGAAGTTTTTAAAAAATCAAGAAATAAAAAAACGGCCCGTCCCCTAAGGCTTGATAGTATATGGGAGGGCCGAAGATGATTCCAAAGGTGCCGCATCCCATCTGGTTACCTTCAAGTATTTGAAGACATTCAGATAGGAGACAACAATCCTTTTGGATCAGGGATTAACATCTTTGCCACTTTGGTGGTAGTATTCTCGGTGCGTCATATAAATATGGCGCTAAATGGGTGAGAACTACCAAACTCGGACTCTTGTTTCGCTCTATGAGCGTATTTTTTTTGCTTTTATTTTTGTTTTCCGCTTCTGTGAGCTATTTGGGGCTCAGCAGCTTACGCCGCACAGAAGCAAAAGGAGAGTCCGATAAAGAAAGCAGTCAAAGATGTAAGTCTCTACAACCGGGGATATTTCCCCAGGAAAGACAGTGTTGTAAAGATCTCTTCTTACTTGATCTTACCTTTATATAATAGCACAATTTACCGTTTTTGTCAATATCTCTTATTTTTATCTTAAATTAGATAAAAAATATAAAATTTGCTCTAAAAAAAGTATAGATTAGTGTATACTTTTATTTTTTTTATTCCATACTTTTTAATATTTATCCACAGTTAGTGGATATTATCCACAGGTTTATCCACATTGTATAGACTAGTCTATACAAAATTGGTTCTTTTATAGCATCCGCTTGTGTGATACTCTGTAGATAACTGACGGGGCGTGGACATGGACTGTTACAGGACAGAGATTGGAATATTCTACTACTGCCTCATTCCAGGGCACGACGGCGGTCATCGGGTGCTCGTCTGTGCCAGTCGAGAAGACATCTACAATGATGACTGGGTAGACTCCTTTCTGGCTTCTACACGCAGTGAAGTCATCGAACAGTTGGCATGGCTTCTTACGGATGACGCTTTTCAAACCGAATCGGATGATCTGGGGGAGGTCGCCGATTGGTGGCAAGAGTGCATTCTTGACTTCTGGTCCAGACATGCCGCGAAGAGCCATTCGCACCCATACCACTTTGTTCCCGGAAGCATCCGACCCCACCCCAAACCAAATCAGTAGGAGGGCCCACCAACCCAATTCCTTTTTTTGAAATAAATCCCCGAGATGGGGAATTTTTTATTCTTTACTTCTATATTGAAGGGCTTCTGCAATGTGCTGTATTTCTATAGAGTCATGTGCATCGAGGTCTGCAATGGTACGAGAGAGTTTCAGAATGCGGTGAAAACTTCTCGCAGAGAGGTGCATTTGTTGTACGGCATTTTTGAGGAGGTTCATCCCCTCTTCCGTGAGACGACAATATTCCTTTATTTCTTTATTTTTCATTTCACTATTGGTGGCAATACTACTATTTTTAAATCGAACATTTTGTCTTTCTCGTGCCTGTTCTACCCGTTTTTGTATTTCTTCTGAGGATTCGGCAAGTTCATCTTTTGACAGTTTTTCTAACTCTACACGTGGAACTTCAATATGCAGATCTATTCTATCAAGAAGTGGACCACTGATCTTCTTTTTGTATCTGGATATTTGTATTGGGGTACACAGGCACGGTTTATTTGGGTCAGTTGCAAATCCACAAGGGCAGGGATTTTGACTGGCAACAAGCGTAAAGCTTGCAGGGAAAGTTAAGGTTCCTTGGGCTCGAGATATGGTAACCAATCCATCTTCAAGAGGTTGGCGCAAATTTTCCAAAACCTGCCGAGGAAACTCTGGAAATTCATCCAAGAAAAGTACACCACGATGTGCAAGTGATATTTCTCCAGGTTTGGGGAATTTTCCTCCTCCTACGAGTGCGACATGACTGGCGCTGTGATGTGGTGAACGGAACGGGCGTGTAGTAATAAGAGGAGTATCTTGTGGAAGGATACCGGCAACAGAATAAATTTTTGTAACTTCTATAGCTTCATCTATCGTCATTTTTGGAAGAATGCTTGGGAAGGACCTGGCCAGCAACGTTTTTCCGGATCCCGGAGGACCAGAAAGAAGAATGTTATGTGCACCACTGGCAGCAATTTCGAGGGCTCGTTTTGCAAACTCTTGCCCTTTTACATAGGCCATATTCATTTCATATGTATCTGTATCAAAAAGTTCTTCTTTATTGGTGGGCGTTATGCACGACATTTTTTGAATACCGGTTAGGTGTTTGAGAATTTGATCCAGTGTTTTTACCGGGTATATCTCTATTCCTTCTATGATAGATGCTTCCGGTGCATTTATTTCTGGGACAAAAAATTTTTTAAACCCTTTTTTTTGCGCATAGATGGCAAGGGGAAGAATCCCGTTGGTATGACGTAGTGACCCATTGAGTGCCAATTCACCAACAAAAAGAGCATCGTCAAGATGCAAGTGGGTAAGATTTTCATTGGTAACATACATTCCAATGGCAATGGGAAGATCAAAAGCCGTTCCTTCTTTTCTGACATCTGCTGGTGCAAGATTTATGACCACTCCTCTATTATGAGGATAGGTAAGTCCGGTATTTTTCCATGCGGTTCGTATTCTATCTTTTGCTTCTTGAACGGCTGCATCGCCAAGACCAACAAGTGTAAATCCAGGCCAACTGCTTGAAATATCTACTTCTATTTCTATGGGTTCACAAGTAAGCCCCACAACGGAAGCTGAGTGTATTTTATAAAACATATTCCCTCCTTCATTTGAATAAAAAAAAAATTTTTGAATAATAAAAGCTTACCGCAATTTAAAATATTACGCAATACAGATTGACAAAATGAAAAAAATAAGCTATAAGTTGCTTAGACTTTTGCGCCCAACGGAATTGGGCAGGAGGAAAGCGATGTTCGGTTCGGAAGATCTGACGCTGTTGGCGCAGCTGTCCGCTAAGGGGATGGATCGCTTTGTCTATCTCTCGGGGGAGCTCTCGGAGAATCCCGAGGCGGTGATGCACATTCTGAACCTGGCGAGCGCCTCACGCGCGCCCGTCTTCATCCTGTGGTCGACTGAGGGGGAAACAGTCGAGACTGCAATGGAAGCCTGGGTGGATGTGCTTCGTCTTCCGTGGGGAGACAAGAGCAGGGTGGCCGTCAATCGGGTGACCATGCTCTCCGAAGAACACCCACTCTACGTGAAGGGACGGGCAACCTGTATGGTTCGTTTGGAAGCCGACTTTGACTGAACACCCCACCCAACAACCACGCCGGAACAATCACACAATGTATTGTGTGTACAATTCTGGCGTGGTTTTTTTGTTTTTAAAAAGTACAAAGCGAAAACTTTAGGTGGCGAAAGATTGGTAAAACTTTTATGGAGATGATTTCAGTTCCAAACTCCGTGTAAAGTTTTTGTGTAATAAGAGTCACGTCTTCACTCTTTTCTAGATCAATCCCAATTTCAAAATCCCATTCTCCAACTCCTTGGAGAAAGTGAATTATATTTGGTTCTTCTTCTGAAAATTTTTTCATTTTATCTACAAACTTTTTGTCAAAGGTATTTGTAAAGATAAGAAGGTCATAGAGATGTGTTCCAGCTTTTAGGTGATTAAATGCATAGGTGTGCCCCACAATTACAGAATGTTCCTCCAATTTTTTTAATCTACTTTTTATGGTAGATGCAGAAACGGAAAGTTTTTTTTCCAAATCATAGGAAGAAAGAGATCCATCCATCTCAACAAGACGAAGTATTTTTATATCCAGATTATCATAGTGGACAGTATTTTTTGTTTGATGAATCGTAAGTGCTTTACTCTTTGCTTTGGTATTAAAATATTTTCTCGAGTAAAGGGTAACAAAAATTCGTATATGAATACTTTTGTTAAAAAAAACATTTCCAAATTGTTCTGTGATGCTATCAAACATATCAATAACATCTAAAATATTTGTGGCTCGGTAGGCAAGTGCATACTGATATTCTCCACCCAGTTCTATAGCCCACGGAACGTTTTCCGAATCCAGAAAGGTGTTGAGCACTTGCGTGCGTATATGGGTGTTCTCCGTTTTGAGAGAAAAGTACACAGCATATTCTGTGTATCCAAATGGGGAGAGATTAATAAGTGACACAGGGTGGATAATCCCCTGTTCTTTGAGCTTATGGAGGCTGTAGTGAACGGTATGAGATTTATATCCGGTAAGTGTTGCAAGTTCATCATTGGTTTTTTTGGCGTCAGTGAGGCAGTGGGAAAGTATGGATTTTTCTTTTTCACTTAATTTCATATTTTAGATATTTTTTTACATATATTTTAGCTAAAATAATAAAGATTTGCAACTAAATACAGATTTAGATTAAATATGCTCGTTATATAAAGAAAATCCATAGAGGTGATTTTCATAAACAAAACATATGAAAAAAGTTCTTTTTTTATTGATGAGTATTTTTATTTTAAGTGGTTGCTCACAGAGCACATCTCTTTCAGAGCAAAAAGATCCCATAGTGGTGGGTGGTGTCTTTGCACTCACGGGTGTTGGGGCTGCAATAGGAGAACAAGAATACAAGGGAGCACAACTGGCAGTAGATGAAGTGAATGCAGCAGGCGGAATTGATGGGCGCAGAGTTACGTTTATGGTAGAAGACGTTTCTATAGATAAGATGAGTATGGGAACACAGGCGATACAAAAGTTATTGCAGGTGGATAAAGTTGTAGGAATAGTAGGGCCTACGTGGGATGAGCCTGCGCAGCAGATGCTTCCTATTATTGAAAATGCACAAGTTCCCATCTTGATGCCGGACCAAACCAATGATTTGGAACGTGAGCAAAATTTTTCGTTTGCTTTTTCTACTTGGTATGACAATCGTGTAGGTATTCGTGAACTGTTGAGGTATGCACAAAAAGAAAATATTAAAAGAGTTGCTATCATTCGTCCGGTTGGTGGTGGGTTTTGGGAATTTACGCGCAATGTTTTTTTGCAATATGCTCCCGAGTTTGGAGTTGAGGTCATAGAAGATATAGATCTCGGGAATCCTTTGGAAACAGATTTTCGTACACCACTTACCAAAATAAAAGCAAAACAACCAGATGCCATTTTTATTGTAGTTTCTGACTACAACGAATGTACTTTCATGAAACAAGCAAAAGAGTTGGGTATAAACATCCCTATTTTATCTACGGAGTCTGCAGGAAATGAAATATCAAGACAGGGTTGTGCTAATATATTAGAAAATATGTATTTCAGCACACCAAAACATACCAGCAGATACCAAGAGTTTGAAAAACGTTTTCAAGAACATTTTCATGCATCACCGCTTTTTCCGTCCGTTACTACATCATATGATGCAATGAAAATTCTTCTTGATGGAATTCATGAAACTGGTTCTACGGACGGAAATGTTTTGCGTATTTGGTTGGAAAATGTAAAAGATTACAAAGGCGTTTCTTTTGAGAATATTCAATTTGATAAGCAGGGATTTGTATCTACTGATGAGGATGTTTTTGAAATGAAAACATTACGAAATGGTATCTTTGTGTCCCCTTTTGATTTCAAATAAAAAAACGCAAATGCGTTTGGGAATTGTGCGTGCGGGTGGGTTAGAGCGCACGCTTGGATTTTCGGTGTGGGCGATTATAGAGCCAGAGTGAGATGTTTGTCACAAGTAGGGCTGTGTAGGCGGGGTTGAGCCATTGGAGTACGGGATCTTCTCGACGGATGGCGTAGAAACACCACAACAGAGCGCTGATCAGGTAGATGATGAGAAGCTGAAGATCTACCCGGCCGCGTCCTGTTTTCCAGAGCTCAATGGATTGCATGATTGCGGAGAGGAGGATGGTAGCGCCAAAGGCCGTGAAGCATGCTTGCTTGTGTGGACTGAGGAACGTGATCACAATCCCCAGGAGAGATATAACAATCACGATCCAGTCTCGGCGGAACCATTCCTTGTACAGCCAGAGTCCTCTCAAAAGTGGAAGTTGACTGATTGCGAGGACGTAGGCATTGTAGAGGATGATCTCGTCGTTGTCACGCCAGTAGCCGTAGTTAATCTGCGCGATGCAGATGCCAATGTAGTTGGCAAACCACGACACTGAAACGGATGTTGCGTCATGGCTTTTCAGAATGTGGTAGCTCTGAAGTGCTGTGCCGGCTGCCTGTGCGATGGTGAAAGCAAGGATACCCAGAACCGCAAACGTTTCAAACGTACTCATCGGTGTTCTCCACACCATGTTGAAGCGAAGATATCATGTGAAGAAAAAGTTGTAAAGTAGGTAAAAAGTATATATCAAAAAACTGCGATACACGCAGTTTTTTTATATATACTTTTTTATTTTTCTACTTCCACGGGTTTTCCATTTTGGACTTTGTCTATTTTATAATTTTTTGTGAAAGCTCCCTTTTTATCGGACATAAGTTTTCCAGATGCTCCGTCCCAAGTATCTATTGTATTGAGATATTCTGCTATGGTATTTGTGTCTTGTGATCCTGTTTTTTTCATCGCTTCAGAGAGCATCATGACAGCATCATATGCAGAGTCTGCACCAATTTCTACTTCCATACCATATTTTTTTTCATACTTTTCTTGGAAAGATTGAGTAGGTGTCAAAAAAGTGAGAAAAATCATTCCATTATAGGCGCCTTCAGCGGTTGATATGATATTTTTATCAAGAGTCATAGAATAAAGAGGAATCTCTACACCTATTTCTTTGAGTTTCTTTGCAAATATATTTCCTATATTCCAAACACCAGCGGTCAAAACAATTCCATCTATATTTTCTGAAAGTGATTTTACTTTCAGTGCTTCGGTGGTTAGGTTTTTTGCTTGCGTATCGGGCTCAATAACCAGTTGTACTGTCCCACCGAGTTCTTCAAATCTTTGTTTTACAGTATTGGTTTGGTCTTTGGTCCATACATCTTCTGCTCCAAAGATAACAATATTTCTTTTCCCAGATTCGTAGAGGTATTCTGCGAGTTTTTGCGAAATAATAAAATCATGTGGCCAGGTATTGAAAATGAGATTACTAGACTCATTAAATTCTGCAACTCCAAGAGAAGGAGAAATCAAAAGTGTTTGATCTGAAATAGCGGAATCTTTTATTGCAACTCCTGAATTTGACCAACTGGTTCCAATGATAAAATTGGTATGATTTTCATCATGTAATTTTTTGTATGCAGAAAGTGCGGTTTGTGGACTTGCCTTACTATCTTCGTGAAAGAATTGAAGTTTTTTTCCTTCTATTCCTCCGGAAGAATTTATTTCTTCTACGGCAAGATCAATTCCATTTCTTGCCGCATTCCCCCAAGATGCACCTTCACCAGAAAGAATAAGAATGCTCCCCATTGAAATGTTTTGGGATTCATTGGAAGAAGGATTGTGTACCCCTGTACTACATCCACTGAAGATGAGCACAGCAGAACAAAGTGTTAAGATGACTTTTTTCATAGTGACTATTGCTATGATGATTTAAAGGAGTTCGAGAAGAGCTCCTTGCAAGCCACTCTAAGTAACAAAAGGCGAATAAAGCTACTTAGAAGTGCCTTGCAAGTAACACTCCTCTTTTCGCCTTTTGTTGTAGAATTTTTCTCTATGTATGACCCTGAAGAATAACAAGAAAAAGAAAAAATGTCAAAGGTAATAAGACATTATATATAAAAACTAATCTAAAATTAGTTTAAAAATATGTGTTGACAATATATCAACAACATGGTATCATTTTGGTATGATACAAGAAACCCTCAAACATCTTGGGCTGTCAGAAAAAGAAATACAGATCTATCTTGTGGTTTTGCAGTATGGCAGTATTGGAGCTACAAAAATTTCAAAAAATACGCAGATAAATCGTACAACGGTATACAGTGTTCTCAAAGAACTGGTTGCAAAAAAACTCATTACGGAAGACCTTGCCTCCCCTATTGCAAAGTTTGTAGCAAGACCACCCGAGTCAATTGAAATCCAAATAAAAAGAGAGGAAGAAAAATTGAAAACCAAAAAACAATGGGCTATGCGTGCTGTACGTGAGCTAACCACCCTGACGCAGAGTACGAAATATTCTGTTCCTAAAATTGTATTTGTAGAAGATGAAGATGTAGAAGATCACCTCTATAAACAAACGCCATACTGGAATGCAAGTATAAAAGAAAGAAATACACTTTGGTGGGGGTTTCAAGATAGTCACTTTGTAAAGCATTATGAGTCATGGATAGATAACTATTGGGTGCATGAGCCAACAGCAAAAGGAATAGAATTGCGACTGATAAGTGATGAAGTTGCAGAAAATATAAAAGGGAAAAAATATTCCAATAGAAAAATAAAATTTTGGGACAAAGCAAAAAATTTTACAGCCACTACTTGGGTAATGGGAGATTATGTTACGATGATTTTTACCAACAGTAGACCACACTATTTGGTAGAAATATGTGATGCAACTTTGGGGCATAATATGCGTGAGATTTTTAAAGGTTTGTGGGAGGAAATTTCAGAGTAAAATTATGAGTGAAGAAATGAAGTGTTTTATTGACACTTCTTTTTTTCATTGATAATGTAAAAATACACGGGCAAGGGGCACAACCATGATCGTTCTCGAGGCGGTTTTACTCCCGCATGGGATTCACTTTGTATTGTGGAAAGACGGATATTCCGTCAATTCACAGGTTTTCCATCTTGGAGATCCGACCATTGAATCGATGGTACTTTCGTGGCTCGGGGACTTGGGCATCCCTCTCGAGCGACGAGGTTCTCTTTTCGATACGGCCGTGATCGGGGCGCTCTTCAAGTCTTTGCGTACACGCAATAGTCAACTCCGTGACTTTTAATCCCACCCTCCATTTCTATACGCCATGCGTTCCTTACCTCACCGGAGCGCATACATAAAATAAAAAAACAGGGAGAGAATCCCTGGTTTTTATTTTTGTGTGGTCCGTGAGGTGGTACCATACCTAGGAGGTGTCGGTGGGGTCGTCATTTTGGTGTGTATGGGCAATTCTTGCCGCAAAATCTTGCGCTGCCTGCTGGCAGACTGGGTCTCTACAGCAGGGAATGCGTGTTTCTCCAAGGACCACCATGTAAGTGGCAGTACTGTTGCACGACAGTGCGCCAAGACACCGCTGCTCTCCGGTGTCATTAAACCGGATTTCCACTTTCATAGAGATTTCCTTTCACCATCACGACAGACTACCTTGCCATTTTTTTTCCTCTTTGTCAAAATTTTTTTGCATTCAATAAAAAAACACGATCTAATCGTGTTTTTTAATAAAAAGGATTGGGAAGGTGGGGGGCTTATTTGGTGATGAGCGTGCGTGGGCAGCGATGCGTTATTTGCATCCGGGGCAGCCCTCACGCATATACCCCGGATTCTTCCGAAAGATCATTCTGACCATCACAAAAACCTCTAGACGTTGATAGAGGTAATGTACTGAAAACAACAATTTTATCAATGAAAAAAGAATTCGACGAGAATTCTTTTTTAAAGATTTTTTTAAGAAAAAAGTTTTTTAAAATTTTCAAAAGTTGTGTAGACGTGTCCTTGGAAACCATGCTGCTCTGCACTCTCTACACGATCTTGTTCATTATCACAAAAGAGTATTTCTTCTGGTAAAAGAGATGTTCGTTCTATGATATATTCGTATATTTTGGGATTCGGTTTCCGTACTCCAACTTCGAATGAACAAACCAAAAGATCAAAAACCGTATCAAGATTAAAATTCTTTTCCATATATTCAAAACGGTACTTTTCAGTATTGGTACATAAAATACAAATAATTCCACGTGCTTTGAATTCTTCTATCAAATTAAGAATTTTTTTATCAATTGCTCCATTGGAAAACCAATATTCCATAAGTTCCTCCACAGAACCTGGGTAATTCCACTCTGCGAGTCGGTCCTGGAGGATTTTTTTCATGTCTTTTTCTCCATTTTGGCAGTGTACAAATTCATTGGAAAAAAATTCCTGGACTTTGTTTTTATTTACTTGAGGATATTCCAAAAAAAGTCTGTCGGTAAATTTGTGAGTGGTTTCATGGTATACCATTCCATCAAAATCAAAGACAACAGCTTTTATCATACTATTATTTTTTTTCTGAAAAAATATTAGAGACATGAAACTGTTTTAACACAAAGGAACGAATTCCGGGCCAAAACATCATTTTTACGAATTGGTTTCTAAACCAAATACCCAATTTGGTATTGGGAACAAAAGAGCCCGTAAGTCCTTCAGCCATCTTTTGAATTTTTTCCACTTCTGGCTTTAGCCTTTTCTCATATTGTGCAAAAGCTTGCGTATGATCCCCTCCAAATTTTTTCAGCTCTGTGGCAAGTACATATGCTCCTGCCATGGCCAAAGAGGAACCTTGACCAGCTATAAGGGTGACACAGTCGCAGGCATCTCCTATGAGCGTCACTCTATCTTTTGACCATGTTTTCATTTTTATCTGTGTAAGTGAATCCAAAAATACGGGAGCATCTTCCGGTAGTGCATCAAAAAGTTCAGGGATAATCCATCCTACATTTTTGTAGGTATCCATAAGAGACTTCTTACGGAGTTTGGGGTTAATCCATCCCTTATCTTCCGACTTATATACAAAAAATGTCGCAAGTTTATTATTGCGAATGGCATAGATAGAAGCTTGTAATCCCGGCTCCACATAGCTATAAAAATTTGCATTGTAAGAAAAAGAATTTTCAATAATAAATGCGCCAGTATAGTATCCCAGGTAATGATTAAATGCTTTTTCGTTATGAAAAACAATCTGTCGAACATTGGAACGGGCACCATCTGCCCCCACAAGAAGGTCAAACTTTTCTGTTCGTCCATTATTGAAAGTTACCTCAACGCCATTGCTATTTTGTGTGATAGTTGTAATCGTTGTTTGAAATAGAATGGGGACTTTCCCTTCAATTTTTTTATAAAGGGTATCTTCAAGGTCTCCACGCATAAAAGCAAAGGCACGGTCCATAAGGAGTTTACGGAGTTTTCGAATATTCATTTTCGCTACCGTCTCCCCTTTTTTATTCACAAAGGATAATCCTTCTACAAAATAGTCTCGTTCTTGGAGTGTTGGGAGGATTCCCATTTTTTCGGCGACATCATAACCGGATCCAAAAAAATCTATCATATACCCTTCATTGCGTAAATGATCCCCAATCTCAATGAGTGTGGGTTCAAAACCAAATTTTTCAAGCCAGTATGCAAGCGTAAGACCAGCAATGCCTGCACCCGATATAAGAATTTTTTTATTCTTCATAAAAAATATTTATGGAACAAAGGTATACCAGTTGGTACCGTCTACACCTATCATGAATGTACCATTTTTTTCTGTGTAAATATGAGTAACTTTTCCAAGATTTTTTTCATCTATGACTAGGTTTTCCCCTATCAGTATTTTTCCTCCAGTAACTTTTCCACGTATGGAATCGCTTTGACCATCGGAGGTCTGGGTAAGAGTGATTTCTGTAGTTAACAGTTCAGGGGGGATTTCCAAATTATTTGTTTCTCTATGTTCTGGATAACTCTTGCGAGTGGGGTTGTGAAAATTGATATCCTCTGGCGGAAATAAAAGTTGATGAGGATGGGGTGTCATTTCTTCCTTCATTCTGCTTGTTTTTTGTGCATTCATCATTTGTTGTATACGACGAAAAAGATCATCCATAAAATTTTTTATTAGGAATCCAATTGTTGTGGTCTATCAATGACTAGGGGTTCAATTTTTCTATCTCCATCGGTGATGCGAATAACATCCTTATCAATTTTTCCAAGTTCCTTGTACGCGGTATTGTAGTGGTTAACTGCCGTATTCATGCTTGCACCCAATTTTTGCATGTAGCTATCAAACGCTGCAATATGTTTGTGAAGCATTTCAACATTTTTGCGTATTCCCTTTGCACTTTCTTCAATTTTCATGGCGCGTAATCCCTGAATGACGGTTTGGAGATAAGCTGCAAATGTCGTTGGAGAAACAATAACTACTTTCTTATCAAGGAGAGCGTAGTCTATGAGGCTTCTTGTATTTACTTTTACGGCGCCCACTTCGTTGATAAGAAGATCATAATAGATTCCTTCTGCAGGAATATACATAAAGGCAAAGTCAAGAGTTCCTTTCCCCGGCTTTATGTATTTTGCTGTCTCATCAATGCGTTTTTTAAGATCATTTTTAAAATCTTTTTCCAACTCTGCTTTTCTCTCTTTATTATCCTCTTTCAGGATTCGGTTATAGTTATCAAGTGAAAATTTTGCATCTACAGGGATGAGGCCTTCTTTGGTAAAAATAGCAGCATCCACAATATCACCATCATCAAATTGATATTGCAGCTTGTATGCGGTAGGTGGAAGCATGTTTTCTAGCATAAGTTGTAGACCTGCCTCGCCTAATTCTCCACGTTGTTTTTGGTGGGTCAAAACTTTTTCCAAATTACCAAGTTGTTCAGAAAAACTTACGACTTGTTTGTTTGTATTATCAAGAGTAGTGAGCTTTTCTGTAATTTCAGCTATCATTTTGGCACTTTGTCCAGTAATGCCTTGGATCATCTTGGTACTTTGTCCAAATTGTTCCTGTATGGTTTGGTGCATGTGTTGTTGGGACTGGGTCATGGACTTATTGGTTTCTGTTATTTTGGTATCAATAACTTTTGCAAGTTCTTGAACTCCTCTGCTTTGTTCTTGAATCTGATTTTGGAGCAGCATGAAAAGATTTTGTTCGCCTTCCTTGGGTTCAGAGAGTTTTTGTACTTTTTTGTAGAGAAAAAAAACAGCAAGAGCGGCCACCCCAACCATGACAAGAAGAAGAACAAGAAGAAAAGTTTGCATAAAATTTTTTTCTAATGAGAATGAAAAAGGAATCGTGTATGATTCATTGTATCATGTCGGTGAAAGATAAACAAACATGATTTTTGTATACACTAGTGTATACAATTACAGCTTGAAACGTTGCAAAAACATTTTATATCCTGATTGAAAAATAATGTCTGCAAGACGTTTATCCCACCGTTTCATTTTATAGGCATCTACCATGATAAAGAAAGTACAACGGTAAAAGTAAAGCTTTGCTCTTTCAAAAAGGGTATCATCTGAAAAGTGATACTGTGAAAGAACTTCTTTCACAAATTTGGGTCCATAAACAAAAAGACCGGCAAAATCACCTGCTCTATCCCCTATTTCGCGATCACTAAAATCTAGAATAGATATTTTTTTCTTTTTTTCATCCCAAAGGATATGATCTTCAGAAAGATCCGAGTGAATGAGAGAAAAGTATTTCTCTGATTCTTTGACTACCGATTGAAGATCTTGAAGAAATTTTTGTGCGCAGATCTGCTCTTTCTTATCGAAATGAGGAAAAAGATACTTTTTTACATTATTTTGTAAATTTTTTATATTTTTCTGTGGAGACTGTCTGTGTACATGAAATTTTTTAATTTTTTTTATATCAAAACCATGGAGTTGATTCAAAAATTGAGCAACCTGTTTGGCAAAAGATAACTTATCTTTTTTGGAAAGAGTTTGATATCTATACTTTCTCATTTCCCTTCCGAGGAGTATTGGATAGGCCGCGAAAGATTTATCTTTCGATACGTGAGTATAGTGTGGGATCTGTGCGTCTATATGTGATGAAAGAAATTGAAGGAGTGTAATTTCGTCCTTGAGCATTTCAATAGAATCTCCTTTTTTGGGAAAGCGAAAAATCATTTTTTTATCAAGGATAATGACATCATGGTCATAACCTTTGGATATATATTGAGCTGTTTTCCATTTTGATATGTTGAACTCCTCCTGTATCTTTTTGAGAAGTTCATCCTTTCTTTTTTGCATAAAAACTAATTGAGTTGATTGGTGACAAAGGGACCTTGAAAAAAGGTCCAATTTGGAGTATACTATACTAACTGTACTCCTCAAGTATAGCAGAAATAAAGGAACGACAAAAGGCAGAAAGAAACATTTGAGTAGCATTGTCCCTCTTTTTGTATCATTGTACGACACTAAAATATACCTAAAATAAGGCCCCATAGTTTAATGGATAAAACAAGGCACTCCTAACGCCTAGATCCAAGTTCGATTCTTGGTGGAGCCACAAGTAAAATCAAACTCTTTTCTTTAGAGGCCATCCCCCGCATCTTGGTGGATGAATAAAATGTTTCACGTGAAACATTATGAAAGATATTTATAAAATTTTGGATGGGCTTAACATCCAGTATAAAATTTATGACCATCCTCCTTTCTATACCTGCGAGGAGGCAGATCTTTTTTATTCTCATCTAGATTCTGGAAAGATAAAAAATCTTTTTTTAAGAAATGCCAAAGGAAACCAACACTTTCTTTTGCTTCTTGAGAGTCACAAATCTTTAAATATTTCAGATTTTGGCCAATCTATCTCACAAAAAGGCCTTGGATTTGCTTCTGAGGAACGGTTAGCAAAGTATTTGGGCTTAAAAAAGGGTTCGGTAAGCCCATTTGGCCTCATAAATGACGAATCTCATGATGTATGTGTTTATATTGACAAAGATATCCTCTTACATGATTCTCTTCTTTTTCATCCCAATGTAAATACTTCAACACTTCAAATTTCTCGTGATGATTTTCAAAAATTTATTGGTTCTACAGGAAATCTTATTCTTTACCATGATTTTGCATAAATGTTTCACGTGAAACAGGTTATAAACCTGTGCATAAAGATGTGGATAGGAAAAAAAGTATAGACTAGTCTATACTTTTTTTGTATTCAAAAAGGATGCTATTGTGGATATACAGTTTTTTTACCTTCAACTGAGTAAAAGAGTATGAAAATGTTTCACGTGAAACATTTTCAGGTCTTTCCCTAGATCAATCAATCTTTTTTTGTATTCTTGTAACTTGCCAAAGGATATCAAAAAGGTTCTTCTGTGTATTATAAAAGTCCACAGACTCAACAATCATACCAAAACCTTCTTTTTTTGTGCTCATGATGGCTACTTTGTTGTTGTAGAGATACATAGTCATAGCAAAAATCATCCCATCCGGTGCAAAATGGACTTCACGATTTTCCTTTGTACTTGAGGGCCAATCATTTTGGACCTCTTTTTCCTGTGAACGAATAACATGAAGGTGAGTTCCAGATGCGATACGTCTTTGTGTGTAGCTTGTCATAAACGACTTTCCAATGGTGTGGTAGAGATCTTCCATAGAGAGAATGGCATGAAGGGTATCACTTTTTACGGTAAGCGTATCTTCAAATACTGTTTTTATTCCTTCTACACCCTCATAAATGCGCACTTGCGGTCGAATTCCTTCTGGATTATAGAGTGAAAGGAGATCAGGAAATCCTCCTTCAAGAAGTTTTTCTTTATTTTTAAGAATTTTTTGGAACTTCTTGGGGTGCTCTGCTATATATATACGTGTTCTTCCTTTTGTTATATAGGAAACTATACCCATGGAACAGAGCCCTTGGAGTATTTCATGGACGGTGGTGCGGGGAAGGTTCACCTTGAGCGCTATGGCCTGTGTAGATGCAGACCCAAGTCCAAGGCAAGCAAGATAAACTTCTGCCTTGCTTTTGGTAATATCAAATTCTTCGAGGAGTTTGTAAATGTTCATATTCGTCAATATTTTTCGACAACAAATAAAGTATAAAATAAAAACTAAAATAAGTCAAATATTGCGAGATGTAAAATATATAAAATATAAATTTGTACAATAAAAATTGACGTAAATTCATTCTCGATTTATGATACCGTATCATTCATTAACTTGAAATATGAAAAAAATAATCTATCCTTTCATTTTTCTTTTGGCAATTTTGGTGTTTCCTGGATGTGCCAAAGAAGAAGTGGATACCCAACAAATACTCAAAGTTGGAGCTATTCTTTCACTTACTGGAAATGGAGCATCCTATGGAGTTCCTGCAAAAGACGCTATAACACTGGCGCTTGATGAATTTGAAGCATTGAATCCTCATAAAAAGGTAGAAGTTTTTTTTGAAGATTCACAATTTGATCCACAAACGGCGCTTTCAGCATTGCAGAGTTTGCAAGCACGTGACGTAAAATATTTTGTAAGTAATGGATCATCCGTTTCAGTAGCTCTGAAAGGTCCCGTGGTACAAAAAGATGATTTCCTCATTGAAGTTGGAGCTGTCACTCCACTTTATAAAGATGGGGAAAAGAATACCTGCCGTTTGGCTTTGACTGCTGATGTCTCCGGACAAAAAGTTGGGCAATTTATTTCAAATAAATTACATGCAAAAAATATTGCTTTTTTGACGCTCAATGATGAGTACGGGACTGCCATGTACCACAATATAAAAAAACAATTAGATGCATCAGGAGTAGATACAAAAATTGCACAGACACTTGGAAAAGACGATGGAGATTTTCGGACGCAAATTACAAAGATTATTGCACAACAAGACTTCCTTGATGCAGTAGTTGTTATTCCTACAGCAGGACAGGCAGAAAGAGTATTCAAGCAGCTCCAGGAATTAGGATGGAAAAAACCAATTATAAGTGATAATTGGACCATTATAAATCAAAATCTTCATGATAGGAGTTTGGTAGAAGGTGTATATTTTTCAAATTATGATTGGAGTACCGATGAAACAGAAGCAGATAACATTCTTCAGAAACAGTTCAAGAAAAATTTTCAAGAACACTTTCACTACGCACCGCCTGTTATTGCAGGGAATGCCTATGATGCTATGTGGAGAATTCTTGATGGATGGAATAGAGGAAAAAATGTACCAGAGCAATTAGCAACATTTATAATAGAGAGTAAAAATGCAGAAGGAGTAACTGGAAAACTTTTATTTGATGAGGATTGTGAAAGTAAAAGAGATGTGCGGATAGATCAAGTGATAGATGAAAACTTTGAAAAAATATACTAAGAAGAAATAAAAAAACAGACTGAGCGGTCTGTTTTTTGTTTCTTCTTAAGGAGAGTTTCTGAATCTTGAGGAAGAATATTTAAGGGGATAGATATGTTTAGCGCTTTAATTTTTATATAGAAAAAGATTTGGTTTACCATTTTTTATCACAAAAATATCATATTGTGATGTAACCATATCTCCATTTTTATCAAAGCCTATTTCACCTGAGACACCGGTATAATTTTTTATGGTCGAAAGAGCTTGTTGCAGTTTTTTGGGATCAGGTCCTGTTTGCTGTAGTTTATCAAAAAGAATATTAGCTGCATCATAACCCTGTGCTGCAAAGAGGGGGATACTTTCTCTATTGGTGAATTCGAGGAAGGAATTTTGAAATTTTTCATTAATTGGAGCCGTACGCTGTGTAACAAAAAACACACCTTCGGCTAAAGAATTTTTGATAACCAAAGGATCGTTAAATGCATCTCCTCCTACGATAGGAATATTAAGATTAATTTCTTTGGCCTGTCTGAGAAGAAGAAGTGCGGAGTCGCTATATCCAGAAAAAAAGAGAACTTCTGCAGACGAATTTTTTATTTTTGTTAAAACAGTTTTGAAATCTTTTTCTTCTTTTAAAAAAGAGTCTTGGGTTGTTATTTCTCCAGAAAACTTTTGATATGTAGAAGAAAAAGCACTTGCAATTCCATTGCTGTATTCGGAAGATTCGTAAAGAATTGCTGCATGTTTTTTCTTTAAGTCAGCAAAAATAAAAGAGGCGGCAACTTTTCCACGAAAACTATCTGAGGGGACTACACGAAAAATAAAATTTCCAAGTTGAGAAATGCTTGGTGCTGTTGATGCCGGGGAAATCATAACTACATTGTGAGATTGTGCAATAGGACCTGCTGCAAGGGTTTCACTTGAACATCCACCTCCAATAATAGCAATAACTTTATTTTGAGAAATAAGTTTTTGCACAGCATTCGTAGAAAGTTTTCCATCACACTTTGTATCTTCAAAAAAGATTTTGATTTTTGGTTTTCTATCAGGGGTTTTTTTATTGAATTCACTTTGAGAAAGAAGGACGGCTTCCTGTACTCCTTTCCCAATATCTGCAAGATCTCCTGAAAGTGGTCCAATCCATCCAACGTGTATGGGTTGTGGTGTTGAATCTAGAGAATTGAGATTGGTACACCCATAGAGTAAAAAAGAAGAAAAAATTGTAAAAAAAAGTATAAAAATTTTTTTCATAAGAAAATTAAAAGATAATAATAGGAGTATAATAAATATATAAAATATGTAAATAAGTTTTACAATCTTTAAAAAAGGTTTACAAAAAATGGCTAATTTTATATAATAAAATTGATAAAAATGTTGTAAAAAATTACTACAATATGAATAAAAAATTAACAAAAGCCCTTCAAAATATTGGTATGGATGATAAAGAAGCAGAGGTTTATCTCGCTTGTTTGGAACTTGAATCTGCATCCAATGCGCAGATTGCCCAAAAAACAAAGTTGAATAGAATTACTAATTACGAAGTACTCAAAAGACTTCAGTACAGAGGAATAGTAAAAAGTTTTCGAAAAAGAAAAGTGATGCATTTTTTGGCAATAGACCCGCGTATCATTTTGAAGCGTGCGAAGGAGAGGGTACAGGATGCAGAAGAGTCTCTCCCAGAACTATTGGCAATAAGTAACCAGATGAAAAAAAAACCGAAGGTTATGTTTTTTGATGGTCTGGAGGGAATAAAATCTTTGTATGAAGATTCCCTCACTACAAAAAAAGAAATTTTAACGTTTACAAATGCACAAGATCTTCATGGGATACTTGAAAAATTTATGGATAAATATGTAGACGAAAGAGTAAAGAAAAAAATTCCTTTGAGAGGTATTGCACCGGATGATAAATTTGGGAAAAAAGCAAAGATGAATGCACAGGAGTCTCTACGGCAGGCAAGACTTTTTTCCAAAGAAAAATATATGATTCATAATGAAATTCTTATTTATGATGATAAGGTTGCTCTTTACTCCGCTGAAGATGAAATTGGTTTACTTATAGAAAGTAAAAGTATTTCTCAAACTTTTTCCACATTATGGAATATGGTTTGGGATAACATTGAAGAATAATATGAAATTTTATTCAAGATATATCTTTCCCTATATACTCGATTTTTTAATGTCACGATCATTCTTTCAAAGTATGAGGAAAAATATTTTAAAGGATGTGAAAGGAGACATTTTGGAAATTGGTTTTGGAACAGGACTCAATATAAATTGCTATCCAGAAGAAGTAAAAAAAATTACAGTATTGGATGTGAATGTAGGCATGAATACACGTGCAAAAAAACGGGTAAAAAAATCTTTGAAAGAAGTGGAATATGTTGTCATAACTGCAGAAAAAATGCCATTTAAAAATGAAAGCTTTGATACCGTGGTAAGCACCTGGACGCTGTGTAGTATAGAAGATGTTTTTTCCGCCATGCATGAAATTTATCGTGTACTTAAACCCGGAGGACAATTCATTTTTATTGAACATGGCCTGAGTAGTGACGCAAAAATAAGAAAATGGCAAAAAAGGATTACCCCCATTTGGAAAATAATTGGCGACGGTTGTTATGCAGACAGGAATATCAAAGAGATCATTCTTTCGGAACCTTTTGAGATGCAAACTCTTCAAGAAGGTGAGACAAAAAAAACTAATCGGCTTTTTGCGTATATTTATCAGGGAATTGCACAAAAAAAATACCCCCAAAACCATTTTGAAAAATAACTTTGGGGGTATTGCGAGGGGTGGGGCATCGCAGGGTATTCAGGCAGCCCGTGATTGGAGGCGCGTCGTAAGTGCCGTCACGTCACGGTGGAGATCCGGATTTTGTTTTCTCCATTGCTTCTTGGCACGAGAAAGGATGGAAGGAACCGAAGGAATGGTACATCCCACCGCCAGTGCGATCTGGTCGTGGCCTACACCATTTTGGGCGAGTACGTGAGCAATCACCATGCGGATGTGCGGGTAACGCCCACCCGTTCGGTTTTGCTCGAGTCCCATTTGGCTGACCCCGAAGAGTTCACATCCGGAGTCCAGGATTCTCTGGGTATCCGGACCGATGTAAGAAGCGGGAGGAAGGTAGGGGCGTTGGGGACGCTTTGGGGGGAGTGCAGTATCTTGTCCATCATCACGAAGAGCCAGGCCGTGTTGGGCGAGTACCTCACGTACCTTGCCCATGCGTCTGGTGACGACGCCGAGCTCTGCGAGTTCCCTTCGCGAGAAGGAGATGAGCTCGCCGAGAGTGTCGATCCCTTTGGTGTGTTCAGGGCGATCTGATGGCCTGCCGGTATCGAGCGCGGCAAACCACGTTGCCTGCACAACACTGAAACCGGCCTCCAACAGAAGGAGATTGTGCGCGCGAGTATCCGGCATGGGTCCTCCAGAAAAAAAGATGCCTTTTACAGCGTATAAAAAAAATAGAAGAAAGTAAAGTTTTTTGAAGAAATAAAAATTCTGAAATGATTCAGAATTTTTATTTCTTCAATGTATTTTATTTAGAATGAAATACCTTTCTTAAAATACATAGTTGGATTGAAGGTGGGTGTTCGTTTAGCGGTGGCGGCGTTTTTTCCTATCGTTAGCACGTGAGATCGCAAGTTCCAGACCTCTCAGAGCGATTCGACGCCCTCGACCAGGTTTGGACGACCGAACAGCATCAAGTGCTTCGTGAACTCGCGCTGTTATGCGATCTTCGTAGCGGATGAGCTCCACTCGACGCTCGATTCCTTCGAGTTGCTCGGTCCATGCGTTCTTCTCGCGTTCTTCTGCAATTGTGTGACGTGCCGCCTCGAGATTACTTGGGTCCTCGAGAAGCTCTTCACGCTTGAACTTGAGCCCAAGTAGTACTGCCTCTTGGAGTGTAGCCTCGACTTGTGCATGGAGACGAACTATATGACGTGCTGCTTGCTCATTTCTCTCAAGGAGTAAAGCTTGTACCACAGGGGTACAGCCGTGTCGTTCTGCTTCTTGAAGGAGGTCTGCGTACTGACCCCAGTCGTGCATGAAGCTTTGCGCTGCGGCGAGACCAGCTGTGCGAAGAAGTTCATCAACTTCGTGCAGGATCCCCTGTCGGTCAGCACGTGCGCGCAGACGGGAGATATCCCGTTCTTGCCGCTGTGCTTCGCGCTGGGCAGCAGTTTCTTCTTCCTGTCGCCGACGCGCCAGGAGTTGGTCTGCCGTATCCCGTCTCCCACTTCGGATCAGATCCTCAATTCTCCTTCTGATCCCGAAGAAATCGGCGTAGGTTCGCAGGAGGTTATCGTGAATGCTCTGCTCCTTTCGGCGAACATCCCGTGCTATCAGGTGGACAGCTTCGGGGTATTGCCCTATCAGGATGAGCCAACGACATCTCCAGAGCGAACCGAACTCTTTTGCCGCCTGCATGAACTCTTGGTGCGCCGCTCGAGTTGAGGGGGCTTCTTCACCAAGGCTCACTGCCCACTTCTTTATTTCAAAGGGCGAGCGCGCCCCGAAATAATAGAAGTAGAGGAAGATGGACCACTCGGTCTTACCGAAGATGAAGCGCAGGTAGCGTCCCATGTAGTGGATGTCAACGAGCATGGGCAGCGTACAGGACAGCACGATCCCCGTATGGAACTGAATGGCGTCCTGCATCGACACCCCGCCGTGGAGGCCGTACATCATGTTGCGCATGAAGTACAGGCCGTTGGCGATTGTGCACACCAGAAAGAAGGTGCGCACAAAGAAAACTGCACCGCGCTCGAAGGCGATGCGTTCGATGTCCGTGCTCTGGCTCATGGTGTTCTCCCGTTTGTGCCCGCCACCATTAAAGCGAAAATTTGGCTTAATGTCAAGCAGTTTTGCATATCTAAAGAAAATTTTGGTTCGCAAAAAATTTTTTTAAAAGAATTGATTTAAAACTTAATTTAGCAAAAAATAAAAACTTTATATCCACAGAAAAATTTCCTTTTTTATGATATAATAGGAAACATATGAAATGGTTTCTTAACCTCTTTTTTGTAGTAAGTCTTCTTGGTATGTTTTTTCTTTCTATACCAAGATTAAGTGCCAGCATGACCGGTGGTGCTTTTGAGTTATATGCAGATACTTTTTCTATTGCAGATGGTTTTGCTTCAAGCACGGATTATACTTTGGAGGGAACGGGTGCTTTTTCTTCCGCAACTTCTACGGGGGGAGCCTATGAACTCAGAGGAGGCTTTCAGGCACAAGAAAAAGGAATTCTTACATTATCTTTAAGCACAACAACTTTAAATCTTGGAGTATTATCTGTTTCACAGGTGACCACTTCTTCTCCCGTGTTGGTATCTGTGTCTACGGATTCGGAAACGGGATATTCATTGTCTATCGCAGAGGACGGTAATTTTCGCTCAGGGGTACATGACATTAATGATGTTGCAGATAATGACGTTACAGCTGGTAATGAAGAATATGGTATGGAAGTTACGGGAACTGATCGTGCGTCTACCTTGCCGGCCGGGGACCAACCAGTAATTGGTCCGGGTACTACCATTGCAAATAGCACAGGCGGAGTTACCAATCGTGAGACAACCATAAAATTTTTGGCTGCCATTAATTCTTCGGTAATGGGGGGGCTTACCTATTCACATCAAGTGACGTTTACGCTTACTGTAAATCCTTAGACATGAATCAAAATATATTGTACAAAGGTTGGAGGATAAAATGGAGTTCTCTCTTTTTCTTTTGTATTCTTTTTTTGAGTAGTTTTCCGTTTAGCAACTCTGTACTTGCTGTATCAATTTCTCCCCTGCGCCAAACTATTAGCATTGATCCTGGTACACAAGAAACCGTAAAAATTGAGGTGACAAATGATACGCAAGAAGAAAAAATATTTATACCTTCGCTTGATGCCTTTTCTACCAATGGGGGATCAAATGAAATCCACTTTGGAAAAAATGATGAAGCTTTGGCTTGGGTAGATTCTACACAAAAGGAATATACTTTCGCGCCCGGTGAAAAAAAAGAAATACCCTTCACCATAATTATCCCAAATGATGCACAACCGGGGGCACACTACTTAGGCCTGTTTGTATCAGAGCGTTCAGGAAGGGGGCAGATTGGTGCGCAGGGAAGAGTTGGATCACTTCTTTTTTTGTATGTAAGTGGTCGGATTGAAGAGAATGTGTCTTTGGATTCTTTTACTACAAATAAAAAATTATATTTTGGTGGAACGGTATTTATCAATGCACAGTTAAAAAATAATGGAACAATTCATATTATCCCCGTGGGAAATGTACAAGCAAAGAAAAAAGATTGTGTTGACTACTTTGAAGAATTAAACACAGAAAAGAAAAAAATTTTTCCACACACCAGTTGGCAATGGGAAAAAGAATTTCCTTTGAAAAATTGTGGTATGGGATTGTACCGTGTTACTTTATATGTGCAATATGGACTGAGTAAACAAACCATGATTCAGTCTCTTTCTTTTTATTATTTCCCTCCTGCATTTGTAATTATTAGTTTTGTAGGTATTACTGTACTCATAATTTTGAGTTTTATTTTTTACAAAAAAAGAAAAGGAAAAAAATAATGTATGCAAAATTTTTTTAGAAAAAATAGTTTCTTTTTATATGTTATAGTAGGATTTATTTCTTTTACTTTTTTTGCTCAGAAAGTATTTGCAGATACGAGTTCGGGGAGTGCAACAGTATCTGGATCCGTGGCTGCCGTTTGTGGAAATAATTTAATAGAGGGAGCAGAAGCCTGTGATGACGGCAATACCACAAATGGAGATGGTTGTTCTTCTGTTTGTGCTGTAGAAAATGATAATCAAAATAATGGTGGTGGAGCTCCACAAGGCGGAGGTGGTGGAGGAGATGCACAAAAACCGATAATTGCAAATGTAACGGCTTCAACCACTGTCTCTGTAGCCGATGTTACTTGGACTGCAACAGATGATACCTCCGTTGAATCATGTACTATACAATATGATATTGATGCAAGTTATAGCAAAGTTGGTAATGTCGTTATTCAAGATGGAAAATATACGGCCCGTCTAGAGAATCTTCTTTCCAATACGAAGTATCTCATACAAATCCGTTGCGTTGACCCCAGTAATAATCAGGGACAATATCAAGGGGACTTTACCACAAAAGTGTTGGCGGAAGATGATCTTGCACCTCCGCTTATTGAAAATGTAGCAGTTCATAATGATGTTTTGGGTATCTGGGTTGATTGGAAAGCAACGGACGCATCGGGGATTGATCAGTGCAGTTTTGTTTTTGATACCGATGAAGCTGCAGAACCCTATGATCATGAAATTCAGGTAGAAAAAAGACCTCAACCAAACCTATACAGGGCAACCTTTCAGGATCTTATTCCAAATGTTGTACATTTTTTCAAAATAACTTGTCTTGATAATGCTGGAAAGAATGCGGTTGCTTTGGGAAATTTTACTCCACCAAAAGACAATGTCCCTCCGCCAGATGTAGCCAATATTAATGCTGTTTTTTTGGCACCCAATGTGAAACTTTTTTGGGATTTTAATGCAAATGATGTAAAAGACTTTTCAAAAATTGTTATTCGAAGGTCTCTTGCACCAATTGGTGGAATCAATGATGGTGAGCTTCTTACAGAAATTGTTGATCCAACAAAAAAAGAATTTTTGGATGGAAATGTCATAGAAGGAAAAAAATATTTTTATAAAATATTTGTAGTTGATACTTCGGAAAATGTAAGTAATGGAGTCTCGGTATCTATACAAGTCCCCGGTGCGGCTGTGGTTCCGCCAGAGATATGTAATAATGGAAAAGATGATGATGGAGATGGGAAAGTAGATTGTGCCGATAATGAATGTGGGGCACTTCCTGCATGTATAAATAATCCACCACCCCCAGGTGGAAATGAAGGTGCACCGGATGGAAACGGTGGAAACCAAGGTGGCAATCAAGGTGGGGGGCCTGCGCAGGGTGGTGGAAATGCAGGGCAAAATGTTGGTGGAGAAATTTGTGATAATGGAAAAGATGATGACCAAAATGGACAAGTGGATTGCGCAGATAACGCATGTGCAGATCTTGCTGCCTGTCAGGTAAGGGAAAAAGAAAATATCTGTGATGATCAAGAAGATAATGATTCCGATGGACTTATTGATTTTGCCGATCCGGATTGTATCATAAAGGCCATACCATCTGGTGCTCCGGTCAATGGTTTGCAATTGCAGGATCTCTTATTTTGGCTTTCACAGAGGACTATTCCTGTTGAGCCGCAAAATGGTACGATCCATTCCTTGGTGGGTAGACAAATAACGGTTGGTGTAGAAGAGTCAAAGCTTCAGGGAGATGTGGATTTCATTATGTTGGTCTTGCGTGGAAATAACTACGAACTGAAAAAGGCAAATGATGGAATATATTATTCCGATTTTTTTGCACCCATCCCAGGCACATACACCGCAGAGGTAGTTATAAAATATAAGGATCTTCCTGCGGAAAAAATTTCCTTTTTTCTTGAAGTACTCCCCAATGGTTCTGTGGTAGATCGTGAGAGCAAAGAGCCACTGGAGGAGCTGGAGCTCACTTTGTTTCGTGTCGATAATGGAGAAAAAGTGTGGCAGGGAACAAACTATAAGCAAACCAATCCCATACAGTTGAAAATCAATGAGTATGGATTTATTGTTCCCAATGGAACGTATCGTGTGGTCATAAAAAGTAATGGATATGTAGAATACAAGAGTCTGCTTCTCAAAGTGGAGAACAATGTGATAAATAGAGATTTTACGCTCATCAAAAAGGCATCGGATATTTTGGATGGTGTAGACTTTGATGCTCCACTTGGGGAAACTATTACAAAAATTTTTGACAATTTACAAGGAAAAATTAAAGAACAGGGACAGATTCTTTCACAAAAGGCATTAGAAACGGCAGAAAAACTTCAAGAACTGGCAGATGATAAGCAAGTGGAGGAAGTTACCAAAAAGGTTGTAGCTCCTGCAACCATTGGGGTAAGTGCTGCCGTGGTTGTTCCATCTCTTTGGAGCAGTCTCATTCCACTTTTGCGCTTTTTGTTTCTCCAGCCACTTCTTTTATTTGGTCGTGGAAAGCGAAAAGAATGGGGTATGGTATATAACTCTTTTACCAAGTTGGCAATTGATTTGGCTATTGTTCGGTTGGTGGATGTTCATACCAAAAAAGTTGTCCAATCACGCGTGACCGATGCAAAAGGGCGCTACATGTTTTTTGTAAAACCGGGGAGTTATCTCTTGGAAGTAACCAAACAAGGTTTTACTTTTCCATCCAACATTTTGCGTCTTGTAAAGTCAGATGGTCGTCTTTTGGATATTTATCATGGAGAGCCAATAGAAGTTACAGCAGCCCAAGTGGCCATTACTCCCAATGTTCCAGTAGATCCCGTCGGGGAAACAAAGACTCCAAAGCGTATTCGTAAAGAAAAGCATCTTCGGATTTTTCAGAATGGACTTTCGTCTCTTGGTATATTTGTAACAGGTGTTTCATTTTATGTAAGTCCTACTTGGTATATTGGAGCCTTTTTCATTCTCCAATTGGCTTTGTATGTCCTCTTTGCAAAGTATCTTAAACCCAAAAAACCCAAAGGTTGGGGAATTGTATATGATAAAAAGACGAGAAAACCGGTTCATGATGCGATTATTCGTCTTTTTACCAAGGAATACAATAAGCTTGTTTCTACACAAATAACAGATAAGAAAGGGCGCTATGCCTTTCTTGTTGGACCAAGTAACTACTACTACACGGTTGAAAGCAAACATCATAGTGAGTATAAAAGTGATGATATTGATTTAGGGGAAAGTGAAGAAAATTATACCGTTATCAAAGATAAGGTGCCACTTCTTCGAAAACATAAGGGGAATCATAATTCTCCTGCGGGGCAGGGTTCAGAGCTTTCTTTGGCGGGAGATCATCTCCATCATCATAAAAAAAAGAGAAGAAAAAGAAGTATTTGGTCTAAACTTTTTGGGAAGAAAAAAAGACACAAGTAGAAAAAAAGGGATAGATTGACGAAGAAGAGTATGGTTGTCCACACTTTTAAAATGAAAAAAAGACAAAGTAAAGAATTTATGGTAAAATTAAGGGTATATTGTGACTTTTGGTTACAATATTTTGAAGTATTTCTTTTACAGAAATACAAAAAAAAACATGATGTATCCCTCACTCAATAAAAATACATTGGGGGGCAATGAAGGATTGAAAAAAGGAAAGATATCATCCCTTGTTTTTTGGGCTTGTATATGGACGCTGGCTCTTTTTTGTTCTGCTTTTTTTGTGGCGAGAAATGCGCAATCTGCAGCTCCGCCAAGTATTATTACGTACCAGGGAAAATTACTGCAAAGTGGCGCCTCCGTAACGACCACACAGGACATGGGATTTCTCATATACACCCAGTCTACGGGGGGAGCGCTCGTGTATAGTTCTACGGGTACCATCCCAGCAAGTACCGGTACTATTCCTATTGCCGTCAATCAGGGGGTGTTTAATGTAAATTTTGGTGGTACTGGTACCAATGCACTTCCAACCACACTTTTTCAAAATAACACGGATCTTTTTTTGGAGGTATGGATAAATAATGGAGGAACTTTAGTAAAACTTTCCCCCAGAAAACAAATTACTGCGGCTCCATTTGCCATAAATAGTCAATTTCTTTTGGGATATAGTCCAGCCGTTACATCCTCTGCGCAATATATTCCTGTTTCAGATAGCAACGGGAATTTTACGTTTACAGGAACCCCCCAATCTTCTACCGTATCTGGAGGTGTTATGTATATTAACCCAGAGACTGCAAATCCCAATGATACACTTTTCGGTGTTGCTCTCAATGGAAGCCAACGTTTTCGTATTGATGAAGATGGTGATGGTTGGCTTTCGGGGGCATTTTCGGTTACTGGAACAAGTACGCTTGCTACGACCACAGTTTCTAAGCTTTTGGTAACGGGGACGACCTCTGGTATTAATTTACAAGATATCACGGGAAGTTCAACGCTTGCCTATCTTGCAGGGGATAATGCCTTCACGGGAGTCAACACATTTTCTGCAACATCTACTTTCACAACGTCAACCTTTAATGGAAACTCCATTGTAAATGGATTTTTGCATGTGACGGGAAATACCTTAAAACCAAAGGCACTTGGATCTTACACCAATAATACCTTGCTTGATGGTGTAGACGAGATCGTGGTGCAAAACAATATTGCATACATTGGAACGACAACAGGAACACTTGCTTTGGTAGATGTCTCTGACCCAAGTAATCCAACCTTGTTGGGCTCATACACCTCGACAACACTTGCAACTACACAAGAAATAAATTTGCAAGTTGCCGGTGATTTTGCCTACTTTGGTAATGACCAAAAAACATTTATTATTGATATAAGTAGACCAAAGAATCCAAGGTATATTGGATCCGTGTTTGATCAATTTGGAGGTGATACTGGTACTCCATCTTTTGTACTATCTGGAAATTATCTACATACTACCAATTTTGTTGGGACAGGAGTGCCAGAGTATATGGATATAACGAATCCACAAAATGCAAAACAAGTGTCTGTTATGGGAAGTTCAGATTTAAATCAAGGAAGAGATGTCGCCATTTCCGGAAAATATTTATATGTTTTGTCTAGTAACTCTCTTGTGGGAATTTTTGACGTTAGAGATCTAAATCATGTGACTGAGTTGGGTTCTGTAACTGATAACAACTTATCTGACGTTGCATTTACAAGCGAAAACGGGAATATTGCTACAAAAGGGCGTTATGTATATGTTACTGCTCCGCAAAGTTCGGATGGGAGTGCGGGTGATGCGCTTACCGTTATAGACGCAGGAAATCCTAATTCGCCAAGTGTCGTTGGAACACTAGCTTCTTCAACGAATGCTCTTTTGGATGACCCTACTTCCATTTTTATTTCTGGAGATTATGCATATATTACCAGTTATGCACAAAATGCTTTGGCAATCGTAGACATTTCAGACCCAACTTTACCTTCGGTAGCTGCATCCATTGTAGATTCTGCTTCATCGGTTTTGACGGGGGCAAAGGCCGTAGCAGTAGCTGGAAATTATGCATATGTTGTCTCACAAACGGATCGTTCTTTGCAGGTTATAGATGTCTCAGGCGCAAAGATAAGTAATGCTGATATTGGCTCTGCACGAATAAGCGATATTCAGGTCAGTGGGCAATCATTTTTTGACAGTAACCTAAATATAAAGGGTGGACTCACTGTGGGGAATAGTGGACTCCTTCTTCGCGGTGATTTAAGTATAAGTGGTACAACAGCTACCAGTACGGGTCTCTATACTACAGGCACACTGCATTTTGCCGGTCCAGCTCTTTTTGACAGTCAGGCAGTTCTTGGAGATTCTGCATTTATATTTAGACCAAAAAGTTCATTCACAGGAAATATTTTAAGTGTACGGTCTGGAAATAATGATGCTTTCTTAGATATAGGAAGTACAGGAAATTTTGGTATTGCAACAAGTTCCCCATCCTTTCCTTTGTCTGTAGTTGGAACCGGATATATACAAGGAGATTTCTACGTAGGTTCTGCCGTTGAACAGATCACCACGAGCACTTTCACATTAAGTGGAGATGATATTTATATTCATGATCTTTTGGGTGTAGGAAATTCCGTGTTTGTAGAACAGGCACTTTATATTGGGACAAGCTCACTTAAGCTCACAGGAAATCCTTCGGGAAGTCAGATTCGTGCTGGGGGTGGTCCACTTACATTGGATTCAACGGGAGTATTGAGTTTCAATACACTCAATGCACAAAACATTGAATTTGGGGGGGCTGTTTCTTCCGCACTAACAGTAAAAGGAAAAGTGGTGAGTCCTACAAGTGTAGGAGTGGTTGATCTTACTTTTGGTGATAGGGTTACAGTACAGGGGGACTATGCCTATGTGGGACTTATATCTGATGGGTTTAGTATTATTGATATTTCAAATCCTACTTCTCCTACGACAACGGCGACATTTGATCCGTTGGGAAGTGTTTATCAAATAGCCGTTTCTGGAAATTATGCATATATTTCACATAATGATCAGAGTAACGGTATTACTATTGTAGATGTTTCCGATCCGACCAGTCCATTTACGGTAAAAAGTTGGGATCCTGGACAGAGTTTTACAGATCTTACTGTCTCTGGCAACTACCTGTACGCAATTGATGGTGATAAATTACATATTTTTGACATAACAGACAGAACAGACCCTCAGACGATTGGAACTTGGACAGGGACATCTATTTCTGAACTTGCCATTCATGGAAAATATGCTTTTGTAGCAGCAGAAATCTCAAAAATATATATGCTTGATATTTCAGATCCACAAAATCCGGCTACAACAACATTTTTTGATACTACCCTCGATATTGGTGATATAAAAGTTTCAGGAAATTATGCCTATACCAGTCGTTCCGGTGGAGTAGATAATGGATTGCGGATATATGATATATCTGATCCTGCTGCAATTTCACTTACGGGAACTGTTACGACTACCGGATCCTTTCGAGAATTTGATCTTGCAGGAGATTATGCTTATGTTGGAGACTTTACCAATGGTTTGCAAATTATTGATGTTTCAGATAAGTCCGCACCAGCGATTGTTTCAACCATAGATCCCGCAAGTAGTGGTGCTTTGGATGCAGTGGCTGTAGGGAATTATGTATATGTTGCAACGAAAGCAGATGGTCTACGCGTGATAGATGTATCAGGTATAAGAGCCTCTAATGCACAAATAGGGGTATTAAAGGCAGGACATTTTATGGCAAGTGATTTTGCTGAATTTGAAAACGGAGTAAAAATAGGAAATGGACTGCATATCGCCAATAATGGACTTCTCCTCGGAGGAGATTTTGGCATGTACTCAAATAGTTCATCGGTAAATGCTACCAATACTCTTCATTTTTCCCACAGAGTACTTTTTGAAACGGCAGTGACTTCAACGAGTAATAATGCATACATATTTGATACCAAAAATACACTTGCAAGCACGAATACGGTTTACTTACTTTCTGTACGGAATAATGGGACGCCCGTCTTTTCTGTTTCTTCTGTAGGTGATGTCCATGCGACCGGAACATTTTATGGAGAGGCAGCTGCCGTTGGAACCCCGGGAGCTCCTGGAGACCTTGCTGAGCGAGTAGATATTTCACTGAGCGATAACGTAGAGCCGGGAGATGTCATGCTTGTAGATTTGGATGCTAACGATAAATATCGTAAAAGCCAAAGTGCAAGAGCACAGAATGTAGCCGGTGTTATAGCTACCAATCCAACCATTGTTCTTGGTAATGGAAAAACAGAAAATACTGCCGTTATGACTATGATAGGACGTGTTCCGGTAAAAGTTACCGATGAGAACGGCCCTATTGAGCGCGGTGATCTATTAGTAACAGCTTCCAAACCAGGTTATGCAATGCGCTATGATAAGTGGCAGGATACAGGACTTAACTTAGTTGGAATTGTGGGAATTGCCTTGGAACCACTTCCGGTAAATAGTGGAAAAGTTATGGCATTGGTAAAAACGGGTTGGGTACAAAATAGAACACAGACCATAGCAGAAATTCAGCAAGATCTTATTACCATTGCACAGTCTGAAGGAATAATTATTGGTACCAGTGTACAAAATTTGAGCATTGGTGAAGATGAAAATGGACAACTCCAACATGTGGGTGAAAATATTGACTTAAATGGATACTACATTATAAATGTTGCTGGGTTATTTGGAGAAAATGGAAGTTGGGAAATTGATGATCAGGGACGATTCGTCACGCAGGTTCAAACTTCAGATGGGAAGAAACCATTATATGCCCTCCAGTCACAAAAAACAGAATATGTTTTCTCAGGTTCTTCATCATTACAAAATGGTTTGGCACGGGTTGATTTTGATAAGGTTACTCAAGATATTATTAATGATGAAAAGCCTATTAAAGTAAGTATTACACTTACTGCAGAGGCAAACGGAGTCTTTGTGGAGACAAAGGATAATACAGGATTTAGTGTACGTGAGTTGCATGGAGGTTTGAGCAATGCTGGTTTTGACTGGGTTGTTATTGCTCAAAGAAAAGTTGAAGGCGTGCAAGAGGAACCAGAATCCCAGGATCCAGAAAATGTGGTAGCAACCACAACGCAAGAGCAGGTCCCCGTGGGTGAAACAGAGGAACAACAAAATGCAAGCACTACAGAATCAAATGTGCAAGAAGAATCTGAAGAGGTGACCCCGGGTGATTCATCTGAGCAAACGGAGGAACCTGTGGTGAGCAGTACACCAGAACAGGTAAATCCAGAGGAAGATACTGAAAATGCTGAAGAAGTAGTGAATAGTTCTTCAACAGAAAAAGTGGTAAATGAAGAACCTCCTGTGGAAGAACCATCCCAAGAACCTGTACAGGATTCTGAGGTTGTGGGAGATCAACAGGGGTCAGAAAATCCTGTAGGGGAAGAAGCCCCAGGAGTAGAGGAACCAAGTAATGATCCTCCTGTAGAAGAAGTAAACATTGATACTCCACCGGAAGGTGAAGGTATTTAAAAATATTTTTAAATTTTTTCTATGAGTTATATTGAAATGATTAATGCATTTGTACGTTATATTGGATTTATCATTGAGTATCTTGGCTTGGGGATTATTGCCGTGTCTGCCGCTATTGCACTCATAAAGTTATGCTTTAAAGAAAGGGACGTTGATCACATCCGAAAAAATTTGGCCAAGAGAATGATTTTTGGTTTAGAGTTTATTATTGCAGCAGATATTATATTGGCAACGGTAGAAACAGATATCATGCAAAGTGCAAGGCTTGGTGGAATTGTGCTTATTCGTGTGATTTTGGGTTGGGCACTCCATAAGGAAGCAGGATTCAAGTTAAAGTAGATAAATAAAAAAAATCAGGCCTCAGCTTGATTTTTTTTATTTCATTCATTATAATGTGGCATACCTTTTAAAAAAAGGGCCTTTGGCGCAGCTGGCTAGCGCGCCTCCATGGCATGGAGGAGGTCACGGGTTCGAATCCCGTAAGGTCCGCCAATTTTCACTTTTTGTGAAATCGTAAGAAACAGCCTCGGCGCAAAGCGCCTCGGCATGGTATTTTTCCGCTATTTTGAAGGCATTTTTGAAATCCAAAACCAAAGTGCGGTCGGCAATGCGGAAGTTCGAACCAATCTTTTTGAGAAAATCCCGAATCCTTTCGGGATTTTCTTGTTGAGCGTATTTTTCGGCTTGGTTGGCGTCTTTTAGAAAGGCAATAGCAAGTTCGAACCGATTATTGCTCTTTCGCCCAAAAGCGGTGATTTTTTCTTCCAAATCTTTTTTAGCGAGAATGAGCTTGTACTTTTTAGCGGTATATTCCGCTTGCGACAAATTGCCGTCCAACTGCAAATCAAGCAAGCGGTCAAGTTTTGTTTCTATCTCTACAAGCTCATTTCTCGCTTTTTGGGCGAAAGAGCTTTCCGCTTGGGCAATTTTAATTTTTTCGTTTTCGAAAAAATTGATTGAAGCGTTTGCCCAAGCGGAAGACAAAGAAACTTTTTTGATTTCTTCTTTTATTTGAGAAGTGATGGCGTCCTCTCTGGCATACCTTTGCGAACAAGGATTTTTCCGTTTAGTACATCGCAAATAATTATGTCCTTTTTGCGTTTCGGTGGTAATGAAACAGCCACATTCTCCGCAACGGAAAAATCCTCTAAAAACATAAGGTTTGAGTTTTGGCGATTTCGGTTTGCTCTTGTTCGCCATCACTTCTTGAACGGAATCAAAAAGTTTCTTTGTGATAATCGGTTCATGCTTTCCGTCATACAATTCTCCGTTATATTCAATCATTCCGTAATATATTTTATTTTTCAGCATATATTGATAATTTGAGACGGAAAGCATTTTGCTTTTCTTGCCAACCAAGCCTAAGGAATTGATAATCTTTCGGATTTGAGCGAGGGGGTATTCGCCAGTTGAGTACATTTCAAAAGCCCGCTTGATATACTTTGCCTTTTCTTTATCCACAACGATACAGCGGGCGTTTTTATCGTTCACATAGCCCAATGGCGCCCAAGCGGGCCATATTCCATTTCGCAATTTCTGGCGAATACCCCTCTTTATGTTTTCCGAAAGATTATCCACATAATATTTTGATTGCCCAAAAGCAATAGACAACATAAATTTTCCCTGTGGTGTTGGATCAAACCAAAAAGTAGGAAATTTTAGCGTGGTAATTTTTTCAGTATCTACCAAATATATTATTCGTCCGCCGTCTATGGAATTGCGAGCTAAGCGGTCAGGGTGCCACGCTAAAATTCCCTCGGCTTCATTTTTCTCTATGCTCGCGATCATGTCGTTAAAAATCTCTCGCCCTGGTTCTTTGGCGGTTTTGCTTTCCACAAATTCACGGACGATATTCAGGTTTTCTTTTTTGGCATATTCTCGCAACTCAAACATTTGCGCCTCAATACTCAAAACCTGCCTTTCGGGTTCGTCCGTGGATTTACGAGCATAGAGAAAAATCTTTTTGGTTTGTAAATTTATGTTGTCCATATTGTTTTTAGATTATTTTTTGGGCAATCAAAGAAAAATACGCTCAACCTTTCGCCAAAGGCGAAAGAAAAAAGATTGGTTTGCAAAATTTCATTTTGCCAGAGCTTCGCTCTGCGAACTTCCGCATTGCCGACCGCACTTTGGTTTTGGATTTCAAAAATGCCTTCAAAATAGCGGAAAAATACAATGCCGAGGCGCTTTGCGCCGAGGCTGTTTCTTACGATTTCACAAAAAGTGAAAATTGGCGGTGTTTTTTGATTGATGTTCGAACTTTTTTTGAGCAAAACCCCCAATAAGGAAGCCAGCCCCGCCACTGCTCGACAAGCTCGCCACACCACAGAAAAATACTCTTTGCTCTTTTCATTTTGCGCGCGCCCGATTTTTTCTTCTTTTAATGAAAAGAGTATTTTTCTGTGGTGTCCTGCCTTCCAAGTATTCAGGCAGGTGGCGGGACTGGCCTCAATTTGATTTCGCAAAGGAAAAGCGGAATTCCCCCCAAACCCCCCTTCCGCTTTTCCTTTGCCCAAACGGAACGGGAACGGAAGCAGGCGGGCAAAAATTCCTTCCCCCCCAACCCCCTTCCTTTTTGCCCGCCTGCTTGGGCTTCGCCCCCAAAACTTTTCGGCGGGACGGCGGGACGGAAAACAGGAGAGAATACGAAAGAGTAATAACGCTTGCCCCACCCACCCATGCGCGCGTTATGTCAAAGGAACTCCCTAATTTTGTTTGACGAAATGCTAAAAATTTCATATACTAATAAGCAGTTATATATTTTCCTGTTTCCATACTAACTATAATAGTAAAACTATACGAATATGTCAAACGAAAAATCCACAATTGGGGACAATATAAAAAAATACCGAAACAAACTCGGTATTTCTCAAGATGTGCTTTCAAAGAAAGCAGATTTAGCTTTTCATACGATTGCAAAAATTGAAGCTGGCTCTACCCCTAACCCCACTATTGATACAGTCAAGAAAATAGCGGACGCTCTCGGTGTTTCGCTTGATGATTTAATGAAATAAAACTATGGCAAATTCCAAAGAAGCAAAGGCACGAATAAAAATAAACAAACTGCTTGAGCAAGCGGGTTGGCGATTTTTTGATAATGAAAAAGGACAAGCGAATATCTCGCTTGAGCCAAATGTAAAACTTACCCAAAAAGACATTGACGCTTTTGGTGAAGATTTTGAAGCCACAAAAAACGGCTTTATTGATTTTTTATTGCTTGATGAAAAAGGTTTCCCACTCGTTATTTTGGAAGCCAAAAAGGAAGACAAAAATCCGTTAGACGGAAAAGAACAAGCGAGAAAATACGCCCACACCGAAAATGCTCGTTTTGTCATTCTCTCAAACGGCAACCTTCATTATTTTTGGGATTTAGAACGAGGCGATCCTGAAATTATCACAGAATTTCCAACGCAAGAATCTTTGAGGCACAGGCAAGATTTTAAGCCCGATAATCAACGCTTGGCAGACGAAAAAGTTGAAGCCGATTATATTGCACTGACACAAAATCAAAACTTCAAAGACGATCCTCGTTATATCAAAGAAGAAACACGCGAGCAGTATTTGTGGGACGAAAACTTGCGGATCTTGCGCCCATATCAGCTCAAAGCGGTTCACGCTTTGCAGAAATCCGCCGAAGCAGGAAATGATCGTTTTCTTTTTGAAATGGCGACAGGTACGGGGAAAACGCTTATTTCCGCCGCCATTATTAAACTTTTTTTAAGAACAGGAAACGCAAAAAGAATTTTGTTTTTGGTTGACCGTTTGGAATTGGAAGATCAAGCACATAAAAACTTTGTCCGCTATTTGAGCAACGATTTTTCCTCTGTTATTTATAAGCAAAATCGTGATGACTGGAAAAAGGCGGAAGTGGTTATTACAACCGTTCAAAGTCTTTCATCGCAAGATAAATACAAAAAATTATTTTCCCCGACTGATTTTGATTTAGTTATTGCCGATGAATCACACCGAGCAATCGGCGGAAATTCACGAGCGGTTTTTGAATATTTTATCGGCTACAAATTGGGATTGACCGCAACGCCGAAAGATTATTTGAAAAATGTTGATCCGCAAAAACTTTCTCAAAAAGACCCGCGAGCTTGGGAAAGACGGCAACTCTTGGACACTTACACGACTTTTGGCTGTAAAAACGGTGAGCCGACTTTTCGTTTCAGTTTGCTTGACGGCGTAAAAGAAGGATTTTTGATCAATCCCATTGTTTCAGACGCACGAACCGACATCACCACCGAATTACTTTCGGAAAAGGGTTATGCGGTTATGGTTGAGGACGAAGAAGGCGGAGAAAGCGAAGAAACATTTTTCCAAAAGGATTTTGAAAAGAAGTTTTTTTCCGAAAAAACAAATCGTGTTTTTTGCCAAACATTTATCGAAAATTCTCTCAAAGACCCGATAAGCGGTGAAATTGGCAAAGGTATTATATTCTGTGTAAGCCAAAAACACGCTTCAAAAATTACTCAAACACTCAATCAAATGGCGAGCCAGCTTTGGCCCGACAAATACAATTCTGACTTTGCTGTGCAAATAACTTCAAACATTGCCGATAGCCAGCAATTCACGATCAATTTTGCAAATAATATTCTTAACGGACACACCAAGTTTTTAGAAGGCTACAAATCGGGTAAAACGAGAATTTGCGTAACTGTTGGAATGATGACGACTGGTTATGATTGCCAAGATATTTTGAATCTTGCGCTTATGCGCCCCGTCTTTTCCCCGACTGATTTTATTCAGATTAAAGGAAGAGGAACAAGAAAATTCACTTTTGAATATACCGACGAATATGGCGAAAAGCACAAAAAGCCAAAAGACCATTTCAAATTTTTCGACTTCTTTGCAAACTGCGAATACTTTGAAGAAAAATTTGATTATGACGAGGTTTTGCAATTACCAATCAAGCAAAAAGGAACTGGCAGAGAAGGACCAGTCGGCGTTGATATTGATGAATTCGAAACTTTCAATCCTGACAAAGTAAAAACGCTTACAGAAACACCTGTTGGAATTGAAGGAATGAAAGTTGATCGCAAACTTTTTGAGAAAGCCCGCGAAGAATTACAAAATGACCCCGAAGTAAAGTCTGCCGTTGAAAGCGAGCAGTGGGATAAAGCGGTGCAAATAATGCGGGACAAATACGAAGATAAACCGCAATTATTCTTAAATCTTGAAAAAATCCGCAAGAGTGAAAATCTTGATCGCCGAATCTCTTGGCGTGAATTTTTAGAACGAGCTTTCGGCTTGATTGATGTTTTCAAATCCAAAGACGAGAAACTAGAAGAAGAATGCGAAAAGTTTATTTCAATCTACAAACCCGAAAGCAAATATGTTCCGCATATCAAAAATTATCTAAAAGCGTATGTTACGAGCGAATATTTTAGAAACGAAATAAACAATCAACGATTTCCAAGAGAATTTGCTGGATTTACAATGGCAGAATTTAAGCAATTGAATGGATTTCGCGAGACTGTTCCGACATATGTCAAAGATTATGTTCCCGTTAATGTTTATATGAGGTAACCAAAAATATTATGCTTGATCAAGCTACAAAACGAAAACTAGACTCCGCCCGACAAATTCTTGTCGGTAAAGTTCCCGATCCAAAAGCGCAGGTTGAGCAAATCACAACTGCTCTTATCTATAAGTTTATGGATGATATGGATAAGGAAAACGAAGAAGTTGGATTGAAAACTCAATTTTTCGTTGATGATTGGAAAAAGTTTTCGTGGACAAAAATTTTGGACAACAAACTTTCAGGACAGGAACGGCTTGATCTTTATGTTCAGGCAATTACGAATATGCCAAAAAATCCGCATATTCCTCAATTGTTCCGAAATATTTTTAAAGGCGCTTTTTTGCCATACAACGACCCACGAACGCTCTCGCTTTTTTTGAAAGAGATCAATGAATTTAATTACGAACACAGCGAAAATTTAGGAAACGCTTTTGAATATCTGCTTTCCATTCTCGGAAGCCAAGGCGACGCGGGGCAATTCCGCACGCCACGCCATATCATTGATTTTATTGTTGAAGTTGTTGATCCGAAGAAAAACGAAACAATCCTTGACCCCGCTTGCGGAACGGCTGGATTTTTGATTTCCGCCTACAAACACATTTTGAAGCAGAACAAAGAAAAAGCCCTCACGCCTGATGAAAAATTGAAATTGATGAATAATCTTGCGGGCTACGATATTTCGCCTGATATGGTGAAATTGGCGCTTGTGAATATGTACTTGCACGGGTTCCCAGAGCCGAAAATCTACGAATACGATACTCTTTCAAGCGAAAAGCGCTGGGATGAAACTTTCGATGTCATAATGGCAAATCCGCCATTTATGACACCAAGAGGCGGAATAACTCCACATCAAAGATTCAGTATTCAATCAAGCAAGGCTGAAATTTTGTTTGTTGATTATATTTTAGATCATTTGAATATATCGGGTAGAGCGGGCGTTATTGTTCCAGAGGGTATTATTTTTGATTCAAAAGCTAAAGCATTAAGAAAGAAATTGATTGATAATAATTACTTGTGGGCGGTGTTATCTCTCCCGCAAGGTGTCTTCAATCCATATACCGATGCAAAGACCAATATCCTATTTATAGATAAACATATTGCAAAGAAAAGTAATGAAATTATTTTCGCCGAAGTTCTATTTGACGGTTTTGATTTAGGACTACAAAGAAACTCTATATCAAAGAATGACTTGCCAGAAATAAAGAAAATTTTACTTGCTTGGACAGAGGGAAAAAATGTTGAAAATCCTCAAATGAGGTTAATAAAAAAATCGGACATAGTAAAAAACAAAAACTATGATTTCTTCTTTGGAAGATATGAAAATTCACAAAATACCAGAACGCATGTTAACAGTATTTCACTAAGAGATATTCTGGTTAGAAACAAAACACAAATAGAAATCAAGGATTCAGAAAAATATAAACGAGTTACGATAAAAATGCATGGAAAAGGGATATGTTTAAGGGACGAGGTTTTAGGTGAAAAGATTGGAACAAAGAAGCAATTTACAATTTCTAAAGGTCAGCTTTTGTTATCGAAAATTGACGCTCGAAACGGAGCATTTGGAATAGTGCCAGAGGATGTTGAAGGTGCTATCATCACTGGCAACTTTTGGGCATACGACATAAAAAAAGACGGTGGTATAGATGAAAATTATTTGAATTATCTGCTTTTCTCAGAAGAATTCAAAAAAATATGCACTCTTTCAAGTGCTGGCGTTACAAATCGTCGGTATTTGGATGAAAAAATATTTCTTGATCAAAAAATTCCGCTGCCTCCGATTATGGAACAACAAAAAATTGTTGGAAAGATTAAGGACAGGAAAAAACAAATTGCGGACTATTCAGAAAAGATTGATGTTCTGAAACAAGAAATTGAATCTGCAATCGGCAACTTGTGGCAATACTAAATAATATGATAGGCAAAATCTCAAAACTCAAAGACTTCGGCATATTTTATGATTTTTCTTGGAAAACAGAGCTTTCTGATTTCAAGAGATTCAATTTGATCTATGGCTGGAACAGAAGCGGAAAAACAACCATTTCCCGTGTTTTTGCGAGTTGCGAGAAAAAATGCACTTACGACAAAGACAAATTCAAACAATACCCCGAAAATGGCGAGTTTGAAATAAAAACCGATGACGGAACTTCCGTAAAAAATACAGATGTTGCCACCAATGTTTTGCCAGTAAAAATTTTCAATCAAGATTTTATTGATGAAAATATTTCCTTCGATCCTTCTGATTCATGTAATCCAATTATTTATGTAAGCGAAGAAGATATTGAGAGCAAAAAACGACTTGAGCAATTAAAGCTGGACAAAATCACGCTTGGCAAAACATACGAACAGGCAAAAAAAGACAAGTCGGCAAAAGAAGAAACAAAAAATACTTTTCTAACTGGTTTGGGACGAGAAATTGCGAATATTCTTTTTGACAAGTCTTACAACAAGACAAAAGCGGAAAGTAAAATCAATACAATCGGCATTGATAATTTTGCCGACAAAACTTTGTCTGACGAAGATAAGAAAAAATATGAAGCAATAAGTAAGAGTGAAGCAGGTAAAACACAAACTACATTTTCAGAATATAATTTTTCTTTTGAAGATGAAATTATTGATAGTTTTCAAAAGATCTTCGAAAAAGTCGGGACTTTGCTTGGCAAAAAGGTTGTTTCGGAAACGCTAAATAGGCTGAAAGACGATCAGATTTTGAATAGTTGGGTAAAGCAAGGTTTTGATTTACACAAAACGAAAGAAGAAAAAGAAAAATGTTTATTTTGCCAGAAACCACTTGATGACGACTTTTTAGCTACGCTTTCAAAGCATTTCAGTAAAGATTACGAAGATTTGCAAAGCTCAATCACTAACTTGAAAAGTGAAATTTTGAAAATAAAGAGATCGGAGATTACGACGAAAAATGACGACCTTTATCCTGACTTGAAAGATAAACATACGAGTAAGGCAAAGGAACTTAACGAATGTATTAAGAAAATAAATACTTGGATTGACGAAGCGATAAAATCGCTTCAAGAAAAATACGACAATCCGCTTATGATTGTCTCAAACCCTACATCGCCAGAGGATTTTTTGTCTGTTTACAATGGTGTGATTTTGGAATTAAACAAAATTATCAATGAACATAATGAAAAAGCAAAAAATCATGCAAGCGAAGTTTCAAATGCCCGCGAGAAACTTGAATTAAACTCAATTGCAACCGCTTTAGCTGGGCAGGATTATAAAAAAATGGGGACTGACTTGGTAGAAGCATCGAAAAACGAAACTGAAGCCCTTGGTGCGATCAATAAAAATAATTCCGACATTGCAGAACTTGAAAAGCAGACTTCAAATATCGGCAAAGCGATTATAGCTATCAACAAACATCTGGAAGAATTTTTTGGCAGAAAAGAAATAGAACTCGCATTAGACGGAGACAATAAGGGCTATACAATAAAAAGAGATGGGAAACCAGCAAAAAATTTGAGTGAAGGAGAAAAAACCGCAATCGCTTTCTCATATTTTGTTGTTAAAGTCGGCGAAGGCGATTTTGATAAATCAAAAGGAATAATTTTTATTGATGATCCAATCTCTAGCTTTGACTCAAACTTCATTTACCACTGTTTTTCAATGATAAACACACATTTCAAAGAAGTCGGACAACTCTTTATATCTACGCACAATTTTCAACTTTTCAACTTAGTTAAGGAATGGTTTATCAATAAAAACAATGCGACAAAAAAAGATAATGAAAAACTAAGGTCGGAAAATAAGACAGAAAAACCAATTCCCTGCGAGTTTTTCATGGTAGAAAATTTTACTGAATCAGATGTGAGAAAAGCGAAAATTGTTGCGCTTGATAAGACATTGCGGAATTATAAATCCGAATACCATTTCTTGTTTGCCAAGCTCAAAGAATTTTCAGAAAAACAAGATACGCAATACGAAGATTTTTATACGATTGGCAATATGGCGAGAAGATTTTTTGATATTTTTGCAGATTTTAAGATACCAACAACAGGTGACCAAAAGTCTAAAATGGAAGTTTTAGTCAAAAATATCAATGATCCAGATGAGAAAATCAGCACTGTGGACGCTGGCAAGGCATACAAGCTGGTCAATGAATTTTCTCATAATTCCGACCCAACAAGCACAATCGAGCATAAAGACAAAAGCGAAAGCAAAGACGCAATCAAGATTTTGTTGAATATTGTGAAAGAATCAGATCCAAAGCATTTTGAAATTTTGGAAAAGAATTTAGTTTCTTAGTCCCGCCGTCCCGCCGAAAAGTTTTGGGGGCGAAGCCCAAGCAGGCGGGCAAAAAGGAAGGGGGTTGGGGGGGAAGGAATTTTTGCCCGCCTGCTTCCGTTCCCGTTCCGTTTGGGCAAAGGAAAAGCGGAAGGGGGGTTTGGGGGGAATTCCGCTTTTCCTTTGCGAAATCAAATTGAGGCCAGTCCCGCCACCTGCCTGAATACTTGGAAGGCAGGACACCACAGAAAAATACTCTTTTCATTAAAAGAAGAAAAAATCGGGCGCGCGCAAAATGAAAAGAGCAAAGAGTATTTTTCTGTGGTGTGGCGAGCTTGTCGAGCAGTGGCGGGGCTGGCTTCCTTATTGGGGGTTTTGCTCAAAAAAAGTTCGAACATCAATCAAAAAACACCACACGTAATAAAGTATCATGTGCGTGGGGGTCACAAGATTCTCAAAATATGCATACGAAAAAGAGATCGCTTACCTCCGCGGTCTTTTTTTATTTAAGAGTACCTTTCAAACTTTTGAAAAGTTTTCCACGATAAACTACCTTGACAAGGTATGCAATGTTAGGAATGTTAGGTAGGATGCAAAACACAATGTGCACTCGCCCCTCTTTTTTCTCACCAGGCTCTACGTACCACCACGTAAGGCCCCTTCATTCCATGTACTTTGCCTGCATTTGGGAGTACAGCGTGTACGGAATATTTTTATATCTTGAATAAAATATATAATTAAAAAAGAAAGCTTTGACTTTCTTTTTTGTTGAGGGTACCATAGTGATATGAAAACAAAACGTGTAAAACCAGAGTATATAGAATTTACTACCAAAGATGGTCTTTGCCTACCAGGTCTTTTGTACGAAAAAGAGAAAAATACGGCGGTAGCTATTTACCTGCATGGAAATGGAAGCTCTTCTGTTTTTTATGATGAATCAAATAAACTTCCACTCGTTCAAGAGCTTCAGAAGAAACATATATCTGTATTATATTTCAACAACCGAGGAGCACATATGATAAAACGGTTGACGCTCTCAAAAAAAGGAAAATCAGAACGGAAAAATTTTGGGATGGTACATGAAAAAATAAAAGAATGCATACAAGATATAGATGGTGCCATAGCATTTTTGAAAAAAAAAGGGTACAAAACATTTTATCTTATTGGCGCTTCAACGGGTGCAAATAAAATTTGTGTCTACAACTATTACAAACCAAAAAATAATATAGCAAAGTATATTTTGTTATATGGTGGTGATGACACGGGGATATACTACCAGGCGTTGGGTAAGAAAAAATTTTGGAAAATTTTAAAAGAGTCAAAGAAAAAGATACGAGAGAAAAAGGGGGATATAATCATAAAAGAATTATTGCCAGATGCTCTTTTTTCGTACGCAGGTTTCTGGGATATTGCCAATCCCGACGGGGACTACAATATATTTCCATTTTATGAAGGATTCAAAAAAGAAAAACTTTCAAAGAAAAAACTCTTTCGGCACTTTTCTTCCCTCTTGAAGCCAACCTTTGTGGTATATGGTTCGGAAGATGAGTATACCTCAGGCAATGTTTATGATGCGGTAGCATTATTGAGGGTGCAGAGGCCAGATTTGACGTATAAAATTGTAAAAGGAGCAGACCATGGATTCAATGGAAAAAAGAGGAGGTTAGCAAAACTTATTGCCGATTGGATATAGGAGGATACTTGCTCAAGAAAGAAAAAAATGATACTTTATGGATCATAATACGCATAAAAAAATATGAAAAAAGCTCTTATTTTAGTGGATCTAGAAAATGAATGGATTACGGAAGGATCTGATTATTTTTTAGGTGATATATCTTCCCTTTTTGAGAGAACCAACAAATTGATTGATTTTTGTAGAAAAAATGGATACAAAATTATTTTTGTTACCCATGAAGAGGAAGGTTCAGAGGATGCTTTTGCTCCAGGGACTACAAGAGTAAATATCATTGATGGTATTGATAAAAAAGAAGAAGATATTCATATACGGAAAAATAAGATAAGTCCTTTTTATCATACCAATCTTGAAGAAGAGTTAAATGGAGTTGAGGAAGTGGTAATATCTGGAATTCTTGCAAATTTGTGTGTACGCAGTACTGTACAAGATGCCTATGATAGGGATTTTGATATCACGGTTATAAAAGATTGCTGTGCTTCTTTTGACGCACAGACGCAAAAATTTACCTTTAAAGATTTACACAATACTCGTGAGGAAATTCAATTTAAAAATTTAGATGAATTTCTTAGTGGTTGCTAGATAAGAAAAAAATTTTTGAGCAATTTTTTACTGAGCCTTTGGGCTCTTTTTTTATTCCTGGATATTTTTAGCTTTGTTTTTCCACGGGATGTTACAATTTCACGAAATTTTTTTTGAGTATCATGGGTATATACGGTTTCCTCTTGGTAAAAAGCATCAATTTTTTCTTGCGTTTGCTTATCTATGTATACTTCTATTAAAAAATCATCAATGATATTGAGATAATAATTTGATTTTTTAAAGATTGGTGCGTGGAGGCAGTGATACTGTGACATTCTTCCATCCATAAATTTTTTTGGATAGTGATCGAGTGGGCTATTGTTTCCTGAGGTTACCAAATACTGATAATTTTGTTCAAGAGTAAAGTTTAAAAGTGCCAATTCATTTTCTTGATGAGCAATATAGAACCAAACGTGTGGTGAGTAGGCAAGAAAAGGTGCGGATAGATCACTGCTATGCAAAAGATGAATAATAACATGATTCCAAAATATATCCGTAGTTATGGCATCGTGAAAAAAATAGACAACGCGGTCGCCCTCTTGTAGGTTAGAGAAGTTTCCCCTTGAAAACGGATGATGAAAATATTTGTGTTCCACATTTTCAAAGTACTGGCTCATTTGTTTGATCCAACTTGCGTTGAGGGACGCCTTTCCTTTTTCTACCACAATAATTTGTGATTTTTTGAGGTTGCGAATGGCATAGTATACCCCTTGCTTGGTAGTAGAGGGATGTTTTTTTTGGATGTGTGCAATGATATCTAAAATAAGAAGTGGCCCATCTTTGAGACAGGTAAGTACGTGATCTTCTAGGGTTTCTCTACTTCCAAAAATCATAGTATAGCGTATAAACGTTCTTAATCAAGTATACAGGAATTGCTTGTTGCAGTAAAGAAACTCTTTACTATAAATAGAAAATAAAACAAAAAATTGCCTAAAATAAGTGTTTTGTGTATAAATAAAATGAATTAAATATATACATATGACATGGAAAAATCTTGCTCCCAAAATAGTGCGTCAAAGGGTTATCATTGAGGGGACCACCCAAAAAATAGTTTCTCCAGACGCTATAGAAGACTATTTGCTCCAACTCTCAAAAGTTCTCGATATGAGAGCACTTCGGGACCCATTCACGTATCCTGCAGAAGATAAGGGGTATGGGGGTTGGATTCACTGGGTTACCTCGGGGGCTCATTTTTACTCGTATTCAGAAAATTGGAGCAATCCATCACTTTTTACTGTGGATGCCTATACCTGCAAGCCATTTAATGCAGAAAAGGCCGTACAATTTACCAAAGAATACTTCAACCCAATAGAAATAGTTTGGAAAGAAGTAGAGGTATAAAAAAAGTAATAAAATCAATGATCCCTCAGGACATTGATTTTTTCTTTTAATACTGCTAAAATCCTGACAATATGATTATTGACTATTTCTTATGCTAAAAATTGGAATTGTAGGACTCCCGAATGTTGGGAAATCGACTCTCTTTAATGCATTGACCAAAAGTAAACAGGCTGATGCCCAGAACTACCCATTTTGTACTATTGAGCCAAATGTTGGGATTGTTGAGGTACCAGACAATAGACTTGCAGAACTCTCCAGGACATCAAAGTCTGGAAAGACTATCCCGACAGCCATTGAATTTGTAGATATTGCAGGATTAGTAAAGGGAGCTTCTGAAGGTGAAGGTTTGGGAAACAAATTTTTGGCACATATTCGTGAAGTAGATGCCATTGCACAAGTCGTGCGTTCATTTGAAGACGGAAATATTGTTCATGTGCACAATAAAGTAAACCCAAAAGAAGATGCAGATATTATTAATTTAGAATTAGTCCTTGCGGATTGGCAAACCGTAAGTAAGAGATTGGATAATACAAAAAAGAAAGCAAAAGGTGCACAGGCAAAAGAAGTTCAAAAGGAAATTGAACTGCTTGAACGAGTTGCAAAACAATTGGAAGCGGGGAAAGTAGCGCGTGAGCTTGAATATGATGAAGAGGAACAAAAGATTCTCTCAGAACTTTGTCTTTTGACCAATAAGCCCATTATGTATGTGGTCAATGTAGATGAAAATGGAATTAAACAAAGTGAGTTGGGTATCCCAGAGATAGAACCCGGTGTTCCTCATGTAAAAGTATGTGCAAAGTTGGAAGCGGAGTTTATTGGTTTGGAAGGAGAAGAATTAACGGAGTACATGAATGAGTTTGGTCTCAAAGAAACAGGTTTGGATAAAATCATCCATGCGGGTTATAAACTCCTTGATTTGGTGACCTACTTTACTTCAGGAGAACAAGAATCAAGAGCTTGGACGGTTCATCGCGGAACTCCCGCACCACTTGCCGCAGGAGTGATTCATACAGACTTTATCAAAGGTTTTATCAAGGCGGATGTTGCCAATTGGGAAGATTTTGTAGCAGCGGGTGGATGGTCAAAAATTAAAGAAACAGGAAAAATGAGATTGGAAGGGAAAGAGTACATTGTAAAAGATGGTGACGTTATGTACTTTCATGTAAGTACTTAGAACGCAGATACCAACTTTTGACTTGAGAAAATCCACAGACAAAAAACCCAATGGAGATACTCAGAATAGAAGAGAGTACAATTAAATTGGTGCTTCCAGTAACATTTGCATAGAGAGAAAGTGGAAAACCAATCATAATTGATAGAAAAAGGGCTGTGAAAACGGCTCCTTTTTTTATCGTAGTGCTATAGAGACTAAAAATGGTTGGGAAAAATCCTGCAGATGCAAGCGTACCGGACGCAAGAAATATCCAAAGGAGTTGAGGTTGCATCAAGGCGATCCCCGTTCCTAAAAAGGCCATTCCAAGCATAAAATTTCTTGAAATACGAAGGAGGTGTTTGTCATTTGCATCTTTATTGAAGTATCGTTTGTAGATATCAACGGTTCCAAGTGCAGAAATGGCACAGTAGGCAGAGTCAAGAGTAGAGGAAAGGCCTGCAAATGCCATAAAAACAAAAAGCATCAGTGCTCCTTTTGGCAAAAAATATCCAATTGCAAGGGGACCAACCATTTGGGGATCCGTGACATTGATACTGAATGCAGGATTGGCAGCAACAAATCCCAAAAGGCTCAAAGTAATGGGAATCAGTCCAAAAAGAAGTCCACCAACCACAAAAGTTTTTACAATATTTTTTTGTTTTACGGCAAAACCACGTTGAAAAAACATTTGATCTCCTATGGGGCCCGTGATGAGCCCAATTGTGGTTGCAATCCCAAAGGCATACGCAATTTTTGGATCAAAAATATTTCCAAACTCACCGGAAATTCCAGCAAGTCCACCAGTTACAGAACTCCAGCCACCGGCGTGGATGATGACCATCGGCACAAGAAAAAATCCAAGGATAAGAATCATAAGCATCTGAATAACATCTGTGAGTACCGACGCCTCAAGTCCACTCAGTAGAGAATATGCAAGTGCAATAGTTGCAATACCAAGCGTTGCAATAGAGAATTTCATACCTGTAAGAATATGGAGAAGTGTACCACCGGCAAGAGCATTTATAATGATAGCAGAAAGTTGGTATCCAAAAAAAATAACAAGGTAAGAGAGATGAATACGTTTGTCTCCTTGATATCTTTGTAAAATGTATTCTGGAAGGGTGTATCCTTCTGGCATATTTTTGCGTAGGCGTATGGCAAGAGGTGCGAAAATAAAAAAACAGAGAATATTGGGTGCAATAAACCAGAAAGCACCGGCGATTCCTTGCGTATATGCTTGCATGGAACAAATAAATATAGCAGGTGCCCAAACCCAAGAGACGGCAATAGAAAATGCTCCTCGTATCCAAGAGACATTTCTATCGGCAAGTAGGAATGTTTCATTGGTAAGCGTTTTCTTTCTTGTAAGAATATAGACAAAAGAGATCATGATAATCCCAAAAAGAGAAAGAAGGAGGTAGCCTTCTTGTTGACTCATAAACATAAAAAATATATTACGTGACAATACTAGGGTGTGCTTGTATTGACGTTTTACAGCGTAATATATATAATAGAATAAGAGTGTTCAATAAGACCCCATGGTGTATATCTACACCACACAAATTATGAATGAACAGGTTCTAGAAGAATTAGGCTTATCACAAAATGAAGCAAGAATATATCTTGCTCTCTTAAATTTTACTGAGGCAGGGGTGGGTGAAATCGCAGGGTATACTAAAATTCACAGAAGAAATATATACGATACTTTGGACAGATTGGTACATAAAGGATTGGTTTTTTCTATCATGAGCAGGGGAGAACATAGATATGCACCCGTAGATCCAGATAAACTCATGGAACTGGTTCGAGAAAAAGAAGTCACTTTAGAAAAAATTCTACCGGATTTGCGTAATCGTTTTGAAAAAAGAGGTGGACAGCAGGAAGCCTATATTTATCGTGGGATTGAAGGGTTTAAAAATTACATGCGAGAGATTGTACGTGTGGGAGAAAATGGATATTTTATTGGTGCAAAGCTGGGTTGGTTTGACAAAAGGTTAAAGGGATATCTTCCGAGTTTTGAAAAAGAAGCAAAGAGAAAAGGATTGCATTTTTATCACATATTTGATCATGAAGTAAAAGATATTTTGAAAAAAAAGGAATATAATTTTGATAAAAAAATGTATCCGTATAAATTTTTTCCAAAAAAATATGGGACGCACTCCGCAATAGATATTTTTGGAGACTATGTAGTGACTTTTTCTGGATTAAGTTTAGAGAGACTGGAGTATCTCCAAGATGACGTTACCCTTTTTGTTTTGAGAGATAAAAATCTCGCAGAAAGCTATAGAACATGGTTTCAATTTATGTGGGATATGTGCAAGGAAAGTTAGAATTCGTTGACCCGGAAGGTGGGGAGTGGTACACTAAGTGCACAAGTTTATAGAGTCTATCTTTGATGTATGGTTCATACAAAAAATCCAAATTACATTCACCATAGTAACTCTAAAGTTGCTGATTCCATGCGTGAGATTGTCTTTGGTATGGAAGATGGGATGGTCTCTACTTTGGGAGCGATTACTGGGATTGCTGGGGCGACATTTGATCCATTTACGACTGTTTTGGCAGGTTTAGTTATTATTTCTGTGGAGTCTATATCTATGGGGGTGGGGGAATTTCTCTCGAGTAAGTCCAGAAAAGAAATAGATCAACGCATTTTGCATGAAGAGAAAGAAGAGATCCGAGATTTTCCTGAAGAAGAAAGAAAAGAACTATTGGGAATGTTCATTGCCGATGGTTGGCCACAGGATGTAGCAAAAAAAATGGTACAGGTAACTTCACAAGATAAAGAACTCATGTTGCGTGAGATGGCGTATAGAGAGTTAAAAATTGTGCCAGATAAGATGACCAATCCATTAAAAAATGGATTTATTATGCTCTTTTCCTATATTATAGGGGGTGGTATTCCACTTTCACCATACTTTTTTCTTGAAATGAAGGGAGCAATTATCTGTTCTATTGTGATTACGCTCATTGCCCTCTTTGCACTTGGGGTTTTCACTTCTCATTTTTCAAAACGGAACCCAATTAAAGCTGGTTTTGAAATGTTTGCTCTTGCAACGTTTGCCGCTGTGGTCGGGTATGTGGTAGGAAAGATAGCAGACGTAAGTTTAGGTCCAAAATAAAAAGCGAAAAAGAAAAAAGGCCGGAAGCATACCGGCCTTTTTTCTTTTTGAGAAAGCATTAGTTATTGCTTAGTTCATTTTTGTAGTAGTCTTTATATATGGACATTACAGAGATGAAAAGTGCAGCGATAATGGGGCCAATAATAAATCCGGAAATACCGAAGATAAATATACCACCCAAAGTAGAGAAGAGGACGATTAAAGGATGCATTTGGATATCTTTTCCAATAAGTGGTGGACGGAGGATGTTATCTATAGTTCCAATAACGAAAGATCCAAAGATAATAATGGTAAGTCCTTGAGCAATATTGCCCATAGCCATCATAATAATACCAGCAGGAAGCCAGACCAAAAAGGATCCAATGGCAGGGATAACAGAGAGTGCTGTCATAACAACCCCCCAGACCAATGCTCCAGGGATTCCTGTGACCCAAAAGAGGAGGCCTCCTAGTATTCCTTGTATACTTCCTACAATGAAAGTACTCTTGAGCGTTGCCCGAGTGGTAGAGGTAAAGCGGTCAAAGAGCTTTTTTTCATAGGTATCTCCAAGTGGAGAGAGATACATGAGTTTTTGAAGGATACGTGGACCATCTTTGAGCAGATAAAAAAGCGTATACAACATGATGAAGAGCATGAAAAAGAAACGTACGGAATTTTGGGTGAACTGTACAAGATGCGTATAGAGGAATTGTGTTATCACCTGTGTCATCTTTCCGGCGTTTTCCGTCCATTGATATTTTATAGTGTCTGTATATTCACCTATGAAGGGAATTTTGGAAAAGTGTTGAGAAACCTGATCTAAATTTCCTGTGAAGAGTTGGTTTTGTTTTACTGCACTGTAGAGATTTGCAGACTGGTGAACAGTGAGGGTTGTGACCAGCAAGAGCGGAAGGAATAAAACGACTATGATTATAAGTATAGTAACAAATGAACTGAGTGCATCAATTTTTATATACTTATGAATCCAGCGGAAGAGTGGGAAGAACATTACAGCAATAATTGCGGCCCAGAAGATAGGATAAAAAAATGGTGCCACAATATAGAGGAATATTGTCCCAAGTAAAAGCATGATTCCAAAAAAGAAAATCATGCGGATATTATTGAAATTTGCTTTGGTTTCTTTTGGAGGCATAGGAAGTATTTGAATCTTAAGATTGGATATAGACTATTTTCATTATATCACAGTTTTTACATTATATACCAACGATCCCTAAGGCATCAAAAAACCCGCTATACGCGGGTTTTAGAGATTTTGTATAATTATGCTGCTTCTTCTAACTCGGGAATTTCTGGATTTGGGTTTTCTTCAGTAGGATGTTCAAGTCCAACTGGATCCGGTTGGTCAAAAGTCTTTTGGAAAGATGCATCTAATGTTGCATCGAGATCTTCGTGAGATGGTTCTGTTTTGGCTGCTTCTCTCCCTTCTGCTTCTTTTGCTGCCATTGCCCAATCTTCTTTAGGCATCTCTACATCATTGGGATTAAAACCTCGTGTTTCTGGTGTCATAGATTTTTGATTATCTAATTAAATAACAAGGAATTATACTATATTTTTGTTCATTTGTCAAGATGCAGAAGACTTTGGCGATGCGGTATGAATTTGTAAAAAGTGAAGCGCAAAATCTTCCAGTACGCTGGTGAGATTGTAGCCACTTTTTATCTTCCCATCGGGACCTATTCTTTCGTGGTAAAATTCATCCATGGCACGTTTTAATAGAGCCGTTTCAACACCACTCTCTTGGGCTATTCCAAGCTCATCAGTGAGCATTTGTAGTGTTATAGCAGAAAGTTTGGAAGGCTCAAAGTGAAATTGCTTGAGGAGTATTCGTAAAAAGTTTAGAAAAGTAGCAGATTCAATATTGGTTGATGCGGTTGGGAGTTCTAAATCCAAGGCAGCGTCAACTTCTTCCGGTGATAAGCTATCTAAATCTTCTTTTGCTTGGAGTACTTGATCTCGTTTTTTCATCCATTCTCGGTACCATGCAATAAGCTCTTGAGTTAGGACTTCTGTAGAAACATTTTTTGTTCTATCAAAAAGTTCGTCAAGTGACGTTTCCAAATCATCTACAGCAAGTCTCTGATCTTGTGAAAGGGTAGCGTAGCCCGGTCCTTCGGGAGGTCTTTTCATAGGAGTGATTTTTTTTGAATAAATTTCCATCTTCCCACTGGAAGTGTACCTAATTTAAATTTTCCAAATCGCGTTCGTTTGAGTGAAAGGACTTTATATCCAAGTCTACCAAACATTCTTCGAATTTGTCGATTTTTACCTTCCTGGAGTATAACATGAACAATATATCGGCGTCCAACAGCGGATTCTTTGAGTATTCGGATGCCTTTTGCATATTCACCCTCACCAATATCCATACCGTGTTCTAAAACTTTTATGGCTTGTTTTGAGAGGCGACTATCCAATTGCAGTTCATATTCCTTTTCATGCTCAAACCTTGGATGCGTCATTTTATTGGTAAGATCACCATCATTGGTCAAAAGAATCAAACCCTCAGAATCCTTATCCAGCCTTCCTACTGGATACAAACGAATTTTATCTGCCAGGGTTATATTTTTGTCTTGTGATTTAGGTCCAAGGAGGGCCTTATAGGCATCTTTATCTCTCTTTGTGGTAGCATTTCCATAGGTGAGAAGTTCAAGGATGGAGTGCCCCTGTTGGCTACTTACACTGGATACGTAGTCAAGCGGTTTGTGGAGTGCTACATAATAAAAGGATTCTTTTTTTTGTGGTGAATGCGGTTGTTTGCGATGATTTTGTTTTCCTACCTCTATCTCATCGATATCAAGGTCTACTTGGGTACTTAGTTCTCGTACTACTTTTCCATTGAGTTTTACCTGTCCGGAAAGGATAAGTTCTTCAGCTTTCCGACGAGAACAGATTCCAAGATCTGCTATGGCTTTATTAATTCGGACTTGCATAGATTATTTTTGGAGAATGGTATTTTAAAAAATGGTATAAAACTACACAGACTTTTTTATTTCTACTTTATCTATTCTTCTCTTTTTGATACTCAGAATCTTACATTGGGTGTCTCCAAGAGTCAGCTTATCATTTTTCTTTGGGAGCCGTTCGAGGGTATCTAAAATGCGTTCTGCAATAGCATCCAGCTCATTTCCACGAATTTCCGAGTGGAAAAAATCATTGATATCACGAATAATGGTATCTCCAGCTACCACAATGGTATTTTTGTCTATACGTTGAATAAGATTTTCATTTATATCATGTTCATCCGCAATTTCTCCCACCAGTTCTTCAATGACATCTTCAAAAGTTACAATTCCTTCGGTTCCACCGTATTCATCTACTACAATAGCTATATGTGTTTGACGTTTTTGGAATTCGCGCATGATATCATCAATACGCATTTGTCTGGGGACGTTTACAATATTGAGAAGGATCTCTTTTATAGAATTTTCTTCTTTATCGGTATGATAGGCAAGCAGAACATCACGGGAGTGCACAAAACCGATTACGTTATCGGGCGTTCTACTGTAAACAGGAAAGCGTGTATGAAGATGATCTTTTATAAGAGATGCGGCTTGTTTTATTGAGAAAGTATCTTTCATAAATTGAACCTGTACTCGAGGAGTCATAATATCTTCTGCCCGGATATCATTAAAGGCAAAAAGACGTTCAATCATGAGTCCTTCATTTTTTTCTATGGCTCCTTGGCGCATTCCAACTTTTGCAAGGGCACGGACTTCTTCTTCACTCACCTGGAGTTCCTTTTGTTTTCCGGCAATGATATTGGTAATCCATTCAAAACTTACAACCAGGGGAGTAAAAATCCACTGGAAAATGCGCAGAAAGACAGCACTAAAAATAGCAAATTTTTTGGGATGAGAGCTTGCGTATGACTTTGGCAAAATTTCACCAAAAACTAGGATAAGCAAAGTCATGATTCCGGTAGTTATTCCAATGACGGAAGATTTAAAAAGGGTAGTAGCAATCACTGTTGCATAAGAAGATGCGGCAATGTTTACAACGTTATTTCCAATAAGAATAGTCACAAGAAGTCGTCTTGGATTTCGTTTCATTTTTTTGATAAGTTCTGCTCGATGGAGTTTTTTCTTCACCATGGATTCAACTTGTGCATTGGAAAGAGACAAAAAAGCTACCTCTGTTCCGGAAAAAAACGCCGAAAGGAAAAGAAAGATAAAAAGTATAATACTGTTTGAAATCATAAAAATTTATTCTCTAATATCGGTTGGCAAACTCATACCGCCTACATTTTTGTAAGCATACAATGCAATTGACCAGTCAATTTTATAAATTTGATAAGCAATATCACCATCATGTGTATATATATTGTGAGGTTTTATACCCAGTAAGTCAAGTTTATTTTTGAAAACATCGGGAGACATCCCTGGCCTATTTACATTTGTATTCTGGCTCGAAGCTGGGGTTGAATAAATATAATAGACAAGATGATGAGCATTTGAAGCATTGATAGTAAAAATGTATTGAGGGAAAGATTCAATTCCTGCCAAGGGGAGACCAAGGTACATGGTTCTGCGCACATAACTTTGTACCAGTGTTCCAACTCCCGCTCGTGAGTCAAAAAACAGAAAAACTGGGGTTTCTTGTCCCATGTTTAGTTGGTAAAAACGATCTACGGCAGATTGATAATTTTGATTTTTGAACCGGGAATGTGGATTGGGTTTTAAGTCATCCAATTCTTTTCTCAGGTATGTCTCAAGAGCATTTGCTCCATAGTCTGGTAAGTACAGTTGTTTGGGGTAGGTGACACTCGCTTTTCCAATCTTTCTTCCCGTGGATGCCACGACCGCATTCACAGAAAAGAACATTTCATAGGCAATCCAGATCCAGAGAAAAGCCTTTGTCCACTTTTTTGAGATATCAAAAAAATCTCGAAGGAAGGGAACCATAAGAAATATAAAAAATGGTGTGAGGTAAAAAAGAAAGCGTGTCCGTGCGCCAATAAGAAGAAAAAAAACAAGAAAACATACCGTGGAAAGAAAAGTACAAAATGTTGCCGTATCCCACTTTTTTCTCTGAAAAAGTTTTGCAATAGGGTAGAAAAAAGCTGAAAGCGCAAAAAGAAAAAAGACAGGGGTATAAAGATAGAGGAGTGTTCCCATATCAGAAATTCTTTGGAGGAGGTCGCCGCGTTGGGTTTTTCCGGGGAGTTTCTTCCAGTGTTCGGAGATATCTTGTTTGAGTAGAAAAGCGAACTGAAGATCAAAGTGGCCCGTTGCCCGATACATACCAATGTTGTAGATGATAACGGGAGAAAAAATTATCAAGGAAAGAAAAATTGCCGTATAGAGTCGAATGCTTTTGAGGTATTCTCTTTTATATACAAAAAAACCAAGAATATATACTGGAAATATGGCAAAGGAAACATACTTTGAAAGAAAACTAAACCCAAGGGCAATCCCCCAAGGATAAAGGAATTTTTTTTCTTTGAGTGATCGTAAAAAGAAATAAAATGAAAGCAAAATAAAAAAGAGAGTTACAGATTCCAGCATGGAAACCCGGGTATACACAACAGAAAAATCATTTATCGCCATGAGTCCCATACAAAAAATCCCCAGCTTTTTATTATAGAGTTGTTTTCCAATAAAAAAGCTTACAATGACAGATCCAATTCCAAAAAGTGCAGCAGGTAGGCGTGATAAAAAAATTGAATAACCCAAATTTCTGAAAAAAAGATTTTGTATAATAAAGAAAAGCGGTGGATGGTCATGAAAGGAAAGAGTTCCCCACCAGGGGAGTCCATTGGGGAACCAGTCAAAAGGGGTGGTTTGAAGATCACTGGCAAAAGAATCTACAAAACCGATACTTCGAACACTGTAGAGTGGTTCGTCTCCCAGAAGAACTCCTGAACTTAAAAAACAGATCCGAAAAAGAATAGCAATAAGGAGGATTGCAAAAAATTGAAATTGAAAATGAGTAAAAAGATAAAGGAATTTTTTCTTCATGAAATGTATCAACGAACAACTGCGTATCCAATGTAGGCAATATAGAGTACAATAAAGAGAATCCCTTGAAGGCGAGAAAGCTTATGTTTATCACCAACGAACATAAAAAGAAAGAGAAGAAAAGTGGCAAATACGGTATAGAATGTATCTATGTTGGCCTGTGTATCAAATTCCAATGGTTTGATTACTGCAGTGAGTCCAAGAATCCAGAAAACATTAAAAATGTTTGACCCAACGGCGTTTCCAATGGCAAGGTCCGTATGGCCTTTTCGTACAGCAACTATTGTAGTTGCCAGTTCTGGCAATGAAGTCCCCAGCGCTACGATAGTTAAACCAATGAGTGCTTCACTCATTCCTGCAAGATGAGCCAAAATGATTGCATTATCTACAATGAGTTTTCCGCCAAAGGCGAGCGCAAGCAACCCTGCCAAAAACATGACTACAGATGTGGTCCAGGAGTATGTGTCGATGTGTTCATGTTCTCCTTGAATTTTGGTAAGGCCGTAGGTATAAAAGAGGAAAATGATAAAAAAGGCTACAAAAGCAATACCATCACTTCGAGAAAGGACATTTACGGTACTATAGGCGCCATCGAGAAACATATCATTTCCTAGGATGACAACAAGAAGTATGGCCAAAAAAGCAAAGGGGATTTCCCTGAATGTTGTCCCCTCTTTTACTTTGAGAGGTATAATAACGGCACCAATTCCTAAAATCAAAAGAATATTGGCAAGGTTACTTCCTACAACGTTTGCAATTGCTAAATCTGTGCTTCCTTTGTATGCAGAAATAAGGTTTACAAAAAGTTCAGGTGCAGAAGTACCAAAACTTACTACAGTGAGTCCAATAACTATGGTGGAAATTCCCCATTTTTTTGCTGCAGAAGAGGCACCACGAACAAGTGCTTCTGCTCCAAGAATAAGAACGGCAATACCAACAACAAGAAGTAATATCGGTAGGAACATAGTAAAATAATCTAATAAATTTATAAACTTTTATCTATAGTCGCACAAACCGCGTTTTTTACAGTAAGAAACGGTGTATCTTCCAAAGATAAATAGGATAAGAGATGTACTTGCAGATATCAAACAAAATGGGCAATTGGCACGAATGACAAAAATTTGGAGATATTCAAACCAAATGGATGCAAGCAGTCCAATCCAAGTAAGGTGAGAAAGAAGCGTAATACAGAGTGGATTTTTTTTATCAAAATATAGCAGTGACAAAAAAATCAAAGAAAGATAATAGAGTACGCCAGGGAGTGCAACAGGGATTCCAAAAATGGTGGCATATTTGCTCGAGAGGACCGTTTCACATCCGGTGGAGAAAGAACATCCGAGTGCGCCATTAAGATGCTTGAAGGTAAGATAGGTAGCATCTGCGAAACCAATAAGTCCGAGGACAAGGAAAACCCAAGGGATAAAGCTTGGGACTTTACTTGAGTGCTTGTGAAATAATTTTTTCAAATTCATCATATTGTGGAGGTGCTTGTATTTGTACTCCATTTAAAAAGAATGTTGGGGTACCTGATATATTTGCTTTGTGTCCGCTGTTGATATCTCGGTTCACACGTTCTGTTACTTCTTTGGAATCCATGTCATTTCTAAATTGATCTATATCAAGACGGAGAGATTCAGCGTACTGTATGATTCTTTCTTTTGGATTTTCATCGTTGACCCAGATATCTTGTGTATTGAACAAAATATCATGCATATCCCAAAATCTTCCTTGGAGGGAAGCGGCCTCTGCAGCTTGGGCTGCTAAAAGGGCATGTTCATGGATACTCTCAAGAGGAAAGTGGCGATATACCACCTGGAGATCATTTTCATGAGATTTCACGAGTTGCTTTACCAACGGGTAGTAGTGTTTGCATGCAGGGCATTGGAAGTCACTATACTCAACAAGAGTAAGCGGTGCATTTGGATTTCCAGATACGTGGTCTTTGGCATCAATACTTGTGGTAAGAGTGCTTCCTGACAAACCGGTAAGTTTGGATAGCCCCCAGATAAGTAAGAGTACCCCCAAAATAAATCCTCCCCAAATGTACAGGGACTTTCGATTGCTGTGTTTCATAAATAATATGATTAATTTTCTCTTCAATTGTGAGTATAGTACCAAAGATATACGCAAACATCAAGAGAAAAGAGATATTCAGGAGAGTATTTTTGGTGTGGGGTGGGGCCACACTACTTGGACTCAGGTGGGGGCTGGGTGTTGCGTTGTGCGAGTGCCTGTTGGAATGCATCCTTGATGCCTTCCCCGATCTGCTGTCCCAGTGTCTCCGGGGAGAGGTGTTTGACGATGCCACGTCCGATGGCACGACCCAGCATCTGGGCACACAGGATGACAACGATGACAAACATGTGGACGGAAAGCGAGGAGAGCGTACACAGCAGGAGTGCCAGATCCGGGCTTACCAGGGGGTTGAGAACCCAGTGGTTTTCGCTGGTGAGGGCGAACCGAGTGAGCAGGGGGAGCGACCACATGATCCATGAGCAGAGGGTCACCTCCACCGACATGCGGAGGGGGCGATAGATCCCTCTCCGGAACATCAAGATCGTGGTCAACACGGTCAGGATCAGCGAGCCGGAGAGAGCGTAGGGGTTCATCCCCTCGAGTGGATTGGGCATGGGGTCCTCCATGGAGTGTGGAGGCAGTATAATAGGATTTTTTCTCTTTTGCAATACAAACCGAAAAAAGATATAATGAAGAACTCCTTACCTTTAATGAGAAGATTTTCTCTTTCTTATGATGCATCATAAAACTTATGGAGATCTGGTAGAAAAAATAAAGGACCTGCAGCAGAAAAAAGAATTGGTATTTGTAGGGATCTCTGGTTTGGGAGGCTCTGGGAAAAGCACGCTTTCCAGCCGTTTGCACGATGAAATGAAGGATGCAACTTTGGTTTGTGTAGACCATTTTTATTTACCAAGTGAAAAACGGGGAAAAACGCATAATTCGGAAAATATTATCAGTAACTGTTTTGATTGGGATCGTTTAGAATCTTTTCTAACCGCATTAAGTAAACCTGGATGTTGCACCCGTTATCAAAAATACAATTGGAATACAGATTGTTTGGATGATTGGGTAAATATTCATTCGGAAGGATTGGTGATTGTTGAAGGAATATATTGTTTGCAAGATCGTCTTGCACATAAGTATGATCTCAGTGTTTGGGTGGATACTCCTGTTGAGCTTCGCTTTGAAAGGAGCATACAAAGAGATAAAGAAGGAAGATTTAAGGGGAAAAGCGAAGAAGAAATACGAAAAATGTGGAAGGAAATATGGATCCCCCAAGATGACAGATATTTTCAAAAATATAGACCGGACATGAAAGCCGATATTTTGTTAAGCGGTGTTTGATAATTTTAATTAAAATATGAATGCACTTGAAATAAAAAATTTTACAAAAAAATACGAAAATTTTGTAGCAGTAGATAATCTTTCGCTAGAAATAAAGAAGGGAGAATTTTTTGGATTTTTGGGTGCCAATGGGGCAGGGAAAACAACAACGATTCATTGTATTACCGGGATCAATACTATTACGGATGGGAGCATTAAAGTATTTGGCATAGATGTAGATAAAGAGTATAAAAAGGCACGGACAAAGGTGGGGCTTTCACCGCAAGAATTTAATATTGATATTTTTCTTACCATAGAAAAAATCCTTTGGTACAATGGAGGACTTTTTAATATGAAAAAAGAGGAACGTGAAAAGAGAATTGAAGAACTTCTAAAAATTTTAGAACTAGAAACGCACAGAAAAAAACAATTTCGGCAGCTCTCGGGAGGACTCAAACGAAGAGTCATGTTGGCGCGTGCCCTCATGCATGATCCTGACCTTCTTATCCTTGATGAACCAACAGCCGGGGTGGATGTCGAATTGCGACATGAGCTTTGGGAATATTTAAAAAAAATAAATGCCGCTGGGAAAACTATACTTCTGACATCACATTATTTGGAGGAAGTAGAACTTCTTTGTAACAGAATTGCCATTATAGATAATGGAAAAATTATTGCGGTTGGTGATAAGAGTGAATTTGTAAAGGATGGAAAAAGTTTGGAGAAAAAATATTTAGAGCTTACACAAAAAACAAAGTCTAGTTAGTCAACATAAGATCTTCGAAGTAAAATTATGAATAATAAAATAGCACTTTTTTCTTTTATCTCACGAGAAATTCAAAGGTTCACTCGTGTATATGTACAGTCTTTGTTTAGTCCCTGGATTAATGCAGTCCTGTATATTTTTATATTTGGATATGTGGTTGGTTCTCGTATAGATTCAATTGCAGGAATAAAATATATCGCCTTTGTTCTGCCAGGTATTCTCATGATGAATATTATCTCCGCATCTTTTCAACAGACGGCATTTTCTCTGTATTTCAAGCGTTTTGCAAAATATATTGAAGAATATTTAGTAGCACCACTTTCTAATTTTGAATTGCTTACAGGGCATATTATTGGCGGGGTCACTCGGGCTCTTTTTGTGGGAACTGGAATATATGTAATTGCAATCCTTTTCCATGCAGCAAGTATTGTTCACCCTCTTTGGTTCTTTTTTTATTCTGTTACTGTCTCAATTATCTTTGCACTGGTTGGTGTCTTTATTGGTCTTTGGGCAGATAACTTTGAACAGCTCAATATTTTAACTACATTTATTATCATGCCGTTTACGTATTTGGGAGGAATGTTTAATTCTGTGTCTATGTTGCCAGAAAAAATTCAGTGGTTCATGAAGGTCAATCCATTTTTTTATTTTGTAGACGGTTTGCGTTTTTCTATGACCGGAGTGCAAGAATCCAATATGATAGCCGGTATTGGGATCATAACATTCTGTATATTGGGACTGGGCGGACTGGTATGGTACTTGTTTAAAATAGGTTGGAGAATTCGAGGATAATTATTTTAAAAAACAAAAAACTTCCATGTATTGGAAGTTTTTTTTATTTACAAAAAAAGGAGAGAGAGGTATTATGAAAATAAGAAAAAAAGTATGAAACAAAAAATTTTTCTTTCAGTAGGTATTATCTTTTTATGCAGCATTGTCTATGCAATATTTTTTGTATATACCTATTATCGTGGTGCTGCACCGGCATTTCAAAAACCTTCTCAGAGGATAGAAGATATTTTTCATTCGGTAAGTACAACAAATCAAAAAGTAACAGCATTACAAAACACTACAGATTTTCCCCTTAAAATAGAAGAAGGTTTTTCTATTTCCTTGTATGCAAGTGGCATAGATAATGCACGTGTTTTGGCAATGGGACCAAGAGGGAATTTATGGGTGAGTCGTACCAAAGATGGTATTGTAAGTATGTTGGAAAAAACAGCAGACGGTGTTGTGCAACATGAAATTATTCGTGGATTAAACAAACCACATGGACTGGCATTTGATATACAAAACCCAAATAGACTCTATATTGCACAGGAAAATGAGCTTTCCTTTCTCGATCTTTTTTCTGAGGGGCCCATACAAAAAATTTTAGATCTTCCAAAAGGTGGGCGTCATTTTACTCGCACACTTTTTTGGGGAGCAGATAATGAACTCTATATATCCATTGGGTCCAGTTGTGATGTTTGTCAGGAAAGCGATAGTCGCTATGCGAGTATTATGAAAGTTGATCTCAAAAATAAACGGTTGTTTCCATACGCAAGTGGACTGAGAAACGCAGTCTTTGGAACCATTCATCCTGTTACGGGAGACCTGTGGGTGACGGAGATGGGGCGAGATTTTTTAGGAGACGATAATCCTCCCGATGAGATAAATATAATAAAAGAGGGGAATAATTACGGTTGGCCATGGTATTATGGGGAAAATATCCGTGATCTCAAGTTCCAACCAAATGGGAAAGTTCCTTTCGATGGTGCTCCTCAGGGGAGTTATATTAATCTTCCTTCTCACGTTGCCCCACTCGGACTGGCATTTATACCAGAAGAGGGGTGGCCGGAAAAATATTGGTTTGATCTTCTGATTGCATATCATGGATCATGGAATAGCACTACTCCCGTTGGATACAAGATAGAAAGAGTAGACCTAGATAATCAGGGGAACTTTTTGGGTTCTTATGACTTCCTTTCTGGTTGGTTAACGGAAGATAATAAGGCCTTGGGAAGACCGGTGGATATTCTTGTTCAACCGGGTGGGGTGATGTATGTAAGTGATGATAAAGCAGGGGTTATTTATAAAGTTGAGGTTTTACCTGAGTAAATATATCATTTTGTCTTTTTTTCCATATGTAAGATTCTTGGCTCGAAATACGTCACAGTATATGAAGAAAGAAAAATATTTCGGAATGTATGCCAATTGGGGTGATAAAAAATTTGACAAAATTTGATTTTTTGCCTATAGTTAGCCAAAATAAAGGAAATCATATCCGGGCTATGGCACAAAGCCAAATTGAACAAAATTACATAGAACATTATAATAGGCATTCCGATGAAATCTTTCGGTATTTTGCTTTTCGTGTGTATGATCGAGACATTGCACGAGAGCTCACCCAGGAAACCTTCATAAAGGTCTGGAAATATATTAGTTCTGGGAAAGAAGTAGAATATCTGAAGGCATTTATTTACAAAACTGCCTATCATCTTGTCGTGGATTATTCTCGAAAAAAGAAAGAAACCTCTCTTGAGGCACTTATGGAGCATGGATTTGACGTAGAAGTTTCCAGAGAAAAAGAAGAAATAAAACAGGATGCTCTTGCGGCCTTGCAAATTATTGAAAAGCTCAGTGAAAAATATCAAGAGGTTATGAAAATGCGTTTTATAGAAGGGTTATCTGTGCAGGATATTGCTCTTGCTCTGGGGCTTTCAGAAAATGTTGTTTCTGTGCGTATTCATCGCGGAAAGCAACAACTTGAGAAATATATATAAATATATGGATCAATTTTTCAAAAAAATTCACCGATTTCGTAACGAGATAGAGATGAACGAAAAAGAACATCAACAAATGGATGATGCCATCTTGTCATTTATGCAAGAAAATCCTTTGCAAGGAAAAAAACAAAAAATAAAGAAGGAAAAAGTACACTCTCCCTCTCTTATGGGTGCATTTTTGGCAGGGTTTGCAAGAAGTTTTGTGTATGTTGCACTTGCCATTGTAGTTGTCATTGTTGGTGGGGGTGCCACAACCTTTGCAGCAGAAGGTGCTCTTCCCGGAGAAGCATTGTATGGATTTAAAGTAAATGTTTCAGAAGAACTTCGGTCTGCCTTTCTCTTTTCTGAACGGGACAAAGCTCAATGGGAGGCAGAACGTGTAGAACGTAGACTTCTTGAAATAGAAAAATTGATTCAACAAAATGGACATCCGGATGATCAATTTCTGGAATTGGCACAAGAAAATATTACACGTCACAGCAAGCAAGTTGCACTTGCAACCCGAAGTTTGCATGATAATGGTGATTCCGAAGCAATCCTCTCCATTGTAAACCAACTGCAAGGTTCACTTGATACGTATAGTAGACTGCTTTCTGAATTGGTGCAAAAAAATCCAGGGGCAGTAGATCCAGAGGTACAGAAGTTAGTTGAAAATATTGAGTCTACACAACAAACGGCAAAGTCTGCGGAATTTCGTCTCTTCCTTGCGCGTCAAGGGATAACGGGACCAGATATTGGTGAAGATGGTGATTTGCCCAATGACAAGAGAATTCAATTTGTTTTTCCAGAAGTTGGAGAGAGTTTGGTTATGGGGAATAGCTATGCTATTTTGTGGACTGATCAGACCCATGAATCCGGTTCACTGACACTTGAACTTTTGCGTGAAGACAATAGTGTTGCCGGATTTATTGGAGTAAAATCATCTCAAGATGGAAAAATTATATGGGATCCAAAGTTTATTTTCCGTCATGAAAATGATTTGCAGTCAGAAAAATTAGAACCCGGAACTTTCAAAATACGTGCATCATTTTTTGGAAATTCCGGAACACGATTTACAAGTATTTCCGGTGTATTTCATGTCATAGAACCAACTGTGACCTCAACGGGCGTACAGGTAAACGTGCGTGGGATGGAGAATGGTGTTGATACTTCAGTACACAATGCTTTGGTTGAAATTTTTGATATGAAGGGAATGAAAGTTGATAGTCACTACACAGATGTTGCCGGGAAGGTATACTTCCGAGTAATTCCAGGGACCTACACCATAAGAGCAAGTAGTAGTAATGCTTCACAATATGCACTGACAAAGTTAAGTGTCGCCTATGTAAAAGATACCTCCGTTGATCTTTCTCTTATCCTTGACCAGAAAAAAGAAGACCCCACTGGAAAAACTGAATTACAGCTTGCTCCTTTCCAAAAGGGAATTGAGTTTATTACTCCAAATCGTTTGGCAGAGTTTTTCAAATATTCAACAAATGCCAATATTATTCGTTGGAAGATGCTTGATGGATCTTTGGGAGGGACAGCGTCAAACTTTTTTCTAAGAAATATGGACGGGCGTATTGCAGATATCATAACGGAGAATCTTCCAGGATTATTTAAAGGAAGTTTGTTATATAATATCCCTCATACTATTTTGCCGGGAAGGTATTATATTGAAGTAGAGGCAAAGGGAAATGTTGTAGGACGTAGTGAAATATTTGATATCATAGATAGTGATGCACCACTTGTAAATGTGGATGTTGTGCAGGAAGAAACATACTATGTAGCAGAAAACACCGATGAGTCCATTGCAGCTGAGTTTTCTATAAAGCCAAGTGCAAAGGTAGTACTTGATAATATACTTCTTACTTGTAGTGCAAATGGAAAATATATATCTCAAGCTCGTATACAACGTGTGGGCGGAAAGCTGAGCAAAATGGCAGAACAAAGTAGTCAAGAATTCATTTTCTTTGATAATCTTGCAGAACCTATTTCAGAAAAAGCAGTATATCGTGTATTTGTGCGAGTAAAAGAAGGTCTTCGTCCACAAACCATTTTCTGTGGTATTGCACATCCGGAGGATATTTCTTTTGAAGACAAAGAAAATATTTTTCAGGTTCGATCTTATGGAGTTCGTGTAGATGTAACAAAAAAGGGAAGACTACAAATTGTAAAACGAGAAGTTGGAGACGATACCTCGTTTGCAAAGATTCTCGCTCCCGTTCCAAACTTTTACAAGCGAGGATATCCTATTATATTAGAATGGAGGCCTTCATCATCTCACAGCGGTACACAAGAACAAGTCCAAATACTTTTGGAAGGTTGGGGTGGAGAAGTATTGGCTGTGCTTTCAAAGAGTATCTCCATTGATACTGGAAAGCTTATGTGGCAGATACCAGAGGACTTTGCGCCCAACACCTACCGATTTGAGATAATTGGCCCAGGAGGAGTATCCGTGCAAAGTAATATGTTTAGTGTGGTATCAGAGTTCCCGAGTGAAGACTACTAAAGTAGAAAAATAAAAGAGTGCCCAATATGAGCACTCTTTTATTTTTTTACTTTGTAAGATTTTCTTTCCTTATACGTCATATAGAGTACAAGGGGAGGAAGCAGGCCAAATGTTAGCACCCCTTTGGCTCAATGCTTTCTTCCCCCTTGTTATGGGGTTTACCCACTCACTCATTGGATATATCCATTAATGTTGAAATATGAGCATTCATCTTGCCTTTTTCACGGGGATCATGCTAAACATTGTTCTTGCAGTTCTCCTAAGTATACTTACCTAAAAAAAGCGCCTCTTGATAAGGGCTTTTTTTATTTTTTCAAGAAGGGTACAATAGAGACATATATGTTTTTTTATTAATAACCATAAAAATATGAAAAAATCTGTTATTTGGGGACTGGGAGTCTTGGTGTTATGTCTTATGGGGGTGTCGGTGTACTTGGGGTACTTTATTCATATGAAATTTGGGAATGAAAAAGAAAAGGAAATTCCAAAAGAGAAGGTAATGCAAGATCTAGAGGTGATTCCTTCACCAAAAGTGAATATACAGGATGAAACCACAACAAAAGAGGCTCCTCTCACTTTTTCAAATCTCGTACCAGAACAAACCATAAAAAGTCCAGTAAGTATAGTGGGTGAAGCTCCTGGACGCTACTTTTTTGAGGGTAGTTTTCCCGTTATGGTTGTAGACGCACATGGGAAAGTTATTGGGGATGGAATTGCCACAGCACAAGGAGATTGGATGACGGAAAAAATGGTGCCATTCCATACAGATATTCAGTTTGAATGGAAACCTATTGGGATGGGTGAAGAGCCTTTGCCTCCAACGGGTTTTTTGATTTTTCAAAAGGATAATCCATCTGACATGCGGGAAAATGATGAGGAATACCGGGTACCCATTACTTTTCAAGAGAGTGAAGACGAAAAAAGTGTGCCCTCTTCAAAAGAAGAACGAGAAAAAGATGGGTGTGTCATAAGTGGTTGCAGCGCTCAGGTCTGTTCTGATGAAAAAGTTTTGACTGACTGCATGTATAAAGAAGAATATATTTGTTTTCAAAAAGCGCTTTGTGAAAGGCAAAGAAATGGAAAATGTGAGTGGACCATGAGTAAAGACATATCTGCATGTGTGGCTCAATTTTAGGGGAAAAATTTTGGGAAAGAGGTAACCCATGGTATACTAAATTCATATAATAAAATGTTTTATTCATAAAATAATACCTATGCAACAAGGAATTTTGTCGAGGAAAGCAGGGTGGTACGTGGCACTTTTTGTTGTGGCCGCGTTTTCTGCTTTTTTTCTCCCCAAAGTGGCGTATGCCCTGCCAAATGGTTGGCAACCAGATTTAAGTATTCGAGTCGATTGGCAGCCTGTAGAGGGAGCCACCGCGTATACATTTTGTCTTAAGGACTTAGATGGAGCAAACCCAACACAATGCTCCGTATTTGATGATAATATTCGAGAAGCGCATTATGATCTTCGATTGCGTTTGGTAAATCTTGATCATCACTATACCTACGAAGTGGGTATTTTAGGAGGACAATATAGTGGACAAACGTCCCAGGCAAGACCTCTTAGTATTGATATTTTAAGGAACTATTTAGTAGCACCACAGTTCAATGCCAATGGTCATGTAACCATTTTGACTCCTGCGGAGAGAACTGAAGAGAGATCTCCCCACTTCAGTTGGGAAGTGTATCCGGGAGCGCTCTTCTATCGTGTATCAGTAACAGATGAAAACGGAAGAAATCTTGTTTTAAACAGGAATATTCATGGAAATTCATTTGATTTGAATGGACTTTCAACCGGATCCTATTCCTTTGTTATTGTTGCTGTTGGGGATGCGGGACGTGCTGTATACAGTGATAGTCAACGTTCTATCCGAAGTTTCCGTATCGTTGATCCAGAAAATAGAGAAGGTGCATTTGATAACACTTATAGATTAACCATTTACCAACCAAGCGGAAATATAGATACTCGACGACCAACTTTTGATTGGGAGAGAGTTTCTGGTGCTGCAGGATATAATCTCAATATCCAAAGACAAGGTGATAATGGACGATGGGAAACTATTATACAAAGACAGCACATTGTAGAAAATAGGTATACCCTGGATGGAGACTTACAAAATGGTCGCTACACCGGATGGATACAACCATATGATGCACAAGGAAATGTGGGTACATGGGGATTGCCAAAGGTTTTCATAGTAAATGCAGGGAATCAAAGAAATTTTCATGATGTTCATCCAACACTTCTTGCTCCAAGTGCGGCAATAAATGATAGAACACCTACCTTTAGTTGGAATGCCGTGGAAGGTGCAGATCATTATTTACTTTCTGTCACTTCACCAAATGGATTGACACAATTTATCAATGAAAATGTTCAAGGAACGGACTATACTCCACAGGATGAGATGGATTATGGAGAATATAGTTGGAAGATTCTTGCCTACTATCCAGATGGAAGTTATGCATCAGACTGGTCTTCTGCAATGTTATTTAACATTCCAAGGCCCGACTACCGCAACATCTTCCCAGTACTTACTACTCCAAATGGACGTACCGCAGACAGAACACCAACTTTCCGTTGGGAGGCTGTAGATGGAGCTGTGGAGTACCAGTTAGCTGTGAGAAAAAGTAACCGAGTTGGTGAGGATATCAATGAAGTTGTGCGTGGTACCTCTTATACTCCTGCACTTAACTTGGATGAAGGTGAATATGTATGGAAAGTTTTGGCCTATGGAGAAGGAAGGTCCTATGTTTCCAACTGGGCACGAGAAGTGAGCTTCACAATTGGTGCACCAGCTGCAGGGAACGCACTCTATGATAGCACACGTGCCATAACATTTGTGGCTCCAAATGGTCAGGTAAATGGAGTACGTACGCTCTTTGACTGGCAAGATATTCCTGGCGCAACTCAATATGATGTATACGTAAGTAATATTACAACTCGAGAAAATGGATTCATCAATACGCAAGTAAATGGATCAAACTATGCAGATCAACAAAATCTAAAGGCAGGAGTACATAGATGGTGGGTAAGAAGCCATGGACCCAATGATCAGCTTTCAAGTTGGTATTCAGGCCCTCAATTTACGGTTGTGGGTCAAGCACAGCCACAACAAGAGGTAGTGAATGCTTTTAATGCAGCAACAAAGCCTACACTTCTTTCACCAACTGGAAATGTTGAGTCCAGACGGCCAAGTTTCCGTTGGCAACCGGTAGCAGGCGCAGATCACTATGAATTGTGGGTACAGACACAGGGTCAAAATCCTGTTCGAAGATATAACCTTCAAGCAACCAGTTATACTCTAGATCAAGATTTACAACAAGGAGTACAGTACTCATGGTATGTACGAGCTGCAGCTGGAAATACCAATGGAACATGGTCTAATGGAATGACATTTACCATTGGAGCCCAACAACTGGCTGCTCCAACGGTTATTGGACCGCAGGGTAATACTGCTGAGGTGAATCCAACCTTTCGATGGAATCCAGTAGCTGGAGCTCAGCATTACGAAATTTGGGTTAATGACATAACCACTGGCCAAGGACCTGTTATTTGGGAAAGAGAACTCAATAACACCAGTTTTAGGTCAAATGACCCATTAGTTGCCGGACACCACTACAAATGGTGGGTTTGGGCAGCAGATGCGAATAATGTAGATAGCGCACAGACATCAGCAGAATTTACCATTACACAATAGAAGATAAAGAGAAAACCTGTAGGAGACTACAGGTTTTTCTTTTTTTAATAGTTTGTCTTTGAAATAAAAAAACACCCTTATAATGAGAGTGTTTTTTTATTGGTCTTAGCGGGGTGCTAAGGGCCATACAGCAAAGGCAAAACTATTTATAAGTTTGCAAGATATAGTATAGCATAGAGCAGGAAATTTTCAAAAGTGGAAAAGGTGTGGAAAACATAGATATACCATTTTTATTATATATTGACAAAAAATGAAGAGTAAACTATACTGGAGTCCACAGACCTATGCGGGCGTCGTATAGTGGCTATTACCCCGGCCTTCCAAGCCGGTGACGTCGGTTCGATTCCGATCGCCCGCTCTAGACAGCTTTCAGTTATCAAACGTGAAAAAAGTTCTTCATAGAACAAAAAAGTCTGTTTGATCGTTGAAAGCTGTTTTCTATCGCGGGATAGAGCAATTGGCAGCTCGTCGGGCCCATAACCCGAAGGTTCCCGGTTCGAGTCCGGGTCCCGCAACAAAGGGTGCGGTAATAGCTCAGTTGGCTAGAGCGCTTCCTTGCCAAGGAAGAGGTCGCCAGTTCGAATCTGGTTTACCGCTCAAGCACGAAAGTGCTACATTCAAAGAATACAACTTAATCCCTTTTAAGTTGTATGGCTAAAAACACTCCCCAATGGGGAGTGTTTTTTTCTTTTATTTTTTATGAAAAAAAGCTATACTAAATGCTGAATATAAAAAATATGAAAGAAAAAAGAGGTTTTTTAGAAAGAATGGGGGCTGCATCCCAAAATCCAGATCAGCGGAAGGAAAATAGTCAAATAAATTTTTTGAATTGGCTTGGAGAAGATTTAGAAGCTCATGATAATTGGGGACCCACTGCCGTATGGGAGCTTGATCACGATATTATTCCCACTGGTGATCGGGATTTTGATTTACCACCACAAAGTGGAGCTCTAGAAGAAAAAAAACAAGAAAAAAGGGAGAGAGAAAAAGAAACTCGAGAGATTCTTAAAGATTTAAAACAACACTATATTTTGGCAAGAAGGGGTGATGTAGAAGGGAAGAAAGCGAGAAAAAATCCATATGTTATTTATATTATAGAGGGTTTAAAAAAACTTTTTTTTGTAAGTGATGCGCATAATAATGCTTCTTTTATAGTTGATGTTTTAGGTACAGAAGATATCACTAGAGAAGAAGTAGAAATGTGGGCAACAAAAACAAAAGAAGATTTTCGAAAGAGAGTTGGACAAGATGTTCAGGTATTAGAAGATAGAACAACACGAGATGACTGGGAGCAAGGTTTACGAAAAAGATTAAATAGGCTTGCAACAGATATAGATTTTATTGAGTCCATACATGATGAAAACTGGAAAAGCAATTGGGCATTGGGCAGAAGATTTGGGATTCATGGAAAGCATGTTATTCGTTTGGCGGAGTTATGTTTAAAGCAAAATCCCAAACTTAATAAAAATGATCATACCGAACACCTTGGTCAAAATGAAACAGGTTTGGATATTTATAGATTCTCACCAGAGCTCATAGAAGCGATGGAAAATAGAGTACGTACGGTTCAAGAGCATCATGCCCAACAAGATGAGTCTGGGGGAATATGGTATTCATGTAAAAAACTTACTGAAATGGTAAATGCAGAATTTCATTCTTTGGAAAGACCAAATTTTTCCCGTGGTTACGTAGAAAAAGTTGTAGAAGCTATTTGCACTGAGAGGAAGTTGCCGTTTATACGGAATAGAGAAAAAATTACGACTTTAAAATCACAAAAAGAATATTCGGCAGAACTCTTGGATCTGATTATTGGATATATTAAAAAGAATTTCGATATACAAGAATAAACCAGAATATCTACGGTTAAAGAATTTTCTTTTTTATTTGATGATTTTTTTATCTGGTAAAACGAGAAGGAGAAAAAGAGAAATAGTCACAATAATGGATTCTATATACCAGCCTGCTCCAATTGCCATACCAATAGCCGCTGCAGCCCAGAATCCTGCAGCTGTAGTGAGCCCTTCTACGGTATCTTTTTTGTGAATAATAATACCGGCACCAATAAAACCAATTCCAGTGAGAATTTGGGCGGCAACTCGTGCTGGATCTTGACCAAATGCTTGACTTGAAAGACGTGTTACAAGCATAGAGGCAACTGTTATAATAGCAAAGGTTCGAAAACCCGCGGTTTTTCCAATATGTTGGCGTTGCCATCCAAGAGAACCTCCAAGAAAAATGGAAAGAAGGATTTCTGTAATAAGAATTTTAATGTCCATAAAAAAAATTTAGTGAATGTATCTTTTCACGCTTTATTATATCACAAAATATTGAAAAAAAAGATAATCTATGGTAGGTTACCAGGCATATGAAACATCTGGAACATCTTAAAAATAATAAAACATTTCTGGAAATGCGTTTTGAATTACTTAAATTAACAAGGCAATTTTTTTGGTCTGAAAATTTTGTAGAAGTAGAAACTCCAACATTACTTTCCACACCGGGACAAGAACCCTATCTCTCCCCCATGGAAGTAACCATGCATGATGATAATGGGAAACCTTTTCAAGCATTTCTTCATACTTCACCAGAGTATACGTTGAAAAAACTTTTGGCTTCAGATATCTGTGAAGATAATAAAAAACCAAATGATTATTTTTTTCTAGGGAAATGTTTTCGAGATTACGAAAGTTTCGGGGGGACGCATAATCCAGAGTTTACGATGATAGAGTGGTATCGTTGCGGAGTAGAAGACGTGATGGCCCTTGCGGAGGATATACGGCGGCTTTTGTTGTATGTAGAAAAGGGATTAGAAAAGAAGTTTCAGCGCGAAATTCCAAAGCTATCTGAAGCTATGATAATGTGCTCCATGAAAGAGCTTTGGATGAAGATTATAGGGGTGAATCTGGATGACTATTTGGATGTAACGTCTTTGTCGCTGCTTTGTAAGGAAAGAGGCTACAAGGTAGGAGAAGATGAGAGCTATGAGGATCTTTTTTATAGAATTTTTCTCTCGGAGATAGAAAATACATTTTTGGAAGATCAGGTACTTTTTTTACATACATATCCTGCAGAAATGGCGGCACTTTCACAATTATGTGAGAATAATCCAGGGTATGCACAAAGAGCGGAAGTGTATATTGGACCCCTTGAACTTGCCAATGGATTTTTTGAACTCACTGACCCCCAAGAACAGACGAGCCGCTTTGAGCAAGAACAAAAACAGAGAAAAAAATTGAATAAACCCGTATATCCCATTGACCGTGATTTCATTTCAGCTTTGGGTGAAATACCCTCAAAAGAGGAGTCAAAATGGGGGGGGATTGCTGGTATTGCGCTTGGTTTTGATAGATTGACTTTGGCATTACTCTCTTGCAAAAACATAGATAATGTGCTAACATTACCTGCGTCTGTACTCTTTGATACGGATATTTCAGAGGAAGAATTATAATTAAACATTGTTTTTAAAAATATGGGAGATACTAATGATATTAGAAAGGGAGCCGTTATTCGTCATCAGAATGACTTGTATGTGATTACAGATTTTCAATTTGTAAATCCAGGAAAAGGTTCAGCTTTTTACAAAACAAAACTTAAAAGCATTACCAATGGAAAGGGTGTTGAAATTACCTATAAGAGTGGTGAGTCATTGGATACCGTGCGAGTAGATAAACAAACAGTACAATACCTCTACGGAGATGAGCATATGCTTTCTTTCATGAATAAAAGCACCTACGAGACCGTAGATGTGAATCGTGATGTTATGGGAGATGATGCAAAATACCTCAAAGAGGGATTTGATGTTATCGGGGCCTTTCACGACGGCAATATTGTTGCGATTGAACTTCCAAAAAAGATTCAATACACTGTAGTTGTGGCGCCTCCGGCCGTAAAAGGAGATACCGCCAGCGGAAATGTAACCAAAGAAGTAGAATTGGATAATGGATTGATTGCGTATGCTCCTATTTTTATAAAAGAGGGAGATGAAATACTTATCAATACAGAAAGTGGTGATTACTGTGGTCGTGTAAACGAATAACAAAAAATTTTTTTTCATATACGCAAATACAAAAACGGCAAAAAGCCGTTTTTGCTTATTTTAGATGAATTTTTCTATTGACAAAAGGGTTAATTTATGATATACTAACTGTATAAAATACAAAAAGAGTTAATTTTTTCAATATTTTCTTAAAAAAAATATGATAGATGAAAAAAGAGGCGAACGACATCCAGATTTCTTCAAATCACCAGAAGAACTTGCTAGGGAAGCTGGAAAATTGGAAGATGAGGGCGTACCAAATGGTCCCCTTGACTATGAGAGAGCATCAGCAGATGAGTTATTGGCTGCAGCAGAAAGTGCTGCAAGAGCAGAAAAAGTAGAACAGTATCGTGAATATCGAAGAGCCGTAGAAAGTGGTGATATACAGGTAAGTCTACCAAGTAAGGAAGATTTAGAAGGTCTTTTGGCTGGTGAATTATCTCCTGAATTAAGATCAAAAGTTGAAGAGGATTTGGAAATTCATAGGATTGCTGCTGAGGAACGTGCACGTGCTGCAGCAGAAAAAGCATCGGATGCATAGTAGAGAAAACAAAGGATTTCAAAAAAAGACGCAAAAACAAAAATACAAACAAAAGACAACGAAGCTATATTCAGGTATAAAATAGGTCGTCTTTTGTTGGGCGACTTTTTCTTTGCTTGAATAATTATAATAAAAGGGTATACTACTTTTCAGTAATAATATACAAAAAAATATGGCAAAATTAAGTAGAGAAGGTGACCCACGAGCTACACTGAACTTTGGTCCTGATGAGTTTAGAAATTTAGCTGGTGCGGCCAGAGAACATGGTGAGCTTGATGCCGCACAAGAGCACGAAGCACATGCAAACGAGGCTGAGGCAGAAGGTAGTCAACCAAATTTTGCTTTAGATCCTGGATATGAGGATGATTTAAGAGGGAGGGTAGCATTGACGTCTCGAGAAGAGCAACTTTTAAGACAAATCACTGTTGCGTCACGTGAGGGGAATGAAGATACTCTTACTGTAGAAGCAGATGCCTATGATAGAAGCACTCTTAAGAGATTGAGGGACTTTGCAGAAACTTCGGGGGATATAGAGGCAAAAGATGCTGTGGCAAAATTTGAAAGAATAGCCGATATTCTTGAAGGGGTTGCAAGACAAAGGGCAGAGAATACAGCGGATAGTGGGGCGGATCTTGAAAGTGAACGAAGCGATTTTCAAGATGCTTTGGTGGCATTTCGGAAGATAGTGAATGCCTCTGAGTCAGGGGAATATTACGACAAAACTCTGGAAATTTCTGATGGAGATAAAAATACGGTGATGAAACATTGGGATGACATTATAGCTTCAGAAGGAGCAGACTTGGCAAAAGAGTTTGTGAGAAGGCTTTCGGAACAGAATGATGACGGACAGTTGAGTATACATGAGGCCTCTCAATTACGTGATGCTATTATTGCATATGAAGCATCACAAAGACCTAAGGCTCCACAAGGAAGACTTGCTCAATTGTGGGCAAGAAGACCTGCTTGGTTGGGGGGGAAGAAATAAAATATGCAATCATTTTTAAATTTTTATTCACACAATAATCAAAAAATATGAAGAGACCAATATCTTCTGAAACACGAAGAACTTTAGAGGCTCTTGGTGCCCCAACTCTTGAAGCTGAAAATCCTGAAGCTGCCTTGGAAGAAGGACTACAAAATATGGATACTTTTTTAGCTCGTTTGCCAAATTTTTTAAAAAGTTCTGGCCTGGATAAGGGAGCACTTGAAACGGCGCTTCGAGTAGGACCAGACCAAGGTCTGTCAGATTCTGATACGAAGCATTTGGAAGATGTTTTAGAAGCCCTCCGGTTACTTGATAGGGCATATAGAGGAAGAAAGCGTTTGGATCATGCAAAAAGAGTCGCAGCTGAGAGAGCACAAGAAGAGGAAGAAAGATAAAAACAAAAAACAGCCTATGGGCTGTTTTTTTATTTGAGTTACTTTGTAAGAATTGCTTTTTGAATTCCTTTTGAGTCTATCCCCGCTGCTTGGTAGAGGGCTTGTGCAGTCCCAGAGAGTTGATAATGATCTACTCCAAGAGAGCGAAATGTTTTTACAGAAATTTTATGGTCGTGAAGATACTTGGAGAGTTGGGAACTGAGCCCATTGTGGGTATTATGATCTTCCACGGTGAGAACATTTTTTGTTTTTTTGATAGATTGAATGAGAGTGTTATCAAATTCTTTGATGGAGCTTACCGCTACAAGTTCTACGGAGAGTTTTGGATTTTTTTTCTTTATATTTTCTATGGCAAGAAGTGCTTCATATACAGTGGCACCACTTGCCGCAATGGTTAGTGATTTTCCTTTTCGTATGACATCAGATTTGCCATAAACATATTCATAGTTTTCGTCATAAAAGATGCTTCCATCTTCACGGGTAATGACGGGAAACTTGTGGCGCCCCATACGTACATAGAAATTTCCATAGTGAGATGCAATGTAACGAATAATTCTATCACACTGATTTGGGTCTGCAGGTTCTATGACTCCAGTATGGAAAAAACCAAGGAATGATCCCATGTCATCAATAGCTTGGTGTGTCGGGCCATCTTCTCCTACAGAGAGTCCGCAGTGAGTGGCAACCATTTTTACATTTGCCTGATTGATATCGTTCACACGTGCTTGATCTTTTGCACGGCTACTCATAAAGGCCCCAAATGTAGAACAAAAGGGAGTGAATCCGGAGAGAGAAAGTCCACCAGAGCAGGAGACAAGCTGTTGTTCTGCAATTCCTACATCAAAGTGGCGTTCTGGAATTTCTTTTTCCATGATGGAGGTCTTTACGGAATCTGCAAGGTCGGCTGTGAGTGCCACCACATTTTGGTTGAGTTGTGCAAGATCTAAAAGTGCATTTCCGTAAGCCGTTCTGCAGTCAGTAAGTTCCTCTTTTTTGTATATTCGTGGTGCTCCGTTGCGAATTTTTTTAGGTTTAAGAAATGTATTGTGCTCCATTTCTTTTGGTTTCCATTTCACCTGCTTTTGGAATTTGGAAAGTAGTTTTCTTTCATCTGACTTCAAGACCAGTTCCCGTAAGGCCTCATTTGCCTGCGCTTCATTAGGAGCTTTTCCATGCCAGGTTGATTGCATATTTGCTCCCGTTTGTTCCATGAAGGATACTCCCTTTCCCATAATAGTATGGGCAAGGAGAAGTACTGGTTTTCCATCTATTTTTTCTGCTTGTTTGAGTGAACTCCACATATCTTGAAAATCATGTCCATTCATCTCAATCACTTCCCATCCCCCTGCTTCAAAAATTTTTTTCGGATTGATAGGCATGATTTTTTTTAATGAATCGGTAAGCTGTACTTCATTGTAATCCATAAAAACAATGAAATTGTTGAGCTTATATTTTTTTGAGAAGTTCATCATCTCATAGACCTGACCTTCTTGTGATTCTCCGTCACCTATCATGGCAAAGGTTTTTGCATGATTGGAAGTGTTCGAGTTGGATTGGAGTTGTTGGGCAAGTGCAAAGCCGGATGCTGCCGATACACCCGTTCCCAATGGACCGGTACCATAATCTACTCCACGTACATGTCGAGTAACATGTCCTTCATAGGGGTAACCAATCTTTCGAAAACCCTCTATGACATCTTTTTTGGGAATAATGCCAAGTTCTGCAAGTGCGGCATAGACGGCCGGGGAAATATGGCCATTGGAGACAACAAGCGGTTCTCCCGTTTGGGATATACGGAAAGCATACAAAAGAGAAAGATAGTCAGCACAACCAAGAGATCCACCAGGATGTCCACTTTGGGACTGTTTGAGCATGGAAATAATGGAGTATCGGCAGGACGTTGCAAATGTTTTCAAAAAAGTAATTTGTTCTTTGGTAAGTTTTTTTTCATTTTGTGGAATACTAATTGGCATAGGAGTCATCTGAAGAATAAAGTGGTAGATTCAGTATAACGTATTTTTATTTTTAAAAGAATGGTGTATATCTTTTTAAAATTAATCTTTCGAGGTGTTTTTGGGAAGCATATCCCAAATGAGTTGAAACCATGTTTTGTAGGTCTTTGCAAGCTCAGGATTGATCATTACAAAAATAGTGACATCTTCACCAATATTTCCTATGCCTACACTGGTGAAGGTAACCACATGGTCACCAAAGATATCTACAATTCCCGGGGTAGAATAGGATTCTGGAAGAAATTTAAATTCGCCACAGATATTGGCTGTTGCTTTGGGGAGTTCATATTTTACTCGTGGGTCAAAAAGGTAAAGATGTTTGTTTTTTTGCGCGTGAAAAGGTTCAATATATTGTTGTCTAAAGGATTCATCAATTTGTTTACTGAGCCATAAACCCTTTGCACCCAGGAAGTGGGTTTCTTGACCAACACGGAGAAGATCTATTCGATAATTTTTATAGCCTTCAATTCCTTTATAAATATATGCGGCTTCTTTTTTTGGGTCGGAATCGTACATGCTTTGTAAGTCGGGGAGTATGGCTTCCAATTTTTTCTTTTTGCTTTCAATGATTTGAATGACTTTTTGTGGTTCAACCGCTTTGTAAATATTTTCCCCCTTTTGAAAAATAGGACACACAAGACCTTTGTCTACAAGTCGGTTCAGCGCATCGTAAACATTTCTTCTGTGTACTCCGGATTTTATAGAAATTTGAGAAACGGGGGATTCTCCTATGTAGAGAAGTGCTTCGTAAATTTTTGATTCATTTGGGGTAAGCCCGGCTTCTTCAAGGATGTCACTGTACATAAATTTTTATTAGAGGTGATACATATCACCTTAGGGTGATATTGGCCACTCTTAATATATAAATTATAGTATGAAACCGAGCTTCTGGTCAATGGGTGACCAGGAGGCGTCGGTAAGCGCACTATGGAGAGCAATCGTCATGTGGTATGTACTTTGGTTTCTGGTGGGGTGTCTCGCGAGTATCCCGTACTCGAGCGAGCAGATCAACTCGGCGCTCAACTCCGTCTGGGTGTTGATGTTGGTGGCGCTTTTCGCCTCCCTTTTGGTTCCGTTTGCGGCCTTCAGCCGTCGCGAGCGGTTCAACCGCCTCTTCCTGATGTACGCACCGCTCATCGCTTTCGGGGCCTATGGGATGATGGTGTACCGCGATCCCACCATCATTCACGGCATCCTGATGGTCGCGTCCATGGGCATGCATCTGTCCTACTGGACGAGTGGGATTCACTCCCGGGCCTACCGTATGGAGCAGTGGCGGACGGCGGGGTTTGACCGGAGTCATCCCAACTGCAGCCGGATCATCGCCTACTTCAACGCCACGGGCCGCTCTGAGATGGCCGATGAACTGGTGCAGAAGATCTTCTCTCGCACGCAGATCCAAGGCGAGCTGCAACGGGCCTTGATGAACTGCCCCCACTGTGAGGAAGAACAGGTCCGCTCAGAACTGGGAACCCTTCTGCCTCAGCGCTAACCCACCTATACAAAAACCCACCTAAAAAGGCCCCGATCGTTGATCGGGGCCGGAAAGACAATTTAGAATTTTTTTGAGAGAAAGAAAAAAATGAGACCGAGTTGGAGAGCCAGTATGAGAATAATTCCGGCTTGAAAGCTCGTTTTTTTTGTTTTATGTCGAAAAAACTTCATAGCAAACAGTGCAGTAGGAGAGCCACCAAGAAGAGATGCTATCCAAAGAGATTTTTCAGATATACGTCTATATTTTTTTCGAGATTTATATTTGTCTAGTCCAAAAATAAAAAAAGTGATCCCATTTATGATCACAAGATAGAGGATAATTCCCTTTATAAAAATAGGAAGTTCAAAAAAAGTTTGAAGAATCATGAAATATTATTGATTTTCGTCCTTGTCTTGTTTGTAATGAAATTTTCTATCTTCATCTGAAAGTTTGATCAACTGTTCTCGGATGGTATTGGGGTCGCGTACATTTCTAAATACAATATCTATATTTGAAGAAGCTGTTTTTACATGTATATTTCCATAGTTGAGCATGGTGGGGAAAAAACCATGTACATTACTTGTAACATCTTGTATACGGAAAAGATCCAACTCGGATATAGTACGAGAAAAAAGTCCAAATTGTTCTATATCTATAATTCTATCGTTGGTAACAATCCAGAGGTCAAGGTAGTAATCCAAGAAGTGCACAAAAAACAGAAGATATGCGGTCATGTAAAAGATACTGGTACCAAGCACCAGGAATATATATATAATTTCCATTTCAAAAATACCCGGGAAAAGATTTTTGAGAATAAAGTAGAAGATGACAGGCGCAAGCATGAGGAGTGCAAAAAGAAAAACATGTGCCAAAAACGTGATAACGTGTCTTCTGAGGACAAGTTCTATTTTTTCGTATGACTTTTTTTTGATAAAGCGTGCAATATCCATAAGACTAATTAAAGTTAACTTCATCTTGGGTACCCGGAACATTTTCATCAAGAGGTATGGGGGCAGGTTTTTCAAAGAGGGTCATGGAATTGTTTTCAAAAAGAACAACTCGTTTTTTCCAGTCTACGTCTGAGAGAAGATGCCATGTGAAGTAGAATGTAAGAATTGCACAGGTGCCTACAAAAAAGGTTATGAAAAAACTAAATATAGTATACGAAGCACTAATGTGAATATGATAAACGATAAGAATATAAAAAATAACGAAGAAAATAAGAAAGAGAATATATGCAAAAAGAAAACTGTAAAGGGGAATACTCATAAGGATGGTATTGATGATTTTTGGGTACTTTGGATGTGTTTGATGGCCATATCCGTTACTTTTCTTCCGCGAGGAGTTCTTTCTAGCATCCCGATTTGGAGCAAATATGGTTCATAGATGATTTCAAGTGTATCCATATCTTGGCTGGTTGCAGCTGCAAGGGTTGAGAGCCCTACAGGGCCACCCTGAAATTTTTCTATGATAGCAATAAGGATTTTTCGATCTACCGTATCCAGGCCATACTGGTCGATATCCAAGAGATTCAGAGCTGCGAGGGCTAATTCTTCCGTTATTATACCATCTCCGTGTACGGTTGCATAATCCCGTACTCTCTTGAGGAGGCGGTTTGCAACACGGGGAGTTCGTCTCGCGCGGTTTGCAATAAGGGCATTTGCTTGTGATTGGAGGTTGACGTCAAGAATAGAAGAGCTTCTCTGAACAATTTTTTCTACGTCTGCGGGAGTATAAAAATTAAGATGAAAGAGATGTCCAAAACGATCACGGAGAGGTCCAGAAATGAGGTTCATTCGTGTGGTGGCTCCAATGAGTGTAAAGGGCTCAAGCGGCATACGCAAGGTTCTTGCTGTAGGGCCTTTTCCAATAATAATATCCAGGGCAAAATCTTCCATCGCTGAGTAGAGGACTTCTTCTATGGTTTTGTTGAGGCGGTGGATTTCATCTATAAAAAGGACATCTCCTTTTTCGAGGTTAGAAAGAATGGCGGCAAGGTCTCCAACTTTTTCAAGGGCAGGTCCAGAGGTAACTTTTATATTACTTTGCATCTCACGGGCAATGATATGTGCGAGGGTGGTTTTTCCAAGTCCGGGGTTTCCATAGAGCAGAACATGCTCTATGGGCTCATCACGTGAACCGGCCGCTGCAATGGCAATGTGGAGTTGTTTTTTTATGGTATCTTGTCCAATAAAGTGACCCAAAAATTGTGGGCGGAGGGTTTGCTCCAAATTTGCCTCATTCTCTGAGAGAAGTTCAGGTTGGAGGGGTCTTTCTTCTTCCATAGTATTTTTCATATATTCTCAAGTATGTCTATTGTATCATGACGTCTTAAAATTACCAGTCATATACTTGAAAAATTTTTTCAAACGAAAGAAAAAGATTTTCCTTGTGGATAACACTGTGGACGAATCTGGTTTCTCTTTTTTATTTTTTCTAAATTGAGGCAAATATGGAATTTATTTGTAGGTTTGTTGGAATTTTTCTTATATGCTATAATGACCAAACAGCAAAAAATACTATATATTGTGTTTGGTAATACCAACAGACACAAGATATAGTATCTCAGAAATTCTCTTAATTAAGAGAAAAAATATCGGGGGTAAATGAATCTGCACTGTTTGATCACGACGGCAGTGTGGAAATAAACCGCCATTGAGCGGTTTTAAATATCCCTATCCACCGGATTGGTATACATTTTTGACGGTTTTTCTATTAAAATTTTAAGGTAATTTTTCTGAAAGGAAAGATACCTCTTAATAACCGATTTCTATGACAAGCACCATTGCAAAAGTGAAAAAAAGAAATGGAGATATTGTTCCATTTGATCCTATGAAAATTACCCGGGCTACCGCAAAGGCCTTTCAGGTTGTTCATGGTTCTGTAGACGAAAAAATGCTTGAAAAAATTGCTAAAGATGTTCTTGCAGATTTAGAAAAAAGTTTTTCCGATGAAAAAGTACCAAGTGTTGAGGATGTACAGAATACCGTGGAAAAAATTCTTATGGGTGAAGGGTTTTTCAATGTTGCAAAGGCATACATTATTTATAGATATGAACATTCAAAGGTTCGTCAGGAAAAAAAGCAAGAGGCTATAAAGAAGGCAGAAGAAGGTCAGCTCTATATTACAAAAAAGAATGGACGCAAAGAGCTTTTTTCCATGGAAAAGCTAAAAAAGTATATTGGTCATATCATTGAAGGACAGGAGCATATTATTGATGTAGATGCGGTGGCCGACCAACTTCGTTTGGAGATTTATGAGGGGATTGATACTGATGGTATTGAGCGTGCACTTATTATGGTGCTTCGCTCTTGGATTGAGCTTGATCCTGCATATTCCTACGCAGCAGCTAAGGCATTAAATACACGTACCTATAAAGAAGTTATCGGGGCAGATATTGTGAACTTTGAGAGGTTGGATGCACAGTTACGAGAATCATTTATAAAAAATATTAAAAAAGCAATTGGAATTGGTAGATTAGATCCAAGATTGCTTATGTTTGATTTGGAAGATTTAGCGGCACAGCTAGATTTTTCTCTTGATGATACACACAACTACCTTTCTACACAAACACTTACAGATAGATATTTTAATACCAATCCATATACAAAGGAAATACTAGAAACCATTCAATCTTTTTGGATGCGTGTTGCCATGGGACTTGCTATTAATGAGGAAAATAGACAGGAAAAGGCCAAGGAGTTTTATCACATCATGAGCAAACGTCTGTATGTTCCTTCTACTCCAACCCTCTTCCACTCAGGAACGACTCACCCACAGATGAGCTCTTGTTATCTGACTACCATTGAAGACTCACTCGATCATATCTTTAAATGTATTTCAGACAATGCACAACTTTCTAAATGGTCAGGGGGAATTGGAAATGACTGGACCAATCTTCGTGCCTGCGGTGCCCTTATAAAAGGAACCGGTGTAGAAAGTCAGGGGATTGTACCATTTATGAAGATTGCCAATGACACCACGGTAGCTATCAATAGATCTGGAAGACGTCGTGGTGCGACATGCGCGTATTTGGAAGTTTGGCATTATGATATTGAAGACTTTTTGGAACTTCGAAAAAATACTGGAGATGAGAGAAGAAGAACCCATGATATGAATACCTGTAACTGGATTCCAGATCTCTTTATGAAACGTGTACGAGATAATGGTGATTGGGCTCTCTTTTCTCCAAACGAAGTAGAGGATCTTCATCATACCTACGGAAAAGAATTTGAACGCAGATATGCAGAGTATGAGAAAAAAGGGGCACGTGGTGAGTTAAAGATGTATAAAAAAATGAAAGCGGTAGATCTCTGGAAGAAGATGATCAACATGCTTTTTGAAACGGGTCATCCTTGGATTACATGGAAGGATCCTTCAAATATCAGATCTCCACAAGATCATGTGGGAGTGGTACATAATTCAAATCTTTGTACCGAAATTACACTCAATACTTCTCCTGACGAAACTGCAGTTTGTAACCTCGGTTCTATAAATTTGGAGGCACATGTTGGTGAGCAAGGTTTGGATGTCAAAATGGTGGAAAATACCGTACGAATTGCCATGCGGATGTTGGATAATGTGATAGACCTGAATTTTTATCCTACACCTGAGGCAAAAAATTCAAATTTTCGACACAGACCAGTTGGTCTGGGTATCATGGGATTCCAGAATGCCCTCTATAAAATGGGTATCAATTTTGATAGTGAAAGAGCGGTTGAATTTGGAGATTACTCTATGGAAGTGGTTTCCTACTATGCTATTCTTTGTTCCAGTGAATTGGCAAAAGAAAGAGGCACCTATGGAACTTTCAAAGGATCAAAATGGGACAGAGGTATTTTCCCAGTAGATACATTGGATGTATTGGAGAAAGAACGTGGAGAAAAGATTGATGTTTCTCGTGAAGGAAGACTGGATTGGACACCGGTGCGTGAACATGTGGCCACTTGGGGTATGCGAAACTCAAATACTATGGCATGCGCGCCAACAGCTACTATTTCCAATATTACCGGGACAACTCCAACTATTGAACCGATCTACAAAAATATCTATGTAAAGGCGAACCAGGCAGGAGATTTTACTATTGTGAATCCATACTTGGTGGATGAGTTGAAAAAGCACAATCTGTGGGACAACGAAATGCTTTCAAAATTGAAATACCATGATGGAAGTATCCAGGCTATTAATGAAATTCCACAACAAATTAAAGATACATACAAGGAAGTATTTGAAATTGATATGACATGGCTTGCAAAGATTGCAGCCTACCGTGGAAAGTGGATTGATCAAAGTCAGTCATTGAATATTTTCTTTTCGGGAACTTCTGGAAGGGAACTTTCAAATCTTTACCTCTATGCATGGAGTTTGGGGTTGAAGACTACCTATTATCTACGAACATTAAGTGCTTCACAGGTAGAAAAATCAACGGTACAAACAACGCAGTTTGGTTCTACACACATTCGTTCACAAAGTGAAGCAACCCTTACCACGGCTACTGCACAGTCTACTGTGGCACAACCTGTGACCGTACAAGTTCAAGAAGAAAATAAACCGGTTGCAACAGTGGGAGCTATGGTAAATAAAAATATAAAACAACAAAACGAGGAAAAAATGGTTGGAGTAGATCCGGAATCGGGAGTAAAGTTGTGTAAGATTGCGGACCCTGATTGTGAGGCATGCCAATAATTTTGTTGAGCATTTAACCTAGTTAATATAACCTACCCTATGCCAATTCAAAAAACACATCAAAAAGTAGATATCAACAAAAGGCGCGTCATCAATGGTGAAGATGCGGATGTTATACAACTCTATCCAATGCGTCATACCTTTGCTTGGGATGCATATAATGTAGGGAATTCCAACCATTGGCTTCCAACCGAGATCACCATGCAAAATGATATTGAACAGTGGCGGGCAAGCGATGTACTTACCGATGACGAGCGTTCTGCCTTTAAAACCGTTCTTGGATTTTTTACAACTGCTGACTCCATTGCTGCAAATAATATCGTGATTGCCATGTATAAACATGTCACGTCACCGGAGTGTCGTATGTATCTTCTTCGTCAGGCATATGAAGAGGCTATTCACACGCATGCCTATCAGTATATTGTAGAGAGTCTTGGTTTGGATGAAGGAGAAATCTTTAACATGTATCGTGAGGTAGATGCTATCTACAATAAAGCATCTTTTATCTTGAGTTTCAATGAAGGGATTTTTGATTCAAATTTTAAGACGGGTACCTTTGAAAGCGATCAAAAATTCTTGGAGAATGTTTGTATTTTTTCTCTCATTTTGGAAGGTATATTTTTCTACAGTGCCTTTGCTGTGATACTTGGATTTCACAGACAAAACAAAATGGTTGGTTCTGCAGAACAAATTCAGTACATTATGCGAGACGAGTCACAGCATCTCAACTTTGGTATCAATATTATAAATACCATCAAAGAAGAACAGCCAGAACTCTGGACACCAGAATTTCAACAAAAAATTGTAAATAATATTCGTGAGGCAGTAAATTTGGAAGTTGAGTTTGCAACGAGTGTATTTCCAAAGGGAATCTTTGGTATGAATGCAGAAGGATTTCGTCAGTATATTCAACACATCGCAGACAGAAGACTTGCCCGTGTGGGGCTCCCACTTCAGTACAATGTTCCCAATCCATTTCCGTGGATGAGTGAAAGTATTGACCTCAATAAAGAGAAAAATTTCTTTGAAACCCGTGTTACAGAATATCAGGTAGGTGGAACGCTTGATTGGTAAAAGGACTTCAAAAAACCGCTTGTCGTGGATAAAAAAACTCCAGATTCTGGAGTTTTTTTGTTTCCTTTTCTGAAATTATTTTCCTTTATTTCTTTTTGCGGAATAAAAAGTATCAAGTGCCTTTTGAAAATCTTTTTGAGAGAAAGCTGGCCAGTATACTTTGGTAAAGTAGAGCTCCGCATAGGCAGATTGCCAGAGTAAAAAATTGGAAAGCCGAACATCTCCTCCAGTACGTATGACCAAATCCACTTCAGGTAAGAGGGCAGTATCCAAAAAAATTTCAAATTCTTCTTCGGAGGTAATCTTTATCTTTTGCTTTTGGATTTTTTGTACTGCGCGTATAATTTCATCCTTCCCTCCATAGTTTATGGCAAGAGTGAGCGTGAGATTTTTAAAATGTTCAGTCTTTTTTTTCAGGTCAGAAAGGATTGCTTGGGTTTCTTTGGGAAGAGCGTTGAGATCTCCAATGGTGTGAATACGGATTCCGTGTTTTTCATATTCCGGAAACCTTTTGGCAAATTGTTCTATAAGTTTAAAAAGATGCTTGAGCTCGATACGGCTGCGATTTTTTAAATTTTCAGTGGAGAGTGCATAGACGGTAAGGTAGAGAATGTCGTGATCTATGGCCTGCTGTGCAATCTTTTCAAGATTCTGTGCACCTTCTGTATGCCCCATAAATTTTGGGAGGCCTTTTTGAGTTGCCCACCTACGGTTACCATCCATGATAATGGCTACATGTTTGAGAGAAGATTTCATATTTTGGAGAATATAAAACAGACGAAAAGTCTGTATGAAAGAATGATGCAGAAGGCATTATTTTTATTCTGAATCATTATAAAGGTTAAAGTCTTCTTGAAGAATGGCACGGTATACATCACCGCGAGAGACCATACCGACAACTTTTTCATCTTTGACTACGGGTACTCTATGAATTCCAGTTGCTACCATAAGTCCCCCTATTTTGAGGATGGATCCACCAGGATGTGTGGTAATAAGACGCTTGGACATCATCTCTTCTATGGTTTTACTTTTTGCATCTCCAAGAGATTCGCGTAATCCCTGATGGGAGATGTAGTGATCAGGTTGGAGGTAAAATTCTTTATAGCTTGGATACAGTGCGCGAAAGATATCTTTCTCAGAGAGAATTCCTACGAGCTTTCCGTCATCATCTACAACTGGTGCTCCACTTATGTGATGATCCAAAAAAAGTTTTGCTGCTTCAAAAAACTTTGTCTTTGGAGAAAGTGTTATGAAGTCAGTTGTCATGATGTCTTGGACTATCATAGGAGTGTTTTTAGCTTTCACTTTTACTATACACCGAGAAAAAACTTTGTGCAAGTGGAAAAAATAAATAAAAAAAAGAAACCATGTTAGGGTTTTCTTTCTATATCTACGGCACAAAAATGAACTTTTTTTCCCTTCAGTGAAGATGGCTTTTCCACACGAACACGGACTGCCTGAGGGGAAAAATTTTTCAAAAGACAAGATGCAAGTTTTTCTGCAAGGGTTTCTACCAGCCTCCACTGTTGACTTGAGATAAGCTCAAACATACGTTCATGAATTTGCTCCCAATTAAACGTTTTTTCAATATCATCTTCCTTGGCAGCAGAACGGATATCACAGAGCAGTTCTATGGTCACAAATATGGGTTGCTTCTTTTTTAGTTCCTTTTCAGAAACGCCCAAGTGAACAAAAAATTTTGCATTATCTAAAATAATTTTATCTTTCATGAGAGATGTGTATCTGAATAGAGAAGAAAAAAGCTATAAGGATCCTATAGCTTTTTTTGTGGGCTAGGCGGGACTTGAACCCGCAAGGTCAAAGACCAAGGGATTTTAAGTCCCTCGTGTATACCATTCCACCACTAGCCCTAAAAACGGATTTAATATATCACAAAAATATGAGAGAATCAAGTGAGGGAGTAGAAGAGAGAAAAATAAGAAAAATTGACCAAAAATAGAGAGAGCAGTATACTGAAAATTGCGTTTAAGGAGGTGAGGATGAGAAAGGAAAGTGTGGAAAGCTTTTGGTCTATACCACCGGGGCAGGAGGATCCGCGAGACAAGATCCTCCCGATGATTCAGGCTGCCCGACGTGCGCGTCAGGTGGAAAATGGGGTTGACACCCCAAAAAACCGGGATCCAAGGGAACAGCCTTTTGCCTAGTTCAACACGACACATCTTCTCTTTACGTATACCCCCTCATAAAATACCCGGAATCATTCAGCTGTTTCTAAGAACTTTGGAAATAACTGAATTTCTGGGTATTTTTTTTGGAAAAGAGTTATCCCCGCAAATGCTTGTAAAGAGAGAGAAGAAATGATAGGATGAAAATTGTCGACCGTAATCCACGGACGGCGTGCACGCAATCCTGCACCTTCGGGTGCACAGACGGAAGGTTTCGTAGCAGATGGACGAGAACACCGACGGTATCGTGATCCGCGGCCTGTCGCGCACCATGCGCGACGCGCTGTTGCTCCTGTTGGCGCCCCACGAGCTCGAGTATGTGCTCGTGCCCGAGGGTGACCTCGAGGACTACTTCGCCGCCGACCCGGAGCTGGAGGCCGCCGCCGCCGACCCCGACCCGGAGCTGGACGCCGAGGCCGCCGACCCCGACCCGGAGCTGGACGCCGAGGCCGCCGACCCCGACCCGGAGCTGGAGGCCGCCGCCGCCGACCCCGACCCGGAGCTGGACGCCGAGG